>Ga0182024_10000036_pt1 | contig 224375 bp, 183 predicted proteins | sample P32metaG_FD_120480 | JGI IMG/M metagenome (GOLD analysis project Ga0182024, IMG submission 120480) | Permafrost microbial communities from Stordalen Mire, Sweden - P3-2 metaG (Illumina Assembly) | ecosystem: Environmental > Terrestrial > Soil > Wetlands > Permafrost | place: Sweden: Stordalen...
GCCGCACATTCGCCGGAATTCTGTGAGCGCGAAGACCGTCGGCTGAAGCCGACGCTGCAAGCTGAAGCTCGCGCCACCGTCGTTCTTCATCAGCATCGGTGAGCCGCGCAGGCTCATGGGACTTCCTATGGTCGCGGCTCGGTAGAGCATTGCGGCTGCCTTTTCGATGACGGTTGAAGAACGCCAAAAGCCGCCTGAAGGCGGCTGCCGCCAAAATTGGCCGCCCCACAAGAGGTGGCGCTTAGAAGGGCTATTTCTTTTCGATGGCGGTGACGGCGGTTTCGGTACCGTCGGCCGAGGTGCCTACGATTACGTTGACGGTACGCTTCTTCGCTTCGTCGGAGGCTTGCACCAGGCCGCCCTGATCGGTGTTGGTGGTCATATTGATGTTGAATCCCGCGGCCTTGAGCTGGTCCGAATAGAACGTGAGGATCGTCGAGGCTGAGTCTTTCGATTTGAAGGTGAAGGTATTCTGCGAGCCTTCGGGCGTGGTGGAGGACATGGTGTTTTGGGGAGACGAGCCAGGATAGGCCGGGACCCAGGCGGGCGCACTGCCAGCGGCGGCGCCTCCGAACTTCACCGTTCCGTCGGGGGATTGCGCGGTGAAGCCGTTGTTATCGATCGATAGGGCGGACTGCTTGCCATCGTCGGTAGTGATGACCATTCTCTTGGTATCGGGATCGAACTTCATCGTCACTAATTTGCCGGTGGACTTTTCGCGGACGACGATGGTGCCTTCCCGATCATTGGATTTGACAATTTCATAATCCGGATTCACGGAAGTGGCCATCTTCGCCATAGCAAGGCCGGGGTTGCGCTTCATCAGCTCGGAATCGAAGCCGGCGCTCTTGATCATGCGCATGCCCATGTACGCGACAAGGCCGCAGGCGAGCGTGATGGCGAATAAGAAGATGGCGATGCCGCCGAGAATCCAAACCCAAACACTGGTTTTCTTGACAACGGGCGGCTGGCCTTGCGGCTGCATATTCGGCGGCGTCGGACTGGACATTCGTTTTCTTTTCCCCTTGGGAATGATACAACGAAAACTCGAGAGCCGCCTGAAGACGGCTGCGGGCTGAAGCCCGGCCCCACAAGAGGTATTGCAGGGTTTGAGCGGGGAGGTATCGGTTGAGTAACGCTAAGATTGTTTGGTGATCTCCAGACGGATGCTGTTGAGCGTGCCGGGTGCGTTAGTCGCGCAGAGTATTCTCGAAATTCCGGCGGCTCCGCCGGGTATCCATATTGCGTATGGAAACGATGAATTTCAATTCGCCGAATTGTACCTGCCGGAGGGCAGAGGGCCGCATCCGGTGGCGATTGTGATTCACGGCGGGTACTGGCGCGCGCGCTACGATTTACGGCACATCGGCCATTTTTGCGTCGCACTGGCGAAGGCGGGAATGGCGGCGTGGAGTCTGGAATATCGAAGGCTCGGGAATGCGGGCGGGGGATTTCCGGGGACGTTCGACGATGTTCGGGCGGGGGCGGAGCACTTGGAGAAAATCGCGGCGGGTCATGCATTGGACATGCGGCGAGTGATTGCGACGGGGCATTCGGCGGGAGGGCAATTGGTGTTGTGGCTGGCGAAGCAAAACGCGGTTCCGTTGCGAGGAGTGGTGCCACTGGCTCCCGTGGCGGATCTGAGAAGAGCATGGGAATTGAAGCTGAGCGACACGTTGGTAGGGGATTTTCTGGGCGGATCGCCAGGCGAGGCGCCGGAGCGGTATCGGGCGGCATCGCCGATCGAGATGGTTCCGTTAAGGGTACGGCAGCGGGTGATTCACGGGGACCGGGACGACGTAGTGCCGATCGCGATCAGTCGCGGATATGTGGCGGCGGCGCGCAAGAGCGGCGACGATTGCACGCTGACGGAACCCGCGGGCGCGGGTCATTTTGAATTGATCGATCCGCGAACGGCGGCCTGGGGGCAGGTTCGCGATACGATGGAGAAGCTCTTATGAAATTTTTCACATGGGAAACGGTGGAGTTGGAAGCGATGAGCGACGTGATCTCGCGCAAGGTGATCAGTGGCGAGAAGGCGATGGTGGCTCAAGTGTTTTTGAAGAAAGACGCGGTGGTGCCGGAGCATCATCATGAGAGCGAACAGATCACCTATATTCTGGAGGGCGCGCTGAAGTTCGAGCTGGAGGGCAGGGAGGTGGTGGTGCGGAAGGGGGAAGTGCTGCACATTCCGTCGAATGTTCCGCATCGGGCGGTGGCGCTGGAGGATACGGTGGATCTGGATATTTTTTCCCCGATTCGCGAGGACTGGCTGACGAAGAACGACGCGTATCTGCGGCGCGGGGAGCGGGAAGGATCTTCGACGGATTGACAGGGCGAGATTGGTTTGGTGTAATGAAAAAGCCTTCCAGCATTGTTCCTCGGTAGCTCAATGGTAGAGCATTCGGCTGTTAACCGAAGGGTTGTAGGTTCGAGTCCTACCCGAGGAGCCAACTTAAATTCCTTATTTTCAACACAACCAATAGACGACACGCCACTTGCGGCGCTGCGTCGATATTGGCTCGTCAATTTCCAATTACCAACCTTACACCACCCCGCACATCGTTCTGTGGCCGACCGAACGCCTCATCGAATATTCGCGCAACCCTCCCTTATGACCAATCTGGGGCGGCGACTGAAGAAGCTCGAAGCGCGGATCACCGATAGGTTCGGCTTGATGCGGGGCTCGCCCGCCTGGGTCGAATACCGGCGGACGGTGGCCGATCGGCTCTCGAATGGCGAGGCTCCCGAAACTAGGGAACGCATTCCGATTGAGTTCGTCGACTCGATTCTCGCGGAGGCTTTACAAGCGAACACCAGTTTGTGGGAGACAAAATGATGAATAGAAACCTTTCTCGGGCGGTTGAAGCGACTCGAAGAACAGATTGCGCCTTTGCGCGGGCCTAAGGTATGGCAGATCGTGATTGTCGATTCTGACGGCAGCGGACGGGAAGGAGAGAAAATCACCTAGCAGCCTCCCAGCGCGACACTAGGGCCCCGGAAACACTACCGATAATGGCGCGTTAACGGGCAGGTTAAGTCCAACTTGAGTTAAATTACCAGCCCGGGGTTGATGCCGACCGATCGGCTTCGGTCGAACCCACTGTCGTGCTAACGAGCCGGCGGCCTCGCGTTGTTTTATTCGTAGCGGAGCGCGATCATCGGATCAACGCGTGCAGCTTTTCGGGCGGGCACGTAGCAAGCGAACAAAGCCACCAGCGTTAGCAGCCCAGGTGCCGCTCCAAGGACCAATGGATCGAGGCTCCGTATGTCATAGAGAAAGCCCGCCAGCACCTTGCCAAGTCCAATCGCCAGCAGCAGTCCCGCTCCGATACCGACCATAGTCACTTTCAACGCTTCCACCAAAATCATGTACAGCGTCGAGGAAGCGTCCGCGCCGAGGGCCATCCGGATGCCGATCTCACGTGTCCGCCGCGCCACTGTATAAGCATTGAGAGCGTATAAGCCGATCACCGCTAGCAGCAGCGCCACCGCGCCGAATATCTCCAACATGTGGGCGCCGGTGCGAACCACCCAGATGTCGAAACCGGATTCCAGATGCCCGCGCATTGTCTTTAGCCCGAGCAGCGGCAACCGCTCGTCAGTGGCGCGAATCTCGCGCCGAATCGTTCCAAGCACGCGGTTCTCCGCCTCAGGCCCGCCGCCTGCAACTTTAAGGTGGAACTGCACGTTTGCCTGATACTCCCGTCCAAAAGGAACGTAGAGATGAGGGTCCATATTTCCGCCAATAATGTTCTCGCGAATATTGCCCGCCACGCCCACCACCTCTGGCGCCTGTTTCTCGCCGCCGTCTAAGCGGATGTGCTTGCCCAGCGCCTCACCACCGGGCCACAATTTATCGGCCGCGAGCTTGTCGATAATCGCCACACTGCTCTTCGATCCCTCCGTACTTTCCGCGGCCGTAAAGGACCGTCCGCGCAGGATCGGAATCCCCAGCGTCTGAAAATAGTCTTCGCTCACGATGTTGTATTGTGCTCCCAGCGCCGGGTGCTCTTTCGAAGCCACGATGTCTGACGGAGTGATGCTCTTTCCCAAGTGAAGCATTCCAAACGGAACGGTCGCCGCGATCGCCACTGATTGGACACCGGGCACCTGGCGCAGACGGTCCTTCAGCGTTCCGTAGAGCTGGCTCCCATGCGCTTCGTCGTAGTTGATCAGGCTCGCATCCACTTCCGCTAGCACCTCATTCTCGAGCGAGAAACCCGGCTGGATGTTCGACGCCCGTACGGCGCTGTGTACGAACAAGCCGGCCGCGGTGAGCATCATCAGCGACAGCGACAGTTGCGCCATCACCAGCATGTTGCCGCGCGAGAACAGCCGCCGCTTACGTCCCGCCACATCCTCGCCCGTATTTTCCTTGAGGTCGATCCACACGTCCGGCTTCGAGAGTTTCCAGGCCGGCAGAAGCCCGAACACGACGGTGCTCAGCATGCAGAACAAGAGCGTGAATCCGAGGACCCTGGCGTCCGGTGCGGCGTCGTAGATAACATCAATCGGAGCAATCGTGGCTAACGACTGAATCAGCATCGTCGTGCCCCAGGAAGCCACCACTAGTCCTGCGGCACCGCCGAGAATCGCCAGCAGCAATCCTTCCGTGACCAGTTGCCGGACGATGCGGCGGCGGCTGCCGCCAATGGCTAGCCGGATCGCGATCTCCCTGCGCCGCGCCGTCCCCTTGGCCATCATCATATTTGCCAGGTTCAAGGAAGCGATCAGCAGCACGACCGCAGCCAGCGAAAGCAGCATAATTGCCGGAACTCGAAGCTCGCCATCGGTCTGCGGACCGGTCGAGATACTCATGCGCGAGAGCGGCCGTACCAGTAGCGTCCGATCCTTGTTCTCGGCTGGATACGCCTTCTCCATTTGAGACGCGGCCACTGTTAGCGTCGCATCGGCAGCCTGTAGCGTGACGCCCGGCTTCAAGCGGCCCATCACCATTAACGCGTGGTTGTCACGTGCCGCCAATGGCTTAACATGTCCTTCAAAGTCGTTCATTACAAGGCCGTAGGCGTCGAATGGCACAAATATTTCGGGACTAACCAGCGCCGTTGTGCCGGTGAATCCTTTGGGTGTGATGCCCACGATCGTGAATAGGTGGCCGTTGACGCGCACCGCCTTTCCCACCAACTGTGCGTCTTCTCCCTTTTTCTCCCAGAATGAATAGGTGACGATCGCGGTCAGCTCTCCCCCTGGCTTTTCCTCTTCTGCTAAAAAGGAGCGTCCTCTCACCAGCGTCACGCCAAGTGTGGAGAAGTAGTTGGAGGAGACGACGCCGGCGAACGCCCGCCGCGTGTTGTCGCCTTCTTGAATGCCAACCATTGCCATGTTAAGCGCCGCCAAACTGGTAAACGCCTGGTTGTTGTCCCGGATATCGACGTAGTTCGGATAAGAAAACGCGCGGTATGAGTCAGGATGTTTTGTGTCACGGCTGTAAAGGCCCGCCAGTTCATCCGGCTTCTGCACATGGAGGGGCTTTAGCAGAAATGCATTGACCAGGCTGAACACCGCGCTGTTGGCGCCGATCCCTAAAGCCAATACCAACACCGCAGCCGCTGTAAACCCTGGCTTATTCAGCAGCGTCCGAATCCCGTACCGAGCGTCCTGCCAAAGTTGGTTCATACTTTCAAGCACCCTCACGCCTTGACATTCCTACGAGAGCAACGGAATTTCTGTTCCGAGAAATGCAAGCGGCCGGTCAATCGACCTTGTATACGATTCGCTGTCGTTAGGGGGTAATCGCCGGCCCCGATGTTTCGGCGATGCGAAACCTCGCCTCAAGGTCGATAATGCTTGGGATCCGCTGAGCGGGTTCGCCCAGGATCTGCGCTAATGAAGGAAGATATGCTGACCCGGCGCGATGCTATAGCTAAAGCACTCGCGGCAGGTGCGCTGCTCGAAGGACGCACGATCCTCGCTAAGGGCATTCATCCGTTTACACCTGTAAATTTCGCGGTGCCACCAAATGCTTGCGACTGCCACACGCACGTAATCGGCGATGCCCGCAGATTTCCATTCTTCCCTGGCAGGGTTTACACGCCGGTAATGGCTCTACCTCAGGAGATGGCCGCGCTGCATCGAGCGCTCCACATCAAGCGTGTAGTCATCGTAACGCCGAGCGTCTACGGAACCGACAATTCCGCGACTCTCTATGGAATAAAGGCACGAGGCCTGAACGCCCGCGGAATTGCAGTAATTGACGACAAGACGTCGGAGAAGGATCTCGACGAAATGGCGGGCTCCGGTATTCGCGGCATTCGTCTGAATCTTGCGACCGGTCAGCAGCCCGACTTAACCGTCGCTCGCCAGCGTATATCCGTGGCAATGAGCCGCATTAAGACTCGCAACTGGCACCTTCAGATATACACCAACGTGGCTGTGATTTCGGGTATCAAGGACCTGGTATTCGCGTCGCCGGTGCCGGTGGTGTTCGATCATTTTGGCGGCACGCAAACCGCTCTCGGACCGGAACAGCCGGGATTCGCCGATCTTATCGACTTGGTCCGCGCAGGCAATGCGTATGTCAAGCTTTCCGGCGCCTACCGAGCGTCGACACAAGCTCCCGATTTCTTGGATGTCGCGCCTTTCGCCAAGGGGCTGATCGTGGCCAATCCGGATCGTGTTCTTTGGGGAACCGATTGGCCTCATCCAAATACCACGCCTTCCGCGCATCCGACCGATGGGACGCCGAGGCTAGTGATCGACGACGGGCGCGTATTTAACCAATTCCCGGTGTGGGCGCCCGATCCCCGGATCCGCCAAAAAATCCTCGTGGACAACCCCGCGCGACTCTACGGTTTTTAGCATCTGCATCCGAGGAGTGCAGCATCGGATGAGTTCCACCAAGTCCCATGCTGTTTACTAGATATTCTGCCGATTGGCTCGAAACCGGCCCTTGGGGGGCTGATATTTGAAAAAGAGCAAGTACGCTTGGTCTCCTCATTCACGAATTGCTACCGGATAGGGTAAACTCTTAGAACTCGATGGAAAAACTGGGACACTACGAGATCCTGGGTGAACTGGGCCGTGGAGGGTGCGGTGTCGTTTACCGCGCGCGCGATCCCGCCCTTGGCAGAACCGTCGCCATTAAAACGATCCTCTCCGGCGGATCGGGCGACTCCTCCAGGGAACGATTCCGGCGGGAGGCGCGCTCGGCCGGCGGTCTGTCCCATCCCAATATCGTGACGATCCACGAGTTTAACGACGACGGCGATGTGATGTTCATCGCGATGGAGTACATCGACGGCCAGACGCTGGCCGAGCGGATGAGCCAGCCGAAGTTGCCGATCCCGTTTGTCCTGTCAACGGTACGGTCCGCGGCCGACGCCCTGGATTTCGCGCATGCAAGTAACATCGTGCACCGCGACGTGAAGCCTGCCAATTTTCTGATCACGAAGCGGGGACATCTGAAAATTACCGACTTCGGCATTGCCAAAGTGCTGGACAGCGATGTCAGTCTCACAAATACCGGGGTGGTGATCGGAACGGTGCTGTACATGTCGCCCGAACAGATCGCCGCGCAGGAAGTCACCGGGCGCTCCGACCAGTTTTCGCTTGCGGTCATCGCCTATGAAATGCTTACCGGTCAACGGCCGTTTCAGGGAAATTCGTGGGCCAGCGTGATTCACAGCATCATGTCCAACGAACCGCCTCCGGTCAACCAGCATCGTGAGGATCTGGGCGACGCGGCCACCGTGGTTTTGCGAAAGGCGCTGGCGAAGGATCCCGCGGCGCGTTACGAGACCTGCCGGGATTTTGCCGACGCGCTGGAATCGTCGATTCTGGGAGCTACGGCTGAACAGAAAGCGTTTTGGGAGAAGGCGTCCGTGACCCAGCTTCTTCCGGCCACTGACTCGCCCGCGACCGTACCCATGACGCCGGGCACAGCACCGGTGACCACGACCAAAGAGAAGCCAGTGGCGCCTTTGCCTTCGACCCCGCAGCCCGTCGCACAGGCCGCGCCGCGCCGTCTGTGGGTGATGCCCCTCGTGACTGCAGCCGTCGTCGCGATCGGACTCGGGAGCTGGATGGTGCTGCATCGGAGCCATTCCCAGGGCGCCGCGCAGCCTGTTGCCGGAATTTCGCCTGCCTCGGGAACGCCGGCGCCGGCCGAGCCGCAATCCCAAGCACCACCCCAAGCATCGCAAAGCAGCTCGCCGGAATCTCCGGCGCCAGGAAATTCCCCGGATTTGGCGCGCGGCGCCAAGGTGGAGCGCTCGTCTCCGGTCAGGCAGGAACGCGCTTCGGCACCGGCGGCCGCGACTCCCACGGGCGGGCCCACCGTAAGCGCGCCAAGCGCACCGCCGCCGCAGCAGCCCGCGGAGGCAGCGAACCCGGTGGTGACGCCGGCAGCGCCCCCCGCTCAGGCCCCATCGCGAACCTTGCCGCCGCCATCTCAATCCGCTCCAGTTACAAAGCCGGTGGAAACGGCGCCGGCCCCCGTGCCGACCTCGGCTCCAGCCGCGCCGGTGGCAACACCCAACACCGCCGCTCCGGCCGCGCGTGGCCCGGACCCGGCCCAGGTGGCGGCGCAGCGGCGCGCCGCTGAACTCCAGGCGGCAGGCTCCGCGATTGCCGAGGCCGTCGCCCGGTACCGTCAGGCATTTGAGGCACGCGATTTGAATGCGCTGAAAGCGGTGTGGCCGGGCCTGGGGCGCAACGAGCAGAATTCGTTTCAGAACTTTTTCCGCATCGCTCGATCCGTCAAGCTTCAAATGACACCCGCCGGCGAACCAGAGGTCACCCCTGGCGGAGCCATCGCCCAATATCGCCGCACCATCAGCGCCAGCGACGAACGCCGCGCTCTCCCCACTCAGGATCAGACGGTGAAAATCACATTCCACAAGTCCGGCGGCCAGATGTTAATCGATACCATCGAAGCCGTTGGCCGCTAGATTCCCACTCGAAGCCTGTGCCACCGTCTGTCGGCACAGACTAGGCTGCCGGAAAACTCATTTTCCGCTCCTGTAGGGCGGCGGACCCCTGGTCCGCGGCCGATCCCCGGATCGGCCTAGTCGCGTGTTCGCACGCCTGATTTCATTGGTGCAAAGCGCGATCAGGGGAATTTCGCGCGGACCACGTGGTCCGCCCTGGGCGAGCGTCCGAAAGGCACTTCGTAAAAGTTTTTCAGCAACCTCTTGAGTCTGTGTTTTAATTGAGCGATGCCGGGACTTTTTCATCGTCCTGCTAGGAGACCCGATAAATGAAGAACTCTACGCGCCGCTTAGCCGCCGCTCGATTCGCACGCTTCCTCCTGCTGACACTGGTGACATGTTCTGTGGGAAAATCGCAATCCACGCTCGCCACGGTGCTCAGTCCTGGGACCGTGGTGATCGGCCAGTGCGCCGGACATACTAACGAGCCGGGCTGCGTGCTGCCGAATCTATTCGGGCCGCAGGGAATTACGCTCTTCCCGAACCCCGCGTTTCCGCATTACGCGCACTTCATCGGCTCCGCGCAGACCATCATGAATCAGACGTTGAGCAGCGCCATCGGCACGCAGCTGGCGGTGCTGCCGTTCATTTCTCCGGCGTCGGGATTTACCTACCAGTTCGATACCAACCTGGGAGTGTTCACGCGCAGCGACGCCAGCTTCGGTCCTATTTATTCCGAGCGCGCCGAAACCATCGGCAAGGGCAAGGTGTCCTTCGGCGTCAGCTACCAGCGGTTCCGGTTCGGGAAACTGGACGGCCTGAATCTGCATGACATCCCGGCCGTTTTTACTCACGTGCCCGACACGGGTCCCGGCGGCGTGGCCGAACCCTACGAGGCCGATGTCATCAGGACAACCAATAATATCGATTTGAATATGGACCAGGCGGTGGCGTTTGCCACGGTCGGCATTACCGATCGCATCGATATTTCCGTCGACGTCCCTCTGACTTCGGTGCGCATGGGCGCCGGCTCCAGCGCGGACATCATCCGCGTGTCCGGCCCGTCGTTCATGGTGGGGACGACGGTCATTCCCAATCCGCACTCCTTTACGGCGAACCCGAATTCGCTGCATAACGCGTACTCCAGCACCGGGATCGCTTCCGGCCTGGGAGATGTGACCATTCGCATCAAGGACAACGTGATCCAGGGGGAAGGCTACCGCATCGCCTTGGGGCTGGATATTCGTACGCCAACCGGAGACGCGAGAAAGTACCTTGGCACCGGCGCGGTCGGCTTGAAGCCTTTCGTCGCCGTCTCGGCCGGCAAGCGGTTGTCGCCTCACGCGAATTTCGGCTTCCAATGGAACGGTCAATCGATCCTGGCCGGCGACGTGACCGGAACGATTGTCGGCGAGAATAGCTCCGGTCAGGCGACCATTCAGAATGGACCCGCCATTTCCCACAACCTGCCTCGCGAAGTCCTCTATTCGTTCGGCGCCGACTATGGAGCGACCAGGAAATTGACGCTTGCCGCCGACTACCTGGGACAAACCGTTTTCGACGCGCCGGGCATTGCCGCGGATACGTTCATCACGCAAAATATCGCGGGCGGGACCGGGCCGATCCCGATTCCTATGATCAAAGCCACCGTGGGATACCTTTACCTGAACACCGCTTCGCTGGGATTCAAGTACGAACTGCTCAACAATCTCCTGCTGACCGCGAACCTCCTGGTCAAGCTCGACAACAACGGACTGCGGCAAAATGTCACGCCGTTAGTGGCGCTTTCATACGCATTCGGCCGCTAGCCGATGGTTTCCCATCTCCCGAGACTTCGCGGGCGGTCCCCTAGCGCTGGTGCGAGACGGCAATTGAGGGTTGACGCCATCCCTCTTGGGGATGATTAGCTTTGACTCCATGCGTGAGTTCGTCCATGCACAGGCGATGGTCCGCAACCTCCGAAGCGGGGGGACACTCATCCGGCCGAGCGCATTCCTATCGAGTTTGTCGATCTCGTTCTTGCGGAAGCGGATCAAGAGGACGCCGTTAATGCGAAAAGTGGTTTATCCAAGGTGAGACGATCAGCAGAAATTTTTCTTGGCGGTTGGAAAGATTCGAAAAGCGGATGATACCCGCGACCGAGCGCACAGTATGGCAGATCGTGATTGTCGATTCCGACGGCAGCATGCGCGACGGACCAACGATCGAATGGTAACGCCCAGGCCCGGTTAGTGGTTTCAGCGCACGGTTCCGGCGTCGCGGAATCGCGACCGATAATGACCCCTAACAGGCGACTCTTGCGCGAGAACGTCTGACTACACCTCGTTATTGACCGGCCTGTGAGTGTCGTCAACGGCGCCGAGGTAACCAGGCGGCACGGCCTGCGGGAATGTGTCAGTATTGCATGCTTGGAGTGACGCGGCGCGGCACTAATCCCACGAAGGAAAAGGAGAGAACTGTATGCCAAGTAATCGCGGAGTAGCTTACGTCAAACCAGGTACAGTCGAAGTGAAATCTATCGACTACCCGAAATTGAGGATGCCAAAGAGCGAGACTGACCCGTTCGGTGGAAAAGACGCTCCCCATGGCGTCATCCTGAAGATCGTGACCACTAACATCTGCGGGTCCGATCAACACATGGTTCGCGGCCGGACCACCGCTCCGGCGGGACTCATCTTGGGGCACGAAATTACGGGAGAAGTCATCGAAAAGGGCACTGACGTCGAAATGTTGAACATCGGCGATTTGGTGAGCGTACCGTTCAACATCGCCTGTGGGCGTTGCCGCAATTGCCGCGAAGGCAAGACCGGCATCTGCCTGACCGTCAATCCGGCTCGCCCAGGGGCGGCATACGGATATGTGGACATGGGCGGATGGGTCGGCGGCCAGGCGGAATACGTCATGGTGCCGTACGCGGATTTCAACCTGCTGAAGTTCCCTCATAAGGAAAGGGCGATGGCAAAGATCCTGGATCTGACTCTGCTTTCCGACATATTCCCGACTGGTTATCACGGCGCGGTCACGGCGGGTGTGGGCCCAGGCTCGACCGTTTATGTCGCCGGGGCAGGCCCGGTGGGACTCGCTTGTGCGGCCGGCTGCCAATTGTTGGGTGCCGCCGTGGTTATTGTCGGCGATATGATTCCGGAGCGTCTCGCGCAGGCAAAGAGCTTCGGCTGCGAAGTCATCGATCTCCGCAAGGATGCCACGTTGGCCCAACAGATTGAGCAGATTCTCGGCGAGCCTGTGGTGGACTCGGCGGTCGACTGTGTCGGCTTTGAAGCCCACGGCCACGGCAAGGACGCCGCGGCGGAGCAACCGGCTACCGTGCTGAATGCGCTCCAGGAGATCTGTCGCGCCGGCGGTGCTATCGGCATTCCAGGTTTGTATGTAACCGGCGATCCGGGCGGCATCGACGCAGCCGCGAAGGTCGGCGCGCTCAGCATCCGCATCGGTCTTGGCTGGGCGAAATCCTGCTCGTTTCACACAGGCCAGTGTCCGGTACTGCGTTACAACCGCCAGCTCATGATGGCGATCCTGCACGACAAGGTTCATCCCGCCAAGGCGTGCAATGCGACCATTATTTCGTTGGAGGAAGCGCCGCAAGGGTATAAGGACTTCGACAAAGGCGCGGCCAAAAAGTTTGTTATCGATCCGCACGGAACGGCGAAGAAAGCGGCCTGACCGCCCACCGCTTCAGAGCGCCGCATGAGCGTCCATTCCGTAGAAATGGTCGAAGCGGATCGAGAGCGGATCGTCCGCCACTCGCAAAGCAATCGGGAACGTGGTTGCCTGAAAGGCCGTTAATGTTGAACATCGGGCCAATTTCTGAGTCGTTTTCTCGCGGTTTGCAGCTGTGATCAGCGGTCCGGAGCCGACTTCCCTGGCAACAGAATCGCTGTTACTAACGGCTGCTGCTGGGGCATGGATCGGTCGGAATTCTGAGCAACCGACAGGGTACCGATCGTCAATGCAACAGGAGCAGCCGCAACGTGAAGGTTGAATTACGCGGCCATTCTCCTATCCCACAACACGGAAACTACACCGGAACGAAGCGTTCCAAAAGGCCGTCATCACCGAAGCGTCAACCCTACGCGGAAAGAGTTGAGTTGCAAGCGACGAGATCCAAAGGTTTATCGGGAGCCGCACTCCGCAACGAATCGGGCGAGGCGGTCCCAGAGCCTACTGGAGGAAGTTTCACCAGATGGGTACCGACAAACGCCCTCTGTTCCGCCGATCAGGCGTGCACCAATTCATGCAGGGACGGCAGTGCGTCGCCGCTTACAAACCGGAGAAGTGCTGCTACCCGGCTACCCAGCCGAGGCGCTCGGCCGGATCATCGGCGTGATACCGCGAATCCGGTGCTACCATTCCCTTCAGAGGTAACGGATGTTCAGTAAGTTGTGCGAATTCCTCGTGGTCTTATTTTTCGTGATGGCGTATGGCGCGGCCCAGCAGACGGCGAGGGTCTCCGATGGACCGGCGGAACGCATCGCTCTGAGCGTACCCGCGGGAGCGCCCCTGCGTGTTTACCTGACCAAACGTCTTTCAAAACGGCTCGACGAGCCCGTGGAGGCCAAGCTGATCGACCCGTTATTTGCATTCGACCGGCAGGTCGCCCCGGCCGGGTCGAAGGTTCTTGGAACTGTCGTGAAGCTTGAGCCGGTTTCGAAAATGCAGCGAGCGTCGGCGATTCTTGGCGGCGATTTTACTCCTCTTCATCGCGCGGAAGTACAGTTCACGACGCTGGTGATGCCGGACGGTCGTGAAGTCCCCTTGCAGACGAACGAGACGACAGGATTGAACTCGATTTTCGTGCTGAATCTTCCAGTAAAGAAAAGCCCTTCCGGCAACGGAGGAATTCTGGGAACGGCTAAGCAGCAAGTACAAGATCAGATCGCCGCGAAAACCCGCAGCGTGATTGACACGGTGCGAGGTCCGGATAAGAAGGAGCGCCTGGCCGAATACCTCCTGATGAAGCTGCCGTATCATCCGCAATGGGTGCGCAAGGGGACCAGATTCGACCCGGAGCTCGGCTCCCCTCTGTCCTTCGGGGAAACGGCGATCCAGCCCGCCGCGTTGCGACTGCTCGCGACGCAGCCGGCGTCCGATAGCGTGGTCCATGCACGCCTGATCACTCCTTTGAACTCGAGTACAGCGGCGCAAGGGGAAAAAGTGGAGGCGTTGCTAACCCAGCCGTTGTTCTCGAACGATCATCAGCTCATCCTGCCCGAAGGCTCGCGGGTGAGCGGCGCCGTGACCATGGTGCATCGGGCACGCTGGTTCCATCGAGGCGGCCAGTTGCGATTCAATTTTCAAAAAGTCGAGCTGCCTCCCGGTGTCACGCTACCGCAGTTCGTCGCGGAAAGGCCCGCGGTCGATGCTCCGGCACAACTGGATGCGGCGGAATCCGGTAGTAAAGGGGATCTGAAGGTGGATCGTGAGGGCACTGTCAAAGCGACCGAATCTAAGACGCGCTTCCTGGCGCCGGCGCTGGCGTTACTGGTGGCTTCCAGGTCCGCGGACAACGATGTGAGCCGCCGCACGGGTCTTCCTGAGCAGAACGTCGGCGGCCGCACGCTGGGCGGAGGCTCCGGATTCGGGCTGCTAGGGGCCCTCGCGGCGCAGAAATCGACCACCTTCGGGAAGTTCATGGGATATTACGGATTGGCGTGGTCGGTGTATTTGAATATCGTGGCGCGCGGAAGTGAGGTCGAGTTCGGGAAGAACGCTGCCGTCGACATCCGGTTCGGCGGCCACGTTCCCCCTCCGCCGGCCAAACCGTTCGTCGCGAGCGCACCGTAGCCTGATAACAGCGAAACTATCAAACGGCTGCCCCCACAAGTGCGCATTCGAGATCCTGCCTGCGGGAAGGGAAGTCTACCGAGGAGGTGAACTACCGCCTTGGCGTGATGCATCATACTTTTCCCGCGCCCGTTTCTTGATGTCCAGAAACTGGGCGTTGCTCAGCTTCAGGTCTCGACAGATTTGTCTCGGGGACTGGCCCAGCAGGTAGAATCGCCTGATTACTTCGCGTTCGGTTTCCGGTAACTCCTTCAGGAAACGTTGAATGAGTTCGGCAGGGCCGGGATCGTCAGGTTTATCGCTTTTTTTCTGGCGCGGCACACTGCTTCTCCAAATCTTCCCACGGCGCCGCGGGCGGTCTAGCTGGCGCAGGCCTGCCATGTGCAAAATAATTCGAAATCGAAACGTTTCTAATCATGGAGTACGATGCTTAACAGCGATCTATGCACCTTCACGCCGCCGTTGTATTGGATCAGGCCAAGCCTTCGAAATTTGGTCATAAAGTGACTGACTCGAGAACGAGTCGTGCCAATCATCTGAGCGAGTGTCTCTTGGCTGATTTTCGGAATCACAAGGTCCGGGTCGCTCTGATCCCCAAAATTGGCCAATAGCAGCAGCACTCGCGCTAATCTTTTCTCGCTCGAATTGAAGAGTTGATCCACCAGGTCCTCCTGAATACGGATGTTTCGGACAAGGAGGTGAGACAGGAATATCGCTGAAAATTCCGCGTCGGCGCGCAGGGCGTGAACCGTCGCTTCCTTCTCGACTCGGACGATCGTGCATCTCTCCAACGGGGTCGCGGTGGCCATGCGAAGCGGCTGCCCCGCCAGACATCCCTCACCAATAAAATCGCCTTCAGCCACGATAGCGATGACCGCCTGCTTCCCTCTTTTCGAGGCGACCATTATCTTAACTTTGCCCTTCTTGATATAGAAGATGGAGTCGGCCGGGTCGCCCTGGCGAAAAACCGGCTCTCGGGGAGTATACTTTTTGACGGTTTTGCCGCCGCTGATCCTGGCCAGGAAATTGCGGTCATTGAAGCGAGCAACTGCGGTCTTCATCGTCTTCGTAACGCCCATCCTCGCCGTCTAGCCACCTGCGAGTACAGCCGTTCTCAAGCACTCTATGCACTGTGGAGGATGGAACCTGTGTGACTTCAAATCCAAGCATAACGATTGGCGCTAAACATGAATATCAGGCAGGGGTTGTATTTAGGACAAGCGCGCGCCTGACAGGGCTGTCGGTATTTGCCTGACGGCGGGCGCGTTCGTCTAGCCGATTAACTTGTGCTGAATGACGTAATGGGTAAGCTCTGCGTTGTTTCTCATCCCCGTTTTTTCGAGGATTCGGGCACGGTAGGTGCTGATCGTCTTAGCACTTAGCGAGAGCAGATTCGCGATCCCGCCGACCGTTTTCCCCGAGGCGATCAGACACATCACCTCGAACTCGCGATCGGAAAGCACCTCATGGGGCGGACCGTCCGAGCCTCGTTCGAGATCCGCCACTAGCATTTCGGCGACTTCCGGGCTGAAGTACCGTCCGCCTTCAATCACCTTATTAACGGCTCTTATAAGCTCCGCGCGAGGGCTGTCTTTGGTAATGTAACCCGCCGCCCCCGCGCGAAATGCACGCCGGGCGTATTGTTCCTCGGAATGCATGCTGAGGACCAGCACCGGGAGACGGGGACGAATTTGTTTGAATTGTTTGAGCAGTTCCAATCCGCTCCTGCCGTCCAGAGAGAGGTCGAGCACCGCGAGATCCCATTCCTCCCTGGCGACAAGGATGCTGGCCTCGGAAGCGGAGCTTGCCTCACCGAAATGGATCGTCTCGGGCTGGTCGCCCAGGATTTTCTTGATGCCGTCCCGGACCACCTCGTGGTCGTCGACGAGAAGAAGTTTTTTCATTGAAATCGACTCTTTGGAGATGACGTCGGAACCCGCACGGTGACTGTTGTTCCTCTTCCGCCAACGCCGCTGCTGATGTCGACGCTCCCACCCAGAAGGTGAGCACGCTCTTTCATGCCGAGAAGACCCAGAGAGGGCTTCCGCGACTGGACTTCGTCAGAGAGGCCTTCGCCGTCGTCCGCGATCGTCAATATGAACTCTTCAGGTTGTTCGACCATCGCGATCTCCACTTTTGTTGCCAGGGCATGACGCATGATGTTCGTGAGCGCCTCCTGCAAAATACGGAAAACGCCGGTAGACTGTTCCCGATTCAAGTTCGCATGGTCGAGAGTAGATTCGCAATGACACTGGATTCCCGTCCGTGCCTGAAAATTCTTCGCTTGCCATTCGATGGCATCGACTAGTCCGAAATCGTCGAGCACGCTGGGCCGCAAGTCCGAGGCGATTCTTCTCATGGCGACAATGGTTGCGTCGGCGAGCGTCATCATATCCTCCAGTTTCGCTCGCGCGGCCGGCAAGTCGTCTTCCGAGCTCGAAAGCAATTTGTGCAGCCCCTCCAGGTCCCACTTGAGACTCGTCAACGCGGACCCGAGTTCATCGTGAATCTCCCGCGCAATGCGAGCGCCCTCCTCTTCTCTAGCGCTGTGAACGCTCGCGGAGAGCGCTCGTAGCCGCTCGTTGGTGATTTTGAGCTGCTCTGCCGCCTCCCGGCGATCCGTAATGTCCGCTACCACGCCGCCAAAACGATAGATTTGCCCGGCTTGATCTCGAATGGGGAAGCCGCGGCTCCAGAACCAACGGATGGAACCATCCGGCCTGACGATGCGATATTCGATAGAAAAATCCTCTTTTGCCGCGGCGAGCAGGCGTTCCACGCGCGGCCAGTCCTCCGGGTGTATTGCGTCGAAAACCGATTGGATGTCTCGATACGCGTCTTCCCGGGAACGTCCCCAGAGACGCTCGTATGCCGGACTGACATACAGCGTCCGTTTGAAATCAGGCGTGCACATCCAGAACACGTCCTGTACGTTCTCGGCGAGCTGCCGGAATCGCTCCTCGCTTTCCTGGAGAGAACTCTCGGCCCGTTTGCGATCGGCGATCTCCGTCCGCAGGTCTTCATTGGCTTTCTTGAGGGCCTTCGTTCGATCCGCAACTCGCTGTTCGAGCTGTTCCGATAGTGCCCGCAGATCGTCCTTGGCCTTCTTCAGCTCCTGGGTCTCGAGCATCTGCCATTCGCCGTTCCTTTTTGCGATCGCGAATTGGTGACTCCGGGCCATATCGAACAGCTGCGCCGCTCCGGTGATCGCAATCGGGTAGGTGCACAATACCAGAATCTTTTTGCTCACGAGCAAATTGTTCAGCCGTTCCTCATATTTCTCAAACTCCTCCGAATCTTTCTCCGTCGACCACCCTCCGTCGCCGCTGACTCTCAAACCGGTGTATCCCTTCGCCAAGGCTTGGTTGAGCTTTTCCTCCCAGCCTCTGATCACGCGAGTCATTTCGAACTTACCGTCCTGCGTGTACCACTCCGTATAAGGCAGGATTTCTATGTCTCCGGCGGCGATGTGACGAGGCAGGGACGGCAGGGCGTCACTCAGCAACGCCGTCGCCTCCGCTTCCTCGAGTAGATTGCACAAGACCCATATGCAAAACTCATTGTTCTCGAGTCCCGCTTTGAAAAAGGGGACCACAATGTCAATTAAATCCTGTTTAATTCCGTAAAAGTGGCAGAAGTGCGTGCCCCAAGGCATGTTGCCGAGGGCTTCGATTCCGGTCTTTCGCAGCTCAGATGATGCGCCTGCTGCCGGGAGCGGATCGTCGTACAAGTCTGGCATGGAACGGCACCAACCTTGGATACGCAAGTTTATTGCCAAACGCCGTTCCCAGTTTTACTCCTCTTTTTCCCGGAACACAACCCTGCTGGAGGACGGTCCGGGGCATAGGTCCTTAGTCAAGCACGACGACTTACAGAACGTACAATCGCAGCATCCACCAAACGAGAAATAAAGCTATGGCGGCCACAACAACATAACGAATCCATTGACCCAAGGTTCTCGGTTCCGTTCGCTTTGTCGTATTTTTAGCGGCCATCGGCTTTCCACATTTATGTTACGGGAAATTGCGGCCCTGGAATGTCGGCGCCTGATTCAGATCGCGCCCGCGCCTGCTCAGCGAGCTTTAATAGATTTTGATTTCGGTGATATCGACGGCGCTGACCTGCGCGAATGCCCCAAGGTTGAGAGCTGCGCGGCCGTTTCCCTGTCCGTCGGCTGTCAATTGCGAAATGTTTGCCTGCAGCAGATTTGCCGCCGGTCCATTGGCTGAGATCGCAAAGTAGGTGCCGGAGTTGAGTGTCGACCAGTTGATATATCGATCGCCCGTGCTCGCGAAATTGCCGACGGTGCCGAGCAGCCCGGAAGAGGGGCATGGGCCCAATGGGAATTGCGCGGAGGACTCAATCAGCACCCCACCTTGCGTGACGTTTTGGAACACGTTTCCGCTCATGACGATGCTGGATATGACCGAGGAGCAGCTTGCCTCGAAGATCAGCGTCGCGCCGTCCGGGAGATAGGTGTCGGTCATGTTGAGAACCCGGTTTCCCCTGTACGCGATGATCGGAACCTCGGTGTCGCAATAGGTGTAAAACGCTCCGGCGAAATCCGAATTCTGGATGATGTTGTCGCGCACCGTCCAGGACTGATAATCCTGCCCGGTGTCGCAGACGGTGGCGCTCCCGGTTCCAAAGCCGCCCGTCAGCACCTTGACGCTAGAATCGTGATTGCCCTGAATGGTGTTGTTCGCCACCAGCAGCTTGCGGATGCCGATCGCATAAATCCCGTGATCGCCGTTGCCGTCGCCGATGAGCAGATTATTCTCCGCAGTGAGCGACGCGGCCGTGCGGACATTCAGTGGCTCCGATACCGCCGTCCCGGAAGAGCTGGTCGACGTCGCGAGAATGCAGTCCCGCACCACCACTGCGCCGATCTGGTCGGGACCGGGCCCGACGCCGGCCACGTCGATCCCAAAATTGAAGCCGCTGGTGTAGTAACGGAAAAACGTGTAGTTCTGGCCGGCCGACGGGGTGAAGGTGTCCTTGCGGAATACGGCGACCATCCCCAGGTCCGCCATAATCGGCGCGGTATTCACCGCGATGTCTTGAATCGCCAGCGGATAGTTGGCGATGATTCCGTGATTCGCACTCCGATGGACAGTCATGAAGATAATGCTCGACAATGGGCTGTCTCCGGTGATCGACATGGCGCAGCCGGTAGTGAGCGACGTGTTGATATTGTAAGTGCCGGCAGGGAAGTGAAGGTCGTGGTTGCCGCCGGTGATGCACGCCGAGATGAGGCCGTTTTGGATTGCTGCCGTGTCGTCCGCGATGCCGTCACCCAATGCTCCGAAATCTTTCACCGAGACCGCGTCGCGCTTCGATTCGACGGGCCGCAACCTTCTTTCGGTTTGCTCGCCGTGGAGGGTCAAGCTTGCGGCTGCGATGATCATGGACACAAATAGATTGTTCATTTTGTTCGTCGAGAACAAGATGAGCGTAAGGCCTTTACTAAAACCGAACAATCGCGACCGAGCTAAGTACTCTGATGGATCTCAAGTACCAGGGGATCTGTCGTAGTCGTGACGCGGAAATGCGCAATGAGAAGTTTTTGCGTTTCGAAATTAACTGTCCGATTGAAAGCAAGGCAGGTGGGTCAATCCTGTTATCATTGGAAAGACCTCTCGCCAATCTCGTTTTTTCAATCCAAGAATGAAGCTCTCAGATATCGATCCCGGCCCCTACGCTCCGAAATCCGTCCGCATGATCGTCGAGATCGCCAAGGGCGGCAGCAATAAGTGCGAATACGATATCGAGCTCGGCGTATTCCGCCTCGATCGCGCCCTTTACTCGCCCATGCACTACCCCGGCGATTACGGCTTCGTCCCCGGCACCGTGGCCGACGACGGCGATCCCATCGATATCCTCGTCCTGATGACCCACCCGAGCTTCACCGGCTGCATGATCGAAGTCCGTCCCGTCGGCATCCTCGACATGGTCGATAATTCCGAGGCCGATTATAAAGTCCTCGCCGTCCCGATGCGCAATCCCCGTTACGACGAAATCAACAGTATCGGCGATGTTCGCAGCCACCAGTTGCGCGAAATTGAGCACTTCTTCCAGATCTATAAAGAACTGGAAGGGAAGAATGTCCGCCTGCAAGGTTGGCGCGACGCTCCGGCCGCCCACGAAGCCATCATGAAGGCCCGCGGCCGCTATCTGGACCAGCAGAAACCTAAGTAGCCGCCAGCATCTCCCGCGCCCCGATCTGCTTCAAACACCGGTCCACCCACTGCTTGGTCAGCTTCTCCTGCACGCCATTTTGCGATAGCCGCGTCCGCAGATTCGACCAATCGACCAGATCCAGCGATTGATCCTGATTGAAGCACGAGAACACCACCGTCTCCTCGCCCGTAATCGGATCCTTATGCTGTTGCAGGCACTGCGCGCAAATTTCCTTCATCATGCACTGCATCGGCGAATTGATGCTCCCGATCGCCTTGTGATTCAGCTTCAGATACGGCGCCAGCGTCGTGTGCCTCGCCCGCGCCACCGCGCCCATCATCGCATCCGACCCGATCACCACCAGCCGGTCCACCGAATGCAGCGATATATCAAGCTTCTCCGGCGTAATCTCGTCGTCCAGATCCCCGCGCCCGTACGCCGCGATCGCCTCGACAATATTTCCGACGAACGCTTTATCCTGCACCCGCCCCGGCGTGAATCCCGGAGCCTCATCGCAACACCAGATCACCACATCCGCCGCCGCTTCGATCTCTTCCACCTTATAGCGATCGATAATCTTTTTATACCCCGCGAAATAAATCGTCCGCGATCCATTCGCGCGCAGCTCCTGTCCGATCGAGAACAGCACCGCGTTTCCCAGCCCGCCCCCGATCAATAAAACAGTTTCCTTCGGTGGCGTTTCAGTCGGTGTCCCCGTCGGTCCCATTAAAATCACCGGCTCACCCGGCCGCAACAGCGCGCATAAATCCGACGACCCGCCCATCTCCAGCACAATCGTCGACAGCAACCCTCGTTCCCGATCGACCTTCGCCCCCGTCAACGCCAGCCCTTCCATCGCGAGCGTCGTTTGCCCCGCCTTCAGCGCCAGCGTCTCGAAATTTTGCAGTCGATAAAATTGGCCCGGATGAAACGCCCGCGCCGCCATCGGAGCCTTCACCACCACCTCGACAATGGTCGGCGTCAGCCGCTCCACCTTATGAACCACCGCGCGCAACTCGACGTTCAAATGTCCCAGCAGCACTCCCGGCAGCAGCCCCGTCGGCGCTTTTCGCGCCAGCAACCGCGACACCACTGGATATCCCTGCTTCGCGCTCGCCATCGCCTTCACCACGTTGCCCGCGAACGAAGGATGCAAATCTCCAAAGAACGAAATCCCGCGCCCGTCCTCTCGAATCGACATCAGAACGCGCGCCTGCGCCGGTTTCGCGATCTTTTCCGGTTTCACCGGCCGCCCTTCGTCGTCCACCGCGCGAAACCATTTGCCGTCGAGAAATACATTCTCCGGATCTTCCCGGCCCAGCACCGTATTAGGCTGCGTGCCCGCCGCTACCAGGATCGATCTCGCCGGCATGCGCACAATCTCGCCCTCGGCATTTCGCAGCATCAGCGCCGCCGCGTGACCGTATGCGTCCACCTCCACCTCTTCCGGCGTCAGCGATTCCGCGAATCGAATTCCTTCTTCGAGCGCGAGCGCGACCTCTTCGTGGTTCAGCGTGTAGCTCGGCGAATCGATCATCCGCCGCCGGTACGCCAGCGTCACCCCGCCCCACTGATTCAGGATTTCTACCAGCTTCGGCTCGCGTCCTTGCCTCGCCGCCGCCGCCCGCTCCGCACGAATCGCCCGGGCATGCGTGATGAACTCGTCCGCGGTCTCGGTCTCCTCCGCCGTCCACCGTTCCCGAACCTCGCCCTCTCCCAAATCGGCCGCCAACAGCTCATACCGCGACAGAAATTTCTCCACCTGCACCACGTAATACGCCAGCGATTCCGTCGCCGTATCGATCGCCGTCAACCCTCCGCCGATCACCACAATCGGCATCCGCACCTGCAGATTCGCGACCGAGCTCGCCTTCGCCGCCCCCGTCAACTGCAGCGCCATCAGAAAATCGGAAGCTTGACGCACACCGCGCGCCAGTCCGTTTTTCATCGGAATCACAGTCGGACGCCCCGCGCCCGCGCACATCGCAATGTGATCGAACCCCAGTCCGAACGCGCTCTCGACCGTCATCGTGCCGCCGAATCGCACCCCTCCAAACATTCCGAATTGTTCCCGCCTCTCTAGTAACAACCGGATAATCTTCAAAAAATTCTTGTTCCAGCGGACCGTGATCCCGTACTCGGCCACGCCTCCGAACCCCGCCATCACGCGGTCGTCCAGCGATTCGTACAGCTCGTTCACATCGCGAATCGGACGGAACGCCGTCCGCTCCCCATGCGGCGTCACACCGGAAATTTCAGGCGGCAGTGGCTCGATCTTCAGCCCATCCACACCCGCGACCGTGTGCCCGTCATTCATCAAATGATGCGCCAGTGTAAATCCGGCAGGCCCCAGCCCCACTACCAGAACCTTATATCCCGATTCTTCCTTCGGCACCGGGCGCTCGAAGTTCAGCGGATTCCACCGCGTCAGCAAACTATAAATTTCGAAGCCCCACGGCAGCTCCAGGACATCCTTCAGCGCCCGCGTTTCCACCTGCGGAATATCCACCGGATCCTGCTTTTGAAAAATGCACGACTTCATGCAGTCGTTGCAAATCCGATGCCCCGTGCCCGCGCACATCGGATTATCCACCGCCGTAATCGCCAGCGCGCCCACCGAATGCCCGCGCTGCTTCACTAAATTCATCTCCGAAATCTTTTCGTCCAGAGGGCATCCCGCCAGCGTCACGCCGAAGAAACTTTTCTTGAACTCGCCGGTCTTTTCTTTAAGCCCGGTCGAGCACGAATCCTTCTCCTGGTTGTGGCACTTGATGCAATACTGGGCCTGATCGAGCGCGGCGTTCAGATTCATCCCCGCATCGGTCAGCTTGAATCCTTCGCGATGACGCCACTCATGCTGCGGTAGCGCGAGCCGCGCGATTCCGCCCGAAATCAGCGTCTCTACAGGAATCAGATGCGTCAGGTCGAGCTTGTGCGGCACCTTGAACAGCACGCCTCCGCGATGCTTTTCCCGTCCCGCCGGCGATAGCGCGGCCCACGCGCCATACTGCGCGGCCACACTCAACTCCGCCGCGTGATTCGCCTCATCGTCGACCCACCTCGAAACATGCTCGACAAAACTTGCCTCGGTAAGCGGTTCGTTGAACAGCGCTTCCAGTTCCATCCGGCAAGCGCGTCCATTGATCGCCGACGCCTTCTCCGCCGTCACGCCGCTGATTGCTTTTTTATGAATGAATTTCCGCTTCAGCGCATACACCGGCGCCAGCGCATCGTGCCGCGCCCGCAGCGCCTCCGTAGAGATTCCGAACAGCTCAGCAATAAAATCCTCAACATGCGGAGCCAGATCCACCAGCAATTCCGATTGAACCTTGCGCGAAGGAAAATTGGACCGCGCCTCCCGGAGCCGTTCGCGTAACGCCGGTTCTAAATAATCGACAAACGCGGCATCGATGCGGACCAGACCTTCGCGCCGGTATAAATCGTCAAACGAAAGTCCGAACTTAAGACTCAATGATTCAGAATTTGGCATGAACAGACGAACAGGACAACAAGCAGCGGATACTCACATTGTATCGTGGCGCACGCACTCATGCGTGCCGCGTCGACACTCGTGTCGACGCCCGTTCCCCTACTTCCCAATCGCCGCCGCATCCGCAAACCCAGGCTGCGATCTCAGCAGCGCCGCCCTCTGCCGGCTCAACGCGGCAGTCTCCTGCTCGACAAACGAACCCGGCGGAAACGCCGCTCCCACTTCTTGTTCCGGTAGGTTCATCAGCTTTCCTTTAATCGATTGATAGAGCCCCCGCCCTATCTGTTCCTCCGGAGGAAGGTACCACCGGCTCATGGAGTCCGCCAGCTTCCTGAACTGCTCGATCAATTGGTTCCGTGGAACATTGCGTCGTCCGGCATCTTGCAGTGTTTCGAGCGCCGTCTCGACCGCCAGCAGCATATTGGACCTGCGCAGCATCAACCGCGTGATCAGCGCCGCGTCGCCGGCAGTGGTGCCGTCGGCCAGAATCCCAGCAGCCACAATCGGCTCCTGCAAAAAAACACGGCGCTTGCGGAGGTCATCAAAAATCTCCGACAGCTCCACGCGCTCCTCGCCCGCCGCCAGCGGCCTTGCTGTCAGCTCAACCAGCGGGTCGGAATACACCACAATCGGCCCAGTACTCTTCGCACTGACCACAAACGCCACCAAACCGATCGAAGAGTTATTCCGAATCCTGACCTCGTCCGTCCCGTCCGGTAAGTGATTCAGCGTGGCACTAATTTGCGCATCCAACGAGAAGCCGCACGCAAGCAAGACAATGATTTTCATGCCGACTCCAATCACCCTCATTCTACAGACACTCCGCAACCTGGTAAGCATGCGGACTGAGAGTCAACAGAGCCGTGACCACAGGGAGCGGCTTTGTGGCGCACTTACCCTCGAAAACAGCAGAACCTGCGAAAAATTGGGGACTGCCTACTCTGTCCCAAGGCGCCGTCGGTTCTCGGCGAAAACCCGCTCCCCTTCGACGCCGCGTGGACAGAGCGGGCTGTCCCCAATTTTTCGCCCCATCCACTCGGCCCCGCAGCGTTTTCATTCCCATCGTCGCCCGATCTTCGCGCAGGGGAACCCTCCTGCGTGCCGCGTCGACACTCGTGTCGACGCCCGCCTCCCGGCGCTCAACGTCGCCGAAAAGCCTCCCACGTAACCCACGCCGACAGCAAAACCAAAGCCCCATCCCGCGCCAAAGTCTTCGGACCCAACTGCTCCCCCGGCCCAAAACATCCGCACTCTCCCTGAAACCCTCGCAGATACAACAAAACCATCACGCTGAAAAAAACCACCAGAAGTGTAGTAGCCAGCGACCCGACATACCGTAGCTTCAAACCAATAACCAGCAACACCCCCAGCAGCAATTCAAACCATGGCAAGGTGCGTGCGACAAATGTGACCGCCGCATCGGGCAGCACGTGCATCGTGTCGAGCTGCATCGCAAACAGCATCCAGGGATCGCGCAGCTTGGCAATCGCGGCCCACAGAAACACGCCCGCCAGCGCCAGCCGGCCCAGAATGAGAAGCCCACGCCGCATTATTTAACGATGGTATCGATCATTCGCTTCAGCAAATCGTATCGCACATCGCCTGTAATCGGATATCTTTTCCCCTTGCCGGTCAGCAGCATCGTCGGCGTGGATTCGAGCGGAATCTTACGCCCCAGCGCTAGATCCGCATCGATCTGGTTATTGATCTCCGCAAATTTCTTCGGATCCGCTAGAATTTTGCGAACCTTGTTCATCTCGTCCGGCGTCAACTCCTTGGCCACGATACCCTCGACATCTCCCGTCGCTCCCCACTGTTCTTGCGTGCGGAACAATACATCGCAGATGCGCTCATAACGGCCGATCTGCGCGGCCGCATCCGCGTATAGCGCGGCCTTGCGCGCAAACGGATGCTGCGGCAAAGGAAAATCGCGATATACGATGCGCACTTCTCCCGACGCCACGCAGTCTCTCAGTGCTTCTTGAATCGCGCCGAAATGCAGCCTGGCGCAGTGAGGACACTGGAAATCGCTAAACACTTCGAGCGTAACCGGCGCGTTTGGCGAACCGGCGGTTCGGTCCGCCGAATCAATCGCGAACAGCGTCGTGGCGGCAAAAAGGAGCGGCAAAACAAGGAGTCTCATTTGCCCTGATCCTATCACACGACGTGGCGCACGCACTCATGCGTGCCGCGTCGAGACTCGTCTCGACGCCCGTGACGCTCAAAGAGCGTACCAGCGTTGGTCAGCTAAGTTCATGAAGCCCCCCGGCACATAGATCAAATTAGTGTCCTGGCTCGTAAAATCTGCCACAAGTGTGATAAAACACGTTGCATGGGTATTGATCTTAAAGGAAGAACCGCTCTCGTCACCGGAGCGGGCCGCGGCATCGGTCGCGCCGTCGCGCAAAAGCTCGCAGCGGCGGGCGCCGCGGTAATGTTGAACGATCTCGATCGCGACGTGGTTTTCGAGACTGGAATGATGATCGACAAGGAAGGAGGCCACGCAAAGGCGATGCCGGGCGACATCACGGCTCCCGATTTTCCGGAAAAACTCGTGAACGCAACGGTTAATGGATTCGGCTCCATCGATATCATCGTCAACAACGCCGGCTATACCTGGGACAACGTCATCCAGAAGACCACCGACGAGCAGTTTCAGGCCATGCTTGACATCCATATGGTGGCGCCGTTCCGCATCCTGCGCGCCGCATCCACCTATATTCGCGAAGCCGCGAAAAAGGAAATCGCCGCAGGCAAACGCGTCATGCGCAAGGTGGTGAACATCACCTCAGTCTCGGGCGTCGACGGCATCGCCGGCCAGGCCGGCTACGGATCGGGCAAGAGCGGGATTAACGGATTGACGAAAGTCATGGCGAAGGAGTGGGGCCGTTACAACGTCAACGTCAACTCCGTCGGTTTCGGCTTCATCGAAACGCGCTTGGTCGCGCCGCTAGGCTCCGAAGGCGCGCAAATCGATATCAAGGGAAAGGCGATCAAGGTCGGAGTTCCGCAAGCCGCCATCGACGCCGTGAAAACCCACTGCCCACTCGGCCGCACTGGAACAGTCGAGGAAGCCGCCGGACCCGTGCTCTTCTTCTGCTCGCCTCTATCGGATTACGTGAGCGGCGAAATCCTGATCGTCAGCGGTGGCGCACGCTCATGACGGACCCGCTCCTGGCATGGAGAAAAGAATTTCCGATCCTCGATCGGACCGTCTACATGATCAGCCACTCCCTCGGCGCCATGCCCCGCCGCACGCGTGACCGTCTGACTCAGTTCGCCGATGAATGGGACACCCGCGGCATCCGCGCCTGGGAAGAAGGCTGGTGGGAAATGCCGGTCACCGTCGGCAACCTGATCGGCAAAATCATCGGCGCGGGCGAAGGCGAGATCGTCATGCAGCAGAACGTTTCCATTTGCCAGCAGATCGTGCTTTCGTGCTTCGACTGGACGAAAAGGCGAAACAAGATCGTGACGGATTCGATGAATTTCCCGTCGAATCTGTACAATTATGGTCAATTAAGGTCTCCTACAGTCATTATTTCATCGAAAGATGGCTTGATAAGCCCCCTTAACGAGCTGCTGGAGGCCATTGACGAGGACACCGCGCTCGTTTCCGTCTCCCATGTACTGTTTCGCAGCTCCTTTATCCAGGACCTCGCCGCCCTCACCCGCCGGGCCCACGAAGTAGGGGCGAAGATAGTAGCGGATGTCTATCAATCCGCAGGGACAGTCCCTCTGAACGTGCGCGAACTTGGACTCGATTTCGCCGTCGGCGGCTCGGTAAAATGGCTGCTAGGTGGCCCCGGAGCCGGATTCTTGTATGTTCGCCGCGATTTATGGCCCGAACTGGAGCCTCGCATGACCGGCTGGGCCGCCCACAGTCAGCCGTTTCTGTTCGCACCGGAACACGATTATGCCCCTGGAATCAATCGTTTCCAGAACGGAACCCCTAACGTCCCGGCGATGTATTCGGCCATGTCGGGCTATGAAATTATCGGCGAAATCGGCGTGCCCGCGATCCGCGAAAAATCCATGCGCCAGACCGCGAAGCTCATCGAACTTGCTGAGGAAGCAGGGTTTAGGATCAATTCACCGCGAGATCCATACCAGCGCGGCGGCACCGTAGTAATCGATGTTCCGAACGGCTACGAAATCACCCAGGAGTTAGGCCGGCGCAACTATCTTGTTGATTATAGGCCAGCTGCGGGAATTCGCGTAGCTCCGCACTTCTATTCGACCGATGAGGAGCTGGAATTAGTGATTCGCGAAATTAAGACTTTTTCTCCGACATCTGCACCGCTGAGGTCCGGACAAAGTGGAGAATCACTGTCGCCGCCGCGCATTTCGTGAAGGATGGGCCGACGTCGGTGAAGATGGACGCGATCGTTAAGGCGAGGCAAACAACGAATAAAACCATCAGGATGACGCGAGCGTAGCCTAGATTCGTATCGCGACTGCTGACCTTCTGCTCTAAGGGCGTTTCGCAGGTAAAGCATTTCGTATCGCCTTTGCACAGTCGTCCGCCACAGTTCAAACAAGCCGGCATGCATTAAGTCTATGCCCTGCCAGCAGTTGGCACCATCAGGTATTCACTTCAGGTTGCTCTCGAAAAGACTATAGATCCTCTTATATTCGTCGGCCCAGCTCGACGGCTGAACGAACCCGTGATCTTCCACCGGGTAGGGTGCGATCGACCAGTTCACTTTATGTAACTCGATGAGCCTTTGGACCAGCCGGACGGAATCTTGAAAAAACACATTGGTATCGACCATGCCGTGGCAAATCAACAGTGCGCCTTTTAATCCCTCGGCAAAATAAATCGGCGAGGACTTTTTGTAGGCCTCGTCATCGCTTTGCGGCAGGTTGAGAATATTTGCCGTATATCCATGATTATAATGGGCCCAATCGGTTACCGGACGCAACGCCGCGCCGGCGGCGAAGGTATCGGGCGCGGTGAACAGAGCCATAAGTGTGATAAAACCGCCATAACTGCCTCCGTAAAGGCCGATATGCTTCGGATCCACGCCATATTGCGAGACGATGAATTTCGTGGCATCCACATGATCCTCAAGGTCTTTGCCGCCCATATGGCGATAGATCGCCGTGCGCCAATCGCGCCCATAGCCCGCCGAACCGCGGTAATCGATATCGATCACCAGATAACCGTGCTCCATCAAAAAGTGATTGAACATGAACTCGTGCTCGTAGGACGACCACCAGTGATGCACGTTCTGCAAGTATCCGGCGCCGTGGACGAACATCACGGCCGGTCCGCCTTTCTTGAAATTAGCCGGTTTGTAAAGACGCGCGGGAACCTTGATTCCATCGCGCGCGGGAATCTCTACAATCGGAACGTCCAGCCAGTTGTAATCCCAAAATTCCGGCGCTGGCGAGGACGTGACTTTCTTGCCATCGACAAAGAGCTCCGGCGGTTTGTTGGTGTAGGAATAAATGTCGGCGAAGGCCTTTTCGTCGGGCGAAAGGGTGACTAGATGGTTGCCAGCCTCCTTGGTGAGCTGTTTGCGCGCGCCGCCATCGACGCTGGTCGAATAAAAGTGGCGATCGAAAGGACTCACCTCGCTCGATGTGAAGTAAAACGTGTTGCCGTCGTGCGATAACTCGACTCCGCTGACTTCGAATTTACCGGCCATCAGAGGCTTCGGATCGCCGCCGTCGAAGGAGATTTTGAACAGATTCGAGTAGCCGTCTTTCTCGCTCAGAAAATAAATCTCATCGCTGTGCTTCAGCCAACCGGCGCCACCCCCGCCGAATCCTCCTCCGCCGCCGAGCCAGGCATCGTCATGCTCCGTGAACAGGGTGCGCGTCTTGCCGGTCGCCAGGTCGAGCGCTAAAATCCAACGATCCTTATTGTCCGTGGCGCGCGCGACTAGAAAAGATTTCGTCCCCGCCTCATTCCAGACGGGAGCTTGCAGCTGAATTTCGCGAGCGCCGAGACCGGCGTCGATCCATTTCACCTCGCCCGTAGCGACGTCGAGGATTGCCGCGCGCTGTTTATTTTGCGGCTCGCCGACGTTTGAGTGTCCGTTGATGTCCTCGGTATAGGCCGATTCTGTCACGTAATTCGGCACGTTCTGGTTCTTCACGCCGTTCGGGGCTTCCGTCACCATGGCGATGACGGACTTTCCGTCGGGGCACAACTCCAAACGTCCGGCGGTTTGGCGAGCCAGCAATTGGAAAGGCTTTCGCGGAGCCGGCTCATCTTTCTTGCGCTTGGCCTCGGCCTCTTCGCGAGCGGCCTTGCGTTCCTTCACTGCGAGGATCAGGTCGATTTCCTGTTTTTTGAGGAATTCCTGGCTGTCGGTGCCCTTCGCTTCCGCGGGGGGCGGGCCTGCTGCGCCTCGTCCTCCTCTGCCGCCGCCCCGGCCACCTGCGCCCGCCGCCGGTGCCGGCGTTGCTCCTTCGGCTACGGCTGCGCGAACATCTGTTAACTCTTCGAGCAGTGCGGTGTCACCTGTATCACGTACATCGAGTGACATGGCGTACAGATTGCCCCCGCGTAAAAATGTGACTCGTTTTTCGTCGAACGTGAATTGCGGGTTGGTTTCGACATCTGTGGTTTTCGTCAGTTGGCGCTTGGCGCCGGTCGAATAATCGTAGATGAAAATATCGCCGTTCTCCGCGTAGGCCAGGCGCTTGCGATCCCTGGTGCGGCTGCCGAGCGCGGGCGGAAGGTTTTTCGTTTCCTCCTCATTCAACTTGCGCAGGCCGGAGCCATCGCGGTTGACGACGTAGGCATCGTTGGGCTTCACGCGCGGCTCATTGAAACGTTTCCATTGAAAATAGACGCGCTGTCCGTCGGCAGACCAGCGGGGAGCTGTCGGCTCGTAACCGTATATTTCCGGGCCGCGCATGATGTTGTCGATGGTCAGTGCGAATTTTTTTTGCGCGCTGACTTGCGAGGTCTGGCCCAGGAGGAGGGTGAAGAGGAGGACACCGAGGAGAAGGCGTGGTTTGGGCATAACTTGTGAGTTTAGCAGTCGTGGGGAGGATGAGGTGCTGAGACAGGTGTCAACCACAAAGTGTCCGACTACCAGAGGCGGCGGCGCCACGAGTGGCTACGCGGCACGCCTGTGGCGTGAGCTACATCGGAGTAGTGAGCTAGTGAAAACGCGAGTTCGGTCTGGATCTAAGAGCCGCCTGAAGGCCGCCCCACAAAACGCGGGGAGAGTCGAGCGACGAGGATGACGGCAGGGTAGTGGGCTGCAGAGGCGGGTTCGGGCTGAATGAAATTTATCCACTGCTCGCACAGCTCGCGCCGGACGCCGAGCTGAGCTACTGGCATCCGGTGGTGCTGCCGCTAAACGTGCCAACCGCACCTGAAGGATCACCGGTGGCAAACGTCCCGCTCACCACTCCATTTAGAATCGATCCAATCAGCCCGGGCGAGCCGTCCTGGTCGACGCTGGTCTGGGTGAGGGTGTTCCCCACCACCACCCCTGAGAACGCGACGACGGGCATACGCGTAACATAACCGTTGGTCACGGTGCTATTGCCCACAAAGCTACCATCGGACGACACCAAAACGGTGAAAATACCCGCGTCGTGACCCGGATTGTTGTAGGTCCCACAATACTGTTCCACGGCAAGTTTCGCCGAGACTTGAGATTGGTGAATGGTCGCCGCGCCTCCACATGGCGCGCTGGCGTCGCTGTTGGCCGTCACGGGGCCCTGCATCGTGCTCCCGGTAATCTGTAGCGTGCCTCCGAATTGAGATCCGCATCCCGTACTATCGTAGAAGTGGTTGGTCGTGAAGGTGAATGCACTCGCCAGCACGGATCCGGATATGGTCCCTGAGGCAAGCGTGCCGCTGGCGTTCACAGTGTTGAACGCCCCCGTCACTCCCTGACCGATCTGGCTCAACGCCATTACCACAAAAGTCGTCACCCCGGCGCCGCCCCACAAACCGCTCACATTGACGATCGCGGTGGGCACGATCGCAGGCGGTCCGGTTTCCGGAAACACCGGAGCCGTGGTAAACGATCCGGTCGGATTGAAGCGCAGCGCCAGCACCGAGAAACTCCCGCCCGAGACATAGAACTCCAGCATGCCGCTCTGCCCGGCGGTTGTCGAAAATTGCTGCGGCACCGTGAACGCCATGTGACCCTGGGCTGGAAGGTTGATCGGACTCGGCTGCGAACTTGCTCCGGTGGTCGGCTGGATTCCCACCGAGATGGATTCGCTCGCCGGCGTGGTGTTCGCGATGGCCATACTCGTCACGAAGTTGTTGGTGTTGTCGTAAGGCATCAGGACGCGGGTCACGCTTGCGGCGGCCGGGGAAGTTCCGTCCTGGTCCGTACGGCCCGGGACTCGCTGCGTGAAGATCGCGTACGCGACCACCCCAGCGGCGCTTTGCACCTGCGCCCAGCCCGCCGTGGTGGCGGCGGCGGTTCCAGAGGTGTGAAGGAAAATCGTCCCGCCCGCCGGCAGAGCAAGATTCTGCGTCGAGCCGCCTTCAATAAACGGAGGATTCCAATTCTGCGTGGCGCCCGACCCGATGTCTTGAAAGAAGCCGATGCTCGCGGTGGTCGCGGAGGAAGTGGTGTTGCCCACCACGAGAGTGGTCTGCCACCCCCCGCCGTCGGCGATCTGGGGAATGATCAAGGATTGAGCGTGCCCCCATGAGAACGCCAACAGAAGCGATGCCAAAAGAACTTCCGCCTGTGGTCTTATGTTACGGTCATTCATAGATTTCCCCGCAGCAGCCGGGGCAAGGAATGTTCCCGCTGATCGGCGGCCAGCTTGAGCTTAACGGGGAATTCACGACGCAGCCGCGTTTCGGTGGCGGCATTAAGCCTCCCCATGCCACCCGCACTGATGCGCCCAAGGATTTCGTACGGGCCGAGTTCATCGACGGTAGGGGCATCTGAATGCGGCAACTAGTATATCCCATCAAGGAGCGGCTAAGTAATAGAACTATTCAGGTCCTTGGCCGATCTCTTCGAGCACGCGGTGGAGGGCGTCGGCGAAAACTTGAGGTGGGGTTAGGAGACTTAGCACTAGAAAGGGTTCGGACTCGAAGTCAAAATAGTAACCGGGTTGTACCAGGACGTCGCGGCGATCTAACAGATCTAATGCCCAAGCCTCTTCGCTTCTGGTGCGCGGCACTTGCAGAATTGCGTACCAGCCACCTTCCACATGCAGCGGGTGCGCGACGGACTTCAGGAGGGCGAGGTTGGCGCGGGTGCGGTTGACGATTTGTGCGCGCACCATAGTGGACGCGGCTAGCAGGCGCGGGAGGGCGATTTGCACGGGAGTGGCGACGGATAAATAAGTATCGGCGATCAGCTCCAGGCGGTCTAGCGCTGCTTCGTGCCCTGGACCGTTGGCGACGATCCAGCCTAACTTCATTTGTGGAAGCGCGGCGATTTTTGAGAGGCCGTTCATCGAAAACGTCAACACACTGGGCGGGGAGAGACGGGGTACCGGCGAAAAAGCGTACTCGGAAAAGACTTCATCTGAAAGGATCGGAAGGCCGAATTGTTGCAGCCTCGACCACTCTTCGCGCTTCAGGAATGAACCCGTTGGATTGTTTGGATTCACGATGACGATCGCTTTTGCGCGAGGCGTGATCGCGCGCGCCAACGAATCGAAGTCGATATGCCAAACCCCGTCGTAACGCAAAGAATATTGGACCACGCGAACCGATTCGAGGGCGGCTAAAAACTCGAACAAGGGATACGACGGGCGTGGCGAAAGAATTTCGTCGCCGGGATCGCAAAGCAGTTTGAACAAATAGGAATAGGCTTCGCTGGTGGATGCGGTGAGCAAGATTCGCGACGCGGGAACGTCGCCATAATACTGCGATATGGCTTCGCGCGCGGAGAGGAGACCACGCGGCTCGGGTTGGTATTCGAGACTGCGGGGATCGCTTAACGCGCTGAGTATTTCGTCCGCCGGATATTCGAGGCCGGCGCGGGTTGGATTCGACTCGGTGAGATCGAGCACGTGCGCCTTGGTTTTGAGTAACGCGGAAAGCTTATTTGTTGCGAGGGTCCAATCGAGGCGGGAGGAAAACACGGGATTAGAGTAGCAGTTTCGGGTTTATCGGCATGGCGGAAGCACTATCTGGGGCGTGTCGTCGTGAAAACGCGAAGCCGCCTGCGGCTGCAGCCTGAAGGCCGCCCCCACAAGACGAACGAATTATATTTTGCACCATGGGCGCAAGAATTGCGTGCAGGGACGCGATTTAGGGACGTAACTTGCTGTGGTTTATGGGCTTTCTGGTTTGGCATCAAACAGGCTCAAAGCTAACCCGATGGCAACTTCGGTCAGTGCGCCGGCACCGCAGGCACCTTCCGCTCCGGATTTTGTGACTGCGGCGTTCGAATGGTTTGGCGAGCTTGGTGTATTTTGCTCGCGAGTTGTTAAGTCTGTGTTTACGCGTCCGTTCGAATGGTCAGAATTCCTGCACCAACTGGACTCGGCGGGATCGAAGTCTCTGCCGTTGGCAGCGCTGGCGGGAGCGGCTACGGGCGTCGTGCTCTCGCTGCAGTCGCGCGACAGCCTGGTGCGGTTCGGCGCAAAATCGATGCTGCCGACGGTAATCGTGTTTTCGATCATCAAAGAAATGGGGCCCATCATCACCGGCTTGGTGGCCAGCGGACGCATCGGCGCGGGGTTCGGCGCGGAACTCGGTTCGATGAGGGTCACGGAGCAGATTGATGCGATGGAAGCATCGGCGGTGAATCCTTATAAATATCTGGCGGCGACACGCATTCTGGCGTGCATCGTGGTGCTACCCTTGCTGACGCTGGCGGCCGATGCGTGCGGAATCCTGATGGGGTGGGTGGCGAACACACTGACGGAGCCGATCTCGCTCCAGCTTTTCATGAATAACGGACTGAATGGCGTTTCGTTCAGCGATTTTCTTCCCCCTACGATCAAAACCGCCGTTTATGGGCTGATTATCGGGACGGTGTCGAGCTTTCAAGGAATGCGAACGCGCGGAGGGACCGAAGGGGTGGGACGATCCGCCACCAGTTCCGTGGTGCTCTCGTCGTTGTTCATCATTTTGGCGGACGTGGTGTTAGTGCGCTTCATTCTGGTCTTTTTTCCAACCTGAGGAAATATGGAACCGCAGCCAGTGGAGGTCAAAGGATTACGGAAGTCGTTCGGTGAGCAGCAGGTGCTGCGCGGGATCGACCTTACCGTTAACAAGGGCGAGATCCTGGCGGTGCTCGGCAAAAGCGGTACCGGGAAAAGTGTCCTGTTGAAGCTGTTAATCGGTCTCCTAAAAGCCGACGAGGGTTCCATTTGCATTCGGGGACAGGAGACGACGCACCTGGAAATGGATGAGCTAAACCAGATGCGAATGAAGGTGGGGTTCCTGTTTCAAGACGGCGCGCTCTACGATTCGCTGACCATTGCCGAGAATGTCGCGTTCCCCTTGCGGCGGCACATCAAGATGTCCGACGCCGAGAGAAACGAAAAAGTGCGGGCGCTGCTGCTGAGTGTGGGATTGGATAAAGATCTGGAAAAAATGCCCTCCGACATTTCGGGCGGCATGCGCAAACGGGTGGGATTGGCGCGCGCCCTGGCGCTGGATCCGGAAATTCTATTGTTCGACGAGCCGACCGCGGGGCTGGACCCGATTACCGCCGCCGAAATCGGCAGGCTGATTCAGAAACTGCGGCAGGAGCGGAACGTGACGTCGATCGTGGTGACCCACGATATGCACGCGGCTCATCATTTTTCAGACCGCATTGTGATGTTGAAGGAAGGCAATATTTTGATCTCGGGAAGCTTCGAAGATCTGGAAAAGAGCAAGGATCCGTTTGTCGCACAGTATCTGAGCGATGCGGCTTGAGGGCATATATGTCACAGAATTTAAGGCTCGGAATATTTATCGTCGTCACGCTGGGTATTCTGGCGACCGCCGTTTTTCTGATCGGCAGCAGGGAGTCGATGTTCCGCTCGAATTACAAAGTGAGAGCCGATTTCGAGAACGTCGCGGGCTTGAACGAAGGCGCGGATGTGCGCGTGGGCGGTATTCGCAAAGGCTCGGTGAAGGCGATTCAATTGCCGAACCAGCCGAACGGAAAAGTTGTCGTGCTGATGGACCTGGCCAAAGAGACGCAGAGCATCGTGAAGCTGGATTCGGTGGCTGCCATCAAATCGGAGGGGATGCTGGGCGATAAGTACATCGAGATTACGTTCGGGTCGATGGAGGCGGCGAAGCTGCGCGGAGGGGAGACGATCGCGTCCCAGCCGCCTATCGATATTTCGGATCTGTTCGCAAAGACGAATACGATTCTGGATACGACGCAGGGGGCGCTTCAAAACGTTGTCGGCCTGACTTCGAACATGAACGAAATTTCGCTGAAAATCAATCATGGCCAAGGCACCGTGGGCGCGCTGATCAACGACAAGACGATTTACAATCAGACGGCGGCCGCCGTCACTTCGATGAACGACGACATGGAAGCGCTGAAACACAATTTCCTGCTGAAGGGCTTTTTCAATAAGCGAGGCTATGTCGACTCAGACGAGCTGAAGAAGCATGAAATCGCGAAATTGCCGGGCGGAGCATCGCAAAAGACGTTCACTTTCGATGCCAAACAACTTTTCGACAAACCGGAAGGCGCGAAGCTGAAAAACCACAAGGCGCTGGCTGAGGCCGGCCAGTATCTGCAAGGCAGGAAATTCAGCGAGGCGGTCGTGACGGCGGCTGCGAGCATGAAGGGCGATTCGGACAAGGATCGCGTCACGACGCAGGCGCAGGCGATGGTGGTCCGCAATTATCTGGTGCAGAATTTCAAGCTGGACGACACGCGAATCAAGACGATCGGGCTGGGGAAGACAGCGGAGGGCGGGGAGAACGGCAAAATCGAAATTCAAGTGTATGGAGCCGAAGCGACGACCGTAGCCGCTCAGAAATGACGCGTATTTCAGCCGCGATCGCGAGAATTTTCGCCGCTCGATCACACTGTATCCGATAGGACCTGCAAGACCTCGCAAAATGTGCAGCAAGTGCGGAACCTTCTGCCGACTCTCGACATGTTATCTAGGCCAAACAAAGGACATCCGCGATGGGCCTCAACCTGCAACCGGAAATAATGCCGTACTTCACCAAGGAGAAATGAAATGCTGGGATGGATGATCGTATTCGCAATCATTGCAGTCTTGGGAGCCGTGTTATCTTTGAGTGGGAACCCGGCGGCTTCGGTGAGAATTGCGAGTCTCGTCTTTTCTTCGCTATTCTTTCTCGGCTTATTGACCTATGCGGTTCGTGGCCGGGCTCGCTGAGGCGTCGGATGACGGCGCATGATAGCAAAAACCGTCCACACGATCCTGGGATTCTATTCCTCGGCTGAAGGTGATTCGAAACAGGCGTACGAAGCGGCCCGGAGCGGGGGGGCGCAGTCGGTCTGCTTGTTCGAATCCAACAGCGGAGAAGGCGCACGTGAAACTTCGCCGTACGCGCCATTGCGTATCGAAGGCGAAACTCTCATCGCCGCCACAGCCACGACGCATGATGTAGAGCGAGTCATCAAAGCTTTGGAGAGCGTAGGTTCTCCCGCGATTTTTATCCTGCACGAGGATCTCGCGCAACCTGCGGCGCCACCCGTTGGTCGAGCCGGATCCATCTTCGCGCGATTGCACGAGAACGAAATTGTGCTCGATGAGGCGCGTCGCGATCTAGCGGCTGCGGCTCGCATGGGGCGCGCGCTGACGGCATCGGCCGAATGGATTCTCGATAATTCTTATTTGGTGCGGACGCAGATTTCGGAGATCCGCCGTCATCTGCCGCGCAATTTTCCGAAGTCGCCTTCGGGAAACGGCTACGCTCCGGTGCTCGATCTGGCGCGATCGCTGGTGAAGGAAACAGACCGCTGTCTCACCGAGAGCAACATCACCAGTCATCTGGAGGAGTTCCAGAAAACGTCGCCGCTGACGACGGCGGCGCTGTGGTTTTTCCCGTTGTTCCTGCGGATGGCGCTGGTGGAGGACCTGGCGGCGCTGGCTTCGGCGGTGAATCGGGCGCAGCAGCTGCGCGAAGCGGCGTATTTGTGGGCCAATCGTCTGGCGTCGGCGGGCCGTGTCGGGTCCCCGGAAGTGGATCGTTTGATGAAGCTGCTGGAGATGGAGCCGATCGCGACTCACCCGTACTTCATCACGTCGCTGGCGGAACAACTGCAAGACGAGGAGGGAGCGCTCGCGCCGATGCGGGCGTGGATTCAGGAGCACTTCAAGACTCCGCTGAACGAACTCGTGCGGGGGGAGCACACGCAGGAAGCCGCGCAGCGCGTTTCGGTGGCAAACGCCTTCGGCAGTCTGCGGATGCTCTCGCGGATCGATTTCACGGAGATCTTCGAGAAGGTCAGTCTGGTGGAGAAGGAGCTGGAGGCCGATCCCGCCGGGATCTATGGGCGCAGCGACTTCGCGACGCGCGACGAGTGCCGCCGCGTGGTCGAACGGATTTCGCGCAACAGCAGTCTGAGCGAAATGGAGGTGGCGCGGCGGGCGATCGGGCTGGCGCAAAATGCAACGGATGCGCGCGCGAGACATGTCTCGCACTTCCTGCTCACCGGTGCCGTTTCGCAACTCGAAGCGGAGACGAAGTCGCGCGTACCGATCCGCATCCGGCTGATCCGGTCCATTCGGAGGAACGCCACCGGCGTATATGTAGGCAGCGTCACGTGCCTAACCGCTGCTTTCCTGGCGCTCGCCCTGGCGCTCGCGTGGGAGGGCGGGGTGCGTCAGCGGACGATGCTGGGCATTCTGGCGATCCTCTCGCTGTTCCCGTTGAGCGAGCTGGCGCAGCAGATTATCAACGTCCTGGTGATTGCGCTGCTGCCGCCGGATACTCTGCCGAAGCTCGATTTCCTTACCGCCGGGATTCCCCCCGAAGACGCGACGTTGGTGGTCATTCCCATGATGCTGACCGGCGCCGGCGTGGTGCGCCGCGAAGTCGAAAAGCTCGAAGTTCGCTATCTTGCCAATCGCGAACCGAATCTGTTCTTTGCGCTGTTCTCCGATTTTGTCGACGCCGCGCACGAAACCGCGGCTGACGATGAAATGCTGCTCGAAGCCGCGCGGAGCGGAATTAACGCGCTGAACGCGCAGTATCCAGGCGGACGTTTTCTGCTATTCCATCGACGCCGTGCGTGGTCGGAGACGGAAGCGCGCTGGATTGGCCATGAGAGAAAGCGCGGCAAAATCGAGGAGCTCAACGCATTTTTATCGGGCGAGGGAGCGAAGGAAATTCTGATTGCGGGCAGCCTGCCCGTACCGGTGCGCTATGCGATCGCACTGGACGCGGATACGCAGTTGCCTCCCGGCACTGCCCGCAGGATGATCGAGACCATCGCTCATCCGTTGAACCAGGTGGAGATCGATCCGGTGACGCACACACGGCGGCGAGGGTTCAGTGTCGTGCAACCGCGCGTCAGCATCTCTCTGCCCAGTGCGACGGCGACTCGATTCACGCGCATCTTCGCCGATACCTCGGGCACCGATCCGTATTGCAAATCGGTTTCCGACGCACAGCAGGACTTGTTCGGCGAAGGAATTTTTCACGGCAAGGCGATTTACGACGTACGCGCCTTCCACGAGACGGTGGGAGGCCGCTTTCCCGCGGAGACGCTGCTGAGTCACGACCTAATTGAAGGATCGTTCGCCGGCGTCGCTTTGGCCAGCGATATTGAAGTGTTTGAAAACCTTCCGCTCGACTATGTCAGTTATTGCAAGCGGATGCATCGCTGGATTCGGGGCGACTGGCAGATTGCGCCCTGGGCGTTTTCGAACGTGCCCGCGGCGAATGGCGGCAAGGTTCCGAACTCTCTTTCCACCATCAGCCGATTCCGCATTCTCGATAATCTGCGGCGCAGCCTGGTGCCGGTTGCCTCGCTGGTGCTGCTGCTGTTTGGCTGGCTCGCGTCACCCGCGCCCGGCGTCTGGAGCCTGGTGATCGGAGGCGCGATCGCGATCCTGGCGCTGGCGCCTCTGCTCGACCGGCTGGCGCGTCACATTCAAGGCGAGGTAGAGGGGTGGAGAGGAGCGGCCGACGAGCTGGTCCGCTCGCTGGTGATGATCGCCTTCCTGCCACATCAGGCGTGGGTCTCCGTGGATGCGATTGCCCGAGTCGCGTACCGCAGATTGCTGAGCCGCCGCCATCTTCTCGAATGGCAGACCGCGGAGGCGACGGGCGCGGACGCGCATCGTCATCTAAGCACCACGATGCAGCAGATGCTCGGCGTCACGGGATTGTCGGTGCTGTTGACGATCGTGCTTCACGAAAGGGGCGCGCTTGGTCCTACTTTCGTATTTCTGGCGTTGTGGGGCGTGTCGCCCGCGCTGATGCGCTGGCTGAACAGTTCCGCTCCGCTGTTTCGAAAAGATAAGATCGACATTCGTTTTTTGCGCCGCGCCGCCCGGAGGACCTGGCGGTATTTCGACGATCTGGTGAACCAGAATTCAAACTGGCTGCCGCCCGATAATTCGCAACTGGTGTTGCGAGTGGAAGTGGCCCAGCGCACCTCACCCACCAACATCGGATTCTGGCTGGCTTCCGCGCTTGCCGCCAACGATCTTGGGTATCTGACGGCCGACGAGTTTCTGGATCGCTCTACGAAGACGATGGAGACGCTCCACGCGCTGGAACGTTACGAGGGTCACCTTCTCAACTGGTACGACACGAATTCAAAGCAGGCTCTCCTGCCACGGTATGTTTCAACGGTGGACAGCGGAAATTTTCTGGCCAGCCTGTGGGTTCTGGAACGCGGCTGCGAAGAAATCCTGGCCGCGCCGATTCTCGACCGACGCTGTCCGAAGGGCATCGCCGACACGCTGGCGATTTTACGCGAGGTGTGGGGCCGCGATCCTTCGATGAAGATGCCTCTGCGCGCCTTGCGCCGCATTCTGCGAGGCAAAGTGGAGGGCGATCAGATCATCGGCCAGCTGCGCATGATTCTGATTCCGGTGCAGCAGCTGACCGAGGCGCGCCGGTGGCAGGAAGAACGGGAGGAGCGGTCCTACTGGGTCACGCATCTGGCACGGGACGTGGGTCAATGGATCGCCGTCGTCGAGCGCTATCTGCGTTGGATGGAGACGTTGAGCACGCCACCCGATTCGTTTCTCAGCGCACTGAGTCCCGATGCGCCGAAGCTGCGCCGGCGGGTGGTGCACGTTTCTCCGTCTCTGGTGGCGCTGGCGGAGGGAAAATCGGCGCCGATGGAGGCGATTCTGGCCTGGCGCGGGACACCGGATCTGCGGCCCGATGTCGCGGCCTGGCTGAATCAGCTCGCCTCCGAGTACAGCCAGGCGAAGGCGAACGCAATCGAGACCGTGAAGAAGATGCGGGCGCTGCGCGCCTCGGCGAAAGAACTCTCCGCGGCGACGAACATGGGACTGCTGTATGACGGGAGCAGGCGTTTGTTCGGAGTCGGGTATGCCGTGGGTGGACCACTCGAATTTAACAGCCACTACGATCTGCTGGCCAGCGAATGCCGCTTAGCGAGCCTGGTCTCGATCGCCAAAGGCGACGTACCGATCGAGCACTGGAACGCGATGGCGCGCCCGCTGGCGTCCTCTCCCGGCGGCCGGACGCTGTTGTCGTGGAGCGGCACGATGTTCGAGTATCTGATGCCGCTGCTGTTCGTGCACCGCTTCGCCAACTCCCTGCTGGATCATGCCTGCCGGGACGCGGTGGATCGCCAGATCGCCTATGGGCATGAAAAAAGCGTACCGTGGGGCATCTCCGAATCGGCGTACAGTGCGTTGGACGCGAATCAGATTTATCAATATAAAGCGTTCGGGGTGCCCAGCCTCGCGCTAAAGCCGGGGCTTTTGGACGATCTGGTCGTCTCGCCGTATTCGACGATGCTGGCGCTGCTGGTGGAACCGGAGGCGGCGATCGATAACCTGCGGCGGCTCGACGGCTTCGATTTGCAAGGTCCGATGGGCTACTACGAATCCATCGATTTCAGCCGCGAAAACAAGAGGGACGGAAAGCGCGGGGTGGTGATCTATGCGTACATGGCCCATCACCAGGGCATGAGCCTGATCGCCCTCAACAATCTTTTGCACCGCGATGTGATGCAGGAGCGTTTCCATTCCGACGTTCGCGTGCGCGCGGTCGAATCGCTGCTGTTTGAACGCCTGCCCATCGCGAAGCTCCCGGAAGAAGAGGTGCAGACGCGGATGGCGCCGGTGCGGTCCGCGACCAGCGATGAGCCGGCCGAGCGCACCTGGAAGGAGGATACACCAGTCCCGCGCGTTCATTTGCAAGGCAACGGGCGCTACTCCGTGATGATCACGAACGCCGGCGGAGGCTATAGCCGTTCGCATGAATTCGATGTGACCCGGTGGCGCTCCGATACGACGCTCGACGGGTGGGGCAGTTTCGTTTATATTCGCGATCTTCGGTCCGACGCGATCTGGTCGGCCGCGTATCATCCCGTCGGCGGGCGGCTGGGGACCAGTTCGGCAAGCTTCTCCGCGGATCGCGCGGAATTCCACCGCAGCGTCCTGGGCATCGAAACCACGATGGATGTAACGGTCAGCGCCGAAGATGACGTGGAGTTGCGGCGACTCACCGTCAGCAACCGAACGCTCCGCGGCCGCCAACTCGAATTGACCAGCTATGTCGAATTGGCGCTGGCCCCGCATCGCGCCGATACCGCGCATCCGGCATTCGCCAAGATGTTCGTCGAGACGGAAGCGCTGGGCGAGGACGTGCTGATCGCGCACCGGCGGCCTCGCGGCCCGGAAGATGCGCCGATCTGGGCCGCGCACCTGATCATCGGCGGGTCGTCGGTAGACCTGGGCCGCATTCAGCGCGAGACCGATCGCGCGCTGTTCCTCGGGCGCGGCAACGGAATCGCTTCCCCGGATGCGCTGCGCCGCGACTTGAGCGGATCGGCAGGCACCGTGCTCGATCCGATTTTCAGCCTGCGATGCAGTGTCATCCTGGAGGCGCGGGACCGGGTGGAGATTTCCTTCCTGACGCTGACCGCGCCCTCGCGCGAGGCGCTGCTGGGACTGATCGAAAAGTACAAGCGTCCCGAATCCGTATCGCGCGCTTTCGAAATGGCCTGGACGCGGGCGCAGCTCGAGTTTCGATACCTGGGCATCGGTCCTGGAGCGGCGCACCGTTTCCAGGAACTGGCGAGCCACTTGATTTATCCTAACGCGCGGCTCCGTCCCCTTAGCGAGCGGCTGCTGCAAAACCGGCTTGGGCAGTCCGCGCTGTGGGCGTATGGGATTTCGGGCGACCTGCCGATGCTGGTGGTCACCATCGGCGATATCCGCAACCTGCCATTGATTCGCGAACTTCTAATGGCGCAGACCTACTGGCGCGTGCGCGGATTCCACTGCGATCTGATTATTCTCAATCAGGAACCGCCCAGTTACGATCGTCTATTGAATATTCAGCTCCTGCGGCAGATCGAAGCGCATTCGTCGGAAGCCGACCGGTCGGGCATGAATAAACCCGGCGGTGTGTTCCTGCGAGACTGGAACGCCATGCCGGAGGAGCATCGGAACCTGCTGCTGGCGACGGCGAGCGTCGTGCTGAGCGGACAGCGTGGATCGCTGAAACAACAGCTTTCGAGCGCCAGCGAAACGAATCCGCCCGCGGCGTTTGTGGCTTCGGGCAACCCACAGGAGCAGGTGTCCCTGCCGCTGCCGTTCCTGGAATTGCCCTACTTCAACGGGGTCGGCGGCTTCACGCCGGATGGCCGCGAGTACGCGATTTACCTCAAACCGGGGTCCCAAACTCCGTCGGCGTGGGTGAACGTGATTGCGAACCCTTCGTTCGGCACGATGGTGAGCGAAAGCGGCCTGGGCTGCACCTGGGCGGGCAACAGCCAGTCGAACCGCCTCACGCCGTGGCATAACGATCCGGTGACGGATCCGCAATCGGAGGCGATCTATCTGCGCGACGACGAGAGCGGCGCGATCTGGACCCCGACACCGCTGCCGGTACGCGAGAAGGACGCTTATCGCGCGCGCCACGGCCAAGGCTACACGGTGTTCGAGCACAATAGCCATTCGATCGGACAGGAACTGACGGTCTTCGTGCCGGCTAACGATCCGGTGAAGATCTGCCGGCTGCGTTTGCGAAACGATTCGTCGCGTCCGCGCCGTTTGACGGTGACGTACTGCGCGGAGTGGGTTTTGGGATCGACCCGCGAAGATCAGCAACTCAACGTACAGACCTCTCACGACGACCAGTCCGGCGCGCTGATGGCCACACAAGCGTGGACGGGGAGTTTTACCAGGAACGTGGCGTTCCTGGCGTCGTCCCCGCGCGCGGCCTCGTATTCGGGCGATCGCACGCAATTCCTGGGGCGAAATAACTTGGGCGGAAAACCATTCGCGCTGGGGCGCATACGGCTCGATAATCGAACGGGAGCGGGGCTCGATCCCGCCGCGGCGATGCAGCTTCCGGTCACGCTCGATCCCGGGCAGCAGGCGATTGTGACTTTTATGCTCGGCGAGACGGCTGACATGGACGCGATGCGCGCAGTGGTCGATCGCTATAAGGACGCGCGCAAGGTGGAGGATGCGTTGAACCTGACACGCCAGACGTGGGATGCGAGGCTCAATCGCATGCACGTGCATACGCCGATGCTCTCGACGGATTTTCTGCTGAATCGCTGGCTGCCGTATCAGGCCTTGAGCTGCCGCTTCTGGGGACGCACCGCGATGCAGCAATCGAGCGGCGCGTTCGGCTATCGCGATCAGTTGCAGGATTCGATGGCGTTCGTTTATATCGCGCCGGAGCTTAGCCGCGCTCATATTCTGGCCGCCGCGGCGCGGCAATTCCTCGAAGGCGATGTGCAGCACTGGTGGCACGCCGAAACCGGTCTGGGCGTGCGGACCCGCTGTTCCGACGATATGGCGTGGCTCCCCTTCGTGACCGCGCATTATGTCAGCGTGACGGGCGACAGAGGGATTCTCGACGAGCAGATTCCGTTTCTCGACGCGGCGCCGTTGGGCGAACACGAACAGGAAAAAATGTTCATTCCTGCAGTATCCGCCGAATCGGCATCGCTGTTCGAACATTGCCGGCGGGCGCTGGAACGCGCCTGGAACCTCGGCTCTCACGGGCTTCCGTTGTTCGGCACGGGCGATTGGAACGACGGGATGAATCGAGTCGGGGTAGAAGGCCGCGGGGAGAGCGTTTGGCTAGGCTGGTTCCTCTGCGCGGTGTGGGAGGCCTTCGCTCCGTTAATTGAAACGCGCGACCCGGCGCTCGCCGCTCGATGGCGCGCTCAATCGAAGGAGATGGCGGAGAACATTGAACGCACCGCGTGGGACGGAGAATGGTACTTGCGCGCGTTCTTCGACAACGGCACGCCGTTAGGGTCGCACACCGATGCGGAGGCGAAGATCGATTCCATCGCGCAGTCGTGGGCCGTCATCTCCGGCGCCGCGCAGCCACGGCGGGCAAGGCAGGCGATGGATTCATCCGACCGGCTGCTGGTGAAAGAACGCCAACGCCTGGTGTTATTGTTCACGCCCCCATTCGATCGCTCCGAGCCGCATCCCGGATACATCATGGGCTATCCGCCGGGCGTGCGCGAAAACGGCGGCCAGTACACTCATGGATCGCTGTGGCTCGCTTCGGCATGGGCGCGGCTGGGCGAAGGAAACGCCGCGGTGCGGCTGCTCAAACTGATGAATCCGGTGGAGTCGAGCCGCACCCCGGAGACCGCCGATCATTTCAGAGGCGAGCCGTACGTTTCGCCAGCCGACGTCTCGTCCGCCGAAGGGCGCGTGGGACGCGCGGGATGGACCTGGTATACCGGGTCCGCCGGCTGGATGTACCGCATCTGGATTGAAGAGGTGCTGGGGTTCCAGCTTCGCGGCGATACGCTGACTATGGCGCCGGCAATTCCCGACGACTGGGATGGCTTCGAAATTACTTATCGGCATCGATCGAGCGTCTACGAAATCGAAGTGCGAAGGAATGCACCGGAGAATGCCTCGATCCCTGCGGGTTCGCCCATCACGCTTCTCGACGACGGTGCAACGCACAAGGTGGTCGTCCGCATGCCGCGCGCCCAGGCAGTGTCTGTGCAGGTTCGCGAAGAAAATGCAGTGGTCGCATCGCGATAAGACCGGAATCTATTCAAGTCCCGCTTGCTTCAACAGGTCCAGAAACTGACGCTCCGTCCGCATATCGATGGCTTGAGCCACTAGTCTTCCCTCCGCGTCGAAAATGAAACTCTTCGGGATTCCCTCCACGCTGAAGGCGTCATGCGTTCTTCGGCCCGGATCGAGCAGCACCGGGAATGTGTAGTGCTGCTTCTCTAAAAAGCCTGCGACCGTCTCCCGATCTTCATCCGAAACTGCCAGAATCACGAGGCCCTTCTTTTCGAATCGGCGGTATAGAGTTTCCATGTCCGGCATTTCTTTTCTACAGGGCGGACACCACGTGGCCCAGAAGTTCAACAGCACGATTTTTCCGCGTAGAGCGGCCAGCGAGTACGTCTTACCGTCCATCGAGGTCAGCGTGAAGCCGGCCTCCTGGTGAACTCGCTCCCGGAGGGCGAGCACCGCATCGGCCGCATCAAGCGCGGAATCGGGAAATGGAGCAGATACGTGTTCATATCGAATCAGTTCCGCCAATTCCAGATAAACGTCAGCAAGCGGCGCTTCTTCCTTAATTCCTTGTCCAAGCGCTGACACCACTGACGCGAGAGCCTCCTTGCCGATATCGCCTTCGGTAGCAAGATTCGCCAGGCTAGTGGCCCATCGTAGCTTGATTCCTTTTGGGAGAGACTCAATCGCGTGGCCCAACTCGATCACGGTTTTTGTGCGCTCCGCATCCGAAAGACTCCGTATTTTTCCCATCCGCTCCGAAATCGCGATCTCCGCGGGCGTGGCGTTGACGCCACCCGGCAAGCTGGCGCTAGTCAACTGCGCCCCGGTGAGTGTCCCCGTTAGATCCCACTGCTGAAGAACATCTTTGTATTTCTCGAATCGCTCTGGCGCGATAGCGCGCAGGCGGGCACCCGCGGCCACCAGCAATGTTTGGCGCGAATTGGCCGTGGCGATCACAGCCGTGCCCACACGGAATCTACCCTTGATACCGGGACTCACATTCGCTCCGTAGTCCGGCGAGGAGGCGATTGCGATGATGCGCTCATACAGGTTGGTAGCCATCGCCGGAGCCGCGGGCGCGATCGCCACACCCAGGTTCACCAGCTGGTAAAGGCCAAAAGGCGAGGCCTTGTCGAATGAAAATGCCGCGAGCACATCGGCGAACAATCGTTTCGCGTCCTCGGGATTCTCCTTCGCTAATGCCTTGAGCAGAAACCCGGCATCGAGATTCGGCTGGCCCTTGGCGAGCGATGCGCGATAGAGCGCAACCGCCCGCGGCATTCGATTCGATTGAACCAATGCAACGATCACCGTTTGCTCGGACCCGGCGTTCAGGTGCGGTAGAAGCGCGATGGCCTCCTCGGGCGCCAAACCCGTCAGGGCAGCCAGCAGTTGGTTGTCGATGGCATCGCGGGAACGCAAATCCTGGAGCGCGGCGCGCACGAACTTCTCCGATAATTCGGGATACCGGTCCTTCAAGGCTTGCGCCGCAAGGATCCGAAACTCCGGGCGCAAGGCGGGAGTGGACTGCAAGGCCAGTTGTTCCACGCGGGCGGCCGCTTGATCCACGGTGCCCGCATCACGGGCTCCCCACGCGAAGGCGGCGGCCACAAGAAGGGGAACGGCAAATCGGCATGATTCCATGTAGTCGAGTATATAAGGGCACACGGGCTGGCTGCCTCGTTCGCTACAATTCAGAGAACCATCGCACATGACTCCAGTAAAAACTCCTCACATCGATCCTCGATATTCGTGCTTCGATATCGTGATTCGGCGCTCCGCAATCCATCGCTACGGCGTCTATGCGAAGGAGCGCATTCCCGCCCATCGCAAGGTGATTGAATATACCGGCGCGCGTCTCAATCGAAAGGACGCGGCCGCAATCGAGAACGGCGAATATACATATTTGTTCGCCGTCGACGACTATTGGACGCTGGACGGTGCGCGCGGCGGCAGCGGAGCGGAGATCATCAACCACAGTTGCGAGCCGAATCTGACCAGCCGCGTAATGAAGGGCCACGTCCTCTATATGAGCGTTCGCGAAATTAAAGCCGGCGAGGAGCTGACCGTCGACTACAACTTCTCCGACCTCACGGAAAAGACTCCGTGCTCCTGCGGCGCCAAGACGTGCCGCGGCACCATCGAAAAGCGCAGGCAGCGGGTCGGAAAGGATAAAGCATGAGGCGGATGCTTGGCTTGGTCCTGCTTGCCGGCGTTTGCCATCCGACCTTCGGCGCCGAGGACGATCCTCAATATACAAGCGACGGCCTGATGCGCCTGCCCGCGAATTATCGCGAATGGATTTTCCTCAGCGCCGGCCTCGCAATGACGTATGGGCCCGCTGGACAAACCAACGCCCAGGGCAATCCGCGATTCGATAATGTGTTCGCCTCTCCGGCGGCGTACAGATCGTTTCTGAAAACCGGCACCTGGCCCGACAAGACCATTCTCGTTTTAGAAATCCGCGATTCCGACAGCCACGTGTCGATTAATAACGGCGGTCGTGTGCAGATGGGGCTCGCGGCCGTCGAGGTTCACGTGAAGGATACCGCTCGCTTCAAGGGCGGCTGGGCGTTTTTCGCTTTTGACAAATCGGATAAAGCGAAGCTGATTCCGGCGTCGGCGAATTGTTACTCCTGCCATTCGGAGCACGGCGCGGTCGATACTACGTTCGTCCAGTTCTATCCCACTCTGATCGACGTCGCGAAGCAGAAGGGCACGCTCAAGCCGTAGCGATTTTCGACGCTTTAAGACGCGACATCCTCCACCCGAGCGCGAGCACGCAGATAGTCGCACAGCCGTTCCAGCGCCTTCTGATGCTTTTCGGCCAGCAGATGCCGCTCGATCTGGGGCCGCGCTTCTTCCAACGTCGCTTCCCTTTCGGCCACATGCTCATGCACCTTTGCGATATGGAATCCAAAAGGTGTCCGAAACACTGGACTGATCTCGCCCGGCCTGAGCGCGAATACGACCGCGTCGAACTCCGGGACCATCTCGCCGCGCGGAAACCATCCCAGATCGCCTCCTCGGCCCGGAGAATCCGAAAGTTCGTCCGCAATCGCATCGAAACTATCCCCAGCTTTGATTCGTTCTTCAACCGCGCGGATAGCAGCCAGCGCGGATTCCTCCGGCGTCTTTTCATCGATGTTTTTTATGATGTGCGCGGCGCGAACCGCTTCCGGAACCGCCATGTTCCCGCGATGCTGCCGGTAATAGTCGACCACGTCCTTGTTTCGTGGCGGAGCGATGCGCCCCGCGTGGCGAATCGCCAGTCGTTCAATCCGGAACTGCAGCTCGACCTCCGCCGCATTTTCGCCCGCTTTCTCGATCACGTCTGCTGGAACAGGTTCAGAATCGGCAAGTGCGGCCTGACGCAGCAGCACCCTTTCGATTACGTTGTCCCGCGCCCATTCCTTCGCGCGAGCGTCGATCGAGGCGGGATGCTCCCGCGGCATGGCTTCGGCAAGCCGAAGTCGAAGAGTGCGGATCTCCTCCCGGATTGAATCGTCTTCGACCAGCTCGTCATTCACTCGTAGTGGCAAATCGCGATTGTACTAAATAAAGGCATGATAGACTCATGTCGAATATGACACGCCGTGATCTCCTCAAAGCCGGTTTTGCCCTGGGAGCAGCCGGTTCCGCGATTGCGTTTGCAGACGACAAAGTCCGTCGAGTCGGGATAATTGGCCCGGGCTGGTATGGGAAGAGCGATCTGCTCCGCCTGGTGCAGGTTTCTCCCATTGAGGTCGTTTCGATGTGCGACGTCGACAGCAAAATGGTATCCGAGGCGGCCGATCTGGTCTCGACGCGCCAGGCGTCGAAGAAAAAGCCCCGTACTTTTTCGGACTATCGCGAGATGCTGAAGCAGAAGGATCTCGACATCGTTCTGGTTGCCACGCCGGACCACTGGCACGCCCTTCCGATGATCGCCGCGGTCCAATCCGGCGTCGACGTGTGGGTGCAGAAGCCGATCAGCGTCGATATCGTGGAGGGCCAGGCGATGGTCGCGGCTGCACGCAAACATGGACGCGTGGTGCAAGCCGGCACGCAGCGCCGCAGCACGCCGCACTTGATCGAAGCACGCGATCGATTTATCAAGACGGGGCTGCTCGGCAAGATCGGCTCGGTCGACATGTATTGCTACTATCACATGCGCGCCACCGAGAATCCTCCCGATACGGCGCCGCCGCCTAATCTCGATTACGAAAAGTGGACCGGACCTGCGCCCATGCGTCCCTATAATTCCCTGGTTCACCCGCGCCGCTGGCGCTCCTTCATGGAATACGGCAACGGCATCATGGGCGACATGTGCATCCATATGTTCGACATGGTCCGCTGGATGATGGATCTCGGCTGGCCCAACCGGTTTTCGTCGAGTGGCGGCATCCTGGTCGACAAAGCGAGCAAGGCGAATATTCCGGACACCCAATCCGCAGTGTTCGATTACGGCGATCTGCAATGCAACTGGAACATGCGCAGTTGGGGCGCCGCGCCAGATCCCGATCCTAATTATGGATGGGGCTCGACCTTCTACGGCGACAAAGGCACGCTCAAAGTCAGCGTGATGAGTTACGACTTCATTCCGCTTAACGGCCAGCGCGTTCACAAAGATGTCACCTATGAGTTGGAACAATATCCGGAAGACAAGACTGAGAAGGACCTTGAAAAACACGTCGCGCCGGCTATTCGCGGGCACATGCGGAATTTTCTCGCGGCGATCGATGCCCGCTCGAAACCGGTCGCCGATATTGAACAGGCGCATATCTCGACCGCAAGCTGCATCCTTGCGAATCTCGCGATGAAGCTGAATCGTACGCTTACCTGGGACGCCGTGCATCAACGCGTGGTCGGCGATGAAGAAGCGAATCGCCTCCTCGAACGCCCGTACCGCGGACCCTGGGTGCATCCACATCCTGCGAATGTTTAAGTGGCAATCCGCTTGCACCTCCGAGGGGTATGATAAGGAAACTCAAGTCAGGCGAATATCGGCTCTATTCCAGGAAAAAAGACACTAAATCGGGAAAACGCCTTTGGCACGCGCGCTGCCGCTGAGAAACACGAGCGGGCTGTGCAATATTTTAAGCGCGCCGGGTAACATCTTCCGTCTTTCGAGCATCCAACTCCCTATGGAACTAGGCGTGATTGGTTTAGGCAAGATGGGTGGTTACATGACCGAGCGCTGGCAGCTCGCCGGTCATCAGATTGTCGCATACGACCTCGACGCGAGCGCCGTCGCGCGCGTCGCCCAAAAGGGAGCCAAGCCTGCGGACTCCCTCGAGTCCCTGGTGAAGCAGCTCGCGCCTCCGCGCGCGATCTGGATCATGGTGCCTTCGGGCGATCCGGTCGATCAAACCATCGCAAAATTGACCGCGCTGTTCTCGCCGGGCGACACGATTATCGACGGCGGCAATTCCAACTACAAAGACTCGCAGCGCCGGGCGGCTGAGCTGAAGCAGAAGGGTTTCTCGTTCATCGATGCGGGAACGAGTGGCGGAATATGGGGCCTGAAGGAAGGCTACAGCCTGATGATCGGCGGCGAAAAAGATGTTGTGACGCGGCTCAGCCCGATCTTCGAAGCCCTCGCGCCCGCGGCCAACCAGGGCTGGGGACACGTCGGTCCCGCAGGCGCCGGACATTTCGTGAAGATGATTCACAACGGTATCGAATACGCGCTGATGCAGTCCTATGCCGAGGGGCTCGACCTGATCCGCGCGAAACAGGAATTTCATATCGATCTGCATCAGGTCACCGAAATCTGGCGCTACGGAAGCGTCGTGCGATCATGGCTGCTTGACCTGATGTCCGACGCGCTGGGAAAAAATCCCACCCTCGAAGGAATCGCTCCGTACGTCGCCGATTCCGGCGAAGGCCGCTGGACCGCGAAAGAGGCAATCGATCTAGGCGTGTCGACTCCGGTGATGAATATCTCCCTTTATCAGCGGTTCACCACCCACGACAAAGAACATTTCGCCGACCGCCTGCTCGCCGTAACCCGCAATGAATTCGGCGGCCACGCCGTGGTTAAAGAATCCTAGACATTACTTCTTACCCGCGATCGACGTTACAGCCTCCCAGTTGAACTGCACGAACTTGTAAAGCGCGTCTTCAAGCAGACGCTCCTGATCGCTGTGCGCCCCGAATCCCTTCGGCGCGTCCTCTTCGTCCACCATCGGGCCGATCCCGTAGCACTGCACACCCTTCGCGCGCAGCATCGCCATGTCGGTTGCGCCGGTGCTCATCTGCGGAATTGTGATGACCTTGTACACTTTCTGATTCGCAGCCTCAATCAAATGGAACGCTTCGGAGTCGATTCGCGATGGCGGAGCGCTGGGACGCTTGTTGCGATCGTCGGCGACGACATCGATCTGTGGATCGTTAATCACCTTGCGCATCAGCTCCATAAACGCCGCCATATTCTCGTCCGGCAGCGCACGGACGTCCAGCGTCGCCTGCGCCTCGGAGGGAATAACGTTGATCTGATATCCCGCGCTGATAATGTTAGGCGAAATGGACGTATGCAGCATCGAGTAATTGCCGGGCTCGTGTTCGGCAAGATATTCTCGGATCGCGGGCGCTTTGACGGGGTCGAACAGGCCGCTATAGCGAGCCGCTTCCTCCGGCGTGCTGACGGTTCCCATCTTTTCGAAGTAATAGCGAGTCGTATCGTTGAACCGCATCGGCGGATCCCACATCGCGATCTTCTCCACGGCGCGCGACAAATGCACCACCGCGCTCGTCCGCAGTGGCCGCGAGCCATGACCGGCGGGCCCATGCGCCACGAGCTTCACTCCCCCCGGCAACTTTTCCGCGGTTTGAATCAGCCCGTAGCGAACCTGCCCGGCACGGCGGCTGATCAAGCCTCCTTCGGCAAGGCAAATCTCCGCCGCGATATCGCTCCAGTGTTGATCGACCAGGTATCCGATGCCGAACTGCGTCGCCCCTTCCTCGCCCGCTTCGGCTACGAAGATCACATCGCGGTCGAGCGGGATTTTCGACCGTTTCAGCAGCACCATCGTCATCATGCCCGCTGTCAGATTATCTTTATCGTCAAGCGTGCCGCGTCCGTAAATGTATCCGCCGCTGCGAGTCGCGCTGAAGGGCGGAAACGTCCACTTCGCGGCGTCGACCTTAACCGTGTCGGTGTGGCCCATTACCAGGAGCGGCTTCTTCGATCCGTTCCCTTTCAGACGGGCAATGAGGTTGGCGCGGGCCGGGTCTTTCGCGGCGAGAATCACCGGAATACCCTCTGCCTCCAGGACCCTTTTCACGTATTCCGCCACTCTGGTTTCATTGCCCGGGGGATCGGTGGAATCCATCTGAACCAGGGCAGTGTAGTGGCGCAGGGTCTCTTCATTGATCGCGCGCCAATCGAGCGACTGCGCGTTAGCCAATCCGCACAGCAGCACAGGAAGAAATCGAACCATGGGTTCTAGTGTAGCTCTGTGGGGCAGGATGGCAACCTGCGGCCGGTTAGTAACCGGCTCTCACTATCACAGCATCAGTTGCCCGCCGTTGACCTCAATCGTTTCTCCCGCGATATAACTCGCCGCGTTCGAGGCGAGAAATGCGATCGCAGTCGCGCATTCGGGCGACGTTCCGGTACGCCCCATCGGAATCCCGGCGACGAAATTGCGAATCATCTCAGGGGTCGAAAAGACTTCATGAAACGGCGTGTCGATCACGCCTGGCGAAACCGCATTCACGCGCACGCCATGCGGTGCCAGCTCCTTCGCCAGGGATTTCGTAAATGTGATCAAGCCGCCCTTTGCCGTTGCGTACGCGCCCGCGCCCGGTCCGCCGCCATTGCGTCCGGCGATGGAGACAATGTTAATAATCGCCCCGCTCTTGCGCTCGATCATCGAAGCCGCGACCGCTTGCGAGCAGAGCACCGCGCTGGTCAGATTCAACGCCATGATGTCGTTCCAGCGATCCTCGGTCACCTCGAGAATGCGCTGGCGCTCCACCAGGGAACCGGCGTTATTCACCAGAACATCGATCGGACCAAGTTGCTTGATCACATCCTCGACCAAAGTGCGAATCTCCGCGCTCTTGCGCACATCCGCGCGAATCGCGATGGCCTTTCCGCCGGCTTTTTCAATTTCTTCCCTCACTCTTTCCGCGCCTGCTTGATTGCCGTGATAGCCGATGGCGACCTTCGCTCCCAGGTCCGCAAATACCAGCGCGGTCGCCGCGCCGATGCCTGAAGAAGCGCCCGTGATCAGCGCGACCTTGCCGGTCAAATCCATGTAGTTTTTCATGTTCCTCAATTCTCACACGCGCAGAAAGATTTTCCTGCGGTACATCCAAAGGAGCATCAACCAATACGCCAGCAAAATCGCGCCGCCCCTCATGAGTGGTTCGATCCCCGCGCCGAAGGCCTGGAACGCGTGTCCTAAGTGAATTCGGAAGGACTCCGCGAGGAACGATTCAAACAAATGTGCCATCAGATACGCCGCCATCGAATTCATCCCGATAACGATCAGCGGAAACGCCCATTTCCTGTATCCGCGCACGTCGACGATCCAACTGAACGCGGCGAGAAAAAAGAAGCAGAGCCCTCCGCTGAACAGCGTCCAACTGGGCGTCCAGATGCGTTTGACAATCGGGCAAATACCCGCAAAATGCAACAGCAGCCCCGCCGCGATTCCGGCCGCGCCGGCAATCAGCAGCCGCTTCATCGGGATGCGAGGCGAATCCGTAATCAGCCACCGGCCCGCGGCGAGGCCGAGAATCATGGTGCCGAGCGTAGGAATAAAGCTGAGTGTCAGGTAGCCTCCGCCGTTCGCGACAAACGGCCTGGTGCGCGGAAATACGTTGAGAAACCATTGATCGAACGCGTTCCCCAAGTTACTGTTCTTATTCCAATGCGCCATGAAGCCGGAATAGTGATGGCTCCAGTCGACCGGTACACCAACCGACGGATAATCGAACCCGGGTCCAGCCGCGGGGTAGAGCGCCCAAGCCAGCCAATACCCGGCGAGAATGGCCGCAAGGGCGATCCACTGCCACCGCGGCGGTCGAAATCCGAGCAAAAACAGAAACGGATACCCCAGCCCGATCTGCGTCAGCGTGTCCTCAAACGTGAAGTAAGTCTGCGTGCTGTGCATGGACCGTAGAAAAATGCCGAGAGCAATCAATACAACCGAACGCCACAGCGCATGGAGAAACATTTTAGGAAACGTCGCCCCCTTCGAAAGCCGGCTCGCGATCGAGTATGGCAATGCGACGCCCACCAGAAACGAAAACCCCGGCTGAATCGTGTCGTGTAAAGAGCACCCCGCCCAATCGACATGCGTCTGATTCCAGGCGAGCACGCTCCAGAACCAATTCCCCGGGAATGCGCGCGCGACGTGAGATAGCTGCAGCACCTCCGCCATCATCAGCAGCATGACAAAGCCGCGATAGGTGTCGACCGCAAGATTGCGCTTCGGCATGTTAGTCGACACGACGCGCGAACGCAGTGTAGTGAACCGTCGCGGTTTCCCGCGCGCCAAGCCATCGATACGTTGGAATGCCGAGCAGCGATCCCCGCTTCACCATCGCGCGACGCCCCTCGGCGAAGGGAGACACACCAAACTCGACGCCACGCGTCACCGCATTTCCGTTCCACGGCGCGAATGTCCGGCTGTGATTTTCCTCCCATAGCGAGATCCACGGAAAATCCCCGCGTTTCCATGAGTACCCGAATAACACCCGCGAAGCCGGATGGAACGCTTCGAACGATCCTTGGTCGCTCGACGGATCGACCACGTGGCATGTTACCCCCGCCGAGAACCGGGCCGAGGATTGGATGCTCAGGTCCGTGGTTGTCCCGTCCTTGTTAGGCGCCAGCGGCCACTCGAACAGCTCGCCCGGTTTATAAGGTTGCGCGTCCCCGAAATCGCCCGGAAACACCATCGAGTTGGACGCATTCATGTCGAGCCTGGTGATCCCCGCTTCCAGAAAAGGAGGTCCAAGCGTCACATGCTGTGTCCACGCCACGGGTCGATCCATGCTTGTCAGATTCGTCACAGTCTCGCGAATCTTGACGGTACCGTTTCCCGCAAGCTCGATCTCGCGCTCGAAATCAAGCTGCGCCAACGGCAGATGCGCCCTCGCGATCATGCTCGCGCCTCGCGCTTCAATCTCATACGGCGCCACCGACCCTTCCCCGTGCACTGTAATCCCCGCTGCATATTCTGCCTCGGAGGGTGGTCCGAAAATATCGAGACAAAGGTTGTGTCCCAGGATTCCCGACAGCAGCTTACTCTCCGAATCGTTGCCATACTCCGGATGGCGCTCTGCGCTGTATGTCGAAGGCTCAATCGAAGCCCACGGAGGCGTCCACAGCGGATTGACCCCGGACTTCTTTTCGATAATTTCCGCAATGTGCCCGCCCTCGACCGTGACCGTAACGATCAATTCGTCATTCTCAATCCGCACGACCTTGCGATTCATTCGCCCTCCGCGACCAGATCCAATATGCCGCAACTCCGGCCACAAGTGTCAGCAGCCCAAATCCCGCGAACTTCCACCCCGAGGTCAGGAACAAAAACACCCATCCGGCAAATGCGATCGCCGCAGGCACCGGGTAGAGCCACATCCGGAACGGCCGCGGCATTTCCGGCCGATTCTTCCGCAAATATCCCAACGCGAAAATCTGCCCGATAAATTGAATGATAATCCGCGACGTGACCAGCGCCGTAATCACATCGTCGAGAGTCCACAGGCATGCCACGATCGAAAGCCCGCCCATCACCAGGAGCGATACGTGCGGAAACCCGCCGCCCGGATGCAGCCGCGCGAAAATTTTGAAGAAGTCCCCATTCAGCGCCGCCGCATAAGGAATCCGGCTGTATCCGAACAGCAGCGCGAATACCGAGGCCAGCGCTGTCCACAACACCAGCACCGTGACGCCCGATGCCGCACGCGTCCCATAAAGCCTCCCCATGAAATCGGACGCGATAAACTTCGAGCTCACCGCCTCCCTCCACGGCACCACCGCGATCAGCCCGAGATTCGTCAAGGCATAAATCGCCGCTACCGCCAGCACCGAATAGATGATCGACCGGGGAATCACGCGCCCCGGATTCCGCACCTCGCCGGCCACATAACAAACATCGTAGTAGCCCATGAAATCGTAAATCGCGATCAGTGTAGCCGACCCGAGTCCCGCCACGAACCCCGTTGAAAATCGAAACGCGTTCGGCGGAAAATCGAAAACCACCTTGGCATTGAAATGGCTGAGCCCCGCGAAGATCACCCACAGCACCGTGATCAACATCCCGCCCCACAGCACCACCGTCAACTTGCCGATGCTCGTGACCCGACGATACAGCAGCACGATGACCAGCACCCCCACCGACATGCTGACCCCTCGCGTCGCGCCCGTGCCCATGCCATGCCAGAAATAGCCGACGTACTGCGCGAATCCAATATATCCCGAAGCGATTTCAAGCGGTCCGCTAAAAATGAATTGCCAGATAAACAGGAACGGGAGCAACCCCCCGAAACTCGTTTTGCGAAAAGCCTCGCGCAGGTAAACGTAGGTCCCGCCCGTCGCAGGCATCGACGCCGCGAGTTCGCTCCACACCAGCCCGTCGCATAACGCGATCGCCGCCCCCAGCACCCAGCCCAGCATGCACTGCGGACCGCCCATCGAAGCGATGATCAGCGGAATCGTGATGAACGGCCCGACCCCCACCATGTTGCTCATGTTGAGCGCAGTGGCTTCGAGCAGTCCCAGGCCCCTTATCAGGCCGTGTTCGGATTTGGATTCGTTGGCGATCTATTGCGCCGCGCCGCGCGTCGGCCGCTCGATTTTCGGCGGATCGGCGCGGTCCACCGGAACCTTGTAATTGAAGAATCCGATCATCATCTCCTGGAATGTCTGATCGCCCCAGTGCACCGCCTGGCTCGGATCCGGATTGTACTTGTTATTCGCCGAATTGTCGTACCACGCCGTCACGTCCATCTTCGATCCCGCGGGAACCGTGCGCGGCTCGGCAAGCACGTAAGCGAGCTGCCAGTTGAACTCGTAGTGCGGCACGTCCAGCAGCACTTCGCTGCGCCCGTCCGGATACGTGATCACGTACTTGAACGCCTTCCCGCGCAAATGCATATGCGGTGTCATGTCCAGCAGCGTGACGTCTTCGCGAAATGTGTACGACGCGTGCGTTTCATAGCTCGGCTCATTCGGCGGAATGTCGAGACGGAACTGCACCGCCGATCCACATATCGCGCGATACGTCGGCTTGTCCTTGCGGATCTTCAGCCCCACCACCGACCTGTCGATCGCCTCTTTACCATTCGTCGTGTAGTGCACCTGCAGCAGGAACGTCGATCCTGCCTTTACTAGAAACGCCGTGTCCTGATCCCAAGTCAGGCTCGGCACACCCGGCGCGTAGCCGATCAGCATGTCGCTGAACTGCTCCCCTCCGCGTGGATTTCTCTTCTTCCCGTCCTGCGCGAACACCAATATATGATGCACCTGCGCGCGCTGCGTCGGCCGCACTTCGGCCGCCTGAATCCAAGTGTCTTCCGTGAACCCGGGGTCGATCGTGAAGTATTGATACTGCACCACACCCGACGCGGGAATCGTGAATTCCTTCGGCAGGCTGAGAATCAGATCGGGCTTGCCGATCGCCCAGCCTTGCGTGAACTCCGGCAGCATCGGCAGCTCCGACGGCTTGCCTTCCAGCGCGCCCGCATCCACCCATTGCGTGATGGTCGCAATCTCCGCGGCCGATAAATGCCGGTCGTTCTTGAAATGATCGATCTTCGGATCGGCGTACCACGGCGGCATGTCGTGCGTCATCACCGCCTGCTTAATCGCCTTCGCCCACGGCCGCGTCTCCTCATAACTTCGGAACGCCATCGGACCCGCCTCGCCCGGACGATGACATTCCAGGCAGCGGTTATAAAGGATCGGCGCGACGTCCTTCGTGAACGTCGGAACGCTCGCCGCCATTGCAATGCTCGAGAAAACGCACACAGGGATCAGGAAACTCTTCATACTGACCTTAATCTATCACAGCCCAATCAATACATACCTTTACAGTCATTGCTTCGTCTTTATCGGCTCCCTCGACCCCTCAAAAAACTCTTTTTGCAACCGTGGACTCACCTGATCCGCCTTGATCGCCCGCAGCGCGTCCGCAACCCCCGCGGCCCATGCCTTCATGTCGAACTCACCCAATTCCCGAGTCGCCGCCGCTCCATCGCCCGCGTAATGATCGGGAAATTTCGCGTACCACCAGATGCCCGTATAAACGCTCCGCGGCAGATCCAGACGATTGCGGTCCGCGCCGGATTCTTCGCCCGATCGTTCTTGATGCACCAGATCCGGTCGCGAAATCATCACATGCGCCGTCTCCGATTCGCCCGCATGCTCGTCCGTTTTCGTCTTCATTTCAGGACGACCCGGCGGATACGCCGCGCGCGAAAATATATACACGACGTAATCGTGAGGCGACGCCATCTGCGACTGCGCGAAAAACGGCAAGAGATGATTGTTCCCTCCGTGTCCATTCACGATGACGATCTTCCTGCACCCGTTGCGCCCCATCTCATCGGTAGTCTCCTGCAACAATTCGAGCTGCAGCTTCGCGCTATACGCCATGGTCCCCGGCTCGTGCCGTGCCTCGAAGATCTGCCCGAAATAATATTCCGGAAACACCACCGCATACTCCTGCTCCACCGCATGCATCGTGACATACCGCACGTTGATCAGGTCCGTTCCCAGCGGCAATTGCGGTCCGTGTTTTTCGATGATCCCGAACGGCAGCACGCACGTCTGCTGCGCCTTCGCAATGGCCTTCTGAAAATCCGCCGCCGTCAATTCCTCCCACTTCGCCGGCAAGCTCTGCCCGAACAAAGGCGCCATCGTTAAACAAACCGCCAAGGTAACTCTCATGATGTCCTCAAATCCGCGAAAACCGGGACTGACCTCTCTGTCCCAAGGCGCCACACCCTTCCGCCGGAGCCCTCACACCTCGACGCCGCGTGGACAGAGAGGTCTGTCCCGGCTTTCGCCCCGTCCACAAAGCCTCTGCCAAAATCTGCGAAAACCGGGACTGACCTCTCTGTCCCAAGGCGCCACACTCTCTCGCCAAAGCCCTCACACCTCGACGCCGCGTGGACAGAGCGGTCTGTCCCGGATTTTCGCCCCATCCACAAAGCCCATCCATCACTCACCTCACAAACTTATAAACCGTCGTACTCTTAAAATCCATCCCCGGCTTCAGCACCACCGTTGGAAACCTCGGCTTATTCGGCGAATCCGGAAAATGCTGCGTCTCCAGACACAGTGCCGACCGCCTTCCATACACCGCGCCCTTCTTCCCCTTAATCGTCCCGTCCAGAAAATTGCCGGTATAAAACTGAATCCCCGGCTGCGTCGTCCACACTTCCATCGCTCGCCCGCTCGATGGCTCCTCCACTTTGGCCGCCAGACCCAACTCAGCGCCCTTCTTATTCAGCACCCAGTTATGGTCATAACCTTTGCCGAGCTTTAATTGCTCATCGTCCTGCTCGATCCGCGCCCCGATCGCCGTCGACTTGCGAAAATCGAATGGAGTCCCCGCCACCGGCTTCAACACCCCCGTCGGTATCAACCCGCCGTCCACCGGCGTGAAATGATCCGCGGGCAAGGTCAACAAGTGCCCCATCACATCCCCTCCGCCTTTCAGATTGAAATACGAATGATTCGTGAGGTTGACCACGGTATCTTTATCCGTCGACGCGGCGTATTCGATTTTCAACTCGTTCGCGTCCGTCAGATGATAAACCACGGTAACTTTGCAATTCCCCGGATACCCTTCCTCGCCATCCTTGCTTAAATAGGTGAGCTCCAGCCCGCCATCCGGCAGCTCCCGAGGTGTCCACACCACCTTGTCGAACCCTCGCAATCCTCCATGCAAGGAATTCTCCCCATCGTTTTTCGGGACTTTATAGAGAACCTTATCCAGCGTAAACTGGCCATGTCCAATTCGATTGGCATAACGCCCGATCAACGCTCCGAAGTAAGGATTCTCATTCAGATATCCTTCGAGCGAATCGAAACCAAGGACTACATCGCCCATCGCCCCTGTTTTATCGGGCACCTTCAGAGACACGACGCGTCCCCCGTAATTCGTGATGGTCGCCTCCACGCCGCTCTTATTCGTCAGCGTGTAAATCCGCACCGCCGCGCCCTCCCGTGTCTTCCCGAAATCTCCCGAAACCAGCTTCGTCGCGCCCTGCATAACAACACCGCCCGCAACGAGTGCCATCACAACCCGCATCTTATCCATAGAAAATATTATCTTCCATAAAACAGAACCGCCATGCGTGATCTTGTGGGGCGGCCGCTTTTTCAGGGTCGAGAGCGATAAACAGGATCTGCTCAACTTCCTGCGTTCTCTTTAATCCCAGCGACCGCGGAAACTCAATTTACCGCCGATTCTATAACTTCCCGTATTCGCTCGCCTCCAACCCTCGCCATCCTCCCTAATATGTAGTCAAGAGTCTGGGGGTATCCCAATAGAACCCTGGATCGCGACCCGCCAAGTCCTCGAGGCACTAGCGGAATCGTCCGACGAATTGGGGAGGACCTACGTCTCTTTCAGTGGGCTTTGCCGTGAGAGTGATAACACGGATCGGGTACCCTAGGGGGGCGGGCAGTCGAAAGGCTGCCCAAACTCTGAAAGTTTAGAATAAAGGATGTGAGACTTCGGAATCTTTTCTTCGCAGCCGCCATTTTGCCGCTAGCCGCGCAGGACCCTCCTGCCCCCCTGGTGCAAATTTATCGCGAACAAATCAAGCCCGGCAAAGTCGCGGCATACGTGCGTATTGAAGAAGCCGCGGCGCGCTTCTGCGCCAAAATGAACTGCCCGAATCCCTACTTCGCCCTAACCTCGCTCACCGGCCCCAACGAAGTCTGGTGGATCAACGGCTTTGATTCCCCCGAAACGATTGAAAAGGTCTGGCAGGCCTACGCCTCCAGCCAGGAGATCATGACCGAGCTAAACTCCATCGCCGAAAATAAAGCCGACCTGGCGTTTCCCGCCAACATTCTCCTCGCAAAATTTCATCCGGAAATGAGTTTCTATACCACGCCCGTCGCTCCGCACTACATCTCGATGTCGATCGTTCACGTCCGTCTCAGTCACGTGGCAAATTTCAGAGACATGCGCATCCGCTTCAAAAGTACCCTGGAGCGCGCCGGCAGACCACAGTGGGCATACCAGGTCACTTCCGGGACCGACGATGTCACCTTCATCGTCATGACTCCCGCTCGAACCATGCAGGAAATCCAAACCACTCCCTTGCTCGACGACCCCAGCGATATCGTCGTCTCGTCCGAAACCCGCCTCTACGCCGTCAGCCCCGCGATGAGTCTTCCCGCCCAAAGTTGGATTGACGCCGACCCCGACTTCTGGAAACGACCGTAGTAGTAAACTAACCTCGTATATGCTCACCCGCAGGCATTTCCTCGCCGCCTCGACCGCCGCCTTCGCCGCGAATCTGTTCGGCGCGCCGAAAGACTCAAAAACTCCTCCGCCTGAGTTAGAAAAACTTGGCGCAGTCGCGCTGCGCGAAGCCAAGAAATATAAGGCAACGTATTGCGACATCCGCATCGTCCGCCTTCGCGATCAGCGCATCGGCCTCCGCGTGCAAGCCGAGCGCGGCACCGGAAAAACAATCTCCGTCCCCAACGTCGGTGAGGACTCGACCTTCGGATTCGGCGTCCGCGTCATCGTGAACGGCGCCTGGGGATTCGCCTCCTCGCCCATCGTCACGCCGGAGGAGATCGCCCGCATCACCGGCGAAGCCGTCATCGTCGCCAAAGCGAATTCGAGCATCCAGCCGAAACCGGTGCAGCTCGCGCCCGTCAAAGCCTATCGCGACGTCTGGGTCACGCCGCATGAAAAAGATCCGTTCACCGTTTCCATGCAGGAAAAAATCGACCTGCTCCAGCGCGTCTGCAATGAAATCAAGAAGAATCAAAAAGTCCAGAGCGGCAACGCCAACATCAATTTCCGCACCGAAGATAAGTACTTCGCCTCTTCGGAAAACTCATCCATCCAGCAGTTGATTATTCAGATCTATGGCTCCGCGTCGGCTACCGCGGTCGATCGCGACGCCGGCACTTCAGCCTCCCGCAACTACTCGCCCACGCAGGCCTCCGCCGGTTGGGAATACGTGCCCGAAATGAATCTGGAAGAAAACGCCATGCGCCTTCGTGAAGAAGTGATTGAGCATCTCCACGCGCCCGCCGTGAAACCGGGGAAAAAAGATCTGCTGCTGATGCCGAATCATCTGATGCTGACCATTCACGAAAGCGTAGCCCATCCCACCGAGCTCGATCGCGCACTCGGCTACGAAGCCAACTACGCCGGCACCAGCTACATCACGCCCGATAAGATCGGCAAACGCATCGCCAGCGAACATTGCACCTTCATGGGCGACCGCACCCAGGCGCGTGGTTTAGGCACCTGCGGCTACGACGACGATGGCGTGAAGACCACAGAGTTCACCATCATCGACAAAGGAATTTTCCGCAACTATCAAACCACCCGCGAACAGGCGCACCTGGTCGGCGATAAAGAATCGCACGGCTGCTGCCAGGCCGATTCATGGGCCACCGTTCCTTTCCAGCGCATGCCGAACGTGTGGCTGAAACCCGGTCCCAAGGAAACCACCATGGAGGATCTGATCGCCGGCATCGACGACGGAGTGCTGATCGACGGCCGCGGCAGCTATTCCATCGACCAGCAGCGCTACAATTTCCAGTTCGGTGGCGACGCATTCTGGGAAATCAAGGGCGGCAAGAAACGCGGCATGATTTCGCGCGTGTCTTATCAGGCCCGCACGCCCGATTTCTGGCAAGCCTGCGATGGCACCGCCGGACCCGCTTATTGGCGCCAGTTCGGCACAACGGGAGATGCGAAAGGCGAGCCCACGCAGATCAATTCCATCAGCCACGGCTGCTCCCCCACGCGCTTCCGCTCGATCGACGTCATTCTCACGGACTAATAATGCTCACCCAAGACGAAGCACAAAAGATCGCCAAAAAAGTTCTCGGGATGTCGTCCTTCCCCGAATGCCAGGTCACCATCACCGCGCAGGAGCAGGCGTACACGCGATTCGCCAACAACGGCATCACCACCGCGTCGTTCTCGTTGCGCCATAACCTGTCGATCGTAACCACCCGCGACGCCCGTACTGGCTCCTACGCCACCAACGATCTCGATGACGATTCGTTGCGCGCCGCCGTAAAAAAAGCCGAGGAGCTCGCCGCCCTGACGCCTCAAAATTCCGAACGCCTCAGCCCGGTCGGCCCGCAGCAATTTCCGAAAGTGTTCGACTACGACGAGAAAACCGCCAACGCCCGCTCGCCTGAGATGATCCCTCACGTGAAGACCATCATCGACGCCGCGATGAAGCAGCAACTCGTCGCCGCAGGTTTGGTCGAGCGCTCCCATCGCATCACCGCCATCGCCAACGAAGCCGGACTCTTCGGCTTCCACGACTCCAGCGACTCGCAGTTGACCACCACCATTCGCATGGCCGACGGTTCCAGTTCCGGCTGGGCCGGGCAGCCTTCGACGAAGCTTTCAGAAATCGACAGCGCGCATCTCGCGGACACCGCCATCGAAAAATGCAAGCGCTGGAAGAATCCGCAGAAACTTTCGCCCGGTAATTACACTGTCGTCTTCGAACCCACCGCTACCGGAGACCTGGTCCGCCTGATGATCGGCGCATTTTCCGCGCGCTCGACTGAAGAAGGCCGGACGTTTATTTCGAAGCGCGGCGGCGGCACTTTGCTCGGCGAAAAAGTGTTCCCCGAATCCATCACTTTGCGCCACGATCCGTTCGATCCGCGCCAGCCTTCCTCCCCCTGGACCGGAGACTGGCTGCCCACCAGCGCGCTGACGTACATCGATAAAGGTGTCATCGCGAATCTTGGCTATGACCGTTATTGGGCCGAAAAAACCGGCAAAAAACCGAACGGCGGCGGAGGCGGCGGTGGTCGCGGAGGCGGTGGCGGCGGAGGCTTCGGCGGCGGGAGCTTAATAATGGACGGCACCGACACGCCTCTAGAAAAACTGATCGCTTCGGTGGACCGAGGACTTCTAGTCACCCACTTCTGGTACATCCGCGGCGTGAATCAGCAGACGCTGCAAAACACCGGCCTGACGCGCGACGGCCTGTTTCTCATCGAGAACGGCAAAATCACCACGCCGATCATGAATTTCCGCTTCAACGAAAGCCCGGTCCGATTATTGAAGAACACAAAAATGGTAGGCCAAGCCGCCCGCGTGCGAGGCCTGGAAGGCGGCATGATGATCTCCCCCGCGATCGTCGCCACAGACTTCCCGCTAACCTCAATCTCCGACGCGATTTAACGTGGCGCACGCACTCGTGCGTGCCGCGTCGAGACTCGTCTCGACGCCGGGTGAGAAATTTTCGACGCTCGGCCAACTAGTTGTAAGTATGCTACGCCGCCGATTGCCGCACATCTATCCCAGAGACACGCCCCTGTTCGTGACGTGGCACCTGCACGGCAGCGTGCCGCATGCCTTGGTGCCTCCGGGGTCGCTCAGCGCTGGAGAAGCTTTTGTCTGGCTCGACCGTCATTTGGATAACTCGAAGCAGGGGCCGCTTTTCCTGAAACAGCCGGGGATCGCGCAAATTGTGGTCGCGTCGATCCACAAAGGCGTGGCGCTGGGCCACTACCAATTAGGTGCGTACGTCGTGATGGCGAATCATGTCCACCTGCTCGTTCGCCCCGCGGTCGCGCCGGACCGGTTGCTGAAATCGCTAAAGGGTGCTACGGCTCGCGAGGCCAACCGCCTCCTTCAGCGCACTGGTGAACCTTTTTGGCAGAAGGAATCGTACGACCATTGGGTGCGGAATCAGAGCGAGTTCTTGAGGATTCGGGCCTATATGAAGCCAATCCAGTGAAGGCCGGGCTGGTTCGGAATCCGGCCGACTTTCCATGGTCGAGCGCGGGCGTCGAGACGAGTCTCGGCGCGGCACGCACGAGTGCGTGCGCCACGTCAGGTTAGCTCATGCGCGATGCCTTGAGTCGCCGCCGGCGCATCGAATTCCATTCTCGTAGTGAAAGTGCTCAAGTCCTCCGCCCGAGAACTTCCCGATGAAGTGGCTCGTAGTGTGCTCAGACTTCTTGGGTGTGAATGACTTTGCAGCGAGAGCGTGATCATACATGCCAACGTTCAGAGGATACTGCGTGAGCGTCCCGGTCAGCGAATAACTCTTTATCCTGGTTTCGGCCCTCTCGCGGGAGCGAAGACGCCACTAGGAAATGCCGATTGTGCGCCGTTGAAGACCCAGCCTGAATCAAGCTCGATCACGCTATTTCGCCACCAATCCGACGGTCTTGACGATTAACGCCAGCTCTCTTTTATCCTGATCCGACGGCGCGATCGCCTTGTCGGTTGAAAATTCCACCGTCACGACATCCACTCCCAGGACCGATGCGGGGACGTCGTGCGAGTATACAAAATCACCCGCTTGTGAAAATGTTTCGGGGCCTACCGCGAGCCCGTTTACTTTCGCGCTCACCGTTATAGGGCCCAACTGTTTCACCAGCGTATCCACCAGCGTGAAGTTCAGTTGCAACTTGGCGCCGTTTTGGGCCGCGCTTGGCGGAGGACGCAGTACTACCGAAAATTTCGAGGTGGCCCAGCGCCAGGCGTCTGCTTCTACATTCGAAAATCCACGCACCAGTTGCGCTGAATCCGCGGGATCCGCTACGTTGATGACGCTGGCAAGGCCGTCCTCTCTCGTCTTCACTTTTTTCTTGCGGCGGCATCCCACGGGAGCCAACGCCACGAACGCCAGCAGCGCGACGGCTGCTATTAATCTCCGCACTTTTCCACCTCGACTAAGCAACTATAAAATGCCGGACCACCGCCGATATCGGTCAACCGCTCCGACGTCAACGCGTTCGCGCTGCGCCGGTCTTGAGATCGTTTGGCCCAGCGTACGGAAGGGGCGCGCACGACGCCGCGGCCGACGACTCCATCCACTTCCGCCGTCAACAACAGGCTGCCGCGCTCATTGAACGCGCGCACCACGTCGCCGCTGCGAATTCCGCGCGGCTCGGCATCTTCGGTCGCGATATGCAATACGGAGGTCTGTTTATCCACCGAATCGCGATTCCCAAACGTCGAGTTCATGCTGTCGTCGTTTTTCGACGACACAAATTCGAGCGGAAACTTCTTCCGCAGCGACTCGTCTCCAAACCGCGATTCCACCGGAGGCACATAATCCGGCACGTCCAGCTCGCACTTGCCTGACGGCGTGCCGAAGTTTCCTTCGGCAAAGGGCAGAAACGGAGTCGGAACATTCAAGCGCACGGAATGCTCGCGGTCTAATCTCTCAAGCGTGATTCCTTCAAGGAACGGATGACCGGAGCTCAGCAGCGCGCGAATCATGTCATCTTCCGAATCTTTAAAACACCGGTCTTCAAATCCCATCCGCCCCGCGAGGGCGCGAAACACCGCTACGTTCGATTTTGTCTCGCCCGGCGCCGGGACCGCGGGCCTGGCTAACTGCAAATGATAATGGCCGTAGGCAAGATAGATGTCCGTATGTTCGAGAAAGGTGGTCGACGGCAGCAGAATATCCGCGTAATCGGCGGTGTCGGTCTGAAACTGCTCCAGCACCACAGTGAATAAATCGTCACGCCGGAAGCCTTTCAGCACTCGATTCTGATCCGGCGCAATCGCCGCGGGATTCGAGTTGTACACAACAATCGCTTTCACCGGCGGCTCATCGAGCGTCGTCAATGCCGACCCCAGCTCGCTCATGTTCACGGTCCGCGCCGCGGGGCCCAGTTCCGGCATCTCCAACGCCGCGCGATTGAATTGGAACGCCTGCGAAGTCGAGAGCTGCAACCCTCCGCCGACCTCTTTCCACGACCCGATCAACGCCGGCAGCACCGCAATCGCACGCACCGCCGTACCTCCGCGCTCGCTGCGCTGCACTCCGTAATTCACGCGAATCACCGACGGCCGCACTGTCGCGTATTCGCGAGCCAGTTGAATGATGTCTTCTTTCGCGATCCCCGTCAGGGCCGCGACGCGCTCCGGATCGTACGCCCGCGCGCGCCCGGCTAAGGTATCGAAACCATTCGTGAACCGCCCGACGTAATTCGTGTCATGCAAGTTCTCGCCGATAATCACGTGCATCAGCCCGAGTGCCAGGGCCAGATCGCTGCCGGGATTTATCCGCAGATGCTGGTCCGCCAGTGCCGCCGTGCGCGTTCGCACCGGATCGATCGCAATCAACTTCGCGCCGTTGCGTTTTGCTTCCACGATGAAAGGCCACAGATGAACGTTGGTCCCGTGAATGTTCGCGCCCCACGCGATGATAAACTTCGCTTTGGAGAATTGCTCCGGCTCGGTTCCATAGCGATTTCCCAAGGTTGCGGTCAGCCCCGCGCCGCCCGCCGATGAGCAGATGGTCCGATCGAGACGCGATGCGCCGAGGCGATGAAAAAAACGGCGGTCCATGCCGTGGGCGTTCAGCAAACCCATGGTTCCGGCGTAGCTGTACGGAAGGATCGACTCGGGTCCAAACACGGCCGCGGCATCGGCCAGTTTTGCGGCGATCGTGTCGAGCGCTTCGTCCCAACCGATCCGCGTGAACCGGCCCTCGCCTTTGTTGCCGATGCGCTTCTGCGGATACAGCAGCCTCTGCGGCGAATACTCGCGTTCCAGGTATTGCGCGACTTTGCCGCACAAGAATCCTCGCGTTACCGCATGATCGGGATCGCCGCGGAGCTTGCTCGCGATGCCGTCTTCGACGTTCACCAGCAGAGAACAAGTGTCCGGACAATCGAGTGCGCAGACTGAATGGCGTACTTGCATTTATTAAGAATAACAAGACGCCGGCTGAAGCCGACGCTGCAAGCTGAAGCTCGCGCCACCCCGCGGAGGCCTGCTATTTTTAGAAGAGCATGCAGACCAGACAACTTGGCAATAGCGACTTGAGGATTACTCCGCTTGGCATCGGAGCTTGGGCCATGGGCGGCGCGGGATGGGCGTTTTCCTGGGGGCCGCAAGACGACAACGACTCCATCGCCGCCACTCGCGCGGGGCTGGAAGCCGGTCTGAATTGGATCGACACCGCGGCCGTTTATGGGCTGGGACACTCCGAGGAAGTGCTCGGCCGGGCGATCGACGGCGTCTCCCCGAAACCTTATATCTTCACGAAGTGCGAGCGCACCTGGGACTCGACCGGCCAGATCGTCAAGAGCCTCAAAAAAGATTCGATTCAACGCGAATGTGAAGCCAGCCTCCAGCGCCTCAACGTGGACACCATCGACCTCTATCAGATGCACTGGCCCGAGCCGGAGGAGGATCTGGAAGAAGGCTGGGAAGCGCTGATGCGTTTGAAGGAAGCGGGCAAGGCGCGCAACATCGGCGTCTCGAACTGCAACGCGTCGCAGCTCGCGCGCATCTCGAAACTCGCCAAGCCCGCGTCGTTGCAGCCGCCCTACTCGCTGGTGTCGCCCGAGATTGAAGAGTCGATTTTGCCGTATTGCGGCGAGCACAATATCGGCGTGATCGTGTATTCGCCGATGCGCAACGGACTGCTGAGCGGCGCCATGACGAAGGAGCGCGTGGCGACGCTGCCGGAGGAAGACGTGCGGCGGCGGATGCCCGCCTTCCAGGAACCGAACTTGAGCCGGAATCTGGAAACGGTGGAAAAGCTTCGCGAGATTGGCAATCGCCACGGCAGAACTCCTGGAGAAGTCGCGATCGCATGGACCTTACGCCGGCCCGAAGTTACCGCGGCCATTGTGGGTTTGCGGAATGCGGGCCAGTTGGCGGGAGTGATCGGCGCGGCGGAGTTTCGATTGAGCGAAGCGGAAATCGCGGAGCTTGGCTCAGCGAAATAAAAGGCCGCCGCGGAACACGGCGAAATTCGGGGAAGGGTTGCCGTGAACTACGATGTCACGAAATTCGGCGCGAAGGCCTAGCCTTCGCCAGAGCCAGAAATTGATCCCGCCGCCGGCGTTGAACGCGGATCCAGCCCCACCGAAGATGCTGAACCCGAGTGTGTAGCCGCCGGTGACAAACGGGTCGAGTTTGCCGTGACGAGTCAGATGATAGTATCCATTTGGCGAGAAAAAGCCGAAACTCTCGTGCCCGGCAACAGCCCCAATTTCGCCGCCAACTCCAAAGCCTTTTCCGATCACCCATTCACCGCCCGCGGCTGCTTCGCTGAAGAGCTTTTGATCGCGCGCGCCGGCGCCCGCCACCAGGTATCCATTCGAGGAGGGCTGGGCCACGGCGGCGCCGCAAAACAAGATGGCAGCGCATAGCAGTGAATTGGGACGGGTCATCGGAGCGCATTTACTATAACAGCTTACTTACTTTTGCGCGTTTATCCGCATGCTGTGAGCATGCGTACAGCCAGCCACGCACTCATTCCCCACGCCCCCGGCCACGGGGAGCGATCGAACATACTATCTTCAAAGAAGTATGAAAGCCCCCACGCGCCGCAACTTCTCAACCCTCCTGGCCTCCTCAAGCCTCGCCCTCGCTCAGCAGCCCGCCCCCAATCCCGACACCAGCCAGCAGCGTCGCGGGACGATCCCCGACACTCCTCCCTTCGAAGGACCATTAGCCTTCACCCGTCAGCCTGTGACCCTTAAAGTCCAGCCCTTCCCCATGACCCAAGTCCGCCTGGCCGCGTCGCCATTCCAAGCAGCCGCCGATGCGAATCGCGAATACATGGACCGTCTGCCCGCCGACCGCCTCGTCCACAACTTCCGCCTGAACGCCGGTCTTCCCTCGTCAGCCGACCCTCTAGGCGGCTGGGAACAATACACGCCCGGCCGCGAAGGCGAGCTGCGCGGCCATTTCACCGGCCACTATTTATCGGCATGCGCAAATTCCTACGCATCCACTGGAGATCCGGCGATCAAAGCCAAAGCCGACGCAATGGTAGCCGACCTGGCAAAATGTCAGGCCAAGACCGGATATCTCAGCGCATTCCCGATCGAATGGTTCGAAAGATTAGACGCGCGCAAGCGTGTATGGGCCCCGTTTTACACGGTCCACAAGATCATGGCCGGCATGTTCGACATGTATAACCTCGCCGGAAATAAACAGGCGCTACAGGTGCTCGAAGGCATGGCAAACTGGGCCGCCGATTACACCAAGTCGAAATCCGAAGCTCACATGCAGGATATTTTGAACACCGAATACGGCGGCATGAATGAGGTTCTCTATAATCTCGCCGCCGCAACAGGCAACGACCGTTGGGCCACCGTCGGCGACCGCTTCACCAAGAAGATTTTCTTCAACCCCCTAGCCTCCCGTCGCGACGAATTGCGCGGCCTGCACGTCAACACGCACATCCCCCAAGTAATTGGCGCGGCCCGCCGGTACGAGCTCAGCGGCGATATGCGTTTCCACGACGTCGCGGATTATTTCTGGTACGAAGTCGTCAGCGCCCGAACTTATGTCACCGGCGGCACCAGCAACGGCGAAGGATGGCTATCTCAGCCGCGCCAGCTCGCGGCCGAGTTGAAACAAAGCGTCGCCACAGCCGAGTGCTGCTGCGCCTATAACATGATGAAGCTCACGCGCCACCTCTACAGTTGGACCGCGGACCCGCGCTATTTCGATTATTACGAGCGCGCCCTCTTCAACCATCGCCTCGGCACCATTCGACCCGACACCGGCGCCACGCAATATTATCTTTCGCTCACCCCAGGCGCGTGGAAAACGTTCAACACCGAAGACCAGTCCTTCTGGTGCTGCACCGGCACCGGCGTCGAGGAGTTTTCCAAGCTGAACGACAGCATCTATTGGAAGGACGATTACGGCGTTTACGTGAACCTCTTCATCGCTTCCGATTTGCACTGGCCCGAAAAAGGTTTTCGACTAAAGCAGGAAACAAAATTCCCCGACGTCCAAAGCACCACGTTCCACATCGGTGTAGACAAGCCGACGCAACTCGAATTGCGTCTGCGGATTCCCGAGTGGCTAACCGGCGGCTTGGTGAAAATCAACGGCCAAGCCATGGATGCCTCGGCGAGTCCCGGCAGTTACTTGACGCTGTCAAGAGTCTGGAACACCGGCGATCGCATCGAAATGGAACTTCCCATGAGTCTCCGCATCGAACCAATGCCAGACGATCCACGAACTCAGGCAGTGGTCTACGGTCCCATCGTCCTGGCCGGCGATCTCGGCGCGGAAGGACTCTCGCAGAGCCTGATCGTCGGCCCGAATGCCCCCCAGTTAAGGAAGGCCGCCCCGCTTGATATCCCTCGCCTGCGGATGTCGTCCCTCAAACCAGGCGACCGCCCGTTGTCCTTCCAAATGGATGGCGTCGAGCTAATGCCGATCAGCCGGATTCTGGACCGTCGCTACACCGTTTACTGGCAAAATAAGATCGTTTAAGCCCTCTTACGCGCGCATTCTTGATGTTTTATGCCTATTTAAGCACCGCAAACTGGATCTTCGACCCGTCCTCGCCCCCAAAATACACGTGCTGCGTCGCCTTTTGAAAGTCGGTCGAAAGAGCCTTCGCGATGTCCATGAACTTCTGCGGATTCCGGTCCGTCAGCGGAAACCACGAGCTCTGGATCTGCACCATAATCCGATGCCCTTCGCGGAAGGTGTGCGCCACATCCGGCAACTTGAAGATAATATGGTCCGGTTTCCCCGGCTCGAACGCCACCGGCTTCTCGAAGCTCTTCCGGAATTTCCCCCTAAACGGTTCACCTCGAATGAGTTGTTGATAGCCCCCCATCGGAACCAAAGGCGGTGGCACCGGCGGCGCTCCAGGCACAACGGCCGGGGCATCGTAATTCGGGTAATCGCCCGGGTAAACGTCTATCACCTTGACAACAAAGTCCGAATCGGTCCCGCTAGTGGATACTTTTAGATCCACCGAAATCGGACCATACACGGTGACATCCTGATCGAGAGGCTCGGTTTTGTAAACCAAAACATCGGGCCGCGTGGCAGCAAACCGTTGATCCTCAGTCATATACGTGTTGAGGACAGTCGTAGGAATCACGCGCCCAATATACGGAACCGGCTTATTCGGGTCGGCCACATATTCATCGTACGCGGCGCTAGATGGCTGATTCCAGGATAGTTTCCCCATCGCGTCCAAGAACATCGTCGCTGGAGACGACTCCTTCGGAGGCCAGGTATCAAATTTTCTCCACTCATTTACGCCCGTTTGAAACACATAAGCCTTCGGAAACTTGCCGTCGCCCTTGCCCTTCAAGTAATACAAAAAAAAGGGAAACTCGATCTTCTCCCGGTAATATTGCCCCGTGTTCGATCCAAACGAAACGTTGCCGAGCCGATCCCCATTGCCTCGCGCGAACCCACCGTGATTCCAGGGTCCCATCACCAGCATGTCGGTCGCGGGCGGAGAATTTTTCTCCATGAACTCGAACTGCCGCAGCAGACCTTGCGGATCTTCGGTATCATACCACCCGCCCACCAGCATCACGGCGGGCTTGATGTTCTTTAAATACTTCCAGATAGCGCGTGATTGCCACGTTTCGTCGTAGTTCGGATGGTCGATGTTCAACAGCCACAGAGGCTGTTTTCCCTTGAAATATTTCTCGTCGGCGTTCGATAATCCACCCATATTGAGGAAAAACTCATAGCCGTCGGGAGTACCCCAATCGAGCGGTGTGGGAGCGGCCGGAGGGGGTGCGGGATCGCCTTCGCGCAATCGGAATCCCTGATAAAAACGGAACCGATGATTCAGCATAAACGCCCCGTTATGATAGACATCGTCACCCATGTAGTAGTCGGTAACAGGCGCCTGCGGCGACACCGCGACCAGTGCCGGATGCGCGTCAATCATCCCCGCCGCCGCATAAAACCCGGGTTGCGAAATCCCCCACATTCCGATCTTTCCAGTGTTCCCCGGGACATGTTTCACCAGCCAGTCGATCGTGTCGTAAGTATCTGAAGCCTCATCGACTTCCGTGGGGCCTTTGTGGGGATTATGAGGACGAATCAACACATACTCGCCCTCGCTCATGAAGCGTCCACGAACATCCTGATAGACGAAAATGAACTTCTCGCGGCTGAATATCTCCGAGGGTCCGAGGTTGGCGCGAAATTTGTCCGGCCCATAAGGCTGAACATTATAGCCGGTGCGCTGCATGATCATCGGATAGGTTTTCGCATCGGAAAAAACATCTTTCGGAATATAGACCGAGGTGAAGAGTTTTTTGCCATCGCGCATCGGAATCCGATATTCGAATTTAGAGTAATTCTCACGAACGAACGCCGCCGAAGTGGCAGGAGCGGCCTGTGGGTAAACCGCGACAGCACTGAGAAAAACCAGCAGCAGCGATTTCATAGCCCCGGCCCCGCGATGGGGGCGTGAAGCTCGTAGCCTTGCGGAGGTTCGCCGCCGAGCAAATAGCGAACGAAATAATCCCAGCGCCGCCGGACCATGTACGCTTCATTTCCGAAGCCGTGATTGCGATTCGGAAGCAGCAACAAGTCGAAATCCTTATTGGCTTTGATCAGCTCGTTTACCACCAGCAGGGTGTTGTACGGGGGAACATTCGTATCCATCGTGCCGTGCGCCAAAAGGAGCTTGCCTTTCAGGTTTTTCGCGAAATTCTGATTCGCCTGACTATCGTAGTTATCGCCGCCGCTCGACTTCGTTTCGAGCAGGCCCTGCCACTTCTCCCCCCAATCGTCTTCATATTCGCGATTGTCGTGATTACCCGCCTCCGAAATTCCAACTTTGAAGAAGTCAGGGTAGTGGAACATCGCGCCCGCCGCGGCATAACCGCCGCCTGAGTGTCCATAGATCCCAGCGCGGTCGATATCGATCCACGAATACTTTTGCGCGAGCTGTTTCATGCCGGTCACCTGATCGGGCAGAGTGTTGTCGCCCATGTCGCCGTAATACGCCTCGTGAAATTTCTTCGAGCGCCAAGGCGTGCCCATGCCGTCGATCTCCACTACGATGAAACCCAGCTCGGCCAGCGCCTGCGTATCGCCCCGGACGGCTGCGAAATTGCGGCTTCCTACGCTGCCTGTCTGCGGACCTGGATAAATGTGGTTGACGATCGGATATTTCTTAGCCGGATCGAAATTGGTGGGCTTGAACATCAGCCCGTAGATGTCCGTCTGACCATCGCGAGCCTTCACGGTGAACGGAATTGGCGGCTTCCAGCCAATCGCAATCAGTTTCGAGATATCGGCTTTCTCAAGGGCGATGATGAGCTTGCCCGCAGCGTCACGGAGCACGCTGACGGGAGGCGCCTCCGGTGTGGAAAACGAATCGACAAAATATTTACCGTCAGGCGAAAGCGTCACGTCGTGATTGGCGTTGTCCGGCGTAAGAAGAGCCAGATTCTTTCCATCGAATCCCACGCGATAGAGGTGGACAAAGTAGGGATCGCGGCCTTTTTCGCGGCCGACCCCGAGAAAAAAAATGGTGCGCGTTTTCTCGTCGACGTGGATCACCTGTGTTACGTTGCCCTCGCCGGTCGTGATTCGATTCTTCAATTTCCCCGTGGTTGCGTCATAGAGGTACAGATGTCCCCAGTTGTCACGCTCGGAAAACCAGATGAACTCATTCGAGGCGGGCAGATAATGCCAGTTCACGCGGCCGTTGCCGGATTCGAAAAACGTCTCGACATTTTCCTGGAAGACATCGCGAATATCGCCGGTGGCAGCGTCGGCGATGCGCACCTGCTCCTCACGATGGCCGCGCGAGGTCGAGACGAAGGCGAGGTGGGTGGAATCGTCGCTCCATTGCACGTCGGACCATTCTCCGCCCCGGCAGGCAATGTGGTCGCACAGCGTCGAACGATGCTGATCCGGAGGCATCTTCAGCCGCACGACGTCCGGGGCGCCGTTGTCAATACCGATGTCGACGATGACCCGTTCAATCATCGGCACGTGCGCGTCGCCCGGCAGAGGATATTTCCATGCCTTCAACTCAGGATGACCAACCTTGGTGCTAACCAGGTACATTTCGCCCACCAGGCGCTGATCCTGTCGAAACGTCGCGATCTTCTTGGAGTCGGGAGACCAGACCAAGATCGGGCGATCGCTCGCGGACCATCCCGCGTTATCTGTTGCGTATCCGAAGTCGCTCATGCCATCGAAAGTGAGCTGCGTTTCCTTGCCCGTTCCGGCGTCGCGCATCCAGAGGTTGTTGTTGTGGATGTACGCGGTGTGTTTCTTATCCGGCGATTGCGCGTCGTTGCGAGCGGCGCCTCCGCCGCGGCCTCCGCGTCCACGGCCTCCGCCTGACGGAGCAGCGCCTTCGGAGACGCACTCGGCTCCAGCCACATCGCACTTCCATTTCTTCGAAGCCGCGTTGAACGTGACAAACTGGCCATCGAGTTCGATTTCCTGGAAGGGCAGTTGATGCGCGGTGTAAGCGACGCCCGCCGCCTTTGAGAGCGCGGTCGCCAGTTTCGCGTGATCGAAGGCGGGCAGACGGGTGCCGAGCGCGGGATCGACTATTATGAACTCGGCTCCATCGGCGAGGGTGTTGCGATACCAGAAACTATCGTTGGCCAGCCAGTTCGGCTTCACGGAATTCTGAGACACCAGTGAAGTGGTGTTGTAGGCCATGAATTTCTCGGCGTGGGCGTAGTCGGCAGCGGTGAAGATGCGCTGCGCGCTGGCTACGAACGTGAGGGAGAAGAGAAAATATTTGTGCATACGGAATCCTTTACTTTAGCGTGGGAAAACGTTCGACGTCGACACTCTCGAAAACATTGGCGATTTGAGTACCGCTCCCTCTGGTCACGGCTCGGCAGAGCACTGTGGGCGGCGCCGCGCGGCGGAGGACTTGAGCAGATCGACTCCCTGCGGTCGCGGCTCGGTAGATTGCGAATCGGTTTTCAAGGCGCATCGAACAACACGAATGTCGCGCGCCACATCGGAAAGGCACTTCTTAATTCGGGATGGAATGGCTCACTTTAGTTGGCTCGGCTCGGCGTTGCCGTATAGGACGCCGTTGAAGAGGAGCTTAAAGGTGGCGTGCGGCTCGCCTCGAAAGGTGACTTCGGGGCCCATGATTAACACTTTTCCTTCGCCGACTTTCGCTTCCGCGACTGCGGTTCCACCGTCCAGATACTCCTGTCCCCAGGCCCAGCCGCTGTCGAGGGTCTCTTTCCCTACAAAGGACGCTACCGGCTTGACGCCCGCACCCAAGTTGAACACCGGGCTGTTGTCAAAAAACATCTCGACCGTTTTCGGCATTCCGTAAGCGAGCGGATTGGTATTATCGATGGTCGCGCGCATCAGCGAGCCGGGAATATAAAATTTGTCGCGCGGAAGGTCCGCCAAGTGATTCGACATTGGGACGCCGAGCAGTTCCGCTATAGTGGTCGAACTTCCGACGGTGACGATGGCTCCGCCGGACTCGACGAATTTCCTGATCTCGGGGATGGTTTTTTCTTCTGAGATTCTTCCGATGGAGGCGCGATATTCTTCGGGGACCGATTCCGGAACGATGGCGCCGCTGCGGCCTGCGCCCCGGCCTGTGTTCCCGCGACGCATCGCGCCGTCGGCGAAGACGAGAACGTCGAATTTGCTCTTCAGATTTCCAGCATCGAGTGTCGCCGGGTAAACGACCTCAAACGGAAATTCGAACTGCTCGAATAGCCAGCGCGTCCAGCCCGACGGCATCATACCGCCGTATTGATCGTACAGTCCAATACGCACGGGCTGGATCTTGAACGCGCCGCCCGCAGGAGCTGCCGCCATGGCGCGGATCGTAATCCCTAATTCCCGCGCGCCTTTTTCCAGCACAGGCAACGCCGACGAAGATGCGGGAGCCCAAATGGCGCCGGGTCCCTCGGCACCGATCGCGGTCTGGAGCCAATACACGTCCGCCTTATTCTTCAGCAGGCGATTCACCAGCACGAACGAGTTATTGATGCGGTGACTGATCAGATATCCTGCTGGATTCGCCGCGCCTGTGATCCGTCCTGGAAGCGGCGGCTGCATCTCGAAGGGCAGCTTGACGAAGGGCCCGCTGAAGGCTTCGAAGATGCGATCGTACTCGACGCCCATCTGCATCGCCAGCGTCCAGCCCGCGATATCGTAGGGAGGCACCGGAGGGCCGCCGGGGTAGGCTTCGTCGCGAGGATGGTCCTGCGGCTCGAACATTTCGCGCACCATCGGACGAAACGCCTGGTTGGTCTTGACGATGTAGGAGCCGGGCGGATATGTTTTGCCCGCGACTTCGAAAGCGGCCGACGCCTTCATCACATCGAGCCCGTTTTTCAGCAGCGAGTTCACGAATTTCGTCGCGGTCGGAAAATCCGCCTGATCGGAAGGCATGATGTAGCCGCGCGGGTCGCGAAACTTCGGATCGTGAAGGACCTGCTCGTACAGTTCCGAGGGCACTGCCGCTTCGCCTCGGCCTCCTCCAGGCGCATCGCCGCCAGCGGCCGCGACCGCTCCACCACGACCTCTCCCTGTTGCCGCCGGCATGTTCGCAGCGGCTTCGCGCAGGGCGTCGATTCGCTTCGGGGTGATGGTCCAGGTGTCGCGACTTCCTCTTTCAATCGAGTTCATGCCCATGCGATAGAAGTTGTAGAGCAGGGTCTCGCGATTGCGCGACGCATAATCGAGAATCGCGCGATCGTTCTCCATTTCGTAATCGATCGACTGGCGGTAATGCCACTCCTGCGGAGCGATGGGCAAGGGCAGATCGCTGATATACAACTGCTTGCCGGGCACCAGCGGAATCGACATCGGCGTGGGGCCGCCGATGATCTCCGTGATGATCGAAATGGTGTTGTGATACGTGCAGGTGTTGCGAATTCCTCCGTCCCACCAGCCATCGTAATTGGCCTGGGTGCGCATTCCCGATCCGCCTTTGCCCTGCGCGACAAGCCTTTCGTGCATCGCCGTGCCGACCGCCTGAATGCCCAGAGTAACCAGCGCGTCCAGATTGTGATTCACCGGATCCCGCATGGGCGGAATGAAAACCACCTCGCCGGCGGGGCCCGACTGGTGATGGTTGTACATGATCTGCGGGTTCCACTCGATGAACAACTGCCGGTTCATGTTCGTTGTTTCCGCCATGTTCGAGGTCAGCGAGTCGCGGTTGTTATCGTGGCCGATGTACTTTTCGTAGAGGCGCGGCAGGCCGTTAAGGGTGCGCTTCCGCTCGTCTTTTTCGCGCATGTACCAGTTGGCGACCAGCTCCTGGCCGTCGGGATTCGCCAGGACGCAGAGCAGAATATCGTCATTCAAAAAACGCATGGTCTCGGGATCGGTGCGGCTCAGCATCTGGTACACAATCTCGATTTCCTGCTGCGAGCCGACAGTTTCGGTGGCGTGCAAGCCGCCGTCGATCCAGACTACGGCCTTTCCTTCGCGGGTCAGTGCTCGCGCGGATTCCTCGTTCAGCCCCTCTGCGTGGGCGAGCCGTTGCGAGATATGCCGGTAATGATCGAGATTCCTGATGTTCGCGGGCGAGGAGATCACCGCCATCCATTGATGACGTCCCTCGGCCGTGAGCCCGATATCGAGCAGCTTCATGCGGTCGGATTCGGAGGCGAGTTTCTTCCAGTAGGTTTCGAGCTGGGTGTAGCTCGCCATCTGGTAGTCGTCGCCAATGTTGAATCCCAGGGCCTGCTTGGGAGTGGTGATTTTGGATGTTTGTGCGAACAGGGCACCGCCGGTGAGGAGCAGAAGAATCGTGCGGTTCATAATTCCATCTACGTTACACGATTTCTACGTGGTGGGGCCGATTGCCAATCGGCCGCAGCATGCCATCCTGCCCCACAGGGCTAGATCTCTGGGTAGAATTCGAAGAAGGCGTCGAGCGACTGTTCCAACTGCGCGCGGATTTCCTTCTCGCCGCCATCGATGAGGTGCATGGTGACATGCGCCGTCTTGCCGTTTTTGAGCTGGATCTCCGCCTCGCCAACGCTTTCAATTTCGTCGGCGGGCAGCAAGCGCATGCCGTAGATCAGCGCGAGTTTCGCCATGACTACTGTTTGACGAGGACAAAGGTCATTTCAAAATCGCCTTGGGGCGCCGAAATCGCCAGCAGGTCGGTGAGCGTTTTTCCGTCGTCGGAGAGCGACCATTTGTCGGTAAGCTTGACATCCGCGCCGCCGAAATTCGCGGCGCTCTTGATCACCAGGGTCTTGCCCTCCCAAACGGCTGTGCTTTTTACGTCGTTGCCCATCATGCTGTTGGTGGTTTCCTTGCCATCGGTCGAGTACTTGAAGGTCGTGTTCATGTCACCCTGCTCCGCGACGCGGGCCTCGTCGACAGAAATAGCCGGATCTTTATGATCGATCTTACGGGTCATCGAAGTGGGCGGAGGCATGGGACCGAACACGCTTTTGTCGGCATCCATTTTCCAACTGCCGGAAAAATCGGGCTTATCGGCGGCGATAGCCATGTTGGCGGCGGCCGCGATCACGAACAGAGTGCTCATCAGCTTTTTCATAGTTGTCCTCTTGAAAAATTTATTGCTTATCGAAAACCAGAGTAATATCGACCTCGCCCTGGGGAGCGATTATGTGGTTGTTAATGGTCAGGATCTTGCCGTCCGGCGACAGGCTCCAGACCTCGTGGAACTTAAGTTCGGCGCCGTTATTATCACGAATGCTATCCACCACCAACTTGTCGCCGTCCCACTTCGCCGTCCCCTTGGAGCCCTTGTTTTCCGCGGGCGTGCCGTCGGTTTTGTATTTCAGCTCAGTAGTCGCCTCACCGCTGGCGCCCTTCTGATAGGTCGAAATCTGGAGCGTGGGATCGTTGTAATTGATGGTCCGGGTCATGACCTCGGGCTGCGGAACCGGGCCGTAGTCGGATTTGGCGAGATTCAGCTTCCACACGCCGGTCAAGCTCGGCGCGGCGTGCACTTGGGCGGCCAGAAAGGTCATGGCTGACACGGCGATGACAGTGAAACATTTTTTGATCATGAAGAATCCTTGAGAAGTGAGACGCTCGGAGCTTCTTAAAAGTATACCAAGGCTAAGGGTTTTTTAATCGGCGGGGGGGCTTGACAAAGCTACGACTCTCATTAGAATAGGGATATTCCGCTTCTATGCCGGGTTGCGAACACACACGCGTGGAACTGCTGATGCGCCGGGACGGCATCGACTATATGCGATGCCTGGACTGCGACCAGGTATTCGAAGCTGAAGACCTGGAACAGCTTCCGGCTTTCGACGAAGATGCTATCGAAGCAGAAGCGCCTCGGCGGAAACGGGCGTCTTAACGCTACTAGCCCATTTCTGAGCGAACGATAACTCCATTAAGAAGTTCATGATCGTGATTGCCGGGACGAAGACCATGAGGGGAGTGAGGATCGCGGTCCAGGGTTTCTCGCGAACCATGGATGCGCCGATCGAGCAAACGGCCCTGGTCAGCTTCCAGACGTCGCCCGATTGGCCGGCGGCGGTGCCGCGGCCCTGTTTTAAGCCCTCCAGAAAATCCTCGCGGGTGCGCGCTCCAGCGATGGTGGTGTAGGTCCGGCCCAGGGAGCTCAAGGTGTGGGCGTCGCTGCCGGCGATGGGAATACGCCCGTTTCTCTCGGCAAATGCGGCCGCGTGGCGATTCGCTACCGCCAGCATCTGGCCGTTGCGGGTTTCGACGGCAGGGAATAGGGTGGCGAAATCGTCGAAATCAGCCTCCGTCCTTGGTCCGGTAAGGCCCGAAAAGACGTGATTAATGCTAAAAAGGAGTTGTTTTTCGTTCAAATAAGCGATCAAACGAGGCAAATCGTCGCACCGGCGCTGGAGTTCGATGTGGTCCCGCTCGGCGATTCCGTAGACGCCCATATGGAGGTGAGTGCCGTGCTCAGTGGAACAGCTAACCTCTTCACTCAAAAAGAAATCCGCGTGACGGCGCAGCGGCTCAACCGCGTCGATCGAATCGTGATCGGTGACGGTGACCAGGTCCATCCCGCGCCGTTTCAGCGTCTTGTATACTTCGAGCGGATCGTTATAGCTTTCGCGGCAAATCCGGTTCAGGACCGGCACGGTACACATGCCGGAGTGGTGGGTGTGAACATGCAGGTCGCATTTCATGCCCCATTGTTATCCGCGGAATGTTACAAAACGGCAGCGGTGGAAAAAACATTTGTTACATAATTTGTTTTTCCCGCCCCTCATGAGATGCTCAAGAGGGAATGGGATCCTCGTCGCAAAACATACCGCTCCGGATTGTATCGATCGGGGGCGGAAACGGCCTTTCGACGCTATTGCGGGGTCTGAAGCGGTACGCGAAAGCGGGGGAGGGGATTTTAGACATCACCGCGGTCGTGACCGTGACCGACGACGGAGGCAGTTCCGGCCGCCTGCGCCGCGATTTCGACGTTCTGCCGCCCGGGGACATCCGCAATTGCATGGTGGCTCTCTCCGAAGATGAAACTCTGTTGACCAGGCTGTTTCAATACCGTTTCTCGACCGGACGCGGACTCAAGGGCCACAGCTTCGGCAACTTATTTCTGACCGCGATGACGCACCTGACGGGCGATTTCAATCAAGCGGTGCGATTTTCCGCCGAGGTGCTGGCGGTGCTGGGACACATCTATCCTTCGACCGGGTCGAACGTCGCGATTGAGGCGACGCTCGCGAACGGGCGCAAGGTGGCGGGCGAATCGCGCATCAGCCGCAGCCGCTCCCGCATCGAGAAAATTGAGATTCATCCACGCCGTCCGAAGCCGATGCCCGAAACGCTGCAGGCGATTGCGAATGCGGATCTGATCACGTTGGGCCCGGGATCTTTATTCACCAGCGTGATTCCAAACCTGCTGGTGGATGGCATTCCGCAGGCGATCGCCACAGCGCCGGCGTTGAAGGCATGCTTCATGAACCTGATGTCGCAGCCGGGAGAGACCACGAATTTTCGCGCATCCGATCACGTCGCGGCCATTTATCGCCACACGAAGCTGCCGATCCTGGACGTGTGCGTGGTCAACACGCGCGCGATTCGCGGCAAGGTGCTGGATCGGTATCAGGCAAACGCGGCGCGGCCGGTGGAGAACGACATTGAAAATCTGGAGCGCATGGGGTTGAAGGTGATTGCCACCGATCTGCTGCGCATGGCAGGCAACCGGGTGCAGGAAAAAATCCGGCACGACAGCGGCGTGATCGGTGCGATTGCGTTCGAACTGGCGCAAAAAGGTCACAAAAGGAAAGCGAAAAGAAAATGAATCATACGGTCGTCATTCTGGCCGCTGGATTGGGAACGCGCATGCGCTCCAAGCGGGCGAAGGTGCTGCATCGCGCCGGAGGGCTCGCGTTGGTGGAGCAAGTGGTGGCAGCGGCGCGCGCCCTTGCCCCTTATGGCCGGATCGTCGTCGTGACGGGACATCAGGCAGACCTGGTCGAGGAGTTGCTGCAGCCGCTGGGCATCGGATTCGCGCGCCAGCAGGGGCAACGCGGTACCGGCCACGCGCTGGCGTCGTGCCGCGATGTGGTTCCTCACGACGGCTTGCTGACCGTTCTCTACGGCGATACGCCTCTCTTGACCGCGACGACGCTCGAACGCCTGCGCGATACCCAGACCGGTTCCGGCGCAGCCGCGACGCTGATCACCACGACGCTCGACGATCCCACTGGATATGGAAGAATTCTGCTGAATGACAGCGGCGAGGTCACAGCCATCGTGGAGGAGAGGGCCTGCACGCCGGAGCAACGGAAGATCAAGCTTATTAATTCGGGCATCTACTGCTTCCAGTCCGAACTGCTGTGGAAGCACATCGGCGAGATCGAGCCGAATCCCGCGTCAGGCGAACTGTATCTCACCGACATGGCCGAAATCCTGGCGCGGCACGGCCACCCGGCGCGCCCGATGCATGTTGACGACGCGACGGAGTTGCTCGGCATCAACACGCGCGTCGAACTGGCCCATGCCGATCGCATCCTGCGCGATCGCAAGAACGAAGAACTGATGCTCGCCGGCGTCACCATTGAACGGCCCGAGACTGTGACCATCGACATGCGCGTCCAGGCCGGCACCGACACGATCATCGAGCCGTTCGCGCGACTGCTGGGCGCGACGCAGATCGGCGAGGACTGCCGCATCGGAGCCGGGTCCATTCTTGAAAACGCAATCCTGGGGGATTGCGTTGTGGTTGCCCCGTACACTCTCATTAAGGATTCGCGCGTGGACTCAGCCGCGCAAGTGGGCCCGTTCGCGCGGCTGCGGATGGACGCGCATGTGGGACGCGATGCCCGTGTCGGCAATTTCGTCGAGCTGAAGAAAACCCACCTGGGCGAGGGGGCCAAAAGCCAGCATCTGGCTTACCTAGGCGATTCGGAAATCGGCGAGCGCACCAACATCGGCGCGGGCACCATCACCTGCAATTACGACGGCGAGAAGAAGCATCGAACGACCATCGGCGCGAACGCGTTTGTCGGCAGCAACTCGACTCTGGTAGCGCCTATCGAGATCGGCGAAGGGAGCTATATCGGCGCCGGCAGTGTGATTACGGACGCAGTTCCCGCCGATGCGCTGGCGCTGGGCCGCGCGCGGCAGGTGTTGAAACCGGAGTGGAAGAAGCGGCCGAAGAAATCGTGACACTTGGATCGCTCCCTGTGGTCGCGGCTCGGTAGAGCCGGGGTTGAGCCGATACCGGAGGCGCTTACTTGGTCGTTTTCTTTTGCTGCGAGCGAATGATGATGAGTTCGGCCGTCTCGCCGTCTTCGGTGGTGACGTACCGCACGGTGACGCGAACCTTGGCCTTCAATTTGCCCTCGCATTTGGTATCCGGAGTGACGCGAAATACGCGCTTTTCCGTCTTCCCGAGCACTACGCGAGACACCGTGATTTTGTCAACCGTCGTCTCGATCAAGGTGCCTGAAAAAAAAGTATCGGGCTTCGGCTCGTCTGCTTTCTTGTCGGGAGGGTCCTGCGGACGCGCCATCACGCCGAGCGGCGCCACCGAGAGCCACAGAGGAAGAAACCAAAAACGCAAGACGCGCGGCACTGTCATTAGAATACTTGAACTCGCCCGGAACCGTTACCACTCGATAATGAACGTTTTTTCACATTCAGAGCACCAGCACGGGATGATACAGATGAGGCAGACGCGCCTCGCCGATGGCGATGAGATCGCCTTCGGAATTCAAGGCTTTTACGAAACGCGTGCCGGTGTTTAGACGAAAAGGGGACACGCGAAAATCGCGGCCATTGCGGATTTGGCCGGCCGTGATCGCATCGACCATTTCGGCTGGAAACTCCGGCAAGAGCTGCGAGGCCGGCACCAAGGCTTCCGCAATGCGGCCCTCCTCTGAAAGCGCTGCGAGTTGTTCCAGGGTACGCGCCGAGTCGATCGTGAAATCCCCCGAGGCAATGCGCCGGAGGTTTTTCAGATACGCGCCGCAGCCGAGCGCCCGCCCCGCATCGTGCGCGATGCTGCGCAAATACGTGCCGGCGGAGCAGTGGACGCGCACGGCCGCTTCACAACCGTCGATCGACAGGATTTGCAGCTGGGAGACGGTGATCCGGACTGGCTTCAGATCCACCGGCTGCTGTTTTCGAACCAGCTCATACGCGGGGCGGCCGCCGATTTTCTTGGCCGATACCGGGGGAGGCATCTGCTCGAACTCGCCTCGGGAGCGGTCGAGCGCGTCGTCGACGGTCGCGCGATCGAGGGTCACGGCAATTTCGGGCGACGTCGGCGCGCCATCGGCATCATAAGAGTCTGTAGAGTTGCCGAAATGAATCACACCTTCGTAAATCTTGTCGTTGCGCGTGTAAAATTGCGCGAGGCGCGTCGCGCGGCCGATCACCAGGGGCAGCACCCCGGTGGCCGAAGGATCCAGAGTGCCCAGGTGCCCCACCTTGCGCGTGCCGGCGAAGCGGCGCATTTTATTGACAACGTCATGCGAGGTCCAGTCGCGCGGCTTGTCGACGATAATGACTCCATCCACGTCATCAAGTTAACCACGAGTGAACTGCGCTACGCTGGATTTTAAGACCTCCAGTGGAAGAAGAAGTCCTCGGCAAAGTATATGACGGCCGCCTCATGCGGAGGCTGGTCCGGTACCTCAAACCGTATCGCGGCGCGGTGTTGGTGTCGCTGTTTTTCCTATTGCTGCAATCGATCACGCAGGTTGCGGGACCGCTGCTGACCAAGCTCGCCATCGATCGATATCTCGCGAAGCCGGACCATCCAGTGCATTCTCCGCTCGACGGGTGGCTGGCCGCCGACGTGTGGACCGGGCTCGCGCAAATCTCCGCCCTCTATCTCGCGGCGCTGCTGATCGGCTTCGCCTGCGAGTTCGTGGAAACGTATCTCATGCAGAGGACCGGCCAGCTCGCCATGTTCGACCTGCGGCGCGAGCTGATGGAGCGTCTGCAAAAGCTCGACGTCGCGTATTACGACCGCAACCCCGTGGGCCGCCTGATCACGCGCGTCACCACCGATGTCGACGCGTTGAATGAACTTTGGGCGTCGGGCCTGGTGAACATCCTGGGCGATGTTCTGGTCCTCGGATTCGTGGTCATCGTGATGTTTCGCCTGAGTCCGGGGATGACCGGGCTGCTGCTGGCCGTGCTCCCGTTCGTTGTGCTGATCACCGCGGTGTTCCGGCGCACGGTACAACAGAGCTATCGCCGCATCCGCGTCGCGGTGGCGCGCATCAACACGTATCTACAGGAGCACGTCAATGGGATGGCCGTGCTCCAGCTTTTCAACCGCGAAGCGCGCAGCCGCGATGAATTCGCGGCCATCAATCGCGGCCACATGGAGGCGTTCAAGGATTCGATCACCGCATACGGCTGGTTCTATCCGGTGGTGGAATTTCTGGGCATGTTGTCGCTGGCCATGCTGCTCGCGTATGGAGGCTATCGGAACCGGCAGGGAGTGCTCTCGCTCGGCGTGCTGGTGGCGTTCTTTCAATATGGTCTGCGATTTTTTCGCCCCATTCAGGACCTCAGCGAAAAGTACAACATTCTGCAATCGGCGATGGCGGCCAGCGAGCGCGTCTTCAAATTGCTCGACACGCCATCGCACATAACATCGCCGGCGGCGCCGCGCGCGTTTCCCGATGGACCCGTCGCGATCGAGTTCGATCACGTCTGGTTTGCTTATAAGAAAGAAGACTGGGTGCTCCGCGACCTGAGTTTTCGCATCGAGCCGGGCGAGACCGTCGCCGTCGTCGGACACACCGGCGCGGGCAAGACGACGCTGACGAATCTGCTCCTCAGGTTCTACGACATCCAGCGCGGGCACATCCGCGTGGTGGGACAGAACGGGTCGGCGGAGCTTCGCGAACTCGCGCTCGACGACCTCCGGCGTCATTTTGGAGTCGTGCTGCAAGATCCGTATTTGTTCACCGGAACGGTGGATTCAAACATCCGGCTCGGCACAACTTCGATCGACGAACGCGCGGTGGAGGAGGCATCGGCGCAAGTGAATCTTCTTGAATTCGTCGAATCGCTGCCGGAGAGATTCGAGCAGCCCGTACGGGAGCGCGGCAACGGTTTCTCGACCGGACAGAAGCAATTGATCAGCTTCGCGCGCGCGCTGGCGCACAATCCTCGATTCCTGATCCTGGACGAAGCGACGTCCAGCGTCGATACGGAAACAGAATTTCGCGTGCGCGACGCCTTGGCGCGGATGGTCGAAGGACGCACCTCGCTGGTGATCGCACACCGGCTCTCGACCATTCAACGCGCGGATCGAATTTTCGTGATGCACAAAGGCCAGTTGCGCGAAAGCGGAACGCATCAGGAACTGCTCGCGTTGCGCGACGGCATTTATCGCAAGCTGTACGAGCTTCAATACAAGGATCAGGAGATTTATGGCAACACCGATAGAAGACCTCAGACATCCGATCGGGAGATTCTCGTTCCATCCTCCGAGCACGGCGGAGCAGCGGAACCAGTGGATCGCTGAAATTGCCGAAGCACCCGCGAAATTGCGTGCCGCGGTGGCGGGACTGAATGAAGAGCAACTGAATACGCCGTATCGCGACGGTGGATGGACCGTTCGTCAGGTGGTTCATCACGTCCCTGAGAGCCATATGAACGCGTATATACGATTCAAACTCGCATTGACGGAGAACGAGCCGATCATTAAGCCCTACGACGAAGCGGCGTGGGCCGAACTCCCGGATGTCCGCGAAACGCCTATCGAAGTTTCGCTCGCGCTGCTCGATAATCTTCACGACCGCTGGGTACGCGTACTACGGCTGATGAGCAACGCGGATTTCGCAAAACAGTTCCGCCATCCGGAACTTGGGACTGTGCCGCTCGAAAAAAATCTGGCACTATATGCGTGGCACGGCAAGCATCATGTCGCGCATATCACGTCACTGCGCGAGCGCAAGCAATGGTGAGGATCACGTAAAAGTGACGACGCAGCGCTCGCCGGCGGCCAGTCTTACCCGCCCCGTCTCACCCGGCGGAACCGGCCGCTTCCTGCCGTTCACTATGATCCCCGAAACGCGCTGGCCTTTTGGAACCCGCACCCGATGCTCGCGCGTTCTATCCGAACGCAGCACAGCCTGGGTCGCGCGACCATCCTTCCACGTAATGTCGACCGTTACGCTGCCGCGCGCCCGCAGGCCTTTCACTTCGCCCTCCGGCCATGCTTTCGGAAGCGCGGGCAAAACGTCGATCTCGCCCTCGTGGCTATGAAGCAGCATCTCCGCCACTGCGGCCGTGCCTCCGAAGTTTCCGTCGATTTGAAAAATCCACGAGTCTCCAGCTGGATGTGTGTCAAACAGATTGGGGCCCGTGCTGTGGTCGAGAAGACGGCATAACGATTCGTGCGCCATCTCGCCGTCGCACAGACGCGCCCAGAAGTTGATCGCCCAGGCTCGGCTCCAACCGGTGTACGCGCCGCCCGCGGCCAGCCGCCGCTCCAACGATACGCGTGAAGCCTTCCAAAACTCGGGGCTACGTCGCGGCGTGAACTCGCTGCCCGGAAACAGAGGGTACATGTGAGACATGTGCCGCTGCCCCGGCGTCGACTCCTCGAAATCCTTCGACCATTCCTGAAGCTGGCCGTGCTTGCCGACTCGATAAGCGGGCAGGCGGGCCCGTTTTCCCGCGAGTTCGCCGCGAAATTCCACGTCCAGTCCGAGAATCTTGGACGCTTCCATGCAGTTCGCGAACAGCTCGCGGATCAGCGCAATGTCCATAGTGCATCCGGCGCTGGTTTGCGCGGGCTTGCCATCGGGCGCGAGAAAATCGTTTTCGGTCGAGAACGACGGACACGTCGTCAGCTTGCCATTCTTGCCTTCGATCAACCAGTCGAAGCAAAATTCCGCCGCACCCTTCATCGCGGGATAAACGCGCGCCAGAAAACTCTTGTCCTCGGTGAATAGATAATGCTCCCACAGATGGGCACAGAACCACGCGCCGCTCATCTGCCAGTTTGCCCACGTCGGACTGCCACCGCCATAATTTCCCGCCGGCGCGGACTGCCTCCACAGATCGACGTTATGATGCGACACCCAGCCTGAGGCGCCGTAATTGTCCTTCGCCGTTTGACTTCCGGTAACGCTCAGGCCTTCGATTAAGTCGAACAGCGGCTGATGGCACTCGGAAAGATTGCACGTCTCGGCCGGCCAGTAATTCATCTGGACATTAATATTCGCGGTCCAGTTCGAGCTCCACGGCGGACGCACCTGGTCGTTCCAGATGCCTTGCAGATTCGCCGGCTGCGAGCCTGGACGCGAGCTCGAGATCAGCAGATAACGCCCGTACTGAAAATACAACGCCAGCAATCCCCGATCGTCCGGCTTCGCCTGGAACGCCTTCAGACGTTCATCGGTGGGCAAATCGGTTCGGCCTTTTCCTAAATCAATCGACACACGCCGGAACAATTTCCGATGCTCGGCGATATGCTCGTCTCGAATCTGTATGTACGGTTTCGTTGCGACGGTATCGAGCGACGGCTGGCAATTCACCGGCCCATCCGGCATCTGATCGAAGCCCCGGTATCCCGTCGCGGCGGCAATGAACAACGTCACCGCATCCGCGCCTTCGATGCGCAAGCTGCTCCCGTCCGCGATCGTTGTTCCGCCTTCATGAATCGCGCGCACCCGGCATTCAAAGCGCATGCCGTTGCCTTCCGCCTCGTCATACACGATCGGATTCGCGGTGCGAAAGTAGTTCGGGTCGACATGCGCCGGAGCCTTGCCCGTCAATCGAAGATCGTCGTCCGCCATCGACGACTGCGATCGCACCGGGCTATCGAGCGACGCGGTAAAGCCGATCTGTCCCGGCTTGTCGGACCGCAGCCGCACAACAATCACGCGATCCTCCACCGGGCAAAATACTTCGCGCGTGAACGCTATCCCGTCCGCCTGATACGTGACGCTCGCAATCGCCGTATCGAGGTCGAGCTCCCGTTGGTAATCCGCCGCCAGGCCGCGAACATCGAATTTGAGAATCAGATTCCCGAGCGGCTGATAGGACTGGTTATACGGTCCCTGCATTTTCTTGCAGAGCGCATCCGCCTCGTGATATTTTTCTTCTTCGACCAGGCGGCGAACCTCGGGAAGAACTTTCTTCGCGTCCCGATTATTCCACGGCTTGGGCGATCCCGACCAGAGCGTATCCTCGTTCAGCGCGAGCCGCTCCGTCTCGATTCCTCCGAACACCATCGCTCCAAGGCGTCCGTTCCCCACCGGAAGCGCGTCCGTCCACACACCGGCCGGCTGACGATACCAGAGCCTTAGATCGTTGGAGGAGTTTTCAGCGCCCAATGCGAGCGCGCCGGATACAGCCGCTATGAATTCCCGCCGTGTAGTGTTGCTCACCGACCGCTAGTTTACCGGAGCGAGACAAACCGCGTAAACGATGGGTTCGGCGCCACGTCGGCGACTTCGGGAGCGCGATTGCGCTTGCGCACATTCGTCACAATCCAGCGAACGCCTTCGTACCCGCGCCAGTACATATTGTTGCGCAGCAGGTCGTTGCGCATGCTCAGGATCTCGCGCCGCACGAAGCGCTGCCCCATTCTGCCGTGAACCGCAAGCGAGGCGACCTCCTCGGTATCGGTCGAGAGCCGCGGAGTGTCGCAATCGCGGAGCCGAAGCACGGCGAGTCTCTTATCCGTAGTCATGAGGTCGCCCGTGGCGTTGCGCGTCACGCCCGGGACGCCGCTGCGCTCCGCCCAGTCGAGCACGTCCACGTAGGACGTGAACGCCAGATCGTTGGCTATCTTATCGCGCTCGTGGTCGATATTTCCATCGATCCGGTGCGTCATCGCGGACCCATGGTGCATGTAGGCAAAATCGATATCGCGCGTTGCCGCCCCCACCCAGACTTCCTCGCCCTGCCAAGTCTCCTCTTGCTTCCAGATCCGAATATGGTGGCGCTTGGACATGTCGTTCAGGTCCTTCTGCCATGACATATCCGCATCTCTGTCGTTCAGCAGCAGCCGCGTCATCGGAAAAGAATTGCTCGATCGCCCTTCCACGTACGCCCGGACTCCCGAAAGACGGGAGTGCATATTGCACGCTGCCGCTTCCGACCATCCGGCGGCCCGGAACGCCGCGGCAATCTGCTCCCGCGAGCCCACGAACATCAGGTTGATCAGATCCGACGGGCGGCCATTTGAGGGAGCCGTCGCCCGGGTCGGCAGCGCCGCCACCACATCGTCGAGCGAATCCCGCTCCGCCTCGGCCAGCCGCCGGGGAGCGTCTTCAGGTTCGTGCTGCGCCCGCGCCGGCAGCGGTTCCGTCAACGTCAGCGACAGTTCCACGCCGGGCTTGAAATAAAGCTCCGGCTCCGGAATCTGCACTACCAGCGTCTTGATTGCCCATGCCGCCAGCTCCGCGTGGACGTTCAGCATTAGCGCCATGCGAATGTACCCGCTGACCCGGTACGCCACACTGGATGTCATACGCATCGCGTTGATATTTCCGTTTTTCTCGACGCGCTCACGTCCGGTATCGACCGCGATCACGCGCGCCGAAACGGGCAGCGTTTCATCGTCCGGCAGGATGATCTCATAAAACTCGAGTGACAATCCCGCCGTCTCGTGCAGGATTCCTAATCCCACCCGCCGTACCGACTTTACCTTCCCGGTGAGAATACTCCCGGCCGGCAGCAACAGTTCACCTCCGACGCGAACCGGTGCAATCAGTACGGCGCTGACGGGGGACCCTGCTTTGCTTGCGTAGGAACCCACCGTGCTCGTCAAGCGGATTTCGAGGCGAGTGCCCGCGGGCACTTCGCGGATCGTCAGCAACCCGGCGGAACAGAGCAAGTAAGCCAGCAAGCCCATGTAGCACATGATAGGCCATTTCGGCCTAATCCGCCCTCAAAGTTTCTTAATGAAACTTCTTAACGGGAAGTCCAGCCGCCGTCGATGAGAACATCGGTCCCCGTAATAAACCCGGCGCCTTCCGAACACAGGTAAAGAGCCAGTTTCCCGATCTCCTCAGCATCCCCCCAGCGCCCCAGTGGTACGTTCGTCATGAACTGCTTGTTGAGTTCGGGATTGTTGATTAAACCCTGGTTCATCTCCGTCGCGAACGGCCCCGGACTGATGGCAACCACCGTGATCCCATCCGCCGCCAATTCCTGCGCCAGCGCGCGCGTCACCCCCAGTAACGCCGCTTTGCTCGCCGAATAAGCGGAGCGGCCGGGAAGGGAAACGTGGCTCATAATCGATGTCAGATTTAGAATTCTTCCGTAGCCGCGTCCCTGCATCATCGGAATAAAGGACCGGCACACCAGGAATACCGACGTCAGGTTCGTATCCAGTACCGTATTCCATTCATCAAGCGTGTACTCGACCAGCGGTTTGCGGATATTCATGCCGGCGTTATTGATCAGGATGTCGACGCGCCCGTAACGCTGCCGCACCCCCTGTTCCAGCGCGCGCACTTGCGTTTCGCTGGTAACATCGGCCAGGAAGACGGCCGCTTCCGCTCCGGCCTTCGCGGCCTCCGCCGCCGTCTCGTCCAGCTTGGCCTGATCGCGTCCCACCAGCGCCAGCTTCGCGCCGGCCGCGCCCAGCTCCAACGCCATGGCTCTCCCCAACCCGCGGCTCGCGCCCGTGACGACCGCAACCCGGTCGTCCAATGATTTTGTGCTCATCGAACCAGTGTAATTAAACGGTTCCTGAACCGCCATGCGTGAGCTGCGGACATGACGCTGGGCTCAGTTCGGGAATCTCCGTGCGAATGTCGCAAGACCGATCTTATCCACCGCGTCCTTGGCCCGAGTATACGCAGCTGGATCCGCCAGCGGACCAATAAGCACGCGGAAAATCTTGTCATTTGGACCGGGAGCTACAAACGACTCCAATCCGTGCGTGCGTAACCCTTCCGCGAAAATCGCCGCGACACCCTTTTCGACCGCTCCCATCTGGATGTAGACCGATCCATTTTTGGGCGCCGCGAACAGAGGCGCCGCGGGAAGCGGCTCCTGATTCAATAGAATGGGCGGAGGTTCCGGCGCGGGCACGACCGTGGCAACAGGAGCTGGGGCGGGTGCGGGTGCTTTGGCCGGCATCGATTTGCCCGCCAGATACGAAACCGCGATGCAAATCATCAGGACAATCGTAAAAACGAACAGCACGCTTGCGATCTGGCGCCGCCCGAGGATAAATTCGAACTCCTCCGCCGCGCCACCGGCCTTCTGTGGCTCGAGTTGTTCCTCGATCGACGGCTCTGGCGCCAGGTCTGGCGAGCGATGTTGAAGGTCCAAAATGCTGAACATCAACCGTTTCTATCGGCGGACCTTAGGCTTTTCTTTAGTACTTACCGGGTCTTCTTCTTAGGGTCGGCCGGCGCCGGAATCCCATGCAGGACGCGTGCGCGAGCTTCCATTTTTGCCGCTTCGGCCTTCTTTTTCATCTTCTTCAGCAGCGCGGCATATTGATCGAGCGTCTCCGCCAGCTCCGGCGGCGGCGGATCGTTAGGACTCAGAACCGGCTTGCGCGCCGTCATGAATCCCTTCTTGTCCAGCAGTGCGATCGACAGCTTGTAGAGCGACTCCGCCTCCGCGTTGCGGTTGCGGTCCGCCAGAAGCGCCGCCAGCGAATTCAGGCTGGCCACCGTATCCAGCTCCTTTGCCGTCAGCATCCCGCGGTAAAGCGGCTCCGCGTCCGTTTGGCGCCCCTCTGCGGCGTAAACCTGCGCCACCGCGTTTAGCGTGGCTTGCGTGTCGGCGCTATTTTCACCATGCACTTTGGTGCGGATGTACAACGCCCGCTCATAGCAGTAGCCTGCTTCCGGATACCGCTTCTGCCCGAGATAAAGTTTCCCCAGACCGTTCAGAGTGGTCGCTACCTCCGCTGTGGACGGCCCATACGCGCTCTCGCGAATCGAAAGCGCCCTCCGCCAGGCCGTCTCCGCGTCGCTCAGCCGGTGCATGCTCTCGTACGCCACCGCCAACCCGTCGAGCGCCGGCAGCAGGTCCGCGCTGGTCACACCGGACGTCTTTTCGAGAATCCTCATTGCCCGCTCAAACATCGGCTCCGCAGTCGAAAATTGCTTCTGGATCAGCAGCAGATCGCCTACCGACACCAGTTCCGGAGCCAATTCCGCCGCATCCGGACCCTTCACCCGCTCCACCGTCGCCACCACCCGCCGCGCATACTGTTCGGCCAGCGGAAATTTCTCCACCGCTTCGGAAATCCGCACTAGTTTCTCAAGCGGTCCCACTGTCGCCGGATCCTGCTTGCCTTTCGACGTCTCCATGATCTGCAGGGACCGTTCGTAATAGGAGGTGGCCTGCTGATACTTCATCTGCGCGAAACTCACCCGTCCCAGATCGTTCAGATCGCTCGCCAGCTCCGGATTGTTCAAACCCAGCGCGTGCTCCCGCTCCTCGAGCAGCTTCATGTAGAGCTTCTCAGCCTCGTCATAACGGCTTTGAGCGCAAAGGATTTCCGCCGTGTCCCGCCACTCCTTCGCCTGCTTCGCGTCGAACGGCCCGATGCCCCTGCTCGGAGTGATCACGTCCCCAGGCAGGCTAGGCAGGTTCGGCTTATTGCCGTCGGTCTTCTGAGCCATCGCATAAGCAGCACCCAAAACGCCAGTCAATATAAGAAGGGTGATCCTGAACAGACGTATACTAGCCAACACGAGTCTCATAGAGGGGTGATCGGCAAAAGGGGCTCTAGAGCATAGGGTGCTCGGCGAAAAAAGTACTCAAAAACAAGCAGTATTCCTTCCCTGTCGGTTGAGATTCATTTCGCCAGCCGATAAAGGATAGAGCGTTCGGTACGCGTGACTTCGGTGTAACGGGAAAACCACCCCGCTAAGTAGGCTTGGCGCGATAGGGCCAGCGATGGATTGTAGAGACCCAATCCGTCAACGAGCCAGGTCGGTCTCGTGCCTTCGAGTTCGCGGACGTTGGGGGCGGTGAATTCCGGTGCGATCGAGGCGGTGGAGAATAGATGGCGGTCGGCGAGCACTCCGGAAATGGGCTGGCTTTCCAGAAAACGCGTGCCCGCTGGAATGCGCGAGTCGATGAAGATATCGGGACGGAATCCCCAGACGAATAACGTATCGCCGGAACTGGAGAGCGCGCGCAGTTTTTCCGCAGCGGCGCGGCTGTCGCGGTCCATGCTGAGATCGCTCGAGGTGCCACCCCGCGCCAGCGTGATGTAGCCTTTGCCGAACCTTATCAGCGGGACTGCGAGAAGTGCGCAGAGGGCGGCTACGGCTATCCGCGAGACGCCGCTTCCCATGGTCGAGGCCCGGTAGGTCGCCGATGGCGCGGAGCCGTCGCCATATGGGGCCGTCGCGAGCGACCAGCCACGTGCCGCGGAGACGATCATGGGCGGCAGTAACAGGAAATAATAGCGTGGGAAGAATCGCAATCCGAGGATGACGCCTGCAAACGAGAAGAGCATCCAAATTGCCAGGCGGCGTTCTCGACGCACGGCGATGATTGCGCCAACCACCAGGGCGGCTTGGAATCCGATCCAGTTCGCGGTTCTTGTGAGGCCTTCCCTGAACGGATGCTCGACAAACGTGTTCTCAGCGTAAATGCGACCCCATTGCCAGGTTTGGCGATAATATTCGTAGGCTGAGCCGTGCAGCCACATCCATCCGAGTGCGAGTGCGTTAGGCGCGGCAAAGCCGAGCAGCAGCAGCGGCAATTGCCTCCACTGCCAGAGCGCGCACGCCGCGAGGACGAAGATCGCTTTCGAACTGCATAGTAAGCCGATGCCCGCCGCAACTCCGCTCAAGAATGCCCGTCCGCGCCATGCGAAATAAACGGCTCCCAGATGCGGGAGCACCAGCAACATGTCTGAGGCAAGAGGGATTACAGCGGAGGGCAATCCGAAGGTGAGAAAAAATGCGGCGAAGAAAGCGGCGAAGAGGCCTTCGCGTTCCGTCCACTTCGAGCGCGCGAATTGCCAGGCGGTGGCCGCGACCGCGATGACATACGCCGCGCCGGCGAGGCGCAGCAAGACTCCAGCGCGTGCTCCCCAGAGCAAGTCGATCCAGGCCACGAGCGCGGGCTTATCGAACCAAACATCGCGATAGAGAACTCTTCCGCGCGCGACTTCCATGGCGGCGGCGAGCGGCAGATTGTCGTCGGCCCACAAAACGTTGGTGTGGCAGAGGCGCGCGGCGATCACCGCGACGGCTAGCAGAAAGAAAAATAATGTGCCGCGGCGCATTTATCCGAATATAGCGGATTAACTCGACCGCTCCCGGTGGTTCCGGCTCTGTCGTGTTACGGACGGGACCCGACAGCGGGCACTTCTTCGGCGTTGAGACGGCTGTGGCTCTTCCCGTAGAGGAAATAGACGACCAGGCCGATCAGCATCCAAATAAATGCGACGAGCTGCGTATATTTATCGAGCGAAACGATCATCGTTATGCAGAACAGCACGCCGAGGATCGGAATGAGCGGCACCAGCGGCGTCTTGAAGGGGCGGTGCTGTCCCGGGTTTTTCACGCGCAGAATCCACACGCCGATGCATACCAGCACGAACGCAAACAGTGTGCCGATCGCGGTCAGGTCGCCCAGCAGATCGCCCGGAACGAAGGAAGAAAGTATCCCGACGAAGCAGAAAACAATCATGTTCGACTTGTAAGGCGTGCGGAACTTCGGGTGGATCTGGGAAAACAACTTAGGGAGCAAGCCGTCGCACGCCATGGTGAAAAACACGCGGCTTCCGCCCATTAACATGACCAGGATGACCGACGAAAAACCCGCCAAAATCGCCACGGTTACCAAGGTCGCGAGCCACTCGAATCCAGGCATATGATGCTGGATCGCGTAAGCGACCGAAGCTTCCTTGCCCGCCGTCAAAAACTCCGGATACGGCGCGACGCCCGTGAGTACCCAGCCGAACAGAATGTAGAGCACCGTACACACCGCAAGCGAGCCGAGAATTCCAATCGGCATGTCGCGCCCGGGGTTGATGGTTTCCTGCGCGGCCGTCGAGACGGCGTCGAATCCGATGAATGCGAAAAAGACAATGCCCGCGCCACGAAGCACGCCGCCCCACCCGTGTTGGAAGAAACCTTCATGCCCCTTGATGCCTTCCGGAATCAGGAACGGCGTGTGATTTGCTGGATTGATGAAGCTCCAGCCGATGGCGATGAAGGCCAATACGATGCCGACCTTCACCGCCACGATGACCGCGTTGACGGTGGCCGATTCGGACGTGCCTTTGATCAGCAACAGAGTCAGAATCAGGACGATGAACAGCGCCGGGATGTTCATGATGCCGTGCGCCCCGGTCCCCATCTCCGTTTCGAAAGGAGAGTGGCACCAGGAGTATGGAATCCTGCCGCCGCACAACTTATTTAGATATTCGCTCCAGGCAATCGAGACTGTGCCCGCTCCGAACGCGTATTCGAGCACCAGAGCCCAACCGATGACCCACGCGATGATCTCGCCCATGGTGGTGTAGGCGTAGGTATAGGCGCTGCCGGCGATAGGGATCATCGAAGCAAATTCGGCATAGCACAAGCCTGCGAACAAGCATCCAATCGCGGCGAACACGAAGGAGAGAGTAACGGCGGGGCCCGCGGCCTCGCCCGATGCAGCCGCTGTGCGGACAAAAAGGCCCGCCCCGATAATGGCGCCGATTCCCAGCGCGACGAGCCCCGTGGCGGTCAGGGTGCGCTTCAAGCCGTGGCTGGAATCGCTTGCCTGCGAAAGGAGGCTCGCCAGAGGCTTCGTTCGAAAGAGGTCCATAGATTTTAAAGAGTGTAACAGAGAAATGACGACATTAATGCAACTCGACCGGCGCGCCGTAGATCGCGCGGCCGATGGTGCTTCCTACGTTGACTGCGACGTCGAACCAGCCGATCATCATCTCATCCCAGCTCTGCGGGCCCCAGAAAACGGTGGCGGCGGGATTGGGATTGAACGGATTGTTCACCGAGTTGTCGAACACCGCGCTCACGTCGATGCGGGAGCCGCGAGGCAGCGCCTTCGGCGTTTCGAGGTAGTAATAAGGTTGCCAGTTGAAATCGTACTTGGGAACATCCAACAGAATTTCCGACTCGCCGTTCGGATAGACAGCGCGGAAGGTCATCGATTTTCCGCGCAAGTGCATGTGCACGCGCATGCCGACGAGGTCCACATTCTCCCGCATCACGACCGAAGCATCGAGGCGGTAATTCGCCTCGCCTGGAGGGATCTGCAACCAGTGCGCGGCGGCCTGCATCGCCACGATCTGCTGCGTGGGCGGCTTCTTCGAGAAGATCATGCCGATCTTAGTGCGGTCGTGAGCGGCCTTCCCGTTGGTGGTGTAATGCATCTGAAAGACGAGATACGAGCCGGCCTTGATCAGTCTCGCCTGCCCCGGCTTCCAATACTGCGGCGCCATGCCAGGCGCGTAGCCGGCAAGATACTCCTGGCCCCGCATCCCGTTGCCGGTATCGACCACCACGATGGCGTGATGCACCACACTGCGGTCGGTCGGCCTGACCTCCACCATCTCTACCCACTTGTCCTCGGTGAAATGCGTCGGCACGGGAATGTATTGATAGTTGATGATGCCGCTGGCGGGGACGGAGAATTCCTCGGGCATCTCGAAGACCACGTCGGGCTTCGGAATGCGCCATCCGTCCAACCAGGTGCGAGGCTTAGGCGCATCGGCGGGATTTCCCTCGGGCGCGCCAGCGTCGATCCAGGAAATGATGGTTTCCTTTTCTCCGTGCGCGAGCGACAGATCGTTCGTGAAATGCCCATAACGGGGATCGGCCTGCCACGGAGGCATCTTGCCGGTGAGCAGCGCGCCGCGGATTGCCTTCGCCCAGGGACGAACCTCTTTATAGGTGAGGAAGGTCATCGGCGCAGCCTCGCCCGGTCGATGACAACCCTGGCAGCGATTCTCGAGAATCGGCTCGACGTCCTTATGAAACGTGGGAGCGGGCGTGGCCCCATTCACAGCAACAAGCGTTATCAGAAAACTGTACGCAAGCAACGGAAGCGCTCGGGTCACGGCCACCTCTTTTAAGATCATAACCCGAGTTAGGACGATTCTGTAGACACGCGTTATTCTGGAGAAGGAGGCCACAATGGCAGCTCTCGATTGGTCGCGATGTCCGGCTGTGGAAAGCGTTCCCGGTAAAGTCAGTGGCGCGTGGACGTTCCGTAACTCGCGGACGCCGGTAAAGCTCGTCTTCGAGAATCTTGAGGACGGCATGACCATCGACGAGATCATAGAGCAATATCCCGTTTCGCGCGAGGAGATCAAAGCGGTGCTCGACTTCGCGGCCCATAGTCTCGACAAAGAGCCCAGTTTCTAGGTTGTGCTCATCTTGCTCGACAACAATGCTCCGCGCGGTCTCGTCCGTGCGCTCACCGGTCACGCCGTCATGGAAGCGCGGGAGCGCGGCTGGGCCACTCTGAAGAACGGCGATCTACTCAACGTCGCCGAGGCGGCGGGCTTCGACGTGCTGGTGACATCGGACAAGAATATCCGTTACCATCAGAACCTCGAAGGCCGCAAGATCGCACTTGTCGTTCTCACTCAAGGGAGGTGGGGTCCCGTAAGCCGCGTGCTGCCTGAAATCGCCGTCGCTGTGAACGCCTGTACGCCAGGCAGCTATTCGGAAGTAGAAATCCCTTTCGAGTAAGCGCGAGCTCGCGCGGGAGCCGCGTCAGGCAAGTCGTAAAGGGACGAGCCTTCCCGTCGTGATATCATCTCTGGAAACCTATTCGGTATGCGTCCGCATCCGTCAAAGAACATCAATTCGCTGGACGTCCTCTACACGCAGGCAGCGGAGGCGGCGCGAGCCGGCTCGCATGGATTTTTCTTCGCGACGCGCTTTTTCCCGATGGAACTGCGCCGCGCCGCTCATGCCGTTTATTGGTTCTGCTATTACACGCGAAGGCTTGCCAGCCAGGCGGAAACTCCGGAACAGGGCCGCGCCGATCTGGACCGCTGGGCCTCCATGGTGACGGCCGGGCTCCGCGGCGAGCTGGCCCGCCATCCGGTGCTGGATGTTTTTCTCGATACCGTCGATACCCGCGCCATCCCGCACGATCTGCCCCTCGAAATGATCGAGGGCGTGCGCATGGATCTTGAACAGATGCGCTACGCCAGCTTTTCGCAGCTCCGCAGCCGCTGCCATCGCGTGACCGGAACCGTGACCCTGATGATGACCCACCTGGTCGGTTTCCGGGGTCCCGCACTCGAATATATGGCGGACCTCGGCCTCGCCATCGAACTGACCGCGATCCTGCGGGACGTTGGCGAACAACTTGCCCACGGACGCATCTATCTGCCGCTCGAAGAAATGGAATCGTTCGGATATTCCGAGGCGGACGCCGAACGCCACATCTGCAATGAACCGTTCCAGCAGTTGATGCGGTTCCAGGCGGAGCGTGCGCGCGGTTATTATCAAAAGGCGGAGCCCGGTCTCCAGCTCTTGGACGACCGTGGACGCTTTGCCATGAGAACCGCCTTCGATATCTATCGCAAAACGCTTCGGCACATCGAGGCGTCTCATTTTGACGTGTTCCACCGCCGCCCGGCGGTGCCTGCGGTGGAGCGTGCCTGGATTACGGCCCGCTCCATGGCCGGGCCTATTACGCGCAGCCTGTGGAGGGTCATGGGTGCTTAGCGACCTTGGCCAGGGCATCAGCCTCTGGGTCGCGCTGGGAATCGCCGTTCTCCTCATTGCGTTTTTCGTCCGGTCCCGCCTGAACTATCTGGGAATTCCAAAATTGCCCGATACCAAGAGTGAGGCGCCGGATTGCATGGTCGTTGTTCCTGCGCGTAATGAAGAAGCCGTCATCGCCCGCGTCGTGAAAAGTTTTCCGCGCGATACCGTCATCGTGGTCGACGACCATTCCGGGGACGGTACCGCCGAAGCCGCGCGCCAGGCCGGCGCCGGAGTTCTTCCAGCTCCCGATCTGACGGCCCAATCGATCGGCAAATCGAACGCCTGCGCGGCCGGGGCTCGCGTGCTGCGATCGCGCTGGGTCCTGTTCGCCGACGCCGATACGTGGTACGACGAAGGATTCCTTGCCGCCGCGGTCGCCTCCGCCGAGGCGAGCGGTCTGTCGTTCCTGTCCGTCTACCTGAAGCCGGAGCTTGAATCGTTCGCCGAAAGCGTGTTGGTCCCCTGCGCGGTTGCGCTCTATTTCGCGGGCGTCTCCCCCGGCGGCGATCCCACGGGACTCTTCAACGGCCAATGCGTCCTCGTCCGGCGCGAGGCTTACGATTTTATCGGCGGACACTCCGCCGTTGCCTCCAGCATCGTCGAAGACGTCAAGCTCGCCGCCCTCGCGCGCCGCCATCGCCTCAAGTTCGCCACCGCCCGCTCGAATCTTGGGCACGTGCGATTTCATCCCGGCGGCCTGTGGAGCGGGTTTGAGCGCAACGCGTTTCGCTTCGTCATGGTCAGCCCGTGGATCGGCATCACGATTTTTAGCGCCTCCTTCGCCTCGGCATTGTGGCTGCCCGTCCTGATCTGGCTGGCCATGAACCGGCAGTGGGCGGCGGCCATCCCCTTCGCGCTGATGCCTTCGGCGCTGCTCGGCGTCTGGTACCGCAATCCGCTCCGTGCACTGCTCGCCCCGTTGGGAATCTATGGCATGTTCGCCGTCATCGCCAACGGATTGATCGCCGCCCTCACCGGCCGCCAGCTCGAATGGAAAGGCAGAGCGCTCTAAAAGCGCTAAGATAATTGCGTGCCCGATATCGCCGTACTGGACGACGATGTTGATTTTCGCAACTACCTCGAAGACCTTCTCAAAGACGAGGGTGGATTCACCGTGCGCGCCTTCGCCCATCCCACGGAATTCTTCACCGCCTGCGAGGAGCAGTTGCCGGAGATCGTTCTGCTCGACATGAAAATGGGCGACGTCGGCGGCGACCGCGTCCTGGAGCAACTCCTGACCCGCTGGCCCGGGCTCTGCGTAATCGTCATCACCGGCTATCCGTCGCTTGAAGACATGCGCGCCACCTTCAAATTGAAGGTCTTCGATTATCTGGCCAAGCCGTTCACCCTCGCCCAGCTCCGCCAGGTCCTGAAAAATGCCGCCGAAGCGTTCGGACTCGACCGTTCGCCGCCGGACCGTTTGCGGGAACGCCTGGGCCACAGCATCAAAATGCTGCGCGTCGAGCGCGACTGGTCCCTAAAGGATCTCGCGCAACAGACGAAGTTAAGCGTGTCGCAAATCAGCGCGATTGAGCGCGGCACCAATATGCCCAGCATGGAAAGCCTGCTCGCAATCTCGAAAGCGTTTGAGAGGAAGCCGTCGGAAATTCTCGCCGGGATTGATTTTTGATGCCCAATGAGACCATTACGTTGTTCCGCCCAACAGGCGAGCAAGAGCTCGGGCTCGTTCGCAACAGTGATTGGAAAACTTTTCGGCCCCGTCTACCCGACCAGCCTTTCTTTTATCCGGTATTAAAAGAAGAGTACGCTACGCAGATAGCACGCGACTGGAATACTAAGGATGGCGGAGCCGGGTATGTGCTGAAGTTCGAGGTAGACGCTACTTTCCTTCGACGCTACTCCGTCCAAACCGTGGGATCTGGTATTCACCAGGAATATTGGATTCCGGTAGAGGATCTAGACGAGTTCAATCGGCACTTAGTTGGCACCATCGAAGTCATAGGCAGCTACCATGCGTAGAGGACCGGAAGTGGATACTTAACGATGCATCTGGTACAGCTCATCCACGCATCCCAAGGCCGCCGCGTCGCCATCGTCGACGGCTCCACGCTTCGCCTCCTCGGGACGCACCGGTCCATTTACGCGTTCGCCCTCGCCGCCGTCGAAACCGGCTGCCGCCTTCAGGCTCTGATCCTCAGCGACGTATCCGACCTCCGGCTCGATTACGACGAAGTCTACTCGCTCGCTTCTGAATGGAGTTTTCTCCCGTCCTTCGATCACCCCACGGAGCCCGCGCGCTGCCTCGTCTCCGGCACCGGCCTCACGCATCTCGCCAGTGCCGCCAATCGCGACGCCATGCACGCCGCGGCGGCCGTGACAGACAGCATGCGTATGTATCAGCTCGGCGTCGAGTCCGGCCGCCCCGCGCCCGGCGAAACCGGCGCCGCTCCCGAATGGTTTTATAAAGGCACCGGCTCCATCCTCCGCGGCCACGGCGCTCCCCTGACCGTCCCGAATTTCGCGGGCGATGGTGGCGAGGAACCGGAGATCGCGGCCGTCTACATCATCGATCCGGCAGGCGCCCCGCGCCGTCTCGGCATGACCACCGCCAACGAGTTCTCCGACCATCAGGTCGAAAAGCAAAATTATCTATACCTGGCGCATTCGAAACTTCGCGCCTGCGCCATCGGCCCGGAGCTGATTCTCGACCCCGATTTTTCCCTCGTCACCGGCGCCGTTACCATCGAGCGCGACGGCGAAATTCTCTGGACCAAGGAAATCTCCACCGGCGACGCCCGTATGTGCCACTCCCTCGCAAACATCGAGCATCATCATTTCAAATACGAGCCGCACCGCTGCCCCGGCGATGCCCATGTGCATTTTCTAGGCGCCGGCGCCTTCAGCTTCGGCGAAGGAATCACGCTCGAGGATGGCGATTATGTGGAGATTTCCTGGACAGGCTACGGCCGCCCGCTGCGCAATCCGATTGAAAAGGAAATGTCGGAGCACCACCCAGTCCGCGCAGCGGCGCTGTAACATTACGTGGCGCACGCACTCGTGCGTGCCGCGTCGACACTCGTGTCGACGCCCGCCCTACGTGCAAACCACCGGCCCCCGCAGCGCATTCACCACCGCCCCTACCAACCCATGCTCGTCGCTCCTCGGCACCACCTCAAACACGTACCCCTGTAGTGAGCTCATCTTCACCATCTCCTGCACGCACCGGTTCAGCAACCCCACGTTGACGAATCGCGCATTCAGCCCTGAAATATAAAATTTTCCTGGCCCGCTCATGTGAATACTCGACGCCGTCGCCGCCGCCAGCGCGCGATGCCACAGCAGTGCGAACTCGGCGCAGCGCGGTTCCTGCGCGTTCTTCGCCAGCTCGAAAACCTCCTCCGGCTCCATATCGAGAAACCTCATCCGCATCGCCCGATGGCCCATGATCCCCTCGAGGTGCCCCCGCCCCCCGCAGCCGCAGAATTTTTCGTTCGGGTCCAGCGTCACCACAATGTGTCCGCCCTCCCACACCCCGTCCGCCACCGGATATCGCCCGAACCCGATTCCGTTTCCCAGCATCCATACTCGCACCAGTTGATCCAGCTTCCCGTGTTTCGCCGCGATTCCCGCCGCCACTACGTCCGCGTCGTTCGACACCCCGACTTTGGAGCATTCCACGTTGCGCTCGCTCAACGCCGCGCGAATCAGCAGCTCCATCGAAGTGCCCTTCAACTGATGCAGATTGGGCGATTCCTCGATCACTCCGTTGCGAACGATCCCTGGAAACGCCAGGCCCACCGCCTCCAGCGGCTCCCCTTCGGCCAGCGCTTTAATCTCGTCGGCAATCCGCTTCACCAGCTCGTCGCAAGGCATCGCATGCAGCAGGTCGGCGCCGCTGCCTTCCACCGGATACGATGAAATCGCGCCCACCACGGAATCCCCCTCGACAACTCCCCACGCGATATGTTCGCTGACGACCACACCAATGCTTCGTGCCATATTTCCTTAAAACCTCGCCAGCTTGTTAATCCCGTTGAACGCCGCGGCCTTGTAGCACTCGGCCAGCGTCGGATAGTTGAACACCGTATCGACGAAATAATCGATCTTGCCCTTCAGCGTGAGAACCGCTTGTCCGATGTGCACCAGCTCGCTCGCGCCCTCGCCGATGATATGTACACCCAGGATCTCCCTCGTTTCACGATGAAAAATAATTTTCAGCCGCCCCGTCGTATCGCCGCGAATCTGCCCGCGCGCGATTTCGCGATAATAGGCCACGCCCACTTCGTAGGGCACGTCCTCATCGGTCAACTGTTCCTCCGTCTTGCCGATGAACGAAATCTCGGGAATGGTGTAAATTCCGTACGGATAGGTCGCCGGATTCGAATGCGCGACAATCCCGCAAGCCGTCGCCGCGGCAATGCGTCCCTGCTCCATCGAAACCGACGCCAGGCTCGGGAAACCGATCACGTCTCCCACCGCGTAAATATGCGGCACCTTCGTCACGAAGCTGTCGTCCACGGGAATGCGTCCACGCGAATCGGCCTCGATCCCCGCCGCCGGCAGATTCAAGTCGTCCACGTTGCCCTGCCGCCCCACCGCGTACAGCAGCGCATCGCCCGATAGCTTTTTGTTGCTCTCCAGATACGCCACAACCGACCCGTCGGCCGCCGCCTCCACGCTCGAAACACCTTCATTCAATCGCAGCGTCACGCGCCGGTCGCGCAGATGGTAGGACAGCGCCTCGACAATCTCGGCATCGGCGAATTCCAGCAGCCGTGGACGCTTCTCCACCAGAATCACGCGCACTCCGAGAATACAGAACATGCACGTGTATTCCACGCCGATCACTCCGCCGCCGACTACGATGAGCGTCTTCGGAATCTCCTGCATCTGGAGAATCTGATCGCTATTAATGATGCGCCGCCCATCGATCGGAACCTTGGCTGACCCCGCCGGCTTCGTCCCCGTGGCAATCACGATCTTCGCCGCCTGATAATCCACCGATCCGCGCGAGTTGGTCACCCGCAGCGTGGTCGGGTCCACGAAGCTGGCCGTTCCGAACAGCACCTCGATGTTGTTGCGCGAAAGCTGCGCCTGCGTCACATCGATTTCAGTCTTAATCACGTGCTGCACGCGGAACGCAAGATCGGCCATCGTGATCTTGTCCTTCACGCGGTAATTCGAGCCGTAAATATCCTGGTAGTTGTAGCCCGAAAGATGCAGCACCGCCTCGCGCATCGTCTTGCTGGGAATGGTGCCGGTGTTGACGGAAGTCCCCCCCACCACCTCGGCTCTTTCGATCAACGCGACGCGCCTGCCAGACTTCGCCGCCTGAATCGCAGCCCGTTGCCCAGCCGGCCCCGAGCCGATCACGATCATGTCGAAGGTTTGCATACCTACGAAGCCCAGTATAAAGAGATTCCAAGGATCGGGAAGCCGAGCCCTATTTCAGGCAAGCTGCGCAACACCGCGAAAAACAGGGACTGACCACTCTGTCCCAAGGCGCGCCGTCCTCTCGCGCAGGCACTCAACGTTCAAGCGCCGCGTGGATAGAGCGGTCTGTCCCTGTTTTTCGCCCCGTCCACAAGGCCAGCCTGCTCGCCACTTGTCAGAGTCCCAAAACTGCGTGTTGTAATCGCTTGAGTTTGTTTCTTAGCATCAACGCAATTCTAGGACACCGACACCCCGCCACTTATAAGTATGCTTTTATGCGAATATGTGTTTATGCGCACCACCATTGAAATCCCTGACGATCTTTTTCGGAGAGCGAAGGTAACAGCCGCGTTGCGCGGCTCGACCATGAAGGCCCTCGTCGTGCGTGCGCTGGAACGCGAGTTCGCCAAAGAGCAGCCGAAGCCAAAAAAGGGTAGCACGACAAAACTGCCGGCAATGCCATGGAAGGGGAACAAGAAAATCGACCTCAGCAAGGTCAGTTTTTAATGACAAACTTTTCTCACGCCAACGCAGTGCGGCAACAAGCTGGGCGAATTCTATTCGCCGTCGGCATCGGAATCGCCGTGACCGCCCCGCTGTACTGGGCTGGACGTAACGAACAGAGAGACTGGGTAGGTTTACTCGTGGCTCCTGGTTGGCTGCTTTTTCGCATATTGTTTCCGACGGGAGTGCATAGCGGATCTGATCCTGAACGGTGGGTTTTTGGTTTGAATGCCCTCGCTGATGGCTTGGTTGCATATGACATACTGGCCGTTTGGCGGAAAAGATCCGTCCGCCGCTGAATCTGGGTGGCCCGGAAACGTGGTATTTAACGGAAGGCGGGAAAGTTATGGACGAAGAACTCAAGCAGTACCTGGAAGCGATGGAAAAGCGTGTTAACACACGCATCGAGAAGTCTGAAACGAACCTCCTTAGCGCTTTTCACGGTTGGGCGCGCGCAATGGAGATTCGCGTTCGCGGCGTTTCAGGCATGGCCACCGGATTCGATGAACGCTTAGCCCTGGTCGAGGAGCGCGTCTCCGATCTGGAGCGCAAGAAGCAGTGATCCTGCAGTCCATCTCATGCCCTCCCGCCGCGAATTCCTCTACACCGCTGCCGCCCTCACCGCAGCCCGCTCCTCCGCCCAGACTCTAAACATCGAAGAGGCCACCCTCACCGATCTCCAAGCCGGTCTGTCCGCCGGACTCTTCACCTCCGTCGCGCTGGTCGAGCAGTACATAGCTCGCATCGGCGTCATCGACAAACAGATCAACTCGGTAATCGAGCTGAATCCCGACGCGCCCTCCATCGCCGCCGCCCTCGACCGGGAGCGCAAGGAAAAAGGCCCGCGCAGCCCTCTCCACGGCATCCCGATTCTTATCAAGGACAACATCGATACCGCCGACAAAATGATGACCACCGCCGGATCGCTCGCGCTGGCCGGCATGCCCGCCCCGAAGGATGCCGCGCTCGTATCGAAATTGCGCGAAGCTGGCGTCGTTCTTCTCGGCAAGACCAATTTGAGCGAGTGGGCGAACTATCGCTCCAGCCACTCCATCAGCGGATGGAGCGGTCGCGGAGGCTTGACCCGCAATCCTTACATACTGGATCGCAATTGCTCCGGATCGAGCTCCGGTTCAGGCGCAGCCGTTGCCGCCAGCCTCTGCGCCGCCGCGGTAGGAACCGAAACCGACGGCAGCGTCGTCTCGCCATCCTCGATGTGCGGGCTTGTGGGCATCAAACCAACCCTCGGTTTAATTCCCGGAGCGGGCATCGTACCCATTTCCCATCGCCAGGATACGGCGGGTCCCATGGCACGCACCGTCACCGACGCGGCGCTGTTGCTAGGCGCGCTCACCGGCGCGAGTTACGGCGCCGGCATCATTCCCAATGGACTAAAAGGCGCGCGCCTCGGCGTGGCCCGGCAGCTTTTCGGCTTCAACGATTACGTAGACAAAATGATGATAGACGTACTCGCCATCTTGAAGAAGCTGGGTGCCGAGCTGATCGATCCCGTCACCATCGCGACATTTTCAAAGCTCAGCGATATGGAGAACGAAGCCATGTCGTATGAATTCAAGAATGACTTAAACGCCTATCTCGGCGAACGCGGCGGTGCAATGAAATCGCTCACCGATCTAATCGCGTTCAACGAAAAAAATCGCGCCCGCGAAATGCCCTTCTTCGATCAGGATCTCTTCCTCAAAGCCGAAGCTCGCGGACCGCTCTCCAGCCGCGCCTATCGCGACCTCGTAGCGAAACTGAACCGGGCCTCAAAGCACGATGGCATCGATCGCACCATGAGCGATCACAAACTCGACGCCATGGTGTGCCCCACCGATTCGCCCGCCTGGCCCACCGACTATGTGCTCGGCGACCACTCCATCGCGACGGCAACAACGCCCGCCGCCATTGCCGGATATCCGCACATCACGGTCCCCGCCGGCCAGATCTACGGCCTGCCGGTGGGCCTGTCCTTTTTCGGATCGCCCCTCACCGAAGTCAAGCTGATCCGCTACGCCTACGCCTTCGAACAAGCCGCCAACGCCCGCAAACCACCGCAGTATCTGCCGACTGTCAAGTTCTAAGTGGTCGCGTAATATCCATCGCGCGCCTGTACAACGAGTCCTTTGCCCTTCGCCGTCACTTTAATCCTGTGGAATCCCGAGTCGGGCTTGTCGCTCGTGTACCCCAAGCTGTATTGGCTGCGCAATTCTTCCTCGATCTGCACGTAGATCTTGTCGATCGGCATTTTCTTCGAGACCTCGAAAAACGAGCCGCCCGTCTCTTTCGAAATTCGTTGCAGAATTTTCTTGCCATCTCCCCGCGATTGTTGCTGTTGCCGTCCACGGCCGCCGCCCATTCCGCCTCCGCCGTGACGGCCACCCATGCTACCTGGATTGAAACTGGTCTGCTCCTGATCGACAAAATAAATGGAATACACCAACGTGTCCGTTCGTTGCGCCGCTTCGATCGATTCCGTCAGCGAAACCCGGCTTCCACGATCTTCGCCGTCGGTCAGCAGGATCAATGCTTTGCGACCCTTTTCTTTCTTCATCTCTTCATTCGATGCCAGCAGAATCGAATCGTACAGCACCGTGCCGCCGTGCCTTCCCCCCGTTGACGAAGAATTGGGGTCGCGCTTCTGCAACTGGCGCGGCGATCCGTCCACGTCCTTGAGGGCCGATTGCAGCTTCCTGCGTGAAGGCGTTAAGTCTTGCATCAACTCGGCTTCCGCGTCGAATTTGATGAGAAACGCCTGATCTTTGTCTTCGCGCAGCACTTGGTTAATAAAGGTCGAGGTCGCCTCTTTTTCCTTGTCCAGCACGTGCCACTGGCTCCCGCTGGTATCGACCATCAGGCCGAGCGTCAACGGCAAATCCGTCTCGCGCGAGAAATATTTGATGACCTGGGGACGCCCGTCTTCTTCGAGGGTAAAGTCCTCCTGTTTCAGGTCTTTAACGACTTCATTTTTGCCGTTGTGCACACTCGCCAGCACATTCACTACGTTGACGCCACCGGCAAACTTGGCGTCGGTTTTCTCCTGTGCGCGAAGCGGAATAAGAGCGGCGGCCGACAACAACAAATTTCGACGCGAAACAAGCATACTGTTTCGACGTGCGATTGGCCCGCCGGTGTACATTCGAAGTGAGTGAAACTTTGGCTCTTATTCCTTTTCGCGCATCGCTATATGGTGGAGGGAGTGGTGGTCGAAACCAAGCCCGATCTGCGGCAGATGGTAGTGGCCCACCGGCCCATCGATAAGTACATGCCGGCCATGACGATGGCGTTTACAGTCGGGCGCGAAGTGCCGCTCGACCGGCTGACGCCGGGGACACGGGTCGGATTCGAGCTGCTGGTGGGAAAGCATCGGTCGCTGGCTCGAAAAGTGCGCGTCAGCGAGTCCTTAAATGACGTTAAATTGCCAAAAACACCATCCCAGAAGGTCTTAATCGGGCATAAAATGCCAGTTTTCGCGCTTATCGATCAAAGCGGAAAGGCCGTGAGCCTCTCCGATTTTCTTGGCAAAGTGGTGGTGGTCGACTTCATTTACACGCGCTGCCCTTTGCCCGACGTCTGCCCCCGGCTGTCGGCCAACTTTGCGTCGGTGTCGAAAAAATTACGCGGGCGGGATGTGGAATTTTTGTCCATCACGATCGATCCGCAGTACGACACGCCGGCGGTGCTGTCGGAATATGCGCGGCGCTGGCAGGCGGGAGACTCGTGGCGATTTCTTACCGGCACTCCGGCGCAGATCCAGGAAGTCGCGGGGTTGTTCGGATTGATTTACTGGCCGGAAGAAGGTTCGATCACGCACACGGTCGCGACGGCGATCATCGGCCGCGATGGAACGCTCGCGGCGAGGATCGATGGGGCGAAGTATCGTCCCGACGAACTGCGCGCGTTGGTGGAGCACTCGCTTGATTCGAAGTAGGCCCGCATGCTCACGCATGGCGGTTCCATGTAGAATTGATCCATGTCGAGATTTCTTATTGGGGCTTTGATCTGCGCGGCTGCCTTCGCACAAACGAAATCGCCTGACCTGTGCGTGCCGCCTCCTTCGGGAAGCGCTCCGGCTCTGCCTGCTCATATCATGACCGGGCAAGGTAGCGTGCATCTCGCGATCACCACTTCGAATCCTAAAGCGCAGGAATTTTTCGATCAGGGGCTGGCGCAGTTGCATTCGTTCTGGGCTGTCGAGGCGGAGCGTAGTTTTTTGCAGGCGGCCGCGTTGGATCCCGATGCTGCGATGCCTTGGTGGGGTGTGGCGATGGTTTCGGCGGGCGATTACCGGCCGCGGCATCAGCTTGAGGGGCCGGCTTACACATCCGGCGCTGCCACACGGGCCAAGGCTGCGGCGGAGCGCGCGGTCGCTTTGAGCGGGAAGGCCACCGATCTCGAAAAAATGTACATCACGTCGATTGCGGCGCGGAGGCTTGGCAAGAGCGATCCTAATGAAGGATACATTGCAGGGTTGCGCGCCATCGCCGCCAAGTATCCGCAGGAAGTCGAGGCGCGGCTGTACCTTTCCCTGCATTTGATGCGCGGCTATGAATTGCCGTCGCACACGCCGCGTGAAAACACTATGGAAGCGGTGAGCATTTTGCGCGCGTTGTTGAAGGAAGCACCGGAGCATCCGGGCGTGCATCATTATGTAATCCACGCCTGGGAGGGTTCGAATTTCGCCAAAGATGCGTGGCCCAGCTGCGAGAAATATGCGCAACTGGTGACGAATATTCCGCATGCTCTGCACATGCCCGGTCATATTTATGCGCAGACCGGGAAACTCGCGGAGGCTGAAAAATCTTTCAGCGACGCGGCGGTGAACGAGTTGGGCTATATCCATGCCGATGCTCTCTATGGCACCACTCATCACGGCCACAACGTGCACTACCTCTCGACCGCGTATGCGTTCGACGGGCAATACGACAAAGCAAAGGAGGCGGCGCGATCGCTGCTGGAGTTTAAGGAAAACCCGCGCGAGCTTTCGCAGGTGGACGGAAATTATTCGGCGCATCGGCAAGGCTGGTTCGCGTTGATGCGCGCGATGGTGCTGTCGGAAAACTGGGATGAGATTCTCGATGGAAAATCGCTGCCGGTGTACGACCGTCCGCGCGAGCAGGCCTGGCGGCACTGGGCGATGGGGCTGGCGTGGGCGTCTAAGGGAAATGCGACGGCGGCGAATGAGGAAGCGAGTCAAATGGACGCCGCGCTGCGGCAGTATGAAGAGATCGTCAAACGCAAGGCTCCGGAAGAATTAGCAGTGGCGCGCGTCGAGTTGGCCGGGCACATTGAGGCTGCCGAAGGGAAAGTCGGAAAAGGCCTGAAAACGCTGGAAAGCGCTTCGAAAATGGAGCGGAAGCTGCGTTATTCCGAGCCTGTCCGTTATCCGCGCCCGGTGGCGGAAGCTCTGGGAGAAGTGGCTTTGCGGCACGGCAAGAAGGCGACGGCCGAGGCCGCGTTCCGGTCCTGTCTGGAGGAGCTGCCTGGGAGCGCAAGGTCGGTGAACGGTCTGCGCGATGCGCAGAAGAGCTCGGGTAGGCAGGTTGGAGTGGAGTAGTTTCCGGAGATCTCTCCCTACGCCGGAAGCAAGGCAGCAGTGGGCGGTTGCCGTTTCCGGCGTGATATGATCCCGATTGAGCGTAGATGATCTCTTCAATTGAAATTCTGGGCTATCGTGGGCTACCGCGACTGAGCATGTCCAATCTTGGTCGCATAAACCTGTTGGTAGGAACAAACAATAGCGGGAAAACATCCATACTGGAGGCCATAGAAATCCTTGCATCTAAAGGAGATATTGCAATTTTATGGCAGAATTTATGGCGTCGCGGAGAGCGCATTTACGTGGCGGTTCCCGCCGGTGGAGAACCAGCCCGCCAACGACTTCACGTGGAGGCGGATGTCTGTCATCTCTTTAACGGGCATGAGATTCATCCCGGCACCGGTTTCTCAATCACGGCACAAAACGAATCTCCAGTGAGAACGATCACGTGTGAGATTTCAGAAATTTCACCATCAGAAAGAGCGGAGGTGTCCGCCAACCAGCAAGGCCCCAGTTCTTCTCTCGGATTGGCGTTAAATCTGTCCGGGAACCCAACTCCGAAGGTGCCTCGCATCGTCCTCGGGCAGTTCGGCGGGATTCCTTCGGAGAGCTTAGAACCTTCCCGTCGAGGGAATAGAGATACTGAATCGGCGGCTACGTATTTTGTAACTACCGAATCCTTGTCGGGAGATCAGCTACTTGCTCTGTGGAATAGAATTTCCTTAAAGCCAGAAGAGGATCTTGTGCTCCAGGCGCTTCAGTTTGTCGATAAGGACATTGAACGTATAGCTCCTATACCGAATACGGTTCAACCTTACTATTTTGGACCTGGGATGAAGGGCGGTTTTATGGTAAAAAGAAAATCCGCTGAGCAACCGGTTCCAATCGGCAGCATGGGGGATGGTGTGTGGAGAATGCTGGCCTTGTCAATCGCAATAATATTGTGCAAAGGTGGCGGGACCCTTTTGATTGACGAAATCGATACGGGCCTACACTACACCGTGATGTCAGCCATGTGGAAGTTGATCTATAATGCTGCGCGACAGTTTAACGTCCAGGTTTTTGCCACGTCTCACAGCCAAGATTGCATTTGGAGCTTAGCTCAAATTGCAGAGCATGCCGATGATGCAAACCCGATAACCGTGCAGAGGATTGAACCCGCACGTTTGAGGTCAATTCCATTCAGCGGTCGCGAGTTAGCGCTTGCTGCGGAAAGAGAAATTGAAGTCCGGTAAGCAGACTTGAAATTCAAGACCAAAAATCGACTTGTAGTTGAGGGACAAGATGATCTTCACTCGGTGGTGCATTTAATGAAGGCTCACGTCCCGTGGCCGCAGCTGCCCTATGACGCTCCCGTGCGGATTGAAGTCGGGAAAAGCGCCGACGAGATTCTAGATAGGGACTACCTGAATCTTCTTTTGAAGTCTAGCGATATAGATTGTTTGGGTATCATGCTCGATGCCGATACCAAGCCACGCAGTCGGTACCAACGCATACGCAATGAGTGCCTCGCCTATTTTCCGAGTCTGCCTGACGACATATCTACAAATGGAGTAGTCGCAGAGGACGGCGAAGGAAAGCGATTTGGTGTATGGGTCATGCCAGATAATACTTCTGATGGGGGTCTCGAGACTTTCCTGCGTCGAATGGTTCCATCGGAAGCTGAACCCCTATGGAGGCACGCAGGGGAATCGTTCGAAAGCGCCAAGGGGATTGGCGCAGCATGCCGAGAATGCCACTATGCTAAGGCGCAGTTATATACTTGGCTAGCTTGGCAGGACCCTCCGGGACAGCATCCAGGGATTGCTCTTACTAAAAAAATGCTCGATCCTCTGGCGGTGAGCGCCACTCCTTTTGTTAATTGGTTTAAAACCTTGTATAGGATGGCCTAGATGAAACCTTCTCTGCCGCCGCCATCCAAACCAGTCCTGTCTGGAGGAGCTGCCTGGGAGCGCAAGGTCGGTGAACGGTCTACGCGATGCGCAGAAGAGCTCGGGTAAGCAGGTTGGAGTGGAGTAGTTTCCGGAGATCGCTCCCTACCGTCGCGGCTCGGCTGGAAACGGATTGTGAGACGCGTCGATTCGGAGCGGAAATCACGGCAAGTGCCGGTTGCTGATAAACTCAACTCTGGAGGCTAATGAGCAAAGAAGATAGCATTGAAGTAACCGGTACTGTTGTTGAAAAATTTCCGAGCGGCCTGTTCAGCGTACAGCTTGACCAGGAACGCACCGTGCTTGCGCACTTGGCGGGCAAGCTCCGGCGCAATCGTATTCGCGTCCTGGCGGGCGATCGCGTGACCCTGGAGCTTTCGCCTTACGATTTGACCAAGGGCCGCATCACTTATCGTCACAAGTAAAGCCACAAATAAAGTGAAAGCGCTGTTCGTCTTCGGCACGCGCCCTGAGGCGATTAAACTCGCGCCCGTCGTTCGATGCCTGCGGGAAGACGCACGCTTCGAAACGCGAGTCGCGGTCAGCGCGCAGCATCGCGAGATCCTCGATCAGGTGTTGGCGGCATTTTCCATTCAGCCCGATTACGACCTCAATGTGATGGAGCCGGGGCAGACGCTGGCGCAATCGGCGGCGAGAATTCTGGCGGCGCTCGAACCGGTGCTCGAACGGGAGCGGCCGGATTGCGTCATCGTGCAAGGCGATACGACCACGACGTTCTGCGGCGCGCTGGCGGCATTTTACCAAGCGATTCCGGTGGCACACGTGGAGGCGGGAATGCGCACGGGCGATGTACGTCAGCCCTTTCCCGAAGAGATGAACCGCGTGCTGACGTCGCGCCTGGCGGCGCTGCATTTCGCGGCGACCGAATCCGCGGCGGAGAATCTGCGGCGGGAGTGTATCGATCCACAAACGATTTTCGTAACCGGAAATACAGGCATTGACGCTGTCCTGTCGGTGGGGGATGCGGTTCCGGAATTCGAAGCGGACGCGAAGAAGATGATCCTGGTGACCGCCCATCGCCGCGAGAGTTTCGGCGAAGGTTTTTCTCGAATCTGTCGTGCTTTACGGCGTCTTTCCGAACGCACCGACGTCGAGATTGTTTATCCCGTTCATCCAAATCCGCAGGTGCAGGCCATGGTGAAGAAACATCTGCTCGATGTTCCGAATATCAAGTTGATGGAGCCGCTCGAGTACGGCGCATTTGTCGATCTGATGCGCCGGGCGCACATCCTGCTTACCGATTCGGGAGGCATTCAGGAAGAGGGTCCGTCGCTGGGGAAGCCGGTGCTGGTGATGCGCGAAAAGACCGAACGGCAGGAGGCTGTCGAGGCGGGGACGGCGCGGCTGACGGGCACCGATGAAGACACGATTGTGGCGGAGGCGGAGCGGTTGCTGGACGATCCCGAGGAGTACCGGCGGCGCGCGCGAATCCACAATCCGTATGGCGATGGACAGGCAAGCGCTCGAATTCGCGACGTGCTAGCTACCCGCTTTTCACAACGTTAGCGGTTTCACGCGCGCCCGGAATCCGTTCGGGCTCCTACACTCGGGCGAAATGCGGATCATGCCAATCTCAACGAAAATTCGTCGCACGGGCGCGGAAGGCGATCTGCTGCGGCAGCTTTCGGATCGAGTGGTGGGTCAGCCGCAGGCACTGACGCAGATTGTCCCGTACGTGCAGATGCACGAGGCGGGATTGGCTCCCGAAGGCCGGCCAGTGGGCGTTTTCCTGCTGCTGGGGCCGACCGGAACCGGAAAGACGCGGACGGTGGAGGTGCTGGCGCACGCCTTGCATGGCAGCGAAAAGCACATGCTGAAGGTGGACTGCGGGGAATTCCAGATGGAGCACGAGGTGGCCAAACTGATCGGCGCGCCGCCGGGATATCTGGGGCATCGCGAAACGCAGCCGATGCTGTCGCAACAGAAGCTGAACGGGGTGACCAGCGACCAGTGCAGCTTGTCGCTGATCCTGTTCGACGAGATCGAGAAAGCCGCGCCCAGCATGACGCGACTGCTGTTGGGCGTGCTCGACAAGGCCGCGCTGCGGCTGGGCGATAACACTACGGTCAACTTCGAGCGGACCATCATATTTCTGACCAGCAATCTGGGCTCGGAGGCGATGCGCAAGCACCTTCGCCCGGATTTTGGATTCGAAACGATGGTGGCCGGGCGGAGAGATTCCGCCAAAAAACTGGAAGGCATCGGCATGAACGCGGTACGGCGCAAGTTTTCTCCGGAGTTCGTGAACCGTATCGACGCGGTGATCACGTATCAGCCGCTGGGCGCGAAATCGCTGGCGGCGATCGTCGATCAGCAGATTGAGGCGCTGGAGCTGCATATCGCCCGCAGGCTGATGGAACGGGCGTTCGAGCTCGATGTGAGCGACGGCGCCCGGGCGTTCCTTCTGAAAAAAGGAACGAGCCAGGAGTATGGCGCGCGCGAGCTGAAGAGAATCATTCTGCGGCATCTGACGCAGCCTCTGGCGGCGATGGTATCGGCCGGCGCGATCCTGCCGGGGGATGTCGTGCATATCGAGGTGTCGGGAGAGGGGTTGACGCTGAAGGCGGAGGAGTAACGGGATGCATCGAAATCGTGCATACTTATATGCATGAGGACGACGCTGAATCTCGACGATGAATTGATTGACAGAGCGATGCGACTGACTGGAATCGAGGAGAAGACCGCGCTCGTAAACGCCGGCCTTAAAGAGCTCATCGCGAGAGAGAGCGCCCGTCGGCTGGCCGCTCTGGGCGGATCCATGCCCGGATTGAAGTCGATTCCGCGGAGACGTTCCGCGCCGGCCAAACGATGATTCTGGTCGATACCTCAGTGTGGATCGACCACTTTCGCCGAAACGATCCGCGACTGCTGAGCCTTCTAGACGATCGTGGAGTACTGACGCATCCGGCTGTGGTCGGAGAACTCGCCTGTGGAACCTTGCCGCTTCGGAGCGGGACCCTCGCCTACCTGCAGTCACTGCCGCAAACCTCCTCGATCGCGGACGCGGAGGAGACCATATTCGTGATCGAGTCGCGTAACCTGTGGGGAAAAGGCATCGGTTGGACGGATGCTCAGCTTGTTGCGTCGGCTTTAATCTCCGGTTGCAAACTGTGGTCCCACGACAAGCAACTTCATCAAGTCGCCATCGCGCTCCGCATCGCTTATTGAAGCTTTGCCGCTTCGGCGTCGCTTACCGATTTTGAGGTTAACTTAACCTCGATGGTTTCATGGGAACCTTCCGTGAGCGTGATTTTTGGGGCGTCGAAGCGGGCGAGAAATTCACGGATTCGCGTGTACTCCTCGTCCACCCGTTGCCAAGCGAGGATTCGATATTCTCCCGGCGCGAGATTTGTGAATGAGACGGTCCCGCTATCGTCGGTTTCGCTTGTCGACAGCATGGCGTCACTCCAAAGCGTCACCTTGGCCTTTTTTCCGCCCTGTACGGTTGCGGTGATGGCGGCCGCATTGGGCGCGACGACGATATCGAGCGTTCCGCCGATGCCGGAGGTCAGGTCGATCGTGGCGCCGGCGACCGGTTGATGATTCAACTGAAGCGACTTGATGTAAAAACCTTCGGGCGGACCGTAAATAAGCGTATAATGCCGCGGTCCGAGATTGGTCCATCCGAAGGTTCCATCATCCTTGGCGATTGTCGGATTGAATCCCAAATTCCCCGCGAGCTGGATCGCCGGCGGCTTGGAAAAGTTTCCGCCGCCAGCTATTTTGATGGTTCCTTCGAGGTTGGGGCCGGGCGCAAGCTCCGCTACAATACCATCGACGTCGCGATCGGCGACCGTGACGGGAATCCGGCAATAGAGACCCATGTGCTCAAAATTGATTACGTAGCTTCCGGGCGCGATGCCCGCGAATTCGAACACTCCCTCTTCGAGCCTCGCTTGCGGATCGTTTTGTCTCACGCTGCCGTCGGGGGGAACGAGCCGGATGCCCATGACCTCCTTCGGCGGATTCGAGACTCGGCCGCGAATCCGAAATACAGCGGTTTCTCTGATGCGGACCTCGATATCCCGCAGAGCCGCTCCAGCTGTTACGTCGCGAGGCACCAGATCGTCGGTGCGAACGAATTCCTCTTCCGGGCCGGGATGGCCGGGTTGGAACACCTGCCGTTCGTGATGCGATGGTTCGACGGAAAGATAATAGCGGCCGGCCTCCAGCTCGCTAAGCAGGAAATATCCTTCGGTATCGGTGATCGCCTGATGCCTGCCTAGGGCAACGGCGCGTCCGTTCACGTGCACGGTGCGCGCGGCAGTGACGTAAACGGTATGGACCGGGTCGCCATCGTCATCAACCACATGTCCGGCGATCGAGGCCTGCGGCGTCAGCTTAATGACGACGTCTTTCACATGCTCGCCCGGGGCCAGCTCGAACCACTCGTCATCGGCATCGAGGAAGCCCTGGCGCTGTGCTTCAAGTTGGTAGTCTCCAGGCTCGATTCCTTCGAATCGAAATTTCCCTTCGTTGCCGGTGACGACGGCGTAGTTCTTGTCGCCGCCGAGAACGACGTGCGCTTTGCGCAGCGGCTCGTTAGTGAGGGCGTTGACGACGGCGCCTTCGAAGATCGCTTTGTCCTGCGTCAGCAGCAGCGCAAAAAACAATGGGATCATGGCAGCTTCGCGACCTCCGCGTCGACGTCCGGTTTGAGGACCAGCTTCCAATCGACATTCTCCGGGAAGCCTTCCTGCAACGTTCCTACCAGCCGATTCTCGAAGCTGACGCCTGTAGTATTTCTGGCGCCATTGAGCCCGTTAGGCACACCCGGGCCGACCGGCCGCACCTCCGCTTTCTTGAGCGGCTCCCCGGTGGACGCGCTTAGAACGCGGCCCGCAATCGAGCATTCCGGCGGCTGCATGATAATCGCCGACAAAAACAGCAATGCCGTCATGAAGTAAAATTAGCATTTTGGGCTCCACAATGAGTTTCCACTCCACTGCCCTCGATCTGGAACAGTACATAAACGGGCAACTCGCGACGGCGGAGGCCGCGGCGGTACAGACTCACTTGGCAGCTTGCGAAGAATGCCAGCTTCGATTGGCCGACATTGCGTTCGAGACCCACTGGCAGGGTGCGGAGCGCAGAACGGATCCGCGCGTCCCCGTCGATTTTCTCGGTCGCCTGAAATTGCTCGACCCGGTCACATCCGTGGGTCCGCCGCATGATGTGCGTGTCCTTGAAATTTCAAGGAGCGGCCTAAAAATCCGCACGCCCCGGTTTCTGATCCGGAAAACACTGGTGCAGATTCACTTCAACGGCAAAACGATGCTGGGAGAAGTGGCATACTGCGAGCGGACGGATACCGAGTATCAGGCAGGCATCAGACAGGTGAAGGATTTTCCATCGGCCTAGACTCGGCTTCCGCTAGACTGAGCTATTCATGATTTATCGCCTGCCGTTGATCGAAATGGCGTCGCTTGCGCGCTCCGGCCGAATGTCTTCGCTCGAATTGGTCGATGCGCATCTGGACCGGATCGAAGCGGTGAACCCGCACTACAACGCCTTCACGATGGTGCTCGCCGACCAGGCTCGAGCGTCCGCCCGGCGCGCCGATCAGGGATTGAAAATGGGTCCGCTGCACGGCGTCCCCGTGACGTTGAAAGACAGCTTCGATGTGGCCGGATTGACGTCGCGGCTGGGCAGCTATTTCGCGCCGGATGAGCCGGCAGCCGCGGATTCCGCCGTCGCCGCACGCTTGCGCCGCGCGGGTGCGATCGTGCTGGGCAAGACCAACACGCCGGAATTTCTTTCAAGCTACGAGACCGATAACTACATCACCGGCCGGTCCAATAATCCCTGGAACGTCGAGCGCACACCGGGCGGATCGTCGGGCGGGGAAGCGGCGGCCATCGCCAGCGGTTGTTCGCCGGGGGGAGTGGGCAGCGACGGAGGAGGCTCCATTCGAGTGCCCGCGCATTTCTGCGGCATCGCAGGATTGAAGCCGACGCCGGGGCGCATTTCGCTGGTGGGCCACCGGCCAGCGGAGGCGGCATTGGGCATCGGAGTGGCCGGTCCCATGGCTCGATCGGTCGCCGATGTGCGGTTGTTGTTTGAAGTGCTGGCCGGCTATGACGATCGCGACCCGCGCAGCGCGCCGGTGGAATTGCGCTCTCCGTCGATCGAACACCGCCGGATCGGAGTGTTTGAAACATTTTACGGGACTCCCGTGCAACCAGCCGTGCGACGCGCCGTTCAGGAAGCGGCCGCTGCGTTGGCGAGTCTCGGCTTCTCGGTCGATGAATTTCGCCCGGAGGGCCTGGAGCGCGCGCCGAATCTGTGGAATCTCTTTTCCGCCGAACTTCCCGCGCGCGCCGCGAAGGAGCGGATCGCGGGCAGGGAAGCCGAAGCGCACTGGACCTACACCGAGAATCTCGACAGGCTCGCGGGACGGCCGCCTGTTTCCGGATGGCAGGTTATGGAATCGCTCGCGGCGCGCGACGCCATGAGGCGCACGTTAGTCGAACAGATGAAAGACGTTCCGTTCCTGCTGATGCCGGTGTCGAGCATCGTCGCGTTCCCTCACCGCGAGCGCAAATTCACCATCGAAGGGAAAGCAATCGGATTATTTCAAGCGATGATGCCGTCGTCGACTTTCAATCTGCTGGGGCTGCCCGCGTTGACGGTTCCCCTCACGCTGGACCAGCAGGGAATGCCCGTGGGCGTGCAAATTGTCGGCCACCCGTGGGAAGAAGAAGCGCTGCTCGAGTTAGGCGTGGCGCTCGAAACCGCACGTGGCCCCTTCGCGATTTCTCCGGAACCCTAGACGCTCCGCTACCGGGGTGATCGAAACATTACAATCCTACCCGCGCCTCTTCCACGGTCGGAAAAAATGAAAACACCGTATCCAGGCGAGTCACTCGAAACGCGTCGCGAACCGCTCCGCTGGCCGCTGCCATACGCATCTTCCCGCTGACCTTCATGACCCTGCTGTAGGTGTCGATGAACCGGCCGATGCCCGTGGAATCGATGTGCGTCACCCCGCTCAACTCGAAAATGAGTTTCGTGCGACCCTCGCGCAACAACTCGGGAATCACGGCTTCCAGTTGCTGGCAATCTTCGCCGAGCATCAATTTCCCACGCAGGATAATCACGCTGGCGTCGCGGTCGTCGACGCGCTCGATTCCCAGCGCCATCTATTCGACCTTATCGAACACTTCGTTGTACGGCACCGAGGTCTTGCCGTCCGCCTGCAACTTCGTGCCCACGATGGTCAGCGTTTTGCCGTCGGCGGAAACCGTGTAGGTCGCGCTATCGATCGTTTTATACTTCAGCTTTTTCTCGACCTCGAAAACATGCTCGTCTTTTTTCTTGCGCAGCTTCATCCCGCGCATCGCCTCGTGCATATGCTTGCGTCCCACATCTTCAATCGAGATGTGATCGTACCCGGGTCCGCCGCTCACCATGTAATCGTAACCCTGCACACGCGCAAAAAAGTTCACGCTTGCCTTCTTATCGTCGGACGCGATCACATCCGATTGCCAGCGTACGCCATCGCCCTCGTCCAAAACGCGAATCACGAATCGCTTCGGTACGTCGTGCGAGAATTTCGATTGCTCCAGATTCACTCGCCACGTTCCCGCCAGGGGAGATTCGGGCGGCGGCAGATGCCGCATCATCAGATTCTTGAACTGCACCACGCTCCCGGCGTTGTGCTGCTGCAACGCCAGATACCCGTCGGTGAAGGTATTCTTCTCGTCGGTGTAATCGACCGTCTTGTTTCCGTTGATAAAAATCTGAATGTGATTGCCTTCGACAATGATGTGCTGGGTGTACCAGGTATCGTCCGGCACCAGCACTTCGAGCACCTTGACGAAATTGTACAGGCTGCCCGTGCGCACCGGATCGGTATGGGAGCTGTTCACCTGCGCTTCATAGCCTTTGGGAAAACCAGGGCCGAACGCGGTGCGGAAATACATCCCTGAATTTCCCATGTGGCCGATCTTCACCTCGGCCTTGAACTCGCAGTTCTCGCACTTTTCGGTCATCCAGAACAGATGGCTGGCCGGCCCGTCGCCGGTAATGGCGCCGTCTTTCACCGTCCACGATTCAGGATGCTCGTTCGCCTTCCAGCCTTCGAGCGTCGAGCCGTCGAACATCGGCTTCCAGTCGTTGGGTTTGTTCCGTGCGAAGACAACAAATGAGCTTACAGCGAGGAAGAACGCGAATTTTGAGAATTTCATGGCCTACAAAGAGAGTGTATCGCAGTTCCCGAGCCGCGACCGCGGGGAGCGGTCTTTTATAGGAAAGTTCCTCAACGACGGAAGGTATTCCCATGCCGATAAGGGTACTTGGTCGACCCAAATACATGTTCGCTATTATAGGAATTCTTGTTGTTCTCGGGGCCGTGGTTGGCGGCTATATGATGGAGCACGGCAAGCTGCTCGTGCTGATGCAGCCGGCCGAGCTGGTCATTATTGGCGGCGCCGCTCTGGGAACCCTGCTCATCGCCAATCCTCTGTCCACCCTGATCGCGATCATGAAAGGCATGCTCGCTGTCCTGAAAGGCAGCCCCCATACGAAAGCGTCCTATCTCGAAACTCTTAGAATGCTCAACGAGCTTTTCATGCAGGCCCGCAAGATGGGAATGGTCAAGTTGGAGGAGGACATCGAAGATCCTTCGAAGAGCCCCGTTTTTTCGAAATATCCGAAATTTCTCGCCAATCATCATGCCGTGCACTTTATCTGCGACACCATTCGCATGTCGATCAGCGGCGGCGTTCCCCCCTTCGACCTCGACCAGATGATGGAAATGGATATGGACGTTCACCATCACGAAGCGAGCGTCCCGGTCAATGCGCTCAGCACCGTAGCCGACGCGCTTCCGGGCTTGGGAATCGTCGCGGCGGTGCTCGGCGTAGTCATCACCATGGGCGCGCTGGGCGGACCTCCTGAAGAGATCGGCCACAAAGTCGCGGCGGCGCTGGTGGGAACATTCTTAGGAATTCTGCTCTGTTACGGATTCCTCGGACCGCTCGCGTTAAACATGACCAAAATGAACGATGCCGAAATGGACTACTTGCGCTGCCTACGCTCCGGCGTCATCGGATTCGTGAAAGGATCGGCCCCGGTGCTCGCCGTCGAGTTCGCGCGCCGCAGCATTCCGGGCGAACACCGCCCGAGTTTTCAGGAATTCGAGGCCGCTTGCAAAGGCGGCGGTGCTGCAGCCCCGGTGCCAGTGGAAGCCAAATAAATGTCCGACAATCTAGCGCCGATCATCGTCATCAGGAAGAAGGTTAATCACGGCGGCCATCACGGCGGAGCCTGGAAGGTCGCCTATGCCGATTTCGTCACCGCGATGATGGCCCTGTTCATCGTGCTGTGGCTCCTCAATTCCAGCGAACAGGTCCGCAAAGCCGTCAGCGCTTATTTCCTCGACCCATCCGGCACCGGCGCGCACTCCGGCAGCGCCAGCACCGGAACCGGGGAAACCGTTTCGGTCGCCAAGGACGACATGGCGAAGCTGAAAGACAAACTGGAGCAGGCCATGAAGAAGAGTCCCGAGTTTGAAAAGCTGAAGGACTATATCAAAATGAGCGTGACCGGCGAAGGCCTGCGCGTCGAAATGCTGGAAAACGATAAAGGCATTTTCTTCGCCTCCGGCAGCGGCAGACCTACCGAAGTGGGACGCGAGCTGATCCTGCGACTCGGCGAGGAACTCAAGAAGCTACCCAACGATCTGATGATCGAAGGACATACCGACGCGAAACCCTTCTCGAGCGAAGCGGAATACTCCAACTGGGAGCTCTCCACCGATCGCGCCAACGCCGCGCGCAGATTGATGGAGGCCGGCGGCATGGCCCACGGCCGCGTCGTACAAGTACGCGGTTTCGCCGATCAGAACCTGCGTGATAAGGCACACCCCGAGTCCCCTTCGAACCGCCGCATCTCCGTGATTGTCCGCTATCAGGACGCCCCCGACCCCGAGCCCGCGCCTGTTAAACCAATCGAGCATCGCTAAGGCTTCTTCTTCACCGGCGCCGGCTTGGCCGGTTGTTCCTTCAACTGATCCGAGGGCGGCGGCCCCGAATCGTCCCCGAAGGAGATCGTCGTGTCCGCGCCGTACATCTGATACAGCTTGAAATCCGCTTCATTTTTCGACGTCCCGCGCGTGTGCGCCGAATCCAGTTCATAGTGGAATGGCAGCGTATAAATGTGACCCGAAATGTCCGTCGGCTTGTAATCCAGCGTCAGCGCCACATCTTTCACCGGAAAATCCGCCGGAATCTCCACCGTCTTCAACGTGATCCGTTCGATCTCCTTCGTGTCGGCATCGGCGTAAACCAACCCCGTATATGCCGACGTGTACTGCTTCCGCGTCTCATCGTCATACATCCCGTACCCATGATCCTTCTCGATCCGGTACGCGAACACGTACATCGGCCGCCCCCGCAGCGTCCCCCAATGATCCCAATCGAACCGCGCTTCGTCTTCAGGAGCGAAAATATTGTGCAGCATGCTGCCCCACTCGCCCGACGATCGCACCCCCCCGATCTGCTCGTGGCTGATGTTGTGCACCGATTGCCCGTTCATCATCTGGACCTTGTAGTTCTCTTTGTGGTCGAAGAAATTGATCTGCTCCTGAATCAGATCGCCCCCGCTCCGGTACCGCGGATCCTTCGTATCGTAGTGCCGCCGCGTCGTCTGCGCGCATAAAAAGTTCGGCAGCTTCGCTGTATAGCTCAGCGCATACTCCCGCATCGACGCGATCACTTCGGCCTGTTCCACCGAATCCGGCGCAGGCTTCGTCGGCAGCTTCGCCACAGGCGGCGGAGGCGGAGGAGCAGCGTGAAGGCTCGCCGAGTCCTCCTCCATCTTCCGCAGCGCCGCGATGGTCTTGGGCCCTGCCCCCAGTCCCTGCAGCTCCTCGACCGTTCTATCCTCAAGCTTCTCCGTCAGCTTGATCTTCCGCATATACTCCGCCGTCATCCGGTCGTCGCGCTTCAGTTTGACCTCCGACTTGATGAACGTGGCAAGCTCCGCCACCGTCATCGGCCTCTGCGCCCACGCCGTCGCCGCTACCGCGAGCAACATAAATATCAATTTCAGTTTGTGGCGCACGCCCCCAGGCGTGCCGCGTCGACACTCGTGTCGACGCCTGCGGCCTTTGAAAGCACCTCTCACGGCTTCTTCACCAGAGGCTTCTCCTCTTTCGTTTTATCATCCGCCATTTCATCCACCGTCTCGAACGTAATCTTCTCCTCGGTGCTGAACTTGCGATACAGATGAAACGTCGTCGTGTTCTTCACCAGGTACCGCCCTTCCTTCGAATTCAGTTCCGATTTCGATGGCAGCAGAAACTCCAGATCGGCGATCTTCGCGTTATCGTACTGCAGGTCCTGCGTGACTTCCTGAATCGGAAAATCCGCCGGCAGATTCACGCACTCCATCTTGACCCGCATCACGTTCTTCGTCACCAAGTCCGCGTAAATCGACCCCCGGTATGCCGACACCACGTGCCGGTCCGAAGGACCGTGATAAATGTCGTACCGCGACCGCGCCCTCGACACCTGGAACGAAAATACGTACGTCCGCCGCCCGTGCCACGTAGTCCATCGCTCCCATTCAAACTGAGCCTCGGTCGACGGATTGAAAATGTCGTACAGCATGCTCCCGAACTCGCCTTCCGACGTCGCCCCGCCCAGCTTCTCGTGATCCCGATTCCTCACCGGCACTCCGTTCACCATCGTAACCACGTATTTTTCCCGATGATCGGAGAAACTGAGCTGCTCCTGAATCGTATCCATTTGCCGCCAATGATCGCCCGATCCCGTCGGGTCCACATTGCGATGCGTCACCTGCGTGCACAGAAAATTCGGCAGATTATTGCTATAGTTCAGCGCATTCGCCTTAATCAAATCGAGAATCTCCGCCTGCTCCTCGGAATTCGGCGGAGCCGGTTGCGGCAGCGCCGGAGCCGGAGGTGGCGCCGGTAACAGCGGAGCGGCCGCCGCCAACCCTGCCGATTCCTGGCTCAGCTTCCGCAGCGCCGCGGTCGTTCGCGGACCCGCCCCCAGCCCTTGCAACATCTCCACCGTCTTCTCTTCCAGCCGCTCCTTCATCCTGGCGCGCTTCAGCAGATAATCCGCCACCAGCCGGTCGTCCTGTTTCTGCTTAACCGTGTTCTTGATGAAGCTGACCACCTCGGCCACAGTCATGGTGCGCTGCGCGGACGCCACGGCCATCCCCGCCACCAACGCGCACACGACTCGCCATTTGGTCATAGACCTACTCAATTAGACGTTCCACGCCTCTTCGCAGGTTTCGTAGGCGTTGCTATGGGCGCAGCCACAGGCTTAGGAGCAACCGTCTTTTGAATCGCCTCCAGCACTAGCGGAGCCATGATTCTGTACCCCTTCGCGTTCGGATGCAGCCCGTCGTCCGCCAGATCTTCCTGCATTTGCTCCGTCTTGTCCACCATCGCCGGATAGTAATTCAGATAAATATGATGCCGGTTCGCGCAGAAGCTCTCAATCCACTCATTCAGCGCCTTAATAAACACCGGAGGCCTCGCCGTCGTCCGCTCGTACGATTTATTTTCCGTCTTGTGATAATCGCTCACCGGCAGCACCGATGCGAAAATCACTTTGATCTTGTAGGTGTCGCACAGGTCTCCGATCATCAGCAGATTGTCCTCGATCCCCGTCAACGGAATGCCTCGCGCCAGGTCGTTCGTCCCCGCGAGAATCACCACCGCCGCAGGCCGCAGATTGATCACATCGGCCTTCAGCCGCCCCAGCATTTCGCTTGTAATCTGCCCGCCAATTCCGCGATTGACGAAAGCCCGGTCCGGAAAATACTCATTGAGGCGCCACAAATCGGTAATCGAATCGCCAAAAAATATGATGCGCGCCTTGGCGGGATCGGGCGCCCCCAGCTTGCGATTTTCCTCCGCATAGCGCTTCAAATTATCCCGATCCGGATTCGCCAGTCGAGCCTCCTTCGAATCCAGCAGCGCCAGAAAATGCGACTCCAGCCGCGTCTGATCCTCCCGCAGTTCCGTCAACTGCTTCGCCGCCGTCTCAGGAAAAGGAAACGGCTTCGGCACCGCATCGGACAATGTGAGATAAGCCCGCAGACTCCGCATCAAGGCAAACACCGGCTCCGTAGTCCCTGGCTTAGCCTCCAAAACAGCGCAACTTTGCTTAGCCCCCTCAATCACCGGCGCCGCGGCCCGTTGTAAATCAGGCACCGCGACCCCCCCGGCATCCATCAACTGCACAGTCCGCGCACACAACGAATTCATCGCCGCTGTACTCAATAAAGGATTCTCCGCCTGGCCCCATAAAGCCGAACCCGTAATCAAAATCAGAGCGGCGATGGCTACTGGCTGCTGGCTACTGGCTACTTCTCTCACAGCTTCTCCTCCTTCATCAAATGCAGCGTCACCGTTCCAATCGGAAACGACATCCGCAGTTGGATCTGCACCGGCAGCCTCCGTTCATCGTCGGTAATCCACACAAACACCCGCCCTTTGCGCATGTAAACCACGCCGTTCATCAGGAACGTCTCGCAGCGAATCGTCTTATAACTCGAAGTCCCCGTCTTGATCTCTTCCCGGTCCTGCGCCTCCACCCTTACCGACGCCGAGTGGTGCCCGTCGCTCACCGGCATCTGTGCCGATTGCCCCGGCTTCAGCGTCAGCCCGCGCAAGCTGATCAGCGCCCCCAGCACGTCGTGTACGCAATTCGGAGTCGCGACATCGTAGGTGTGCAGCACGGCGTTTTTCAAGAGGTCTTTCTCCACCGCGTCGGCGCGATTGTGAGACCGGTCGAACGTCACCCGCGTCTCGTGATGCCGCTTGCCTTCCTGCGCGTCCAGCGTGCTGCTGGTAGCGCAAAACGGCTCGTCGTAAGTCACCCCGTAAGCGTCGTTGATTTTGAAGAGAGTCGAAACCATCCCTTCGGATTCGAGTTTCATCCGCGCCGTGGTTTTCTGCGCATCGATCACCGCCGTACCCGCGTGGATCATCCGCCACTCGATGTCATAAGTAAGCCGTTCGGTGGAGGGAGTCGTCAGAACCTGCGCATAGGCCGTGAGAAGGAGAGCCAACCGCATTCAATTTCGAGTTTACACTAGAAGCGTGACCCCTCTTCTGTGGCGCACGCACTCATGCGTGCCGCGTCGACACTCCTGTCGACGCCCGGCGAGTCCCACTAAATGAATCTCCGCATCCCCGGCCGCCATTTCGCCCGCAACCTCGTCACCGGCCGGGCGCTCGTCGCTCAACTGGTCCGCCGCGACTTCCAGCAGCGCTACGTAGGCTCCGTCGCCGGCTGGTTGTGGGGCGTAGTTCATCCCCTGGTGCAGTTAGGGATCTGGTATTTCATCTTCGTAAAGTGCCTGGACCAGAAAATGCCTCCCGGCGCAATAACCAACAGCTACCTGATGTTTCTGTTCTGCGGATTCCTCCCCTGGATGCTGTTCCAGGAGACGGTAACCCGCTCCGCCAATGTCATGGTTGAAAACGCCAACCTGATCACAAAAACAGTCTTTCCCTCTGAAGTCCTGCCCGTTTCCGTGTTCCTCTCGTCGTTGATCCACCACTTGATCGGCCTGGCGCTCGCCATCGCTTCCGTCCTCCTCATCGAAAAACATATCAGCGCCAAAGTATTCTTATTGCCGCTCTACATGGTCTTCGTCGGCATGTTGGGAGTAGGCGTCGGCTGGATCGTATCCAGCCTGCAAGTCTACTTGCGCGACACCGTCCAATTCCTGACCGTAGTGATGAGCGTCTGGTTTTGGATCACGCCCATCATGATTCTCGAAGACAAGATCCCACATCGATTCCAGCCGCTCGTCGCATGGAATCCCATGTCGCGCATCGTCCGCGCCTATCGCGACCGTCTGCTCTCGTCCGCCTGGCCCCACTGGCAGGACCTGGCGATCCTAACCGCATACTCGGTGGGAATCTTCGTAATCGGCGGCCTATTCTTTCGCCACCTGAAACGCGGCTTCGCCGACGTCCTGTAGCGCGCGCACCCAGGCGTGCAGCGTCGCCACTCGTGGCGCCGCCCAAGTCCTTTCGCGGGTCTTGTGTGTGAAATGCCTCCCGTCGACGAAAAACTCACCGCGTCCCAGATCGCGGCTGTCCAAAATTGGATCGCTGAGGGAGCTCCCCGGACCGACACCAACTCTACGTACGCCCTCCTAGGGCGTATTTCTTGAAATGGTCGCTTTGGACTAAAAAACAATGCCGAATAACTTTAAGTAATACCAAAAAACTCGTTGAAATAAACGATTGACATTTCCGTGAGGGAGGAGTACTTTAATTTCAGAACAAAGAAGGATATGTTCAGTGTCGCAGCCGAATCAGAACGCCAGCTCAAGGCTAGAGCGCACAACTCACGTCTGCCTTATCGCAGTCTGCCTAGTCTCCCTGGCGCTGCTTCTGGAGCGCCGGTTCTTTCCGCATGATTTTGCGCCCTCAGCGGCGTCAAGTGAGAAGGCGATCCTGGGCAAACACGTTGAAATACCGGGCATAGATTGGCGGCCCTCGTCGACGAACGCAGTTCTGTACATGAGCACCAACTGTCACTTCTGCCAGGAAAGTACACCGTTCTACCGGGAGATAACGGATGCTCAACGCACACGTCGCCCGGGCGTGTCGCTGTCGGTTTTTTCGGTCGAATCCCCCGACGTCATGAAGCAGTATCTTGCAAACGAGCACATCGCCGTCGACGGTGTCTATAAATTGCCGCCATCTATTACCGGATTTACTGGAACTCCGACGTGGTTCATCCTCGACGCCAACGGAATCGTCCGGCGGGTGTTTATTGGGAAATTGGATGGGGCGAAGGAAAAGGAACTCTTGAAAATCGTGCAGGTTGGAGCCGTCTAGCCACATAATTGAGGAGCGAACGCGCTTCGAGCCTCCCAAGCCGTTGTTGTAAATAGCATTGAGAAAGGTAAAAAAAAGATGAAACTGATTCGAAGAAACTTCACGGGGGCGTTCAGCCGTAAGGCGGTACGCACCTCATTATTGGCGCTATTGGCTATGTCTCTGGCGTATGGGGCTTCAGAAGTGTCAAATGGTGGAGCGGTGAACCCGCTTACCTGTGTAAATTCCTCGTGCAATTACTTTACTCAGTCGGGCTGCGAAAAGAATAGCGACTATTGCCAGTCTTGTAACTGGAACTGTTGGTATTGCTACAGCACCTGCGGTATGGTACAGTGATGGGCCATGGGGCGGGAGGCCTACGGACCTCTCGCCACCATTGACGTTTTTGCGGTACCAGGCAGCAATTTTCCATGGACGGATAGTCGGTGAGATTGATGTTGCGAAACTTCTTAAATCCCGCAATTGCTTTGGCGATCATGCCTTTCGACAGCTTATCCGTAGCAGCGCAAAGATCGGCGGCATCGCCAGCGTTCGAAGTCGCCTCAGTAAAATTTGCTGGAAGCAGCGGCGGCATTGGCGGTATGCGAATTGAGCCAGGACGACTTCTCTGGCCGCGCGCGACGCTGCAAGGGATGATTGAAGCCGCATACCAGGCTCAGCCCTACCAAGTTTCGGGTGGTCCGACCTGGCTGAACGTCGATCGATATTCGATAAACGCGAAGGCAGATTCTCCTGCCGATCGAAATCAACTTATGATGATGTTGCGTGGGTTGCTGGCAGAACGGTTCAAACTGTCGTTCCATCGCGAAATGAGGGAGATGCCAGCCTATGCCCTTGTAGTTGGCAAGAACGGGGCTAAGTTTCGCGACTCCAAGGATCGCCCACCGGATAGTGATCGCCTTGCTTTCAATAGCATAGCGAGCGTGGTTCGTGTTTTGTCCGGGATCTATAGACATCCAGTAGTCGATGAGACCAAACTTATCGGCTCTTTTGATATTATGGTGGACCTCACGGGATATCGCGATGAATCCAGCACGACGCCTGCGGAAGACCCGAACGGAGCATCCTCTAAGCAGAGGTATGACGACTTTGTTGTCAATGAAATACAGAAGCAGACTGGTCTTAAACTGGAGCCCCGAAGGGAACGCATAGAGGTTCTTGTTATAGATCACGTAGAAAAGCTGGACCCAAGCGCAAACTAGGGAATTAACGGCGTCCTACGAAGGCATTACGCCCCGGTGCCAACGCGCTTCCACCCGCCTCTACTGAGCCGCGACCAAAGGAAGCGGTTTCTTGTAATACCGCCAAATCCCCCACGCAATCGCACAACCCAATCCCAAAAACAGCCCCGTCCCCGCGAACATTGGCCGATTGGGAAACTTCGGATTCCGCGGCAGCGATGCCGGGTCGAGCAGCTCGACTCTTTTCACATCCGAAGGAGCCCTCAAATTTTCGACGATTAACAGCGACGCCACATCGTAAACAACCTTCTGCGCCAGAAATTTATCGTGATAGTTAAATTGAACAGCAATCGCCCCCCACTTCCAGTTCAGCTTTTGCACCAGCCGGAAATAGAGGTGCTCCCTCAATTTCCGCCGCGCTCCCGGGTCGTTCGGATATAATCCAAAACGTTCGACAATGGAATCGAGACTTCGGTCTGACGTGACCGCCGCAATCAGTTGTTGCATGCCAGCCCCGTCCGGCGCGTCATACCGCAGGACCGCCACCGATGAGTATCGGTCGGGCAAAGAAAATGCAATGGCCGCGCCCAAAGCGAGCCCCGCAATTCCCAGCGCCGTAGCAAGCATCCAAACCTTCAGTCCATTAAATAAAGCGAACACCACACCCGCCAGGGAACCAAAGAGCAGCCCCCAAATAATAATCAGCGAGCGCCGAGGGCTCCACGGAGCTGCCGGGAAACTAGCCGGGTCGAGCAGCGAGCCGGCCTTCGCGTCGACAAACCTGGCAGCCAGATTCCGCGTCGCCCTCTGTGCCTGCCCCGCATCCGGCGCGGCCACCTCGACCATGATCGCCCCGCCCTCCCCGGGACGAATCATGATGTCTTGAGTCTTCATCCGCTCGATCACATCCTCGATAGGCAGGCTGGCTCGCTCGCTTTGATAAAGCCCTTCTTCCAGAATGATCTCGGTGAGCCCAGCCCTGCTCATAATTGTCTGAGCCATTGCACTTATTTTCTGATCCGAGCTATCCTCTCCAACCTTGATAACCGCCGTCGACACGTATCGCTTGGGAGCCATCCACCAATATGTCGTCGTCGCAAACATCCCCGCCACCGCAAACGCAGCGATGATTTTCCACGGAGTCCAAATCTTCATTTGCATCTTAAACGCACCTCCGAAAACGTCGAACAAGGTTCGCCATGTAGGCGAGACATCGTCGAGCAACGCATCAAACTCCCTCGAATAACGATCCCGCCAAGCCGGGGGATAGAGCGAAATAAGGCCTTTTAAGACTCGTTTCATGCGTGTTTTAGTCTCTTTAAGGCCGTTTTAACGACACTATTTAACGCCGCAAGCTCGTTTTCGAGGGATTTTCGACCGAGCGGCGTCAGCGTATAAGGCTGCCTCCGATCCTCCGACGGAACCGGTGCGATCCAGCCGTTCTCTTCGAGCCGGGTGATCGCTCCGTAAAGTGTTCCAGGACCAAGCTTTACGGCGGAAAACCGCTCGATATCCTCCATCATGGCGTACCCGTGTTTATCGCCGTCGGCCAAGCTGGCAAGCACCAGCAAAGAAGGGTCGTTATTACGTGTCACGTAGTAATCATACTACAAGCATGCAATCCCCGTAAGAAAAAAAACGATATTTTTCTTCCACCGCATGCCGGTAAGCTGCAAGCGCCAAGTCCGTGCCGGCAAAGGCGCAAACCAAGACGAGCAAGCTCGATTTCGGCAAATGAAAATTAGTAAGCATCGCCCCAGTGCGCCTAAATGTCGCGCCCGGATAAAGAAAAAGTCGAGTGACAGAACCAGCCTCGCTTTCAATCGCCCGGACACTAGTCGTGCCCACCGCGATCACCCGTTTAGCCCGGTCCATGGCCCGCATCGTTTCGGGGGGCACCACGAACGATTCCTCATGCAGAGCAATATCTTCAATGATTTCACCACGTAGCGGTTGAAACGTCCCGAGTCCGACGTGCAAAGTCACGCGAGCGATGTCAGCGTTGCACTGCGCGAGAAGCTCCGGCGTAAAATGCAACCCCGCCGTCGGTGCCGCGACTGAGCCTCTTTCCCGTGCAAATACAGTCTGATAGCGTATTTTGTCGACGGCAGTATCGGGCCGCCGAATATATGGGGGCAGAGGCACATGCCCAACCTTTTCAAGCACTTCAAACAAATCGCCTGGAGCGTGCAATCGAACGGACCGCTCCCCGAACTCGCCGCGCCCCAGAATCTCAACGCTAAGTTCCTCAGAGATAACAATTTGTTCGCCAGTCCGCAACTTCTTCCCAGGGCGAACCAGCGCTTCCCATGTATTCCCAACAAGTTGCCGCGTCAGAAAAATCTCAACGCGCCGGTCACGACCAAGAAGCCGGGAAGGGAACACTCGCGAGTCGTTAAGTACAATGCAATCGCCAGTTTGTGTATAAGAAGGGAAATCGCGAAACATGCGATCCTCAAACGTGCCTTTAGCGCGGTCGACCACCAGCATCCGCGCGCCGTCGCGTTCGGCAAGTGGCTGCTGCGCAATCAGTTCTTCAGGCAGTTCGTAATCAAAATCGGAAACCTGCACTCCTCTAGACTAAAAGAAGATGTTGATTCTCGGCATAGAAACTTCATGCGATGAAACCGCCGCGGCGGTGGTCGAAGATGGAAGCACCATTCTTTCGAGCGTGATAGCGTCGCAAATGACCATGCATGCCAAGTACGGCGGAGTGGTACCGGAGCTTGCTTCGCGCGAACATCTGCGGGCAATCGTGCCGGTAGTGCGGACCGCACTCGAGCAGTTCAACGATGTCAACGCGATCGCGGTAACCCAGGGGCCGGGACTGATCGGATCTCTACTGGTAGGCATCACGTATGCGAAGGCGCTGGCGATGGCGCGTAGCATTCCTCTGATTGGCGTAAATCACATAGAAGGGCATATTTACGCGGTTGAGAGCCAGAATGCCGTGGAACTGCCCGCGCTGGCTCTGGTGGTGAGCGGAGGGCACACGCACCTTTATGAGGTGAATATCGAACATCAATACCGGTTGCTGGGAAAAACGCGCGACGATGCGGCGGGGGAAGCGTTCGACAAGGTCGGCAAACTGTTGGGATTAGGGTATCCGGGCGGTCCGGTGATCGACAAGCTTGCTCCCTATGGCGATCCAGATGCGGTGAAATTCACGCTCGCAAAAATGAAGGGCAACACTCTCGATTTCAGCTTCAGCGGGATCAAGACCGCGGTTCTCAGATGGGTGGAAGCGCACGACATGACAGACGAGATTGCCGCCCGGCGCAGCAGCGGCGCGGTAAACGTGGACGAGTGGCTAGCGGTGACGCCTCGGGCCACGCTCGACCTGATTGCGTCGTTCCAGCGAACCGTAATCGATGAGTTGTTGACACGCGCGGCGCGTTCGGCCGAGGAGATCGACGCGTGCAGCATTATCGTCTCGGGCGGGGTAGCGTGCAACGCAGGTTTGCAAGCGGCGGCAAAACGGAAAAGACTGCCTTGTCCAGTGTATTTCCCGACGCTCGGTCTCGCGACTGACAATGCGGCGATGATTGCCGCGGCGGCGTTTCCCAAGTTGGAGCGGGGGGAATTTGCGGGCTACGATTTGCAGGCCCAGGCGAATCTTGCACTGGCTTAGATCTACTGTTGAACGGTTAGCTTGACGCCGGTAGGCGACTGCGCTCCGCCTATCGTTGCGACAATCGGATAGTCGCCGTTGACCAGGGTCGAAGGCACTTGAATCACTACTTGATAGAGACCCGCGGAGCCTGGGGATAGCGCGGTTCCTAAAACGTTTGCTTTTACACCTCCCACCGTTACTCCGACTCCGTTGACGCTGTAGGTTTGCGGCGGAACGACCTGGCCGGATGGGGCAGGCGGCGTGGTGGCTCCAAATCCGGTTCCCCATAAGACGATGGTCTGACCGGGCTTGGCGGGCGTCGTGGGGACGGAAAACGTTCCGTTTTGCACCAATAAGTTATAGTTGGGATCGGTAGCGACCGCGTAACTGCCCGGCCATTCAAAAAACGCCGGCTGCACGGCTAGCGCCGTGATGATATAAGGCTCGCTCGATCCTGTCTGCGTCATTACCGTCACAGCAGTGGGACCGGCGGGGAGGCTCGGCACCAGGATATTGATCTGTCCCGGAGTCACGGCTTCAATATAAGCGGGCGTGCCTGCCATGCTGACGGTCACTCCCGCAAGAGACGTGGGCAACTGACCGTTGACGACGGCGTTGCTCCAGGTGACCAGCGTTCCAGAGGGCGCGAAATTCGATCCGTAAATGGAAACATAGGCGCCTGGCGAGACGCCCGCCTGGCCTCCCGCGGTATTTGAGACGCTGCTGATGACCGGCAACGGCACGATGACGCCGGGTGTGGGCGCCGCGCGGAGATTATCGATGTAATACGTTCCGGGCGAGGACAAATACACATACAAAGTTTGGACGGCGGTCAAATCCGGCGTGCCGCCATAGCATGTGAGCTGCGATTGTTGGAGTTGCACCGTCAACGTTGTGGTGCTGAACAGTCCCATGGTTTGAAAGGACGCGTTCTGGCACCAATCGAAATTCGAGCCCGACTGGAACGCGAACGCGGAGCTGCCTCCAGCGGATGTGCTCTCAATATCGACGGCCAGCGACGGCTGCTTAGAGAGATCGATCGGGGCAGGGAACGCGAGTCCAAACCAACCCCCGCTGGTCACGTTCACCTGCAACGAATAAGTTCCATCGGTGTGGAAAGCGGGGCTTTGCGCGACTGTTCCGGCGGCGGAGTTCTGCGGCAGCGGTCCCCATCCGTCCGTGCCCGCCTCAAACGAATCGAGGATCGCCCAGCCGGTCTGGGCGGGGCTGACGGCTACAAACAAATACCCGACATTCGACACCTGCTGGACGCTGTCGGCAACCGTGTAGGATCCGATTGCGGTTCCCGTGAAGCCGGCGTTCGGCGTGAATTGGATAGTCTGCCCGGCTACATTGAACGAACCGCCTTTGACGGTGAGCGACGTTTGCTGACCTGGAGTATTAGGGTCAAGATCGATGGTCGAAGGGTCGATCTTCGCAGTCCCAAACGCAACATCGTTGAACAATACATTAAGGGTCGCGGCTTGATTGAAAGGAGTGCTGGCCCATTGATATCCGGCGACCGGCGGGAACGGCTGCTCCGCATTCGCGGCCATGATTTGCGCGAAATCGCCCATCATCAGCAGGACAGGACTGCCCGCTTCGAGGTCGAAGGCGCTGGCGGATTCGGCGGCCGAGGGCGGAGGCGTGCCGGGTAAAATGTCCCAGAACATAGCGCCGCTGCCGCCACCGGCGAATATCAGATTGGTCCAATCGTTGTAGACTTCTTCCTTCGCGTTGCCGGAGAGCAGGCCGAATTCGCCCATATAAAGAGGCTTGCCGAGCGTAGCCGCCTCCGCCAGGTGACGATTGATAAAGGTCTCCGTCCACGCTATATTCTGGTCCCAGGAATCCGGGTACAGGTGGAATCCGACCAGGTCGATGCTTGCGATTTGCGAGAAGCCCACGCTGTCGACGCCGGTGGAACAGTTCTCGAAATAGCCGCTCGCGGCAGGATCGCAGAAAAAGCCTTCGTCGCCAACCGATACCAGGTGATTCGAGTCGGCGGACTTCACATATTGCGACACGTCGGCGATCCAGCTAATCATGGTCTGGTTGGTACAGGAGCCTGACGTCGGCAGTCCGCTGCCGTTACACTGAGGCTCGTTCGCCAGCTCCCACGCCATGATGGTGGGGTCGTCCTTGTAGGCGATGCCCGAGATCGTATTCACGTGATTTAATAGGTGGCTGATCCAGGCTTTGTACCATTGACGGATGGTGGGATCGGTATAAAACTGATCGTGATATGTCCCGCCGAGCCACTTCACGTACACATCCATGCCGCCGAAGTCCGGCCAGTTGTTGGTGAAGGGAATGATGAGCTTGATGCCCAGTTGGCCGGCTTTATAGACCGCGTAATCCACGTTTGCCAGGCCATTGGCGCCGTCGTTAAATCCTGGCGCGCCGGTGCTCGGATTAAAGTACTGGAAAAAAGTGCCGTTATTAACGCCGTCGTAAAAGGCCCACATGCGGACGACCTTCAAATTGCTGCCGGCTACGGTTCCCAGAATCTGATCCACGGTTGCGTGAGGCGAATACATTAAAGGATAGGAATTGGTTCCTCCGAAGCGGAACAGCGAGCCGTTCAGCGTCAGCGTCGGGCCGGAGCGCTGGACGAAACCGTTTCCCTGGGCCCATGCTAATCCAGTCAAGAGGAGCGCAGCCGAAAACCGGGGGATCATTGGAACGATCTTACTATGCGCCCCACAAGCTGTCCGAAAAAATCCTAACCGGGGAACCTTTCTGTCGTCTGAACTCGTAAGGTAAACCATGAAGCAATGGCAGATTGCATTCCGGGCTTTGCTGCGGCGGCCCGGATATAGCGTGACCGCGATCCTGATGCTGGTTCTGGGGATCGGCGCGACCACGACGCTGTTTTCCATTGTCGATACGATTCTGCTAAAGCCTCTTCCCTATCCCAATCCGGACCGCCTGGTAACTGTGCTGGAGGCGAGTCCATCGAAGAACAAGAAAGAAAGCCTGATCGCGCCAGGGCGTCTGGAGGATTGGAACAGGCTGAACCAAACCTTCGATGGAATCGCCGGCACTTACGCCGAAAACCTCACCGACACCAGCGGCACGGAACCGGAGCGCTTGTCCGGACGCCGCGTGTCGCCACGCTTTTTCGCGGTTTATGGCACGGCTCCGCTGCTGGGGCGGACGCTGACCAAGGAAGAAGAGGTTGACGGCGGACCGACGTCGGCGGTGATCGGCTACGGGCTGTGGACCAGGCGTTATGGACAGAATCCCAGCGTCCTCGGCAAGCGGCTGGTCCTCGGCGGTACGGGCTACACCATCGTCGGCGTCATGCCGAAGGGTTTCGCCGCACCGTCCATCGATCTCTGGGTTCCGGCGCAGATTGCTCCGTTTCTGATGCGGATTCGCGAGGCGCGCTTCTTCTCAGGCATCGGCCGGATGAAGGCGGGTGTGACCATGCAGCAGGCGCAGGCCGATCTCGCCCGCGTCCAGCACCAGTTGGGGGAGCAGTATCCGGAAACCGACCAGGGTTGGTCGGCGGTCGCGGCGGATTTGAAGGAGCAGCGTGTTGGCGACTATCGCCGCACTCTCTGGCTGGTGTTCGGAGCGGTGGCACTGCTGCTGCTGATCGCGGTGGCCAACATTTCAGGACTGACGCTGGCACAGCTTCACCAGCGCGAGCGCGAGATGGCGATTCGCAGTTCCGTAGGCGCCTCGCGCGGCCAAGTGATCGCCACCGTGATGCGTGAAGTCCTGATCGTCGCGGCAGCCGGTGCGGTATGCGGAGCCGCTGTATCGGTATTGCTGATCGGCCTGATGGCGAAAACGCTTCCGGACATCCCGCGCATGGCGGAACTGGCGTTCGACTGGCGCGCGCTGGCATTCGCGATCGCCGTGAGCCTGGCCGCGACGCTGGTGTTCGGCGCCGTTCCGGCGATTCAATCCACTCGCACCGATCTCGCCCCGTTGCTAGCCGAATCTTCGCGCAGTGTTTCCGGCGGACGGCGCCGATTGCAGCGCGGATTGGTGGTCGCGCAGCTCGCCTTTACGGTGACGCTGCTGGCCAGCTCCGGTCTGCTGTTGCGCAGTTACTACAATCTGAGCCACGTCGATTCCGGATTCGACACCGCCAACGCGATCACGTTCCATGTCGGGGCGGGATGGGACGAGAACCGGCCGCGCATCGGGCGCATGCAGCTTGGGATTCTCTCCGCGTTCGAACGATTTCCGGGCGTGGAGGCGGCCGGAATGACGAACTTCCTGCCGGCCACGGGCGCGACGCTGAACTATCAGATCGTACTCGAGGGGTTGGCGCAAACCGAAGAGCATGGGACCTACACGGTGGGCGAGCGCACGGTTAGCTCCGGTTACCTGAAAGCGCTGAAAATACCGCTCCTCGCCGGAAATTGGTGCCCCGATGTCGAACCGTTAAAAGTCGATAAACCCACGCCGGCGAAAGCCATGGTGAACCGGAGATTCGTCGAGCTGTACGGCAAAGGACAGGAAATCGTCGGCCGCCACTACCGCTTTGCCCAAAATGGCATCTTGGAGTTGCCCGACGAAATCGTCGGCGTGGTGGGAGACGTGCGGGAAGACGGCCTCGCCGCTGCTCCCTCGCCGTACATTTACACCTGCCAGGCCGCGGGTTCGTGGCCCGATCCGGAGTATGTCGTTCGAACCAGGGGCGACCCTCGCGCCCTGCTCCAGCAGGTGCGGCCACTGGTGCACGGCATCGAACCTAATCGCGCGGTGTTCGGAGTCAAGCTGCTCGATACCGTCGTCGATGAAGCGCTGGAGCAGCCTCGCCTCAACACGCGTTTCGTGGCGCTGTTCGCGGCGGCGGCGATGCTGCTCGCCTCGGTCGGGTTGTACAGTCTGATCTCGCTGGTGGTGACGGCGCGAACGCGCGAGATCGGCGTGCGTATCGCACTGGGAGCGGGCCGGACACAGATCATGCGCCTGGTGCTGGCAGGCGCGGCGCAATTGCTCGCCGCTGGAATCGTCGCCGGGCTGGCGCTCACGCTCGGCGCGCAGCGGCTGATCAAATCCGTGCTGTTCGGAGTGAGCCCGCTGGACGCGTGGACGCTGGCCGCCGCGGTCGCCGTTTTAGCGGCGGTATCCATGCTCGCGGCATTCCTTCCCGCGCGAAGAGCGGCGTCAATCGATCCACTGGATGCGATGCGGATCGAATAATCGCATGTCCCGATCTGAACCGCGGTAAGCATCCGGACAGGCGAGCCCCGTCTGATATACTTACCCCCGGAGACCCATTAGACCCATGCGGTTCGGCACCAGTCGCGGCCTCCCGGCATTATTTGTTTTCGCAGGCGCGTTGACTTCCCAGGCGCAGCAGGATGCCAGCAGCGAACGCCAGATCTACGCCGACAAGATCCGCGCGACCTATAATTTCCACTTCGGACCCGGCAACATCTCGACGCCCGGCAACCTGGCCGTCGAAGGCCGCGATTTCCTTCAACCGGACGCGTTCCTCTCCGCTTCTTATTGCGGACGCTGTCACCAGGAAGCCTACAGCCAGTGGCGCCAGGCGCTGCACTCCAACTCCTTTCGAACGCCTTTCTATCGAACCAGCGTCAATATTCTGCTGCGCACCAAGGGCGTCGAATTCACCCGCCACTGCGATAGCTGCCATAACCCCATCGGAGTCCTCTCGGGAGCGCTCACCCAGGATTCGAAGGTGGATCGCGGCTTCGACGAAGACGGCCTGACCTGCACTACTTGTCACTCCATCCAACAACTGCAATCGACCAACGGGAATGCGGGCGTCGTCATGGCCGTTCCCTCCGCCATGGTCGATGAAAACGGCAAACGCATTCCCGGCATGGTGTCCGACGACGAGATTAAGAATCATCCTGATCGGCATTCGCGAGCGGTGATGAAAGACTTCTATCGCACGCCCGAATTCTGCGCGGCATGCCACAAAGCGAATTTGCCGGATACGCTGAACGATTATAAGTTCATCCGCGCCTTCACCGTATACGATGAATGGCAGAACTCGAAGTTTTCGCAGCGCAATCCCTTGACCTTCTACACCGCCGGATTCAAGACTTGCCAGGATTGTCATATGCAGCGCTCGCACATCAAGCTGGAGGACCAGGGCGCAAAGCATGGCACGCTTGCCTCCCATCGCTGGCCTGCCGGCAACACGGCCGTTCCGTTTTATTATGGCTTTGACGAACAGTTACAAGAGACTCTGGAATTCCTGAAGTCCGGAAATTACATCAACGTGGACTTGTTCGCCATCAAGCAGGCGGGCCAGGAAATGGTTGCGCCTCTGGGCTCCGCTCCATTCCATCTCGCCCCAAATGAGACGGTGCAGATGATGGTGGTGATCCAGAGCAAGGATATCGGCCACTCCCTGGTTCCCGAAGTCCGCGACCTGTACGAGCCATGGGTGGAGTTTGTGGTCCAGGATGCATCTGGCAAGGAGATTTATCACAGCGGCTTTCTGAAGCCCGATGGCTCCCTCGAGGAACGGGCCCATAGCTTCACCAACAGGCCGGTCAACGTGGATGGAGAATTTGTCGACAACCATAAGGTCTGGACAATTCAATCTGTCGCCTACGACAACACCATCCAGTCCGGCCGTTCCGCCTTGGTGCGCTATGAATTTAAAATTCCCGCTGGAGTAAAGGGTCCCCTCACCGCCACCGCGCGCCTGAACTACCGCCACTTGCGTCAAAGTTATTTGAATAACGTCCTGGGTAAGGACCATCCGCCGTATCCTGTGGTGGTGCTCGCCTCTCGCACCCGCACGTTAAATATCGGCGACAACCCGGCCACGCCCCCGGAGTCTCACGATAACCAGGACTGGATGCGATGGAATAATCTCGGCATCGCTTACCTCGATCAGCTCCAATATGCCGATGCGATGCATGCCTTCGAACAAGTGGTCAAACTGCGGCCGGATTATGCCGACGGCCACATCAACATCGGCCTTACATATATCGAGTGGGAAAAATATTCCGCCGCGCGCGCTGGCCTGGAACGGGCGCTGGAGCTGAGCCCGAATAACGCCCGGGCGCTCTACTATCTCGCATTGGTCGAGAGGCGCGAAGGACATTTCGACGAAGAGTTGGCCGACCTTCAGCGAGTCGTCATCCAATTCCCGCAAGCCCGCGACCCGCGCCGCGAGCTGGGCATCGCCTATTATCAGCGGCACAGCTACGAGGAGGCTATCGAGCAGTTCGAGGCCCTCCAGAAGATCGATCCGGACGACCTGGCCGCCCATTACAATCTGGCGGTGCTCTATCGCCGCATGGGAATGAAAGAGAAAGCCGCCGCCCAGGCCGCCTTATTCGCCACCAAACAAGTGGACCCCGGCGCGCCGACCTACTCCTTGGAATTTCTGCGCAAACACCCCGAAATTTCAATCGAAAGCTCACCCTGGCACGTCCACGGTGGCGGCCAACAGCCATGACGTGGCGCACGCACTCATGCGTGCCGCGTCGACACTCGTGTCGACGCCCGAATGGCAGAAAAGGCTACAAATGAGCGCCTCCCGCCGCCGCTTTATCCGCTCCCTCAGCCGCTCCGCGCTCGTACTTCCCTTTGCCGATCTGATGGCGGTGGCTCAAAATCCGGGGCCGACCGAGCGCACCTACAACGCGAAAGCCGCCCCCGCTGCCAAGGGACCGAAATCTCCCATCGAAGGTACTCCGCTCGGCGTCAGTTTCGTGGATGTGGTCAAAGAGTCCGGCTTGGCCGTGAAGACGATTTACGGCGGCGAAGGGAGGAACAAATACCTTCTCGAAACCACCGGCTGCGGCCTCGCTTTCTACGATTACGATAACGATGGATGGCTCGATATCTTCCTGGTCAACGGCTGGCGCCTGGAAGGTTTCCCCGCGGGTAAGGAACCGCGCTGTCATCTGTTCAAAAACAATCGCGATGGCACGTTCACCGACGTTACCAAGGGCTCGGGCCTCGAACACCGCACCGGATGGGGACAAGCCTGCTGCGTAGGCGATTACAATAACGATGGCCACGACGACCTGTTCGTCACCTACTACGGACAAAACGCGCTTTACCGGAATCACGGCGATGGCACCTTCACGGACGTGACTAAGGAAGCCGGCCTGAGTCAGCCCGGCCCCAAAATACGCTGGAACACTGGTTGCACGTTCGTCGATTACGATCGCGACGGGCATCTGGACCTGTTTGTAGCCAACTATGTCGATTTCGATTTGAAGACCGCTCCTCCGCCGGAGGCGGGTCCATGCACCTATAAAGGAATGCTGGTCGCCTGCGGACCTCCAGGGCTTCGCGGCGGTAAGAACATTCTCTATCGCAACAACGGCAACGGAACATTTACCGACGTCAGCGAGAAAGCGGGCATCTGGAAAACACCCGGGACTTACGGTTTGAGCGTGGCCGCTTCGGACCTGGATAACGACGGCTGGCCTGACATCTACGTCGCCAACGATTCCAGCACGGCGACGCTTTATCAGAATCAAAAAGACGGGACGTTCAAGGATATCGCCATCGAATCCGGCGCCGCGCTCTCTCCCGAAGGAAAGCCGCAGGCCGGCATGGGCGTTGCGATCGGCGACTACAACCGCGACGGCAACCTCGACGTAGTCAAGACCAACTTCGCCGGAGACACCGATTCGCTCTACACCAACCTTGGCGACGCGACCTTCGAGGACCGCACCTATCCCAGCGGACTCGGTGTCAATACCCGCCTGTTGGGCTGGGGCGTCGGCTTCTTCGATATGGATAACGACGGATGGCTCGACATCCTGATGTCCAATGGTCACGTATATCCCGAAGTGGATAAATCCAACGCGGATTTAAAGTACGCCGAGCACAAGTATCTGTATCGCAACCTGCAAAACGGGCGTTTTGAAGAGGTCACGGAGAAGGGCGGCCCTGGCATCATGGAAAACGCAGCGGCGCGCGGTTGCGCGTTCGGAGACTACGATAACGACGGCGATATCGATGTTGCCGTGAACTGCGTCAACTCGATTCCGCAGCTTCTGCGCTGCGACTCCACGCTGAAGCGTAGCTGGATTAAAATCAAGCTGTCAGGAGTAAAGTCCAACCGCAGCGGCATCGGCAGCCGCGTCATCGTGACCGCCAGAACTCCGAAGCCGCTGGTCCAGATGGACGAATTGCGCAGCGGCGGGAGCTATTTTTCACAGAACGATATGCGCATGCATTTCGGCTTGGACCAAGCCACCAAAGTGGATCTGGTCGAGATCCGCTGGCTCAGCGGCCAAGTCGACCAACTGAAGGATTTAGACGTCAATAAGTTGTATGTTATTCAGGAAGGCGGCAAAATCCTGAAGAGCGACGGGTTTAGATGATCTTTGCCGTCGTAGTGCTTTCCTGCCCCTGGCTGAATCAGGCGACTGCGGCCGGAATATTGGGCCGACCTGTCACTCAAAGAGGTTGCGATTTTGGCGGACTGCGGATCGAAGTTATCAAAGAGTTTAAGCGAGATTGCGTCCCACTGAGAGGCATTGGCAACGAAGCGCAGAGTTGCAGCGATGGGGTAATTTTCAGAGTGCGCGACAAAGTGTTTATGGTCCGCATGCAGGATCGCGAAAAAGCCCGCAGGGTCGCGGAAATGGTCGCGGGATCAATGTTTTGAGAGCTTTTTCTCTTTTTCGCGTTCTTCCGTTTTTCTGATTTCCGCAGCTTTCGCGAAAGCATCCGCCGAACCCGCGGTGTCGCCGTTTCGGCGGAGAAGAAGTCCTAGGTTATTCCAGGCGCCTGCGTTAAGTGAATCGAGCGCCACCGATTTGCGCAATGCGTCGATGGCTCCCTGGGCGTCGCCTTGCTGCTGCAAGGTCGTGCCGAGCATGTACCAGGCGTCGTTATAGTCGGGACGCTGCGCCACTGCCTCCCGCAACTGTTCCACCGCCTTTTCAGGAGCATCTATGTACGTGAGAGCAAGGGAGTAATGTGCCTCGGCAAGGGACGGATCGAGCGCTATCGCGCGCTCAAATTCGATTCTGGCTCGCGGCAGGTCGTCGGTCTGCTTGTAGGAGATTCCGAGGTCGTAATGGGCGCCGGCGTCCTTCGGGTGATCCCGGGTCAGCGCGGAAAGATGCTTGATGGCGGCTTCGAAGTTTCCGGCCGCGATGTACGCAAAGCCAATGTTAACTTGTACTTGCAGATTATGCGGATCGTGCTCCAGGATCATTCGAAATTCCTTCAAGCCGGCGGCGGGGTCCCCCGAGCGGACCAATGCGTTGCCATAACTATTACGCGCCAAGTCATTGGCTGGATTGATCTTAAGGGCTTGGCGGAAGGCGTCCCGCGCATCTTTGTAGCGATGTTCCCGTTGATAGGCATCCCCCTCGGTGGCCCATGCCAAGCCGAGCCGGGAACGGTAATCGGCGCGATCCGGGGCGAGCGATACTGCTTTCTGTAAGGCGACGACGGCGGAATTGGTTTGTTTTGTTAATGCTAGCGCTACTCCGAGGTGATACCACGCTTGCGCCATTTGAGGGTCGAGCTCTGCAGCTCGTTGAAAATAGGGGACCGCCGCCGGCGAGCGGTTGGTGGCAGCGAGCAAGAAGCCGATTTCGTCCTGATAAACGGCCGATTTGGGCGCTAACTGCGCCAGTTTTTCGTACGCGGCGAGTGCTCCATTCGCATCCTTGGCGGCGAGACGTTCCCGAGCGGTCGACTCCAGTTGCTGGACGGTTTGTGCTGTTAAAGAGAGTGAAAGGCAGAAATACAGAGCGTTAATTGACCATAAATGACGGTTTATGCGCACGGATGGAGCCTTATTTGACCTTAATTGTACGTAAATCGGACCGCGGATCGTTGGTATCCGTCGCCTGCCGGGAACCGGACGGTCAGTTTTCCACGATCCAAAGTCGCTCCCAAAACTTGAACGGGAGGGCGAACAAACCGGATGTCCAGCTCGACGACTGAACCTGCCAGTCCTTCGATTTCGAAGCCGTTGTCCGACTGCGCGAGAATCTTTGCCTGGACGGTGGGCGAGCCTGGCGGCGGCAGCGCGTGGGGCAGATTCACTTCGAACGCGGGAAGACTCAGTTCCAGGTGATGAGTGAGGGCCGTGGTGGCGGCGCAATCCTCGCCGGCGGTCAGGCAGAGCGGCTGCGGCTCGGCGGACGAAGCGTCGATCAGGAGTTTACCGTTGACCTTGCGGAAGCGCAGGTCGAAACCTGCCGCACCGACGGAGACGTTGTGCAACGCGGCGGTTTCCCATGCGGCGGGAAGTTGCGGATGGAGGCGCAGGATGTGGTGCAAGGCATCCGCTTCGAGTCCAAATAATCCGCGGAGCGCCGGTGTGATTACCATGGCGGAGGACCATAACTGATGGGAGCTGCTGCGTCCGAAGGGCTGAAAGAATTCACCCGATAGCAGCTCTGTTACCGCGCCGAGGTCCTGGGAAAAGGTCATATCGGCATTTTGCATCAAGTGCGCGTAGCCCGCGAAAGGGCGGCCGGCGCGGTATTCGGCTAATGCGGTCCAACCGGTGTACAAAGGCCAGACCGATCCCTGGTGATAGCTCATCGGATCATAGATGGATTCGGCGCGGCTGACATCGCGGATGCCCCAATCGGTGGAGAACTCAGGCGAGGCCCATCGTTCGAACATCTTGTCCGCATGCGGCAACTCGAACGAACCGTCCCACCAGGCGACAGTGGGGAAGGCCGTTGCGGTGTGGTCGAGGGTGCCGTCGGGGTTGCGGCTGAACGCGTAAAACTGGCGTTCGGGATCGAAATACTCAGAAGAGATTTTGGCGCCAATGGAGGCGGCGTGCGAGCGGGCGACCTTCTCGAGCTCTGGTTCGCCCATGGCCGCGGAAAGCTTCGACATCGCTGTGCAGGACTGGCGATCGAGCGCCGCGAGATAGATCTCCTGATGGGGCATGCCGGAGGGCCAACTCTCCACCCAACCAGTGCCCTCAGTGTTTTCATAGATGCCGTCACCGTCGGAATCATGAGCGCGGGTGAAGGCCCAGGCTTTCTTCACTTCACTCCAGTGGGCGCGCAGAAAGTCCAGATCGCCGCTCGACCGAACGTAATCCCACATGGTCATGACGAGCAGCGGAGTGGAGTCGGCGGAGGCGTAGAAATAGGGCGTTGCGGTCCAATCGACCAGATCCGCGGCCTGGGAGAACTCGTGCATGATTTTTCCGTCGGCGCGCTGGCGGCGCAACAAAAATTCGAGGGCGCGGCGGCTGAGAGAATAATCGCCATAGCTATCGACTGCGTATAGCGAGAAAAGAGTATCGCGACCGAAGAACCATCCGAAGCCGGGGCGGGCGGAATCGGCGGATGAGTAATAGCCGGCGACGAGACCTGTCTCGTTATGAAAACGGACTTGCGCCTGATCGATAGCGATTTCGGCCCATCGCATAGCCAAGTCGAAGGATGGATCAGGAGTTTCAGCAGTCAGCTTATGGTCGAAGAAATGAGCGTAGTATTCGGCGGTTTGACGGTATTGGGCGGCCCAGGTCTTATTCATATCGAGCAATTGCGCCGCACTCTTCGCCATGAGGAAGGGAAAGAATTGCTTCGACTGGGTCTTCGGGTCGAAAGATAGCATAAGCTCCAAAGGATAAGTACGAGGGCGCTCCTGGTAGGGCGCGAGCACTCCCGGCACTGCGCCGGGAATTCCGATTGCGCCTGAAACTCCCTGGTTATCGGTGTGAAGGATATAGTAACCGCTGACGCCGGTCTTTACCCACTCGGCATTGGGCAATCCGAAATTCGAGGCGGGCCACATGCGGAGCATTTCGGGCGTGAAGCGAAACGTGAGAGTGAGCGGGCGCACGGATGCTATCTCGAAAAAAACAACCGGACCTATTGTTCCCGCGCCCCGCGCGGAAAACATGTGCTGCTTAATGGTGAACGCGGCATGCGAGTAAGTGAGGGTGGTGCGATCGGGGCTGACCTCGATCGACGCCGCGTATTCAGAAAGGTCGATTGGGATAGGATAATCGGCCAGTTCGGCGGTGATGCGAACGTGGCTGGCGATTTTGACGGGGAATATCCAGGCTTCGAAGGAGCCATCGCCCTGGCCGAGGATTGCGCCGGCTTCGCCTGCCACAGTGAAGGGCATTCTGGGTTGAGCGGGTCTTGAGATTGCGAAGAGGGTGGAGGGAAGAGGGAAGGCTGGGGATGACTGCCAGGTGTTTTGGGCCAAGAGGAGGGTTGGAAGGGTCAACAGCAGGAAAGACCTTAGCATGTCGCGCCCGTAATCGAAGTACGCCGGCTGAAGCCGACGCTGCAAGCTAAAGCTCGCGCCACAAGATCTAGTGGTCTGCGTCGCAATTCTGGAATGGTATAAGGGACGGATTGTGGGGCAGCTTGATAAGCCGCGCGACGATTGTGAATCATCACACGCGAAAAGAGGCCGGTTAACAACCGGCCTGCAGGATGCCATCCTGCCCCACATGCATGGCGAATAATGTGCAATCTGTGTGACGCAGACCACTAGTGGGTTAGGCATTTTGTCTCCAGGGTTCGCTTGGCGGCGTCGGACAGTTCCTGCCAGAGCAGCACGAAGGCGGCGTTGGTCCAGCCGAAGCCAATCTCGTTCGAGGTGTAGCCAAACTTTATGCCTGCGCCTAAATCGCTTTTGCCTTCGACCACGTTGTACTTTTCCTTGATGGTACGGTGCTGATCGAAATCGCGAAGAATCATCGAAAGGAATTTGAGGCTAAGCCGCTCCGCCGCTGCATCGAAGCCATAACGGCGTAAACCTTCGATGGCAACGATCTGAAGGGGAGCCCAGCCGTAGGGCGCGTCCCATTGATTGCCGGAAATGCGGGAGCTGGTTTGAAGGCCTCCTTCCTTTTCAAATAATGGAAGATTGGCCGCTACGGATGCCGCCTCTTCGGGCGTGGCCAGGCCGGCCCAAAGAGGATAGAAGGTGCTGAGGAAAGGATAATCAAGGCGCTGGCCAGTGACGAAGTTATAATCGGCGAATCGTCCGGTCTTCGCATCCCACATCAGGCGACGGATGGTGGAGGCGCGGGCGGCGGCGCGCTGCGCCCAGGTCTCGGCCACGCGGGGTTGATCGAGCAGGCTGTGAATGGCGGCGAGGTCCATCTCCATGCGGTAGAGAAGGGAATTGAGGTCCACGCTGTTGTAGTTCACGATGCCGACGCTGAAGGGGCCGAAGCGAGCGGAGGGATCGAAGCCGGATTCACGCATGGCGCGGTCGCCACGGTAGAAAAGAGGAGTCAATCGATCGCTTTGGCTATCGTAAAACTCGGCGAGGTTATACTCTTTGACTTCGTGGGTGCGATAGTATTCGCGGACGCGATCATAATGATTCTTTCCGGCTTCGTCGCGCTCTCCGAAGACTACCTCGGGCGCGGGCTGATCGGAACCGCCATCATATCGCGAAAGGCCGGTTTGCGGAGTCAGATGAGGCTCCCGGGTCCAGTAGTCATAATAACTTTGGAGCGCAGGGAGACTTTGCTTTAGCCATGCTGAGTCTCCCATGCTAAAGTACACGTCCAGCACCATACGGCTGAGAAAGGGCGGCTGGGAGCGGGTCAGATAGTAAGTGCGGTTGGCGTTCAGAACTTTACCGTAGTGGCGTACCTCGTACAAAAAGTTATCGGTCATGAACTTCGCCAAGGCCGGCTGGCCGTCCCGCAAGAGCCCGAGCAGAATGAAATAACTATCCCATCCATACATCTCGTTGAAGCGTCCGCCGGGGACTACATAAGGACCGGGAAGATAAAGCAGCCCCGATTCCTGGGTAGCTGAAGGAGGATTGCTTAGCTTGCGGACGTTTACGTTCAACTCACGTTGAATCCGGGCCGCGTCTTCGTCGGCGGCCACCCAGAGTGTCACAGGACCTTTTTGCGCAACCTTCGAGTCGATGGCGGAATCCGCGAGCGAGGCATTCGAACGTGTAAGGGTCTTCCAGCTATCGTGAATATAAGCACGTATCTCGGCAAGCGCCGCACAACTCTGGGCGCGGCCGATTGCGGAAAGAGCGATCAGAAGAAGCAGACAGCGTGTCATGGTGTTTTAGCGCCTTCTTTGAGGGAAAGGATCTGGTTTGACGGCACGTCACGATAGACTTCCTTGAGACCCGACGGCCAGTGAATTTCGACATCGGCCGAGGCCGACGAGCCGAGGCCGAAGTGCAGCCGGAGGTCGCTCTGTGAATAGAAACTCGATTGGCTCAAGACTTCCTGACGCTGGCGGCGGCCGGAGGCGGTGACGAAAGTTCGCGCACCGATGGCGCTGCGGTTCGATTTCGTACCGATCAGCTTGAGCTTGAGCCAACGATTGCTATTCACCGTTTCATTGCGAAGCAGCGACGGAGGCTCGCCCATATTCATGATGACAACGCCGAGTCTGCCGTTGTTGTCGAAATCTCCGAACGCGCAGCCGCGGCTGGAGTGAGGCTCGGCGATGCCGGGGCCGCTACTAGCGCTGACATTCTCGAAGTCGGCTGAGCCAAGATTGCGGAGCAGAATTCGCGGGTTCCTATACTTGTAGCCAGTGAAGAAATGTTCAAGCTCCGGGTATACGTTACCGTTGACGAAAAGGAGGTCCAGGAAACCATCGTTATCGAAGTCAGCGAAGCCAGCGCCCCAACCTACATAGCGCGTAAAGGCGCCAAAGCCGGCTTTCGAGGTCATATCTTCAAAGCGGTTGTTGCCTTGGTTGCTATAAAGAATCGGCGTATCGTCCGCGAAGTGGGTCTTGAAGATATCGAGGCGGCCGGAGTTTAGAACATCGCCGATAGCGACACCCATGCCGGCCTGTTCGCGGCCATCCTCGTTATAAGCAACGCCAGCTTCAAGTGCAACGTCGGTGAAGGTACCGTCGCGATTGTTGCGGTAGAGAATGCTGGGTGTGGAGTCACAGGCCACGAAGATATCAGGCCAGCCATCGTCGTCGAAGTCGGCTGCTACGGCGGTCATAGCGTAACGATGGTCCACCTTGGCTATTCCGGAAGCCTCAGAGACGTCCGTGAAGGTACCGTCGCCGTTGTTGCGATAGAGGAAGTTACGGCCTGTGGGCAGACCTCTGGGTCCACAGTTGACGGCGATACCTTTCCAAGTGCAGTTTTCGGTTGCTCCAGGCAGAGGGGCTGTCTTCAAATCGAAGTTAAGATAGGTACTGACAAACAGGTCAAGGAAGCCATCGCGATTGTAATCGGTGAAAGTGCAACCCGCGCCCCACTCCGGTTGTGAGTGAAGCAGGCCGGCCTCTTTCGTTACGTCGGTAAAGGTGCCGTTGCCATTGTTGCGGTAGAGGATGTTCTGGCCCCAACAACTCAGGAAGAGGTCATCGAAGCCATCGTTGTTGTAGTCGCCAACGCAGACGCCGGAGGCCCATACGGTACGCTCTAAGCCCGCGAGTTTTGTAACGTCGCTAAAGGTACCGTCGCGGTTGTTCTTATATAAGCGGTTGGTGGTTCCGGGAGGAGCCCCGCCGAGTTGCGAGCCTCCGGGGACAAAAAGATCGAGCCAGCCGTCATGATCGTAATCGAAGAACGCGATGCCGCAGCCGTTGGTTTCGAGGATGTACTTCTTCTTATCGGGGTTGCCGTATACGACGGGAGCGGTAAGTCCCGCTTTCGCCGCGACGTCGATGAAGTGGAAGGGCGGGGCGGCGGCTGCGAGGGGATAGGCTAACACTCTACCCAACACTCCACCTAACACTTCACCTAACAACGGGAGGCTAAGAAAATCGCGGCGCTTCACTTGAGACCTTTACCTTCGACGACCGTATATATGCGGTTAGCGGGAAGTGCTGGGAGTTTGTCGAGCCGGCCGCTGGGCCAATGGACTTCGATATCGGCGGCTGTTGACTTGGCCAGGCCGAAGTGTACGCGGAGATCGTTTTGAGAGATGTAGCTACCGCCGCTGCGCACTTCGTCCATTTGTTTTCGCTTGCCGGTTACGCAGTATATGCGCGCGCCTATCCCGGAGCGATTGGATTTGGTGCCGATGCACTTGATCTTGATCCAGGTATTTCCATTGACGGAATCGCAACGGAGAAGCTGGGGTAGCTGATTGACGCAGTTCACTATCACGTCGAGGTCGCCGTCATTATCGAAATCGCCCGATGCGCAGCCGCGACCGGCAACTTTCTCCAGAATTCCAGGACCGGAAGTTTCGGAGACATCGAGAAAGCGGCCATTGCCTAGGTTGCGGTAGAGTACTTTCCGCTGCCAGTAGCCGTACTCTATGGCTGTATCGGCCACCTCGGGATAGACGTGGCCGTTGGTTAGCATGATGTCAGGCCAAGTATCGTTGTCGTAGTCGAGAAATAGGGCGCCCCAGCCGAGGAAGCGGGTGTTGCGGCCGAGGCCGGCCTGAAAGGTTGCGTCGTCGAAAAAGGTATTGCCGGTGTTGCGATAGAGGCTTGAGGTATCGCCGGCGAAATTGGTCTTGACTATATCGAGATTGCCATCGCCATCATAGTCAGCGGCGGCGACTCCCATGCCGGCTTGAGACTTGCCGTCGGCGGAGTAAGCTACGCCGGCTTCGATAGCGACATCGGTGAAGGTACCGTCGCGATTATTATGGTAAAGGGCTGAAGAGGTGGAGTCGTTGGCGACGTAGATATCGGGCCAGCCGTCATTGTCGAAATCGGCGACAAGGACTCCCAGGGCGTAGGTGCCGGGGGTTTTCAGAATGCCGGATTTCTCGCTGACATCGGTGAAATGTCCTTTGCCGTCGTTGTGCAGCAGGATGTTTTTGCCGCCATCGAGGCCGGGAGGTCCGCAGGCTACCTTCAGGTTTTTGTAGAGACAGTGGCCGTCTTCGGGACCGGCGACCGTTTTCGGATCGAAGTCGATATAGTTGCCGATGAAGATGTCGAGCCAGCCGTCGCGGTCATAGTCGAGGAAGGCGCAGCCGGTGTTCCAGCGGTTCAGGCCAGCCGGTGTGACGCGCGTGGTCTTGGCGACGCCGGTCTTTTCCGAGACATCGGTGAAGGTGCCATCGCCGTTGTTGCGATAGAGGACGCAATCGCCCCAATAGGTGACAAGAAGATCGTCGAGGCCGTCGTTATTGTAATCGCCGATGCAGCAGCCCTGGCCCCATCCGGTGCGCGCGAGGCCCGATTTCAGCGTCACATCGGTGAAGGTGCCGTCGCGATTGTTCTTGTAAAGGCGGCTCACGGGAGCGTCGGCCTGGGTCCAATTCGCTTCGAAGCGGGTGCCGTTCACTAGAAAGATATCGAGCCAGCCATCGTGGTCGTAATCGTAAAAAGCTACGCCACAGCCGGTGGTTTCGAGCAGAAACCTGTTCTTACTTTCGGCGCCGAAAATAGTCTTCGAATGCAGGCCGGCTTCACGGGCCACATTGACGAACTGAGGGTTCAGGGATGTGTCCGCAGAGAGCAACCGATCCAGAGTAAAGACCGAGGCCGAGGCGGACAGCGAACGAATGAATCCGCGGCGGTTCAAAAGTTCTTTCCTTCGAGACCGCGGAGCGCGCGGGCCAGATTATCTTTGGCGACCGCGTTCGAGGGGTCCAGTTTCAGAGCTTTCTCGAACACGGGCACGGCGCCGGCCAGATCGCCCGCGGAGGCGAGCGATGCGCCGAGATTGGTCAGGAAATCGGTGTTATCGGGATCGAGCTCGGCGGCGCGGCGGAGGTCAGGAAGAGCCTCGGCAAAGTTTCCCATGGACGCGAGCAGGCGACCAGAGAATTCGTGGGCGTTCGCGTCGTCCCCATTGGTAGCGAGATAGACTCGCAATTCGGTCATGGCACCCGCGTTGTCACCCTGGGCGGAAAGCGTGCGGGCCAGGTTGAAGCGGGCGTTTCGATAGCCGGGATCGAGGGCCAGCGCCTGGCGAAACTGTTTTGCCGCGGCCTCGAGCTGGTTGGTTTCGAACAAGGCGGCCGCGAGATTGTTCCTTGCGGTGACGCTCGAGGGCTGGATCCGCACGGCGGCGGTGAGGTAAGGCAGCGCTTCTTCGGGGCGGCCAAGCTGCTGAAGCGCGGCGCCGAGATTGAAGTGCGCCACGAAATCGGCTGGATATTTCTCAATTCGCCGCTGCATAACGGCCTGCTGAAGGATCAGGCGCGGGTCTTCATCGTTATTTGAGAGCGCGGGCAGCACTTGAAGCCAGACGTGTCCCATTTCGTCTTCGGTGCGATTGCCTGCCATGACTCTCTTCGGAGGATGGTTGGGATTGCGCGGATTCTCCGCGGTGTTGTCATAAGAGATTTGCATGGCGACCGTGGTTCCCGCCGGCAGTAAGACAGGCTGGCGATAAGTATAAGAGGCTTGCCAGTTAATGTCCCAATGGCTGATCTTCAGGAGAGATAAGCGCTTGCCGTCGGGAAGGTCGGCCCAGGCGTCCACTTGCTTGCCGAGGAGATGGGCGTGGGGATAAATAGCCAGCAGGCTTACGGGAACGGGAAGCTTCAGGTGGTCCGTAACGGCAAAGCTCGCGCTTTGCGCCGGAATATCGATCGCACCATCGTGTTCGAGTTGCAGTAGCATCGGGTGAAGCGATGGAGGTTTCGTTGCGAAATAGAGCCCGATTTCGGCGTCCACGATTTCAGGCTTGCCCGAGGGCTGAAGATGCAGATTCACAATCAGATCCGAGCCTGGATCGAGCTTCCAGGGCATGTTTTCCGGTTCCTGTTGCACGGGAGAGCCAGGCTTCCAGAAAAGAAAATGCGAGTCTGGGTCGAACTCGCCGGACACCTCCGTGATGACATCCATGCCACTGAATCCGGGTTGCCCATCCTCCCCATCGCGACGTCGCAGCAGACGCGACCGGTCGATGATCACGTTCGCATGATGCACTACTTTCTTGTTTCCCGGGCGCAATTCGAATGCGCGGACGTACCTGGTTTCTTTCAGATTGACCGGCATCACGAAGTTTCGAAAGATGTCTCCTTGATTTGCCGGCAAATGGTAGACCTGGCTCATCCTGACAATCAGATCGGGAGTTCCCAGTTGCCAACCTTCGGTGAATCGCGGCGCGGGCGGCAGGTCGCCGGGATCGCCTTCAGGCATGCCTTGGTTCACCCAGCGGGCTAAGGTATCGATCTGCCGGTCACTCAATCTCAGGGACCCGGCGAAGTCTCCATGGCCTGGCTCCGGCATCCACGGCGGCATATAGCGTTGCCTGGTTACCTGCACGATCTGGGTGCCATGTTTACGCACATCGGAATAAGTAAGCAACGAAAACGGCGCTGCTTCTCCGGGGCGATGACAAGGCGCGCAACGGTCGAAGACAATCGGCGCGATCTGCTTCGAGAATGTCAGGGGCTGCGCCGCGAGGGAAAGCGACGAGAAAGCCAGAGCGAGCGCGTAAATCTCACACGTAAGAAAGCAGGAGTCGTGGACGGGGCGAAAAAATGGGGACAGACGGCTCTGTCCACCCGGCGTTGAAGGAACGCGGTGTTTTCGCGAGTAATCGTGCGCGCCTTGGGACAGAGTCGTCAGTCCCCATTTTTTCGCACATCTGTGAGGAATGCAGGCTGACAGTCGTCCTCGCATGGACATCATCTACTTCGATTTTACGCGCAGCTCGCCGCCACCGGCGGGATCGGGAATTTTTATGCGCAGGACGCCGCTCGCATACTTCGAATCGGAAACAGATTGGCCGTCGAGCGTTACATTCGCATTCGCGGTCTGACCGTAGAGCACGACTTCCATTTCCTTCCACCAAGGCGTCCAATTTCCCTCGCGCTTGCCGAATTTTAGCCGAACTTCATCCGCCGCCAGTTCGCATTGAAACGTCTGCCTGAGAAACTGGCCCTGCTTGTATGCGAAGCTGATCCCGTCGTCCTGGTAAATCGACCCGCTGCAACTTGCCCCGGGGTAAACTCGCAGCTCGAGAGGTCCCCGCGGTTTTTCACTGGTGCTCTGGACCAATGGCTGGAAGGGAATGATGGAGCCCCCGCGTACGAACACAGGAAGCTCCGCGAGGGTAGGCTTGATATTAACCTCCGTGACCACCGGTGGTCCGTTTGAGGCGCCCGTGATGACGGGATCGCCTCCCGGGGCTCGACCTGTAACCTTCCTGCCGGTCCAGTAGTCGTACCAATTTCCTTGGGGCAGTTTGACGGAATAGGTTTGCGGTTCTTCCTGAAACATGGCGGGTGCGACTAAGATACTCGGCCCCCACATAAACTGGTTACCGGCGTCGAGAGCGACACTCGGGAACTCCAGGAACAGGGGGCGCATCAGCGGCATGCCGTCGCGTGAATTTTCCTCGGCAAGGGTGTAAATGTACGGCATGAGCCGGTAGCGTTCTTCAATGAATTTTCTTCGAATGGCTTCGTGCTCCTTGCCGCCCACCCAAGGTTCCTGAGGATTGGTCCCTTTCTCCGTGTGGTCGCGAAAAATGGGATTGAACGCCCCGACCTCGATCCATTTAGTAAGCAGATCCATGGGCGGAGAGCCGGAGAAGCCGCCAATGTCGTCGCCAGCGATCGCGAAACCGCTCAGGCCCAGGTTGAGGAGCATGGGCACGCTGATGCGCAGGTGGTTCCAGGTGCTTCCGTTGTCTCCAGTCCAGGTGGAGGAGTAGCGCTGGCCTCCGGCGTACGACGCGCGGGTGAGGACGAAAGGCCTCTGGTTCGGATTGAGCTTCAGAAGCCCTTCATAGGTGGCGCGCGAGTTCTCCATCCCGAAGACGTTGTGGACTTCACGCTGGGTTGTCGAGCGCGTGCGAAAGCCGGGCTCTTCGATCCGGCCTGTGACGTCGAGCGGGATCGTTTTGGTAGGTGTCTGAAATACCGCGGGCTCATTCATATCGTTCCAGAAGCCGGCGACGCCCATGGAGTAGAAATTCCTGTACAGAGATCCCCACCATTCGCGCGAAGCCTGCCGGGTGAAGTCGGGAAATACCGCCGGACCCGGCCATACGATACCGGTATAGATCGAGCCATCGGGGTTTTTAAGAAAATGGTCGCCTTTGATGCCTTCGTCGTAGGGAGCGTAGTCGGCATTCGGAAGCCTGGCGATGTGAAGGTCGGTAATAAGGACGGTGTGAAATTGCTGAGCCTTCATATCGGCGACGAGTTTGGCGAGGTCGGGAAAAGCCTGTGAGTCCACGGTGAACGGACGATTTTTATTTTGATAATCGATATCCAGATAGAGTACGTCGGCAGGGATGCGATCCGCGCGCAGACGAGAGGCGATCTGACGCAGTTTTGCGTCGGATTCATAGCTATATCTCGACTGCTGGAAGCCCAAGGCCCAAAGGGGCGGCAGCGGCGGGGTGCCCGTCAGCCATGCGTATGTCTCGACAACGCGCTTTGGTTCCGGGCCCTGAATGAAGTAGTAATCGAGCGGTCCGCCTTCGGCGCCAAACGAGTAGCTATCCCTGACTTCCTTGCCAAAGTCGAAGCTGGAACGCCAGGTGTTGTCGAACAGCAGGCCGTAACCACGGCCGGAGCGAAAGCCAATAAAAAAGGGAATGCTCTTATAGATGGGGTCCGTGCTCTCCTGGAATCCCTGGTCTGTGTTCCAGAGCGTGAAAGCCATGCCTCGGCGGTCGAGAGGACCGGTCTTATCGCCCAAACCGAAGTAATGTTCATTCTCCGGCATGTCTTTGTAGATCCGGAAACTGTCGCCGTGGTATTCGAGGGGCCGCGACGCCGTGTCTGAGCAGATGACGTTGCCGTCAAGGCCGGCGATGCTCATTCTCAGGTTGGTCTTGTCGACCGTGAGGCGGAGTTTCGCCGTGGAGAAGCCTACCGAAGACCCGTCGGCGAGGGGTGTTACCGAAACTCGCGAAGCGCGGGCGCCGGGCAGTACGGCCCAGGAGGCATCTTCGGGGAGAGTACCCCGCGGACCGATTCGAATGCGCAGCACATCGTCGCGCAGGGCCGTGATCCCGATGACGGCCGATCCGCTATGGATTTCAATGCCATTGGGTGTGAGTGCCGCTGAATCGACGGAATTGAAGATACGCACCTGCTGGGCGGATGCCGCCGCAAGGCAAAGAAAGACTGTGGCAAATGTCTTCATAAGCAGCAAAGCCGGCGGAACTTGACGTCCCACCGGCTCTGGTAATTCTGTCCTGAGATCGTTCCTCAGAACTTGACAGTGCCTGAGAACTGCAGCGAGCGCATAAAACCACCCCCGGCAAGCCCCGTAATCTGACCGGCGTTCGGGCTTTGAACGTCGCTGTTCGGGGTCCCGAGATTGGTATGGTTGAAGGCGTTCCTGGCGTCGGTGCGGAGAATGAAGGAAACCTTCTCCGTAAACCTGAACGCCTTGGAGAGCGACATATCCTGCTGGATGAACTGCGGTCCAAACATGGTATCGATCGGATAGTTCCCGAAGGTGTTCGAGGACGGGAACAGGAACGCTCCGCCAACGCCGCCTACGAACCATTGGGCGCGGTTCCCCTTCGCACCGGCATACGGACTGCCGGATCCAAGGTTAGGCCGGTTGTTGGGACCCACGTTGGGCTGGATCCCGGAGCCGTAGTTCTCAAGCGAGGGCGAGAACGGGAAGCCGCTGTAATACGTCATCACGCCGCTGATCTGCCAGCCGCCGAGAGCGTAGTCCGCGATCTTGTTCATACTGGCACCGTACTTCAGACCCCGTCCGAACGGAACCTGGTAGATCTGAGCGAAGGTCCACTGCTGGCGCGGGAAATTGCCGCTGTAGCCCTTACCGGCCGCCCGGTCGTACATGAAGTAGTAGTTGGAGTCATAACCCCAGCCATCGCCCCACTGCCGTTGATAGGTGTAGCTGCCCTGCAGCGTCCAGCCCTGCAAGGCGTTGATCTTCAACGTGCTTTGGAACGAGTTATAGCTGTTGTTGGAACAGTTGCAGTAGTAGGACAAATCGTTCGTCCAGCCAAACTTGCTATAGTACGGACGGTCGAGGTTGGTGTTGCTGACGCCCGGCACGAAGACCGCTTCGTTGGGGTTGATGCTCTGGCCGAATCCAATGAAACCGTGCCGGTTCTGGTTACCCACGTAGCCGGCCGTCAGCGCGATCCTGCTGGTAAGCTGCCGCTGGGCGGTAAGGTTGTACTGGTAGGTCGCCAGAGGCGTGAACACCGCCGGACGGAACTTCGGATTGATGCCTGGGGGGAGCGGGAAGGTGCCGTTCGAGCTCACGGTAATCGGCGCCAGAGTGGACGGACCCTGAGACAGCGTAAACACATCGGTGAAACCATTGGGAGGCTGTATGCTCTGATTCGAGAGCGTGGGCGGGTTCTGCGTGACGTTGTGGCCGAAGTTGGAGCCGAACGTGCCCAGATCGTAGCCGACGCCGAATCCCGAGCGGATGACCGTCTTGGAATCCAGCTGATAGGCAACGCCTAAGCGGGGCGCGAAGTCCTTGTAGTTCGTCGTCTGGATACCGTGAGACGAAACGCCGCCCACGCCGAAGACGTACATCAGTCCATTGGAGAGGTCTAGCGTTGCGCCGTTACCGGCCGCGTTCACGCTCTCCGGCTTGACCAATTCCCAGCGCAGCCCAACGTTAACGGTGAGCTTCGCAGTCGCGCGCCACTCATCCTGGCCGTAGAAGAACAGGCGCGGCTGGGACTCCATGGCGTTGGTGCTGGTGCTGACGTACCGGTTGAAGTTGGTCACGTCGCCCAGCAGGAACGTGGCGAAGCCGATCCCCTGGGTCTGATTTTGGCCCGCCTGGGGAACAGTACCGGTGAGGCCGCCGTTAAAGGTCAGCTCGCCCGCGCGATGGCTGTCGCTGGGCACCCGGAGATTCGTTGCGTAGCGCAGATCCACGCCGACCTTGAGGGTGTGCTTGCCCATGGTCTTGCTCCAGTTGTCGACAAACTGGTACTGACTCTCGGTTTGGGTCAGCGGGCAGTTGCACTGGTTGACGCCGAGTGCGTAGCCCAACTGCATCGAATCGTTCGAAGTCGGAATGTTGAAGTAGGGCAGACCGGAAGTGTACGTCTTGTCCAGGTTCAGCCCGGGGATACCGGCAGCCAACGCCGGTTGCGTGCCGTAGCCGTTGGGGACGTCGAACACGTGATACCGCATCCAGCCGAAGCGGAACTCGTTGACCATAGTCGGGCTGATCGTGGAGGTCCAGCCGAGGGCGACGCTTTGCTGGTGGGAGTTCGAATTTCCGCCATAGTTGCCGAAGGCCGGTCCGCCGGCCTCGTTGCCGAACGCGCCGGGCGCCTGCTCAGTGAAGGCCTGTGAGCTGTAGCGGCCGAAGATCGCGTTCTTCTGGTTGATGTAGTAGTCTTCGCGAGTATCGAAATCGTTGCCGGTGATGGCTACGGCGCCGTTCACAGCGTAGTTGTTGACGAAAGGAGCCCCCGGAATCTGCTGGAAGTTCGGAGAAGGGAAATACGCCATGATCGCCTGCGCCTGCGTAGAGATCTGGTTCGAAGGAATGGTATTGTTCGGGTAAGGCGTTCGGCCGACGCCGGTGGCTTGGTTGCCGGTCGTGGGGTCGTAGATTTGATACACACTGTTATATTTCAGCCAGTCGCTGAAATTGCCGGTGCGGTTGAGGGCGTCGGGCACGCTGGTAACCACCGCAGCGCCTTGCGACTGGCGGTTCAACTGCATGTCGCCGAAGAAGAACAGTTTATCCTTAATGATCTTGCCGCCGACGGCTCCGCCGAACTGATTCTGGCGATAGGTGGCTGCGGGAAGGCCCGTGAACGGGTTCGCGGCGAAGGTCGTGAATCCCGGCGTATTGAGCTGGAGATATTCGAACGCATCGCCGTGGTAGGCGTTGGTTCCGGACTTGGTCGAGTACGAGGCGACGCCGCCACCCACATAGGAGAATTCGGCGTCGAAGTTTTGAAGAGACTGTTTGACTTCAGAGACCGAGTCGAATGTCGGGTTGATGACGATGATTCCCAGAATCGGGTCCTGGTTCGCCGTACCGTCCAGTTCGTAGCCCATCGCCGAGAACAACTGGCCGTTGACGACCATCTGGACGCTGCCTTGGGGGTTTTCATCGGAGGCGTGCTGCCAGCCCATTTTCGCCGTACCGGGTTCCAACAACGACATCTCCTGCAGGTTTCGTCCGATGTTCGGCAGGTCGTTGATCTCTTGCGACGAGAACGTCTGCGCGACGTCAGCGCGGTCCGACTGCAGTAACGGCGCCGCAGCGGTGACTTCAACCTCGGTGGTCACGTCGCCGACTTTCAGAGCAGCGTCGAAACGCGCGGCGTCGTCCACGCGGACTTCGAGCCGGCTGGACACGACGCGGGAGAAGCCAGGAGCTGTAATAGTGACCGTGTAGGCGTCCGGAACCAGTTGACCTTTATTGTAGTTGCCAGCTGAATCCGTCACGAGTTCGAACTTTGTGCCCTTATTTAAATCCGTGATGGTGATTTTGGCGTTGGCTACCACGGCTCCGCCGGGATCCGTTACGGTACCGAAAATACTGCCGAAGACCTGCTGCGCATAGCTGATCGAGGCGCTGAAGCATAACGTAAGCGCTAAACCGATCAGGAGCATGCGGCGACCATGGCTTGACATGACTTTTTCTCCTTCTCCCTGTGTTTTGCCCCCGCGAGTGGGTGGCACGGTACCAAATTTATCCTGCTGTCCAAATAACTACGTCGATGTAACCTTCGAAGACCCTTCTAGTACATTACTACTACAGCATTTCGCTTCTGAGAGTGTGGGCCCAGGAGACGCCGGTTTCAAGTTCGATCCCGGTATGACGCTGTTAACGGCTTCTAAACTGCCTGATTGCAATTGGTTCGCGGAAATGTTAATGTTTGTTTCATGCCGGTAACAGGCGTTTCCGCTGCGTTGCGGAAACCGCTCTTCTCTGAAATAGGCAGAATCGTCAATAGTGACGTCCTCCGGGGGTCCGAGTCTCTCTGCCACCTGCTCGAATTTCTAACAAGCCATTCGGTGGACGAGCACGGCAGTTCCGTCAAAGAGTATCAGATCGCAACGGAAGTCTTCGGCCGTCCCGCTGATTTCGATCCTCGCCTCGATTCGACAGTGCGGGTTCAGACCAGCCGTCTGCGCGCGAAACTGGCGGAATATTATGCCGGTCCAGGAGCGCAGGACGAAGTGATTGTCGAGATTCCGCGAGGCGCCTACTCGGTGGCGGTCCATGCCCGCGCGGTTCCCGCCGAAGCGGTTCCGCAGCTCGAGGTTCGTCCTGCCGAAGTGCCGGTGTTACGGCGCGATCCCTATAGAATCGCGGTAGGGCTGCTCTCGATTTTATGCTGCGGGCTGATTGTGTCGTTGGTGTATATGGCTCGCAACCGCGGGGTTCCGGTTGCCGAGGCGCGCGCGGAAATCCCTGAGCCCCTGAAAGCGCTGTGGCACGTGTTTATCGACGCCCCGGAGCGAACGTGGATTGTATTCAGCAACGCGGAGTTCGTCGGCCGGCCGGAGACCGGTCTGCGGTATCTCGATCCGGCCAAAGATAAGCGCGATGCGATCTTCGACCACTACACGGGAATCGGCGAGGTGATGGCCATTCACGAACTCGATCAGTTGTTCACGCAATTCCGGCATGGCGTTCTCGTCAAAAGGGGCCGCCTCCTTGCCATGGACGACGTGAAGAACAACGATCTGATCTTCGTCGGGTCGCCGTCGGAGAACCTGACGTTACGGGATCTGCCGGCCATGCAGGAGTTTCAGTTTCGCCGGGGCGACTCAGGCTCGCGCAAAGAGGATTTGAGGATCGTCAATCTGCATCCGGCGGCGGGTGAGCAGGCGGGTTACTTCGCTTCCGCGGGCCTTCCACTCACGGAAGACTATGCCGTCATCGGCTTCATGCCGGGCCCGACGCGGCAGCACTGGGTGATGACGCTGGCCGGGATCACTACCATAGGGACGCAGGCCGGCGTCGAATATGTGTGCAGTCTGACAAGCGTGGAGCAGTTATTGAAAAAGGTGCGGCGCGAGGGCTCCGAGATCATGCCGTTCGAGGCCGTGATTCGGGTGAGTGTCAGCCGCGGCGTTCCGGTGTCAAGCCAACTGGTCGCCGTGCACATGCGCACGCCGTAGTCTAATTCTTGTGCCGCAGGGATTCGGCCTGCTCAGCCTCTTTTTTCCGCTTAATGCACGCGCCGTCGCATGTTGAAAGGTCTGGATCATGAGGAATCGCAGAAGTTGCGTGATCCGGGCGACAAATAACCACGACACCCTCTTTGGGTCCACCGCTGGTGTGATAGCTTTGTCTTGGTGTTTCGCGCGGCCGCATGTTCCGCCGTTTTACTTTGTCTGCCCGTGTTCGCGGAGGACCATCCCTGCGCCGCCTGCCATCCCAGGGAAGTGGCGACGTACGCTCGAAGCCCCATGGCCCGTTCCCTTCACACCGTCGCCGAACAACCCGACGGACTTTTCCGTCACGCTCCGTCCGATTCTAAAATCGAAATTCGCCACAGCGCCGATGGCGTCATGATTCACCGCCTCACCTCGCGCGGATTGACCGCCGAGTATCCCGTCGCCTACGCCGTCGGCGCCGGTAAAGTCGGTTTCAGTTACCTCATTTCCATTCCTCCATTTTTGTTCCAATCGCCCGCCTCCTACTATTCCCAAGCGGACGTTTGGGATGTCACACCCGGGTATGAGCCCGAACGGGTCCTCGACTTCACTCACCCCATCACGGAAGGGTGTGTATTTTGCCACTCCAATGCCGCCAACCTGGTGCCCGGGACCGACAACCAGTTCCGCCAACCGGAACTCTCGCCTATCTCCTGCGAACGGTGCCATGGCCCGGCGCGATCTCACCTGCAGAAGCAGGTGCCCGGTTCCATCGTGAATCCCGGCAAGCTGCCAGCCGCCGCCCGCGACAGCGTTTGCGAACAATGCCATCTCGAAGGCGAAGTGCGCATCTTGAACCCCGGCAAGCGCTGGCTGGATTTTCAACCCGGCAGCGCTCTTGAATCCGTCTTCTCGACGTATCTGGTTCGCACCGCGCCCAATTTCGGGGAGAAAGCGGTCAGCCAGTCGGAGCAGTTGTCACTCAGCCGCTGCGCCCGGGAAAGCTCCGGCCGGTTGTGGTGCGGCACTTGCCACAATCCCCATTCTTCGGCAACCAATCGCGCCGAAGAAGTCCGCACCGTTTGCCTCACTTGCCACGCAGCTCTATTCACCACGCAAGAGCATCAGCCAGCGGCCGAATGCGTCTCCTGCCACATGCAGCGCATCAGGCCGAGCAATATTGCACACGCCTCCATCACCAGCCACCGCCTGTCGCTGCCTTCCTCGAAACGGGCCGCCTCAGACAAATCGGGCTCTGCGGACAAGCTGGGGGAACTCACTGCCTGGCGGGAACCCGGCCCCGCTTTGGCTGCTCGTAATTCAGGCCTCGCCCTCTTTCAAACCGGTAGCAGCTCCAAGAATTGGGACGAAGTGTACCATTCCTACCAGATTCTGTCGCACCTGCCGCTGCGCGATCCCACGGTACTTGCGACTCTCGGTTCCATTCTGCTCCAACAGAATCGTCCCGACCTCGCCGTCACACTTTATAAGCAGGCAACCACCGCCGAGCCGCGCAACGCACGCTTCGCCTGCATATTGGGAGTAGCCCTGAACGCCAGCGGCGACCGCCAGGCCGCCATCGCCGAACTTCGGCATAGTATCGAACTGGATCCTTCCGTTCCCGAGGCCTACCGCAAACTGAGTGGCATCTACGACCAGCTCCGCATGTACTCGCTCAGCAAACAAGTATTAGCCGATTATCTGAAGTTTATGCCCCAAAACATCCTTCTGCGCCGCATCAATTGACCTCCAGTTCCGCCGATTACCGTGCAATCGACCTCACGCGCGTGTCAAGCCAGCTGGTCGCCGTGCACATGCGCACGCCGTAGTCTATTTCTTATGCTGCAGGGATTCGGCCTGCTCCGCTTCTTTCTTTTGCTTGATCCGCGCGCCCTGGGCGAACGCTTGCTTGCTCGCTTCCAGATCGCCCTTGATCCGTAGGATCTGGCCGATCATGTTGAATGGTCCCGGGTCCTCGGGAAGCAGGCGGGCTGCCTCCCGCAACGCTTTCAGAGCACCGTCAAGGTCGCGTTCCTGCTTGAGAACCGTGCCGAGCAGATAGTGCGCCTCTCCATAATCGGGCCGCTCGGCGAGCGCAGCCCGCATCTGCTTTGCCGTCTCCTCGAAGTCGCCAAGCTGCCAGACGGTCATGCCGAGCGTGTAGTGGGCTTCGGGCAGATTGCTATCGAGGCCGATCGCCTCCAGGAACTCTTTTTTCGCGGATTCCAGATCGTCCTGCTGTTTCAGAGACAGTCCCAGATTATAGTGCCCGACCGCGGAGCCGGGGTCCACTTTAATCGCCGAACGGAACTGTTCCTCGGCTTTCCGGTATTCGCCGGTCTGGAGGTAAGTGAATCCGATATTGATCATCGCTTCCGTGTTGGCGCCATCGATTGCAAGAACCTTTCGGAACTGCTCCATGGCCTTGTCCGGTTCCCGGGATTGGACCAACATGAACCCGTAGCGGTTCAGGGCGCTGAGATCGTTCGGATTTAATGCGACGGCCTTCGCGTAAGCGTCGCGAGCTTCCTGGAACGCACCGGTTTGTTGCAGGGAGAGACCGAGCGAGTTCCACGCGGAAGCGTTCGCCGGCTCCAATTGTGTGGCGGCCTTCAGTTCGATCACCGATTCGTTGTAGTGGGAGACTCCAAAAAATGAGAGGCCAAGCTTGAGGTGGTAATCGAAGACTTCGGGCGCGAGTGCGACCGCCGTCTGAAGCAGCGGGATGGCACGAGTGGGATCTTTCTCCAGCCAGTAAAGAACGCCCAGATGGAAGGGCGCCGCGGCGTACCCGGGCTCAAGTTGAATGGCTCGTTCAAAATGAGGCTTCGCCTCGGGGCCGCGCTTGAGCACAGCCAGCAGAAAGCCGATGTCGTCCTCGAACTCGGCCGACTTCGGATCGGCCTCCGCCGCTTTTTCCATTAACTCGAGTGCGCCGGCGGCATCGCCTTGGACTTTCAGGGCGTCCGCCTGCCGCTTAAGTTCCGCCGCGGTTTGGCCGTTCGCGGCAACAGCGAGGAGCCCGGATAGGAAAAGGATTCGGCGAAACATCGAGCCTTTCGTAATTATACTGATGATTATGCTGAGTGGCATGCTGGGTACCGTGGTTCTGATGGTCGTGTTTGCGGACGATCACGCCGCTGGAGTCGAGTCTTATAAACAGCGCCAGTTTTCGAAGACCATAGAATCGCTGGAACGCGCCGTCGCAACTGAGAAGCCCGGCACGCCGGAGTATCGCGAGTCGACGGTGCTATTAGGCCAGAGTTACTATTTGACCGCGCGGCTTCCGGAGGCGACGACGTGGCTTCAGAAGGCGGTCGACGATGGGGCCCGCATCAACGAGGTCTTTTATATGCTGGGCAACTGCTACATCCAGCAGCGGGAGCCGGTAAAATCTCGCGCCGCTTTTGCCGCGATGTTCGGTGTGCCGTTTGAGTCGGCCGCGGCGCATTTGCTGACAGCGCAGTTCATGGTCCGGCAGGAATTCGAGGAATTCGCCGCCCAGGAACTGGCGCGCGCAGTAGAGCTCGACCCGAAGATTCCACAAGCTCACTACCTGATCGGAATAATGGCCATCTTCCGCAACGAGATCGACAAGGGCATTGAAGAAATGCGGCAGGAGATATCGATCAACCCCGATTTTGCGATGGCTCACTATAAACTCGGCGATGCTTATACGCGCCGTGAGAATTGGGACGCCGCAATTCCTCCGTTGCAGCGCGCCGTCTGGCTGAATCCCGATTACAGTGGACCTTACATTCTGCTGGGAAAGGCCTATTTCAAGAAAAAGGACCTGGGCACGGCCGAAGGCATGCTGCGGCGCGCGATCAAAATGGATCCGGCCAACTACCAGGCTCACTATATGCTGGGTCAGGTCCTGATGCAGGCGGGCAAGACCGAGGAGGGCCGCAAGATGCTGGGGGAATCGCAGAAGTTACGCAATCCAGGCGACAAATAATCCGGTGTCGGCATATTATGAGTCGGCGTGCGCGTTTCATATATGGTTTCAGGCCGCACTCGAATCGTGGAGAAATACCTGGATATGGCACTTGGATTCAATTGCGCATTCCGCGCGGGCAGGGTGTACTATCGTCTCACAAGGAGGGCTCTACCATGATCCCAAAGTTGGTTCAACGTGTAGCGATTTCCCTGATGCTCGTGTTCCTGGCGGCTTGCGGGCAAGGGTCGCACGGTGTGGAGGAGAAGTACTTTCTCATCGTCTCGAACTCGGCTTCCCCGTACTGGGAACAGGTATCGATGGGTCTGAATCAAGCGGCGCGCGAATTGAAAGTCTCCGCATCACTCGCGGGACCAGGCTCGTACGATCCAGCGGCGGAAAAGGCGGAGGTCAAGCGAATCGCCGCCTCAAAACCCGCCGGCATTCTGGTCTCCGTCGGAGATCCCAAGGTGCTTACCGAAGAAATCGATGCGGCCGTGGCGGCGGGTATCCCCGTGATCACGGTTGACTCCGACGCAACGGACAGCAAGCGCTTGTTTTTCGTCGGCACCAACAACTATGAGGCTGGTCAGATCGGAGGGCGAGCCGCCGCGAAGGCGCTGAATGGCAAAGGGAACGTATTCGCGTTTCTCTTTGCGGGTCAAACCAACATGGAGGAGCGGCTCAACGGATACCGAAGCGTGTTTGCGCAATACCCGCAACTCAAGCTCATTGACGCAATCGATATAAAGGGGGATCCCGGCATCGCCTTCGATAAGGCCAAGGAGATTCTCGAAAAGCGCAAGCCCGAGGTCGATGCCTTCATTTCATTGGATGGGGAATCCTCCAAGGAGGTGGCGGAAGTGTTGAAGCGAGCAAATACGAAAAAGGTTGTGATCGCCTTCGATACGCTGGCGCCGACGCTGGACGGTATCGAAAATGGATGGATCACGGCGACGGTCGCGCAAAAGCCGTTTACCATGGGCTACGCCAGCCTAAGGTTGATTGCGGACTTGCATCTCAATAAACTGCCCTCCCTCACCATGGACTTTGCCGGGAATCCGCACTCTCCATTACCGCGATTCGTCGACACGGGTGTAACGCTGATCGACAAGTCCAACCTGGCGGCTTACCGCGAATCGAACAAGGCGGCTGCGCGCTAAAAAAGGCGCCACCTACACGAGGCGATCGCCCTCCTAGTCGCCGAAGGTCAGCGCGTCGCCGGGGCAGTCAGCAGTCGCCTGTTCATGAGGATTCCCGTTCCGATTAAAAGAAGAACGGCGGCGCTAAACAGCAACAACCACCCCCAGTATTGCATCGGATGCCGAAACACGCGGATGACGTCGCGCCCGTACAGATCCGCGAACAGGCCGATGACTGCGTACCGGACGCCGCGACTTACGACGACGACCGCGAGGAATTTGCCCAAGCGATATTCCGAAGCGCCCGCCGCTGCGAAAACAAGGCTGGTTGGGAAGGGAAAGGGAATGGCAGTGGTGGCGACCAACGTCCCGGTGCCCCACTTCTTAAATACGGCTAGAAACGCAGAGACTCTCGATAGACCGAATTTACTATCGAGATAGGCTTCTCCGGCTTTGCGCGCGAGCCGGAACGTGATATACGCGCCTATGGTCGATCCGAACGTGGCGACGGCGGCATACTCGTACCACGGGTTGCGACGCGTAGCAACGAGAATGGCGAGCAGGATATCGGGGCCGCCAAAGGTCGGGATCGGAGTGCTATCGAGGATCGCGAGAAAAAAAAGCCCGAGCGCGCCCCAGTGACGGAAGGTCGAAAGGATCGAACTCCGGCGGTTCGCATTTTGGAGCAGCACGTTCAACATGGACCATCGTGGATATGCTGCGGCGTCATTTCTCTCCTCTAGCGCTCCTCATGTTCATGTTAGCGGAACTGTCTTCATCGTTTAAGATAGAACGAGCTCGCACTAACTCATGGGAAAGCCATTTCGAACTTCGGTTCAGATTGCCGTGGGCTTTCTCGCCGCACTCCTTATTGCTCAGGCCCAGACTGGAAAACGTGATCGGAACTGGCCCGGCTACGGAGGAGGGCCTGAGGAGACCCGCTATTCGGACCTGCATCGGATCAACCGCTCGAACGTCCGAAATCTACAGGTTGCCTGGACCTACGATACGGAGGATGGGCCCGGCGACCCTCAAACTCAGCCCATCATGATCAATGGAGTGCTTTACGGCTTGACGCCAAAGCACAAAACGGTGGCGCTTAATGCGGCCAATGGTAAACTTCTGTGGCGATTCGATTCCGGTATCGCCGGGCGGGGCGCGAACCGGTCGGTCGTTTATTGGTCCTCCGGCAATGACACCCGAATCTTCACGGCGGTTCAAAGCTTCATCTACGCGCTTGACGCACGCACGGGGAAGGTAATTTCGAGTTTTGGGAAAGACGGCCGAATCGACCTTCGCGACAATCTGGGCCGCGATCCGGAAAAGCAGTCGATTGTGGAGACCAGCCCCGGGATCGTCTACAAAGATTTGCTGATCGTCGGGGATCGCACTCCGGAAGAGCTACCCGCGCCGCCGGGAGATATTCGAGCCTACGACGTTCGCACCGGAACGCTGCGTTGGACATTCCATACCATTCCGCATCCCGGTGAGCCGGGCTACGAAACTTGGCCGAAGGATGCCTGGACTTACACCGGCGCGGCCAACAATTGGGCGAGCATGGCGCTCGATGTGAAACGTGGAATCGTTTATGTCCCGACTGGCTCGGCGGCCAGCGATTTTTACGGGGCGGACCGGCTCGGGGACAATCTTTATGCAAACTGTATGCTCGCGCTGAACGCCGCGACCGGGGAGCGTATCTGGCACTTTCAGGCTGTAAAGCATGACGTCTGGGATCGCGACTTTCCGTCGCCGCCGACGCTGGTAACGGTGAAGCGCGACGGCAAAACGATCGACGCAGTCGCCCAGACGACCAAGCAGGGTTGGGTTTTCCTGTTCGATCGAACCGACGGCAAGCTGTTGTTCCCGATCGAATACCGAAAGTATCCGGCCAGTACAACCCCGGGCGAGGTGACCTCTGAAACGCAGATGCTGCCGACGAAGCCCGCGCCGTTCGCGCGTCAGTTGCTGTCCGAAGACATGCTCTCAAACCGCACGCCGGCGATTCATCAATGGGCGCTTGAGAAATTTCGGACGCTGCGCAGTGAAGGACAGTTTGTGCCGTTCAGCGTTGGCAGGGAGACCGTAATTTTCCCTGGATTCGACGGCGGCGCCGAATGGGGCGGTTCGGCGTTCGATCTGGAAACCGGCCTTCTATATGTGAACGCGAATGATGTCGCCTGGACCGGGAGCCTCGCGGAGAATACCGAAGGAACATCGGGCCGTCAGATTTATCTAAGCAACTGCGCGAGCTGCCATGGAGACAATCTTCAGGGCTCTCCCGCGCAGTTTCCCTCGCTAGCCGATTTGCAGGGCAAGCGTACCCCGCGGCAGATCCTGGCGACGATCAGGCAAGGCGCAGGGCGGATGCCGTCGTTTCCAAACCTCAGCCCGGAAGCTGCGACCTCGATCACCCAGTACATCCTGAGCGGAGAAGTCAAGGAGCTGGCGCCCACGGGGACTTCTGAGATGAATCAGAAATATCGCTTCACCGGGTATCACAAATTCCTCGATCCGGATGGGTATCCGGCCGTCGCCCCGCCCTGGGGAACGCTGAATGCGATCAATCTGAATACCGGCGAGTATGCATGGAAGATTCCTCTCGGAGAATATCCCGAGCTCGCGGCGCAGGGCTTAAAGAACACGGGAACGGAGAATTACGGAGGTCCCATCGTGACGGCGGGCGGCCTGGTATTTATCGCGGCGACCAACTTTGACCGTAAGTTCCGCGCGTTCGATAAGCTCACTGGTAAATTGCTATGGGAGTACACGCTTCCGTTCGGCGGAAATGCAACCCCCATCACTTACGAACTGCGCGGCAAACAATATGTGGTGATTTACGCGACCGGCGGGAAGGCAGGTCGGGACGCGTCATCCGGCGGAATTTATGTCGCATTCGCTCTGCCGGATAAGCCCTCGAAACGGCCTGAGGCCGTTGAGCGGCGTTGAAAAGGCCCTCCTTGTATGGTAATCTCTATAGAGAAGGGTATATATGTCAACCGCCGTTCTGCCCGACCTCCAAGCTACTGAGCAGCAGTACGATAGCACTGTTCGCGAAGATATCGAACTATTTCGCCGACAGGCTCAATTGAACCTCGACGGTCAGCTTACGGACGACCAGTTTCGCCCTTTCCGGTTGCGTCGCGGCATCTACAGCCAGCGCCAGGCCGGTGTTCAGATGATCCGCACGAAGGTGCCGGGCGGGCTGCTTACTGCCCAGCAGATGAGACAACTTGGCCGCATTGCCGACGAATTTGGCGGTGGAAAAGGCCATCTGACGACGCGGCAGAACATGCAATATCATTTTGTGCCGCTGGCTCAGGTGGCGGACCTGTTGCATCTGCTGGCTGATGTCCGTCTGACGACACGCGAGGCGTGCTACAACACGGTTCGCAACGTCACTGCGTGTCCTCTGGCAGGCGTCCATCCGCACGAGCCTTTCGATGTGCAGCCCTACGCGAGGCGCTTGGCGTTTGCGTTCCTGCACAAAGACCTGACTGACAATCTGCCGCGTAAATTCAAGGTCGCGTTTGCGGGTTGTCCCGAGGATTGCATCGCCACCGCGATCAACGACGTAGGGCTGCGCGCGGTGATTCGCGATGGGGAGCGGGGGTTCCGCATGACGGTGGCTGGCGGCCTCGGGCCTTTGCCGGTCGAATCTAAGGTACTACACGAATTTTTCCCCGCGGAGGATGTGGTGCGGCGCGTGGAAGCGGTGATTCGGATATTTAACCGTCACGGGAATCGGGGGAACAAAAACAAAGCCCGTTTGAAATTTGTCATGCGCGAGCGGGGGTTTGACTGGCTGCGCGACTCGATTGAGGAAGAGTATCAGGAGATCGTTCGCAACGGTGGCATCGCGATGCCGGCCGAGGTTCCCGAAAATTTCGGTGGTTTTCAGCCGGTACCACCACCAAAGGGCTCGGGTGAACTGCTGGCGATTTACGATTCTTCATCTCCGGGTTTCAGCCACTGGCGCGAGACGAACACGCAGGCGCAGAAGCATCCGGGCTACTCGATCGTCACAGTGACGGTGCCGCAGGGGAACCTGACAGGCGATCAGATGCAAGGACTAGCCGAGCTTTCGGAGCTCTCAGGCGACGGCTCGCTGCGGTTCTCGATGAATCAGAACGTGATCCTGGCGTATGTTCCGGTGGGCGCATTAACGCGCGTTTATGGACGGATTGTCGAGCTCGGGCTAGCGGATGAGGGAGCCAATGAAATCAGCGACGTCCTCACTTGTCCGGGCGCTTACAGTTGCAATTTGGGATTGACGAAGACGATGAATCTTGGCTACGAGCTACGCGAGCGGCTGAAATCGGAGACCGACACGCGGGTTCGCAATCTGAGAATCAACGCCAGCGGATGCCCGAACGCGTGCGGACAGCATTGGGTCGGCGACATTGGATTCTACGGCAATGCCCGCAAGATCGACGGTAGGGAAGTCCCCTATTATCTTATGCTTCTGGGTGGCACGTATGAACAGTTCGGTGTGGCGATCCAGAGCCTTCCGGCCCGTTCGGCGCCAGAGGCCGTCGCGCGAGTGCTGGAACATTTCAAGCAGAATCGGGAAGACGGCGAGACCTTCCGCGCCTACGTGATGCGCTACAAGGTGGAGACTTTCCGCCAGTTGACCGCCGATCTGGTGAAGCCCGGCGCCGACGCTCCACCGGAAATGTATCAGGACTGGGGCGACGATATGGCTTTTTCTCTTAAGCTTGGACGCGGCGAGTGCGCGGCGTAAACAGTAGCCAGTAGCCGGTAGCCAGAATAAAAAAGAGCCGGCGGCACCGAAGTGCGACCGGCTCTCAGAGTTTTGTTCTGACTTCTGACTACTTCTTCGACGTTTTCGCGGTCTGCGTTCTAACCGGCTCCGCGATCGCGCCGCTTGCCATCGTGGCCTGTGGGATCGTGACCGAGGTATCTACCAATCGGGCCATATCTTGCACCGGCAGGCCTTCCGCTTCGCGTGCGAAGCGGAGTACGTTCGTTCCTTCATCAAACTCTACTCTGACCCAGTCGCCGCCGCGCACCTGGTCCGTCGCGATCAGATTCGACATTGGGTGCACCAGCAGCCGCTCTATGGCGCGTTTCAGGTGCCGCGCCCCATATTTCAGATCCGTGCCCTCGGTGAGGAGGAAATCCTTACTAGGGTCGGACATGGTGAAAACGAACGCGCGATCGGCGGAAGTGTTGAAGATTCTTTGTTGTACGAGGTTCAACTCGATATCGAGAATCTTCTTCAACTGCTCTGTGCCGAGCGGTGAAAACGTCACGATCTTGTCCAGCCGGTTCATGAACTCCGGCGTGAACTTCCGCCGTGCAGCCTCTACGCCGGTGCGTGCGATCTTCCCGGTCATCTTGTCGTCGAAGACACCGGTGGTGGCTTTCATCCGCGCGTCCGAAGTGCCGAAACCGAGCTTCGGCGCCATGATCGAGCTCATTTCCGAGGCGCCCAGATTCGACGTCATGAAAATCATCGCTTTCGAAAAATCCACTTTGCGATTGTCGCCCAGCGTGAGCGTCGCCTTGTCGAGAATCCCCAGCAAGAGATTCCACAGCGCATCCGACGCCTTTTCAATCTCGTCGAAGAGCACGAAGCTGACCTTCATGGTCTCGGTTTGAAATTGATTCAGTACCTCTTGAGATAGTAAAGGATGCGTTTCCCGGTGCCCCAAATACCCTGGAGGCGACCCGATCAGCTTCGCAATCTCGTGGCTATGCTGAAATTCGGCGCAATCGATCTTAATGACCGCGCGGGGGTTCTTAAGCAGCGTCTCCGCCGTCGCTTCGACAATTCGAGTCTTACCCGAGCCCGTAGGGCCCAGGAACAAGAAGTTTCCGATCGGGCGGCCCGGCGCGTTCATCCCGGTAAGATGCATCTGGTAGATGTTGACGATCTGCTGGATCGCCTCATCCTGGCCGATGATCATTCGCCGGAGACCATTCTCCAGTGTGCTCGCTTCCCGGCCTGTCTTCGCCGGATCCAAGGGGACGTTTAGCCGTACCACTTTATCTGCCGCCTTTCTCCTGGGAGAGCCGCCAGTGCTGCTTTCAGCTCCCCGCCACAAATGCTCAGGCAACCCAAGTGCCATTTCTTTGATGCTCCTCAAACTGGTAGCGATTCTTGCTACCTGTCTATCTCTTCGGCCCCCATCGGGCTTGCCGTTATTTATCTTTTCGTCTTCGACGGCCTGACTTCCACCCGGCTTATTAAGGTTCTTTCTGGCATCCGCAACAGCGTCCGTACTATTTCGGCAATATCCTCGGAGTGAATCTTCCAGACCGATCCCGATTCGGTATTATTCCCGGAGAACTCGGTCGCCACGCTGCCCGGCATGATATAGCTCACTCGCACGTTGTCATTCCTCTTATCCAGCATCATCGCCTCGCTGAACCCATTCAGTCCGAATTTCGAAGCGTTATACGCCGACCCACCGGCAAACGGATTCTTGCCGGCAAGACTACTTATGTTTACGATGTAGCCCCCGCCCCTGGTTTCAAATCGGGGAAACGCCTCGCGACAGCAGTAAAACACACCTGAGAGATTCGTCTCAAGCATTAGCTGCCAGTCCTCTACAGACAAATCCGATACCGACCGAAACACACCGACACCGGCATTGTTAACCAGAACGTCGAGCCCACCGAAATGAGCGTCCACGAACCGGAAAAGTCCGGCAATATCTTCATGACTTCTTACATCGGCTGCTTTCCCAGCGACTTTACCGCCCGTCTCGGCGTGCAGTTCCGAAACAGCCTGATCGACCTCGTCCTGCGACCGCCCGCAAATGGCGACCTGCGCACCTTCCTGAAGCATCATTTTGGCGATGGCCCGCCCGATTCCGCGGGTCGCACCAGTTACAAGACAAATTTTGTTGGTCATATAAGATCAAGGATAAAACCCGTACAATCGGAATAGCGAATGTCGGGCCTGAACATACATGCCTGAAAATACATGATTGACACCAGCATCTTCTGGCTGCGCGCCGCGGCGTGCCTCTACGCGATCGGCCTGCTGCACTCGATGCTCTCGATCGTCCGCCGCAGCCACAGCCTGTACCCTGTCGCGCTCGGAACATTTCGCGTAGGCGTTGTTCTGCATGCCGTGGCGCTGGTCGAACTGTCGATGGCCTACGGCCGCCTGCCGCTCGAAAATTTTTATGAAACACTCAGCCTCTGCGCGTTTCTAATCGCACTGGTTTTCCTGTACGTCGAATCGCGCTTCCATTTCGCTGGAACCGCGATGTTCCCCGTCGTGTTCCTGATGACACTGATCGGAGCCCTCGAGCGTCCCGTGGCCACCTGGCCCAACGTCGGAGTCCGCGACGCCTGGCTGACCGTGCATATTTTGCTGGTCCTCGCAGGCTACGCCGCGCTGCTGCTTACCGCGACCGCCAGCGTCTTCTACCTGGTCCAGGAACGCCGCCTCAAGAACAAACAATCCAGCGCATGGCTCGAGAAATTACCTCCGCTCGCGACCCTGGATAACGTCATCAGTTCATCAATGGGTTTCGGCTTCGTGCTGCTGACACTGGGCGTCATCTTCGCGATCACCTGGGCATCGACAGAATCCGGCGCGCGATGGATCTTCGACCCGAAAATTCTACTCTCCTTTTTCACCTGGGCGCTCTGTCTGTTGATGATTGTGCTTCGCGCCTCGGCCGGTTGGCGCGGAAGAAAAGCCGCGCTCATGGCCCTCACTGTCCTCGGCTGCGCCGCGCTGACGTGGGTGGCGCACATCGGCCTGAGGCCCATTCTTGCTCCATAAAAGCGTGGCCCCATGAAACTGATGTTGACAGGTCTGAATCATCGCACCGCGCCGGTAGAAGTGCGCGAGAGGATCGCCTTCGAAGAACACGCTTTGCCGGCCGCGCTCGCTTCTTTGCGAAAATGCCCCGGCCTGCTCGAAGGCATGATTCTTTCCACCTGCAACCGGGTCGAGATCGCGGTCACGCTCGACGACAACGCCGATGCCGGGGGCGCCGTCGAAACATTTTTGGCCGAATCCCGTTCCGTGGAACGCGCGTGGATGGTTCCGTATCTATATAGATACGACGGCTCCGAAGCCATCCGCCATTTGTTTCGCGTGGCATCCAGTCTCGACTCGATGATGGTCGGGGAGCCGCAGATTCTCGGTCAGCTTAAAAGCGCCTACGCCATCGCCAAGCAGCACGGCGCAATAAACGGATTTCTGGACCTGGTGATGACCCGCGCCTTCAACGTCGCCAAGCGCGTGCGCTCGGAAACCGACATCGGAGAAAGCGCCGTTTCCATCAGCTACGCCGCGGTGGAGTTGGCCCGCGACATTTTCGGATCGCTCGAAGGAAAACGCGTCCTGGTTGTCGGCGCGGGCAAGATGGCCGAATCCGCGCTGCGCCATTTCAGACGCGCCGGTGTGTCGGAAATCCTCATCGCGAATCGCACCCGCGCCCGCGCCCAGCCGCTGGCGGACGAATTCAACGGACAGGTGATCGATTACGAGTCGCTCGTCGATCATTTGCCCGAGGTCGACATTCTGCTTGCCTCGAGCGCCGCGCCGCACTACATCCTGACGCGCGATCAAATGCGCGCCGTCATTGGCCGCAGGAAGAACCGTCCGATGTTCCTCATCGACATCGCCGTTCCGCGCAATATCGAGCCCGACGTCAACAAGCTCGACAACGTATTCCTCTACGATATCGACGACCTCGATAAGACCGTCCAAACGAACATTCAAGGTCGCAACGCAACCGCCGTCGAAGCCGAAGAAATTATTCGCGAGGAGGTCGAGCGCATGATGCAGCGCCTCAAAACCCGCGAGGCCGCGCCCACCATCGTCAGCCTTCAGGAACAACTCGAAAGCGTCCGCACGAACGAGATTGACCGTATGCGCTCCCGCTTCGGCCCCATGACGCCGCAGCAGGAGGAAGCGATCGAGGCCATCACCCGCGGCATCGTTAATAAGATCGCCCACGGTCCCATCACGGAGCTTCGCCGCACCGCCTCGCATCCCGATGGTGCGCACCTGTCGGATCTCATCCGCAAACTATTTCGTCTCGGTAATTCCCAATGATCGTCATCGGCAGTCGAGGCTCGCAACTCGCCCTCTGGCAAGCCCGCCACATCGCGTCGTTATTAAACGTCGAAACGCGTAGCGAAATCATAAAAACCACTGGCGACAAAATTCAGGACGTGCCTCTTTCCGAAGTCGGTGGCAAAGGCCTGTTCACGAAGGAGATTGAGGAAGCCCTGCTCGACCATCGCATCGACCTCGCGGTGCACAGCCTCAAGGACATGCAGTCGAAACTTCCCGCCGGACTGACGCTCGCCGCCATCCCTGAACGCGAAGACCCGCGCGACGCTCTCGTCGGCGCGCCTTTAAAGGAAGGCGCCCGCGTTGGCACCAGCTCTCTACGACGCCGCGTCCAATTGATGAGCATGCATCGCAACCTTTCGATAGAAAGTTTGCGTGGTAACGTCGACACGCGCCTCCGCAAGCTCGATGCGGGAGAATACGACACCATCATCCTCGCCGCCGCGGGTCTGCGCCGCCTCGGGTGGGAAAATCGCATTTCCGAGCGGATCCCAGTCGACGTTATGATTCCCGCCGTCGGTCAAGGCGCGCTCGCCATCGAAACCCGCGACGATTCCGGCGAAGCGTACCAGACCGCGCGCACACTCAATCATGAGCCGTCGCGAATCGCCATCACTGCCGAACGAGCCTTCCTTGCTGTGTTCGGAGGAGGCTGCCAAGTCCCCATCGGCGCCCACGCGACGATTGATGGCGAGAATATCCGTCTCCGCGCATTCGTCTCCGAACCCGACGGCTCCCGCGTCAGGCGCGGCGAGTTGACCGGAACCGATCCCTTCGCGGTAGGTCAGGAACTCGCGAACCGGCTGCGGTCATAATGTTTGCCAGAATGGATGTTGCGCTTCGTGGCGCACGCACTTGTCTCGACGCCTCTGTGGAACCAGCAAGATGACCTACTTAATCGGCGCAGGCCCTGGCGACCCCTCGCTCATCACCGTCAAAGGCCAGCGAATCCTTGCCCGCGCTGACGTTATCCTCTACGATCATCTCGCCAGCGACCGCCTTCTCGACCTCGCACCCGCCCACGCCGAAAAAATCTACGTCGGCAAAAAACGCGCCACTCACGAACATACGCAGGAAGAAATTTCAGCCATCTTGATCGACCGCGCCCAACGCCGCCTCACCGTCGTTCGTCTCAAGGGGGGCGATCCCTTCATTTTCGGCCGGGGCGGGGAAGAGATGGAAGCGCTCGCGGCCGCGGGCGTGCCGTTCGAGATCGTCCCCGGCGTCACCACTCCTCTCGGAATCGCCGCCTACACCGGCGTTCCGCTCACCCATCGCGAGCACAGCTCGGCCGTGACGTTCGTGACCGGCCACAACGTCGAAGCCATCGATTGGGCCAAAATCGGCGCGTCGGAAACGATAGTTCTGTTCATGGGTCTTGTGAATTTTCCGGCGATCGCGCAAGCGTTAATCGAAACCGGCCGCCAGCCAGGGACGCCCGCCATGGCGGTCCGGTGGGCGACGCGTCCCGATCAGGAGACGATTGTAGGTACGCTCGAAAATCTGGCCCAGCGTATTTCCGGTGCGTCGCTAAAACCTCCGGCCACGATTGTCATCGGTGAAGTTGTCGCCCTGCGCGACAAGTTCAATTGGTATGAGCGTCTGCCCCTGTTCGGCCAGCGAATCGTCATCACGCGCGACCGCAGCCAGTCGGCCGAGCTCGCCGAACCCCTGGAATCATTGGGCGCCGAAGCCCTACTGCTGCCGGCCATCGAAATTCGCGAGCCGTCCGATTTCAAGCCTCTCGACGACGCCATCGCGAGCCTCGCGTCGTACGATTGGCTCATCTTCACCAGCGCCAACGGCGTGCGATACTTCATGGACCGCCTCGACAAATCGCCGCACGACCTGCGATCTTTAAAGTCGCGCATATGCGCCATCGGCCCCGCAACGAAAGCCGCTGTCGAAGCGCTGCATCTCAAGGTCGATCTCATGCCGGCGGAGTATGTAGCCGAAAGCCTGGTCGAGGCGTTCGCCAAAGAGACTTTGCAATTCCGCAGAATCCTGCTGCCTCGCGCCGCCGTGGCCCGCGATTTGGTCCCGCGCGAACTTTCCCGTCGTGGCGCGACCGTCGATGTAGTCGAAGCGTATCAAACCATCGCCCCCGCCGGCCTGCGCGCCCGCGCCCGCGCCATTCTCGATCGCAAGCCCCACTGGATCACCTTCACCAGCTCGTCAACGGTGACCAACTTCATCGCCGCCGCGGGCAGGGAAGCGCTGGCTGAAATAAAAATCGCCTCCATCGGCCCCATCACCTCAGCCACTCTGCGCGAGCATCAGATTGAGCCGACAGTGGAAGCTCAACCGCATACCATCGGCGGACTAGTCAACGCAATCCTTTCTGGCGCACCCTGAACCGCCATGCGTAAGCATGCGGACAAACGCAACAGTCTTCCGAGGCAAATCCGTTCAATTCTGAATCGCGCGGCTTTCCGCCAGAGCCGCCGCCATCAAAGTCCGGGCGTACCGCTCGAGCAATCCCTTTTGAACCAGATTATCCAAAACCGTCTCCGGCGATTTCCCCGCTGCGAATAGCGTGACCGCTTCCCGATAAAGCGAAGGTAGCGCAATGCTGGGAGTCATAGTAAAGCAGGCTCCTGTTTTCCCTGCTACAAACCTAAGGCGCAACCCCGCACTTCAAATTAGTACGTTCTTGGAAGGCGGAAGAAGTGCCTTTCCGATCGGCGTCCATCCGCGTTCATCAGCGGCAAGAATTGTCTTGCTTTTTTCGCAGGCTACTTTAAATGCAGTGGCGCGAGCTTCAGCTTCGACGACGGCTTCCGCCGGCGCCACGAGCCGCGACCGCGGGAAGCGGTTTTGTCCCCAGTTTTCCGGAGTGAACGAAGCCCTAGCTTCTCCTAACTCGGCTGCCAGCTAATGCGAGACCGAGCAGACCGATCGCGCTCAACAGCATCGACCCCGGTTCGGGAGCACTCGTCAGGGTCCCTGGGAGTGAGAGATTCGCGGAATAAGTGACATTGCTACCACCGATTGTCAACGCGAGCACCTGCTGCGGATTCAAACCGACAAATTCCATCGTATAAAGGCCGCTGAGGTTGGCAGTCGCGCCCCCCGCCTGATGAACGATACCATTTACCCCGAATGTCATCGCGGTTCCCGTGAGGTTTTGATCAAGGTCATATGCCGAAAGACCCAACGGATTGCTCGGAGTGATTAAAAGATTGTTCTGCGGTGTACAGGAAGATAGGCCGGCACACGTGGCCGACACGGGGTCATTTCCCAGCGGGATGAACGTCAATTCAATCGTGACGTCCGAATTCAAATCGAAAGTTATAAAGTTAGGCAGCGAGAAGAGGGTGTTCAGCGGCTGCACAGCGTTGTTGATGTCATTGATGAGACCGAACGTTGAGTTGTATTCCGCAAACGATCCGGTAGATGCCGAAACGCCGAAATCACCTTGGTTGGCAGGGGGAGATATGCAAGCGCTATCGCCGGGCTGGTCACATAACCACGTTTGAGAGATTGCGCCTAGTTGCATATTGCCTGAGATGTGGAGCAGGCTTCCGTCAATCAGCCCTGCGCGGGCTACAGTCGGCATCACTGCGGCAGCGCAGCACATAAATATAAAAGTCGATGTTCTAAATCCATTCACGTTTAAAAATTCTCCTAGGGAGCTAGTATAACAGGCGAATAAGGGCCAGAAGGACAGACAGAATCGACGAACTCGAAAAGGAGATGAAACCAGCATATCGCTCCGTCCCCTTCGTCGATTCCAGCGGTCGCGGTCGATTTTTGGAAGCCAAACAGCACCGAAGGAGATAAGAAATGTTCCTCTCGTCTAGCGGCACCTTCCGATAGGAGGTTCGCATGGGTCAACGAGGATATCCGGCGAAGATAGCGGTACGAGGACGAAGAAATGAGCCATCAGTCAACGGCGATTTTTATCAAGGGGACGGAGCCGTCTGCGACTTTCACCCAATTTTCGAGTTCGTCGATTCTGACTGTCCCCTTGAGCCTTCTTTGGAGCCCTTGAGCCCTTGCCTCTGGAATGAGGTGGCTCGCAAGGGCGGATAGCGTAGACTCCAGGTGGCACCTCTTCGGCTCAACCGCATGGCTTGCTCAGAACTGCCCTGACTTTTTGAAGCATCTCAGCCGCGGCATATGGCTTCGGGAACACTTCGAAACCCTCCAGTTCCTCTCGATATTTAAGCCGATCGTCGTCCAGAAGCCCCCCAAGCATCAAAACCCTCATATTGTGGCATTTTGTGCGCAGATAAATCGCCGCATCGTGCCCCGTCAAGCTCTTAACATAGGTGCGAGTTATCAGCAGATCGGGCGTACACTCCTTCAAATGATCTACCGCCTGCCCCAGGTCGCCGGTGGACAGAACCGTGTACCCTTCGCGCTCTAATGTTTCAGCCAGAACCGCGCGCACAACGGGATCGGAGACTAACAGGAGAATCGTCGTCGTCAAGCTGTGGTTCGTCACGCTCGTCTCCTTTTGCTTTTGATACGATCGCGCATCGAGCCGCAGGCTTATGTGCAGCTTGACGACCTGAGAACAGCCTCAGCCTCCTCATGGTCCGCTCTGAACCTCCGCTCCGCTTGGACACGTTTGCCCTCGAGTACGGCTCGTACACGCTCAGGTTCTCCCAGATCACTCCAGCCGAGACCGGTGCCGCAGAGCACCGCAAGGTCATTTGGCTGAGTCGCTAGGACTTCGTGAGAGAAACTACTGGCGTCCATACCGGCATAGAGTTCGCAAAGTGCCTCAGTCTCGGACACCGTATCGGACGAAGGCCGCAGGGACTCGAATGCGTTGACTAAGTTCGGAAGCGCGCGCTTGATGAGGTTCAGGAAAGCTTGACAACGTCCCACCATAATGAAACTGTTCCATAGGCAACCCCGGTCCATCAAAGCCGAGGCGAGTGCCGCGCAAGGTTTTTCCCAGAAGCGGCAAACACGGCAAACGGAGTCCGGCACAGGTTCGCCCAGAGGGATGCCGGGCTCGATCCAACCGTACTCCACGTCCGGGGTCACGGGTGGAACGCCCAGCAGAATGACAGCCTCGGTCCGGGATGCGGCTGCCGCATAAGCTGACTCGGTATGGCGTACGAAAGCCTCATCGTCTGAGAAATGATGATCGGAAGGAAAGATGCCTATAATCCCCTCGGGGTCCAGCTCGCGGAGACGCAAAAGGCTATACAGAATCGCGGGCGCAGTACCCCGGTTCGAGGGCTGAATCAACAGTCTTGAAGAGGGAATCCCGGCAACTTCATCCACGTAGAAAGGTTCGTGTGTCCTCGTCAACACCAGCAAGGTTCGCTCCTGTTGAACCAATCGTGAGACCCGGCGCCGCGTCTGATGCAAGAGAGTATTATGACCGACCACCGCGCAAAACTGTTTCGGCCGATCGTCGCCGGCGATTACTCTCGTGAGCGGCAGAAGCCGCTTCCCGTCGCCTCCAGCCAGAATCAAAGCCCAGCGGTGGCTGCGCGAATCGCACCCGTTGAATTTCATCAAGCCTGCTCCTGTTTGCATGCCACACTCCTGGTGTTTGGCTTTAGCCGCCGGCAAGACTGCACCCGTGCAATCGCGATTCAGGAGGGTGCGGCGAGTGCGGAAACCCTGGAGCTCACGCGGCGCGATCGCCGCGAATAAGATCCGTGACCCCGGCAATAGGTGTAGGCGAACAGAAGCATTGGCAACACCTGCCCCCGTCGGAGCGGACGGGTGAGCACATCGAATCCCCCGTAACGGACCACATCGTCGCTCAGAGGCGCTTCGGCCTCGCTAGATAGCAGAATTACGCAAACGTCGCGACGCATCTTCATGAAGGCCCGGATCGCGTCCTGCCAACAGCCCGACGGATCGTGGTTGTAGAACACAATGGGCACGGCTGCTTCGCGAATGGCATTTTCGAGTTCAGAAACCGCGGCGTCGACCACCACCCACCGTGTGCCGTCCAGAAGCTCCTGGAGGCTGTCGCGTTCGTCGCTCCTGGCGTTGGCCAGGATTACATCAAGTTTCGAAACACTTGTTCGCATTGACTTGCTTCATCCCCGGAGCAGAGCGGCCGTGCTGCCGATCGGGAGGATGAGTGCTTCGGCGGACCTTCCCTGCTCCAGTTTGACTGCCAAACACAACATAACCTACTTCGAACCGATGACCCATACTCTGCATTTGGTATATTTTCATCCCTGCCCAAGGTATTACGAATGGTGCTCGCCTACTGGGTCGCTACTATACCCTTCAGTTGTTCGATCTACCGGCTCTCCGGTATTTACCATTCCAATTGCCCGATGTAACCTTGAGGTGACTTAAACCCCCGAAGACGGACGACGCCTCTCACCCATCAATTCCCACGCTAAGGCGCCCGTCGAGCCTCCGCCGTTTGAGGTTTTCTAAATTCGTTTCGTCACCAACTAAGAGTAGTTCTAGCGGCCTATAAGCTACCTACCGACTTATGCGGTGTAGATGAACAGTGGCATCGATTCATTCAAGAATATGCGGGCGTCATCGAGGACGGAACGCTTTCTTTTGTGAGCAAGAAGAAATCGCTAAGTGCAGTTGAGGTAATTACATTCGCGAAAGGTGGCCAGCTAACCTCAGAGCTTCGCGTTCCGCTCGTTATTCTTTGGAAAATTCAGCTAAAAGACGGACGTACGCTCAAACGAGCGTTGAAACCAATCCCACGGGTTCGGGCAGCATGACATCTCACTATTTGGAAATCATTAATAACGGCTTCGTGCCTCCCCCGACCCCGCCACAACCATAGGCCCCAACTCGGGCGTTCACCCGTGTTCATCGGCGGCCACTTTTCCCTCGGCTCTAAAATACACCCTGCGCCCACTCAAATAACTTTCCAGCACCTCAATGCTTCCGTCAGCCATTCGAAATTTCACCACATCCGCCCGCGACCCCGGCTGCAATCCGCGAATCCTGCCGCCGACTCTTCCCGCCCGAGCCGCATTCGTCGTCGCCATCGTGATCGCTTCCGCCAGGGTCAGCCCGGCAATCTTCATCACATTTCCGACCGCTCGATCCATCCGCAGGCTCGATCCCGCGAGGCGCGTTCCTCCCGCCATCCTCACGCTCTGGTCCTCATGCAACTCCACCTCGACCTCGCCCAGCATGTAACGACCCGGTTTGCACATCGCCGGCATCACCGCATCGGTAATCAGTACGCTGCGCTCGACACCCTTCGCCCGCAGCGCAACTTTTAAGAACGCCTTCCCCAGATGAATCCCGTCGACGATCATGCTCGCATTCAATCGGTCCTCAGCCAGTTGCTCCCATATATAATTCGGATGCCGCGGCATCACGGAGTGCGCTCCGTTCCCGATGTGCGTTGAAAGCATGGCGCCCGCGCTCACCGCATCCTGGATTTGTTCCGCCGTCGCCGCAGTGTGCCCGATACTGATCACCACGCCGTCCCGCGAAAGCGCTTCTATATAAGGCAGCGCCTCCGGCCATTCGGGCGATAAAGTCACCAGACGCACGCGCCCGTCGGTCGCCTCCTGCCAGCGCTTGTACTCGTTCAGATCGGGAGGCCGCACCCACCGTTGCGGATGCGCGCCGCGCGGACCGTCCTCAGGCGAAATATGCGGACCCTCGACGTGAAACGCTTCCATCGCCGGACCGTCATGAAGCGCTTCGCGCGCAGCAGCCAAGTTGCGCAACGCTGCGAGCATCTTCTCCGGGTCCCCCGTGATCACCGTCGGAAAACACCGCGTCACGCCAGTCGAGAACATCGCTTGCAAGGAACGCGCTATCTCCTCATGGGGAGCCTCGGCCGAATTGTAATCGACTCCCGCAAATCCATTGATCTGAATATCGATGAACCCCGGCGCAATATACTCATCGTCGGCGATTTCGTCTGAAAACGCCGGGTTCAGATGTTGCACCACGTCGTCGAACTCGATCGCGATCCGGTCGCCCGAAATCGCGTCACGCCCACTACATTTCGTCAGCGTCATGATTTATTCACAGCATACCCACAAAGGGGTGTCTGTAAGTCCTCGAAAGTAAGCGGGAAACAACTGAGGAAATCCACAAGTTCAAGCTTCCACCAACCCCGGATTCCTGGTACAAACGTTCTAGATTTCTGCGCGGGATCGAGCCTGTGTGTCAGTCTCGGGGGAGGTGGCCGTGGGTCAGGTCCCTGCGCGGAGTCGTTTTGAAGTCGCCCTCCGGTCGTCTATCAATATGATGCGCGCGGGGTGCCCCTTCCTACCAGGAATGCTGGCGCCCTCCGCTCGACTTACCGGACTGCAACCGGAACCGGCGTGAGCCACTGATACCGGTCCGCGATTTTTCCTTCCACAATGCCGAAAAATTCCTTTTGAATTTTCTCGGTGATCGGACCGCGCTTGCCTTTGCCGACCTGGATCCGGTCCACCGAACGAACCGGCGTAATCTCCACCGCCGTGCCCGAGAAAAATATTTCGTCGGCGATGTACAGCATTTCGCGCGGGATCAACCCTTCGACAATTTCGATCCCCAGCGATCGCGCAATCGTCACCACCGTATCGCGCGTGATGCCCGGCAGCACGCTCGCACCCAGCGGAGGCGTCAGCATCTTCCCGTCGCGGATCACAAAAATATTTTCGCCCGATCCCTCGCTTACATAACCCGCCGAATCGAGCGCAATGCCTTCGCTGTACCCGTTCGCCTCCGCCTCCATGCGGATCAACTGCGAGTTCATATAATGCCCGCCGGCCTTCGCCAGCGCAGGCAAAGTATTGGGAGCCATGCGCGCCCAGCTCGATACGCACACGTCGACGCCTCCTTCGATCGCTTCCTCGCCCAGATACTTGCCCCATTCCCAAGCGGCAATGTAGGTTTCGATCGGATTGTCCTTGGTGGGCATCACGCTGATGTTTCCGTATCCGCGAATCACCAGCGGACGCAGATAACAGGATTCGAGCTTGTTCACGCTCACCACGTCGAGCATCGCCGCGCACAGATCGTCTTGAGAGAAGGGAATTTCGACGCGGTAAATTTTCGCCGAATCGTGAAGCCGCCGCACATGTTCGCGGAGCCGGAAAATCGCCGGACCGGATTCCGTCGCGTAACAACGAATGCCTTCGAACCACGAGCTGCCATAGCTGGTCACATGCGCCAGCACGTGGATCTTCGCATCGTTCCAGGCGATCATCCGGCCGTTGTGCCAGATCTTTTCGGTGGGTTTGATCATGAGAGTATTATAAACTCACGGCTTGGCGAAATGAGCGAACGTGATCAGGTGGCCGGCCGGATCCTTCACCGTGAATTCCGTCGACCCGTAGAACGTCTTGTGCACCGCGACCGCGAGGGGTGCGCCTTTCATCGCGGCCAGCACCGCGTCCAGATCGTCGACTTCGATGAATAGAAATCCCGTGCCGCGTTGATACGCGCCCGCGAGCGCCGCCTCTTTCTCCAGGCTCGTGTAACTTCCGTACATCAGTTCGATGGTCCCTTTCTGGAGGGAAGCGAACGCCAGCTTTCCTCCGTCCGGCACTTCCGCCGTCTTTTCAAAATGCATTCGCTCCACCCAGAACTTCACGCAGGATTCCACGTCGTCGGTATACAAATTGGGGGTTAGTCTTTTCAGTGTCATATTTTTCTCCTGAGCGGTCATGAGGGCCGCTGAAATGAGTATTAAAAGAGTTGTGCGCATAACTAGTCTGATTTAGACTAGTAGATTATGAAGAGCGTGTCAAGCGAAAATTTAACCACTCCCGATCTGGTCCTGCTCAGCCTTCTCGCGGAACGATCCATGCACGGCTACCAGGCCAACGCGCTGCTTGAATTCCGGAAGGTTCGCGACTGGGCGGGAGTTTCGAGGCCGCAGGTTTACTATTCGCTCGACAAACTCGCGCGCCTCGGCCTCATCGCTTCGGCCGAAGCGGAGGAGAGCACGGGTGGCCCGGAGCGCCGCGTTTTCGAAACCACGGCCAGCGGTCGCGCCGCGCTCGCCGACGCTTTGGAGCGCGCGGACTGGACACGGCAAACGGAGCGCCCTCCATTTCTAACGTGGCTCGCGCTCTCCTGGCAATGCCGCCCCGGAGTTTTTTCCCGGCAGCTTGAAGAACGGCAGAATTTCCTGGAGCGCGAACTTGAGCGTAGACGCGAGGTTCAGCGTGCGGTTCGAAAGGAAGTAGGGCACCCGTTTCACGAAGCGGTTTGGATGCTCATCCTGGGCATCGATCAGATGCGGACCGAGCTGCGCTGGCTCAAGAAGGTCCGCCGCGAGTATCCCCGGCGCTCCGCGGCTCGAAAGCCCGACTACATTGATGAGAGAATTAAATCCTGACCTTCGATTCCATTCTCTTCGACTTTGATGGCGTCCTTGCCGATACCGAGCCCATACACTACGAGTGCTGGCTGGAGATCCTGGCTCCCTTTGGCATCGGGCCAACCTGGGACTATTATCAGCGCGAATGCATCGGCATTTCTGACCGTTTAATGGTGGAGCGCATCGCTACGCCCGCCTTATTCGACCTTATTTGGCCAAAATATGCTCTGAAGCAAGCCTTATTCAGGCATAAATTGACCTTAAAATCGCCTTTCTTAGCCAAAACAACGGGTTTGATTTCCGAGCTCGCACCGGCCTATAAATTGGCCGTCGTTTCCTCCAGCGGTCGAACCGAAGTGGAGCCGCCGATCATCGCCGCCGGTATCCGGGACCATTTTCAAGCCATGGTATGCGGCAAGGAAGGCGGCGAGTTGAAGCCCGCTCCGGAGCCCTATCTGTTGGCAGCAAAGCTACTTGGCTCGACCAGACCGCTCGTAGTGGAGGATTCGGCCGCGGGAGAAGCCTCGGGCCGCGCCGCAGGCTTCGAAGTGCTGCGGGTAACTTCAGCCGAATCAGTCCCATCGGAGTTACGGCGCGCGCTTGCGAAGGCGACGGTTGAGAGGTTCTGAATAGAGGCGAGCGACCGCTTCCCCGACTAGCCCCGAGATCAAGATCGTCGCGATGAAAAATAGCGGCACGGCGGCCATTGGCTTTCCGGCCATCAGAAAGAGCTGGAAGAACGCGAAGACGATAAACATATGAGTCAAATAGACTTCGTAGCTGCGTTGGCCGAGGTTGAGGAGAGGTCGAAGGAGGCGCGGGCTGGTCCATTCGGTTCTAGCGGTCGCGGCGCAGATCAGGCAGGTGCCTACGGCGAGGATCGTCATGTTTAGAGAGATGCAAAGGGTGAAGATGAGCAGAACGGCGCCTATGGCGGCCAAAAGGCGGGGAGAAACCTGAATTCTAGAGACTACCAGCGCCGTGAGGCATCCGAGCGCAATCGCGTCCATACCTCATAGATAGAAATACTCTTTCCAGATTGAGTTGCCATGCGATCTCGCGAAGGGACCCAGGATCACGAGGATCAAAAGCACGACGATGAAGAGCTTGGTATAACGGCGGACTAGAGGGAAGAAGAGATAGAACATTTCCTCGACGGAGAGAGACCAGAGGATGTCCCAGTTTGCGGGCAGATATCCGCGGTGCGCTTCGAGGACATTGATGTGGAACGTGAGGGTGGCTAGCAAGGCTCTCTTGCGCCAGGAGCAGAGGCGCGATGCGGGCGAAGCGGAGTCGGTAGAAACCTCCAATGGGGACCTGGGAGCCCGAGCGGCGGAGGGCGGTCGAGGTGATTAAGAATCCCGAGACTGCGAAGAAGATCTGCACGCCGGGCTGGCCGTTCCAGACTAGAAACAAAACCAGTCGATCGGGGAGTCCGTGAGTGTACGGCACTTTGGCGATGCGCAGACGCATGTTGACGTGGTTCATCAACACGAAAAAAATGGCGAGGCCGCGGAGCAGGTCCACGCCGTCGAGTCTGCGGTTAGAGGCGATGTTCCATTTTGCAGTAATCTGGTGGCAAGATGCTGCTCTTAGCTGCGGTCGCTATTGTCGCGATGCCGGATTGGGTTCCGGCGCGGTGGTTTTCGAAAGATCCCGCGACATTGAAGCTGGTGGAATCGACACCGGTGAATTGTTTGTTGCTCGAGAAAGCAAACTGGTCGCCGGAGTTTACGCGGGCGGCGGCGGAACGGGGGATAGCAACGCTGGGCGTTGTTACCGGGAACGCGAATGCGGCGGATATTTCCGCGGAAGCGAAGAGGGCGGGGCTAACAGGCCTTGCTGTCGAAGGGTCATTAAGCGCGGGCAAGGTCGACATGCCGGTGGTGGAGCTGAGAAATCGGGCGGAGATGAAGTTCGACTCCGATGCGCAGGTGCTGGGGACCAAGCAGGGGATGTGGCCGGGGATTCGCGCGGAGCAGGAAGGTTTGATTGCGGCGCCGACGGGGGCTCCGTGGATCGACACGAACACGGGGTTTTTAAGATACGCGCGGGTGTCGACGCACGCGGCGATTTGGATCGCGAACAGAGTTCCCGGGAAGAGTCATCCCTTAGTCACGGCTTATCTGGCGGCGATTGGCGATGCGGGGATGACGGGCGCGAGGTGGGTGCTGGATTTCGATGACGAGTTCGCGCGGGGCTTAACGAAGGGCGACGCTTCGGCGCTGAAGAACTGGGCGCTGATTGTTCAGCACGTCAAATTTTACGAGGATCACAAGGAGTGGCGCTATTTCTCGATGCGGTCGACGCTGGCGCTGGTGGAGGATCCGGCGAGTGGCGCGTTGATCTCCGGCGGAGTGCTGGACATGATGGCGACGAAGCATACGCCCGTGCGGCCGGTGCCTGCACGGACGCTCGATGGCGCGTCGCTGGTGCATTCGACGATGGCGGTGAATGTGGATCCGGAACTGTTGACGGCGAATCAAAAAGAAGCGCTGAAGACGTTCACGAAGGCCGGGGGCACGCTGTTGACGGGTCCACCGGGATGGCGATTTCCTGCGCTACAGCCGGATCAGATCACGCTGGATAAAAAAGATCTGGAGACGCTCGATTCGATCTGGAAGGAGCTGAATACGCTGACGGGTCGCGACAATCTGGGTGCGCGGCTGTTTAATGTGGGCAGTATGTTGTCGAACTTGCTGGAGTCGGCGGACGGTAAGAAGGTGGTCTTGCAGCTGGTGAATTATTCGGACTATGATGTGGCGGACATCACGGTTCATGTACTAGGAAAATTCAAGCGGGCGACTTTGATGACGCCGTATGCGGCTCCGCGGAAGCTGGAAGTTTACGAGGTGGACGAGGGGACGGGCGTCGACGTTCCGGCGTTGGGGGCGTTGGGGGCTATCGTTCTGGAGCCTTGATATACCAAGCGTGAGTTATCAGGCAGTGCGGCTTAGTTCGAATGCGTCCTCCATGCGTTGAACTGCGCCTTGAGACTCTTTAGGAAAAGTCCGAAGGAGGGCTCATGGACCTCGGCTTGGCCCAGGTTCATTTCCATCACGATGTCTTCGGCGTATTCCTCTCCACCCAGCGGCGGATCGATCCCGCTCTTCCGAATCTCTTCCCGCAGCAACTTCTTGTATTCGTTTTTGGCGCACTTGATTGCCGGGAGGGTGCAGCCGCGGCCGAAAGTGGCCTGGAAGGCGCGAGGATCAACCAGCATCCATCGTTCGATGTGGGGATCAGGTATCGCGTAGGAGACAAGCGCTTTAAACTGCGGATACGGAGCCAGCACACCGTCCATAAGCGCTTTACGCCCATTGTGTCCCGAGCAGTTGGCGTCCACCACGACAATTACCGAGTCTGGCAAGTCCTGCTGTTCTCTTGATAGGTCATGCAAGAAGTGTTTGAACGCATGGTGCATCTGCGAGAGGCCTCTCGTAGAGCTTAGGACCGTAGATTTCACCCCAACTCCATATTCGTTTCCGAACCGCCTGAGCATTGCGCCGATGAATTTTTCGTGGAACGAGTCTTCGCAAAAGAGAGTGATCTCAGGCATCAAAATCGCCCCTGAGCATCCGCTGAGAAACCGGCAACGGGTCTACTTCTTCTTCAAGGGCGGTGTCGATTCCGGAACGGCGTCCGATCGGCCCCCAAATCGAAAATGGCTCGATGATGGTTCCGTTGCTCTTTTTCTGGCACACAAAAAGCGACTCATCCGGGATGTGATCCGGGAGAATGGGGGAGTGAGTGGTGACGATCAATTGCGTATTCCCCGATTCGGCGCGGCTTTCAAGGATCTTGGCAATATCGCGGATTCGACGGGGATGAACACCGTTCTCGGGTTCTTCAAAGCCAATGACAGCTGGAGGCTCCTTGACTCCGCTTAGGGCAAGTAGGCCGAGTGCCCGGAGGGTGCCTTCGGAAAGAACCCGCGCGGGCATCGCCACAGCGCCTTCCATGAGGCTCAATTCGACTTCTCCCATCTTGTTCACTTCAGTTCTGATCCCGGTGATCGATGGAATCAGACTATGCAGAGCCTTTTCGACGGCCTTGAACTGATTCGGGTCAAGGCTGCTAAGTGTATTCAGGAAGGCCGCTAATTCTTCCCCCATCAGCCCGATATGACGCACCTCTTTTACACTCGTAGGCGCACGCATCCGCTCACGCGGCTCAAAATAATAGAAAAACCAGCTTTGCAACTCCTTCTTGAGAGCCGTAAGATGAGGGTAGTGCGGTGCGTAATGTGGTCGGGAGACGATCGCGTGGTCCAGATATGTGTCGAAGTAAGTGGGATGCGATTGACCTTCCATCCGCAGATGGATTCGGTGATTCATTCTTTCGAGAAACGCCTGGGGCCGCGACTTAGGCCGCCCATCCTGTCCGAGCGCAACGAGGTATTCGTCGGAAACGTGGAGTACCCCGGATCGCGGAGAGATTCCGATCTCAATGCGATAGCGCAAGGTGTCATGGTGAATGAAAGAAGCCGGTTTCTTGGATTCGGAGCCGTTGGCATCAGATTGCCCGCGCTTAGTCTCCAGGATCTCCTTATTGACTGCCGCAATCACGGCCGGAGACAGCTCGATATCTGCCTCAATTTGGAATGAGACCGATTCCTTCTTCATGAGGCCCTCCAGCCCGGTTTCGTCGAAGGAGAATGACTCCATGGGCTTACCGCGGTAAGGAGGCTCGAAAGCTTCCTTTAGGCTACGGCTTCCAGCTATTCGAGAGAGGAGTTGAAGAGCGTCAATGAAGTTGCTTTTGCCAGCCGCGTTCGGACCGAACAGCACCGAAAGAGGCTTGAGCGTCACGTCGACGTCGCGCAGCGATTTATACCTCTGAATATGGATTCGTCGAATCATCGAATGACTCTCCTCATGTTAATGCACATCGGCAGTGTTGCGGTGTATCGGATACTGACATGCGAGCGCAGTATTTTCAGATCTGCAATGAAACGCTCTAACGGTCAAGTGTGGCGATGAGCGGCAAAGTGTAGCAGATCGTATCTACCTAGGACGCGTGACGACGTATTCGGGCCAGCGACGGAGCGGGGTGGGCGGACGGACCGCCGAGGAGGCCCAAATGAGAAATGACGGCGCTTACCGGCACTGCCGTATCGAGGTGTAGCGAGGGATCAGCAATCAAAGGCCGGTAAGGAAGCCGAACTTGCAGGGCCACAACGGTTTACATATTCGCTGGCTGCCTGTTAGGCAATGGGCTGGTTCGACCCTTCCGCCTATCATTGCGCAATTTGCGGCGGATGGTTTGCGCGAAGCGGCGAATCCAGTCGAAGGTCAGACTAAACAGGAAGCGTAGCCCGCGAAGGAGGTATTTTCCCAGGCGCAAAAGGCCCCAGCCGGCGGCGAGAAACAGAGTTGCTAACAGGATCAGGAGGAAGCCTTGATCGGTGGGCGAAAGACCTTCGAGAAAATCGCCCGGACGGATGAATCCGAGCGTTACGAGTTTGTCCCAAAGCTCCGGAAGAACGATTCGCGTCAAGCCAAATAGCGTGAGGACCGCGCCGCTGAGCAGCAGGCTGCCGGCCACCGCGTAATACGCGATCAGGAGACCGGCTAGCGCGGCCAAAAGGCCCAGCAGCACGCCGAACCCGCCGAAGCCTAGAGGGAGTCCGAACAGCGCGATGAGTATCCCGCCGAGAATGTACAGCGGCAGATTCCGTCCCGTGCCGGAACGCACCATCGCGCGTGGCAATCGGTCCGACACGACTTCGGCAGGTTCGCCGAAGTTCTTCAATACCGCGAGAATTCTGACAACGTCGTCGTCGCCTGGGGTTCGATCGTAGGCTTCATACAGGTGGGACCGAATCTCCCGCAGGAAATCTTCCTGTTCAAGGGGCGGTAACAGGCGGAGCTGGGACTTTACGCGCTCCAAATAATCGTTTGCGATCGTTGTTACTACTTCTGGATATTGGTTCATTGTGATTGCGCCTTTCGCACGACAAGTTTCCTTTTAGCCTGGCTCCAATGCTGCTGGGCCAGGGACACGAGCAAATCAAACTCCTGGCTCAGTTCGTTGAAAGCCTGACGGCCCAACGGTGTCAACGTATAGTATTTGCGGGGAGGGCCTTGATCGGATTCCATCCACTCCGAACGGACCAGGCCGTCGCGATCGAGGCGGGCGAGGATGGGATAGATGGTGCCTTCTTTAATCGACATGGAACCGGTTTCCGTGAGAACACGCACGAGGGAATAGCCGTAGTGGCGCTCGTGATAGAGCACTCCCATCACAGCCAACTCCAGGATGCCCTTCCGAAGTTGGGTAATTCGCCTGTCTTTACTATCGTCCGGGTACTCCACAATGCATAGTATACGACAATACAGAGTACCGGGTTCCAGGAATCTTATTTACTTCGACAGTCCGCAGCCTGTTACGCATGGCGGTTCGTTTTACGCTCGGGAAGGAAACGGGGCTGCGGCCTGAAGATCTTTGATCCTCCGTTGGCTTTGGAGCCTATTGCGGTGTCAGGCGCACGGCTAGCGCGCTAAATTACCTTAATTTCAGAGGCAAGCTCGCGACTCAGACGTGAGGGTGCTTTTCCGCCGATGCGCACCCGCAGCGAAGCGTGACGCGTTCCAGGCTCAACGGTCACGCTGGCTCCGGGCACCAATCCCATTCGCTTCATTTCGCGCAGTGCGTTTGGATCGCGGTCTGAAACGCTGCTGATCACGGCCGGCACTTCGCAGGGCCACTTTGAAAGGGCGATTTCTTCGCGCTCCGCAACAACTCCGTCTTTTTCGGGGATGATGTGCCCGTGAGGATCGGTTTCAGGATCGCCTAATTTCGCCGCGATCCGGTCTTCCAGCCGTTCTGAAATATAGTGTTCCAGGCGTTCTGCTTCGTCGTGCACTTCATCCCAGGAAAAATCGAGCACATCGTGAAGGAATCGTTCGAGCAGGCGATGATGACGCTGAATCTCCAAAGCCCGGCGCTTCCCCAGTTCCGTTAGACGGACGCCATAATGCTTCTCATACTTCACGAACGATGGCCGCTGGTCGGCGAGCTTTTGTAGCATGCCGGTAACCGAGGCCGCCCGCACTTCTAAATGCGCCGCCAGAGCGTTGCTGGTGACCCGTTCGGCGGAGGGACCGCTGAGTTCGAGGATAGCCTTGAGGTAGTCGTCGACTGCTTCCGTGGTTTTCGCGGTCACTAAAGAAAGTATAAGACATGCGTCCAGCGTGTATAATTTAGGCATGCCTAATTCCTGTCGCGCGGCGCTGCTGGCCGTTTTGACCGTTTCCCTATGGGGGCAGGGTGAGACCACGAGCGCCATCGTGGGCTCGGTGACGGATGTCACTGGCGCGGCGATCGGCGGGGCTACGGTGACGATTATCAGCACGGATAACGGGATGAAGCGGTCGGCCAAAACCGACGAGGATGGGCGGTTCAACTTCCCGCAGCTCAAGCCGGGTACGTATTCGGCGAAGGTGGAAGCGGACCAGTTTGAGGCACGGGAACATCACTCCGTAGTGGCGGGGCTGGGGCAGAAGCAAACGGTCGACTTCACGCTGAAGATCGCTGCCTCCAACCAGACCATCATGGTGAACGAGGAATCGCCGCTCGTCAATCCGCAGAATGCGAATACCTCGACGACGCTGAACGCGCGCTCACTCGAAGACCTCCCGAATCCCGGCGGCGACTTGACCTATCCGCTGCAGTTTGCCGCCGGCGCGCTGATCAACACGGCGGGCAGCTCGAACGATTTCGTCGGCGGCACAAACGGCTATGGGAACGTACAGTTCAACGGCCTGCCGTCGCTTTCGAACGGCTACATTGTGGATGGTTTGGAAACGAACGATCCACTGACCAATCTGAACAGCGGACTCTCGACCAACCTTGTTCTGGGCTTGAACTCGATCGCGGAAGTAACGGTGAACACGCTTTCCTACTCGGTGGACCAGGGGCGATACGGGGCGGCGCAGGTGAACTATGTGACCAAATCGGGCGGCAATCAATTTCATGGCAATCTATACGAGCTGTGGAACGGGTCGCGGTTCAATGCGGCGGATTTTTTCACCAATTCGACGCCGGGAAATCAGAAGCCGCGCTCGACGGTGAACCATTTCGGAGGGAGTTTGGGCGGGCCCATCCGGCGCAACAAACTGTTCTTCTTTTTCGATACGGAGTGGGTCCGAATCGCACTTCCCATCGTCTCGGCAGCGACGGTGCCGACCGTTGCATTTCAGAATTATGTGTTCGAGCAGCTGACGCGCGGAGGAACGGATTCCATCACCGGTTCCACATATCGGCCCGCGCCCCAATTGGCGCCTCTCTATCAAAAGCTGTTCTCGCTGTATCGAAATAGGGCGGGCGCGCCGCTGGCAGTGTTGGGGTGTCCGTTCAACAGCGACGCTAGCGTCGCAGCGGGGAATCCGCCGAACGGGAATGGATGCGCGAACCGGCAGAGTGTGGGGCATTCGAGCGACGACAGCGAGCAGGTGCAGACGGCGCGGATCGACTACAACTTGAATGAGAGGAACATGACGTGGTTTCGTTTTCAGGCGGACACCGGCCTCCAGGCGGCGTATACGGACCCGATCAACCCGTTGTTCAACGCGGCGTCGCCGCAGCCGTTGTATTCCTTCGCCGCTGGATATACGCACGTGTTTTCGCAGAACCTGGTGAACTATTTCAATCCCGCGTTCTCCTGGTATGAGAGCTTATTTGGTCCGACGGATTTAGCGAAGACGCTGGCGGCATGGCCGATCGTGCTCCAAGGCAGTCCGTTCACGACCATAGGCGGTTTCGACAACACGTGGGTTCAAGGGCGGCGCGCTTCGCGGTTCTTCATCAACGACAATCTGGCGTGGACCATTGGCGCGCATGAGCTGAGGTTTGGGGCCAACATCCGGATCGTCCGGCTCAACGATTACGATTTCGGCGAAGGCGTGGTGCCGACCGTGACATACGCGACTCTGCCGCAGTTCACTTACGGCATTGCGTCGACCGCGTCGGAGACATTTCCGCAAGCCGATTCCCAGCCGTACAATTTTCTCAACCTGGATGTTTACGCGCAGGACACGTGGAGGGTAACGAAAATGCTGACGTGGACGTTCGGAGTCCGCGCGACCCACAATTCGAATCCGGCGAATCCGCACGATGCGGTGGCGCGGCTGCCAGGATCGTGGGACGCGATTTCGCACGACGTCAATCAACCGCTGAGTGCGGCGATCGAGACGCGCCAAAATAACATCTTCGCGTCGACGCCGATGGCGATTCTGCAACCCAGAACGGCCATCGCGTGGCAGCCTCGGTCGAAGACGGTGTTGCGAACGGGATTCGGTCTGTTCAGCGACATTCTGCCTGGAAGTGTGGTGGATCTCGTAGGGATCAATCCGCCGTACTCGAAAACATTTCAAGGCGGTCTGTTGGGCACAGCGGGCGGAACGGGGATTGACAGCGCGAACGCCGCAACCGTTGCGGCGAACCAGACGTTCACTTCGGGGTTCGCGCACGGGCAGTTATCGTGCGCATCGGCGCTTTCGAATCCGGCGACGTGCCTGCAGCCGGTAGCGATCACGGCGGTTCCGGACGGCAAGCTTCACGCGCCGTACTTCATCGAGTGGAGCTTCGCGGTGGAGCAGCAGGTCGGCTCCACGATGAATCTGCGGGCGCAGTACGTGGGTACGCGCGCGGTGAATCAGCCGTACGAAACGCAGGTGAACGGATATCAGACTGTGTGCCAGGGTTGCTTTGCGCCGTTTCCGTACGGCCAGCCGCGGGACCCGCGATTTGGCGCGGTGACGCAGCTTTCGACGGGCGCAAACAGTCATTACAATGGGCTCCAAATGACCGCCGACAAGCGGCTCGCGCACGGGTTTCAGGTCCTGGCGAATTATACGTGGAGCCGCTGCATGGATACGGTTTCGAACGGCGGATTTCTGCCGTTTTCCGCGGGAGGCATCCTCTCGCCGCTACCGGGTGAGCTGGGGCGGCAATACGGACCTTGCGATTACGATGTGCGGGGCAACCTCACGGCTCAATACGTTTATCAGTTGCCGTTCAAGGCGCGGAACAAAGCGCTGGGGATTGCGGTCAATGGATGGCAGGTGTCCGGAACGGCGTTCTGGCACAGCGGCGTGCCCTTCTCGGTATTGAGCACGCCGTATTCAGCGAATGGCGACGGGATTGTGCAAGGGAGCGGTCCGCAATATGCGAGCGTGGTTGCGGGCGTGCCTCTTTATGAGCATCAGGCAATTGCGGGTGTGACGCCGGCGGGGACGGTGCAGTGGCTGAATCCGAACGCGTTCGTCTCGGCCGTCGACCCAAGCACGGGCGCGTGCACCGGCGGAAATAATGCGCAGAATTGCCAGTTCGGAGATCTTGGCAGGAACGCTCTGCGAGGTCCCGATTTCGCGTGGGGCGACTTTTATCTCACCAAATGGTTCACTCTGCGCGAGCATTTGAAGCTGCGCGTGGAGGCGCAGGCTTTCAATCTTTTCAATCATCCAAATTTCGCGCTTCCGACGGTGGTGTATGCAGGTATCCCCGGCAGACCGTCGACGCAGACAGGATTCGGAGCGCTTACCTACACCACGGCTCCTCCGACGGGACTGCTAGGGGTCGGACTGGGCGGCGACAGCTCTCCGCGCATGATCGCGTTTCAGGCACGACTGGAATTTTGATTTCGCGAGCGAATCGCATAGCCGACCGCACGTAAAGCGTAATAGACTGTATCTATGACACGTCGCGAGTTGCTTGCGCTGGCTGTTGCCGCTCCGGTTTTGCGGGCCGCGGGAACGCCGGCCCCTCCGGTCGTCGTTGCGCCGACCTCTTATACCGATAAGCTGGACGATCAGATTCTGTGGATGTTCGATCAGCTTGGCGGCGCCGGCAAGCTGGTGCGCAACAAGACGGTCACGATCAAGATGAACCTGACCGGGAGTCCGACGCTGAAGTTTCAGGGGCACGCGCTGGGGACGACGCATTACACGCATCCGGCGACGGTGATGGCGATGGTGAGCGTGCTGGACGGCGCGGGAGCGAAACGCATCCGGCTGGTGGAGAGTGCGTGGGGCACGGGCGGGCCGCTGGAAGAATATCTGCTCGATTCCGGGTGGAATGTTCGCGCGCTGCAGAACGCTTCGCACAAGCTGGAGTTTGAAAATACCAACGCGCTGGGGCTGGGGAAGAAATATTCGCGGCTGAAAGTGCCGAATGGCGGACATATTTATCCATCCTTCGACCTGAACCATTCTTACGAAGATACGGACGTCTTCATGTCGATGGCGAAGTTGAAGAATCACGCGACGTGCGGTGTGACACTCTCGATGAAGAACTGTTTCGGGATCACGCCCGCGTCCACTTATGGCGATGACGCGGGGATTCATGAGCCGAATGAGAAGCCGACCAAGGGGCGAGGCGAGGTTTGCCACATCGGCAAGAGGCAGCCATCGGCGACGGCTTCGGCGGAGCGCGATCCTTCGACCAGCCGCGATCCGGGGTATCGCATGCCCCGCATCGTGGCCGATCTGGCGGCGACGCGGCCGATCGACATCGCGTTTATCGACGGCATCGAGACGATTTCGGGCGGCGAGGGTCCGTGGATTCGCGGTGAGTTGAAATACGTTAAGCCGGGAGTGCTGATCATGGGCACGAACGCGGTGACAACGGACACGGTGGCCACGGCGGTGATGGGTTACGATCCTCGCGGGAAGCGCGGAACGAAGCCATTCGAGACGTGCGATAACACGCTGTTGCTGGCGGAGGCGCTGGGTGTGGGATCGGCTGAGTTATCGCGTATCGAAGTGCGCGGCGCACCGATTGCACAGGTTCGGTACCAGTTCCGCTGATCGCAAATGCCGCAGATCTCGCTGCCGGTCATCCCTAAGCTGACGTTCACTTCGGTGATCGACATCCTGGCGGTCGCCATTCTGATTTATCAGCTCCTGCTGATCATCCGTGGCCGGCGGGCGGCGTACGTATTAAGCGGCTTGTGGGTGCTGACCATCGTTTATCTGATCGCGATGTACGCGCACTTGGAGTTGTTGCGGAGCGTGTTGGCCGCAATGGCTCCGTATACTGCGATCGGGCTGATCGTGATGTTCCAGTCGGAGCTGCGGCGGGTGCTGGCACGCATCGGGCGAAGCCGGTGGCTTGGATTGGGAGGACAGCTGGAGCGGCGCGAGGTAGTGGACGAAATTCTGCTCGCGTTGGAGCAGATGTCGGAGCTGAAGATGGGCGCGCTGATCGTGGTGGAGCGGGAGATCGGCCTCCGAACGTTCATCGAGAGCGGAGTTGCGTTGAATGCCAACGTTTCCCGCGATTTGTTGTGCGCGATTTTTCAACCGGGCGGGGCGCTGCACGACGGCGCGGTGATTCTGCAGGGGGAACACATCGCGGCGGCGGCGTGTTTCCTTCCGCTAACGATGAACCCGGGGACGATGCGGAAGCACGGGACGCGGCATCGCGCGGCGATCGGGGTAACTGAAGAGTCGGATTGCGTCGCGATCGTGGTTTCCGAAGAAACCGGGCAGGTATCGATGACTGCGCGCGGGGAACTCGAACCCGACGTGTCGATCGACCGGGTGCGGGAGCGCCTGACCATCGCCACCTCGGGCAGGCATCGCGAGCGGACGATCGAGCCGCAGTGGAACGGGGTTGAGCGGTGAGACTGATCACGCGCAATTTCGTATGGAAGCTGGGATCGCTGGCGCTGGCAGTGCTGCTATGGGTTGCGATTCTGGGCGAGCCGGAGCTGGTGACCACGCACTCCGCGCCGATCCTCTATAAGAACCTGCCGCCCGGATTGCTGATCGGCAGCGCCGCGCTGGATCAGGTGCGTGTCGAGTTGCGCGGACCGTCAGGAAAATTGTTGCCGGATCGTTTGGCGGAGATGGCGGTGCTGCTCGATTTATCGGACGTAAAGGGGCCGGGAGAGCGGACGTTCACATTATCGGACGCGGATTTTCACCTGCCGCAGGGCGTGGCATTTCTACGCTCCGTCCCATCGCAATTACGGGTGCAATTCGCAAAGCTGATGTCGCGCGAGGTGCCGGTGAACGTTCGGATCTCCGCGCAGCCGCCGGCGGGATATCGCATGGTGAGCCGGGAGACGGTGCCGGAGAAGTTGCGGATCGCGGGTCCAGAGGGGCGCGTGAACGCGGTTTCGAGCGCCGAGACGGACGCGATTGATTTAAGCGGGATCACGGCGAATGCGGACATAAAGGTGAACGCGTTCATCGCGGACCCGCAGGTACGGTTTGAAGTTTCCCCGGTGGTGACCGTGAAAGTGATTATCGAGAAAAACGGCGAGAAAAACCAATAATGAGAAAATTGTTTGGAACGGACGGCATGCGCGGCGTGGCGGGCAAGCCGCCTCTGGACCCGGCGACGACGTTTGCGGTGGGGGTGGCTCTCGCGAAATGGATCGGTCAGCATCACCTGGATCCGGAGGTGGTGATCGGCATGGACACCCGCGAATCAGGGCCGTGGATCGCGGCGCAGGTTGCGGGGGGCTTGAAACAAAATGGAGCGAGGGCGCGATTCGCCGGATTGATCACCACGCCGGGAATCGCGCAGGTGACGCGCACGGGTCCATTCGCGGCGGGCGTGATGATTTCGGCGTCGCACAATCCTTATTATGACAACGGGATTAAGATCATCGATCACTCGGGGTTCAAACTGCCGGATGAGCAGGAGCACGCGATAGAGCAGGACATTTTCGCCTGGCTGGAAAAGGGTGAAGCACCAGCGCCGGCGGAACTGACGACGGATGAGGGTCTGGATGAGGCCTATATCGAGGATCTGGCGGCGACGCTGCCCGGGGGGCTCGGCGAATTGCGGCTGGTAGTGGACGCTTCGAACGGAGCGGCCACGTATCTCGCTCCGGCGCTGTTTGAGCGGCTGGGAGCGACGGTAGATTGCATTCATTGCGCGCCGGACGGGAGGAATATCAATCTGCAATGCGGTTCGCAGCATCTGGAGAGTCTGCGCGAACGGGTGATGGAGACGCGCGCCGATCTGGGGGTTGCGTTCGATGGGGATGCGGATCGCGCGATGTTCATTTCGCATTCAGGGAAGGTGGTGGATGGCGATGCGGTGCTGCTGGTGACCGCACTGCCTCTTCATGCGCGCGGGCGTTTGAACGAAGTGATCGCGACGGTGATGTCGAATCTTGGACTGGAAGTCGCGCTGCGGGAGCATGGCATCGGACTGGTGCGAACTCCAGTGGGCGATAAATACGTGCTGGATGAGATGGTAAAGCGCAACGCTCCGCTGGGTGGCGAGCAATCCGGGCATATTATTTTCCGCGATTACGCAACCACTGGCGACGGATTGCTGACGGCGCTGCGAGTATTGGAGGCGATGCGCGAATCGGGGCAGGATCTGGACGCGCTGACATCGGCGTTCGTTTCGTATCCGCAATTGCTGGTGAATGTGCGGGTGAAGGAGCGGCGTCCACTGGCCGAGCTCGAAAGTGTCAACGCCGGGATTCGCCGCGCGGAATCGGAGTTTGGCTCGACCGGCCGCGTGCTGGTGCGATTCTCGGGAACCGAGCCGCTGGCGCGCGTGATGGTGGAGGGGCCCGCGCTGGATCGCGTGACGTATCACGCGCATGCGATCGCGGACGCTGTCGGTAAGGAACTGGGTGTGGCGTGAAATACAAAAGCCCGCTGAAAGCAGGCTGCCGCCAAAATTGGCCGCCCCACATGCGAGACCTGATAATTTGGGGCGCGTTACACTATTTCTGATGATTCCGATTATTTTGTTCGCCACTCTTCTCGCGCAATCACCGAAGCCTCCGGGCGAGGATTGGGTTTCTCTTTACAACGGCAAGGACCTTACAGGTTGGGTCAACGTAGGCCATGAGAAGTGGGAGCCGGAACCTAACGGCGTGTTGCACGGAATCGCGGTGACGAAGGATTACGGATATTTGGAGACCGAAAAAAGCTACAAGGATTTCCAGATGTCGCTGCGATTCAAGTGCGAAGGCGACGGCAATAGCGGCGTGTTTTTCCATACCTGGTTCAAGCCGGGCACGGCCGACGTGACGAAGGGTCCGCAGTTTGAAATCGATTGCACACTGGGCAAACACACCGGCGGCGTCTACGAGCAGAAGCGCGGATGGATCGTGTGGCCATCGCCCGAAAATGAGTCGGTAGTGCGGCTGGGCGATTGGAACGAGTATCTACTGATGGTGGTGGGCAACCACTACATCGCGCGGCTGAACGGCGTAATCATGGTGGATTATACCGATCCAAAGCCCGAAAGCGACGATGGGCCGCTGGCGCTGCAACTGCATTCGGGCGGTCGGGGCAACATGCGATTCAAAGACATCATCGTTCGAGATCTGTCTCACCGGTAAAACCAACGGTGAGGCTGTTTTACTGCGATCACTTTGAAATTCCTTTGCCTGACGGGCATAAATTTCCGATGCAGAAATATCGTTTGCTGCGGGAGCGCCTCATACAGGACGGGTTTTGGCAATTGGAACCGGCGACTCCCGCGCCGGTCGAGACCATCGCGCTGGCGCACGATCCGGAGTACGTCGCGCAGTTCGTGAACGGCACGTTGTCATCGAGCGCGATGCGGAGAATTGGGTTTCCCTGGTCGGAAGGCCTGGTGAAACGAACGCTCGCATCGGCCGGAGGCACGCTGGCTGCGACTCGCGACGCCATTGAGACGGGATTCGGCGGAACGCTGGCGGGTGGGACGCATCACGCATTTCGCGCGGAGGGGTCCGGATTCTGTGTGTTCAACGACATTGCGATCGCGATTCATTCATTGCGCCCTAAGCGCGCCGCGGTGATCGATCTCGATGTTCATCAAGGCGACGGCACGGCGCATTTCTTCGAGCACGATCCAGATGTGTTGACGATCTCGCTTCATGGCGCGAATAATTTTCCGTTTCGCAAGCAGCGCAGCAAGATCGATGTGGAGCTGCCGGATAAGACCGGTGATGAAGTGTATTTACGGGCGCTCGATTCCGTGCTGCCGCGGGTACTCGAATTTGCGCCTGAGATTGTGTTCTATCTCTCCGGTGTGGATGCGCTTGCGAGCGACGTGCTCGGCCGGTTGGCGCTGACGACTGAGGGATTGAAAGCTCGGGATTCGCGGGTGATCGGGACGTGTTTCACGAACAAACTGCCGCTGGTTATCACGCTTGGCGGTGGATATTCGAAGCCGATCGAACTGACCGCGGAGGCGCACGCGAACACGTTTCGAGTGGCGGCGGAAGTTTATGGGATCAGGTCATCCGGCAGCGAGCTACCGCGGTTTTCCAGCCTTTAAATAATTGTTCGCGGTGATCCACGCCCATCTTGGGTTCGAAAACCCGTTCGGCGCGCCAGAATTTCCGTAGCTCATCGAGACTTTTGAAGAATCCGGTGGCCAGGCCTGCTAAATACGCCGCGCCCAGAGCGGTCGTTTCGATGTCCGCGGGACGGACCAGCGGGGACCCGAGAATATCCGCCTGAAACTGCATCAGAAAATTATTCGCGGTCGCGCCGCCATCGACGCGGAGCTCCTTCAATTTGTGACCGCTGTCGGACTCCATCGCCTCCACCAACTCGCGCGTCTGATAGGCGATGCTTTCGAGCGCCGCGCGCACCAGGCGAGGCCGATCCGTTCCAGCGGTGATGCCGGTGAAGATGCCTCGCGCCGAGGAGTCCCAGTGCGGCGCGCCGAGTCCAACAAATGCCGGAACGAAAAAGGCGCCGCCGGTATCGGGCACCGATGCCGCGACGGTTTCGGACTCCGCGGCGGTCGAAATGATTTGCATTTTATCGCGCAGCCATTGCACGGCCGCGCCGGCGATGAAGACGCTTCCTTCCACCGCAAACTGAGCCGAGGAGTCCGGCGACGCGGCGCGCGTCGCGAGAAGACGATTCCTTGAAATGGGAGCCGAATTGCCGGAGTGCATCAAGGCGAAACATCCGGTGCCGTAGGTATTTTTCGAGAGTCCGGGAGCGAAGCATGCCTGCCCGAACAGCGCCGCCTGCTGATCGCCGGCGATTCCAGCGATTGGGATTTCGCCGCCGAAATGCTCGGCCGCGGCGATGCCGCAAATGCCCGACGATGGCACGATCTTCGGCATCATCTCGCGCGGTACTCCGAAGATCGATAGCAGCTCGTCGTCCCAATCGCCTGCCGCGAGATTCATCAACATAGTACGCGAGGCGTTGGTGAAATCCGTTACATGCGAGGCGCCGTTAGTGAGCTTCCAGATCAGCCAGGTGTCGACATTGCCGAACAAAAGGTCTGCGGGACGAGTCGCGACGTGATCGAGAATCCAACGAATTTTGCTGGCGGAGAAATAGGCGTCGATGACGAGCCCGGTTTTGCGTTCAATGGTCTCGCGCGATTGAAGGGCGTCGCAATAGGCGGCCGTGCGTCGGCATTGCCACACGATGGCGGGCGCCACTGGTTCCCCCGTGTGGCGATCCCAAACGACGGTGGTCTCGCGCTGGTTGGTAATGCCGATTGCCGCGACATCACGCGCCGTCAGGTTACCGGCGCTCAAGGTTCTGCGCGTGGCGTCGAGCTGCGCGCGCCAGATGGCGTTGGCATCCTGCTCCACCCAGCCCGGCTGCGGATAAACGCACTCGATCGGGCTCGATTCCATCGCGACTCGGCGGCCTTCCTGATCGTACAGCGCGGCCCGGGCGCTGGTGGTTCCTTCGTCCAGGGAAAGAATGAATGGCACTCACGCATTATAATGGGATCGTATGTTCTTCCGCCGGGACAAAGCCCACCAATCGACCTTTGAAGAGCGCATCGCGAATCTGAAGCAGTATGGATTCCAGAGCATTCGCCAGACTTCCGGCACTGCTCGTGTGACGCGCGGATGCACCGGAGCGATCGTAGACAACCTGGGCGACGGTAACGTGAAGATCGGCAAGGCGGGCGTGCTGGTGGGCGATGAGATCGGCGAGCTGGTGAACCGCGGCTACCAGATGTTTGTGCGCACCCCCTCGGGCGAGGAGTTGCCGGCCCTGGCGACGCACTTGAAAGAACTGCATGCCTTCGACGAGGATCTGCGGGAAGGGCTCGGCTTGACCAGCCTGTACAATGTGTCGCTCGGCACCACCACCGATGAACATCTTTACGACCGCGTGGTCGATCGCGACAAGGGCGCAGCCCCTCGACCCTGGGAAAAGTAATATACTTGCGAGCGGCCTCAAGGAGGGGCAGGTCGAAATGTCCTTTTTAGCGTGGATGGTCCTAGGGTTGATTGCCGGATTCATCGGCAGCAAGATTGTGAATAAGCGCGGGGACGGACTGATCGTCGACATTATTTTGGGGATCGTCGGGGCGATTGTCGGAGGATGGCTCGTCGGCTACTTCGGGTACGGCGGCGTCAACGGAATGAATCTTTACAGCATATGTGTCGCGGTAGGCGGAGCGATCGTCGTGTTGCTGGTGTATCACGCCGTTCGGCGCGCATAGCGGAGTAAGAGGGGCCGGCGTTCCGTGGACTCGGCCCTTTTTGGTTCACATTTGAATCGCAAAATACGACTGCTAATATTAAGGATTCAACTGTGAAACGTCGATATAGCGTGGTTCTGTTTTGCATCCTGTTGCTGAGCCATCTCCAGGCCCAGCGAAACATTTCTGGCGAAGTCGAAATCCGGCAGGCTCTCGAACGGCTCGATACGCTCGGAAGCGTGATGATGATCGGGGCCCATCCCGATGACGAAAATACGGCTCTTTTGGCGTATTTTTCGCGCGGCCTTCACATGCGGACGGCGTACTTGTCGCTCACACGCGGCGAGGGTGGACAAAATCTCATCGGCAGTGAACAGGGTGACGAACTCGGAGTCATTCGAACGCAGGAGCTTCTCGCCGCTCGGAAAATTGATGGAGCCGAGCAGTTCTTCACCCGCGCCATCGACTTCGGATTCTCGAAAACCGCCGCTGAGACGTTCGCGAAGTGGCCTCGCGAAGCAGTGCTGGGCGACGTGGTCTGGAACATTCGCCGCTTCCGTCCCGACGTGATCGTGCTCCGCTTTTCGGGCACGCCGAGGGACGGCCACGGCCATCATCAAGCTTCGGCGATCCTGGGAAAGGAGGCTTTCTCCGCCGCCGCCGATCCTTCGAAATTCCCCGAGCAGTTGCAGTGGGTCGAGCCGTGGCAGGCCAAGCGCCTCATGTGGAACACCTTTGCCTTCACCGCCGAGCAGGAGAAGGAAGAGGCCGCGATCAAGGACAAACTGGCCGTCGACCTCGGCGAATATTCGCCGGAGCTGGGCTATTCCTACGGCGAGATCGCGGGCATGAGCCGCAGCCAGCATCGCTCGCAAGGCATGGGCGCGGCGGAGCGGAAGGGCTCGACGAAAAATTATCTTGTCACGATTGTGGGGGATCGCGCGACCAAGGATGTTTTCGAAGGGATCGACACTTCCTGGTCGCGACTGAGGGGCGGTGCGGGAATCGCGGCCATCGTCGAGAAGGCCCGCGACACCTATGCTGGCCTTCACGCCGAAACATTATTGCCTCTGCTCGTCGAAGCACGCGCGAAAATCCTTTCTTTAAACGATCCGCTCGCGGCTCGCAAGCTGCACGAGATTGACGAGACGATTGCCCTGATCTCCGGCTTGTGGCTCGACGCGGCGGCGGACAAGTATCAGGCGACGCCAGGCGCCAGTGTGAAGATCGCCATCACCGCGCTTGCGCGCGTTCCCGTGCCGGCGACGCTGCTTGGCGTGAGGGTAACCGGAACGGAAGGAGTGCCTCCGCTGGACCTCGCGCCTGCCACGCTCGTCTACAATCAGCCGAGCTTGTATTCGCTCACTATCCCTATTCCGCAATCCGAGCCCTACTCGCAGCCCTACTGGCTGGTGGAGCCGAAGGATGGCGCGATGTACCGCGTGCCCGATCCGCGCATGATTGGTATTCCCGAAAATCCGCCCGTGCTCGTAGCGCATTTTCGCGTGAAGATCGCGGGCACGGAGATCGACCTCACGCGACCGGTGGCGCATCGTTACATCGATCGGGTCTACGGCGAACAGCTTCGCCCGCTCGCGATCGTGCCTCCCGTCGGTGTCGAGCTTCCGGAACAGGCTTTAGTCTTCGCCACCGCCGAGCCGCGCAAAATCGACGTCCTCGTCAAGGCGAACACCGCGAAGGCATCGGGCGACGTAAATCTGAACGCACCCGAAGGGTGGCGCATCGAACCCGCGACCAGGCACTTCGATCTCGCCTCGACCGACGAGCAAACCACTGCCAGTTTCACGATCACGCCTCCGTCAGCCGACGCCCGCGGCCAAGTGCGCGCGGTCGCGGCCATCGGCGATCGGAAGGTTTCGTCGAGTACCGAGGTGATACAGTATCCGCACATCCCCGTGCAGACCCTGTTCCCTCCGTCGGATGCGAAGCTGGTGCGCGCCAGCATCCGCACACTGGCGAAAAACATCGGCTATATCGTCGGCGCCGGCGATGGAGTTCCCGCCGCGCTGCGCCAGATCGGTTGTGAAGTGACGATGCTCTCTCCTGACGATCTGGTTCGCGCCGATCTTTCGAAATACGACGCCATTGTCACCGGCGTCCGCGCGTTCAATACGCGTCCCGACCTGCGTGCGAATTATCAGCGCTTGTTCGATTACGCACAGAACGGAGGAACGGTCGTCGTCCAGTACAACGTGCTTGAAGGAGGACCGTTCGGAGGCAATCCCGCGCTGCTTGAGCACGTCGGCCCCTATCCTATTAAGGTCAGCCGCGACCGCGTGACGGTGGAGGAAGCTCCCGTCACATTTCCCGATCCGCAGAATCCCGTGCTGCATTCGCCCAATGAAATCACCGGGCGCGATTTCGACGGATGGGTGCAGGAGCGCGGTCTCTACTTCGCCAATGAGTGGGATCCGCGGTATCAAAGCGTCCTCGAATCGCACGATCCCGGCGAGCAGCCGATGCCCGGCGGCATGTTGTACACGAAGCTCGGAAAGGGTGTCTATATTTTTTCCGCGTATTCTTGGTTTCGCGAATTGCCCGCCGGCGTCCCGGGCGCGTTCCGGTTTTTTGCCAACATGCTGAGCGCGGCCAAGGTGCCATGACCCAAGACTCGCTAGTTGTTGCGCTCGTGGCGCACGCCCCCAGGCGTGCCGCGTCGACACTCGTGTCGACGCCTTCGTGTGGCGAGAGGAAAACTAGTGTCGCAAGACGAGATTAAAGACGAACCACCTCCCGTACTCGGCCGCTGGCCGCGCGTTTACGCGTTCATTCTGTGCGAACTCGCGCTCGTGATCTTCGCGTTCTACCTATTCACCGTTCACTTCGCGCCATGAGATCTCTCGATTGGGTCGTCCTCGTATTGTGGCTGGTCCTGCTCATCTCCTACGGTCTCTGGCGAGCCCGCGGCTCCAACACCGTCAACCAGTTTTTGCTCGCCGGAAAAACGATGCCGTGGTACGCCATGGGACTTTCCATCATGGCCACGCAGGCCGGCGCAATCACCTTTATCTCGACGCCCGGCCAAGCGTACGTCGATGGAATGCGTTTCGTGCAGGTCTACTTCGGCTTGCCAATTGCGATGGTAATTCTCTCCGCCACCGTCGTCCCCATCTTCCATCGCGCCAAGGTTTACACCGCGTACGAATATCTGGAGCAGCGCTTCGACGCGAAAACGCGTGCGCTGGTGTCGATGATTTTCCTGATAGAGCGTGGACTGAGCGCCGGCATCGCTCTGGCCGCGCCCGGCATTGTCCTCAGTGCGATTCTGCACCTTCCATTCCTGTGGACGACCCTCATCATGGGCTGCATCGTGATTGTGTTCACCACCATGGGCGGCATTAAAGCCATCACATGGGCGGACGTGCCGCAGATGATTGTGATTCTTGCGTCGCTCATTCTTGCTCTGTGCGTCGCCATTCAGATGCTGCCTCCGGGTGTCTCCTTCATGGATGCGGCAAGGCTCGCCGGCGCGGCCGGGAAACTCAACGCCGTTGTGACTCACTTCGGTTGGAAGGATCGCTACAACCTCTGGAGCGGCGTTATTGGCGGAACCTTCCTGGCGCTCGCCTATTTTGGTACGGACCAAAGCCAGGTACAGCGTTATTTGACCGGAAAGTCCATCGGCCAAAGCCGTCTCAGCCTGCTTTTTAACGCCATGGCGAAAGTGCCGATGCAATTCCTGATTTTGTACATCGGCGCCATGGTATTCGTTTTTTTCCTATTCGATAAACCACCATTGCTGTTCCATCCGCTGGAAATGGCGCGCGTTCAGGCAACCCCGCAATTCCCGGGCATCGAATCGCGATATGACGGCGCCTTCGATCATCGCCGCGCCGCCGCCCTCGAATATAAGGACGCGAGCGATGAGCCCTCGCGCGCCGCCGCTCAACAGAAGTTCCAAGCCGCGCAAAAGGACCTCGATGGAGCGCGCGCCGAAGCTCTGAAGCTATCCAAGGAGAACGATACCAACTATATTTTCCTGACGTTCGTAACGCATTATCTGCCTGCGGGCATCGTCGGTCTGGTGCTGGCCGTAATTTTCACCGCATCGATGTCGTCGAGCTCGGGCGAGATCAACTCCCTCGCCACCGTCACCGTAATAGACATCTACAAACGTCACATCCGCCCCGGCGCATCCGATCGTCATTACTTGAACGCATCGCGCGCCGCCACGGTATTCTGGGGAGCCTTCGCGACCATCTTCGCAACGTTCGCCTACAACTTCGGAGCGTTGATCGAAGCCGTGAACCAGGTGGGCTCTTTATTCTACGGAGGCCTGTTGGGCGTATTCGTACTGGCGTTCTTCGCCAAGGGAGTCGACGGCACCGCGGCATTCTACGGAGTAATCGCAGGCGAACTAGCCATTTTCGCAACGGCCAGATTCACGTCGATAAAGTTTCTCTGGTACAACGTGATTGGATCGCTCGTAGTAATCGCAGTCGCGCTGTTGATTTCGAAAATCGAGAGAAAGGCTGGCCTGACTCGCTGAACGAGTGAATCCCGGGCTTATGCCACGAGGTTATAACCCCGCACGTCCAGTGCGGGGATTTGGCCGCGATAGGAACCAAATCATGCCGCCTGATAGACTAGGCGCATGAAGCGCATGACTCTGAACCTCGACAAAGGCTTGCTTCGAGCGGCCATGCGGGAATTCAAAACCGAAACTCCGTCAGCCACCGTTCTGCACGCTCTCAAGGAATTCATCCGTTGGAGGAAACGCGAGCGGCGGCTTGAACTGAGACTCGATAGGAACATGCCCTTCGGCAGGCAAGGACAAAGACGTCGAAGACGTCGAAGAAGAAGCGATCCTAAGCCGCGAGAACGCTGGCCCCAACCGCCCAGATCGTTTCAAAAATAGATCCAACCACGGACGATTTGACACTTGCCTTCATGTTTACCTCCTGAGACCACAGGCCTGCTAGCGTTTGAACGTACTTGACGCATGACAAACAAACTAACCAGCACAGACAGGCGGCGGGGCCAACTTCACGCGCGACCATTAAGCCCAAATTCAAGAGTACCGCGAACTAACTCAACACCGCGTTCAGCGACCCCTGCCGGTACCCCTCAAGATCCAGCGTCACATAGTGAAACCCGAGCTTCTTGAAGATCCCCGTGAACGCGCGTGACATTTCCAGCGTCATCGCCCGCTCCAACTCCTCCGGCGAAATCTCGATTCGCACCACATCGCCATGGAACCGCACGCGGAACTGCCGGAACCCGAGCGCTCGAATCGCGTCCTCGCCCCGATCGACTGTCTTTACATTTTGAATCGTGACCGGCGTTCCGTAAGGTATGCGGGAACTCAAGCATGCCGACGCGGGACGGTCCCAGGTCTTCAATCCGGCGCGTTTCGATAACTCCCGAATCTCGGCCTTCGTAAGTCCCGCCTCCACCAGTGGAGCCTTCACTTCATGTAGCTTCGCCGCCCGCTGACCCGGACGGTAATCCCCCAGATCGTCGACATTCACTCCGTAAATCACATGCGCGATGCCCCGCTCGCGTGCCACTTCGTCAAGCCGCGTAAACAATTCGTCCTTGCAGTGAAAACACCGGTCGCGATCGTTCTTGACGTAGTCTGGATTGTCGAACTCGTAAGTAGCGATGTATTCGTGTCGAAAGCCATGCTCGCGGGCAAACTCCTCCGCGTCGGCCTTATGCGAGTCTGGAAGCGAAGCCGAATCCGCCGTAATCGCGACGGCTTTATCGTGCAGCGCCCGATGCGCAGCCCAAGCGAGGTATGCGGAATCCGCGCCGCCCGAGTAGGCGACAATCACGCTCGATAAATCCTCAAGCGAAGCCAGGAGCTTCTGCTCCTTAACTTCAACCGTACTCATACTCTTATTGTAGCGGCAGGTCTTCCTGCCCGTCGGCCGGCGCTTCCACCACCGTGTCTGGAATCAGACCCGCCGCCGCCACCTGATCGCCTGCTTCGACGTTCACCAGCTTGACGCCTTGCGTCGAGCGCCCGGCCTGCCGGATTCCGCCCGAATCGATGCGAATGATCTGCCCCTGCTTGGTGATGATCATCAGCTCGGAATCTTCCTTCACCGAAAGAATACCCACCACTTTGCCCACCCGCGGAGTGGTCTTCATATTAATAACGCCCTTGCGCCCACGCGCCGTCAGCCGGTAATCCACCAGCGGCGTGCGCTTGCCGAAGCCGTTCTCGGATATCGAGAGCATCAGCCCCTCCTTCGGGACCACTTCCGCGCCCACCAGGTAATCGCCCTCTTCGAGCTCCATTCCGCGAACGCCGCGCGCCGGCCGGCCCATCGGGCGAACGTCGCTTTCCTTGAAGCGGCAAGCCATCCCCTCGTGCGTCCCGAGGAAGATGTACTCTTCACCCGTAGTCAGCCGAGCCGCCAGCAGCTCGTCGCCTTCATCCAAGCCGAGCGCGATGATGCCCCTCGCCATCGGATTATCGAACTCCGTGAGCTCGCACTTCTTAATGACTCCCTGTTTCGTCACCATCACGATAAATTTGTCGGGCACGAATTCCTTAACCGGCAGGAAGGCGGTAGCCGATTCATCGGGCTGTAATGCCAGCAGGCCCGATGCGTGTTTCCCTTTGCCCGTGGTTCCTGCATCGGGAATATTGTAGATTTTAAGCCAATAAACCCGCCCTTTATTAGTGAATATGAGCAAATAAGCGTGTGTAGACGCGACAATAAGGTGCTCCACCACATCTTCCGCCCGCGTCGACATTCCGATTCGGCCCTTGCCGCCCCTGGTTTGGCGGCGGTAGGTGTCGACGGCGGTGCGTTTCAGGTAGCCGCCGCGCGTCACGGTGACGGCAACGTCTTCCATCTGAACGAGATCTTCGAGTTTGATCTCGCCCGTATCCTCGATGATCTGGGTCCGGCGCTCGTCTCCAAAGTCCTTTTGAACTTCCTTCAGTTCTTTGATAATAACGCCCTTTAAGACCTTTTCGGAGCCCAAAATCTCCAAATATTCGCCAATTTTGACCTGGATATCGGCTAATTCTTCGATGATCTTCTGCTGTTCCATGCCGGTCAGGCGCTGGAGTTGCAGCTCGATAATCGCCTGCGATTGGCGTTCCGTAAACTCAAAACGGCCGATCAGCCCCTCGCGTGCGTCTTTCGGATTCTTCGCGGCGCGGATCAGTTGAATAATCGCATCAAGATTATCCAGAGCCTTCTTGAATCCGAGCAGAATGTGTTCTCGCTCCCGGGCTTTCCGCAGCAGGTAATCGGTTCGGCGGCGGACGACATCGGAACGATGTTCAAGGAACCGTTTCATCACCTCAACCAGGCCCATTTCCTTGGGCTGCTGGTTCACAATCGCCAGCATGATCACGCCGAAGCTGATCTGCATCTGCGTTTGTTTGTAGAGGTTATTGAGTACAACCTCGGCTTGCTCGTCGCGCTTTAGCTCGAACACGATGCGCATGCCGTCGCGATCGCTTTCGTCGCGGATATTGGAAATTCCTTCCAGCTTTTTCTCGTTGACCAGTCCCGCCGCGTATTCGATCAGCCGGGCCTTATTCACCTGGTAAGGAAGCTCGGTCACGACGATCGCCTCGCGATCTTTGCCGAAAGTTTCCGTCGCCGCTTTCGCGCGAATCTTGATCGAACCGCGGCCGTTGGTGAAGTAATCGTAGATCCCTTCACGACCCAGAATCAGCCCGCCCGTCGGAAAATCGGGACCTTGCACCACTTCAATAATTTTCGATAAAGGCGTGGCGGGATTATTGATCAGCATGACGCACGCCTCAATGATTTCATTGAGGTTATGCGGCGGAATCTTGCTTGCCATGCCGACCGCGATGCCTTCGCTGCCGTTGATCAGCAGATTTGGGACGCGCGCGGGAAGAACTTCGGGCTCCTCCTCCTGGCCATCGTAGTTGGGGCGGAAGTCGACTGTTTCCTTATCGATATCCTCGATCATGGCCGCCGAAATATGGGCCAGACGAGCTTCCGTGTACCGCTCCGCCGCCGGTGGATCGCCATCGACCGAACCGAAGTTTCCCTGGCCGTCGATCAGCGGATAACGTAGCGAAAACGGCTGCGCCATGCGGACTAAAGCATCGTAAATCGGGAGGTTGCCGTGCGGATGATACTTACCCATCACGTCGCCTGTGATCTTGGCGCATTTGCGGGTGGGACGATTGTAGTGCAGCCCCAACTCATGCATTCCAAAGAGGATACGCCGGTGGACGGGCTTCAGCCCGTCGCGCACCTCGGGCAGCGCGCGGTTGATGATCACGCTCATCGCATACGAGAGGAACGACTGCTTCATCTCGTCTTCGATATTGATTGGAATCAGGTTTTTTCCACCTCCGTCGCCGCCAAGCGGCAATTGGCCGCCGGGGGGCGGAGTGGTCGGGTCCTGTGGATCTGCCAAGCTTTAGCTCCTTAAAGGGTTCGCTTCTATTTTAACAGGTCCGCGAAGGTACAATGGAATTCTCTCCCAATGGATCGTGCGAGAAACATCGCCCTTGTTTCCCTGCTGTTCACCGCGATATTCTTTCTCGAATACACCTCGGCGCTTGACAAGGTGCACATTCCGTACGACCTGAACTCCTATCATTATCCTCTGGCCGATTATGCATTTCAGGCGATCCGCGGTGGCCGTTTACCTCAATGGGACCCGACCATTTATTGCGGCATGAGCTTCGTCGCGAATGTGCAGGCAGCGCTGTTTTATCCTCCTCAATGGATCATGATCGCCGGCAGCCTGGGAACGGCAAAGCTGTCCTATCAGTCCTTGGAATACCTGGCCTTCGCCCACGTCTGGCTCGCTTTTCTTTTATGCTTCTTCTGGCTGCACGATCAGAAGCGCCTCCACTGGCTGGCCTCGACTCTCGGCGCCGGAGGTTTCGCCTTCAGCGGTTTTATGCTGTTGCAGTTGCAGCATTTCGGGCTGATCGGCGCGTACGCTTGGATGCCCCTCGGATTCTGGGCCATTGACGAATCGGCGGCAACGGGCCGAAGGAGACCTTTGTGGAAGCTCGCGCTCGCGTTCGCGATGTGCATCCTGGCCGGCTATCCCTCCATGTGGGTCGTATTCGCGGTGTCGATGGCCGCTTACGCAGCAGCTCGGGCGCACCCACTTAGATTGATCGCCGCGGTTGGACTTGCGATGATGGTCTCCTTACTGCTTGCCGCCGCACAACTGCTGCCGGCCTTCGAGGCCGTCCAAGGAAAAACCCCCGATGCAAAATACGGCTGGACGAGCGGATTCAAAGATCCGGCATTTTTTATCTCCTACATCGCTCCCAACTATTACGACTTCGGATTGAACGTCGATGTTCAGAAAAACCACGGCAAGGAGTATCTCTACCTTGGATCCTCCGTGCTCGCCGGATTGGCGCTGCTTGTCTACCGCAGAAGGTTTCAAGGCGCCGCGCCGCTGCTGGCTGTGCTCGCCGCATCGGTTTTCTTTCTCACCAATCCTTTCGGCTTGGCCGGACGAGCCATGCATGAAACCTTGCTCGCGGATGTGTTCTCCGACTGGTATTTTCTGGCGGGAGTTACCGCCGCGCTGGCGCCTCTCGCCGCCCTCGGACTGGATGCGGGGCTGCGGCACTCCGGCAAGACTTGGCCGCCTTGGCTCGCGGCAATCGTAATTGCGCTGACCGCTCTGTGGTCGATCCGCCTCGGAATCCTATGGATAAAACAGTCGCTCCCGGCTCTCTGGCTCTCGGGCGTGGACGCGCTCATCGCTACGCTGTTGTGTAGCGCCTTGATTGCGATCTTCGCTGGTTCAAGAGGACGAATGGCGATGGCCTCCGCAGCCACGCTGCTTATTCTCGCCGCCGTCGAATATAAAGCATTTGGGACCAGCAAGCGGTTTAATGCGGCGCCGGGTCCCTTCGATGCCGACTATTCTTTGCCCGCATTTCAAGGGATGAATGAGCAGACATACAAAGTGCTTCGGGCCCATCCCGAATACCGCATGGCGAGCGACGATTACGGCCCGGATCCAGTGAACCTGAGACATGCGGGCCTAACCACCCCTCAAGGATTCGACCCGTTTTTGACAACCGCCTATCGAAACCTGATCGCGAGCCTGGGGCATTTCTCGAGCAATCGCCGCTTCGAGCTTTTCCCGGAAAACGAGGCGGCTTTGCACCTGCTGGGTGTCCGCTACTTCGGAACGGCCGAGGGCGGAGCCATGTATTCGCGCCTCAAAGCCAACCCGCGCTATCGCTTGATGTTGCCCGACGACAGCTATTACAAAATTTTCGAACTCGCCGATTCTCAGCCGGCATTCGCCTGGGAAGCTCCTGACCCGCAAACGGCCGCCCAAGCGACTGCCTGGGAGCCGGAAAGCCGCGTCTTAAAAGTTCGGTCGATAAGCGGCGGAGTTTTCCGGTTATCGGAGCAGTACTTCCCGGGCTGGCATGCGACCGTCGATGGGTTCGAGACCCCCATCGACCGCTGCCACGAAGCCTTCCAGTGCATTGCGATTTCTCCAGGCGACCATTCGGTCGAATTTAGCTTCCACTCCCGGTGGCTGCGGACAGGAGCGATGATAAGCCTGTTTACTTTGTCGCTCGGGATCGCCCTTCTTAACGTGAAGCGCCTGAGGACGTACTAAACTCAGAGCTATGCGTTTTTTAATCCTGCTCGCCGCAGCGGTGTGCGCACGGGCGCAGACGAACGAAGCCTGGACTCGGCCCTTTCCTGCCCATCGTGTGATTGGGAATGTCTATTACGTGGGCACTTACGACCTTGCCTGCTTCCTAATCGTTACGCCCAAAGGCAATATTCTGATCAATACCGGCGTTGACGGATCGGTGCCGATGATCGAGTCGAGTATCGCGTCGTTGGGCTTTAAACTTGAGGACACCAAGATCCTGCTGACCACGCAGGCCCATTACGATCACGTCGCCGGGATGGCGGAGATCAAGCGCCTGACCGGAGCGAAGATGCGGGCGACCGAGGGCGATGCGCCGGTGCTGGAGGACGGCGGCAAGAGCGATTATTTATTTACCACCGCGGAATATCGATTCGCCCCCGTGAAGGTCGATGACTCGATCGGAGACAGGCAGAAGATTTCCCTCGGCGGCACTACTTTGATCGCCTATTCGCATCCCGGCCACACGCGCGGCAGCGTCAGCTACGGGCTTACGATCGCCGAGAATGGGCGTAATTATCGCGTGCTGATCGCGAACATGGGGTCGATCAATCCCGGCACCGTGCTGATCGGAAACAAGAAATATCCGCGGATTGCGGACGACTATGCGCGCACCTTCCGCGAGCAGAAAAAACTATCGTGCGACATTTTTCTGTCTTCGCACGCGTCGCAGTATCAACTTCACGACAAATGGAAACCGGGCCAGGCGTACAGCCCAGATACGTTTGTCGATCCCGAAGGATACAAGGCGGCGGTGGGTCGCGCCGAGGCCGCTTACCTCGAAGCGGTGGAGAAGGAAAAGAGAATCCGCCAGGATACTAAGTGATCTGGGTTCGTATACTCAGCATTCCCCCGAACATACAAATCCGCCGCTCCAGCGTAGTATCGATATCACGCCGAGAGCGCGGCCGATACGGGAACACTCGATAACACGGTGAACCACGTAGGATACGGACGCCTCCCGGCGCATCCTCAGAATAACCCCGTATTTTGCAAACGCAAACAGAATCAGGCGTTCATCACGCGGTTCATGCGCTCGATGGCTTCGTCGATTTCGGCCGTGTTCTTGAACCCGATGGTGACCGCGTCGACGCAGCCCAGGTTCATGGCGAACTTCATCGATGCGTCGCGATCCTCGGCGGTGATGAAACTGCCTTCGCCGACCAGCTTCATGCTGATCACGCCCATCCCTTGCGCGTGAACCTTCTTGGTATGCGCCACCACTTCATCGACATTGCCGGGCATGTTCACATCCCTCATCTCCGGCGTATCCATGTGGGAGCCTTTGTGATTCATGCGGATCATCGCGATGTCGAGAAACTCGTTCCCCGGGATCGTTCGGAGCGCTGGCAGCCCGTGAATGGAGGCTCCGTGGCACAGGATCACCTTCTTGCTCTTCGCCTCCGAAAATTGGTCTTGCAGACTCTTGTAATCGGTGGCCCATGTGGGAGGACGCAGGCAATGAAGCAGCAGGATGTCGATATATTCGGTGCCCAGCTGCTGGCGAAACAGGTCGATCTTCGCCGCGGGATCGCCGGTAGGAGGCGTGCTGTACTTGGTCATCAGGCGATAGCTGTCGCGCGGCAGACCCTTCAACGCGATGGCGAGCATCTCCGACATCCCGTGATACGACTCCGCTGTTTCGAAGAATCGAATGCCATTGTCATAGGCGTGGCGAACCAGGCGTGTAAACTCGGGCTGCCCGAGATTTCGCTGCACGGCTCCGCTGCCGGTGCCCGTGCCGAAGGCGAGCCGGGTGACCTTCACGTTCGATTTACCGAGAGTGACCCAGTCGGTAGCGAGGCGTTTCGTGGGCGCGGCCGAGAGCGCGGTGGCGGCAACACTGGAGATCAGAAAATCGCGGCGGGTGAGAGCCATAAATGATTGCTCCTTTATGTGCCACTTTATCACGACCTTGCCGTGTTCATCCGCCCCCGTTTTTGGAGTCCTCCATTATTGTTTGATCAGGAGTCCGGCGCAGGCCGGATCGATCGGCAGGCGCAATACTAGTACAAGCGTCGGCCGGTCTACATGCCGGTAAACTTCCGGCCCCTGTGCGGACGGGGTAACGTAACGTAGCTTCCCGCTGTGGAAGGGTAAATCAGGTGCAGCTAAAGGGCGCGCGTCCGATACTTTTTTGCTCTGCCGGTTCTTTGAAATGATGCATACGTCGTACAATACGACGTCAGATGGTAATTATACGTAACGTCAACGAATCGCATTTCATGAACGTTGATCTCGATATCTATTCGAGATCCAGCCTGGAACCGCTCGTCGCCGCAATGGGCCAGAGGGTACGTGTGCTTTTCGTCGGCCGTACCCAGCGAATTTACGAAGCGCACCTTGAGCTCCGCAGGATCACCCAAACCGCGGACTCGACCATCCGTGGTTTTTGCGCGTTAATACGGACTCTATCAAAAGAACAGCGCAATTCGTGGGACCAAGCCAGGGTTCGCGAGTTTAGCGTCGGCATTCAGGCGCGGCTGAAGCCGATCACTTTCGAAATCACTCTTGATGAACGGACCGTCAGAGCTGCCTACGAAGTGAACGCTAGGATCAACTTCACGATCTATTCACCATCCATGAAAAACATCAACGGATAGGAGTATCAGCCCGGCTCTCTGCTATGATCGATCAGGAGCGTTCCTGCTAGGTTGGTGTACGGTCTTCAAAAATTGATCCAATGCTCAATGTCATGGAGTCCGGCTCGATTTCGCGCCGGTGAGCCAGCTCCGGTGGGGTAACCTGCCTTGGAGACGCCTAATGGCGCGCGGAGGATTCCCCCCTTGTTGTCTGGGGTCAAATGACGGAGACTGGGACGGCTGTGTGGTGCGCTCCTGTTTGATTTGTCTTTAATTCCTTGACCAATCTACTCTTCATCGGCGATATTTTCGCCTCGCCTGGGCGTTCGATCGTCGCCCGCCATTTGAAGGAAATCGTCGCTGCGGAGAAAATCGACCTTTCGATCGCCAACGCCGAAAATTCCGCCGGAGGCTTCGGCATCACGCCGCAGCTTGCCGATGAGCTGTTCGGCCATGGACTCGACGTGCTCACCAGCGGCAACCATATTTGGGATAAGCGTGAGATTTACGATTATTTCGCGCGCCAGCCGCGCTTGCTGCGTCCGGCGAATTATGTAGCGGAGCTGCCGGGCGTGGGCATCGTGGTGGTCGAGGCTCGCAACGGCGTCGATTGCGCCATTATCAATCTGCAAGGCCGCGCCTATATGCCGACCACCGACGATCCGTTTCGCAAAGCCGATGCGCTGCTGGCCGAGCTGCGTCCGGAGGTCAAAGTAAGGTTCGTCGATTTTCATGCCGAGCTGACCAGCGAAAAAGTAGCCATGGGCTGGTATCTCGACGGGCGCGTGTCGGCGGTGGTGGGCACGCACACGCACATCCCGACCGCGGACACGCGCATTCTTCCCGGAGGCACCGCGTATCAGACCGACGTCGGCATGACGGGTCCGTACACTGGCGTGATTGGCGTCAATAAAGATATCGTGCTGCAAAAATTCCTGACGCAGATGCCCGTGCGGATGGAAGCGGCGCGGCATGGCGCGGAACTGCATTCGGTGATCGTGACTGTCGACGAATCGACGGGCAAGGCAGTCGCCATTAAAAGACATACAATCGTCGGAATATGACGTGCCTACAGAGCCGCGACCATCAGGAGCGGTTTGTTGCGTCGCCCTTATGACCTTCGATGAAGCACGTGAATGCGTCTTGCGCGAAGTCCTGGCGAAGCGGGATCAGCAAGAAGAAGTGCACGTGCTCGATGCCGCGGGTCGCGTGTTGGCGGAAGATGTCACCGCCGATCGCGACTATCCTCCCTTCGATCGCTCGGCTCGGGACGGGTTCGCGGTTCGCGCCGCCGATGTGCCGGGGGACTTGCTCGTCACCGGCGAAGTGCGTGCGGGAGCCGTCTTCGAACGCGAAGTGAGCGCCGGCAGCGCGGTCGAGATCATGACGGGGGCTCCGCTGCCGCGCGGCGCCGATGCAGTCGTGATGGTGGAGCATGTGGAACGTCGCGAACACTGCGTTGCGATTTCCCGGTCCGTTAAGGCGGGCGAGAATTTTACGCCGCAAGGGACCGAGGCGAAGCGTGGCGATGTGGTGCTTCACACCGGCCACAGAATCGGATTCGCGGAGACCGGCGTCCTCGCCATGGTCGGACGCGAGCGCGTGGAAGTGTTCAGGCAGCCGCGCGTGGCGATTCTACCGACCGGCGATGAGATTGTCGAGGCTGGTGTCGAACCCCTGCCCTATCAGATCCGCAATTCGAACGCGTGGTCACTCGCCGTGCAGGTGAGGCGGTCAGGTGGGACGCCGGAAATTTTGCCCATCGCGCGCGATTCCTACGAATCGACCCGCTCGTCCGTTGAACAAGGACTCCAGTCGGATTTGCTGCTGCTCTCCGGAGGCGTCTCGGCGGGGAAGTACGACATCGTCGAACAGGTGCTGGCCGATCTGGGCGCGAAGTTTTTCTTCACGCGCGTAAAAATACAACCGGGCCAGCCGCTGGTGTTTGGAACGGTGGGAACTAAATTCTTCTTCGGATTGCCGGGAAATCCCGCCTCGACCATGGTGACGTTCGAGCTGTTCGCTCGCGCCGCCGTGGAACGACTGGCAGGGTGCGCGGAGCCGATGCTGCCCCTGCTGCGGGCCACGCTCTCGCGCGATTTTCAACACAAGCCGGGCCTCACGCGCTTTCTGCCCGCTAGACTATATAAGGATGGTTCGATGATCGAGCCCCTGGGATGGCAGGGCTCAGGCGATATTCCGGCGCTGGCGCGCGCCAATGCATTTTTAGTCGCGGAGGCGGATAGGGAATCGTGGAAGGAAGGCGACGATATTCGCGTGCTCGTTAAATAGAGCGTGAAATGAAAAAGCTTTCCCATTACGATGCACAGGGTCGCGCGGCCATGGTGGACGTTTCGGCGAAGATCGAGACCAGACGCACCGCGACGGCACAGGCGTTCGTGAAGATCCGGCCCGGTGTGCTGAAAAAGCTGCCGCGGAATCCGAAGGGCAATCCGCTAGAAGCGGCGCGCTTCGCCGGGATTGCCGCGGCGAAGAAGGCCTCGGATCTGATCCCGATGTGCCATCCTCTCCTGATCTCGCATGTCGATGTGGACGCGAAAATCGAAGCCCGCGGCGTCCGCATCACCGCGACGGTCTCGATCACCGGCAAAACCGGCGTGGAGATGGAAGCGCTCACCGCCGCTGCGGTCGCTGCGTTGACGGTTTACGATATGACCAAGGCGCTCGACAAGTCGATCGAGATTCAGGACCTCTACTTGCTAACCAAAACTGGTGGGAAATCGGGGGACTTCAAGCGGTGATTCAGGTGGCAATTGTAACCATCAGCGATTCGGCGTCCGCAGGCACGCGCGAGGATCTTTCCGGTCCAGCGCTTGAACAGCGCGTGATGGAACTCGGCTGGACCGTCGCGCAGCGCGCTCTCGTTCCCGACGAACGAGCGTTGATTGCCAAGACTGTCGCGAATCTTTGCGGCTGCGATGTGATTCTCACTACCGGTGGAACCGGACTGGCACCCCGCGACGTCACGCCGGAGGCCATAAAAATGATCGCGGAACGCGAGGTGCCCGGATTTGGCGAGCTGATGCGCAGCGAGGGTCTGAAGTCGACCAGATTCGCTCCGCTTTCGCGCGGGGGAGCAGTCACGAGAGGATCTGCCCTCATCGTGATGCTCCCCGGCTCGCCTCGCGGTGCGGTTGAGTCGCTGAATGCGGTCTCTGGTCTGATCCCGCATGTGGTCGATTTGTTACATGGCCGGACGGAACATAAGGAGAAACTTGGTGCCTCGTTGTAGCATCATATATAGCGTGAGCCAAAAACTCCTTTCGCTGGTTTGTCTTGGTGGTTTGCTTACTGCGCAGGCACCGGATAAACAGGCTCCGGTCAAACCGGACGACGAATACACCATCAGAGTTAGTTCCCATTTCGTTCTGGTCCCCGTTTCGGTGATGGATCATAAGGGCGAGTTCGTCAACGGCCTCACGCCGTACGATTTCGAGCTGTTCGACAATAACAAGCCGCAGATCATTACCGAAGATGTCGCCTCCCACCCCATCTCATTGGTTATGGTGATTCAAGCCAACAGCAGCGTGGAACTGTTTCTGCCTAAAATTCAGAGGCTCGGCAATCTCGTGGAAGCGCAGCTTCTGGGCGAGTCGGGCGAAGTGGCGGTATTGGAGTTCGACCACCGCATTCAGACGTTGCTTCCCTTCACCTCGGACCCCGATAAACTGGCGCCGGCGTTGAAGAAATTGAGAGCGGGAAGCTCCACCGCGGCGGTCAACGACGCCATGATGCGAGCGGTCAATATGCTCAAGAACCAGCCGATGGAGCGGCGGCGCGTAATCATGGTCATCGCCAAGAATGAGAGTCGCGGCAGCGAAATCAGCACGCGCGAAGTGATGTCCGCCATGGATTTCGCGCAAGTCTCCGTTTATCCGATCGACATCTCGAAGATCATCTCGGAGCTTACGGCCACGCCTCAGCCGAGTCGTCCAAACGCAATTCCGCCGGAAGCGATGCCCATCACCGCGGGCGTAATCGGCACGCCGACCACCGTTACCCAGAACGACATGGGGAACTGGGTCCCGCTGATTAAGGATGTATTTGACGTGGCGAAAAGTGTTTTCATTCCCAATCCTCTCTCGGTCTATGCCAGATACACCGGCGGCCACCAATATTCCTTCGCCACGCAAGGCGACCTCGAACGGGCCGTTTCCAAGATCGGCGCCACGCTGCACAGCGAGTACATGCTTACTTACAGGCCGACGAATCTGAGCGAGCCGGGCTTTCATCAGATCGTCGTTCATGTGAAGCACCGGGACCTGAAAATCACCACGCGCGACGGCTACTACTCCGCGGGCGGACCGCAGTAACTCAGCGCGACTGCCCCGCCGGCTCAACGATCGCGGTCATCGAACCTTTCGACTCCTGCATGCGAGGATCGGCTCCGTAGCTTTGAATCTGAGCGCGGCCAAACTCCGCCTGTTCCCGCTCGCACGTCATGACGATGGTGCGTCCGGTGGTGTCGACCTCCACCGCGTGCTGAAAAGCCCCTTCGGGTGAGACAGAGAAAATGGCGCCCAGCATCTCGATCACGTAGTCGTAGGAATGAAAGTCGTCGTTCAAGAGTACAACGTTGAACAAAGGCGTTATCTCATCCGTCGGCGCGACGCCTGGCGTGGTGCCGGTATCCGGCTTAGTGGTCGGCGGCATTTCCCTCTTTCGATGCTAAACTGAAAGGGAAGGGGGGCGCAACGGTTTCGACGGGATTGATTCTGTCGTGGTGAGTCGTGCCGGGTTCCGAGCTCCCGTTAAACGATCGGAAAACAACAACTGCCAATAATCAGCAGTTTGCTTACGCAGCCTAATTAATTAGGTCGCCGTTCTGAGCCGTGGGCTTGCACGCGGTTTAAGGACGTCATTTCGCAGGATAGGCCCAAAGCTTCCGTCTGGAGCTGAAAGCCGAGATCAATCAGGCTAAGCCGCTTCCCTCTTGCCGGTTCTTATGGAGCGGTCGAAAAATACCGAATCGGAAACGCACGTAGTCTTTTCGCGGTAGACTTTCTCGGACGCGGGTTCAACTCCCGCCGCC
>Ga0182024_10000037_pt1 | contig 224302 bp, 218 predicted proteins | sample P32metaG_FD_120480 | JGI IMG/M metagenome (GOLD analysis project Ga0182024, IMG submission 120480) | Permafrost microbial communities from Stordalen Mire, Sweden - P3-2 metaG (Illumina Assembly) | ecosystem: Environmental > Terrestrial > Soil > Wetlands > Permafrost | place: Sweden: Stordalen...
TGAGCCAGGTGACAAAGATCGGAAGGCGCGGCAGTCCCGGCGGCGGCCAGAATGGCGACTCGCCCCGATAGACGATGAACGAACCGATGAGTCCGCTGAACAGCATCATCTCGCTCGCTATCAGCATCAGGATCGCGATCTTGCCGCTCGAGATGATCGGCTCGGCGGCGGCGTCGTCGTCGAACGTATCGCGCTGCGGGCGTCTGCTCGGAGCTACTAGTGGCCTTACCTTGGCGGCCATTGCGCGATACTCCGCCATCTCAATTCTTCACCAGGATCGTGACGAGCGAGACCGCCACAAGAAATCCGATGATCGCGAAGATGATCATCAGCACCTTGCGATTCTGTTCGCGGGCATCTTCGCGAGTTACCAGGTTAGTCGGCATAGCTATCTCGATGAGACCTTGTCCAGCACCATCACGAGAAGGATCGTGGGAAGGTAAAACAATGATGCGAACATTACGCGCCGCGCCGCGGTAGCACTCTCAGGACCTATCACCAATACGATCGCCGGTACGAGCAGTACGCATCCGAGCGCGACAGATGTTACCAAGTACGCAATTCCGGCGAATCCCATCAGTGTGGGCAACGCGCCGACGATAAGAAGGATGATGCTCGACACAAAGATGACCGGATTCTCGGGATGACTATTTTCGCGATCGAGTGGAATCAGCCACAACCGCGCACGCTTGTAGTCAGCCCGATAGATCTTTGCGATCGCGAGCGCGTGCGGAAGTTGCCATAGAAACATGATGCCGAATAGCACCCACGGTTCGAGGCTAAGGCTTCCTCGCGCGGCGGCCCATCCTGCGACTGGCGGTAGCGCGCCGGGAATCGCGCCGACGATGTTGCAACTCCACGAAACCCGCTTCAGCGGTGTATACGCAAACAAGTAGCTAATCGTTATTGCACCGATCACTGCTGCACATAGCCAGTTCACGGTGAGTAGTAAGTATCCGAGGCCGGCAGCCGTCGCGAGGATGCCGAACCACATCGCATCGGCAGGCTCGATACGCTTGTCGGGAATCGGGCGAAGACGCGTGCGATCCATCATCGCGTCCGTGTCGCGCTCGATGTACTGATTGAGCGCGAGCGTACCTCCCGAGGCGAGTGCGGTTCCAATCAGCAGGTTCAGCGCGACGATCGATTCAAATGATCCTGCGGCGCCGAGATAATATCCGGCGAGCGTCGTCACCAGCACCATCGCGGTGACGCGCGGCTTGGTGAGTTCGAGATACTCCGCAGCGCGGGTGCGCGCCGCATCGATGCGAGTCTCGATTATTGCCGACCGTGCACTCATGCGGTTACGTGTCGCCCTTCCAGGAGTTCAGGTTTCGTTGCGGGCTGCCGCACAATCTTAGCTGCGCGGAAGCCGTAGAGCCGCCATGCGCGAATCGTGATGGTGAGACTCATCACCAGCACCGCCGCTCCGATCGCGACATGGGCGGTGGTCGGAAGCACTGCGCGACGGCTCCAGATGGTAATCGCGCCAAGGCAGATCTGCGTGGTGAGCAAAACGACCAGCGCCAAGGCGGGCTGTCTCAGTTGTGGCTGATCACGATGCTTCGAAAGCACGCGCGCAACCGTCCATGCGACAAAGCAAGTGACTATTACCGCGCCGCATCGATGCACAAAGTTTATCGCGATGAATTCATTCCAAAGCGGAGGGATAGCCATTCCGAATGAAGTAGGAAAATCGGGAATAGCCAGTCCGGCGCCGAGATGACGCATCAACGCACCGACTAGTATTTGCAAATAGATAATGGCGGTGGTGATCGCGGAAAGCTTCGCGAGCGGAATTCGCGCGCTCTCTTTGCGCGGTGTCGCATCGACGAACCATGGACTGGTGAAAATGGCGAGCGCGACGACGATGCAGAAAAAAGCATTCGCGGTCGCCGTATGCGCCATCGCGATCGGCAGCGGAATCAGGAACAACACCGTGATTCCTCCGAGGACCGCCTGTGCGATTACCAGCGCGAATGCGACGATCGCGAGGACGCGCACCCATCGGCGCGGCTCGCGAAGTATCGCCCACAACATCAACGTCAGCGTCAGAATCGAGACGACGCCCGCGACGACGCGATGACTGTATTCGAAAAGCACGCCGCCCTTGAGCGAAGGGATGAGCTTGCCGAACGCGAGCGGCCAATCCGGCACCGAAAGCTCGGAGCCGGTCGACTTCACCAGGCCGCCCACAAAAATCAGCACGAAGGTCGCGCCCGCGAGGAGCATCGCGAACCGATGCAATCCGCTGTTGGTTTTTCCGTTCAATTCCTAATTGTTCCTCGACTCCGCTGCGCTCCGCCTCGGAAACGGCTGCGCCGTGGCGCTGCGCGCCCCCTTCGGGCCTCTGGTTAGCCGCATGCTCGTTAGTCGGCCGCCGCGGTTAGATGTTCGGGCGGTGCGCTCTGCGGCCAGTAGTCCTCCTGGGTTTCCGGAGAGCTGTACTCGTACGGCCCGCGATACACGGTCGGCAGCTTGCCCGGCCAGTTGCCGTGGCCAGGATGAACCGGGGTGGTCCATTCGAGGGTATTGGCATGCCACGGATTCTCGGTCGCCTCCGCGCCAAACCAGTAACTGTAAATCAGGTTGAACAGGAAGATGAACTGCGCGGCTCCCAGAATGAGTGCGCTGACTGAAATAAATACGTTGATCCCCGCCAGCGGTTTGAGGAAGTCGTACTGGAGAGGATTGTAAATGCGGCGCATGTGACCGCCCATCCCGAGGATGTGCATCGGGAAAAAGGTGCAGTTGAATGCGATGAAGGTGATCCAGAAGTGTAGTTTGCCGATCTTCTCACTCATCAGGCGGCCGAACATCTTCGGATACCAATAAGTAATTCCCGCGAAGATGCCGAACAGACTTCCACCGAATAGTACGTAGTGGATGTGCGCGACGATGAAGTAGGTATCGTGGATATACATATCCACCGGCGTGCATGCCATGAAGATTCCCGACAGGCCGCCGATCACGAACATCGCAACGAACGATAGCGCATTGAGCATCGCCGCGGTGAAATGGATGTTTCCTTTATATAGCGTGCCGAGCCAGTTGAAGGTTTTGATCGCTGACGGAACCGCGATGACCATCGTGGTGAGCATGAAGCTGGTTCCGAGCGCCGGATTCATACCGGACTGGAACATGTGATGGCCCCATACGATCCAGGACAGGAACGCGATTGACGCCATCGCATACGCCATCGCGCGGTAACCGAAGATCGGCTTACGCGAGAAGGTCGAGAGAACGTCAGAGGTGATGCCCATCGCTGGCAGAATCATGATGTAGACTTCGGGATGTCCGAAGAACCAGAACAGGTGCTGCCACAGAAGCGGTTCTCCGCCGCCCGAAGGCAGGAAGAAATGCGTCCCGCCTATCCGATCGAAAAGCAGCAGCGCGAGCGCGGTAGTGAGGACCGGCAACGCGAGTAGCAACAATATCGCGGTAATGAAAAGCGACCAGATGACCAGCGGAAGACGGAAGAAGGTCATCCCCTTGGTGCGCATATTGATGATCGTCGTGATGTAGTTGATCGAACCCATCAGCGAGCCCACCCCGAGGACGATGATGCTGATGCACCAGAGGTTCTGACCCCAATCGACGCCGGTGTAATTCGTAACCGCGCTGAGCGGCGCATATGAGGTCCATCCCGCGGCGGCAGCGCCACCCGGAACGAAGAACGACGACACCATGATGACGCCGGCGACGGCGCTGACCCAGAACGAAAGCATGTTGAGCTTCGGAAACGCCATGTCGCGCGCGCCAATCATCAGAGGTATCAGCAAGTTGCCGAAGGTCCCGACCAGAATCGGCATCACCACGAAGAAGATCATGATGGTGGCGTGCATAGTGAACATCGAGTTGTAGGTGTTGGGCGTGATGGCGTTGTCCTGCTGGAGCGTCTCGGGGAGGAAGCGCAGAAAGCTCCACTGACTCTCGGGCCACCCCAGCTCGAGGCGCATCAGCATCGCCATCAGCCCACCGATCGCCATCATGAACAGGGCAACGAACAGGAACTGCTTCGCGATCATCTTGTGATCGGTCGAGAAGAGGTAGGTGCGGACGAAACCGAGCTGATGATGCTCGGCGTGTGCGCCATGTATTTCGACTGCGGCCGTGCTGCTCATCGTTCAACCATCTCCCCCGCGCGATGCGGGCCAAAAGCCTGCGCAAAAGTCTGCAACGTTATTGATTCGCGTAAGTGTCTTTCAGCCACTTGTCGTAATCCTCTTGCGATTGAACCGTGAGGTTGCCCTTCATGCCCGAATGCCCGAAGCCGCACAGCTCCGCGCATGGAATTTCATACTGACCCGGCTCGGTCGCCTGGAACCACACCTCGATGGTGCGGCCGGGAACCGCGTCCTGCTTCAGGCGCATGTTGGGGACGAAGAAACTGTGGATGACATCCTTCGATTCGAGTTGGATTCGAACCACTTTGTTCGTCACGACGTGGAACTCGTTTTCGACCGTGACGTCGTCCTTGGTGCCGAGCTTGCCGTCGGGGCCGGGATAAGTGATCTCCCAGTTGAACTGCTTGGCCGTCACTTTATAGAAGAAATCGCCCTTAGGCCCATTCTCCTTGATATCCGCCCAGGTCGAGCGGCTCAGCAACGCGAGTGCAATCAGGATCACCGTGGTCGCCGTGGTCCAGGTAATCTCCAGCTTGCTGTTGCCCTCGATGTATTCGGCCTTGCGTCCCGGGCGGGTGCGGTACTTTACGAGGAACACCACCATCGTGACAGTCACGAGCACCCAGGTGACCATGGTGATCCAGAAAATGAGAGTGAAGATCGAATCGATCGCGGGACCGAAGGTCGAGATGTCGTGCGGAAAATACATCTTTTCGAGCATCGTTAAGTCTCACCCCTGTCGCGCCAGTAGGCCGCCGTCATCAGCTTCAGTTCGCAGAACAAATCCTTGCGGGCATCGCGCCACCGCGTCATAGACCGAATCATTTATAGCGTGAAAATTCTAGCGATTGTGCGCCTGTGCGTGAGCATCCGGAAATGAAAAATTCAGCTCGCCCCATCAATTTCAGCTAACGGACAGTAGCAACGCCGCGCAACTATTTTCCAGTCTTCACGGGCATTTGCAAGGTTTCCAAAGCCGTTTTGCGATGATGCGATGCAATCAGCGAACCGAAACTAGCGCACTCGCGTTTTCCATCGCTCAACCGCGCGTACGTGTCGTAATCGAGCGGAGTTGCGCTGTTTGCGGCGCCGCCACTTTCCGCTAGAACTCCTTTGGTTGGGGAGGCCGAACTCATGACCGAACATTTCGGAACTTTGGCGCAAGCGTTCGATCATCAGGCGCGTAAGTACGGATCGCGCACGCTGCTCAAACAGAAGCGCGACAAGGTCTGGCGCGATTTCTCATGGAACGAGATCTCTGACGCCGCGGGCAAGCTGCGCGCCGGCCTCATCAAACTGGGCATCAAGCCCGGCGATCGAGTCGCGATTCTGTCCGACAACTCGCCGCAGTGGGTGATCGTCGATCAGGCGGTGCTCGGCCTCGGCGCGGTAACGACTCCGCTGTTCACGACCAGCGGCGCCGAGGAGCATCGCCACGTGCTCAATGACTCGGGCGCGCGCATCATCGCCGCCAACGGCGACGACATGGTGAAGAAGGTCATCGCGCTGGGCGGGTCGATTCCAAGTATCGAGGGCATCATTGCGCTGCATCCGGGAGCAACGGCACAAGCCGCTTCGAATGGCACGCCGCGCATCATGACACTGGATTCCGCGAGCGGCGATTCGCCCGCCCCCGTCGGCGAGGGCAAGCGCGAGGACCTCGCGACGCTCATCTATACGTCGGGGACGACCGGGGCCTCGAAGGGAGTGATGCTTACGCATGGCAACCTGCTCTCGAATGCCGAAGACGCGCGCGAAGTGCTCGATGTAAACGAGGGCGACAACATCCTCTCGTTCCTGCCGGTCGCGCATTCGTTCGAACGCACCGCGGGTTACTACACGGTGATTCTCGGCGGCGGCGAGATCGCGTATGCCGAGGGCCTTACGCAGATTCCTGCGAACTTGCAGGAGATCAAGCCGCGCCTGTTATTGGTGGTGCCGCGCCTGCTCGAGGCGATTTACGATCGCGTGCAGAAGACGGTGAAGAGCAGCCCGCCGCTGCGGCAAAAACTATTCAGCCTCGCGATCGAAACCGGGAAGCGCGCGACCGAGTATCGGCACAGCGGAAAACCGATGCCGCCGCTCCTCTCGATGCAGATGGCGATTTATCGCAAGCTGGTGTTCCATCGCATCCACAGCGTGTTCGGTGGAAGGTTGCGCTACCTGATTTCCGGCAGCGCGCCGCTCCCGAACGAGATCTACCACTTTCTGGCGGCCGCTGAGATTCCTCTCGTCGAGGGCTACGGCCTCACCGAAGCCGCGCCGATCGTGTCGGTGAATCTGCTTCCGGGTCGCGCGAGAATTGGAACTGTCGGGCGGCGTCTGCCGCGCGTTGAGGTGAAAACCGCCGATGACGGCGAGCTGCTGGTGCGCGGCCCCAACGTGATGAAGGGATACTTCAAACTGGAACAGGAAACCGCAGAAACCATTGACCCCGACGGATGGCTTCACACCGGCGACATTGCGCAAATCGATCCTGACGGCTTCATCAGGATCACGGATCGCAAAAAAGAGATCATCGTGCTGTCGGGCGGCAAGAACATCTCGCCGGCATATCTTGAGGCGAAACTGACGACCGATACTTACATCTCGCAAGCATGCGTGTTCGGCGATCGCCGCAAGCATCTCGCCGCGTTGCTGGTTCCGCAGATGGAGAGTTTGCAGGAGGTGCTGAAGGAGAAGGGCCTCGCGGGAAAGCCGCCCGAAGAAATCGTCAAGTCGCCGGAGCTGCGTTCCTTCTACCATGCGCGGCTGCGCGAATTTAACAAGCCGCTCTCCGATGCCGAGGCGATCGCCGCCTTCACGCTCATCGCGCAACCGTTCTCGCAAGAAAATGGCGAGATGACGCCGACGATGAAGGTGCGCCGCCGGGTAGTGCAGCAGCATTATAAGGACACCATCGATTCGATGTTCAGGGATTGATTTGGTGCCTCGAGCTTAACGCGCTGATATGCTGTTGGTGTGGAACGTCTGCTGATCCGAGATCTTGAGCCGAGGCTGATGAAGCGCCTTCGCATCCGAGCGAAGCGCAGCGGCCACACAATCGAGGAGGAGGCGCACAACATTCTTCGCGAGGCGCTTCGCACCGAAAAGGAAAAGAAAGCTGCGATGGTGGGTCTTGGAACGCTGATCAAAAATCGCTTCAAAGACATCGGGCTGGATTTCGATATTCCGGAACTTCGCGGCCAAAAGGCCCGTCCGGCCATTTTCGATTAAGGACCCGTTCGGACAGCTGCAAAACACAGCCGAGCCTATGCAGTCTCGATCTCGCGAGCGTGCGCGATCTCGCCGCGCGCGATAGCGCGCACCTCATCCTGCGATAGAGAAGTCACGCGCACTATTCTTTCTTGGGTACCCGCTTGAGGTCCGTGTCCGGAGGTTTGGACTCGTTACCCATACCGCGCAGCACACTCGTCATATGGCTCTCGTCTTCTCTCAGTAGCTCTGCCACGTCCGAATCCGTGAGACCCCACGATTTACCCTTCGATAATTCAGTGAGCCATTCGAGTGCCGATGCGGTACTTCGGAACTGATTCCTCCAAACCGAATCTCGCAGCCTCATTTCCATGCGCATTCGACTCATCGCAGCGGGAATATCGGAGACTGCCCGGTTCAACGTACCGAGTTGTTCGGCGATGTCGTGAAGAATTTCTTCCGGCTTCTTTGGCTTTTCGGTTTTTTGCTGGCTTTGGTGCTCGGGACAGGTCCGCCTCAAGATCAGCCCACCACTTCTCATAGGCCTTCCTCAGTTGCGGTTCAGCAAGCGCGCCAGAGGTCAACGCAGCGTTGAGGCTCTTCACTAAATCGTACGTGCCCTGAGAGTCGGCTTTCTTCGCTTGGAATTGTTGAAGCGCCGGCGGAAGATCCGCGACCTCTACATCGTAGAGGTACGGACACACGAACGCCTTGTCATCGACGGTCTTAGCCAGCGCGCCAGCTTCGAAGAGAACCCACGGCTCGTCCCTATTCTCCGGCGTCAAACAGCAGATTCCGAAGCGGATCTCGTCGAGATTCTTGTTCAGCTCCGCGTTCCACTTCGAGCCTGCGAGAATGTCGCGCTTGGATAGCCATGGTTGACCGTCTGAAGAACGGAGGGCAGCCAGTTCGCCAGTGCTTGAGCCACATACTCGCTCCGTGGACCTGACCAACTTATGAAGACTTTCATTCGACAAAGCCCCCGATGCAGCTTACCCCGCCTGCCAGTTAACGCTAACTTACCTCAAGATCGCACCGATCGACTATATCGAGCACAGTGCAAAGCGGGCGGCCACTTCGATGGCCGCCCGCTGTACATTTCGAAATTATGTCGGCGCTCGCGCTATACCTTTCCGTTCTCCTGCGCCAGCAGCGTGTGAATCGTCACCAGCTTCTTGATTCCGTAGGCGCGTTTGCCCTTCGGTGTTTGCACCTCGACGTCATCATCGACGCCTTTGCCGATCAGCGATTTGCCCAGGGGCGATGAGAGCGAGATCTTGAACTGCGCCCCATCTACTTCTTCAGGCACGACGATTTCGTATTCGTGAGAGCCGCCCTCGTCGAGGTCCTCAAGCACGACCTTGCTGCCGAGGCCGACCGTGTCGCGCGGAATCGTGTTGAGATCGATGGTGGCGAGCTCCGCGACTCGCGCTTCGAGGTTGTTGAGGCGCGCGCGCAGAAACTCCTGACGCTGTTTCGCCATCGCCCATTCGGCATTTTCCGACAGATCCCCATGCGCGCGTGCGCGCTCGAGTTCCTTGGGCAGATCCACGGTCAGCTCGCGCTTCAGCACTTCCATGTTTTCGCGCAGCCGTTTAACTACTGGGAGTTCAGCCATACTAAGTTGTTCTCACTTTGAGATATCGGTCTTACCTATCAGACTTCACAAGATGTGAACCGATTCGAGTCAATCGGCGACGATCGAAGTCAGACTCCGATTGACGCCGGTTACGCTCTGGATGCCTTGCACCACCAGCTCGCCGAGCGTGGTCACGTCGGGCGCTTCCGCGATGGCGATGATGTCATGGGGGCCGGTTACCGCATGCGCCATCGACACGCCTTTCACCTGGCGAATCTTGGCGGCTACGTCGCGGGCTTTGCCGGGTGAGGTGTCGATCAGGATGAAAGCTTTAACCACCATCTGCGTTCCCCTCCGTATAGTTGCGATTCATGGTGCGATTCATGCCATGGCTTGGTCGCGCTCTCACCGAAGTGGAGGCGGCGGAACCGGATTGCCTTGTTCGTTGTAGGTGTAAAAGCCACGCGCGGTCTTGCGCCCGAGGTAACCCGCATCGACGTACTTCTTGAGCAGCGGACAGGGACGATACTTGTCGTCGCCCAACACGCGATGCATCACTTCCATGATGGCGAGGCACGTATCAAGCCCGATCAGGTCGGCGAGTTCCAGCGGGCCCATCGGCTGGTTGGTGCCGAGCTTCATCGCGGTGTCGATGTCGGTGACGCCGCCGACCCCTTCATAGAGCGTGTAGATGGCTTCATTGATCATCGGCAGCAGCACGCGGTTGACGATGAAGCCCGGGAAGTCCTGCGCCGTCATGGTGCTTTTGCCGACGCGTTCGGCGAGCGTCTGTGTCGCACGATAAGTCTCGTCTGAGGTCGCCAGCCCGCGAATGATCTCGACCAGCTTCATCGCTGGAACCGGATTCATGAAGTGCATCCCGATCACTTTGTCAGCGCGAGTGGTGCGTGCGCCCATGCGGGTGATCGAGATCGACGAGGTATTCGAGGCGAAGATCACATCGGGATCGCAGACCTTGTCGAGTTGCTGAAAAATCGCGATCTTGGCGTCTTCGTTCTCGGTCACCGCTTCGATGACGAAGTCGGCCTTCTTCATCATCCCGATGTCGGTCCCGGTCTTGATACTTTCCAGTACGCGGTCGCGTTCTTCGGGTTTGAAGCGGCCGCGCTGAATCATTCGATCGAGATTCTTGCGGATACCCTCGAAGCCGCGCTTGCAGAACTCGGGCGAGACGTCATGCATCAACACCGGGATTCCGGCCTGCGCCGTTACTTGCGCGATTCCGGCGCCCATTTGGCCGGCTCCAATCACCCCCACGGTATGAACTTCCATCAACATCCTCCTCAGCTCAGATGTACGAAATGTAGTGCTTCAGCGAACTCAGCAAGGCGGCCACGTCGGCCTCGTCGCCCAGGTCGCGGCAAAGTATCTCGTAGTAGCCCTTAATGCGGCCGCGCTCCTGCTGATCTTCGGGGACCGCGAGCAGCATTTGAAAATCCTTCAGCAGCGCCTGCGTCTCGAGCTTTTTCTTGACCGGGATCGCCTCGTCGTCGACCGCGATGAGCAAGCGGATGTGATCGATCATCCGGTTCATGACGGCAAAGTCGCTGCGGTCTTTCTCCATCAGACGTCTCTTCGTAATGACTTGGCTAGTGAGCTCCGGTTGGGGGCTCTTCGCCCTGACTATAGGTGCCCTGCCCCGAGGGACTGTTCATCGACTCGCGCACGCGCTTGACGTCCTCAGGCGACTGGCGCCCTGGCATCCCCAACCCGCGCATTAGCGCATTGGTCATCTGCGAGGTGAGGCGGTCACGAATGGAAGGGGCGCGGCCAATATGAGCATCGAGGACGCGATCGACCTGCTGCTGCGTCAGTCCTTCGGCTTTGAAGATATCCACCAGGGTTTGAAACCCGACGTTGCCAGCCGACTTATCGACGATTTCGATGACCCGGGCACAGGTTGCGCAGGTTCGGCGTATAAGTCCCGCTCGTGCTCGGCAATAGGCGCATCGCATACTGCAAAAATGTCCCGCTGCTAAGGCAGCCCGAATTGGGACCTCACAACCACTCACATACCCTTAAAACAAACGAAGCAGGCGCACGCGAAGAGGCGGGCCCGGCTTCATTTGGAACGTTACACCGGTGTCTCAGAGGCCGCAAGCTACACCATCAGGTAGCTTCTGCTGGCCGCAGTTTTAAGCTGCCACCCTATCGAATGACGTGCATGCTCACCTTTAGGACCACGAGGATTTGACAAATGTCTTCGAAGGCACTAGCCTCTAATTGAGAATGATTCTCAATTGGATGGGCCCAAGATTCTAGCGATATCTTGGTGATATTGGTGATGTGCTCGTGGCTCGTACCGTAATCCCATACTTCCTGTATTCCGCAGGTATCCTCTTCCGCGAAGGACTCGAGGCGCTGCTGGTCGTCATTGCGCTGGTCGCTGGCACCCGCGAGGCTGGCCACGAAGAACGCACGAAGGACATTTACGTCGGCGCGCTTGTCGCAATCGCCGCCAGTATCGCGCTCGCATGGGGCGTCAATCATTTGATCAGCGACGACGCCAGCGACACACTCGAGGGTATCTTCCAGGTGCTCGCGGCAGCCACCCTTTTCTATGTCAGTTCATGGTTGACGTCGAAGAGCCAGGCGCACATGTGGAACACCTTCATCAAGGAACAGATCAAGGGAGCACAGGAAAGCTCCGTGCCGGGTTTGGCGCTTGCGCTGACGGCTTTCCTCGCCGTGATTCGCGAAGGCGGCGAGACGATCGTCTTTTTTCAGGCGCTCACGGTGGGCGCGACTGAGGCGGTCGAGAAGCATGCGGTAATGGCCGGAATAGCGGCCGCCACGGCAGGCCTCGCCATCACGTTCATCGCGCTCAATCGCGCGGCGAATCGAATCCCGTTCGGCAAGTTCTTCTATGCCACGTCGATCCTGCTTTATGGGCTCGCGGTAGTTTTCATCGGACAGGGAATCGCCAGCTTCCAGGAATCTGAATGGATAAGCGCGACCTTCGTCGAACACGTGCCGACGATTCCGATGCTCGGCCTCTATCCTACGGTGCAGAGTATCGCGGCCCAACTCGCGCTGATCGCATTCGCCGCCGCTGCGATGATTATTCCGCGCGGCTCGGGGCAGGCGGCAAAGGCGGCTCCGGAAGTTTCTGCGCACCCGGTTCGTCGCCCGACTTGATTTGCGGGGGCAGCCCGAGCGGCCCGCCCTCGCCCATCACGATGTCCTGAATCTGCCGGCTCACATTTTCCGCATCGGTCATCGACTGAAATCCCATCTCGAGGCATTCGGAAACTTCCGAGTTGCGCCGCGATGCGCTGTTGCGTACCCGCCGCAAAACCTCGCGAAGATCGCCGATTTGCGCCTGCAACTCAGTCAGCCGCGCCTGCACTATCGGAGTCGGTTTTCCATCCGCCATCAGATGGAGCGCGAGCGCCTGATTGCGTTCAGCCTTGGCAACCTGGCGCACGGAATCGCGAATCTGTGAGCATGCTGCCTCGGTAGGAAGCGGGCTCACGCCGGCAGCGCGTGCCGGAGTCACATCGAGAAACGTGGTGCTTAGTACGATTGCCGCGGCAGCGAGCGCGGCGCTGAGAAAACAAAGAGCCGACCCCGAGGTCGGCTCTCGTGAATCTGTCCGGGCGGGTCGCCCTCGGCTCAGGCCGCTTCCTCGCTCGAGTAGCCAAGCGATTCGAGGAACTCCACTTTCTGAGCGGTGGGCATTATGTAAATACCATCCCATCCGCAAACCTCTTCGCATAGCAGGCATCCGACGCAGGTCTTTTCGTTAACCTGCACCTTGCCAAGATAGACCGCGTTGTTCTCCGGCGACGGCGAGATGCAATCGAAGGGGCATACGTCGACGCACACCCCGCATCCGTTGCAGTTGTCAGGATGCACGACGGCGACCGGCCGCTCGGCGCGCTTAAGCACATGCGTGATCACGCCGTGGTTGGTCATGATCGCTTCGTCGGGGCAAATGACTCCGCACGCGCCGCAATCGATGCACAGTCCGGGCTCGATGAAGTAGACCTTTTTGGATTCGCCGGAGATAGCGCCGGTGGGGCAGCGTTTTTCGCATGCGCTACATCCGGTGCAGGCTTCGGCGATGATCGTAAACGGCATCAGTTAAACCTTTCGTTTAAGTTTGAGGCGAATCGGGCGAATCGAGTCGGACTATTTACGCATCTCGTCGATGATCTTGTCGCGCTGGCCACGCTCGATCAGTTGATCATTGCGGCGAGCCTGCTTCAGTCCGAGGTAGGTGAACCCGAGCACCAGCAACATCATCGCCATGATCGGGATGTTGTCCGGCTGCGTAACGATGCCCAGAAACTGTTGTAGTCCGCTGATTGGCTCCATTCGATCCCCTTCGCACAGTCACACGCGCAATGAAGTATCGACCTATTCAATCAACGCCATCATGCAGTGTCAACGAGAGGTGCCGCTCGGACTGCTTTCGCGGGCTTGATAATGCGTCACCCGACGGCTCAAATAGCCTTCGATGGCGAATCACGTCCAGGCGCCCAGCCTCGCGACCCCCGCACCGGTGCGCCTTTTCAAATTGATGTGGGGCGCCGTCGGCACCATCATGGGGGTGCTTTATACGGCCGTAGCCGCACCGTGCGCGGCGATCTGCGCGCGCCTCGGCTTTCATAAAACCACGTCGATCATCTCGCGGATATGGGCGCGACTGATCATCCGCACCTGCGGGATCAAGGTGGAGGTCGAGGGCCTCGAAAACTTGCGCGGACTGAGATCCTACGTGCTGGTCGCCAACCATCAGAGCTTCTTCGATATCTTCGCGGTGCTCGCATACCTTCCGGGCGACACCCGCTTCGTCGCGAAAAAGGAACTGCTCCAGATTCCCGTAGTCGGCTATGCGATGGTGCACAACGGCCATGTCATCGTCGATCGGCAAGGCGGCGGCCGCGCGATTCGGCGCGCGCTCGATGCCGCGCGCAACGAGCACTATCCGATTTGCATTTTCGCCGAGGGCCATCGTCATAACGACGGCCAAGTGCATGAGTTCGAGGAAGGCGCGGCATGGCTCGCGATCATGTCGAAGCTGCCCTGCATCCCGATGGCGATCAGCGGTTCCGGCGCGTTCTTTCCTCGCGAGGCCAAAGTCCCGGTGCCGGGTGGCAGGATGCGGATGACTTTGCTGCCGCCCATCCCGACCGAGAATCTCAAAAGCAGCGATCGCGAAGCGCTGACTCACAAGCTGGAGGAATCGGTACGCTCCGCATTTTTACCGGAGCTGTGAATTCTACTGCTCGATCATTCCTTGGGAGGGATTTGCGATGGGGGAATCGAAACGCGGCACGCTGCTGACCACGATCGCAATCTTGTTCACCATCCTCGCGGTCACCGACATTCTTAAGCCGCTGAAACTCGAAGGAGCGACAACAGGCCTGGTTTTCTTTGGCACTCGCCAGACCGGACAAAACAACCTTATCCTCGGGCCGTTGATGGGCGCCATTCTGGTCTTCTATGCCGCTGGCATATGGAGGATGCGGCGCTACGCGATGATCGTGGGCTGGCTGTACGCGGTGTATGTCATCGTGAACCTGGTCCTCTACACGCAAATCAATCCACCCGCGAAGACTCAGGGCGAGATGATCTTCGGGGTCGGGTACATGATCCTCGCGATCACGATAACGGTTGGCACCGCGATCATCCTGACGCGCCGCCGCAACGACTTGACGTGAGGCCTATCCTCTGCGATCGAAGATGAACAGTGGAACCTGATTGGCGATTTTCGGGTCGATGGCGAGGATGCGCTGCCCCGCTTCCTTCTTGAGGGCGGCACTCGCGACGCCGGCCTTTTTCAGCGACGCGACCACCTGATCGAGCTCTTCCGCCTCCAGCCATAGCGCGAACATCCCTTCGCCATTCGCCTTGATGGCGACGGCAGCGGACCCGCCGGATGCGAGCCGAATCTCCGCGCCGCCGATCATCACTGACGCATGCTCCCCAGAGCGCGTCACCTTGAATCCGAAGTTCTTCTCATAGATGGAAGCTGCATCGTTGAGGTCGGTGGTGGCCACATCGATGCGGTCGAAGCGCTTAATCATGATGCACTCATTTCTAGCGATTGATGTTCCTCTACACCAGCATTTTGGTCGGCAGTTTGCACCCTAACGGGCATTAGAATGTGGGCTGACAATTCGTTATGATGATGGGCGTATTTCCGCATGTCTAGCGAGACCCTCATCGCCAATCGCCAACTCCCGCACGTCGGTACCTGGCGCCGCGAACTCCCCGTCAGTGTCGAACGCTTGTATGAAAACGCGATCGATTGGGAGCATCTGCCGTACCTGCATCGCAGCAGTTTCGCGCGCATCGAATGCCTCGAGGGCGGCGGATGGGGCTTTCGCGCGCGCGTGTGGTCGCAGCCTTACGACGAGCGCCGCAAGTTCATCATCGAGCTGAAGCTCGATCGCGATTGCCATCGATGGATCACCTCGACGCTGGAGGGCCCGGGTGCGGGTAGCGAAGTCTGGACACATGCGTTCCCCGTCGGCGATCGCGAGACGCACATCGTGGTGGATTTTTTCGTTCCGGGGATCGCGCCTGAGCGCGCACCCGACTTGTTCAACTTTTACAAAAATCTTTACACCCGTCTCTACGACGAAGATGTCGAGATGATGTCGGGCCGTCAGGCGCAGCTCGATGCGATCAAGAATCGCGCGCCTGCGCAGTCATCGTCACGGCGCGTGCTCGGTACGCTTGAGCAAGTGCGGCTGCGGCTGCCGATGACGATTGAGGAGCGCGGGCGACGATTTCGCATCGTCGAACTCGAGAGCAAACTCGTCGCGCATGCAACGGTGTGCCCGCATACGCTGGGGCCGCTCGGCACGGCGACGGTGACTAACGGGATCATCGAATGCCCATGGCATGGTTTTCGCTTTGACGTTGTCACCGGCAAGTGTGTCAGCGGCCATCTGTGCAGTCTTGCGCCTGCGCCGCAAATCGTCATCGATGCACTTAACTCAAATGTCGTCGTCGAGGGGGAATCTGACCAGATCTGAGAATATCTGAGGTCTTTATGGGTAATGCCGCCTTTCCAGTCGCCCTTGGAAATGAAGCCCGCATCTCGGAACGCGCGGAGACGCGCGCGCGGGTCGCCGCGATCCCATGGTACGTGTGGTGCCTTGCCGCCGCGGTAACTTCCGACACGTTCGGCGGGTATTGGGATATCTCGTGGCATATTTCTATCGGGCGCGACACTTTTTGGACACCCGCGCACATGATGATGTACCTGGCGGGCGTCCTCGCCGGCATCTCATGCGGCTATGCGATCCTGACCACCACCTTCGGCTCCTCGGACGAGTTGAAGGACCAGTCCGTCAGGATATGGGGTTTCCGTGGGCCGCTCGGATGCTTCATCGCCACTTGGGGCGCGTTCGCGATGCTCACCTCGGCGCCGTTCGACAACTGGTGGCACAACGCTTACGGCCTCGACGTGAAAATCGTGAGCCTGCCGCATTCCATCCTGGCGCTGGGCGAGGCGATGATCGTGCTCGGCGCGATCCTGCTCGTGTGTGCGCAGGTCAATCGCGCGTCGGGCGCGTATCAACAGAAGCTGGATCGCCTCCTCCTCTATATAGGCGGCGTCCAGGTCTTTGGCGCGGCGCTGTTCACCCTCGAATCGACGCCGGTGGGCTTCATGCACAGCTCGATATTTTATCGCGGAGTGGCGAGCGCGTTCCCGATCGTTATCGTCGCCATCTCATGCGTATCGAAATCGAGATGGCCGGCGACCATCATGGCGAGCGTCTACACCGCGGGCTTCCTGGCCTTCCTGTGGATCTTTCCGCTGTTCTCCGCGCAGCCGAAACTTGGTCCTGTCTATCAACACGTCACGCATATGATCCCGCTGTGGTTCCCGACGCTGCTAATCGTGCCCGCTTTCGCACTCGACGTGGTTCGTCAGCGAATGATTGTGCGCTGGGGCTCATGGGAATCCGCCATCGTCGCCGGATGGGTCTACATGGTCGCCTTCATCCTGGCGCAATGGCCGTTCGCAGACTTCTTGATGTCGCCGACCGCGCGCAATCGAGTCTTCGGAACCACCTACTTCGGATACTTCGATCCCGCGGGCATACTCTACGACCCGTACCGTTTCATACGAATGGACAAGACCGCCGCGGCTTTTCATATCGGCATGGCCAAAGCATTCGTGATTGCAATCATCTGCTGCTCGATCGGAATGGCGCTGGGAAACTGGATGCGCAAGGTCCAGCGCTGACGCTGTCATGACGAAAGTATTCGCAATTCTCGCCGTGATGGGTACGCTAATTGCGCTCGCTTATCCGGCCTCCGCGCACGTCGGCAGCCCCGACGTTTTTTACGAGGGCAGCGCGGGTCCGTATCATCTGTTTGTCACGGTGCGGGTCCCGCAAGTAGTTCCGGGAGTCGCGGAGGTCGAGGTTCGCGCCAACTCCGACGACGTGTACGAAATCAGCACCGCGGTCGCGCGGCTGACCGGCCCCGGCTCGACCTACGCCCCGGTTCCCGATGTCGCGACACGGTCCAGGACCGACCCGCGATTCTTCACCTCGAGCCTGTGGCTGATGGAATACGGCTCGCTGCGCGTGCTGCTCCACGTGAAGGGCATCCATGGGCCGGCCGAATTATCGGTGCCGGTGGCATCGTTCGGCCAGAGTGTGCGCACGATGCCGACCTCGCTCGGCGCGCTGTTGCTGGTGCTGGCGCTTGGACTGATTGCCGGGGCGGTTGCGATTGTCGGCGCCGCGACGCGCGAATCGATGGTCGCACCCGGCGCCGAGGTGCCGCCCGAGTATCGGCGACGGGCGGTTCGCGCGATGGCAGTCATGACGATCTTCGTTTCGTTGACCTTCTACGGCGGCTTGTCATGGTGGAAGTCCGACGCGAACGCTTACGCGTCCATCGCAAACTTTTTCAAATCACCGAAGTGTTCGGCGACTCTGGCGGGCAATCGAATTACGATCCGGCCGACCGATCAGATCTGGCTCGACAATGAAAAGGTCGAGGAGCTGATTCCCGACCACGGCCACATAATGCATCTCTTCCTGGTGCGGAACCCCGGACTCGATCGCATCTGGCATTTGCATCCGGAGCGCACCGACCGCGGCACCTTTGAAGAGAATCTGCCGTCGATCGAGGCAGGACGCTACCAAGTCTTCGCCGACATCGTCGACAAACATGGGTTCCCATGGACGCTGGTCAGCACTCTCGACACGCCGGGCGTGGTGGGCTCGCCGATCAGCGGCGACGATTCGAACGGAACCGCGGCTTGGTTGACGCAGACGAGCGACACCACAACCTCAACGCTCGCCGATGGCACTGAGGTGGTTTGGAAACGCGATCCTGGACCGCTTCAGGCGAACCGATCGATGACCCTCCAATTCGAGGTGGAAGACAAAAGCGGCAAGCCCGCCAACGACCTCGAACCTTACATGGAAATGGCGGCGCACGCGGAGATCATCAGCGATGACATGAGTGTCTTCGCGCACATCCATCCCTCAGGATCGGCGTCGATGGCCTCGATGATGATGGCGAGCGCCGATACGCCGGGCGGGGCCTCGATGGCTGAAATGAAAATGCCGACCGAAAACGTCGCACCGGAAATCTCGATACCGTATGGCTTTCCGAAGCCGGGGCTGTATCGCATTTTCCTGCAGTTCAAGCGCGCGGGTCGTATCGAAACCGCGTCATTCGACACCCACGTGCAATAAAAAAAGGCGCCGGATGCCTCCGGCGCCTGTTCGTGAACGACTGCTACTAAGTCCGACTAGCTCTTCGGCTTGAGGGTGAAATTGGCGTTCGCGGTTCCGCCGTCTTTCACATCAGCCTTAGCATCCTGAGTACCGAGCTGCTCCTGCCACACCTCGACGGTATAGCTGCCCGCCGGCACATCTTTGATCGTGTAGTTACCCTTGTCGTCAGTAACAGCGAAGTAAGGCGTATCGGTCGCGACCCACCATCCATGCATCCAGCCATGTGCGTCGCATGTAACCTTGATGACCTCGGGCTTGTCGATGACCTTGTCCATCTCCTTCTTGAACTTCGGCTGCGCCGCATTGAAGGAAGGATTCACGGTCGAATAGGTGTGGATGTTATGCAGGATGCCGTCGTCGTTCATGATCTTGACCGTGCTGCCGGCGGGGAAAGCCAGAACGTGCGGTTCGTAGCGGCATCCTTTCTGATCGAAGGTCACGCTCCCCGGCTTCATGTCGCCTTTGGCGCCCTTAACCACGACGACCGCATTGGCGATCCCACCCCCGCTATCGACTACCAGGTCCTCGTTGAAGTGCTTCGTGAGTCCGCAAACTTCCTTGTCCTTCGTGACTTCGACCGGCTTGGGAGCGGGAGGCGTGCCGTCATACTTGACGGTCCCACTGATGGTTCCTCCCGCGGCGTTCGCGCTGCCCGCGAAGGTCATACCGAGCGCCACCGCTGCACAAGCTGTGGTGACAATTGCTAAGCGTTTCATTTCAAGTTCCCTCCTGGAATTTGGTTGAGTAGCAAGGTGCCGGTCCCCATCTCCTATGACGGCTTTCCTGCTTTCTTGTTGCGTGGCTTATTACCTTGGCCATTTGCGGCCGGCGCGGGCGCAGACTTAGGCGGTTCAGGTGCCGCACTAGCTACCTGCGACGGCAGCGACTGTCCCGGATGCGTGCCGAACCAGAAGATGTAGTCGCGGATCGCCTTGCGCTGCTCTTCTTCGTTGCCCTTAAGGATGTCGTCGGGACCGCCCGGGTAGAATGACGGCATCTTGGTGCCGGGCTGGACCGCCTGCGGATCCTTAAGCCAGGTCGGAATCCATTCCGGGTTGAGGCGCGCATGCGCGAGACCTAGATCGGGCGCCCATCCTTCCGCTGGACCCTCCGGATGCTTATCGCCCTGCTGATGACAACTGAAGCAGTTGAAATAGTCCTTCGACATCAACTTAGCACCAGCTTCCAGATCAGCCGCGGGCAGCAGGTTGGTATTCATGTACACGAAAGGCACCTGTAGCTCCGCCATCGAGGTGAAGTAATCCACCAGCGTGTCGCCTTCATGACTATCGACGTGGAAGGTCGGCATCCTGATCTTGAGCCATGGGCGAATAGGTGTAGGACTCTGCAGGAAACTGAACAGCCATTCGGGCTGAACCTTGGCGCCCTCACCATTAAGGATTGGCGGCGCGAAGTTGATCTGATCGGGAGGATAGAAGCGGCGAATGTAGCCGCCCCGATTCTCAATGATGTGGCATCCTACGCAGTTGCGATAGTTCACGTCGCGCCGGCCCATCACGATCTGTTCCTGGCGCGCCGTGCCGGGTGCGCGATAACGCTCCTGCACCTTGCCTTCGTGCAGGCTAGCGATAAAGACGCGCAGGTCTTTGATGTCCCGGTCCTGCAAGTCGAAGTTCGGCATCACCTGCTCGACGTCCTTGGTCTGATAGGTGCGCGGGGTCTTGAGCTTGTTGTAGATCCAATCGTTCCAGGTCTCAGGAATGTCAGTGTGATTGCCGAAGAACAATTCATCGACGTGCTTGGAGCCTTCGGTCGTCAGCTCGACGCCGATGCGAGACTCATGCTCCATGCCGCTAATCTCGTGGCATCCGAAGCATCCATACTTGCGCACCAGCGCTTCGCCCTTCTTGATGTTCTCGGGATCCTTCAGCGCGACCTCTACCTGTGGATCTTCCTTCTTCTGGCCATGCGTCATCAGGAACGCGGTGAGCGCGAGGGCTTCATGATCGCTTAGGCGCAACGAGGGCATCGCGGGATGCGCCGCGTAGTTGGTCGGATCCTTGATCCACCACCAGACCCATCGCGCATCGGTCTTCTCGGCGATGTTAGAGAGATTGGGCGCGAAGTCCTTGGTAGTGCGCGCTTCGTCAGGTTTGAAATTCTGGTCGTCTCCAACCGGCGCACCGAAGGCTTTGGGATCGATCGAATGGCATCCTTTGCATCCCACCGACTCGAAGAGGCCTTTGCCTTCTTCGATCATGCCTGCGTTCGCGAGCGCGCCTTGTAGCTCTGCGGGCGCAGGATGAGCGGTGCTCCAGTCGTCGCCGTCTTTCTTTGAGCTATCGAAGATATAGGCCGCGACCTGAGTTGCCTGATCGGTGCTGAACATGAAATTCGGCATCCTGGTATGCGGCCGGAAGACATGCGGGTCGGTAATCCATCGCACAGCCCATGACGGATCGAGTTTGACGGAAGCTAGCTTGAGGAACGGTCCGATCTTGGGCATGTCCTCATAGCCCCCGACGAGGTGACACGCGGGGCATCCAAGCTGCTGGAAGTCGCGCTCACCATTGACCCAGTTGATGGCGATCTGATTGCTGTCCTTGTTGCGCAGCGAACCGACATCGACATGACATGAGATGCATCGCGACTGCATTTCCTCGCCCTGCAGCAACGGATGGTCCCAGTGCTCGGAATTGCCGTGAGCCATCTCGATTGAGTTGACGGCAGGCCCCTGTCCTTCGTGGCATGGAGTGCATCCGGATTTTTCCGGCGGATGCTTGAGAATGATCGCTTCGAAGTTGGAGTGGGTGCGAAATGGCTGCGGTGCGTCCTCGAAGCCCTTCTTGTCAGCACCCATGTGACAGCTCTGGCACCGATCGACGCGCGCAACAGCTTCATCAAAAGCGTTGCGATCGAAGTCATCGATCGCGGTCTGCTGGATCTTGGGAATCTTCGGATAGCGTGCGATGACTCGGCCCGCGAATTTGATTGGGATCATCCAGGTGTCGGCCTTGTCGGCCAGGTCGTCGCGTGTCTTGGTCATCACCTTGAGTTTCTCGGTGAGATCGGTGACCTGCGAATTAATCTTGTCGACCTGATCCTTGACGTCCTGAAGGTTCTTCTTGGCGGTGTCGGACTCGGCGTTCTCGCCGTCGAGTTCCTTCTGCAGCTTTTGGATGTCGCTCCAGATCGGCGCGGCATCTTCCTTAACCTGGATGGCATGGTTGTAGTCATACATGCGCTCGGTGAGGATCGACTTGGTGAAACGCACCGCCTGATCTTTATCATCGGCGACGTTCTTGAGCTTGACTTCCTGGGACGCGAGATCATCGAGCTTGCGCTGAGTCTCGCCGGAATCGAGCTGGCGTTTGGCCTCACCCAGCTCCTTGATGTCCTTGACGTACTCGGGATTGTCGTTGAGCTTCTTCTGCTCATCGGCGACATCCTTCATGTACTTGTTGTAGGCGAGGCGATCGAATTCGACCTGGTATTCTTTCCACGGCCGGCGCGAAATGTTGTCGTCCCAGATTGCCCAGATTGCGCTGACCAGCAGCACGGCCATCATGAGTACGAAAAGTGCGCTGAACGATTTCCCCTCTTCGATGGGATCGAGTCCCGGTCTGCCAGCCATCTACTTCACACCTGCCACGGAAAGAAGCTCCGCAAGAATCTCTTATAGTTGTTCGCCAAAGTAGCGCTCGATCGCGACCCCTAGCACAAACACCAGGATGCCGACGCCGGTGATCTCGAACTCACGCCCCATTCCGTGCGGTTCGGTCACGCCGACCCACAATGCAAAGAGCACGTCGACGCATCCGATCGCCTCGAGGGTTTTGGCAAGGAAGAACACTCAGATGCTTATCTCAGACATAAGGCTCAGATGTTAATCCAGGGCGTCACAAGGATGTATTTGATGTTGAACGCGTGGCGCAGCGCCATCTTTACGACGACACCGAGCATCGCTATGAACAGGAATCCCGTGATCCCGAAACGCACCGGTCCCCATGCTTCGAGGACCTCTTTGCCTCCGCCGGGAAACGCCGACCACTTGTCGCCAGCAGGTCGGCGCTTGATCCACCAATAGAAGAGCGCATAACCGACGACAAAGTACGCTCCGATAACCGCGAGGCCGAATAGTGCGGAGAGCGTGTAGTCGCGGAATCCAAAGAGATACGGCAAATCGACGTTGGTCAGCGCCTCGACCAGATGGGGATCCCAAATCTGACCCGGCCAGAACCAGTTCCATCCGGGGCCACGGAAAAAAGTTCCGATGATGATGAACGAGACCCATAAGATGTGGAAGCCGAAGAAGAACGTCAGTATCTCGAACTTGCGCTCGCGGAAGGTGTAGTACCCGCTCCCTTTCGGATTGATGTCGAGGTAGGGCACCAGCATCAGACCCACGATGATGAAGCTGGGCAGCACCACGCCCGCATACCATGGATCGAAGAACACCAGCATTTCCTGCAAGCCGAGGAAGTACCATGGCGCCTTCGATGGATTCGGCGTGCGCGTCGGGTTGCTGGGCTCTTCCAGCGGTGCGTTGATGGTGAGCGACCAGATGGTCAGCACCGCGAGGACGAGCAGCGACATCAGAAATTCGTTGCGCACGAGGAACGGCCAGGTATGCAATTTCTCCTCGATGCCCGATCCGGCTTTCTTGATCGGAACCTCGATTCGCTTGCCGCCCGGTGCCGCCGCAGCGCGTGCCGCACCGCCGGACGCTACAGCGCCCGCCGCTCGCATTACTGGTCCACTACCTTCGGTAGCCATGATCAACCCTCTGCGCGATTACCGATTTTGCGCGTGAGTATCGTCCTCGTCGAGATCATCCGGCGGTGATGCCAATATCCACAATCCGTACATGATGAGACCCATCACGATCGGCACGAAGAGAACGCGCACGATTCCCGTGCGCAGCAATCCTGAAAATAAATCACCCATGGTGCGTCCGCAGTCCTGCTAAAGAGGCCCCGACATTCCGTCGCGGCGGATTCGCCAGAAGTGCACTGCCATGAACAGACTCGCGACCAACGGGAAAAAAATGCAGTGCAGGATGTAGAAGCGCAGCAGCGTATGCGGTCCGATTTCCGCGCCGCCGAAAATAAACGCGCGCGCATCGTAAACCGGATTGACGCCCATCACTTCATGGAACGGACCGCCGTGGCCGAGCAGCGGCGTGGCGCGCGCCATGTTCGATCCGACGGTGACTGCCCAAATCGAAAGCTGATCCCATGGCAGCAGGTATCCGGTGAACGAGAGCAGCAGCGTCAGCACCAGCAGGATCACACCGACCACCCAGTTGAATTCGCGCGGCGGCTTGTAGGATCCCGTCATGAAAACGCGGAACATATGCAACCATACCGCGATCACCATCCCGTGCGCGGCCCATCGATGCATGTTGCGCATCAGCATCCCGAACGGCATATCGAACTCGAGATACTTCATGTCCGCGTAAGCGTATTCGGCGGTCGGCCGATAGTAGAACATCAGGTAAACGCCGGTGATGACGGTGACGAGGAAGAGCAAGAACGTGATGCCGCCCATGCACCAGGTGAAGCGCAATCGCACCGTGTGCTTTTGCACTTTCGATGGATGCAGATGCAACCAGATGTTGCCCGACACCATCAGGATGCGGTTGCGGGGGGTGTCCTCGTAGCCATGGCGAAAGATCGATTGCCATGCCTGCGACTCGACAATCTGCCGCTTGGTTTCGTTCCAGTCGAATTTGGCCATTCCTAAACTAACGGCTCCCTAGCGGCAGCCTTTCCCTTTCCAATCGATTTCGATTCGCGTGATCGATGATTACCTAAAAAACTCGGTACTTTTCAACGCCCCGCGCGCGCCTCCGAGACCGAGCGGACGTAAGATTATCTAATTGCGGCATAGGTGCGCAATAAAACCCTGCTGATAGGGCAACCTCATCCGCTACGCTTCTCGCGCCGGCTAAATAACGAGACCACTAACCCATACAGCACCATCAGCACGCCGATCCCGATGACGCCGAGGCCCGGCCCGATCAGGATGCCGGTCGCGCACAACACCACGCCAATCACCAGCAGAGGGATTCCAAACGCGATCGGGTTAAACGGGTCGCCCTTGGAGGCCTTCGCGACCATCCGCTGCTGATGCTCATGCTGACCCGCCTCCTCGTTGCTTTCGCGCAGGAGGCTCACGGCGTAGTCGGTCAGTTCGTCGCGATTTTTGAGGCTGCGGAGTTTGTCGGCAAGTTCCTTGGCGAGTTCTTCGACGTCGCGCTCGGCGCCCTCATCGACGCGATCTTCGGCGGATTTCTCCGCGGATCGATCGGAAGATTTGTCTGTCGGATCGCTCATTTTTCGCCACGTCGAGATGCGCGGCTAACACCTATCGATGGCCGCGCATATTGTCAACGTGGGTAGCGGATCTGGATTTAGTTTGCGCGAGCGAACAGGATATTTATGTTTGGATAAATCGGACACCACCCTTCCATCACCGCGACGCGGGCTGCTGGTGCCCGTCGCGAATCCCGAGGGCGTCGCTCCCCTGCTCGCGGTCGCCTTCGCCGCCGGCGCGCCCGATGATCCGCCGGCGAGAGTCATCGCATTCGTGCGGCGATCGGGCGGTCACGCGGCATCGAGTGCTCCACCACATCCCCCGGCGTTGACGACTTCGCTCGAGTATGCGGCAACTCGCGGCGTCACCATCCATCCCCATTCGGTGTGGTCGGCAAACGCCAGCGCCGACATCATCGGCGCAGCGCGCGAGGCGAACGTAGGATGGATCCTGCTCGGCTATCACCGCGCGGCGTCGGGACAGGACACCATGGGAGGCGTGGTGCGCGATGTGTTCGCCGCAGCGAGGAGTGAAGCGGTCCACGTCGGCGTTTTCATCCAGGGCAGCGACCGCCCGATGGAGCGCATCTTCGCGGCGGTCGATTCCGGACCCGACGGACGCGCGGGCCTCGACCTCGCGGTGCGCATCGCGCGCTCCAACGATGCGAAGTTGCGCGCGCTGCTGGTGTCCAGCAGTGTGAGCCAGCCCGATGAACAAGACGATATGGCCGACATCCTGCGCGATGCGCGCAAGAACCTCGGACGCCGATTCCATAGCGATGTGCTCAGCGAGCGCAGCCTCGAGCAGTTACTGCATCAAAGTCCGGGGCGGTTGCTGATCGTCGGCAAGAAGCTCGCCGATGAGATTCGGCTTCCCCTCGATGAAGTGCCTGAGGGCGATCGATGCGTCATCGTCGTCCAGGGCGGGTTGCCTTCGTAATCGCGAATAAAAGAGAAAACCAAAAGGCTCGAAGACACAAAGTTCAGACAGCAGCAGATGCGGGCCGCAGCGGCCCTGTTCAGATAGGGCCTTCCGAGGCCCGCATCTTTTTCCGACTTTGTGTCTCTGTGCCTTTGTGGTTACTTCTGCTCTTACGCTTTGCGCGCGACGATCAGCCGATGCACCGATAGCTTCGATACTCGTTGATTGCGCTCCACCACAATCGGTTGCCCTTCGAGGATGTGGCGCGCGCGCAGCCGCGTGGTCCATCCGAGGTGGCGCGTAAGCGGATTCATCATCGCAACCAGCGCGTACAAGAATGGGTTCTCGCTGCCGAAATGATTGATGATCACGATGCGACCGCCGGGCTTACAGACGCGGATCATCTCGCGCATCATCTTGACCGGGTCCGGCACCACCGTCATCACGTGGAAGGTGGTTACGTCGTCAAAGCTGTCATCGGGAAAGCCGAGATTGAGCGCGTCGCCCTGGCGAAGCTCGACATTGGTCCGCTTGTTCTCGCGGACTTTCTTCTCGGCCACGGCGAGCATGTCCGCCGATGGATCGATTCCCACCACATGAACATATGGAGGATACGCGTCGAGCGAGATGCCGGTGCCGACCCCCACTTCCAGCACGCGCTGATTGGGGCGCAGCTTGAGACTGTCGATGACGGAGTGCTCGCTGTCGACGAACATCCGCCCGAAGATCGAGTCGTAAATTATAGCGAGGTCAGAATAAACCCGGCTCTCGTGCGGTTCGCCCATCGCTGATCCCCTGAGTCTGTTATGCGGGAAGGAAACTACGAAAGGCCCCTCGACCACCCCGCCCCGCGTTTTTCGATTGTGAATGGCCGTTAGGCGGCCGCGTTGATTCCTCGTCCGAGCTGGCGCTTCGCCGAAGTGATATCGCGTTTGCGAAACCGCCATTGCCGCCCCTTCTTGAATGCGGGCAGGATATTGCGGCGCGCGAACTCGTTCACCGTGTCCGGGCTCATGTCGAGGAGGAACGCAACCTCCCGCGAATTCAAAAGGATATCGTCTCTATCGACCATCGTCAGTCCAACAAGATGGTTTCGACCTCGATACGTGGTTGAAGCGCTTCTACTAATACGTGCCTCTTCGCGCTGTCAAGTTTAGTTCGCCTAAAGGGACGCGCCAACCCGCCGAAGGCGGGTTTTGCGGTATTTTTCGAAGTTTCGACTTATAGCCGATTAATCTTCGGTCTAAAGTTTACGCTGGTTATATGCATTATATATCATCTATTAGACGCTAATTGTGTTCAACCTACGCATCGAAATCAGGTAATCATACCATGCACGCGTCACCACGATGCATGAAAACAGTCCGGTCAGCACTCCCACGCATAAGGTGACGGCAAATCCTTTCACTGGTCCGGTGCCACCGTACAGAAACAAAATCACTCCTGCCATGAAGGTTGAGATGTTCGAATCTCGAATCGCATCCCATGCGCGCTGATATCCGAGCTTAACCGCCTCGCGCGGAGTTTTCCCGTTGCGCAATTCTTCGCGCATGCGTTCGTTCACCAGCACGTTCGCATCAACCGACATTCCCAATGTAAGCACGATTCCCGCGATACCGGGCAGCGTCAGCGTCGCGCCCAGCGCCGCCATCATGCACAGCAGCAGCAGGATATTCAGCGTCAGGCCGAAGTCGGCGAGAATCCCGGCGCGATCGTAGTACACCGCCATGAAGACCAGCACGAATGCCGCGCCGACGATGAATGAAATCTCGCCCGCACGAATCGAGTCGCGTCCCAACGACGGACCGACGGTGCGTTCTTCCTCGAACTCGATCGGCGCAGGCAGCGCGCCCGACTTGAGCACGATCACGAGGCTATGCGCTTCCTGCAGCGAGAAGCGCCCGGTGATCTGCACATGCCCACCCGGAATGCGCTCCCTGATCACCGGATCGGAGTACACGGTGTTGTCGAGTGAGATGACCAGCTTGCGACCGACGTTGTCCGCCGTCAGCGTGTCGAAGATCTGCGCGCCGCGCGCGTCCAGTTCAACGCCGACATAGTTTCCCTCGAAATGGCCGCCCGGCCGTACTCGCGCGTCGGTCACGACGTCACCTTGCATCAGCACTTGCTTCTCGACGAGGTACGGCTGACGCCCGCCGGCCTGCGGGACGCCATAAAGGATCTCGTCACCGGGCGGCGGCCCATCCTTGAGTGCGTCCGCGATGCTGTGCTGATCGTCTTCGAGCTTGAACTCGAGCACCGCGGTCTTGCCGATGAGATTCTTCGCTTCCTGCGGATCCTGGATGCCGGGAAGCTGCACCAGGATTTCGTCCTCACCTTCCTTGACGACGGTGGTTTCGCGTACGCCCAACTGATCGATTCGATTGCGAATGGTTTCCAACGCCTGCTCCATCGCGTTGGATCTAATCTGAGTAACCTGCATCTGTCTGAAGTTGATGAGGTATGTCGGCGCGCCGCTTTCGGTGCTGCCCGATGAAATCGTCAGGTCGGGAAACGACTTGGATACGACGTCGTTGGCCGCGGAACCGTCGCTCGGGTTCTTGAGCGAGACCACCAAGGCGCCGGTTTTGGGATCCTGCGTGATGTCGGCGTCGATCTTGTTCTCCTTGAGCTCCTTCTTGAGATCGTCGCCGCGCCGCTTGAGCTGCGTCTTGACGGCCTCTTCGAGCTTGACCGACATCAGCAGATGAGTGCCGCCTTGCAAATCGAGACCGAGCTGAATTTTGCTACCGGGCATCCATTGCTTCAGTTGATCCGGCAGCTCGAAGTTGGCGCTCGGCAGCAGCAGCACTACCGCAACCACCGTAAGCAGCGCGGCCACGTACAAGCGGCTGAGTCCACTGCTGCCGGTGAAATGGAGATAGAGAAACGCCACTATCAATGAGAGCAGAACTAGAACGGGAGCGAAATTTTGATTTGCTGCTTCCACCTTGAAATTCCATTCGCGACGCGCGATCGAGTTGAACGCGTCGGCGCTCAGCTTGCTATTCCTTTTTTGGATTCGGCGTCTTGCCGTAGGCCGAAAGGCCGCCAACCTGGGTCCTTTCCACCTTGACTCTCACGTTGGGCGCGATTTCGAGCGTCACCACTTTGTCGCCCAACTCGGTGATCCGGCCAATCAGACCGCCCGTCGTCACCACTTCGTCATTTTTCTTGAGCCCGCCGAGCATCTTGGTATGCTCCGAGGCTTTCTGCGTCTGCGGCCGGATGATGAGAAAATAAAAAATCGCGATAATGCCGACGATCGGCGCCATCTGAATAAGCGTGCCATACTCCGAATTCTGCGTGCCGGCCGCAACCGATTGCGCCCATGCAGTTCCCTCGAACAACGACCACATCAGCTTTCGTCCTGTAAAGTCTCGTGAATTTCGTCCGCGCCGAGCTGCAAAAGCCTCGCGTCCGCGAAGGATTTGAAGGTGCCCGATGCGATAGCAGCTTGGGCCTCCCGCATCAAGCGCCGATAAAAGTACAGATTATGCTCTGTCAGCGCACGCGCCGCGAGTATCTCGCCGGACATATATAAATGACGCACGTAGGCCTTGGTGAAGGTGCGGCACGGCCGGCAATCGCAATCGGGATCCAGCGGCTGGGTGTCGCGCGCATACTCCGCGCGCTTGATCGAGATGCGGCCCGCGCTGGTGAACGCGCTCCCATTGCGGGCGTTGCGCGTCGGCAGCACGCAATCGAACATGTCGTAGCCCATCCCGATACATGCGATGAGATCGGCCGGCGTCCCGACTCCCATAAGGTAATGCGGCTTGTCATCGGGTAGATGCGACGCCGACAGCGCCGCCATCTCTCGCATCGCGGCTTTCGGCTCGCCGACGGAAAGGCCTCCAGTCGCGAAACCGTCGAATGGCAATGCGGTAATCTGTCGCACGCTCAGCTCGCGGAGATCAGCATAGACGCTGCCCTGCACGATCCCGAACAGCGCCTGCGTCGTACTCCGCCGCGCGCGAAGGCTGCGCTCCGCCCATCGCGCCGTCATCTCGAGCGAGCTGCGTGCGCGATTGCGGTCGGCTGGAAACGGTGTGCATTCGTCGAGCGCCATCATGATGTCGGCGCCCAGTCGCTCCTGTGTTTGCACCGCGCTCTCAGGCGTAAACATCAGCGCCGCGCCATCGAGATGTGATCGGAACCTGATTCCCTCCTCGCTGATGGAATTTATTTTCGCGAGGCTCATCGCCTGGTACCCACCGGAGTCTGTCAGTACCGCGCCTGGATATCCCATGAACTTCGCGATGCCGCCCATCTCGCCGACGAGTTCCTCGCCCGGCCGCACCGCGAGGTGGTAGGCATTCGACAGGATCAAACGATAGCCCATGTTCCATAACTCATCGGGCGACATCGCTTTGACGGCGGCCTGCGTACCGACCGGCATGAAGCACGGCGTCTCTATCTCGCCATGCGCGGTGACGAGACGACCGCTACGCGCTTTCCCATCGCGCGAAGTGACGCTGAACGTGATCGCGGGCATCACAGAATCAGCATCGCGTCGCCGTAGCTGAGGAAGCGGTACCGATGACGAATCGCCTCGCGATAGGCGGCGAGAATTTTGTCGTGGCCGGCCATCGCCATCACCAGCGCTAGCACGGTCGTGCGCGGCATATGGAAGTTGGTGATCATCGCGTCGACCAGCTTGAAGCGAAATCCCGGATGGATGAACAACCCGGTGAAGCCCTCGGTGTCGCCCGTCACCGCATGCGATTCGAGCGTGCGCACGCTGCTGGTACCGACCGCGATCATGCGGCCACCGGTGCGCTTCGCATGCGCGATCGCCTCGACGGTTTCCGGCGGCATCACATACCACTCAGCTTCCATCGAATGCTGCTCGACCACATCGGAGCGCAGCGGTGCGAAAGTTCCCGGCCCGATGTGCAGCGTCACAAACGCGCGCCGCACGCCGGCGTCGGCCAGCGCGCGAAAAACCTCATCCGTGAAATGCAATCCGGCGGTCGGTGCAGCAATCGCGCCATCATGCGAGGCATACACGGTCTGGTAATCCTCGGCGTCGGCGGGATTCACCTCGCGATTGATGTAGTGAGGTAGCGCGAGCACGCCATGCGCGCGAATGAGATCGGCAAGCGGTACAGAATTCTCGCTCGCGACGATCGCGCGGCCCGGCCTCGCATAACCTTGCACGACGATCGCGTGGCCGTCCTCGAGATGTAGCCTCGTGCCCTCTTTCAGAGGGCGATGCGCGCGGACCATCGCTTGCCACGAACCCGGTCGCTCGGTCATCGGGCGCACGAAAAGAATCTCGACGCGGCCGCCCGACTCCTTGTTCGCGAACATCCGCGCCGGCATGACCCGGGTATCGTTGAGAATGAGCAGGTCGCCCTCGCGCAGATGCGATGCGAGTTTGTAGAAGCGCGAATGCTCGACCTCGCCGCTCTTCCGATCGAGCACCAGCAGGCGCGCCTGGTCGCGGCGCGCGAGCGGTTCCTGCGCGATGAGCTCATCGGGCAGGTTATAGTCCAGTTCGTCGATCTTCATTCAACGCGCGATCAACAAAATGCTTTATTTTGTTGGATAAAGTGGCTTTGTTTTCGCAGTTTTGATACTGGCCCCTCGCAGTCTCGCGAGAAGCGATTTGCTTTACTTTCGCCCCGCTGCCCCTCCTGCTCGATCATTACAGATCGCTGCCCGCTCGTCATCATAAGGAGCCATTAAGTCGGTTCTTCCGCAATGACTTCAACCTCTGACATCACGATGATCGCGGCCGCGATGAAAAGAAGCAGCGCGCCGAATGCGATCGCATAGCGAAGTCCAATCACGCTTCCCATGGCCGCGCCGACCAAGGCACCGAGGAGTCCCGCGCCGAGGCCAAGGAACCTGACACTCGCGACCACGCGGCCGAGCATCCGCGGTGGCGCGATCTTCTGAATGAGACTCATCTGCGTCACGAAGTAAATCGTCCCGAATGAATCGCCGATGAGTTGCTGGCCGACCAGCAGCGCCACGCTGATGAGTCCCGCGCCATGCGCGAACGTGAGCAGCGAGAATCCCAAACCCATCGCGGCTAGCCCCAGCGCCATCGCGCGCCCGACGCCGAATCTTTCAGTGGTCCGCGTCGTTAGCGCGGCTCCCACCAACGATGCAGCTCCTCCAGTCGCATAGATCATCCCGAGCGGTCCCGGTTTGAAGCCGAGATCATTGATGAAATACAAAGCGTACACCGTGCTGAAAATTCCTTGCGCGATCGCACCGACCGCCGCGCTCGAGGCGACCGCGAGCAGCCGCGAATCGTCGAGGATGCAACGCGCGCCATCGAGAATCTCTCGCGCGACGCGCGAATCCCTGCGCTGCTTCGGCACATCCTCGGGCTTAGTGATAAGGCGCAGAAAAATCACCGAGAACACGAACGACACCGAATCCACGGCGATCGCAATCGGCGCAGTGAGCCATTGCACCAGCCATCCCGCGAGGCCGAACGCGCCCATCTCGCCGACCGCTTCCGTCGCGGAGAGGATGCTGTTCGCCTGCGTGATCGATTCGCGCCCCACCAGCGTCGGCAAGTACGCGCGATAGCCGACGCTGAACAGGATGTCGGCGAACGAGGTGAGGAACATCACGAGGTAGACTTGCTCGATGCGAAGCCTCCCGAACGCAGCCACCGCGGGAATCGATGCGAGCAGCACAATGTTCGCGAGTTCGGCGCCGATCATCAGCGGACGCCGGCGCAGGCGATCGACCCATACTCCCGCGAACAGACTGAAGAGCAGCGCAGGCACGGTGCGCCATATTGCGAGCGCCGCCATCTGCGCGGGCGTCGCATGCAGCGCGATGACAGCAAGGAAACTGATTGCGACGCCGCCGACCTTGGAGCCGAAATCCGAGATCGTCTCGCCCGTCCACAACTTCATGAAGTCGGGGTGGCGGAAAAGGCTTGGAGGTTTGATATCGAGCGGTGATGCGTCCGCCGAATCGAGAATCGGATTTGTATTATCCATGAGTCCCATCGCGCCAAAACAAAAAGCCCCGAGCTTCGATGCGCGGGGCTTTGGTCCACTTTCGAAATTCGTTTTAGTCGATATGTGGCTTGATGGCTGGCACGGGACTCTCTCTGAGTCGCCGCGATACTAGTCGGCGCGCACGTGCGAGGCAATCGCCACTTGCACACGCCGAGCACCTTCCATAATCACGATCCATGAAGTACGCATTCGATGTCGCCAACTTCGGGCCCTATGCGGACCCCCGAGTGCTCGCCGATCTCGCCCATCGCGCCGAGGACTCCGGGTGGGACGGCTTCTTTATCTGGGATCATATCCTCATGATGGGAGGGGGCGCGGTCGGAGACCCGACAGTGCAACTCGCCGCGATCGCGATGGCGACCTCGCGCATCCGGTTCGGGCCAATGATCACGCCGTTGCCGCGCCGCCATCCGTGGAAGCTCGCGCGCGAGGCCGCAACACTCGATCAGCTTTCCGGCGGGCGCCTCATCCTCGGCATCGGGCTCGGCGGCGATTGGTTCACCGAGCTGAGCACGTTCGGATATGCACTCGACGATGTGGTGCGCGCGGAAATCCTCGATGAGGGCCTTGCGATTGTCTGCGGATTGCTGAGCGGCGATTCATTTTCATTCGCGGGCAAACATTACACGATCAAGCCGACGCAGTTTCTGCCCAAGCCGATTCAATCGCGCATTCCGATTTGGATCGCGGGCACTTGGCCTCGGCCGCGCCCATTTCGGCGCGCCGCGCGCTACGACGGCGTGGTGCCGATGTCAGCGAACATCGAAAAAGATCTTAGTGTCGATGATGTCCTCGCTATCGCGCGATTCATCAAAGAGCATCGCAAGGACACCGACGCTTTCGACATCGTGCACGCGGGCGACACCGCAGGAAAATCGAAACGCGCGGCCGCCGACATTGTCGCACCGTTCATCGAGGCTGGTGCGACATGGTGGAACGAAGCGCCGCTTCCATGGAAAACGACGCTCGACGACGTCCGCGCGCGCATCGATGCGGGTCCACCGCGCATCTAAACGCAAGCGGCACTTTTTTCTTGTCATTCTGAAGTGAGCGCGCAGCGCGAAGCTGAAGAATCTCGGAAGAGAAGCGATCCCGATTGTAACTTCAGCATCCGAATGGTGGCCGCGAGTGCGTGGCAGTCGCGAGGCCGGTACTCGCGTGCTGAAGTGACAATCGATCGTTGGGCGCTTCCGAGATTCTTCGGCTGCGCGCTTACGCGCTAACCTCAGAATGACAGAATGATCTTCCCGAAATGCTCGCTCGCCTGCATCATGCGATGCGCCTCCGCCGCTTGCGCCGCGGGCACCACTTTGTAGATCGGAGGGCGCAACCTGCCCTGCTCCAATCCGGGCGCATTCTTGTTCACGAACGCCGTCACGATTTCCGCTTTCTCGGCTTCCGAACGGCTGCGCAGCGTCGAGCCCATAATTTTTAAATGCTTGCGCAACACCGGCATCAGATCGATCTCGCTCTTGTTGCCCTTCATCAGCCCGATCAGAACCAAGCGCCCGCCGTGCGCGAGCGATTCGATATTCGCCGTGAGGTACGCCGCACCGATGCTGTCGAGGATGATGTCGGCACCTTTTCCGTTGGTCGCAGTCTTAATCTGTGTAGCAAATGGCGCCTTGTTGTAGTTGAGCGCGACGTCTGCGCCAAGCTTGAGGCATTGATTGCACTTCTCATCGCTGCCGGCGGTCACGATCGATCGCGCACCGACTTCCTTCAGCAGCAGGATCGACGCCGTGCCGACGCCGCTTCCGCCCCCGTGGATCAACACCGTATCGCCGAACTTCACCTCGGCCAGCATGAACAGGTTCAGAAACGCGGTAAGGAAAACTTCCGGCAGACCCGCGGCCTCCGCATCGCTGAGTTCCTCGGGCACGTGCATCGCGGAGCCATGATGCACCGCGGCTTTTTCCGCGTAGCCGCCACCCGCCATCAGAGCCATCGCACGCTCGCCGACCTTCCATCCCTTGACGTTGCGGCCGACCGCGATGACTTTGCCGGCGGCTTCCAGCCCGATAATTTCCGACGCGCCCGGCGGCGGAGGATAAAATCCCTGGCGCTGCATTATGTCGGCGCGATTGAGGCCCGCATGCGTGACTCCGATCATGAGATCCTCGTCGCGCAAAATGGGATCGGGAACTTCGGCGAGTTTGAGAACGCTCTCGTCACCGGGTTTTTCTGCAACAACTGCTTTCATCTTTGATTTTACCTCGACTGCAATTCCGTACTGGTAACGACCCGCAACGATGATGCAATCGCGCGGATGGTTCGCGTTCGTTAGCATCGCTGCGGGCGCTTCGCGAAGCGCCCCTACCAGGAAAAGGTTTCGCGCCCTCTTCTATATACACTTCTGACAGAGGCTCTTCTCAACATCGCCACGTCGCCTCGGATCTTGACTCTGGAGTATGGTCAAGGGTCTAGGATGGACGAGGATGGAGACCCGAAGGGGGCGCGCAGCGCCACGGCGCAGCCGTACCCGAGGCGGAGCGCAGCGGAGTCGAGGGACTATTTAATGAAGATTGGCAGCGTCGCCCTCCAAGCTGAGATTAGCATCGACACGTTGCGGTTCTATGAACGCGAAGGATTGATTTCGTCACCGCGGCGGATGTTCTCCGGTTATCGCGATTATCCGGAGGATGTGCTGGACAGGCTCGACTTCATCAAGGAGGCCAAGGGTCTCGGCTTTACGCTGCGAGAAATCAAGGAACTAGTTTCGATGGGCGTCAAATCGACGCGCGAATGCGGCCCCGTCACGCATAAGGCGCAGCAGAAGCTCGCCGAGATGGAATCGGAAATCGAGCGCTTACAGCGGCTGCGGCGCACGTTGCGCAAGATGGTCAAGGACTGCGACGGGCGGTGTCTGCAGTCGAAAAACGGCAGCGTACGAAAAAACGGCAGCCTACATTAAGGAGGGAAATCATTTTGGACGTTACTATCTTTACAAATACGGGATGGTCCGCCTGCCACATGGCCATGGACTTCATGACGCGTCACGGCGTGCGCTTCGTAGAGAGAAGCCTCGCCGATGATCCCTCGGCGCGCGACGAGCTCATCGCGATGGGCTTCCGAGCAGTACCGGTGATCAAGGTCGGCAACGAAACGATGGTCGGCTTCAGCGCACCGAAGCTGCGCAAGATGCTGTCGCTGTAGCCTCGCGCAAGATTGCGTTCGCTCAAAACGAAGGCGCCCGGATTTCTCCGAGCGCCTTTTTTTTTGATGCTTGAAGACCCGATCAGTCGATATGCTTGCGCAAGAACGTCGGAATGTCGAGCTTGTCCTCAGGATCGGCGAGCCGCTCCGGCTCCAGCTTCTCATCGAGCGCGGGGGTATCGCCGCGGCGCTTGTATGCCGGAATGTCGAGCGTGCTGTCGTCGACGATCATTCCCATCTTGCGCACCGGCCGTGTCGGCTGAAACGACCTTATCGGAGGCGCGCTCGACGACAAGGCGGCCTGCGCCGACGACAGCGGACGCAACTCGCCGGCATCTACCGGCCGCGTCGACGACGCCATGATCGGTGTGGTGATGGGAGTGCCCGAAGGCGAATATTTCGGGTTCATCGAATTGCGCTCGAGCTCGCCGAATCCGGTCGCGATCACGGTCACGCGAATCTCATCGGTGAGGCGATCATCGATGACCGCGCCCAATATGATGTTGGCGTCTTCGTGCGCTTCCTCATGAATCAGGCTGGCGGCCTCATTCACTTCGTACAGCGACATGTCGGGACCGCCAGTGAAGTTGATGAGCAATCCGCGCGCGCCCTTGATCGAAACGTCTTCCAAGAGCGGACTGGAGATCGCGCGCTGCGCCGCTTCGACCGCGCGATTCTCACCCGACGCGCTCGACGCGCCCATCATCGCCATCCCCATCTCGGCCATGATCGATCGCACGTCGGCGAAATCGAGATTGATGAGCCCGTGCACCGTCACCAGTTCTGAAATTCCGCGCACCGCTTGCAGCAGCACGTCGTCGGCCTTGGTGAACGCTTCGCGCAGCGACATGTTGCGGCTCGCGACCGAGAGCAGACGCTGATTGGGAATCGTGATCAGCGTATCGACGGCGGCCTTGAGCTCGCGCAGCCCATGGTCCGCCTGCGCCGCGCGCTTGCGTCCTTCGAACTGAAACGGCTTGGTGACGACGCCGACAGTGAGCGCGCCGAGTTCGCGCGCGATCTTCGCGATCACCGGCGCCGAGCCGGTCCCGGTGCCACCGCCCATCCCGGCGGTAACGAACACCATCTCCGCGTCGGACAGCATGTCGCGCAGACGCTCCTCGCTTTCGAGCGCTGCCTTGCGTCCGATTTCCGGATTGCCTCCGGTGCCGCGCCCACGCGTGATGTTCTCGCCGATCTGCAAACGCACCGGCACGCTGCTGTTCTGCAGCGCCTGCGCGTCAGTGTTGACCGCGACGAAGTCAACGTTGCGGACTCCAGCCTGAATCATGTGGGCGACGGCGTTGCCACCGCATCCGCCCGCGCCGATCACTTTGATGCGTGCGCCAGGATCGGGATTGTTATCCACCAACTCAATCATCACACTTCCTCCTCCACCACTTCGGTGGATGGCCGCCGCGCTGGAGTCCTACGCGGCGGTTAAAAAAAATCTCTGACCCAATCTGAGAGCCGAGTGCGCAGCCGCCCCAACTTGCGATACCGCGCCGCACCGTTGCCCAGCCCGCGCGAGCCCGCTTGATAAAGCAGCAGCCCCGCCGAGGTGGTGTACATAGGTTTCATCAGCTCTTCAGGCATTCCTTTCAAATTCGTCGGCAACCCGCGCCGCACCGGGAGATTGAAAATGCGCTCCGCGAGTTCTTGCGTACCTTCGAGCAGCGAGGTGCCTCCGACCAGCACCAGCCCCGATGCGAGGCTGTCGGCGACACCCGAGCGCATCAGCTCGCGTTGCGCCATCGAAAAAATCTCTTCCATGCGCGGCTCAATGATCTCCGCGAGGATGCGGCGCGCGATGATCCGCGGCTCGCGTCCACCAACTCCCGGCACCTGCACGGTTTCATCGCGGCGCACCACCAGGCTGGTCGCGACGCCGTAATCGATCTTGAGCTTCTCCGCGTCGGCAGCCGGCGTGCGCAATCCCGCCGCGACATCATTGGTAAGATGATTGCCGCCGATCGGCAGCACCGCGGTATGCATCACGGCGCCGCCGTGGAACACGATGATATCGGTGGTGCCGCCGCCGATATCGATCAGCGCGACGCCGAGTTCGCGCTCCTCGGGAAAAAGCGCCGCATCGGCCGCGGCGAGCGGCTCGAACACCAGTTCCGAGGGCGTCACACCCGCACGCTCGCAGCACTTGGTGAGATTCGCGCCGTAGCTTTGCGCCGCGGTGACGATGTGGATTCGCGCCTCCAGGCGCACCCCCGCCATCCCGATTGGATCGCGCACCCCTTCCTGATCATCCACCGCAAACTGCTGCGGCAAGATGTGCAGTACCTGGCGATCGAGCGGGATCGCGACGGCGCGCGCGGCATCGATTACGCGATCGACATCGCGCGGTCCAACTTCGCCGCCGCGCACGGCGACGATTCCATGACTATTGAGCCCGCGGATGTGCGCGCCCGCGACTCCTACCGCAACCGAACCAACCCGGACTCCTGACGAGCGCTCCGCTTCCTCGGTCGCGGCGCGAATCGCTTCGACCGTCGCCTCGATGTTGACGACGACACCTTTGCGCAGGCCGGTGCATGGCGCGACGCCGTAACCGAGCACCGCGATTTCATTTTCGATCGGCACCTCGGCGATCATTGCGCAGATCTTGCTGGAGCCGACGTCCAATCCTGCGAGCACGTTCCTCATCGGATCATCGCCCCCCGCTCCGCGATGCTGGCTCGCGCCTGTTCTTCATGATGACTGCGCGCGATCATGGCCGCGCGTTTTTCCAGTTTCGGCAAATCCGTTTTCAGGCGCACCACCGCCATCCCGGGCGTCGTCATGTCGACCATCGCAATCAAGCGCTCGCGTCCCTGCCACTCCTTCAGAACTTCGAGCGCGCGGCGAAGTTGAAACTGTTCTTGATCCAAATCGACCGTCACCGCCATCCGCTCGCGATCGAGGTAGAAGGATGCGGAGCCGTCGGCGTCGATGCGCATCTCGGAAACCAGGCTCGACATCTGCGCTTCGGCGCGCACCAGAAATGCGGCATCGGTGAGAAGATCGGATGTCATCGCGGTTTCCACACCAGGTCCGCTCATGATTGGAAGATCGGGTTGCTGCGCCGGCGACACGGGGCCGCGAATTTCACCGCCCGCAAGCAGTGCATAGAAGCCGTCGCGCCGCTCGACGATTGCGATCGGATCATCGGCGGTGCGAGCGCGCGAAATTTCCACTTCGCCGGGGATAACCGGCTCGCGAGCGGGCTGCTTCAACCTCAGCAGCACCTCGATCGGCGTGATGCTCTGATCGAAGGTGTCGGCGGCGTGTCTGAATGGTCCGAGTTTGGCCAGCGTGCGATCGGCCCACGACTGGAACAGATTTTTGGCGCGCGAGGTGACGCGACGCCCGGCTTCGCTGAAACCGGTCATCACGCCGAGAACGAAAAAAGCGCATAGCAGGACGCCCGCCAAACGCGGACTCCAACCCGATGCGCTTTCCGTTTTCTTTTTTTTCGCCGCCGCCACCGCCACCTCAGCTCCACCGCAACCGCACAATCCGCGCCCACTCGCTGGCGCGTCCATGCGCCATTAGTGGGGTACTACCGCCCCGCAACCTACAATTATCTTTATAAATCCATCTTTAGCAACTTGCGTCCAGCCTGCGCACCATCACCAATCCCCAACCATCCGCACCTCGGGCTCCAAAAGAACGCCACTGCTCGCCTTGACTTTCGCGCGCGCCATCTCGATCAGCGCGTGAACTTCGGCCGCGCGCGCACCGCCGAGGTTGACGATGAAGTTGGCATGTTGTTCGGAAAACGCCGCGCCACCGATGCGATGCCCCTTCATTCCCGCGCCTTCGAGCAAACGCCCCGCGAAGTTGCCGGGAGGATTTTTGAAAATCGATCCCGCATTGGGAACGTCGCGCGGCTGGCGCGCCGCTCGCTTGGCGCGGACTTCCATCACGCGCGCGCGCAGCTTCTCTCGATCGCCATGATGCAACTCGAAATCGACGCGCGAGATCACGAAGTGCGCCGGCAGGTTGGTGCGCCGATACGCGAAGTTAACTTCCTCGGGAGTCAGCGCACGCGCTTCGCCCTCTGCCGTCACGCCATGAACGAGAGTCACGACGCGTGCAATCTCGCCGCCGAACGCGCCCGCATTCATCACCAATCCACCGCCGACGGTTCCGGGAATCCCTTCGCCGAATTCGAGACCCTCGAGACCGCGGTCGACAACCGCTTCAACCAGCGCGCCGAAATCGACGCCCGCACCGGCGGTAACTTTCGCATCATCAATGGAGATGTGGTCGAAGCCTTCGCCGAGCCGAAGCACCAGTCCTCGAATGCCGCGATCGCTAACTAACAAATTGGTGCCATGGCCGAGACAAAAAGTCGGCACCCCCGCGCGATGTGCCGCGCTCTTCGCACGCATCAATTCGGCCTCGCTCTCGACCGTGATGAACACGTCGGCCGGGCCACCGATTCGGAATGAAGTAAATTCCGCGAGTGACTGATTCAATTTGAGCCGCTCCCGGAAATTCTTACGCAGTTCATCTTCAAGCCTGCTCATGCGTCTTTCGCTCAACGCCAAGTTCCGCAAGCAGTTGATCGCCGAGCGCATAGATGTCGCCGGCGCCGAGCGTCAGCACGACGTCGCCGGGCATCGTCATCTCGGCGAGCTTTTGCGCCGCGCCGGCAATTCCGCCGAGGTATCGCACATTGAGATGACCGCGCTGCAAAATCGCCTCGTACAGGCGATGCGACGTGACCTCGGGAATCGCATCCTCGCCGGCCGCGTAGATGTCCAGCAGGCAGAGCATGTCAGCGTCGTCGAACGCGCTCAAAAATCCGTCGAACAGATCGCGCATCCTCGTGTATCGATGAGGCTGGAACACCGCGACGATTCTGCGCTTGAACGCGGCACGCGCCGCCGCGAGCGTCGCCTTCACTTCCTCGGGGTGATGCGCGTAGTCGTCGATCAAGATTCGACCGGCAGCCTCACCCTTGATCTCGAAACGGCGGCTGATGCCGGAGAACTTTGCGAGCGCTTTCGCGGCAACCTCGAAGCTGATGCCCACCTCGAGCGCCACGGCGATTGCAGCAAGCGAGTTCATCGCAACATGCACACCTGGCGTGGGAATCGTCACGGCGCCGAGCACCTCGCCCTTGCGCACCACTTCGAAACTGGTCGACAGGCCATCGATGGCGATTTTTTCGGCGCGCAAATCGGCGTCGGGCGCGACTCCATACGTGATCACCGGCTTGCGAATCGAAGGAAGCAGCGCGCGCACATTGACACTGTCGATGCCGACCACCGCGGCGCCATAGAACGGCACATGATTGATGAAGCTCAGAAACGCATCGCGCACCCGATCGATATTTCCATAATGATCGAGATGCTCAGCATCGATGTTGGTGACGATCGCCAGCGTCGGTACCAGCAGCAGAAACGATGCGTCGCTCTCGTCGGCCTCGGCCACCATGAAATCGCCGCGGCCTAGCCGCACATTGCTGCCGCGCGAACGCAGATTTCCTCCCACTGCGACAGTGGGATCGAGACCCGCCTCCTCGAGAATGAGTCCGACCAGGCCGGTTGTCGTGGTCTTGCCGTGAGTGCCGGCAACCGCGACGCCAACCCGTGCCATGCGCAAAAGCTCGCCCAGCATCTCGGCGCGCGGAATCACCGGAATCTTCATTTCGCGCGCGCGCGCGACTTCTGGATTTGAAAATTTCACCGCGGAGGAAATCACCACCGCGTCGAGTTCAGGCTTGATGTGCGTCGCATGATGGCCGCTGTCGATTTCCGCGCCGAGCGATTTCAGGCGCGCCGTCACGGGACCACCTTTCAGATCGCATCCGCTGACCGCGAAGCCGAGGCGCAACGAGAGCTCGGCGATGCCACTCATACCCGCGCCGCCGATTCCGATGAAATGCAGGCGCCGTTGGCGGTTCAGGAGCCCGGTGGAAGATGATTGCGTCACGCAGAAGTTCTCCGGCTCTCGACTATATCAAAACATACGCGCGCGATTCGCATCGCGGCATCCGCGGGAACGGCACCATGAGCACGGTCGCCCATCTCGCGAAGCAGTTCGCGATTCGAGGTGAGCCGCTCGATTTCGCGCGCGAGGTTCGCACCGAGGTTGTCATCGTCATTCACGATGACCGCGCCGCCCGCGCGCTCGATCACCTGCGCGTTGTGGAATTGCTGACGATCGCGATGAAACGGATAGGGCACAAAAATCGCCGGGCGCGCGGCCAGTGCGACATCGGTAACGGTGCCGCCGCCCGAGCGCGCGATCACCAGATCGCTGCGGCTGAGCGCCGCGGGCACATCGTCGATAAAAGGAGTCACGTCCGCCTTGAATGAAAAATTTCGGTACTCCGCCCTCACCAACTCCTCGTCAGCCTCGCCCGTCTGATGCGTGACTGTGAGGTTTATAACACTATTTCTCCAGATTTCAAAAGCTTTCAGCACTCCAAGGTTGAGGCGATGAGCTCCGGTTGATGCACCTAAAACAAGGATTTGAAATAGACTGTCCGAAATCGGCTTCCGGTCAGCATGCGGCTGGTAACGCACCGGGATGCCGGTCACGACCACCTTGGCGGGACTGAAATGTGCGGCGCTCTCGGCGAAGGCAATGCAAATTTTGTCGGCGAAGCGCCACAGCATCCGGTTGGAAAAACCCGGTGTAGTATTTTGCTCCATGAGGACTAGCGGCGTGCGCGACGCTATCGCCGCGAGACCCATCGGCGCCGAGGCATAGCCGCCCGCGGTCACGACCAGGTCCGCGCCAAATCGCCGCAGCGTCGCGCGCGCGAGGAAGATCGCACGCATAAGTTCGGCGATCGATTTTACCCGCGCCATCGCACCGCGCCCGCCGAGGAGTCCGTGTACATCGTACAGCTCGTGGCGATACTGCGTCTTCGGCAGCCACTTCGCCTCGAAGCCGTAGCGCGTGCCGACATAGAGCACTTCGGTATCGGAACGCTCGCGCACCAGTTCCTCGCCGAGCGCAACAGCGGGAAAAAGATGGCCTCCGGTCCCGCCGCCCGCGATGATCACTTTCATCTGACTTCTTAGCGGACTGCGGGGCGGCGGCCGAGCGCGAGCAGCGCGCCGAGCGCCGCCATCGACATCATGATCGCGGTGCCGCCGTAACTCAAAAACGGCAGCGGCAGTCCCTTGGTCGGGATGAGTCCGATCACCACCGCCATGTTGATGAGCGCCTGGAACGAGAGGCTCGCGGTCAGGCCTACAGCAAGTAGACTTGCGAATCCGTCGGGCTCGTCATGCGCGATCTTCATGCCGCGAAAAAGTATCACGCAGAAAAGCGCGACCACGATGACGCCGCCGATGATGCCGAACTCCTCGCCCACCACGGCGAAAATGAAATCGGTGTGCGCCTCCGGCAGGTAATACATTTTCTGGCGCCCCTCGCCGAGGCCGACGCCCCATCCGCCGCCGGCGCCGAGCGCGATGAAGGACTGGATGAGCTGGAAGCCCGCACCTCGCGCGGTTTCCCATGGATGCAGAAATGCGGTGACGCGCCGCATCCGATACGATTTTGCCATCGTCTGCAGCACCAGAATGCAGAGCGCCGTGCCGCCTGCCGCACTCAAATGTTTTATTTGCGCGCCCGCCGCATAAAGCATCGCGAACAACACCAGCGCGATCATCACGGTGTTGCCGAGGTCGGGCTGCTTGAGAATCATCAGCGCGATCGGTCCGACGATCAGAAACGCAGGCAGCGGTCCTTGCTCGAAGAGCCTCATGCGTTCCTGCCGCTTGCTCAAAAAATCCGCGAGGAAGAACACCAGCGCGAGTTTAGCGAACTCGACCGGTTCGCATACGTAAGGGCCAAGCCGCAACCATCGGCGCGCGCCGCCGCGCACGATTCCCAAACCGGGAACATAGAGCATGATGAGCATCGCGACCGAGATGATGAGGAGCGGGAACACCAGCCGGCGCAAGCCGCGCAGCGAAAATTGCGAGAGCAGAATCAACATCGCGAGGCCGGCGCCGAGGTGGAGTAGATGCAGCTTGAAAAAATGGAACGCGTCACCGGTTTTTTCCTGGCTCATGAAGTAGGTCGTGTTGAGCACCATCAGGCAGCCCAACATCAGCAGCGCCATTGCCGGAAGCCACAGCCACGGGTCGGGCCGCCGCTGACTTACCGCCTCAAAGCGCCCGAACCAGCTCTTTAAATAAGTTACCGCGCTCCGCATAGTCCCTGAATTGGTCGAAACTGGAACACGCCGGCGAGAGCAGCACGGTGTCCCCAGCGACCGCCACCTCAGCCGCGCGCGTGACCGCGCCGGCCATTTTTTCCACCACCTCGATCCGCGTTGCACCGTCGAGTGCGGCGCGCATTTTGTCGCGCGCGGCACCGATGAAAACTGCGAGCTTGACTTTTTCCGTCAGCGGTTTTCGTAGCGGCGCATAATCGCCGCCCTTGTCGAAGCCGCCCGCGATGAGTATCACGGGCGCGCTCACCGCCTCGAGCGCCTCTACTACCGCGCCGACGTTAGTTCCTTTGGAATCGTCGATGAACTTGATGCCGCGCCATTGGTGCACCATTTCGATCCGATGCGCCAAGGGTTTGAAGCGCGCGAGACCTTCCTCGATCGCGCGCGGTTCGATTTCCATCGAGAGAGCCGCCGCGGCCGCCGCCATCGCATTGGCGAGGTTGTGCCGTCCCGGCAGCTGGAACTGCGCGAGGTCGATGCGCCCGCGACGTCCGCTGACGTCGAAGAAAAGTTGCTCGGCGCCGGTCCAGATCGCATCGCCACCGGCGGGTGCCGGCGAAAGGCCGAAGCTGATCACACGCGCTCGCATCGTGAGCCGCAGTTTCCATACGTTCGGATCATCGCGATTGAGGATCGCGAAATCTCCGGCGCCCTGATTTTCGAAGACGCGTGCCTTCGCGCGTCCGTAATCTTCGAGGTCGCGATAGCGCTCGAAATGATCGTCGGTCAAGTTGAGATGAATCGCGACATGCGCGCGAAATTTTTCGATCCACTCGAGCTGGAAGCTGGAAATCTCGATGACCAGCGCGTCAACATCCTTATCCGCGGCCTCGATGAGCGGGGTGCCGAGGTTGCCGCCGACGAAAACACTTTTTCCGGCCACCTTGACGATGTCACCAATCATCGTCGTCACCGTGCTTTTGCCGTTAGTGCCGGTGATGCCGATGATCGGCGCCTTGATGAAACAGCTCGCGAGCTCCAGTTCTCCGATCACCGGAATACCGCGCTGCTGTGCCTCGCGCAGCAAAATCGAATCGCGCGGAATGCCGGGGCTGGTGACCACCAGATCAACGCCCTTGAGCCACTTCGCGCTTTCTGCGCCGAGGTGAACCTCGCCTGCCGGAAGCTCACTCGCCACGAGGTCGCTTTTCTTGTCCGTCAGTAGCAGCGCCGCCCCGCGTGCGCTGAGGAAGCGTGCGGCCGCGCGCCCACTCACCCCGAGCCCCACCACCATCACGCGCTTGCCCGCGAGTTGCATCATCGGAGTTTCAACGTGCTGAGCGCGAACAACGCGCACACGATGGAGACGATCCAGAATCGGATCACCACGATGGTTTCCGGCCATCCTTTGAGCTCGAAATGATGATGCAGCGGCGCCATCAGAAAAACCCGCTTATGCGTCATCTTGAAGTAATACACCTGAATTATGACCGAGAGCGTTTCGACGACAAAGATCCCGCCGGCGATCAACAGCACCAACTCCTGCTTCGCCAGCACCGCCACCGTGCCGATGGAACCGCCTAGCGAGAGCGCGCCCACATCGCCCATCATCATCGAGGCCGGGTATGCGTTGAACCACAAAAAGCCGAGCGACGCGGCGACCAGCGCGGCGCAAAAAATCGCGACCTCGCCGATGCCGACGATGTGCGGAACCGCCAGGTAGGTCGCAAATTTGATGTTGCCCGCGACGTAGGTAAAGACCCAGTAGGTCAGCGCCACCGTCATCACCGGGCCGATCGCGAGGCCGTCGAGGCCGTCGGTCAGATTGACCGCATGCGACGAGCCGACGATCACGAAAACCGCGAACGGAATATATCCCCAGATATGCAGGTCGGGATGCAGATTCTTGGCGAATGGAATCGTCAGGTGAGTATCGAAATGCATCGGACCGAAAAGGAAAGCGGCGGCCACGAGCGCGAAGAAGAATGACCATCCGAGTTTTTTGCGCCCGCTGATTCCCTGCCCGCGTCCACGCTTGAGTTTCAGCATGTCATCGGCGAGGCCGACCCCGCCGAAGGTGATCGCCACGAACAGCGGGATCCAGACGTACGGATCGAGAACGTTGGCGAGCAAGATCGTCGCGACGACTGCGGAGGTAAGAATCAGCAGGCCACCCATGGTCGGGGTGCCGGCTTTTTTCTGATGAGTCTGCGGAACCTCGTCGCGAATAGTCTGGCCAACATGCGCCGCGCGGAAGCGCTCGATGAGAATCGGTCCGAGCGCGAGCGAAAGCGCCAATGCCGCGAGCCCCGCCATCACGGAGCGAAACGTCTCGTAACGCAAAACGCCGAACCCGACGTAGTGCGTATGCAGAGGGTAGAGGAGGAGGTAGAGCATCAGATCAGAACCGCATCACTTTCATGCCCTTGGAAAGTAGCAGACGTGAGACACAGACCTAACCCCCAGCTCCTTCCCTTTAGGGAAGGGGAACCAGAAATTCCTCCTCTGCTTCTGCTCCCCTTCCCTAAAGGGAAGGAGCTGGGGGTTAGGTCTCGGAGAGCGGCCGCGGGAGAGGTCTGGATTCAAGATCCGAGCTCGGAGGCGAGTTCGCGAACTACCGCGCGATCATCAAACTTCAGTACCTTGTTTCCAACCAGTTGATAATCTTCGTGGCCCTTGCCGGCGATCACTACGACGTCGCCGGGGCGCGCGATGCGGAGCGCAATAGCGATCGCGCCGCGCCGATCGGGCTCAACGATGTATCCGGCCGAGTCGTTGGCGCGCGCTTCCTCGATGCGCGAAAGCCCGGCGCTTTTCAGTCCGGCCTCCACATCGGCGATGATCTTCAGAGGATCCTCGGTGCGCGGATTGTCCGAGGTCAAAATCGCTAGGCTGGCGAGGCGCGCCGCGATCTCACCCATCACCGGACGCTTGCCGCGATCGCGATCGCCACCGCATCCGAACACGCAGATCAGCCGCCCGCGCGTGAGCGGGCGCAGGGTGTTGAGCACCGCCTCGAGCGCGTCTGGCTTGTGCGCGTAGTCCACCAGCACCGTGACGCCGTCGTGCGCGGGCACCGCCTCCATTCTGCCGGGGGCCCCGGAGCATCGCCTCACACCATCAGCCACCGCCGACCCATCGATGCCCGAGGCCGCCGACAGAGCGGAGGCCCCGAGAATATTGCGCAGGTAAAATTCTCCGAGCAGCGGAGAATCGATTTCGATTGTCTGTCCGAGCACGCTTACCGTTCCATGAATTCCGTTGATGCCGGTCTCGATTTTTATCGGATGAACATCATTCGAATGGTCGAGGCCGAAACTGATTTTGCGGATCTTCGGAACCTGGATCGCATCGAGGATGCGGCGTCCATATGGATCGTCGCCGTTCACCACCGCGATCGGATCGCGATGCTTACTCTTCGGCAAAATCTCGGTGAACAGTCGCAGTTTGGCCGCGAAGTAATTCTCGATGTCACCATGATAATCGAGGTGATCGCGGCCGAGGTTGGTGAAGAGACCGGCGCGGAAGTTCAACGCGTCGACGCGGCCTTCGGCGATTCCAATCGAGGAGACTTCGGCGAAAGCGTCATGCACACCATCACGCTCCATCTGGGCGAGGCCGCCTTCGATATCGATCGACTCGGGTGTGGTGAGTCCGTGATAGATTTTCCGCTCGCGCACAAAAACACCGATGGTGCCGATGATCCCGGAGAGCCGGCCAGTCGCTTCGAAAATTGATCGCAACAAATATGTCGTCGTGGTTTTGCCGCTCGTGCCTGTAATTCCGAAGAGATTGAGGCGCTGGCTTGGTGCGCCGAAAAAGCGCGCCGCAGCCACGCCCATCACGAGCCGTGGCCGCGGCGCATCTACGATTGTCCCCGCCGGCAGTTCTCCGGCGGGAACGTTTTCCGCGTGGCGCGCCTCACCTTTCTTCCCCCCCGCAACATCCACCACCACCGCCCGCGCCCCGCGGTTCAATGCATCATCTATATTGGCCCGGTTGCGCGCCGCGTCACGCGCAGTTGCAAAAAACAAATCACCGGGCCGGGTCTCTCGCGAGTCGTAGCTGATTCCGGTGATCTCCGCCTCGGCATCACCATCGATGCCACGAACAGGCGCTCCGGCGATCAGCTCGGCGAGTTTCACTTTTAAATAGCCCTCGACTCCGCTTCGCTCCGCGTCACTTCAAATTTCGATTCGGCCCTCAGACAGCCCGAATCGGCTTCGCGTACGACTGCGTCGCGGCGCTGCGCGCCCCCTTCGGGTCTGACTCCGACGTTCTTCCAGAATTCGAACTGCTTCGACTCTCGTTTCTCTCGACTTCGCTCCGCTGCGCTCCTACAAAGTTGTCCGCTTTCCTTTTGCCCTCTCCTGCAGGGAGAGGGTGGCGCTACTGCGCCGGGAGAGGTCTGCTCCCTTCGCAGACCTAACCCCTAACCCCTTCCCCTTCAGAGAAGGGGAATCAGAAACAACATTGGCAATCCCGGCCGGCGCAAGTTTGAGTTTGATTGGAGAACGCGGCAGCGTGGTGCCGGGCGCGGGTTCTTGCGAAATCACGTAGCCCTGCCCTTTCACGTCGAGGTTGACGCCGAGCTGACGCGCGATATCGAGCGCATGACGCAGGCTCGCGCCGCGGAAATTCGGGGTGGCCTTTCCATCCAGCACCGCATCGTAATCGACGCCCGGATCGATCGAGGCAAGCGGATCGATGTTCTTTTTATGCGGCGCTGCAATGATTTGATCGATCGACAGCAGGCTCGCCGAATCGTAGTCAGGCTCCTTGGATGCAATGTTCAAATCGCGCAGCGCACCAGAAGCGATCTCGCTGAATACCGGCGCGGCGACCAGTCCGCCGAAATGCCCATGGCCGACATCGTAAAGGACCACCAGGATCAGCAGCCGCGGATCGTCGGCGGGGAGGAATCCCACGAACGACGAGACGTGCCGATTCTGGAAGTAGCCGTGCGTGACAGGATTCACCATCTGCGCGGTCCCGGTCTTTCCTGCCACCGTGAAACCGTCAACCCGCGCCTTATGCGCGGTGCCGTCGGCTCCGTTGACGACGTTGCGCAGCAGCAGGTTCATCTGATGCGCCACCTCGGGCGGAATCGCGCGGCCCATCACTTGCGGCGCATGCGTCAGGAGCACGCGGCCTTCCGCATCGGAGACGGATTTTACTACATAAGGACGCACCACGAGGCCGCCATTTGCGATCGCCGCATACGCAACCGCAAGCTGCATCGGAGTAACCGCAACGCCTTGTCCGAAGCCGTGATTGGCGAGTTCGATTTCCTTCCAGCTCGAGCCTTTGCTCAGGAGACCGCCAGCTTCACCCGGAAGATCGATGCCGGTTTTGCGGCCGAGTCCGAAACCACGCAGTCCATCGTAAAAGCGCTTCGAGCCGAGACGCAGCGCGATCTTCGACGCGCCGATATTAGATGACACCTCGATGATGCCGGCAACGTCGAGCCACTGATGGCGGCTGTCGTCATGAATCGTGCGGCCATCGAGATGAAACACGCCGTTCTCGCAATAGATGCGGTCGCTCGGGGTGATGGCGTGATCGGTCAGCGCGATCGATGCGAGCAAACCCTTCATGGTCGAGCCGGGTTCGAAGGCGTCCTGCACCGCAGTGTCATGAAGGCGCGAGTGAATCGGATCGCCGTCGGCATTCACGTTGGCGAGCGCGAGCACCTCGCCACTCCACGGATCGAGCACGATTGCGGTGCCGCGCTGCGCGCCGCTGGTGTGAACCTCGGCCGCCAGCTCGTTTTCGGCGATCGACTGAATGCGCCCATCGATCGTCAACTCAACTTGCGCGCCCGGCTGCGACGACTTGATCGCGAGCGGGCTATCGAGAATCGGATGGCCGAGCGCATCATGATAAAAACTGAGTTGCACGGGCTCGCCGCGAATCAGCTTGTCGTACTGAAGCTCCACTCCGGAGAGCCCCTGACCATCCATGCCCGCCGATCCCACCACCGCACCGGCCAGGTTGCTCTCCGGGTAGAAACGTTTGTACTCGCTGAGCGCGCCGAGCCCGTCGACATTGAGGGCCTCGACTATTGCGGCCTTCGCGGGATCCATCCGGCGCCGCAGCCAGATGAATGGCGACGGCTTCCGAAGCCGCCGATCGAGATCCGCATCGCTCATCTCCAACGCCGCCGCGATTTTGGCGCGCTCGGCGAAATTCGACTCGAGAACTTTTTTCGGACGCGCATAGATCGATCGCGTCTCCGCAGAAAGCGCCATCGGCTCGCCATGTCGATCGACGATGGGACCGCGCACCGCAGCGAGTTCGGTCTCCGCCGTATGCTCCTCGCGCGCCATCGAGTTGAGCAACGAACCCTGCAATACGACCAGCGCAATCAGCCGCATCACCGCGAGGCCGAACAGGCCCGCGAGCACGAAGGTCAAAGCACCGATGCGGTTGCGCCGCTGTTTGAAAGCGGTTGTCACTGGACGATCACCACCTGTCCGCTGCGCACCGGCTCGAGATGATATTTAGGCGCGAGTGCGCGCAGACGATCGTGCGAGCTGAGTTGCGCGGCAGTCAGCCGAAGCCGGCGATTTTGATCTTCAAGCTTCACGATATCGAGCCTCACCGCCGAGAGCCGATAACCTTCCTGCGTAACCTCGAGGCGCATCAGCAGCGTTGCGAATCCGACCACGATGATCGCGACCACTAGCAGCGCCGGCGCCAGGCGCGAGCGCTTTTTGACCGGGCTTTTTCGTTGGCGCGGGCTCACAGCACTTTCCGCTTTTACGACGGCCTCCGTTCGAGGCATCGCAGGCGCGCGCTACGCGCACGCGGGTTTTCCGCGATCTCTCCCGGAGTCGGCTTGATCACCTTGGTCGTCAAGTTCGTAAAATCGTCGGTACGCCCTAGCTCGCGGAAGCGGTCCTTCGCCGCGCGATCCTCGAGCGAGTGATACGCGATGACGGCGAGGCGGCCGCCAGGCGCGAGCATCGCGGGCGCATCGCGCAAGAACTTTTCGAGGCTCTCGATCTCGTGATTCACCGCGATCCGCAGCGCCTGGAAAACCCGCGTCGCGGGATGTACTCCGCCGCGGCGATGCGAACCAATCGCGCGCTCGACCAGCGCGCGCAACTCGCCGGTGGTCTCGATGCGGCGCTTGCGCCGCGCCTCGACGATTGTGCGCGCGATACGGCCGGGCATCCGCTCCTCGCCATATTCGCGAAAGATGCGCGCGAGTTCGGCCTCCGGCTCCTCGTTGACGAGATCATAGGCGCTGAGCGGCTCGCGCTGATCCATCCGCATATCGAGCGGGCCATCGAGGCGAAAACTGAAACCGCGCGCGGCATCATCGAGCGCGAAACTGCTCATGCCGAGATCGGCGAGGATCGCATCGGCGCGATCGAACCCGGCCTCGCGCATCACAGACGCAACTTCGGCGAAGTTGGCTTGCACCAGCGTGACGCGATCATCGAACTTCGCCAAAGCTTCGCGCGCGTGAGCGAGGGCGGCAGCATCCTGGTCGATGCCAAGGAGCCTCGCATTCGGGGCCGCCTCGAGCATCGCGGCCGCGTGCCCTCCCGTGCCGAGGGTGACATCGACAATTGCCAAAGGATCCGGAGCGGACAGGAGTTCCACCACCTCCACCGCCATCACCGGCACATGCGTCCGCCTGTCCGCTCCGTTCTGGCTCATCGCCGCGAGACTCATCGCGAAACTCATGGAATGATCCTACAAACCCAACTTCTGAAAAAATTCCGGATCCTCAAAACGTTGCTCGGTCGCCTTCAAGACCTGCTCGAGCACCGCCTTGTCCCATAACTGAAAATGATCAGTGAGCGCCGAGAAGGTGACGTCGCGCCCAAGCGACGCGAAGTCGCGCAGCTTCGGCGGCACGAGGATGCGTCCCTGCTTGTCCACCAAAACTTCGTGCGCACCACCGATGTAAAAAAGTTCGAACGATCGCACTTGCGTATCGAAGCGCGCCTTCTGGCGAATCTGTTCCTGCAGCCGCGTCCATTCGTTCGGAGGATACACTTCGAGGCAGCGCTGACCCTCGAAGATGAAGTTCGTGATATACAAACGATCGTGCCCATCGCGCTCCAACTCTTCGCGGAAGCGGGCGGGGATGCTGACCCTGCCCTTGTCATCGATTGCATGATCGAAACGCCCACTGAACACCGCTTGTCACCCTAAGTCCCCACAATCTCCCACTTAATCCCACCGTAGTCAAGAAAACTGCATCCTACTTTTCTAAAAAATGATTTTATGAAATGGCTACTTAGACGAATAAAAAGCGAAACTATATTCTCAGTCGATAGTCAGATCGAATGTAGTTTGACAGACCCGCGCCATCTCAGAAGTCACCGAGACTTAGTATTTCCGAAACCCTTGCTTGACACGACTGCCTCGCATTCGCAAAACTCCGCCGGTTACTCACTCATCAGAAACTCAAATCGCCTTTTGATGCGGGGCATCAGGTTAGGGGACGACCGGACAGGAGGAATATGACAGTCAGAATATGGCTGCGCAGTGCAGCATTGATCGTGGCGGGTGTGATGGTGGCGGTGGTGACGGCGGCGCCTCCGGCATACTCCAAGCCCAAGAAGAAGAAAGAGGCTGCCACTCCAACCGCGACATTAACTGCGACACCGACGCCTACGCCCGAGGCCAAGGTGTGGAATTTCGACACTGACAAAGCAGGTCAACTAGCCGACGGATGGCAAGACCTCGACGGCGCCGGCTGGGAGGTCTTCTCAGATCCGACTGCGCCCAGTCAGCCCAATGATTTCGGATTGCCGGCGGGGCGGATGTTGAGTTCGCTTACGCACGGCCTCGAATATCATCCGATGGTCGTGATGAAGGATCCGACTGAGTATTCCGATTTCACGATCGAGGCTCAGTTCAAACCCATCAAAGGATACTTCGACTGTTCGGGTGGTTTGGTTGTTCGATACTCAAATCCCGAAAACTACTATGTGCTCGCGTTCGGATGTCCCAGTGACTACGTCCAATTGCTGCGAATGTACAAAGGCAAGATGGACCAGATTCAGCAGAAGGTCGTCGCGATCGATGCGGGCAATTGGTACAAGATCAAGCTCGATGTTCAAGCCGATCATTTCATCGCGTATGACGAAGGCAAGATGCTCTTCGACGTGCAGGACAACAAGATCGCGAAAGGACGCATCGGTCTTTGGTCGAGCAACGATTCGCAGGCGCGCTTCGATAACCTCACGCTGACGCTGCCGCTCCCTGGTGCGTCGGGCGGTGACACCGGGGCCGGCGCTGGAACTCCAGGTGCTCCGCCGCCTCCTCCTCCACCGCCTCCATGATCGGCGCTTGCGTGATTGACTCTTGTAATGATCCGTTCGGGCGCGTGGTCCTTGCACAAGGGCTACGCGCCCTTTAGTCTGGTGGCCAGATGCAGGAAACGTCGGAACAGAAGCAGTTGCCTCTCGATGCGGAACAACTCGGAATCGGAGGCTTTATCTCTGAACTGTTGCAGGGCATCGGCAAGATGCTCGGCCTCGGCTTACTATGGGGCCTCGAAGAGGTTCGCAACGTCTTCTTCGCGGCGCTTGATCGCTTGAATGTCAAAGCGCGCCCGCATCGCCGCGTCAGCGCGTTTCCGCCCGGCAGTCCACGCCGCCGCAAAGTGGCCTAGATCTCCAAGCTCCGACCGATCAAATCATTCACTCAGTCGCGCATCGTCAGATCGCGCCATCGTGGCGAAGTTGCGCAATCTTTTCGCGCGAAAATCCGATCGATGCGAGGACTTCTTCGGTATGCTCGCCGAGCTCCGGCGGACGGCCGCGAGGAATTTCCTCGCGCGAGATCGCTGACAGCTTCACCGGCGAGCCCGCAACTTTGATGTCGCCCCGAGTCGGGTAGGTGCTGTCCAGCAACGTCCCACGCTCCGCCACTTCGGGATCGGCGACGACTTCTTCGACCTCGCGCACCGGAGCGCATGGAATTCCAGCCTCGAGAAGTCTCTGAATGATGTCGTCGCGACGTTGCGGCCGCGTCCACGCCGAAATCATCTCATCGATTTGATCCGCCAGACTCATGCGGGCGCCGTGATCGCGATATTCCGGTTTTGTGATCAGCTCCTCGTGACTCATCAGCCGGGCGAAGGTGCGCCAATGCGCTTCGGTGAGGACCATAATCAACACCTCGCCGTCGCTCGCGGCGTAGATGTTGGTGGGACACACACCCCAGTGCCGATTGCCGAGGCGCTTGAACTTTCGCCCCTGCAACACCGGCGCAAGCACGCTGGTGAGCGCTGGAATCGCAACATCGAGCATCGCCACTTCGACTTTCTGACCCTTGCCGGTCTTGCCGCGATTGATCAGCGCCCCGAGAATTCCGCTGGTCAGATGACTGCCGGTGCCCATATCGATGAACGTCGCGGAGGTTTTCACGCCATGCTCGGGAAAGCCGGTTATGCTTATAAAACCGGACGATGCCTGGATAGTATTGTCCATCGACCCGAGCTTGGCGAACCGGCTCCCAGAGCCATAGCCCTTTGCTGAGCCGTAGATGAGGCGCGGAAAGCGCGGCGCAAGTTCATCATAGCCGAGCCCGAACGATTCCATCACGCCATCGAGATAGTTCTCGACCAGCACATCGGCATTTTCGAGCAGCTTGAAGACGATCTCGCGCGCGCTCGGATGCTTGAGGTTTAGCGTCACCGATTTTTTGTTGGCATTGAGCATGAGGAATGAGTAGTTGACGCCGCCGGGCAGGTCTGGACGCCGCAGCATTTCGCCAGTCTTTGGTGGCTCTATCTTGATGATCTCGGCACCCATCGCAGCGAGTTGCAGAGTGCAGTAGGGCACCGCGTAGATTTGTCCGAAATCGATGACGCGAATTCCTTCCAACGGCAAACTCATTCCAGTTCCTTTCTATCGCAGCAGGTTGCGCGCGATGACCATCCGATGAACTTCCGAAGGTCCTTCGCCGATGCGACGGATGCGCGCCTCCCGGTACCATCGCTCGAGCGGAAACTCCTTGCTGACGCCATAGCCACCATGAATTTGCACCGCACGATCGATGACGCGTCCAAGCACCTCGCTCGAATACAGCTTCGCGATTGAGGCTTCGTTGCGCGAGTCTTCACCGCGATCGGCTTTCCACGCGCCCTCCCAGGTGAGCCATCGCGCCGCGCGCAATTCGACTTCCGAGTCGGCCAGCATCCACTGGATCGCCTGACGCTTCGCTAGCAGCTCGCCGAAGGTGCTGCGCGTCTTCGCGTGATCGATCGCCATTCGCAGCGCGGCGACACCGACTCCGACATTGGCCGCGGAATATGGAAATCGCAGCCGCGTCAGAAGGTCGAGCGCCAGGTTGAGCCCCTGCCCTTCCGCGCCGAGGCGCTGCTCGGCCGGAATGACGCAATCTTCGAAGTGAACTTCGTTGGGCAATGCGGCCGTGCGCAGTGTTGCAAATGGACGCGCGGTAAATCCCGGCGTTCCTTTATGGACGATGAAACAAGTGATGCCGCCGCGGCCGGCCTTGGGATCGGTGCGCGTGAAGACGACGCCCCATTCGGCCTCGTGCGCGTGCGAGATGAAAATCTTGGTGCCATTGAGGACGTAGGTGTCGCCCTTGCGCACGGCGCGGCACTGGATCGAGCCGGCCGGATCGGAACCGCCGCTCGGCTCGGTGATGGCGAAGAATGTGTACCATGCGTTCTTGAGCGTCGGCACGACATACTTCTGAATCTGCTCTTCGCTGCCGCCGTAAATCACTGGCGGAGGATTGCGGCCGAACACGCTGGCGCCGGGATTGTAGAGGCCCATCCGATGCTGCGCCATCTCCTCCATCAGCACGCACATGTCGAAGGTGCCGAGCCCGCCCCCGCCATACTTCTTCGGCGCGCTCATGCACCACATGCCGGCGGCCTGAACCTTTTTCGCGATGCGCCAGTAATCTTCTTCGGGAATTTCCGCGGCGTCGGGATCGAGTTTCTTTTCGATCGGAATGATCTCGTCCCGAATGATTCTACGAACCTGCTCGCGCAGCGCGGACAATTCTTCCGAGAGTTGGAAACCTTTATCGTTCTCCATCACAGTGTCTCTAGCACCGAAACGGTGCGGGTCAGAATAGCTCGCCCGGCTTCATTTCAAATGCGCCGAGATTTTTCCTGAGGCCGTCGAGCCACAGTTCGCGAATCCATTCGAGATCGTAGGCGCCCCAGGTTCCTTTGATTTCCGCATTGATATGATGGATATGCTCGATGGCGGTGGCGACCAGCGCGACCGCGCCGTCACCCAGCGTGTGGCGCACGATGCCCTTCTCCTCGCGCGCGCGAATGTAATCGCCGATGCCGCTCATCACCTCGAGGCTGTAATTCCAAAGGTCCTCCTCGGCGCCGGCCAACGCGTCGCCGTGCTTCTCCCTAGCGTGCTTGGCGATTTTCATTGCGTGGTCGAACTGCGTGACCGCCTTGACCATCAACGGCTTCTTCATCGCGGCCTTTTGCGGCGTCATCGTGTAGGGTCGCATCACGTCCGCATAATCGAGGACCAAGGCCGCGGCTTTCTCGACTCCGCGATATGCTTTGCCGAGTGCTTCCGCATCTTTCGGATGGCGGCTGGCGGCGCAATCGTCGAGCACGCCACTAACGCTCAACTTCGGCGCGCGGGTGCCGCGCACAAAAGCCTCGAGATTCACCGGATACGCCAACACGCTGTAAGCGCCGAAAGTCAGATTCGAAATGCTGTCGATGCCGAGCGCCTTGTAAGCTCCCAGGTCGCGTGCGACCACCTTCGGCGTTGCGAAACCGAGTCCGCCGAACAGGATCGCGTCGGCATAGTACTCGAACACGTGGCCGCGTCCCTCGAAAATATCGATGTAGCGTTTTAACGACTCGAAGTAGCGCGGATTGATGGTGCAGGCCGGGTCGTCGATGGCGTGGATGTAGCAGCGCTCGCGCGGCGCCCATTCGAACCACACATTCGGCAGCGGACGCAACTTGCGATCAGGATCTATCGTGTCGTGATACGCCAGATAGGCGACCGGAATTCCGCCGGCCGCCGATTCCTCCGCCGCGGCAACGGCGTTGACGATCTTCATATACTGCATCTGCGGCGAAAGCTTCTTGCACTCCGCGCATCTGCACCACGCACCGTCCGAAACGTCCGCGCCCCAGATGTGCAGCAATTCATTTTCCGGGTACTCGCGAACGTAGTTCAACGCGCCCTCGCATACGAGCCGCACCGCCTCAGGATTCGAGACGCATAGATTTCCGCGCGCCATCCGGATGCCATCCGCCGCCATCGGAAAGTACTCGGGATGCGATTCGAACTTCTCTCTCGGCAGCAGGATCTGGAGCACATGACCGCCATACTCGACGCCGATACCGTACGATTTGTAGAGCGGCGTCAGTTCATCGATCCGCAGCCGCGTGTCGTGCGCATGACGGATATACTCGAATGCGTTGATCCCTCGGCGCGCCATCCATGGAATGAACTCGCGATCGAATTTGAGATGCAACTCGAGCCGGTCCGGATGCGTGTAGTTCCACGTCATGATGTCCGACACGAAGGCGCGCCGCTTGAATTGCGGCGACACCGCGTAGGGTTTCATTTTGGCGAGCGCGCCCTTCGCGGTTTTAGGGAAATTGGCCGGCGCGCCTGGGATGAACCGCGCTCCGAGGCGCTCCATCAAGTCATATGCCGCATGCAACAAGCCGCGTTCGCTGCCGGCCTTAATCGCGAGCGCATTTTCTCCCGGCCGCGAAATTTCGAAAGTGTCATCAGTAAGCGCGCTCGGTCCCGGATTCGCCGGAGCATCGGCGCCGAACGAAATAACGATGGCGCGCGGATCGATGTTCGCATCGGAATGCGCGGTCTCGGTGCCAACCATCTTTCCGAGGCCATCCGCCAGTTCTCGCGCGGCTATCGATGCTACCTCACTCGCCCCATGGCCATTTTTAACGACAATTGTTGACCTTCCCCCGCCGGCTTTCTTCGCCATCTCCTGGTGGTTCTCCCCTTGTTGGCTCGTTTTTTCCGATCGCCGCGAAATGATAACATGAGACCTCCGGTTTGACAGCGGCCCCGAGATAAACAGGCAGTTGAAAAATGTTCTCATTTGTAGGACGAGCATCGCAACTTTCGAAACAGGAGAGCTGACGCCTCGCGCGCGCCAACATGCCCAGCCCCAATGAAATCCTGACCGAACTGAAAAAGGTCAAATATCCGGGCTTCACCCGCGACATCGTATCGTTCGGTATCGTCAAGGATATCGAGGTCGGCTATTCCGGCGTCACCGTGTCCTTGACGATCCAATCGGCCAAACCAGAAGTCGTCAGCCGGATTGTCGAGGACATCAAGACCACCGTCGCCGCGATGCAAGGCGTGCCCGGCGTCAAGGTGGACGTCGAACAGCCCGCGCCTACTCAACCGCGCACCGCGGCCGCCGCGCAGCGCAGCATCGAGGGCGTCAAACACATCGTCGCGGTCGCCAGCGGCAAGGGCGGCGTCGGCAAATCCACCGTTGCGGTGAACCTCGCGCTTGCGATGAAGGCGCTGGGATGGCGCATCGGGCTGATGGACGCGGACGTATACGGCCCCAGCGTCGCGATGATGGTGGGTACCGAGGGCAAGGTGAACCTTACACCTGAGCGCAAAATCATACCGCTGGAAAGATTCGGCATTCGATACGTTTCGATGGCATTTTTCGTCAGCGACGAGCAGGCCGTGATCTGGCGCGGCCCGATGGTGACCAAGCTGGAGACCGAGTTCCTGTTCAATGTCGAATGGGGCGAGCTCGATTGCCTCGTGCTCGATTTGCCGCCCGGAACCGGCGACGCACAGCTCACGATCACGCAGCGGGTGAAACTCGATGGCGGCGTCATCGTCACCACGCCGCAGGAAATCGCGCTGGTCGACGTCCGTCGCGGCGTGCAGATGTTCAGCGAGGTGAACGTCCCGGTCCTCGGCGTGGTCGAAAACATGAGCTATTACGTTTGCGGCAAGTGCAACAAACGTCACGAAATTTTTTCGCATGGAGGCGGCGCGCGCCTCGCGCAAACCCTGGAAGTTCCATTCCTCGGCGAGCTTCCGATCACGCGCGAGCTGCGCGAGGGCGGCGATAACGCGATGCCGCTGGTGGCGGTTAATCCCGCGCATCCTGTCACCGCGGCCTTCAAGGCGGTCGCCGCGAAGATCATCGAAGGGCTGGAGGAGGACCACAGCGGCTGATGCCTTTCGCGGTCTTCGACGTCGAGACCCGAGTCGACAAACACCTCCTCAACCAGGTCTACTACGAAGGTCAAGGGCTCAGCGATAGCGACGCTTACGCGCACTATCGTGAAGATTTGCGCCGTCGGCGCGACAGCGACTTTTTTCCCATCACGCTTCATCTGCCAATTTCGATCGCGATCGGAAATGTCGGCGATGACTACGTCCTGCGCTCGGTCGAGAGCCTCGCGCTCGGCAACTACTCGGAGGAAAACCTGGTGCGCGAATTCTGGACGCGCGCCGAGCGCTTTGCCGGGATGCTGGTGAGCTTCAATGGGCGCCGCTTCGATATTCCGGTGCTGGAGCTCGCCGCCTTGCGCCACGCCATTGCGGCTCCGGTTCACTTCGGCGACGATGGCCTCGCGCGCAATCGCTATGCGAGTGCGCGTCACTTCGATCTGTTCGATTACCTGACCAACTTCGGCGCGGTCTCGCTCGCCGGCGGCATGGATCTGCTGCTCAAGATGATCGGGATGCCCGGTAAAACCGGCATGGACGGCTCGATGGTGCAGGAATATTTCGAGGCCGGCCGCCTCGACGAGATTCATCGCTACTGCCGCAACGATGTAGTGCAAACCTACTTCCTGTTCCTGCGGGTCGCGCTGATGCGCGGCGAAATCGACGCAGACATTTATCGCGGCGCCTCGGATGCCTCACAACATTTTCTGCTCGAGGAAGACGCGCCCGCCAGCAAGAAAATCGCGTGACAGAGAAACCAAAAATCTCGCTCATCGTGATCTCCCGCGACGAGGAGGAACTCATCGCACAATGTCTGCGCAGCGCGCGGTTCTGCAATGAGTTGATTCTGATTGATTCGTTCTCCACCGATCGCACGGTCGAGATCGCGCGCGGTCTCGGCGCCAAGGTCTTCCAGCATGAGTTCACCAACTACGTGATGCAGAAGCAGATGGCGCTCGATCGCGCGACCGGCGACTGGGTCCTGCTGATGGACTCCGACGAGCAAGCGACCCATGACTTGGGCGAGGAGATCCTCACGGCGGTCAGCTCGCCGAATCCCGCCGACGGCTACCGCATCCGGCGCATCCTCTATCATCTCGGTCACTACTATCCGTATGGAATTTATCCCGACAATCCGGTGCGGTTGTTCCGGCGCGAGCGCGGGCATATCGGTGGCCGCGACCCGCACGACAAGGTCGTCGTCGATGGCAGCATCGGCAAGCTCGCGAGCCCGATCCTGCACTTCAGTTACCGCGACGTCGCGGATCACGTTGCCACCATAAATCGTTTCTCGACCCGTGGCGCGACTGAGCAGGAGCCGACCATCTTCACGCCGGTTCAGATGCTGACCAATCCGATGTGGCGATTTTTCAATTTCTACGTGTTGCGCGGCGGCTTTCGCGACGGCGGCCGCGGGCTCTACGCCGCCATGACCGCGGCGTTCTATGTCTTTCTGAAATACGCCAAGTTGTATGAACGAAAGCTAAAGTCGCGGCGCCTTTGAAACCTTGCGCTCGCGGCGTCGGTCGGTTGACTGTTTTGCGACGCCCGTTCGCTTCATTTCTTCTTAACAAGCGAATAACTTAGGCGCTGTTCCATGAAACGATTGTTCAGCTACATGGGCCGTCATTGGCTGACCTATGCAGGCGGCCTTTTCGCAACTGTCCTGACGGCCACCTTCTATAACTTTGTTCCGATGCTGACGCGCGACGCGATCAATGCCGCGCAGTCGGGACATCGCGCCGCTCTCGCGCATTATGCCGAACTAATCGCGCTCGTGGCGATCGTGATGGGAACGGCGCGATGGATCTCGCGGTTCGTCATCTTCAACATCGGGCGCGATGTCGAATACGAAATCCGCAACGATCTCTTTGCGCATCTGGCGCGGCTCGGCCCCGACTTTTATCAGCGTCTGCGCACCGGCGATCTGATGTCGCGGATGGTCAATGACATCACCGCGCTGCGCCTGCTGGTCGGGATGGGCGTGCTCATGCTGACCAACACGCCGGTCTACTTCGTCTACGCGATCATCTTCATGGCGTACCTGAATCGTCAGCTGACGGTCGCCGCGATCATCCCGGCGATTGTGTTGCTGTTCGGTGTTCGCCGACTCACACGGGCCCTGATGGAACGCAGCCTCAAGGTGCAGCAGGAACTCGGCAACATCGGCGCAAAGGTGCAGGAGAGCCTTGCTGGCATTCATGTAGTAAAAGCCTACACGCTGGAGGAGCACGAGGCGCAGCGCTTTCGCGCGTTGAACGACGAATACAACGAGCAAGGCCTGGCGCTGGCGCGCGCCCGCGGGGGGTTGTTCCCGATGATTCGCGCCGCCGCGGCCACCTCGACCATGATCGTCCTTATATACGGCGGCAGTCTGGTCCGCGCGGGTCAAATGTCGATCGGCGATCTGATGGCGTTCATGCTGTATGTGACGCAGCTTGCGCTCCAGGCGACCTCGTTCGGATGGGTCCTTTCGATTTATCAACGCGGCAAAGCCGCGACGAAGCGCATCGACGAGATTTTCGATGAGCAGCAACAGCAGACCGTCGCCGGTCCCGAGGAGCGTCTCGAGGTCGAGGGCGCGATCGAATGGCAGAACGTGTCTTTCAGCTACTTCGCCTCCGACGGCCGCGGCAATGGCAATGGCGGAGAACGTCCGCCTTACGCGCTGCAAAATATCGACGTGAAAGTAACCTCGGGCGAGAAGCTCGCGATCGTCGGCCGCACCGGCTCGGGCAAATCCACCATGATCAAACTGCTCGGACGGCTGATCGAGCCGACCGAAGGACGCGTGCTGCTCGACAGCCGCGACATTCGCGAGATTCCGATTCGCGCGCTGCGGCGCACCATCGGCGTGGTACCGCAGGAGCCAACCCTGTTCTCGGATACGCTCGCACGCAATATCGCATTCGGCGCGCCCGACGCCGATATGAAGGAAATCGAGGTCGCCTCGCAAGTCGCAGGTCTCGCGCCCGACGTCGCGGTACTGCCGCGCGGCTTCGATACGATTGTCGGTGAGCGCGGCATGTCGCTTTCCGGTGGTCAGAAGCAGCGCGTCACCATCGCGCGTTTGCTCACCTATCATCCGTCGGTCGTCGTCCTCGATGATGCGTTGTCGAGCGTCGATACCGAGACCGAACGCGCCGTGCTGCACAACCTCAGCGACAGCGTGCAGGGGCGCACCACCATCGTGGTGGCGCATCGCGCGTCGACGGTGCGCGACGCCGACGAGATCATCGTGCTGGAAGAAGGCCGCATCGCGGAACGCGGCACCCATGAAGATTTGATGGCGCGGCGAGGAATCTACGCGGAACTTTTCCATCGCCAATTGCTCGAGGAAGAGTTGGCGCAGTACTGATGGTCCACGAGGAACAAGAAGCGCGCGAGGTGGCGGTTTACGATAGTCACCTAATCAGCTGGGTTTGGCAGTTCGTAAAACCCTACCAGCACCTGTTCTGGATCTCGGTGCTGCTGATGCCGCTGAATTCGGTATTCGCACTGACGCAGCCCTACATCGTCAAACTCACCATCGATATTTTTCTCGCGCATCGCAAAGTCGTGCCGCCACGGTGGCTCACGCCCCTAATCGCCCGCGTCGCACCCAATCACGGATTGTTCGTGATGGGTGCGTTGTACCTGTTGCTGGTAGTCGGTGAGTTCGCGACTTTCTATGGACAGTTCTACCTGACCATGATGGTGGCGCAGTACAGCCTCTCGGATTTGCGCCTCGCCTTGTTCCAGCGCGTCGAGCAGCTCCCGATGGCGTTTTTCGATCGCACGCCGATCGGAAGATTGGTGAGCAGAATCAGCACCGACATCGATGCGATCAATGACATGTTCGCCTCCGGGTCGCTGACCATCTTCATCGACTTCCTGACCCTGATCGGCATCGCAGTGATCATGTTCATGCTCAATGCGCGTCTCGCACTGTGGGCGTTTTGCGCGATACCGCCGCTGTTTTTGATCATCAACTTTTTCCGGGTGCGCGCACGTGTCGTCTATCGCCAGATTCGCGATAGTCTCGCCGCGGTGAATGCGTACCTTTCCGAATCGATCAACGGAATAGCCGTCATCCAGCTATTCACCCGCGAAGCGGTCAGCGCGAGCGAATTCGACGTGCTGAATAAAAAGAGCCGCGACGTTCAGGTGCTCGCGAACATTTACGAAGCGGGACTTTTTTCGTCGGTGGAGTCGCTGAGCGCGATCACGGTCGCGGTCATCCTCTGGTTCGGCGGTGGCGACGTCATCCGTCATGCGATTACGATCGGCACGCTGTTCGCTTTCATCGACTATACGCAGCGCTTCTTCGGTCCGTTGCGCGAGATCTCAAACAAATACACGACGCTGCAGTCTGCGCTGGCAGCGGTGGACAAAATCGAGCGCCTGATGATGGAACCGGTCACCATCGCGAGTCCGGCAAAACCGAAGAGCACTGGAGCGCGCGGCGGCGCGGTCGTTTTCGAGCAAGTGAACTTCGAATATCGCAAGGGCGAGCCGGTGCTGAAAGACCTGAGCTTCAGCGTCGAGCCTGGGCAGAAAATCGCGATCGTGGGACCGACGGGATCCGGCAAAACCACCATCATGAAGCTGCTGAATCGCTTCTACGATGTCACCTCGGGACGGATCCTGGTCGACGGCGTTGACGTGCGCGAATGGGACCTGACGGCGCTGCGGCGCGCGATCGGGCTGGTGCAGCAGGACGTCTTCCTGTTCGCTGGCGACATCATGGAGAATGTGCGGCTCGGGCGCGCCGATCTGTCAGAAGAGGGGGTTCGGCAGGCGCTCGCGCGTGCGCAGGCGTTGCGCTTCGTGGAGCGGCTTCCGGCGGGCCTGGCGCAGCAAATAAGCGAAAGGGGGGCGAATCTGTCCTCGGGCCAGCGTCAACTACTGTCGTTCGCGCGCGCGCTCGCCTATGACCCTAAAATCCTGGTGATGGACGAGGCAACCTCGAGCGTCGACAGCGAAACCGAGCGCCTCATCCAGATCGCGCTCAACGAACTGCTGGCGGATCGAACGGCACTTGTCATTGCGCATAGATTATCAACTATAGAGCGCGCCGATCGCATCATGGTTTTGGGCGGCGGCGTCTTGCGTGAGAGCGGCACCCACGACGAGTTGCTGAAACTGCGCGGGCTTTACTATCGGCTCTTCGAGTTGCAGTATGCGGTAGTCGCGGAGCCTGCGCGCGAGGCCGTGGACTAAGGCGTGCGACGCGGGTTGCGTTGGTTCTCGGCGGCCGCCGCGGCGACAATGCTCGCGGGATGCAACCTCGGCTACATTGCGCGCGGCGCATATGAAGAAGCGCGCATCCTCTGGAATCGCAAACCGATTTCCCAGGTGATCGTCAATCCTGAGCTCGCGCCGGAAATTCGCGCGAGGCTCGAAACCGTTCTCGCCGTGCGCGACTTCGCGCGCGATAGTCTCGGCCTGAAGGCCGGCGGCGCTTACACCACGGTATCTCCCGTCGACAAGGGCGCGATCGTATACGTTGTGATGGCAGCGCCGCGCGATTCGCTCGAGCCCTACGAATGGTGGTTTCCGATCGTCGGCGCGGTTCCGTATCGCGGGTATTTCAATGAGAGCGAGGCCCGGGCATTGGCAGCCGAGATGGATGCCAAAGGATACGACACCATGGTGCGTCCGGCGGTGGCGTTCTCGAGCCTGGGATTTTTCAACGACCCGCTGCTATCGAATCTCTTGCGCCTAGATAAGGTGGAACTCGCCGGCGTGATCACGCACGAACTTTTCCATCGCACGTACTTCCTTCCCAGCAATGTGACTTTCGATGAGTCGGCCGCCAACTACGTCGGTACGCGCGGCGCGGTGGAATTTTTCAAACAGACCGAGGGTGACTCGGCGCCCGATACGATTGCGGCGCGCGGCGTGTTCGACAGCGACATAAAGTTCGCGCATTTCCTGCTTCAAGCGGAGGGGAAGCTGCTGGGGATTTACGTCAGCGATCTTTCGGACGATGAGAAGCTAAAGCGGCGGGAAGTCGCATTCGAAGAGATCAAGAGCGACTACGCGAAGCTCAAGCCCACGCTATCGGGCCTCGAACGATTCGACCTCGACAAGGAACCGCTTAACAACGCGGTGCTGATCAACTATATCATCTACTTTCACGACCTCGATAACTTCGCCGCGCTCGATCGCATGAATCATGGAGATTTGGGAACAACGATCGAGCGCATCATCGAGATCGCGAAGGCGCACCCGGAGGATCCCTTCTACGCGATATGGGAGACCACTCGCGATGCGCCGCCAACGCTAACCTCGCTCAAGTTGATGACGCCGCCCGGCTAGTCGCTGAGAAGATCAGTTAGTTCGGTCGTGAGAGTGTCTTCGTAGCCGCCGAAAAAGTGATCGGCGCCATCGATGATCCTTAGTTGCGCTCCACAATTTTCGGCCAATTCCGTGATGGCACGCTTCGGACAGTAGTTATCGCGATCACCGGCAACCAGCACGATCTTTTTCCCACTCCTGTCCGGCGGCGAGAAATCGTCCATTCCAACTGGAAGCGCGATGGCGGCAATCGTCGCAACTTCCTTCAACTCGGCACCCGCTCGCATCGCCACTGCCGCGCCGAATGAATAGCCCGCCATGATCGCGCCCTCGCCCGAGACACCCGGCTGCGAGAGGAGGAAGCGCATCGCGGCCTTCGCATCCTCGGTTTCGGCGACGCCGCCCGAATGCTCACCCTCGCTCGCACCCACGCCGCGGAAATTGAACCGTATCGTCGCGAAGCCGAGTTTCCATAACGCTTCGAGGATCGCCTCGACGACGTTGTTGTGCATCGAACCGCCGTAGAGCGGATGCGGATGACAGACCACCGCGCCGCGCGCAACTGCACTCCCGGCGGACTTGGCCATCAGACCTTCGAGTTCGAGTTGGCCGGAGGGGATATTGACGGATTCTTCCTTCATCGGAACATATTCATAGAAAGGTGCTGATGGACGCAATTCCAAAGTTCGCCGCCGATCGAATGCTCGCCCGAGTCGCGCGATGGTTGCGAATGCTCGGCGCCGACACGATTTTCGATGAAAGCATCGATGGCGCGACGATGCTGAAGACCGCGCGCGCCGAGGGCCGCATCATGCTGACTCGCGACAAGCGTCTGAAGACCGCGCCAGATGTGCTTTTTCTCGACAGCAACAACTTCCATGAACAACTGCGCCAAATCCTCGCGCGCCATCCCTTCGACGTCTTCAAGAATGCTTTCTCGCGGTGCTCCTTATGCAACACGCGTCTTATCGAGGTCGACCGCGAGATCGTTCGGCGGCGCGTCCCACCTTTCGTCTATGCGACCAATGCGAAATTTTCCGAATGCCCGAACTGCGCACATCTGTATTGGGGCGGAACTCATCCCGAGCGCATAATTCGCGAAGTCCGGAAGATCGGCCTGGATTTGGCTCACAAGGACTAGGCGACCATTTTTGGGATTGTCTTGAAAGCGGCCCATTACTATAAGAAGAACACGGTTCAGGCATTAGTTAATGCCACGGGGGGAGGGACGCCCATGAAGAAGGCCCGCTGGTGCATCGTAGTCATCTTCATTCTCGGTCTAAGCGTCAATGCTCATGCGGTCTCGCTCACCCTCGAGGGCGTCGGATCTAGCGTGAGCATAGGAACCTCGCAGGCGCTCTATGCGAGCGACAGTAGCGGTCGCGCAGTGCGGGTCATCGCAGTGGGCATGCCCGCGCCGGAAGGCGGCAGAATCACCGAGCTCGGGGTGCCTTCGATGATGCCGGATGGGCGCGTCGTTTTCGGCGCCGAAGTCACGACCAAGGGCGAACGCGGATCCACCGATCGCCAGCAATGGAGCATCTTCATCGGCAATCCCGATGTGGCGGGGGAACATCGCATCATGCCGCTCGAAGTAAAATCCAAGCCCGCATGGTGCAATCCCGTCTATCATGGCGATCCATATCCGGTTGCCGATGCCGACGGACAAATTGCCTTCATGGCCGCGCTCGGTCGCGATCGCGACGGGCTGTTTTTTTATTCGCACGGTGCGCTGTCGTGCCTCGCGGAATCGGGCACCAAGACCAACGAGGGTGACGAAATTGTGGTGCTGAGTTTCGGCAGCCCGCAGATGGGCGATCATGGTGAGGTAGTTTTCAATGCGTGGCTCAGGCCCTCGGCGCTCCATCCGATGCCCAAGAACGATGACTCCGCACACGATCATCAACATCTGCAGGCCCTGCTAATCGCGACTCGCGCCGGTATCCATGAGCTCGCGGTCGAAGGTGACTTCGGTCCCAACCACACCGAATATCAGCGGCCGTTCGGTTTGCCGAGCGCGCTGGCATCGCCGCAAGGAACCTTGGTCGCGTTCACTGCCAAGACGCCAAGCGGCGGCGCACTGTTCACCTACGACGGCAGTGGAATGGTTCGGATGCTGCAGACGGGAACGGAAACACCGCTCGGGCCGGTGTCGTATGTCTCGCCGGGACGGCCCGGGCTGATGGCAGATGGTACTGCGGCAGTGCTGGCTGGATGCGCGCGAATTCCAGTAATTTTCCGGCTCAACCGCGGACTCCTCGATCTTAGAATTCAGCGCGGCCAGTTGACGCCGCTGGGTGCGATTATCGAATCGCTCGGCGATCCGGTGCTGACGGCGTCGGGTGCGATGTTCGTGGGCGCGACCGACAACGACGGACAGGAACAACTCTACGAGCTCGATCGCAACGACGAGTTCTTCGAGGTGGGCTCGCCTGAGATGCTGTATCGGATCGCGTTTGACAACGATGAAAGTCATCAGCACACCATCTTCACCGGCACGCTGACGGTAAATCAGCACGGAGACTACGGGTACCTCGGCGGCAAGTAAGCATCGCCATCGGGCAATTTCTCTCCTGTGGTCGTCAGGCGGAAGCTTCCATCGGTCGTCGCGATCGGTGGAAAGCCTCTCCGGCTCCTGATAAATCCCGATCAGAATTTCACGCGTCTATAGATCTTTCTCGATCATTCTTAGCGGGAGCATTTGGCAATGGCTTCTTCCGACAAATTTCTGCATCTAAACCAGCAGCTTTACGATTACGTGATCGCGCACGGGCACAATGGCGATTCGATTTTACGCGACCTTGCCGAAGAAACCCGAGCGCTGGGAAGGATCTCCGGCATGCAGATTGCGCCCGAGCAAGGCACGCTGATGGGAATCCTGGCGCGCGCGATCGGCGCCAAATCGGCGGTCGAGGTCGGCGTCTTTACCGGTTACAGCTCAATCTCGATCGCGCGTGCGCTTCCGCCCGACGGCAAGCTTTTGTGTCTCGACATCAATGAGGTGTGGACCTCGATCGCGCGGCGCTACTGGGAGCGCGCCGGGCTCAGCGGCAAAATCACCCTCAAGCTCGCGCCCGCTGCGGAGACGCTGCGTGCGCTTCCCGCTTCGCAGAGCTTCGATTTCGCGTTCGTCGATGCTGACAAGAGCAACTACCGAATCTACTACGAGGAAATCCTGAAGCGCCTTCGGACCGACGGGCTATTGCTCATCGACAACGTGCTCTGGAATGGCCAGGTCATCGATCCGAGCGACAAGTCCGAAGACACCGTGGCAATTCGCGATCTGAATGATTTCATCGTGACGGACACCCGCGTCGAAGCCGTGATGATCCCGGTCGCCGACGGCATCACCATCGTGCGCAAGAAATAATTGCGTGGCGAGCCGTCTGCCACCCGAACGATCGCGATGGCAAGCGATAGCCGGCGAAGCGTTCGCGTTTGGCGAAATCGCATCGCTGCTTAGGGATCCGATCTATCGAGGCGAAGGCGTTCCTCGAGGAGACGGACGCCTCGTCGTGATCATTCCGGGGCTCTTCGGCAGCGATTTCTATCTCTGGCCCTTGCGCCGATGGATCACGCGCATCGGATTTCGCGCGAGTACTTCGGGCTTGTGGGTCAACGCCGGATGTCCTGACAGGCTCACGTCGGAAATCGAGAAATGGATTGAACGCCAACAACCGCAGAGCGATCGGCGCATCGTGCTGATCGGGCACAGCCGCGGAGGCGTACTGGCGCGCGCGTTGGCCATTCGGCTCGGAAGCAAGGTGTCGGATCTCGTCACGCTGGGATCGCCGGTTGGAGTCGCGTCGGCGTATGCGCAACCGGGCGCGCAACAACTCGCGCATCGGACGATGAGTATGCTGGCGCAGGCGAGCAACACCGCGCGCGGAATCCTCGATCCTCAGTGCCGCTTCCCGGATTGCGGATGCCGATTCATCGACAACATTCGTCACGAACCCGCCGCTGAAACCGCAGTGCTATCGATATACAGTCGCGAGGATCCGATCGTGCCGCCCCAGGCATCGATCGTCGAGGGCGCGCGCAACGTCGAGGTAAGCGGCACGCATTCGGGGTTGGTCTACAATCCCGCGGTGTATCGCGAACTCGCGCGCGAGCTTTCGAATCTCAGCCCGGCGGTTTAGCGGCGGCGAAAGTGCGCGTGCCGCGAACCAATTGTGCGCTCACCAGGTTGCGATTATTCAGAATCTGCCAGGCACTCTCGGGCCGCTCGCTGGGATATTCGATACGCGCATTCTTACAGATGGCGGCATGCTCGACTTTGAAATCCGGCGCGGTCACCAGCAACTCAGTCTTGATGCCATTGTCGCCGCGGGAGGTCTTGATCGCATCGACGTGATCGTATGCGAGCCGGCTCGGTTCGATCGTCTGCAACAGCGGAAGTGTGACTTCCAGCAATGGCCCCTTCTCATCGCAGATAATCGCGTGGGCGTGATTGCGATCGGCCTCGAACTCGATCGCGCCGAATGCGTTGGGATAGCCGCGCTCGAAAATTCCGGCCGCGAGCGTCGTGCGGTTGTTGGTGATCGAGGCGGCCGCAAATCCTGCCGGCATCATACTGAGACGGCTTCCCAGTGCCAGCGTCGCATCGCGAAACGGACCCGCTGGACTTTGGGAATTGTCGACGATGAAGAGTCGGCAATACGCGGGCGTGGTGCGGCCATATTCGGGAGGCAGCCAATCGAGCAGGATTTCCTTGCGCACCTCGAAGTAGACATTGATCATCGTCGCGTCGCACGTCCACGGCAGCGCCGGATATTCCGGCTTCGAGGACGGCAACTCGATGCGATACTTCTCGTGTTTAGCTCTTCCGAAATCCGGCACGAACTTTTCCTATTTCTTTTCTGCAGTAGCACAGGCTTCAGCCTGTGTCTGAGGTCTTACGTCGCCATCGGTGGTGCTTCCGGTCCGCCCTCGGTCTTGGGCGCCTTCTTCGCGCGCTCCGCCATTTTCTCTTCGGTGAATTCCGGCATCACGTACTTGGCGAAGCGCTCGAGGCTCGCCAGCACCTTCTTATGAGGGATCGCCTGATCGAAGTTGATCAGCATCACCACGCGCTCGACGCCAACTTCTTCCCAGTAGCGCATGTTCTGGATGATTTCCTCGGGCGAACCGACTGGAAACCCCTCGCGCAATGACAGAATCTCCGCCTGGCTCAGCAGCGCGGTCGCGTTGGCCTGCGCGGTATACGCGTGCGAAGGATAGATCCCACCGAGGCCGACCAGATGCGCCGCAGTCTGGAAAAATGAAAACGCCGCCGCACCGCCGACCGCTTTCGCCTCGTTCGGGTCCTCGCCGCAGTAGAGCCAGCTCGCGGCGTTGACCTGGTTGTTCACGAATTTTCCGACTGGATCGCAATGCTTGATGATGCGGCGATAGTCCGCGACCAGCCGCCGATAATCCGCCGGCGTGCCGAGCGTCACACCGAGCATCCCGATGCCGCGCTCGGCGGCCTGCACCGCAGTTTCCGGCGAGGATACGGCGACCCACATCGGAGGATGCGGATCCTGAATCGGTTTCGGCAACACATTGCGCGGCGGCATCGAGAAGTATTTCCCATGCCACTCGAACTCATCCTCGGTCCACATTTTCGGAATCGCGCGGATGCACTCGTCCCACATTTCCTTGGTGCTGTCGGGATCGATGTTGAAACCGCCGACCTCGGTCCATGTTGCGGAACGTCCTGTGCCGAATTCGAGGCGCCCGTTGGACACCAGATCGAGCATCGCAGCGCGCTCAGCGATTCGCGCCGGATGATTCATTGGCGGCAGACAAACCGAGATGCCCTGCCCGATGTGGATGCATTTGGTCTTCGCCGCGGCGGCCGCGAGAAAAACCTCGGGCGCCGAGCCATGCGAATATTCCTCTAGGAAGTGATGCTCGACTTGCCAGACCTGATCGAAGCCGAGCTCATCGGCCAGGATGATTTGCTCCATCGCCTGGTCATACTCACGCAGCTCGGACTGACGCGACCACGGTTTCTGCACCGAATGTTCGTAGAAGATTCCGAATTTCATGAGTGCTCCATCAATTCAGTTTTTGCAGGCTCGGACAAAATCCCAATCCCACTGTGCCTTCGCCGCAATATGCGCCCGCTGACGGTCCCAACGGAGTCATAACCAGCTTTGCACATTTGAGACGTTTCTGCGCCTCGGTTGCGAGGCTCTTCGCGCCGTCGGGATTGTTGGCGTGCGTGATGACCACGATCGCCTCGCTACCGCCGAGCTCACTCTGCGCCAGCTCCAGCATCTTCGCGATGTTCTCCGCCTGCGTGCGAGCCTTGCCGATCACGGCGATACGGCCCCACACGCGAATAAGCGGCAACATTCCACGCAGCGGCCCGACGTTCATTTCATATAGGGAAATGCGGCCGTCGCGCTGCAAATACTCGTTCGTCGGTGGCGCATAGAAGCTGTCGATTTGAGGCGTCGCCTCCTCGATGGCACCGACTATGTCTTGCAGCTCCGCTCCGCGGGCGGCCATCTCGGCCGCACCGATAGCCACCGCTCCCAGAGCCGTCAGCGCGCGCCCGGTGTTCATCACCTCGACTTCGATTTTGCTGTCGCGCTTGGCAACCACCGCGGCGGAATACGCGGCGGTGTAAGTCGAGCATGATTCGAATGGATTGATGAGGCATAGCACGCGCTCGGCGCGCTCATGGGCTTTGCGATACGCAGCAAGAAAGTCGGTCGGCATCGCGGCGGCAATGGTCGGTAGGCGCGGCTCATCTTTCAAGCGGCGATAGAACTCGTTGCGATCGAGCGCATCATCGCGAAAGAACTCGGTTGAGAATGCGACCTGAAGCGGCGCGGTCTCGATGCCGAGGCGCGCGGTTTCGGCAGCCGGCAAATCAACGCTGGAATCGGTTACAATGGAAATAAGCTGATTCACATTTCTACCAGGTGTTAGATTATAAGCGTTTAGCCTGACCATACCGTTCGGTCAAGAAACTCGCGCTGTACTGACGGCTCAGATCCAGTTCAGCCGCGAATAGTGCGATGGAGACGCGGCGCAGGTCACGCTAAACTCGCATGACAATCATCGCGCAGGCGGCCAATGGAAGAACGTTACGACCCGAAAACGATCGAGCCGAAGTGGCAAGCAGAATGGGAGCGATCGCAGGTCTACCTGACACGCGAGGATCCGGCGCATCCGAAATTCTACGTCCTCGAAATGTTCCCCTATCCTTCGGGCGCGGGGCTCTCGGTCGGCCATCTGCACAATTACGTGCCGTGCGACGTCATCGGGCGCTACAAGCGAATGGCGGGGTTCAACGTGTTGCATGCGATGGGATGGGACGCGTTCGGCCTGCCCGCCGAGAATGAAGCGCTGCTGCGCCAGTCGCATCCGAGCGAGACGGTGCCGCGCTATGCCGCCAACTTCAAACGCCAGCTCATCATCTCGGGATGCGCCTACGACTGGACGCGTGAGATCAATTCGTCGTCGCCCGAATACTACAAATGGACGCAATGGTTCTTCTTGTTGTTATACAAGCGCGGGCTGGCGTACCGCGCGACGGGCTCGCAATGGTGGTGCGACAAATGCCGCACCATCCTCGCCAACGAGCAGGTCGTCAACGGATGCTGCTGGCGACATACCGATACTCCGGTTTCGAAAAAAGACCTCGAGCAGTGGTACATCAAGATAACCGCGTTCGCCGACGCGCTGCTCGACGACCTCGACAAGATCGATTGGCCCGAGCCAATCAAGCTGATGCAACGCAACTGGATCGGCCGCTCGGAGGGCGCGGAGCTCGCGTTTCCGGTGACGGGCGATCCCGGAAAGGAAGTCCGCTTCTTCACCACGCGGCCCGACACCGTCTTCGGCGTATCGTTCATGGTGCTCGCGCCTGAGCATCCGCTGGTCGCGGAAATCACGACGGCGCAGCAGCGTGACGCGGTTGAGGCCTACGTCTCCCAGGCGCGGGTTCAGAGCGAGATCGAACGCCTCTCGACGGTGAAAGAGAAGACCGGAGTGTTCACCGGCGCATACGCGCGCAACGTTTTCACCGGCAAGGACATTCCAATCTGGATCGCGGACTACGTCCTGATGGGATACGGCACCGGCGCGATCATGGCGGCGCCCGGCGAGGATCAACGCGACTTCGAATTCGCCGAAAAGTACGGCCTCGAGATTCCTCGCGTCACCGCGCCCGCCGACGGAAGCGCACCGCCATCGGATCGCGCCTTCAGCGAGCATGGCATCACGATCAACTCAGGCTTCCTCGACGGGCTTCCTACCGAGGAGGCGATCAAGGCGGTCGGCCAGTATGCCGTAGAACATGAGATTGGAAAGCCTACAGTTAGTTACAGGATGCGCGACTGGCTGATCTCGCGGCAGCGCTACTGGGGCGCGCCGATTCCGATGGTCTATTGCAGGAAAGATGGCATCGTCCCGGTGCCTGATGACCAACTGCCCGTGCGACTTCCGGAGATGAAGGAGTATCAGCCCTCGGGGACGGGTCGTTCGCCGCTCGCAAATGTTCCCGAATTCGTCAACACGATTTGCCCCAAGTGCGGAGGCCCTGCCGAGCGCGAGACCGACACGCTCGACGGGTTCGCGTGCTCGTCGTGGTACTTCCTGCGCTTCGCCTCGCCGCATGAAGACGCGGTCCCGTTCGATCGCAAGGCGGTTGACTACTGGCTGCCGGTCGACCTCTACGTCGGCGGCGCCGAGCACGCGGTCATGCATCTTCTTTATGCGCGCATGTGGACCAAGGTGATGCGCGACGCCGGACTCATCAATTTCAAGGAGCCGTTCTCCGTTCTGCGCAACCAGGGAGTCGTCGGGGCTGCCGACGGCTCGCGTATGTCGAAGAGCAAGGGCAACGTCGTGACGCCGGACGAGATGATTGAAAAATACGGCGCCGACCCGTTGCGGCTGTGGGAGCTCTTTATGAGTCCCTTCGACGAAGCGACCAAGTGGAACGAGGACGGCGTCGCCGGTACCTCACGCTACGTGATGCGCGTGTGGACGATGGTGAGGCGCTACGTCGAAGCCGGCGCGCCAGCGGGAAATCCCAGCGAGGAGACCATCAAGCGGACGCACAAGACGATCCAGACGGTGACCGATCACATCGAGCGGCTGCGCTTCAACACCGCGCTCGCCGCGATGATGGATCAGCTCAACTACCTCGCCAAGTTGAAGCCGGAGGAACTCGGCAGATTCGCGCTCGAGGCATACATCGTGATGCTCGCACCGATGGCGCCCCACATCACCGAGGAAATCTGGCGCGCGCTCGGCCACGAAAATTCCATCCATCTCGAATCCTGGCCGAACTTCGATCCCGAGCTGACCAAGGAAGAGACCGTCACGGTGGTCGTTCAAATCAACGGCAAGGTTCGCGATCGCTTGCAGGTTGAAGCCGGCGCGCCCGAGGCTGAGGTGATCGCGATGGCGCTTGCGAGCGATGCGGTGAAACGTCATCTCGACGGCAGGCAGCCGAAGAAGGTCATCTACGTTCCGGGCAAGCTGGTGAGCATCGTCGTATAAGCGCCATCCGGGCTCGCTTGAAGGTTCCGCGCGCATCGTGCGATGCTGCCCTCGAATCATATCGATTTTTCCAAGGAGTCTCCTGCGATGTCCGACGTAGTCACTCTCAAGCGCCATCAGAACTGGGCCACCCTCTCGCTCAATCGTCCCGACAAGCGCAACGCGCTCAACGTCGACGTGCTCAACGGGATGGACAAGGCGCTGCGCGAGGTCGAACACGACAAGGACATTCGCGCGCTGGTGGTGCGCGGCGAAGGTCGGCATTTTTGCGCTGGCATCGATTTGGCGGAGGTCGAACAAGCGGAGTCGGGTCACAATCCCGCGAGCCTCGAAGGCGTTTTCCATCGCCTCGAACAGCTTCCCGCAATCACGATTGCCGCCGTGCAAGGCGCCGCGATCGCCGGAGGACTCGAGCTCGCGCTCCATTGTGATCTTCGTATCGCCGCCGATGACGCCAAGTGCGGTATGACGCTGGGCAAGGTCGGCCTGATGGTGCCCTACGATTTCACCCGCAAACTCATCGAGGTCATCGGCGCAGGGAACACCTCGCTGATTCTTTTCACTGCCGATCTTTTTGATGCGAAACGCGTCTACGAAATGGGCATGATGTCGCAGGTCGTGCCGGCCGCGGCACTTGACGACACCGTGAATGCCCTCGCGGAAAAAATCGCTGGCAACGCACCGCTCTCATTGCGCGCGATGAAGGCCACTGTGCGCCGATGCATGAGCGAGACTTTCGATGCATGGCATCAGGACGTGCTCGACCTCGCGCGGGCTGTGCGGCAGAGCAAGGATGCCAAAGAAGGGCCGCGCGCGTTTCTGGAAAAGCGCAAACCCGCCTGGCGCGGCGAGTGATCAGTCTGCCGAACGGAGAGCCTTCCGAATCGCGATCGCGCTGTGCAGCAGCGTGCTCGGGATATTCAGCGTTCCCGCGACATTCGAGTAGGGATACAAGCGCGCGTTGATGTGCGCATGCAGCGGAAGCCCTTCGCCCTGATGGATCTCGTAATCGAGCGGCAACGGACCCAGCACTCGCAAAATTCGATATAGCGCGCGCGCAAACGCACTGAGTTCGTGCTCGTCGAGGTCGGTGAGCAACCCGAGATGCTTCGGCATCACCACGTCGTAGCTGCGCGGGAACAAGCCGATCGGACTCGCATACGTCACGACGCCGTGCTGATTCTCGACAATCAGTTCGAGCCGGTCGAACAGCTCGATCATCTCGTTGAAGAGCCCGGGAGTTTCGCGCGCGGCGGAAGCCTCGAGCTCGACCGCAGGAAGTGGCCGCGGCGATCCAATGATCTGCTGATGAAGGTGCGGCTGCGACGCTCCCGATTCGCGGCCCTGGTTTTTTCTGACCGCGATGGCTTTGACCTCACGATTTTGAAAAGCATGAAGCATCACTCGCGCGTCGGTCTCGATCAGCTTCACGAAATGCTCCTCGCCCAAAACTCCGGTGTATGCGAGGTCCGAGTGCGAGTGAGGCGCTTCGATGAAGTGACGCGGATCCTCGATTACGACATACGATTCGTTGCGCTCGCCGGTCAGTTCGGCAGGAATTCGCGGGAACAGATTATTGATGACGCGGATGATCCATCCTGAATCGCGCGCCGCACCATCGCCATTCCAATGCGGCATCTCTTCGCGCGTCAGGCGAAAGATTTCCGGCGTGGTTTGATCCTCGTTGCCGGGACAGAACGGACAAGTCGCGATCGCGTGTCGAATCGCCGTCTCATCCAGGGTGCCCGCGTCGGGCGGATGATGCTCGCGGCCGCTGAGAGTGAATGCGAAACTCTTCCCGCGCAGATCGACGACGTAGGAGATCACGCCCGTGACTGGACTTTTGATCCATAGCAGCTTGTCGCCGCGAATTTCGTATTCAAGCGCCATCTATAGGATCTCGCTCACGCGCGATCACCTTTAACAAGTGCTGCGACGAGAAAAAAGGAAAGGGCGGCTTGCGAGCCGCCCTCAAATCGAAGATGCATTTTCTGCCCCGCGCTTTGGCGCCGCGTCACTCAAGCATTGGCGGGAGCCGGTTCGCGCGTTTCCTTGTAGGTGAAACTCAGCTTGTCGTCCTCAAGGTCGACCACCGAGGTGCCGCCCTTCTTGAGGCGTCCGAACAGCAACTCGTCGGCGAGCGAGCGCGCGATCTCGTTCTCGATGAGACGGCCGAGCGGACGCGCCCCGAATTTCGGATCGTAGCCGTGCCCTGCGAGCCACTTGCGCGCCTTCTCGGTCACCTCGAGCTTCACCTTCTGCGCCTTGAGGCGATCCGAAAGTTCGCCGATGAATTTATCAACCACCCGTTCCACCACCACCGGGCTCAGCGGCGCAAAATCGATGATGGCCGAGAGGCGGTTGCGAAACTCGGGACTGAACATGCGCTCTATAATATTTTTCGGACTGCCACTGGTGCCGCCGTGGAATCCGATCATCGAGCGCGCCAGTTCCTGCGCGCCCGCGTTGGTCGTCATCACCAGCACCACGTTGCGGAAATCGGCCTTGCGCCCGTTGTTGTCGGTCAACGCGGCGTGATCCATCACCTGAAGCAGGATGTTGAACAAGTCGGGGTGCGCCTTCTCGATTTCGTCGAGCAGCAGCACACAATGCGGCGTCTTGTTGATGGCGTCGGTCAGCAGCCCGCCCTGATCGAAGCCTACATAGCCGGGGGGCGCGCCAATAAGGCGCGACACCGTGTGACGTTCCATGTACTCGCTCATGTCGAAGCGCAGGAACTCGATGCCCATCACCTTTGCGAGCTGACGCGCGACCTCAGTTTTGCCTACTCCCGTCGGTCCCGCGAAGAGAAAAGCGCCGACCGGTTTGTCCGGATGCGAGAGCCCCGACCTCGCGAGTTTGATCGCGCGCGCGACCGCTTGCAGCGCGGGATCCTGCCCATAGACGACCTGCTTCAGCTCATCTTCGAGGTTCTGCAGTCGCTCGCGATCGTTGGCCGACACGGTGCGCTCGGGAATCTTCGCCATCCGCGCGATGCAGCGTTCGACATCGCGCAGCCCAACTGTCTCGGGCTCCTTCTTGCCCTTGCCGCGCAGATGCGCCGCGACCCCGGCCTCATCAACCACGTCGATCGCCTTGTCGGGCAGATAGCGGTCATTTATATACCGCGCCGACATCTCGACCGAAGCGCGCAGCGCCGCCGAGGTATATTTCACGTTGTGATGTTTTTCGTAGTACGACTTGAGCCCGTTGAGAATCTGAATCGTTTCTTCCTGCGTCGGCTCGTTCACATCGATGCGCTGGAAGCGGCGCGCCAGCGCTTTATCGCGATCGAATGATCGCTTGTATTCCTGGTACGTCGTCGACCCGATGCATCGCAAATCACCGGATGCGAGCGCCGGCTTGAGCAGATTCGACGCATCCATCGTGCTGCCCGACGCCGAACCCGCACCGACGATGGTGTGAATCTCATCGATGAAGAGAATCCGCTTGGTGTTCCCCACCACCGCCTTGATGACGGCCTTGAGGCGCTGCTCGAAGTCGCCGCGAAAGCGCGTTCCCGCCAGCAGCGCGCCCATGTCGAGTGCGTAGATCTCCACGCCCTTGAGCGCATCGGGAACTTTGTCGTTGTGAACCGCGAGCGCGAGGCCCTCCGCGAGCGCGGTTTTTCCGACGCCCGCCTCGCCGACGAAAATGGGATTGTTCTTGCGTCGACGGAGCAGCACATGAATCGAGCGCTCGAGTTCCTTCTCGCGTCCAACCAGCGGATCGATTTTTCCCTGCGCCGCGCGTTCGGTCAGATTGATGGCGTAGGTCTTGAGCGCCTTCGACGGTGAGACTTTGCGATCGCCGTCTTCGTCGCTGCCGCCCTCGGTTTCGCTTTCGCCGTCAGCCTCCTCGGTGCCGCCCGCGTCCTGATTTTGCTCAGCGGCGATCTTCGACACGCCATGCGAAATGAAGTTGATCACATCGAAGCGCGAGACTCCCTGCTCCTGCAGAAAAAAGTAGGCCGGCGATTCGGTCTCATGAAACATCGCGACCAGCACATTGCCGCCGTTGATTTCGTTGCGGCCCGAGGACTGCACGTGGAGCGCCGCGCGTTGCAGCGCGCGCTGCACGCCGATCGCGTAGCGAGGCATGACAGTCTCACCCTTCGGCATCCGCTCGACCTGTTCGTCGAGGTAGCGCGCGAGCTTTTTCTTCAGCTCCTCGAGATCGGCGCCCGAGTTATGCAAGATGTTGCTGGTGGTGACGTCGTGAAGCATCGCGTACAGCAGATGCTCCAGGCACACGTACTCGTGACGGCGATTGACCGCCTCGGTTACGGCCAGCTGCAACGTCACCTGCAGCTCGCGGGTGAGCATGATATTTCCTGATGCCATCTAGTTCGCGTCACCACGGGGCGGCGCTTTCACTCCTTTTCCATTACACACTTGAGCGGATACTGCGCCTCGCGCGCGAGTTCCTCCACCGTGTGTACTTTGGTTTCGGCGATTTCGAACGGATACACTCCCGCCACGCCCATGCCGTTCTGATGCACCCACAGCATTATCTTGGTCGCTTCGGCGTGCGGCTTATGAAAAACGGTTTTGAGCAATTCGACGACGAACTCCATTGGAGTGTAATCATCGTTGAGGAGAATTACTTTGAACATCGGCGGACGCTTGGTCTTGGCTTGCGTCTTGGTGCGCCGCTCGATGACGGTTCCGCCGCCGCCGTCATCACCACCGCTGTCGTCGCCGTCGGTGGACTTTGCCCAAGTCCCGGCTCGAATCGCGCGCCGTCTGATTTCTTCCGAAGTCATCCGCGAAGTCATTCGGTTAAAGTCCTGCGGTTACAGTCCCGCGTCTCACTGGTTTTAAGGATAGCAGACTGAGGCGGTACGTAGGGAGTACGCGAATCGGGTTTTGATCGGCGCGCGAATTGCTGAACGACCGTTTCATCGACATGACTTTGGAAATGAGTTTTGAGAAGGGTCAACTATTGTTAAGCTCTTTGCGGGAGCGCGCACGAAGCGCACAAGGCGGATGACGCAGAGCAGGAACGGAATGATCGAGGTCGCGGTCGTCGAGGGCATTGCAAAGATCGCGCGGGGTGATTGGAACGCGCTGGTCAGCGACGACGATTCGCCGTTTGTCGATTGGGATTGGCTCCACGCGATGGAAGCGTCGAAGAGCGCGATCCGCAACACCGGATGGGCGCCCTATCACCTCGTCATTCGGGACAGCGCAAAGAAAATCATCGCGGCGTGTCCGCTCTACCTCAAAACCCACAGCATGGGCGAGTTCGTGTTCGACCATGGATGGGCCGAGGCCGCCCAGCGAGCCAACATCCGATACTACCCGAAGCTGCTGGTGGGCGTGCCCTTCACGCCACATACGGGACGGCGATTTCTCACCGCGCCCGGCGTGGATAGACCTCAGATGATCGGAGCGTTGGGACGTGCGCTGATGAATATATGCACGGAAAACAAACTCTCGTCCGCGCATGTCACTTTTTGCGAGGCGGATGAAGTCGCACCGCTCGCCGAGCTCGGATTCCTCGAGCGCCTCGGCTACCAGTACCATTGGCGCAACGCAGGCTTTCAAACTTTCGACGACTACCTCGCGCGCCTCAAGCATAAGCGTCGCACCGCGGTTCGGCATGAACGCGGAGCGCTCGCAGAACAAGGCATCACGGTGAAAGTGCTGGCTGGCGAGGAGATTCCCGATGCGCTCTTCGCACCGATGTATCGCATCTATCTCTCGACCATCGAGAAACTTTACTGGGGACGGCAATATCTGACGCCGGAATTTTTCGAGCTCATGCGCACCGACTTCAAGCGCAATGTCGCCTTCGAACTGGCGTACAAGGGCAAGGAACTTGTCGCTGGAAGTTTCTGTCTGGAAAAGGCCGGCGTTCTTTACGGCCGCTATTGGGGATGCTTCGAAGATTTTAAGTTCCTGCACTTCAACGTCTGCTACTACGCCGGCATCGAGCATTGCATCGAGCGCGGAATGAAGCGCTTCGAGCCCGGCGCGGGCGGCGAGTACAAATGGCTGCGCGGTTTTGATCCCGCGCTCACGCGCAGCATGCATTTCCTCGCGCAACCGGGCTTCGCGAAGGCGGTCGGCGATTTCCTGAAGCACGAGCGTCATGAAGTGCAGCATTGGATCGAGGAAGGCCGCGAGCGCAGCCAGCTCAAGCCACCTCCGCCCTCGGATGCCGAGGTGCAGTAGACCTAACCCCTAACCCCTTCCTTTAGGGAAGGGGAATAAGAACCGGAAAAAATCCTTCTTTTTGTTGCTCCCCTTCCCTCAAGGGAAGGGGCTCGGGATTAGGTCGCAATTGAATCGCGGCAGCTAACCGCGGTCGCTGTCTCCGTTGGACGCGAGGAGCAGCGTGCGCGGCGCGGCCTCGATGACCTCGATTTCTTCGACATCTCGCTTGGTCGAAACGCCCAGCTCCTTGAAGCGCCGCGTGCTGACCAACACTCGCGATTCCATCGAGCGCGCGGTGTTGTTGAATTCCTCGACCGCCCTGCCGAGTGCGCCACCGAGCCTCGCGAGATACGATGCCATCGTGGCGATGCGCTCGTGCAACTCCTGGCCGAGCTCGCTGATGTGTTGCGCGTTCTCCGCGAGCTGTTCGTGACGCCATCCGTATGAGACGGCCTTCAGCAGCGCGATCAGCGTGGTCGGCGTCGCGAGGATCACCTTCCTCGCGGCCGCATCTTCTATGAGAGCCGCGTCGTGCTGCAGTGCCGCGCTGAAGAACATTTCGCCGGGAAGAAACAGCACCACGAACTCGGGCGTCGGCTTGCACGCATCCCAATAGCTTTTCGAGCTGAGCTGAGTGATGTGGGTGCGGATCTGGTTGGCATGCTCAACCAGCTTGACGGCCCGCGCCGCTTCGTCCTCGCACTCCATCGCCTCGAGGTAAGCCTTGAGCGGCACCTTGGAATCGACCACGACATTTTTGGTCCCGGGCAACTGGATGCGAAGGTCGGGGCGGAAGCGGCCGCTCTCAGTTGATTGCATTTCCTGTTCGAAGAAATCGCAATGCTCGACCATCCCGGCGATCTCGACTACGCGCTTAAGCTGAATCTCGCCCCATCGGCCGCGCACCGCCGGCGTCCGAAGCGCATCGAACAGCTTGTTGGTCTGCGCCCCCAAATTGCGAAGCTGCTCAGTTAGCTGGCCTTCGACGCCACGGCGATCGTTCTCCATCTTGCGGAGTTCTTCGTCGAGCTTGGCCAGCGAATCGCGTGCGGGTTTGACGATGTCGTCGATCTTTTTCTCGCGCGCCTCGAAATCTTTCGATGCGACATCCTGCGCGGCTTTGAGCTTCTCTTCCGCGAGTTTCAGGAAGTCGCCGGTGCTTTGGCGCAGCGTGTCGGATGCGAGCGATTTGAAGGTGTCGGAGAATTTGCGTTCGGCCTGCGCGAGTAACTGACGCTCCTCTTCGAAACGCTTCTGCGTTTCCTCGGCGCGGGCGCGGGTCTCCGCGAATCCCGTTTCTGCGGCGCGCAACCGCTCGTGGAGATCGTCGCATTGCGCCTGCAAATGACGCCGCTGCTGCTCCAGCGATTCGCTTCGAATGCGCTCTGTCTGTGCGATTGATTCGGCTTCGCGGATTTTAGATTCCGCGTCGGACTGCGCGCGCGCTCGCGCGACGAACCATCCGAATGCCATTCCGAGTAATGTCGCCGCCACCGCCGCGAGGGCAACCACCATCCACTCCATCACGCCACCTCCAACTCACCGCGACTTCGAACCGCCCACTCATCGTCCGAAGCTGCATGATTTTATCCCGACGCGTGCTTCTAATGCGATGCGTGCCGCGCACCTGCCTGCTATCTTCTTTCCACATACGCAAGCTCGCTACCTGAACCTGTTGATGAAGCAGCTGCTCAAGAAAGGCTCGATTCTTATCCTGCTCGGCACCGGGGGCGTCGGCAAAACTACGGTTGCGGCCGCTCTGGGTCTGGCCGCCGCGCAGTTTCCGCTCGATACCGCGCTCATCACCGTCGATCCCGCGCGACGTCTGCGCGAGGCGCTGGGGCTGAGCCGCCTCGGGGGAACTCCTACGCGCATTTCCGAGCGCGCGCTGCGGTCCGCCGGCCTGGATCCCGCGCTGAAGCTTTCCGCGATGCAACTCGACGTGAAGGGCGCGTGGGATGCGATGGTCGAGCGGTTCGCGAAGTCGCCCGCGACGCGCAAGAAAATTCTCGACAACCCTTTCTACAAGAACTTGACTGAGGAATACGCGGGCTCCGAGGCCTATGCCGCGCTGCAGCAGCTTTACGATCTCCATCAGTCGGGCGCATTCGAGATCGAGATCGTCGATACTCCGCCGGCGGCGCACGCCTTCGAGTTTCTGCAGGCGCCGGCGCGGCTCGCCAGGCTGCTCGACTCCCGCGCCGCGCGTTGGCTCTTCACACCGTCGCTTTCGGCGGGCCGGCTCGCGATGCGCATCGCCAACACCGCTGCGCGTTTCGTGATTCGCGAGCTGGAGCGCTTCGCCGGCGGCAACGTGCTCTCGACGATTTCAGATTTCTTCGAGGCGGCGTCCGAAGCGGTCGACGCGATGGTCGATCGGCTGCACAAAACGGAAACGCTGCTTCATTCGCCCGAGGTGCGTTTCATCCTGGTCACGACGGCCGAGGAGGATCGCCTGCGGCGAGCGCGCGAGCTAATCACGGAGATGGAAGCGGAGGGACTCGCGCTGAGCGCGATCGTGATCAATCGCTTCCTCGATGAGGAAACCTGGCTGGAGGTCATGAAGCATCCCGGCATTGAGCCTTCGCCGATGAACGGGATCCGCAAGCTGCGTCCCTCGATGAAAAACGCCATCGAAGACGGGCACGGATTGAACGGCGTCGTCGACTTCCTCGAGGAGTACCGTGCGCGCTCGATCGAGGATATCGCGCGCGTCGAGCATTTCGTACGCGAGCTATCATCGAAGGTGACGGTTGCGATCGCTCCGGAAATCGAGGTGGGCGTGCGCGATCTCGCAGCGCTCTCTCGCGTAGCGAATTGCCTGCTGACACCGATCGCCGTGAAACCTGCGCAGGCGAAAAAGAAAGATGCCGGAGTGCGCCTGTAAGCCGGGTTCTGTTCCCTTTGCAGGGCGACGATCATTCCTCTAGGCCGGCGATTGCTCGCCGACTCGTGCGGCCGAACCCGAGGGATTATGAGCGGGCCGCTCACCCTCCTATTTGGCCTTGCACCGGATGGGGTTTGGCATGCGCGCACGGTCACCCGCGCGCCGGTGGGCTCTTACCCCACCATTTCACCCTTACCCTTTCGGGCGGTCTGTTTTCTGTGCCACTTTCCGCGGATCACTCCGCGCCGTCGTTAACGGCCATCCTGCCCTATGGAGCCCGGACTTTCCTCTCCGCAAGCGAAGCGATCGTCCAGCGCACTCTCGGCAATACAAACTGTAGCATGGTGCCAATGCGCGAACGCAGAAGCGCGGACACAGGCTGAATCCTGTGCCACAAACTATGACAACCTGGAGCGACGCCGTTCAGAGATCGCCTCGGTAAGCCGCGGCAACACGTTGGCCGCGCCGCCACGAAGGCTGATGTTGCAGTAGCGCGTGATCTCGGACTCGTAGAGGTTAACCTCGACCAGCACACCGCCGCGCTCCTTCACGTCGAGCGCGAAACCGGCCGCCGGATAAACCGTCGCCGAAGTTCCAGCGACGATCACCAGATCGGCGCGCGAGGAATGATCCTGACATCGCATCATCACATCCATCGGAATCGGCTCGCCGAAGGAGACCGTATCGTTCTTGACCATGCCGCCGCACTTGGGGCACTTGGGCGGCAACACTTCGAGGCTGATTTCCTCGGCGCCATAGCGCGACACGCAATCGAGGCATCGCATCAATTTCCAGTTGCCATGAATCTCGGCGAGCGCCTTCTGCCCTGCCTGCCTATGGAGATCGTCGACGTTCTGCGTGATGACGAATTTCAGCACGCCCATCGCCTCGAGCTCGGCGAACGCATGATGGCCGGGGTTAGGCTCCGCGACCTTGAGCGGCTTGAACAGCTCGTCGTTCTGACGGCTCATCCGCTCCTCCCAGGCCTTCTTGGGATTTTCCATGAAGCGCTGGAACTGGTTCATCGGCGGCTCGCCATATTTCGTCCACAACCCGCCGGGTCCGCGAAACGGCGGGATGCCGCTTTCAACTGACATACCGGCGCCGGTCAGCGCGATGGGATATTTCGCGCGCAGGATGACATCCGCCGCGGTGGCGATTTCTTCATCGGTGGCGACTTTCGCTTCTTCTTTTGCCATGCGGCGCTCCTCACTGGACGATGGTGCATGAGGTGAAGGTGAATGCGTATACGGCCAGCCCGGGTTCGAGCGCCCTCAGTTCGACGGCGCCTTGATTGACGGTTTCGTTGTCGACGAGGTTGTACATCCGCGGCCGCTCGACGTTCACGATCGCGCGACCGTTGTCAGTCTTCACGTCGCTGCCGCGATGCTCGCCATTCGAAAGCGTGATTTCGACCTTCACAGCACCGCTCGCGCCCGGCGCCATCACCAGGTTCACCTCGCGCGCGGTGTAACGCAGACGCAGCGTGGCATTCGCGGCCTCGGCATGCGCGGCTTCCTGTTCGACGCGCCATCGCCCATCGAGGTACACGGTGCTCTCCATATGCCGGCCCGGATCGCGATAGTCATGCGGCTTATCGCGCAGAATGCCTTCAGGATTTCCAAAGTTTCCCCGCGCGTAGCCGAGGTAGAGTTCGGGCGTAACGCGATAGCACACGGCGCCCGGCTGATCGGAGTCGCGCACCGGCTCCATCGGCGGAGGAAACGCGGGCAGCGCGGGATTCAACTCGCTGAGCGCCTTTGAATTTGCACCTCGCTCTCCGGATACGAGCCTTCGCCGAAATGGTAGTAGCGGATGCGGCCCTTGCTATCGACGAGATACTTCGCCGGCCAATACTTGTTCGAATAAGCGCGCCAGATCGCATACTCGCTGTCCGACACGATTGGATATTCGAGGCCGAAGCGCTCGGCCGCTTCCTTGACGTGCGAGCCTTCGCGCGCGAATGAAAACTCCGGCGCATGCACGCCGACGACGACCAGCCCGTCCTTGCGATAACGGCTGTACCATCCCTCGACATAAGGCAGCGTGCGAATGCAGTTGACACAGGTGTAGTCCCAGAAATCGATCAGCACGACGGCCTTGTTGCGCAGCTCCTTCAGATGAACGGGACCACCATGAACCCAGGTGCCGCCTTCAAGCTCGGGAGCGTAGATCGTCTCGGTAATAGTCGGCATCGATGTCTCCGCTGCGATCGAAACCTAGCATAGTTCGGCGCTGATGCTCCCGCCAATAACAGCTAGGCGAGATTGACGCCGAAGTGCTACGAATGCGCCATGGAGTCCGTCGCCGGTCTGCATATCGTTCCAATCGAAAGCGCCGAGCAGATGAAACATGCGCATGACATACGGCGGCGCGTTTTCATCGAGGAGCAACACGTTCCCGAAGAAATCGAAATGGACGAGGACGACGCGCACGCGTTCCATGCGCTCGCGATTCTCGACGGCAAGCCGGTCGGATGCGGCCGTTTCGTCGCGCACGGTGACGAAGCGAATCCCGGTGAAGTGAAGATCGGCAGGATGGCGGTGATGCAGGACCTCCGCACGCGCGGCATCGGGCGCGAGATCCTCATCTTCCTAATGCGCATCGCACGCGAGCGCGGATATCGGCATGCGGTTTTACATGCGCAGCTGACCGCGGAAGGCTTCTACCTGAAGAACGGATACACGCCGGTTGGCGAGGTATTCGAGGAAGCCGGCATCGCGCATCGCAAAATGGAACGCGCGCTCTGACCTCTCCCCTAACCCCTCTCCCTTCAGGAGAGGGGAACCAGAATTAGAAAGCACGCGCCATCGTTCATTGTTTCCGGATGCGAATAGTTCGCAAGTTTCGTTTTTCTTTCGTCCCGTCGGGACGGTGGCTAAAAGACCCGACAACAGACATCACGACATTCATAAAGTGCAGCAAATTCGGGAAGAAAGTGGGTTTGTTTTTGTACTTTCGCATTTGGCGCACATGGTCCAAAACGACGGCGGCACCCCACTGGGCGCCGCGACATCATGATAGCACGACTCGACATTCAGCGCAGAGGCAGAACCCAGAGCTGCGGACCCGCTCCGACCCGTCACGGTTCGCATCGTTGATGACCGGCACCCGGTAGGGATGAATCGCGATCTTCCCGGTGAACCCTTCGCGTCTCTGTCCCGGTGATGTTGCGGCTGGTCCTCAGAATGAGGATTGATAGCAGAGTGGATAGACTGCGATTATTTGCCGCGACAACCTTCTTTTATCGGATGAGGAATAGTACGAACGATGAAGACTAGCGACACAAAGCCCGCTGTACGTCAGGCTCATCGCGACTATGCCCAGAAGACGCTCGGCAAGGAGTTCGGGCAACTAAACGATAAACAACGCTCCTATGCGCTTCTCAAGTTCTACATTGAAGAGATACATAACCGGCTTCGAAACTACATTTCTGACGAGGATCTCGACGAAGGGTTCATCGACAACTCCGGCGATTTAGGCGCTGATTTTATCTATCGGTCTGACGGCGCCGTCATCATCATTCAATCGAAGTATGCAAAAGAAAATTCGACCATTGACCTGAAGGACGTCCTCCACTTTCAAAGCGTTTTGAAGCGCATTGATAGTCCTGCATTTCGAAAGCACTCGAATTCTAAGCCTCGAGAGTTGGTGTCCGAGATCGATCTAGCCAACGATACTTTTACGATGCGTTTCGTAACGCTCGGGCGTATCGAGGGTCAGGCTAATACCCAAACCGAGGAAGCTCCCGATTTGCCGCCTGTCCCAAACCTTGGCGATAGAGTGACCTTCGAATTCCTAGATGAAACGCAATTGACGGAAGAATTGAGACACGCTCTGTCGATTGAAGGTGGGATTCCGGGTGAGTGCGAAATCGTGACTTTTGGAACGCGCGGAAAACGCAGTGACATTACCGAGATTACGATCGGCGAGCACAGAAGTTGTGTCCTGGTTGTCCCGGCATCACAAATCGTCAATTTGTTCAAACAACACAAGGAGGCACTGTTCACCCTAAACGTGCGCAACTATATCGGCAGCACCGCCACGAATCGGATGATCGCAGACACTGCGAGAACACGACCATCTGATTTCTTCCCGTTAAATAACGGCATCTCGTGTCTTGCAACTAAAATTGACGTCGGTCCCAAAAATGACAGGGTGACAGCCACCGGGTTGCAGGTAATAAACGGCGCGCAGACTGTTAGATCTCTAGTAAAGGCCAACGCGCGCTCGAAGTGGAGACCGCCTGACCATGAGCCAGCCCTGCTTGTTCGAATTACAGAGGTTTCAGGTTACGGGCGAGAGGGAAAGTTCCGAGAGGACATCATTCGCGCCAACAACACGCAAAACGTCATAAAAGCCTCCGATTTCCGAAGCAATGATCCCATCCAAAACGATTTGAAGAAGAAGTTCGGGACCTATAACAGACTCGGCAAGAGCGTTCAGTACATGCCGAAGCGAACCGAAGGTAAAAGACCGAACGCGATTGTTATTCGAATTGAGGAATTCGCAAAGTCGATATACTCGTTCCTTCGAGATCCTATCAGCTTCTCGGGATCCACTTCCTTTCTCTTTGATGATAGCCCACTGGGAGGCTATTGCGTTGTTTTCGGCGACGGCAAAGAAGTTTGGCTAACTATGCCCGAGGAAGAGTTCAGATTGCGGAGTTCGATTTGGTGGCTGGCTGTCAATTTCGCGGAACGGTTGAAAGAGGAGCGCGCCGAGACAACCGACGCACGCGACAAAGCTGCGCAAGAGCGCCGATGGCCCTTGATTTTTTGCTCACGCCTGATTCTCGAGCGCAGCTTCGGAGCAGAAGGGTACCAAGCCGAGCTCCGCAGGTTCTACAAGGGGGACTGGAGATTCAACGAAGGAAAGCCAGGAAAATGGTTCGAACAGATTTATGACAAGGCGAAGCGAAGTCTGCTTTTCGCCTATGCGCAGGCGACGCAACAATCGGGCTTCGTCCATAGGAATTGGATGCGAGATGAAAAGACCGTCGAGAGTCTCAAGCGCGTAATTCTCGCGGGACTACTGGATCCTGTTAAACCGCTGGATCAAATGGATTAGGCTTCTCGCGAGTCGATCTCATTTTAGCGTTGGGACATGGGTCAGGAACGCGGGCGGTTCGCCGATGCGAGGACCTTCTGCGCCTGCTTCAGATGCGGCATGTCCAGCATCTTGCCATCGAGGCCCACGGTCCCCGCGCCAGATGCGAACGCCTCGACCACCCGCTTCGCATACGCGATATCCTCAGCGGTCGGCGTGAACGCATCGTTGATGACCGAGACCTGGTCGGGATGAATCGCAATCTTGCCGGTGAAGCCCGCGCGCAACGCCGCGCGCGACTCGCGCCGCAGTCCCTCGGAATCGCGGAAGTCGGTGAAAACGGTATCGATGGGCTGCACGTTCGCGGCCACCGCCGCGGTGAGGCATAGCGACCGCGCGAGGCGGTAGGTGAATTCGAGGTTGCCCTCCTCATCGCGATTGGTCGCCGCACCGAGCGCGGAGGAAAGATCCTCGGCGCCCCAAGTCATCGCCGCAAGGCGCGGAGTACATCCGGCGAAAGTGCCGAGCGTGAACAGCGCGATCGGCGTTTCAGTCGCCACCGCCATGATGCGAATCGATCCCTGCACGACACCCTCGCGCGCTTCGAGCGCCGACAGAAAATGATCGAGAGTGACCACATCGTTGGCCGAGGTGGTCTTCGGCAGCAGGATGCCATCGGGAGGGCCACCGGCGATCGCCGCGAGATCGGGCAGCGCCTTTTCCGTCGAGAGCGGATTGATGCGCACCCATAGCTCCTGCCTGCTGCGATCGCGATGACCCGCGAGGTACTCGCGCACCATCGTGCGCGCGACGGGGAGGCGATCCGCCGCGACCGCGTCCTCCAGGTCGAGCACCAGCGCATCGGCGCCAGAGCCCGCGCCTTTGACGAGTTTGCGTTCGCTGTCACCCGGCACGAACAGCATCGAGCGCAGATTCATTTCATGCCTCGTAGATTTTTCATGATCAATGAGTCCGCTTGCGCATGAGCGCCGAGCGCTTGCAGTAGGCCACTTCGAGGCCGCGCTGGTTGAACGATCGATGCTCGAACACCACGATGCCGGCATCGGGCCGCGACTTGCTCTCGCGCTTCTCGATGACCTTGCTCTCGGAATGCAGCGTATCGCCGATAAACACCGGATGCGCGAAACGAACGTCGGTCATGCCGAGGTTCGCGACCGTGGTGCCGAGCGTGGTGTCGCCCACCGAGACGCCGATCATCAGCCCCATCGTGAAAATGCTGTTGACGATCTGGCGGCCGAACTCGGTTCCCTTCGCAAATTCCGCATCGAGATGTAGCGGCTGCGGATTATGCGTCATCGCGCAGAACAGTAGGTTGTCGGTTTCGGTAATGGTGCGCGTGATTGAATGCGAAAAGGTCTGTCCCAGTTCGAACTCATCGTAAAAAAGTCCACCCATTCAATGATGCGGACAATCCGCCCTCCATGTCGTGCCAGCCCAGCCCTCACTCTTGTCTCTTCCAGTAGGGAGAGATGATGAAGGAAGGCGGCCAGCTTTCGGATCCTTAGGAAGCCGCCGCGCTCAACTCATCGAGCGCCACGCGTCGATGCGGGTTGAAGTGCGGCAGCACATGTTTCGCCATCAGCTTGAGCGAGTTCATGATCTTCTGATGCGGTATACGTCCGGCCTGCTTGAAGCAAATGACTTGATCCACGCCCGACTTGTCGAACGTCTCCAGCTTGCGAATGACCTCATCAGGATTGCCCACTATGATCATCGGATGCTGCTTAAGCTGCGCGTCGGGAATGTCGTTCGGGTCAAGGTCGAGCGCCATCAGGGTGCGCAGATACTCATAGGAGTAGAGCTGGTTCTTCGCAATCAACGGCTTGAACAGCTCGCCGACGTTGTGCATGAACCAGCGCGCGCCCTCGATTCCCACCGCCTCATCCTCCTTGTTCTCCGCCACGTGGCATATGATCAGACTGCCGAATGCCTCATTGGGGAATTTCCCGACCTGATCGGTGCGCGATGCGAATGCCTTGCGATAGTCGGCGACCGCCTTCATCACGCCGTCGTAGTTGAGGCTGAAGCTGAGAACGCCCATCCCGCGATCACCCGCCATCACGTAACTGTCCGGCGCGGTGCACGCCATCCACATCGGCGGATGCGGCTTCTGAATGGGCTTCGGGACCACCCGGCGCGGCGGAACCTGGATCAGCTTGCCGTTGTATTCGAGGATCTCGTCGGTCCATGCCTTAACGATGATGTCTAGCGCCTCGCGCACCTCCGCGCGGGTTCGATCGTAGTCAACGCTGAAGCCGTCCAGTTCCTGCGCGGTAGTCGAGCGGCCGGTGCCCAGGTCGACGCGTCCATTGCTCATGATGTCGAGCACTGCGGCCTGCTCCGCGACCTTGATCGGATTGTTGAACTTGAATGGCAGCAATCGCACGCCATGCGCGATGCGGATGTTCTTGGTGCGCTGCGTCACCGCGCCATAGAAAACCTCGGGCGCCGGGCTATGCGAATATTCCTCGAGGAAGTGATGCTCGACCTCCCACACGTAATCGATGCCGATGCGATCTGCGAGTTCGATCTGCGCGAGCGCTTCCCAATAGACATTGTATTCGCTGAGCGCGTGCCACGGCCGCGGGGTTTCCATTTCATAGAGCAATCCGAACTTCATACGTGGTCTCCTGTACGCCGCGTTCGGAGCGGCAGGATGTCGCGAGTAATGCGCGAAAGGTGGAAATTGTCAAACGAGGGGTTCGCTTTCCATGAGTGACACTTCGTCCCACCGCTCGTACCATCTGCTTTTCGATATGGCTGTGAATTTAGAACGCTTCAAGAAGGACCTCGATCGGCTAATCGATCAAGGCGAGATGCTTCATCTCGCGATGCAGAAAGAAGCCTTCGGAGAAAAGGCCGTCGCTGAGGCGCTTCGTAAGGCTAAGGGTCCAGAGGCGGCGGACGCGACTCTCAGCCTGATTCCACGCTTCGATCTAGCCTTTGAGGGCTGGTACTCGGAGTCTTTAGCCCTGATTAGGCAACTGCTTCCGGACAGGCTTAGCAACTTTATCGCAATGTACGAGAAACCGAAGGGACGTAAGTCGGTGCAGTACGGTGATTACGTAATACAGGACTACCTCCAAGGTTACACAAGAACCGATTTGGACGGCAAGGTTACGCTCGATAGGCGCGCTGCAATTCCTCAATTTAGACAGCAGATGTCAATTTTGGTCGCCGCGAAAAGGCGATTCGAGAGTTCCTTGTTTGAAATCCGTCAACTCGTGCAAGCTGATCTTTTCGATAGCGAGATCGAGGCCGCACGCGAACTGTTGAAGAACAGGTTCCTACGGGCGGCTGGCGCGGTCACAGGTGTCGTTTTGGAGAAACACCTGCATCAAGTCTGCGATGACCACCATATCAAAGTGGCGAAGAAGAATCCGGGGATCGCTGACCTGAACGAACTTCTGAAGTCCAATTCGGTGATCGAGATGCCGCAATGGCGTCACATCTCAATGCTCGCCGATCTTCGCAACCTATGCGATCACAACAAAAACAAAGAGCCGAGCGCAGAACAGGTCACTGACCTGATCGACGGGACAGACAAAGTTCTCAAAACGGTCGCGTGAATAGCGGCCTAGTTCGGATTGATGCCGAGGCTGGCGAAAGCCTGCGCGATGCGCTGGGCCGCGTGTGGTCGCGCGTACATCTTGGTCATGTAATTCTTCAGATGGGGAAAGCCGTCCAGCAGCTGGATCTCGTTCGCCCAATCGAGCGTGTACGCCATAATGAAATCGGCGATCGTTGCCGCGTTACCGAGCAGGAATTGACGCGACTTCAAGTGCTCTTCGAGCACCGCCGCCATCTGCGCGAAGTCCTCCCGTGCATTAGCGATATCAGCGGGGACGCGCTTGTCCTCGGGATATACTGCGGTGTTGCGCGAGATGCGCCATAGCGGTTGCTCCAGCTCCGTCGCGGCGAAGAGGAGCCATTTGTTCAATTCCGCTCGCTGCCCCAGGTCTTTGGGCACTAGGCCCTTATCGATGTATTTCTCGCCGAGGTAGAGGCAGATTGCGACCGATTCCGTCAGCTTCAAGTCACCATCGACGAGCACCGGCAGCTTACCCGCAGGATTGATCTTGAGGAACGCCGGGCTTTTGTGTTCGCCCGCGATCATGTTGATGGTGGTCGATTCGAAAGCGACGCCGAGCTCCTGGAGCGTCCAGCGAACGCGGATCGAGCGAGTGGGAGGGAATTCGTATAACTTCATTGAAATACCTCTCGTATTGATCTTGGGCTCTCGATTTCCGCAGACCTAACCCCTAACCCCTTCCCCTAAAGTGGAAGGGGAACCGGGGAGAGTCAGCCGCCGCTCATTGCGGGATAAATCCGCACCTCGGACGAGTGCGTGACTTGCGTGTCATCGCCTTGTGCGAAGCGCACGTTCTCGCCATCGACGAACACATTGACGTGGCGGCGGATGTTGCCCTGATCGTCGAGCACGCGCTGGCGGATGCCGGGATAGTCGCGGCCCAGCAGCTCGACAGCCTCGACGATCGTCATGCGCGCATCGAGCGGAAGACTCAGCTCGACGACCTCGTTGTCGCCCGCCCACCTGCGCAGCGCTGATGGCAAATGAAAACGCATCGTGAACCTCAGTCGACCACCGCAGCTTTCACACACAGAACTGCAGGTAGCCAGTCGGCGATCGATCGCCAGCTTTCACCCTCATCAGACGACGCGAAGACCTGGCCGTTGCGCGTGCCGAAGTAGAATCCCGCGGGATCGAGGCTGTCGGAGATGAACGCATCGCGCAGCACCGAAAAGTACGCGTCATGCTGCGGGAGACCCTTGCCGAGCGGCGCCCATGATTCGCCGGCGTCGCGCGTGCGCCAGACCTTCGCGGCGCCTTCGATCGGCACGCGGAAGTTATCGGAAACCAGCGGGATAACATAAGCGGTGTCGGCGCGGCTCGGATGCGCCACCATCGGGAAGCCGAACTCCGACGGCAATCCGTTGCGAATGTCGACCCACGAATCGCCGCCGTCATCGCTGCGATAATAGCCGGGATGATTCTGCAGGTAGATGCGCGCAGGATTTTTCGCATCGAAGCGCATTTTGTGCGCGCACTGCGGCCGGAAATGTGGCGCATTCGGAGGACCGTCACTATCCATCCTGATCCCGCTGTTACGGCGCGTCCATGATTTTCCACTATCGTCGCTGCGATAAATTCCAGCCGACGAAATTCCGATGATCATGCGGCTCGCGTCGCGCGGATCGGGCATCACCGTATGCAAACAGAGCCCGCCGAAACCCGGCATCCAGTAGGGACGCTCGGGATGATTGAGCAGTGCATCGTTGGGTTGAAACGTCTCGCCACGATCGTCGGAGCGATACAGCGCGGCCGGATCGACGCCGGCGAAGACTACCTCGGGACCCAGGAGCGGCGCGGGCTCGAGCGCCCAAATCGAGTTGAGCGAGAGCCCACTGCTAGCGGGAAATTTCAGGTTGCCCTCGGCCGGCTCGTGCCAGCTCGCGCCGAAGTCATCGGACCAATTCACCGTCGAGCCCCAATGCTGACTCTTGACGCCCATCAGCATACGCGGCGCTTTCTTGTCGGGAAGAAACGCGGTCGAGAAAACCTCCATTCCCCTGAAGTAGGGCCCGGCAATGTGAAAATCGCGGCGGCTGCGATCGCTATGAAAAATGAACGCACCCTTGACCGTTCCCACCATCAGGATGAGGTCGCCACTGTGCGGATTGATGCGATTGGTTGTCTCCATGAGAATTCCTCTCGTGTTCGATCAGTAAGTCGGCCGTATTTCGATGCGGCGATTGAACGCGCGCCCGGCCTCGGTATCGCGCGGAACGATGAAGTGATAGTTGCCGAGCGTGAAGCCGATCCCGATCCGCTCGGGCGAAATTCCCGCGGCTTCGAGATAGCGCCTCGCACCTTCGATCCGATCTCGCGCGAGCGCTTCACTTTCTTCTTGCGTACATGGATCGTCGCCGAAGCCATCGATCGTAACTCCGAGTGCCGGCTCGGCAATCATCAGGCGCACCAGCTCGTCGAGGTGAGTTTTCGCTTCATCCTGTACGGTCGGCGAGTTCGGTTCGAAGTGAAGCCGGTAGATGGGTGTCGCGCCGCTGGCGAGCGCGTCACGCATCAGACGCTCGTAAGCGAGAAACAGCGCCTCCCATGGGAACTGTTCATTGGCCCATCGATTAGCGAGCTCTTGCGGCACGCCGTCGAGCAGACGCGCGAGACGACCCAACCATCCGTGGAATCCCGCCAGCGCCATCGGACTCCATCCACCGGGTCCGCGTTTTTGCGTCATTACCAGCCGACTTCCATCCGGACGCTCCGACAACTCGAAGCGCAGGAACCCACCGAAATCGACCAGCCTGGGCGCTTCGAATTTCGCGATTCGTCCGCGCCACAGCTTTCCCCATCCGAAGTCAAATTCGAACTCACCTCCGACCGACGGCTCCAGGCGCGTGCATCGCCAAAGCCATACGGTCAAATGCTCGCGGTTGGTCAGCGCGGCCCACACTCGCTCGATTGGATGCGGATAGTCGCGGACTATCCGAAAAGTGTCGTGATCGACGAATTCGCCCAGACCAAGGTCGTTCATCGCATGCTCCTCAATCGTTAAGAGTCGAGTCGTCACTTCTTCTCGCGCGACGATTCCTGCGCGACCATTTCCTTGAGATACCGGTCCAGCGCGTCGAGGCGGCTGTTCCACATGTCGCGGCATTGCGCGACCCATTTGTCCACTTCATCGAGGCCCGCGGGATTGAGGCTATAGACGCGGCGCTGCGCCTCTCCCCTGCTCCTTACCAGATGTGCCTTGCGCAGCACGCGCAGGTGACGCGAGACCGCAGGTCGCGAGACCGGAAAGCGCTTGGCGATTTCGCCGGCGGTCAGGTCGCGGCGCGCGAGCACCTCGATGATTTTGGCGCGGGTCGGATCGGCGAGGGCGGAAAAAACCTGCATACGGACCTTCGTAACACGATTGTTACGTAACAGTCAAGTTACAGAGGAAGGATCAAACGCGATCGAATTCCAGATGCAGCGCTTTCAAGCCGCGCAGGATGAAACTCGGCGTATGCGCAAAGTCATTGCCCACCGCGAAACGAAGGTTCCTCAGCCTCGTGAGCAGAACCTCGAATGCGATCCGCGCTTCGAGCCTCGCCAGCGCCGCGCCGATGCAGAAGTGGATACCCTGGCCGAACGCCAGATGCGTGCGCGCGTTGGCGCGGCGGATGTCGAAGCGATCGGCATCGGGAAATTGCGCATCGTCGCGATTGCCCGAGGCGTACATCATCACCACGCGCGACATTTTCGGAATCACGCTGCCGCCGAGTTCCGCATCTTCCTTGGTGACGCGGAAGAGCCCCTGCACGGGAGACTCCATCCTTAGCGCCTCTTCGACGAAGTTGCCGATGAGCGATGGATCATCGATTAGCGCGCGCATCTCATCGGGATGCTGCAGCAGAAGCATCATCGCGCTGCCGATGAGATTGGTGGTGGTTTCGTTTCCCGCCACCAGCAACTGCTGCAAGATGCTCAGCATCTCGCCCATGCTGAGCGGCGCGGTTTTTTCCAACCGCGCGTTTAGTAGATCGGTAAGCAAATCGTCGCGCGGTGCGATGCGGCGTTCTTCCAGTTTGGCCGCGAAATAATGCTGAAACTCGACGATACTGCGGGTGCATTCGAGTTGGCGTTGCGCCGAGATCATCCCGCCCAGCGGCGCGACCGAGTCATCGGACCAGCGCTTGAACTTGTCCATGTCCGCGCGCGGAACCCCAAGCGCATCGGCGATCACACTCATCGGAAGACCGATCGCGAATTGACGCATCAGCTCGACCTTGCCGTCGCTCGCAAACCTCTCGACCAGCTCGGATGCGATCTCACGCACCTTCGGCTCCAGCGTCGCAACGCGGCGCGCGGAAAACGCTTTTGTCACCAGCACGCGATATCGCGTATGCGCCGGCGGATCGTTGGTGAGTAGCGTATCGACGGGCGGATAGCCCTGCGCGTAAATTTCCATGACCTCGGGCTGAGTGCTGATATTCACGCCGGGCGGTTGGCGCGAGGAAAAAATCTCTTCATTGTTCAGCGCGCTCAAAATGTCTGCGTAGCGGCTGACGATAAAAAACCCGGCGCCCGGCACCTGGTAGACCGGCGCATGCTCGCGCATCGCACGATAGAACGGATACGGATTTTCGACCGTCTCGGGCGCGAGCGGATTGAACTGCGATGGCAGCATGCGCGCCTCTAACTCTGCTTCGACGCTTCGGCGGCCTGGCGATGGCGCGAGGGAAGTTCGCGTCCACCGATCCATACGCACAGATGCGGATCCGCGAAGAAGATTTCCCCCGAAACGTAGGTGCCATCGGCGCGGAAGATGCCGGTCTTGCCGTCCTTCTCGACGCTGACAGTGCCGTCGCTCTGCAAATCGTAGATCGCGCCGCTCAGCGGATGCCGAATCGCTCGCATGGAGGCTCACCTCATCAGCGTTATCGGACACGTGCACCGCGAATGTCAAAGGTTCAGGGACGCGCCATCATCATCGCGCGCACGAAACCGGGATCGACGAGACGCACGCTGCCCTCGGGCAGGCACAAGATGCGATCGATGGCGACGCCGTGAAGCTTGAGCAGATTCTCCAGCGTATCGGCCGCCTCCTCGATCTCATGCTCACTGGTCGCCTGCAGCGCACGCGCGATCACTCCATACGCGGCCGCGCCGAGTTGCAGCACCATCTCGGCGGTGCCGACCGGATCGGGCGTGCGGAAGACTCCCTCCTCGACACCTTGCGCGATGATGCCGGCGAGGAGCGGGGTCATCAGCGCCATGCCGGCGGCGTTGATGCGGTGATAGAGCACGATGTTTTCGGGGCGGAAGATAGCAGCGAACAGCGGGCGGATCATCGGCGCCGCCTCGCGACGCAACTGGCGCGAGCGCTCAAGAAAAGCATTGAGCCGGGTCAGCGCATCGAGCGATGGCGCATCGAGGATGTCACCGAGCTGGGTGACACTCCGATGCGCGAAACGTTCGGCGAGCGCCTCGAGCAGCGCCTCCTTCGAGGTGAAGTAGTGATAGAAGGCGCCCTTCGAAACGCCGGCCTTATCGATGACATCGTTGACGGTGGTGTTGTCGTAGCCGCGCGCAAGGAAGAGCTGCTGCGCGCAATCGAGGAGTTCGCCTTCGCGCTGGCTGGGCGGTTTGACAACGCGGATTTTTTTGCTTTGCGCCTTCGCCATGAAGCGTTGAACCTTGCATCAGACCGACCGTCGGTCTAGCATCATCATTTGAAACAGACCGACCGTCGGTCGAATATGAGAATAATGGTATGCGGGTCCAAATAGCAATGTCTTTCAATGATTTTCTTGACCGCTACCACTTCGGGGACGGGTAATGAAGTACGTTCCGCTGGTGTTGCGAAACCTGTTCCGCAATCGACGCCGCACCTTTCTGAGCGTGCTCTCGATCGGCATCTCGATGTTCATTTTTTCAGCGCTGATGAGCCTTCCCGCGGTGGTCCGCCAGCTCCTGCGCGATCGCGTCAGTAACCTACGCCTCGACTGCGGGAACAAAGCCGGTTTCGGCGGCTTCGACTACATGCTCCCTGTTTCATATGCCAAAACTATCGGCGCGATGCCGCACGTCGACGCTGTCAGCGGGGTCCTGTTCGCGATTGCGAACTATCGCGATCCGGGCGAGACGATCCCGGTCGTAGGCATGGACCCAACGCAAATCGCGGGGCTCTATCCCGATTGGGGCATCACACCCGAGCTCGGGGCAGCGCTGGAGCATTCGCGCGCGTCGGCGTTGATCAGTCCGACGATGATGAAACGTTTCAGATGGCAAATCGGCGACAAGGTCACCTTCCACACTGCCAGCCTGTCATCCGATATCGACGTGACGATTGCCGGCGTTCTTGGCGGGCCCAACGCGCCGCCCACGATCGTCATCGTTCCGTTCGAGCGCCTCAATCAAATGATGGGCAACTCCGGCCGGGCCATGCTGTTCTTCATCAGGATCGATCGCTCCGAATATGCCAACTCGGTGATTCGGCAAATCGACGACCGCTTCGCCGACTCCGCTTTCGAGACGACCACCGAAACCGAGCTGGGAATGGCGCAAAGCCGCTTGCAGCAGTTCCGTTTGTTGTTCGTCGGCGTGCAATTCATCGCGGTGATCGTCGCGGTGGTGATCGGGTTGGTCGCAGCGAATACCTCGGCGATGTCGGTGCGCGAGCGGCGTCATGAACTGGCGGTGATGCGCTCGATTGGGTTCACCCGCCGCCTGCTGGTCGGTTCAATCGTCATCGAGGGCGTGTTGATCGGGCTCGCTGCCGGCCTGCTGGGATGCGCGATTGCGTACCTGGTTTTGAAAATCGTGGGCTCCCATCTTCTTTTCGAAGGACGCTTGATCATTCATCTGACGCCGATGGTAACGACCGGCAGCGTTGCGCTGGCGGGAACGATCGGTTTGCTGAGCGGAGCGATCCCGGCACTCAATGCCACCCGGCGCGACATCGCCACCGCGTTGCGCGCGACCGTGTAACGCGGCGTCGAGCGAAACATTGATGCTGAGCGACAGAGTTCTCTTTCCTGGTAGGGGCGGTTCGCGAAGGGGAGTATGTACTTGACGCAAATCGGCCATTGCGGCTCACGCCGGGGGACGTTACTGAATTAGCTTCGCGCGGAATAATTCTGGAAGGTTTGGCAGAGAAGTTTAGGATTTTCCGCGCGCGACCGCTATCGCCTCAAGGATATCGTCGCGAATTGATGCAGGGTGGATTGAAATCCCCAGAATCGCGGAACAAGAAGGGCAAGAGATACTCACTCCGTTCCACTGAACCTTACCCTCTTTTAGGGGTATTGGTTGTAAGTTAGCGTAGGTTATGGGCTTCTCGCATTTAGGGCATAGCATCATAGGCAGCATCGTTGTCCGATACCGCCTCACGGTCAAGCGAGTAATTGGCAGTTGACGCAACGCAGAGTAGGCTGGATGGATGGCAGATGTTCATTATCTAAAGGACTACATATCGCAGAAAGGCGAGAATCGGCCGCGGCAAATCACATTTTTCAGCTCTGCGTATATTAACCACGCACATCAACTTGATGCTTTTAATGTGAGGGTAGAAGTGCCTAACGGAGACGTCGCCAGCGTACTATCGGCGGTTAAGGAGTTCGGCGGGGCCGGGACCGTCGGCGCTGATGGCGTTTTTCGGTTTCTACCGTGGCCTTGCGTTTTCGAAGTCCAAGACCTGTAGCGATACTGCCGAGAAGATATTCGCGAAATTCCTTCCCGTTTTTAACGTGGATCGTAACTTCCATCGCGATTGGCGTACCGACGGCCGATTTGCGTCAAGTACATACTCCCCTTCGCGAACCGCCCGCAGCGATGTTGCGGGATCGGAAAATCCTCGCGCACGTGTCATCGTTGCGGGTCGTTCGCGAACGACCCCTACCAGGAAAAGACCAGGTGCCCTGCCGGTTAACGAGAAATTGTTCAGCTCTTGACCGATACATCAAGTCGAGCTATTGAGTTGACACATTATGCTTCCGGAGAGACCGCCGCTGTACTCCTATCGCAACGGGCGAGGTGATTGGGCGCCCTCGCCGCTGGAGAAGGCGAGCGCGCGCGACGACGCCCCCCTGCGCATCGACATCAAGTTTCCAGTGCTCGGTTTCCTGATGGACGCTGAGCTGACCGGTTACGATCTGAAGCGGCGGTTCCAGGAATCGGTGGGATTTTTCTACCGGGTCAGCGACGGTTCGCTCTATCCGGCGCTGAAGAAACTCGCGCGCGACAAACTGGTCACCATGCGCACCAAGCACAACGGCAAGCGCGCGCGCAAGGTTTACGCGATCACTCCGATCGGACGCGAACACTTTTTGAAGATGCTCGCCGAGCCGTCGCCGCCGGTGTTCGTCCACGATGAAGCGCAGGTGAAGATTTACTTCGGGCATCACAATCCCGACGCTGCCATGGCCCATATGCACCGGATGCGGGAGTTCGATCAGATATGGTCGCAACAGCTCGCGACGATCGTGAACGACATGAAGACTTCCGGTGAGAATCCATTTCGCACGGTGCTGGTGAAAATCGGCCAGCAGCTAACGACCTTCAAGGCGCAAATGATGGCCAAACTTGAAGTCGAGATGGCGCGCGAGCTGGCGCTAGTATCGCGAGCCCGAAGCGCCAAGCCGGTTCGATCCGCGGGTGCGAAGCGATGACTGATTGGTGCAGTGCGGTGGGCGCAGGGTCTATACTGCGGGCGCCGATTGAGATGAGGAAACGTCAGGAAATCAGCCGCTCGACTGCCAGTCGATGCACATTGTCCGACGGCATGCCGCTTGCTCAATGCGCGAATCAGGCACCAATGGCTTCGAGCGGTTTCCTCGTAGGGGCGGTCCGCGAACCGCCCGCAGCGATGTTGCGAGAGCGGGAAAATCCTCGCGATTGCGTCATCGTTGCGGGTCGTTCACGATCGACCCCTACCAAGAACAGAGGCCCGAAGGGGGCGCGCAGCGCCACGGCACAGCCGTACGCGAAGCCGATTCGGGCTGCCTGAGGGCCGAATCGAAATCAAACAATGACGCGGAGCGAAGCGGAGTCGAGGGACTACTAAAATGGCCTCGAGGGAGAACTAAAAATGCCCGAACAGGAATACGCGATTGAACTCGATCATGTCAGCCGCATCTACACCCGCGACGAGTTTGAGGTGCGCGCGCTCGATGACATCACGATCAAGCTTCCCAACGGACGCTTCGTCGCGATCATGGGACCGTCGGGCTCGGGCAAAACCACCCTGCTCAACCTGATTGCGGGAATCGATCACGCCACCTCGGGCAGCGTCAAGGTCGGCGGCGAGGAAATCACTTCGATGAAGGAGCGCGACCTCGCACGATGGCGCGCGCGTCACATCGGGCTGGTGTTTCAGTTCTACAATCTGATCCCGGTGCTGACCGCATTTGAAAATGTCGAGCTGCCGCTGCTGCTCACTGATTTGAGCAAGGCCGATCGCAAGCAGCACGTCGAAACCGCGCTCAAGGTCGTCGGCCTGGCCGATCGCATGAGTCACTACCCGCGCCAGCTTTCGGGTGGACAGGAACAGCGCGTGGCGATCGCGCGCGCGATCGTCACCGACCCGACCATCGTGGTCGCCGACGAACCTACGGGTGACCTCGACGCGAAATCGGCGGAGGAAATCCTCAACCTGCTGGTCGAGCTGAATCGGATGTTCAACAAGACCATCGTGATGGTGACGCACGATCAACGCGCGGTGCGTCACGTCGAGCAAGTCTTTCATCTTGATAAGGGAATTCTGGCGGGGATCGAGCCGGGCGGACGCGCACCAGCCTCGGGCGCGGCACAGGCGGCGACCGGGAGCCATTAGGGGACGTTTGAGAAAAATGGAAGATTTTCGCGGATGCTCCAAACCTAACCCCCAACCCCTTCCCTTAAGGGAAGGGGAGCGGAAAGTTTCGAGAGAAACCTGTTCGTGAAGTATTTAGGGCTCATCCTTAAAAATCTCTTCCGCAACAAGCGACGCACCGCGTTGACGGTGTTCTCGATTGCCGTGTCGTTGTTCATTTTCGCTGCGCTCGTCAGCCTGCCGACGGTGGCCAACCAAGTCCTCGCCGACCGCGCCACCTCGCAGCGTATCGTGACGCACAATAAGTCCGGGCTGACCTACTCGATGCCGCATGCGTATCGGCAGAAGATCGCATTGTTGCCGCACGTGACGGCGACCGCAGCGCAAAGCTGGTTCGGCGGCATCCTGCATGATGTCACCGATCAGTTTCCCAACATGGCGGTGGACCCCGATCAGGCCGATCTGATGTGGAATGACTACGGTGTATCTGACGAGGCGTGGGAGCAGTTCAAGAAGATTCGCACCGCATGCCTGGTCGGCTCCGATACGATGAAGCGCTTCAACCTCAAGGTCGGCCAGCAGATCACTCTCAAGGGCGGGCCGTATCCTTTCAACGTGACGCTCGACATCGTGGGAGTTTTCGGCGGCAAAGCGCCGCCCAGCTTTTTGTATTTCCGGCGAGACTATCTCGAGGAAGCGAACAACGGACGCGCCTATGTCGACAGCATCTGGGTGAAAGCTGACAGCGGCGACAACGTTCCTCAGTTGATCGCCTCCATCGACGAGCAATTCGCGAATTCATCGGCCGAAACGCAGAGCGAGTCAGAAGCAGCCTTCTTCGGCAGCTTCCTGCGCGGCTATCGCATGATGTTCAACCTCTTCGAGATTCTCGGCGTCATCATCGTCATTACGGTCGGACTAGTCGCGGCGAATACCTCGGCGATGTCGATTCGCGAACGGCGCGGCGAGATCGCGGTGATGCGCTCGATGGGATTTCCCTCCGGCACTATTCTCTCGACCTTGCTCGCCGAATCGCTGGTCATCGGATTGATGGGTGGCCTGGTCGGATGCGGCTCGGCTTTTGTCGCTCTACATCTATTCGCCGGTCCGAAGATGGGAATGCTATCGATCCGGATGCCTCCGGTGGTGCTCGTCGAGACACTGATTGCCGCCGCGGTTATCGGACTGCTGAGCGCATGGATTCCGGCCCGCGCCGCATCGCGCATGAATATCGTCGAAGCATTGAGGATGGTTGCGTAGAGCGGATTTCATGAAATATCTCGCGCTCATCTTAAAGAATTTGTTTCGCAACAAGCGGCGCACCGCGCTGACGGTGTTCTCGATCGCTGTGTCGCTGTTTATTTTTTCGGCACTGGTCAGCTTGCCGACGGTGGCCAACGAGGTCCTCGCCGATAGTGCTTCCTCGACTCGAGTCGTCACTCACAACAAGTCGGGGCTCACCTACGAAGTGCCACTGGCCTATCGCCCGAAGATCGCGGGGGTACCGCATGTGCAGGCGACCGTCACGCAGGCATGGTTCGGGGGGATTCTTCATGATGTGACCGATCAGTTTCCCAACATGGCCGTCGATGCCGATCAGGCCGAGCAGATGTGGCCGGATTGGGGTGTGACGCCGGAGCAATGGGAGCAGTTCCGCAAGCTGCGCACCGCATGCATCGTCGGTCCCGATACGATGAGGCGTTTCAACCTGCACCTCGGGCAGCAGATCACGCTCAAGGGCTCGCTTTACCGGTTCAACGTGACGCTCCAAATCGTAGGAGTATTTAACAACAAGGCGCCCAACACTCTGTTCTTCCATCGCGACTACCTCGAGGAAGCAAACGGAGGTCATAGCTACAACGACGAGATCTGGAGCCGCGTCGACAGCTCGGCCAACATCCCACAGGTGATCGCCACGATCGACGAGCAGTTCGCGAACTCGTCGGCGGAGACGCAAACCGAATCGGAAGCGGCGTTCATGGCCGGCTTCATCAAGAACTATCGAATGATCTTCAATCTCGCCGAGTTTTTGGGCGTTATCGTCGTCATCACAATCGGTCTGGTCGCGGCGAATACTGCGGCGATGTCGATTCGCGAACGACGCGGCGAGATCGCGGTTATGCGCTCGATGGGATTTTCCTCGGGCACGATTCTCTCGCTGCTGCTCAGTGAGTCATTCGTGATTGGGCTGTTTGGCGGGTTGATAGGATGCGGTGTCGCATTTGGCGCCCTGCGTCTTTTTCGCGGAGTCGGCGAAATGCAGGCGATCCATATGCCGCCCAGCATTTTGATCGAAACTCTAATCGCGGCGGCATTCATCGGGTTGCTCAGCGCATGGTTTCCGGCCCGCGCCGCATCACGCATGAACATCGTCGAGGCACTGAGGATGGTCGCCTGAGATGTGTGACACGAAATCACCGCGGCAGTTGTGGTTTCTTCGTAGGGGCGGTTCGCGAACCGCCCGCAGCGATGTAGCGATTGCGGAAGATCTTCCCGATTGCCCCAGACCTAACCCCCAACCCCTTCCCTTGAGGGAAGGGGAGCAGAGAGTTTCGAGAGAAAAGTGGGGCAGCGCGAAAGCGGAGTTGAGCGAAAACTAAAATGGCAATTCCACTGAAATATAATTTTCGCAGCCTGCTCGTGAGACGGGTTTCCACTCTGATGACCGGGGGCGGAATCGCGCTGGTGGTGGCGGTGTTCGTCGTCGTCATGGCGATGGTGGCGGGACTCGCATCCTCGATCACCGAAGCCGGCTCGCCCGACAATCTCATCGTGCTGCGCAAGGGCGCGACCACCGAAACCTACTCCAACATGAACCTCGACCAGTTCGACACGCTCAAGTTCCTACCGGGGATCAAGCACGACTCGGATGGCCAGCCGTTCGCGTCGCCGGAACTGCCGGTGCAGGTGCTGCTCGAGAGCGTGGCGGGCGGGCGCGACAATATCGTCATCCGCGGCGTGCTGCCGGTCGCGCGCAACGTGCATGACAAGCTGCACATCATCGAAGGACGCATGTTCAATCCGAGCGTGCGCGAGGTGATGGTCGGCAAGGGGCTCCACGGGCGCTATAAAAATTGCAGCGTCGGCTCGACGCTGCATTTCGGGCGCGGCGACTGGAAGGTCGTCGGGATGTTCGATGCCGGCGGCAGCTCGTTCGAGTCCGAGGTCTGGGCCGACATCCACGATGTGCAGGCCGACAGCCAGCGTGGCGCATACTACGCGATCGCGCGGCTCAAACTCGCGCCCGGCGCCGATGATCAGGCGCTGATCCGGCGCATCGCGGACGATCCTCGCATCAATCTGCAAGCCGAGCCGGAGTCGCAGTACTATAAGGATCAATCGGTGGTGGCGAATCAGTTGAGGGTGCTGGGAATGATCGTCGCGGTCATCATGGGCGTGGGTGCGGTGTTCGCCGCGATGAACACTATGTATGCGTCGGTGTCGGCGCGCACCTCCGAGATCGGCACGCTGCGCGCGCTCGGCTTCGCCCCAGGCGCAGTGCTGGGATCATTCCTGCTCGAATCGCTGATGCTGGCGAGTCTGGCCGGCGTCGCGGGAATTCTCCTGGCGCTGCCGATCAATGGCTTCTCGACCTCGTTCGGCAACTTCATGACCTTCTCTACTTTAAGTTTTAATTTCCGCGTCACGCCTACCATCGTGATCGAGGCGATGCTGTTCGCCGCGCTGATGGGTACTCTGGGCGGATGGCTTCCGGCGCGGCAAGCGATGCGGCTTAGCGTGGTAAACGCCCTGCGCAGGATCTAAGGCGAGAGCTGTACAAGACAAGTGGGAGGATCGCCAGATGGCCCCCGATGGCCCAAAAAGTAGCGCAGTCCGCGAGCTCGAATCGTTACGAATCGCGCGCGCTGAGGTAAAGCGGCCCAGCCGCCTGCTTCCGGTTGCGATTACCCTGGTAGTCGTCGCCGTGCTCGCCGGCGTCGGTTACGAGGTCTATGTGCGCACTCTTGGACGTCCTCCGGAAGTGCAAACCGCACTGGTGACCGTCCGCAGCGCGGGGCAGCCGGGCGTGATGCTGACCGGCTCGGGCTACATAGTGACGCAGCATAAGTACATCTCGGTCGGCGCGAATGTCCTCGGTACGATCGTTTCCGAACCGATCGAGGAAGGTCAGCTGGTCAAGAAAGGCACCCTGCTGGCGAAGATCGACGATCGCAACTATCGCGGCTTGCTAAACCAGGCCATCGCCGATCGTGACCTCGCCGCGGCTGACGTGCAACTCGACCTTACCCAGGCGAAGCGGCTGCGCGCGTTGCACAGCGAACATGTCGTCTCGCAAGACGAACTGGATCAGGCTGAGAATAAACTGGCGGTGGCGCGCGCGACCCTCGAAAAAGCGGAGGCAGGCATCTTTTCCGCGCAGTACTTCATCAGTCAGTGCACGATTCGATCGCCGATCAACGGAATTGTGCTCACCAAGTATCATGAGATCGGCGACAGCATTAACTATGGCGGTCAGGTTCAAGCGGGAGCCGGCGTGTTCGATATCGCGCAGCTTGCCGACACCGAAGACATGCGCGCCGAGGTCGATATCAACGAAAGCGATATTTCCCGTCTCGCGATGGGCACGCCCGCAAGCGTCATCCCCGATTCCTATCCCGATCAGTCCTACGACGCGCGCGTGGTGAAGATTTATCCGGCCGCCGATCGGCAGAAGGGCACAGTGAAAATCGAAGTCCATATCCTCAAGCCCGACTTGACCATCATCAAACCCGAGCTGAGCGTCAAGGTAACCTTCCTCGCTGGGGCACCGAAGCAACAGACTAGCCCGCTGGTTGTGGTGCCGAAAAAAGCGGTCGTCGGTGAGGGCAAGGAAACCACGGTTTGGGTCATTCGCAATGATCAAGCGAGCAAAGTCCCGGTCATTCTCGGGCGCGAGTTCCAGGATGGCTTCGAGGTTAAGCAGGGACTCGAGGGCGGCGAGATGGTGATCGTGGTGCCGCCGACGACGCTCAAAGATGGTCAGGCGGTAACACCCGCATCAACTTGATGTTATCGGTGTAGGTTACCAAAAGGAGCACATGCACCTTTTGGGAATGATCGAATGGTCTCCATTAGCGGCTCGGCGACTGCGAGGCCCCGATTAGCGCGAGGCTGGTGAGCAGCCCGGGGGCGGCCTTCACAGCGCTGCGAACCTGACCGACTCGACGGGCGAACTCGGCGCGATGTTTCACGCGAGCCACTACCATCTGTTGCGTTCGAGTAATCGCGATGGGAACCGTCAGAATGAGTGGAAGTGCGTCGTTGCGCGCAATGGCAGGCTTTGCCGCCGACTCTACCGCCTTCGCCGCAGTGATGATCGCGTGCTCACCGAACCTGAAATGAGTGCGAATCAACTGGGAAGTTTGGTCGCTGGCGAGCCCCAGAACTGCCGCCATGACTAGGATTGTCCACGCCGCCACCGCCCAACCACTTCCGCTCGCTACCGGGTAGTCTGCGTGATTCATGAAAACCCTCACGTCCGCGCCCTGCCTACAGGGGGAGCAAGAGCTATGCCGCCACGTCTTCAGCCGAATGCCCCAATTTGCCATTCCAGCCAGACGCGTGCTTCTATGCATCGACGCAAGCGCGAATTGATTAATTCATCGAAAATAAGCATTTGATGGGAGTTGGTATATGGCGGAGAACTTTGTCCTCGTTCATGGTGCGTGGCATGGCGCGTTTTGTTGGGCTGCGGTCATCAATGAGTTGGGAAAGCACGGAGATCATACCTATGCGGTGGATTTACCCGGTAACAACGGCAATCCCCTCGATCGCGCCAAGGTGACGCTGCAAATCTACGTCAATAGCGTGGCGAAGTTCATCGAGGACCGGCAGTTGCGCAACGTCGTTCTCGCGGGTCACAGCATGGCGGGCCTGCTGATGCCGGGAGTGGTGGCGAAAATTCCCGACCGCATCAAGCGAGTGGTGTTCGTGACCGCGATGGTCGCTGAGGACGGCAAGGCGGGGTTCGATCCCGGCGCGAAATCCACCGAGGCGCTCGCCGCGCTGGCGAATTCACGCTACGACAAGTCGCTTCCCATCGATGCGATGGGCGATGCCTTCCGCACCTTCTTCATGCAGGACGCCAAGAAAGAAATGCAGGACTGGGTACTCTCCACTCTATGTCCGCAACCGATTCAGCCATTCCTCGATCCGGTGGACATGAAGTCATTTCATGCGACCAAGGTTCCGCAGAGCTACCTCGTCTGCGAGGATGACCTCGCGCCCGACGGCCATCCGATTTGGCATCCGACGTATTCCGGGCGTCTCCAGAATCCGAGCATCCGCAAAATCAAGAGTGGCCACGAGGTGATGTTCACGCATCCGAAGACCTGCGCCGACGCGCTGTATGAATTCGCGCGCGAGTGACTAACTGCCAGGTCTTGCATTTATCTTGGTAGGGGCGGTTCGCGAACCGCCCGCAGCGATGTTGCGCTGGCGGAAACTCTTCTCGATTGCGCCGTCGCTGCGGGTCGTTCGCGAAGGTGAGTATCTGGCACTTGACGGATAAGTAGGATTGCGCTATTGTTCGGATATGAACAAGAAGCCCGACAAATTCGCCAAGCATCATCCGAAGTTCACGCGCCAGATGACTCTGCGAGAGTTCGACGTTCTCTTTCCGAATGAGGATGCGTGCCGGACTTATCTCGCTCAGCATCGCTGGCCGAAGGGCGTTACGTGCCCGCGTTGCAAGCGACCGGATAACGTCTACAGCCTCGCGAAGCCGTGGCATTGGGAGTGCTCGAATCCCGATTGTCGAAGCGGAAACGCCTATCGCTTCTCTCTCATCGCGGGAACCATCTACGAGAACACGAAATATCCGCTTCTGATTTGGTTCAAAGTTCTCTACATGATCCTGACTTCCAAAAAGGGAATCAGCGCGCTTCAAGTCCATCGCGTGATCGGAACTGGTTCGTACAGCACGGCCTTCTATATGTGCCATCGCTTGCGCGCGTCGTTGTCCGATCCTGAGTTCCGGCAATTGATGGGCGTTGTGGAAGTGGATGAGACGTTCATCGGCGGGAAGGAAAAGAACAAGCATCTGGGCAAGCGTAATCCCCACAACACTGGTGGCGTAGGCAAGACCATCGTTATCGGCGCGATTGCTCGTAAAGGCAACCTCGTAGCTCAAATGATCGAGCGCGCGGATCGCGACACGATGATGCGGTTTGTCCATGAAGAGGTCTCGCGCCGCGTCAAGCTGGTAGTCACCGATGAGCACCACGGCTACGACACGCTGGTCGATGCCGGACTCGCGCACGATATCGTTCGCCATGGAGACAACGAGTACGTTCGCGGTATCGTTCACACGAACACGATTGAGGGATTCTGGTCGCTCTTGAAACGCGGAATCATCGGCACGTACCACAACGTGAGCAAGAAATATCTGCCGCTCTATCTCAATGAGTTCACTTTCCGATTCAACAATCGCCACAACAAAGACATCTTTGGGAGTGCCATAGCAGGGTGCTGAGACGTGGGAACTGGCGACCGTCTCAGCTATCTGAGAACGTCGCCAGCGGACCTGTTCAATTGAGGTTTCCATTCTAGTCATCTTCGGTTCGGATTCGCTTCGTTCCAACGACGATGGAGATGTCTGGCGTCTCGTCCGGTACTGGCGGCCCTCCTGAGGTTCCGGTAATTGAGCCGCGAACTGCGCCCATCAGAGCGTCAATGACGAAGCGATGCAGCGCTTCCTTGCCGTGCTTGGTAGTCACGTGAAAACCGCTGATTCCGACTGTTGAATCAGTGTCCCGTAAAACTCGATAGTCCCGATTGTCCATCCGGCTTTTTGAAACAGTCCCTCAGATCGCGCGCCAACTCTACGCAATCAGTGTTGCCGTTAGAGGATATGGCCACGGTATGTTTACCAAGCCCCATAAGGGCTTTTATAAGCTGCCATTTTTCAGCTTCGCCAATTGCGCCCCACAAAATCTCCTCGTATCGCGACACCTTACTTTTGAGTTGAGCGATTTCCGACGTAGCGGTTTCAACGACGGTGACCGGAGATTGGCCGATAGTATTTGTCACTCCGCGAAGTTCTTGGAACTGCGTACTTTGGAAGAGACCCAACATATCCAATTTACCAGACAGATTCGCGTGATTTTTGGCCGCTTCTAAGTTCACGTCTGCAAGTTCCTTCGCATGACGAAGCTGTTCTGCGTGCGCACGTGATTCTTCCGCGCTTCTTCTTCGTACCTCGACAAAGAAAATCGCGACTCCGAAAGCGACCCCTAGGCCAGTCTGTATCCATTCGGGGTCGGTCAAAATCCGGCTCTCTCCGAATTTTGCGTAGAACGGATACGCGATTTCCAGAAATACCCAGACGATGGATATCCAATCGACCATAATGCCTCTCGCGGACTAGAATTTCCCTTGAAAAGGGTAGTCCGCGAAGGCTTATCCGTCAACATCTGGATACTCACCTTCGCGAACGATCCCTACGGCAAAAGGGGCCGCGCGATTTCCTCGCGAGGTTTTTCTAAATCATCCGCCGACGCAATTCAGGCATCTGGTATACTGTTTGTCTCTTTCTCATACCGCGTACCGCGATAACAATCCCCTCGCGATGACGAGCGCCTGGATCTCGTTTGTCCCCTCGCCGATCATCATCAGCGGCGCGTCGCGATAAAATCGCTCCACCGGAAATTCCGCCATGAAGCCGTAGGCGCCCAGCACCCGCATCGCATCGAGGGTGGCCTTCGCGCATGCCTCCGAGGCGAACAGCTTCGCCATCCCCGCCTCGACGTCGCATCGCTCGCCGGCGTCCTTCTTGCGCGCCGCGTTATGCACCATCAGCCGCGCCGCCTCGACGTTAGTGGCCATGTCGGCGAGCAGAAGCTGCACCGCCTGATGTTGTGCGATGGGCTTTCCGAATGCGGTGCGCTGCTGAGCGTATCGAATCGCATTTTCGAACGCGGCCTGCCCCACTCCGACCGCGCGCGCCGCCACGTTGACGCGCCCGACCTCGAGCGCGCTCATCACCTGCTTGAAGCCGAGCCCCTCGGCGCCGCCAATCAGATGCGCCGCCGGCACCGGCACGTCCTCGAACAGCACCTCGCACGTATCGATGCCCTTGTAGCCGAGCTTCTTCAAGTTGCGGCTCACGGTCGGACCCGCGTCGCTCTTCTCGACCGCGAACATGCTGATGCCGGCATAGGCGGGCTCGGCCTTGGGATTGGTTTTCGCTGCGACGGCGAGCATCGTGCCGTGGCGCGCATTGGTGATGAACATCTTGCTGCCCGTGACGACATAGTCGTCTCCTCGCCGGCGCGCGACCGTCTTGATCGATTGCACATCGGAGCCGGCATGCGGCTCGGTCAGCGCGAGGCCGCCGCGCTTATCACCTCGGGCCATCGCGGGCAGGAAATATTTTTTCTGCTCCGCGGTCCCATGGTGCGTGATGATGAACGCCATGATCAGATGACTATTAATTACGCCTGCGAGGCTCATCCAGCCGCGCGACAGTTCCTCCATCACGCGCGCATAGCTGACGAAGCTGAGCCCCAGTCCTCCGTGCTCGACGGGAATCGTGGCGCCGAACAGCCCGAGTTCCCTCATGGTGGCGACCAGCGCATGCGGATACTCATCGGCATGTTCGAGTTCCGATGCGGTTGGAATCACGTCGCGTTCAACGAATCGTCTGACCGCGGCAACTATGTCTTTATCTGCGGATTCATCCATTTGGAGGTACTCTCATCGGCGCGAGCCGCGGCACTATTCAAACACACCTAACCGCTCTGCCAAGGTCTTAATGTTTTGAAGTCGCGCTGGCTGGAGCGCACGTCATTTCACGGCTTCCATAGCAGTCCAGTATTCTTCCGTCTCGCCTCTTCGGCGGACCTTGACCAATCCTGAAAAGATAGCAGTGTCGGCGATGAACACCGATTCGCCGCGCTGGAACATCCGGCAACCGCCTGTCAGCAGCTCGGCTCCGAGCGCCTGCTTGAAAGCTTGATTGTCCTTGTCGACTGCGTATTCGACAAGCTTTTGACAGACGGACCGATCAGAACAGCCAAAAAAACTATCGCTTGAGATTGTCCTATCCGCTCCAACGCTCACAGCCGGTGGTTCAGAGTTAGAGGATCCAGATCGAGAGTCGTGCGAGGATCCACCACTGAAAATGCCGACCAGAGACCCAATGACGAACAGAACAGCCAGAACACCGAGACATCCAAGACAACCCGCGCGTGCTTTTTTCTCTCGCGCCTTCTTCGCGATTGGGTATGCACAGTTCGGGCAAGCTTCTGCCTCTTCGGAGACATTTCTATGGCACGAAGGACACTCAATCATTGCGAAGCTCCTCCTCGCGCTGATGGACCGCAATGCTAAGTCCCAGACCTGAGGCTTGTACAGGGGAGCAGCAACGTGTGGAGGCACGATGATGTCAATCGTCAAATCGCAGCGCAATTCGACGGTTGTGTTGCCTATACATTAAGTGATACAGTAAGTGTCAAATCGACGCAAAGTATGAGCAGCACTATGGACACCTCCACCGATCCCGCATTCACCCCGACTATCAGCGCATCGAGCCTGCACGCGAAGCTGGCCGCCCTTAATCAGGAAGACACCTATGACATGCCGGCCTGCGAGCGCTATGCCTCGACCATCGCACGCATCATGCGACTCAAACGCGAGCGGCGCGCCGTCATCCTCGCGCACAATTATCAGCGGCCCGAGATTTTCGAGGTCGCGGACTTCATCGGCGATTCGCTGGAACTCGCGCGCAAGGCTCGCGAGGTCGAGGATGCCGAGGTCATCGTGTTCTGCGGCGTGCATTTCATGGCCGAGACCGCCAAGGTCTTCAATCCCGAGCGCAAGGTGCTGATTCCCGATTTGAAGGCTGGATGCTCGCTCGCCGAGAGCATCACTGCCGAGGCGCTCGCCGATCGCAAGGCCGAGCTGCGCAAAATTTATCCCGACCTCAAGGTCGTCTCGTATGTGAACTGCACCGCCGATGTGAAGGCGGAGTCCGACGCATGCTGCACTTCGGCGAACGCGACCAAAATCGTCGAGGCGATCGACTCGAACAACATCTTGTTCGTGCCCGATGAGAACCTCGCCAACTACGTGCAGAGCAACACGCGCAAGAACATCATCTCATGGGACGGCAACTGCTACGTGCATCATCAGATCACGCCCGAGGAAGTGCTGCGCGTGAAGCGCTCGATTCCCGGCATCGTCGTGATCGCGCATCCGGAATGCCGTAAGGATGTCATCGCGCTCGCCGACGCGGTGCTCTCGACCTCCGCGATGATGAAATATGCGAAGGAGAGCCCCGCGGACAAATTTCTCATCGTGACCGAGTGCGGGCTTTCCGATCGGCTGCTGATGGAGATTCCCGAGAAGCATTTCTACAAGGCGTGCAAGTTGTGCCGCTTCATGAAAATGATCACGCTCGATGGCGTTCTCGATTCGTTGGAGAACCTTCGTTACGAGATAACGCTCGATGATGATGTGCGCGAAGGTGCCAAGCGCGCGCTGGAGAAGATGCTGGAGTTGAGCGCATAGATTCCATTTTTCCACAGACCTAACCCCCAACCCCTTCCCCTAAAGTGGAAGGGGAGTCAGATCAGAACCCGTGGATCGCGCGCAAGTCATGTTTTTCTGATTTCCTTTTCTGATCCCCCTTCCCTCAAGGGAAGGGGTTAGGGGTTAGGTCTCCGTGGTAACTGTTTCACAAAATCACCGACCCCATCGCTACGCCCGGCCCAAGGTCGCCGTCGATACCGTCCTCTTCGCGCGTAGCGATGGCGGCGTACGCAGCTATCTCGTTCCCATCAAGAGCGGTCCGCTGCGCGACCGATGGGCGTTCCCCGGCGGCGCGGTGCGCGTCGGCGAGCTCCTCGATGATGCGGCGCGCCGCCAACTGCAAGCCTCCACCGGCCTGCGCGAGGCTTACCTCGAGCAGCTTTTCACCTTCGGCGATCCCTCGCGCGACCCCAATTCGCACGTCGTTTCTGTCGCATATATGGCACTGATTCCCGATTCGAGCGCGGTCCGCTCGCCCAGCGGCGACGAGCCGGCCGGAAAATGGTTTGAGGTTTCCGCGCTGCCTCCGCTCGCATACGATCATGGATTGATGGCGGAGTACGCGCTGAAGCGGCTGAAGGCGAAGCTCGAATACACCAATATCGCGCACAGCCTGCTGCCCGAGGAGTTTACGTTCGCGGAGCTGGAGGAACTCTACGCGGTGATTCTGAACCGTCCCATTGATCGGCGAAACTTCCGGCGCCGGATTATGGCGATGGGAATTCTCAGGAAGGGCCGCGGGACGCGCCGCGGAGCGCATCGTCCTGCGTCGCTCTACAGCTTCGCGCAGCAGAGCCTGCAAACCATCGAGATGCTATAATTGAGGACCTATTTATGGGCAAATCGAAAAACCGCAGGGCCGATTCCCTCGTGATGGTGGTGGTCGCGGTCGTAGCGGCCATCGCAATATACGGCGGCCTCAGTGTCTACCGTTCGCGCGCGGCCGATTCGGCGTCGATGCAGCAGACGGTGAGCGCGAGCGATGCCGCGAAAAATCTGCGCATGACGCTCGATCCCAATCAGTTCGTCGGCGAAGTGAAGACCGCATATCAGATCGCCGAGCGCGATCCCGCGCTGCTCGCGCAACTGCACTGTTACTGCGGATGCGATCGCACCGACGGCCATAAGAATCTGCTCGACTGTTATCGCGACACCCACGGCTCGCACTGCGCCATCTGCACCGGCGAGGCGATCGAGGCCGAAAAGCTCGCGCAGCAAGGGATGCCGGTCGAGAAAATCCGCGACGCACTCCGTGACCGTTACGCCAACGGAGAGTGATCGTTGGTCGGCCTGATTTCCGCTTACATCGAGCACTTCACCTATGCGGGATTGTTCGTAATCTTGATGTTGTGCGGCCTCGGCCTGCCGCTGCCCGAGGACGTCGCGCTGCTGGCCGGCGGCTTTCTCGCGCACAAGGGCGTCACGCGCTATCCGATTACGCTGGTGGTCTCGCTGCTCGGGGTGGTCGCGGGCGACAACTCGCTGTACTTCATCGGGCGGGGGGTCGGCTCCAATCTGCTTGCGTATTTCGGGCTGAAAAAAACTGAAGCTCCGCTCGATGACGCGTCGAGTAATGTGGATCGGCTCCAGGCGTTCATGCAGCGGCACGGCCATCTGGCAATTTTTTATGCGCGATTCTTCGCCGGCTTTCGCGCGCTGGTGTATCTCTCGGCCGGATCGTTGGGAGTCCCGCCCAGCCGTTTTTTTCTGTACGACCTCGCGGGCGCAGCGATTTCGGTACCGGTCGTGGTCACGCTCGGATATGTCTTCGGCGAACAGCTCGAGCAGGTGATCCGCTACATCGGCGGATTCTACAAACTGATCTGGGTCGTGGTCGTGTTGAGCGGCGCAATCTATCTGACCCGGCTGGCCGTGATGCGTCTCTCAGGCAGCGGAGCCAAGCCCTGAGCGGCAGCGCCTTTGCCCTCTTTGCAGAGGCCCGGAATTCCATTCAAATAGGCCTTGGGGCGTGCATTCGCAATGGCATATAGATTCCCAGCGCTGAATCTGAAGGCCAAGCTGATCTTCCTGATGGTTGGCCTGCTCGCGCTCACGCTAGGCGCGCAGGTGATCGTCAGCCTCGGCACCCAGGAGGCGATCGTCGAGAGCACGCAGGAAAAAGTCAGCGACCTCACTCGTGCGATTCAGATCAGCGTGCAGGAACTGACTTCGGTGCGGCCGACCGATCCGGAACGCCTGCGCAATTATATCGCCGGACTGCGCAGCAAGGGCCTCGAGATTTCGATCGCTTCGACGCAAAACCTGATCATCAACAGTTCCAATCCCGCGCTGGTCGGCGAGGCAGTCCAGAAGACCTCGCTCACCGCGCCCTTCGATGCTTCGCGCAATAGTGGCGACGTTCCGCCGGTGAAGCTACGCGGCTCCGAGCAGACCGTTTATCTGATTCCGATCCAGGTCGAGGATCATCTGCTCGGCTATGTTCGCGTGGTGGCTAACTTCGGCGACTTCGCCAAGCCGCTGGCGCAGAGCCGCTTGCGTGAGTTGACCCTCGCGGTGGTGATCTTCGCGACCGGATTGATATTCGCCTACTTTCTCGCCGAGCGTTACGTCGAGCCGATTCATGCGGTCGCCTCGGCGGCGCAGAACATCATGGCTCGCGGTCTGGAGCCGGTGCCCGAGGGCAAGCGTCGCGATGAGATCGGGCTTTTGACGCATAGCTTCAATGAGATGGTCGGGCAGTTGCGGCATGCGCGCGAGCGCGAGGCCGAGCTCAATCGCCTCGAGCGCTTCACCGCGCTCGGCCAGCTCGCCGGCGGCCTGGCGCATGAAATAAAAAATCCGCTCAACTTCATCAGCCTCGCACTCGACCAGATGCGCACCAAATACGCGCGCCGGCTCGAGCCCGATACCGAGACCTATGTGCATCAGATCGCCCTGATGAAGGACGAGATTCGCCGTCTCTCCGAGCTGGTGCAGAGCTTCCTCAACTATGGCAAGCCAATCGAGATCCATCCCTCACCCGCCGACGTGCGAGGCTTAGTCAACAGCGTGCTGCAAATCTCGGAATCGAAGATGCGCGCGCAAGGGGTGCAGCTGATCGAGGAAGCCAACGGCGTGCCCACCATGCTCAACGTCGACGCCGAAAAGATCCGCATGTGCTTCGTCAACGTGATCGCCAACGCAATCCAGGCGATGCCCGATGGCGGCGAACTGCGCATCGCGTTTCGGCATGTGGACGGCCGGCTTGTGATAACCTTCAAGGACAGCGGCGCCGGCATCGATCCCGACGTTGCCCGCCGCGTGTTCGAACCGTTCTTCACCACCAAGCGCGAAGGCATTGGGCTCGGGCTGTTTTTATCGCGCTCGATCGTCGAACGCCACGGCGGCACCATCAGCATCGCGCCGCTCGAGGGCGAGCACGGTACCATCGTCACCTTCACCTTCCCGCTCGGCGCGGGCCCACTGGGAACCATACAGAGATAACAACACCATGAGCCGATCCTCCGTACTGGTCGTCGAAGACAACGACCTCGAACGCCAGATAACCGCCGACACGTTGCGCGAAGAAGGCTTCAACGTCGAGGAAGCCGCCACCGGCAAGCGCGCGCTCGAATGCCTCGGGTTGGGCGAATTCGACGTCGTCCTCACCGACCTGATGATGCCCGGCATGTCGGGCGACGAGTTGCTCGCGAAGGTGCGGCCTGTCTATCCCGGCACCCAGGTCGTGCTGCTCACCGCGCACGGCACCATCGAAAGCGCCGTGCAGGCGATGAAGAACGGCGCGTTTTACTACCTCACCAAGCCGACAGATCGCGAGACGCTGGTGATGACGATTTCGAAGGCCGCCGAGGTCGCGACGCTCAAGCAGGAGAACGCGCTGCTCAAGACCAAGCTCGAAGGTGGTCTGACGGTGGAAGGAATCGTCGGGGTCGACGAGACAATCCAGGACGTCATTCGTATCGTGAGGAAAATCGCGCCCTCGAATTCCACCGCGCTGATTCAAGGTGAAAGCGGCACCGGCAAGGAAGTGATCGCTCGCGGGATTCATCGCCTCTCGCCACGCGCGGCGCGCCCCTTCGTCGCGATCAATTGCTCTGCGATTCCCGAAACGTTGATGGAGAACGAGCTTTTCGGTCATGAGAAGGGCGCGTTCACGGGAGCCAATGAGCGCAAGATCGGACTGGTCGAAGCGGCCGACAAATCGACTCTGTTCCTCGATGAGATCGCCGACTTGCCGCCACCGATGCAGGCCAAGATGCTGCGCGTGCTGCAGGAGCGCGAGGTGCGGCGCGTCGGTGGCAACGAATCGTTCCACGTCGACGTGCGCCTCATCGCGGCAACCAACAAAAATCTCGCCGATGAAGTCGCTGACGGCCGCTTTCGCGAGGACCTCTACTACCGGGTCAACGTAGTCACCATCACGCTGCCGCCGCTGCGCGATCGGCGCGGCGACATCCCGCTGCTGGCGGCGCACGCGCTCAAAAAGTTCGGGCACCTCGCCGATGGACATGCCAAGGAGATCAGCCGCGAGGCGATGGAAATCCTGGTGGACTATCCATGGCCGGGCAACGTACGCCAACTCGAATCGGCCATCGAGCGGGCGATCCTTTTGTGCGACGGCGACAAGATCATGCCGAAGGATCTGCCGGCCGAGGTGCTCTCGCGCAAGATGCCGAGCCGTCCGGGCGACAAAAGCGCCGCGCGCGGCGATCGCTTCGAGATTCCCAACGAGGGCATCAACTTCGAGACTTTCGAGCGCGATCTGATTCTGCAGGCGATGGAAAAATCCGACTGGGTGATTGCGAAAGCCTCCAAAATGTTAGGCATGAGTTATCGCACGCTGCAGTATCGCCTCGACAAGTTCAACTTGAAGAAACCCGACGGTGGCGGCAAGGCCGGGGCCGGCGAAATGAAGCCGTAGACCTAACCCCTGGCCCCTTCCCTTGAAGTAGAAGGGAAACCGGATTACCTATTATGCCGCTGTTCAAGGGCAATGACCCGCGTACCAAGAAAACCATGGCGCTGCATTGAATTGATCGGCAGCCTTACCTCGGCTGCGGAACAGGTTGCGGAGGCGAGGCGGCGACTACCTCGCCGGGCCGGGCACGGTGAACCGGTTGATGGCGCTTTCTTCGCCATCGCTCTTACCATTGCTCTCAATCGAGGTCACTTTGTAGTGGTAGGTCGTCTTAGGTTTGAGTGCGTCGAGGCGTACGCGGAAGACCGTATCGGGATGACCCCGATTCAGCCTTATGTGAGATTTTGCCGTCTCGCTCAGATTCTTCAGGTCAGTACCATAGTGAACCACTCCGAAGTGCTCGTCCGAACCTCCAGGGTTGTTGGTCGTCCACCTGACAATCGTCAAATAGCTGCTAGCCGATTCTATCTCGGGTCCTTGTGTGATCCGGACGCGCGCAGCCTTCTCCGCTGGAGGAAGTAGCTGAGCGACGGCGGGCTTGGAGGAGAGCAGGCCGCCGCTCAACACACTAATCGCCAATGTCAGAACTACTCTCTTCATATCCAAACTCACAAATCGTCCCTACGGAATAGGACTAGGTCCCGGCGTTGGCTGGACATCGCAAACGGCTGATGCACAGGCCGGCAGAGGAACTGGAGCTTTGACTTGGGAGGCATCGCCTTGGGTCGACGCCATACCACCGGACATGCAGGTACCGGTAAAGGTATTGATGTCGGGATATGGGGTCGTATAGCCGTCCGTTAGCGTTTGCAGGAAGGCAACGATCTGATTTTCCTCCGTATCGGTCAAGCCGAGTTTTCCGACCGTCATGTCCATATTGTTCCGCACTTCGGGCATAGGCCAGCAGTCAACTCTTTCCGTTTTTCCCGCCGGGCAGTGTCCGGAGGTGACGGGGAACGGGTACACGTCGCGCGTATTGTAGAAATGGACGAGTTGCTTCAGGCTCTTGATGTAGCCGTTGTGAAAGAACTCCTTCTGGTAGTAAGGTCCGGGCGCCTCGGTGGTAGGACACTGTGGCGGCACCATCGCGACGTTGCGCGCGGTCGAGGTTTGCATTTGCCCGTCGGAAGTTGGCGCGTACTGTGTCCAATCCGAGTTAGGACTAGGTGCGGCGCCGAAGCCGCTTCGAAGGAAAGTCCCTAAGCCTAAATCTCGGTAGCCAAAGCCATATGGATTCGCGGTAAACCCGAACGAATCCGGCTTGGTCTGATAATAGAAAGCATCGGTGGGATTGAGGGGCAAGCCCAGATTGGCCGAGCCGAATGCCTGGCGGATACGGATTGTAGGCCGTGGGCGATGGTTCGGGCTCGGGGTTGTTCTTATCTTTTGGTCGTGCGGCGCCAGGAGACAGGAGCAGAGTTACGAGAATTGCCAGGCAGACTGCGGGGCCGATCAGGAGAAGGTTGATCCGGTTCATTCCAGGACTCCTTTTCCGCTGCGGTAATCAGATGGTCATTACCGCACAGGTCAAAATAGATCCATAAGTCAATGTCCATGGCGTGCGAAAACAATCAACTTGAAATGACAGTGTGTTATCTCGCGCGCCATGATCCTTCCTTTAGTGAAGTAAAACTAGGGAAGAGTGAATTTTGCAGGGGCCGAAAAAGTAATCAAACAAAAATAAAAGTGAAGACAGAATCATCAACGATCCAAAAAAGTGAAAGTGCGGCAGGCTCACTGCAAGCGGTTTATCTGGATGATCTCACCTAACCTAACCCCTGGCCCCTTCCCCTGAAGTGGAAGGGGAACCGGAAAAGAACTACAAACATCCTTCGATCGAGTCGTGCGGCTGAATTCCTTTCTTTTTTCTGACTCCCCTTCCACTTCAGGGGAAGGGGTCGGGGGTTAGGTGTACTCATCATGCCGGCGCACCCACTCCTGCGTAAACTGCAGGCCCTTTTCGTCGCGGCCCTTCGGCAACAGATCGAGGATGTGATACGCGCCGTTGAGCATGTCGAGCCCGCGCTCGTAGGTCGAGTAGGTGTGGAAAATGTTCCCGTCCGGGTCCTTCTGGAACACGCTGATGCCGGGCATTTCCGCGCTGTTTGTTTTGTTTATCCGATAGTTGTAGTAGCCTTCACCCTTCGCGATTTCCTCGGGCGTATACGACACATGATAGTCGTAATTGAAGTCATTTTCGGATGACGAGACCCATTTGAAACTCCATCCCATGCGCTTGCGATAGGCTTGCAGCTTCGCGAGCGGCGCGCGCGAGATCGCGACGAGGTTCGCGTCGCGATGATTCAGGTGCACGATGATCGAGTTGTAGTTGTCCGCCCAGAACGAGCAGCTTTTGCATCCCGCCTCCCAACTCGGATCGAACATGAAGTGATAGACGACCAACTGGCTCTTGCCCGCGAACAACTCCGCGAAGCTGACTTTGCCCTCGGGTCCATCGAAGACGTAGTTCTTGTCGACGCGCACCCACGGCATCTCGCGCCGCTGCTGGCTGATTTGATCGCGCATGCGCGTGAACTCTTTTTCCTTGGCGAGAAAATCCTTGCGCGCCTCGATCCATTCTTCGCGTGACACTACTCTATGCTTTTCCATTTGCTCCTCCAGTCGGATTATCTGTAACTAAGAGGTTTCAGATACGTCAAGTCACAAATTCCAGCGTATCTTCCCCCGATGGAGGCGCAAACATTAAATTGACTCGCGTGATTGCGATCACATCGCACAATCGGCGCAAGCTGCCGCGCGAGTTCTATGCGCAACCGGTGCTGACCGTCGCGCGTCAATGCATCGGAAAACTCCTCGTGCATCGCACTTCCGAGGGCGAGGCTGCCGGGCGCATCGTCGAGGCTGAGGCTTATCGCGGACCGCTGGATCTCGCGGCGCACAGCAGGCGCGGGCTGCTTACCAAGCGCACCACCGCGATGTTCGGTCCGCCCGGACATGCATATGTCTACTTGTTGTACGGCGTCAGTTGGGCGATGAACATAGTGGTCGCGTCGGAAGGCAAGCCGCATGCGGTGCTGATTCGCGCGCTGGAGCCGGTGCGAGGCATCGAGCTGATGGTGCGGCGTCGCAACAAGCCCGCGACCTCGCGCGAACTGAGCAACGGCCCGGGGAAACTTACCAGCGCGCTCGCCATCACGGGCGCCGACTATGGCCGCGATCTTTGCGGCGATGAGTTATTCCTCGAGGAGAGCGACAACGACATTCCGCGCGGCAGGATCGGCCGTTCATCGCGCATCAATGTTGACTATGCCGGCGAGTGGGCCGCCCTCCCCTGGCGCTTCTATGAGAAGGGTAACCGTTATGTCTCGGTCCCACCGCGCGATTGAAGATGGCTTCCTTGTCTATGCTTCCCTCGCCATCGCTATAGGGAAATACTGGAAAGTGTGATGACGAAAACGGTAAGTCGATTCATCGCGTATCTTCCCTCCTTCGATTTTGGCAACGATGCGCTATTGATATTGGCTGACTACGAAACCATCGATTGGCTGATGTCGCAATTTGGACGGCTCTCGAACACGCCGGTTGGATCAGACTGCCCTTCGTTTATCATTGGAGATGGAAATCCTGTCGGCTCGGACGGGCGCTGTCTACTACTTGTAGAATTGGAAAATCTCGCGGATGGCAGTCGGCTCATGCGTGAATCCGAAAAAACTTTCAGGTGGAGAGTGTCGCGATCTTCGGCCAATCATTATCGCGAGTTGCTTTCCGGAATGTTCGCGCCGCATCCCGGTCATCAGTACCTCGATAATGATACAGCCCCAGGGATTATGGTTTCTCGGGACGAATATGACACTGATTGGGTACGCAGAATGAAACTACGAAACGAAGCCAAATAGACGAGCAAAATCAACGATTCTTCAAAAATGAGGCTCCCATTTACCGCGCATGCTGGAGTTTGGAATCACGCGACCATTCGCAAAAACAAACCCACTATGAGAACGGCGATGGGCCAGCATCCGAGCGAACGACCCTAGTTACGAATTCGACAAAACAAAGCCACTAAAGCCGCATAGATGCTACGTCTCCGCTAAATATTCGCCTTACTGTTTGATGCATTTCGCCGTCGGAAGATAGACCCAACATCGCAGCGGGCCTTCATCGGTGACCGCCTCGACTTCCTCGCGAGTGTACAGGTCCGGAACCTCCTCATATGCATCGAGGCGACGCCAGTCCTCGGCGGTCAGGCTTAGCATCACGAGGCCGCCAGTCTCGGCACCCTCCACGCGTATGATGTAGTTGTACCGAGCGCGACGCCGCTCGAAACCCGTGATGCGCGCCTCGATGACTTCGACGCGATGGCCGAGGATCTCCTGGCGCTTCACTTCGTCCAGGAGCGAGCCGTACACGAATAACGCGTTAGGATCGTGCTCGGTTGCCATATTGCCGTGGTTGACCTCGAAGCTTACGCTTTTTCGCAACGCTGATGCTGGAGAGACTATACCTGTTCCTCGATCAGTTGGGACAAATCGGGATCCTCACGCGCGATTTCTTCCGCTACCTTTTCCGCCGACCATTCGAATCGCGCGCGCTCATCGATCAGCTCGACAGCGTCGGCTACCGCTCACTCAACGTGGTGAACCTGACCGCGATCTTCTCTGGCATGGTGCTGGCGCTGCAGATGGGCCAGTTCCTCGAAAAGTTCGGCGCCAAAATTTACGTCAGCCGTATCATGGGGCTGTCGCTGTTGCGCGAGATGGGCCCGGTACTCGCCGCGCTGATGATCGCGGCGCGCGTTGGCGCAGGCTTCAGCGCGGAACTCGGCACCATGAAAGTGACAGAACAGATCGATGCGATGCGGGCGCTCGGCACCAGCCCGATCAAGAAGCTGGTGGTGCCGCGGGTGCTGGCGACGATCATCATGATGCCGATCCTGGCGGCGCTCGCCGACGCGATCGGGCTGTTCGGCGGATGGGTCATCTCGGTGACGCAGCTCGGCGTGAGCGGCAGCTATTTCTACAATTCGCTAATCCAACACGTCGAGCTGGGCGACTTCACCAGCGGGATCGGCAAGGCGATTTTCTTCGGCTACCTGATCGGAATCATCTCATGCTTCAAAGGACTGACCGCGCGTGGCGGCGCCGATGGCGTGGGGCGCGCGACAACTTCCGCGGTAGTAGCAGCATCGATCAGCGTGCTGATTTCTGATTTTTTTCTGACCAAACTGTTCCTCGCGATCTGATGGAGCACGACAACAATCATCGCGATCGCGGCGCTAATCATGGGCGCCAGCCCTTCATCGCGCTGCGCGGAGTCGAGAGGAGTTTCGGCGACAAGCACGTGCTGCGTGGCATCGATCTGGAGGTGATGGAGGGCGAAACCGTTGTGGTTCTAGGCGGAAGCGGTGAGGGCAAAAGCGTGCTGCTACGCCACATCAACGGGCTGGAGCGGCCCGACGCCGGCGAAGTGTGGGTGGGAGGCAAGCGGCTCAACGCGCTGTCCGAGGACGCGCTGTTTCCGATTCGGCGCGACGTCGCAATGGTGTTCCAGCTCGGGGCCCTGTTCGATTCGCTGACCGTGTTCGGCAACGTCAGCTACCCGATTCGCGAGCATGGCGAGCGCGACGAGGCGCGCATCCGCAAGCGCGTTCATGAGGTGCTCGACATGGTGGAGCTTCACGAAGATGTCGACAAACTTTTTCCGGCGGAGCTCTCGGGCGGCATGAAGAAGCGCGTCGCGCTTGCCCGCGCGCTCGCGCTGGAGCCGAAGGCGGTGCTGTATGATGAGCCGACGACGGGACTTGATCCGATCGTCACGCACAAGATCAATCAGATGATCCGCAACCTTCAGACGCGGCTCGGATTTACCTCGGTGGTGGTGACGCATGACTTGAAGAGCGCTTTCATGGTCGGCGATCGTTTCGCGTTGCTCGACCAGGGGCGGATTCGCTTCAGCGGCACCGCCGATGAGGTCCGCTCTACCCGCGACGAGCTGATGCGGGAATTCGTCGAGACGGCCCTGTAGAATGAAGGCGAGGCATCGGTAGCTTTTGTGGCCAGGTCGACCGTCGTAACAATTCGCGTAGGCGCCATTATCGCGGGCGGACTTGCGATCATCTGTTTCGCGATTTTCTCGATCGGTCACGGCACCCGCATGCTGCGCCGCACCGATACCATCGAGACTCACTTCCATCGCATCAACGGATTGCAGAGCGGCGCGCCGGTCTCGCTGTCGGGGGTAAATATCGGCGGCGTCGAGTCGATCGATTTCCCGGTTGATCCGCATGCCGACTTCGTCATCGTGAAGATGTGGATCGTCGATGCCGACCTGCCGCGCGTGCGATCCGATTCAGTCGCGCAGATCGACACGATGGGGTTGCTAGGCGACAAGTACATCGAGATCACGGGCGGTAATCCGCAGTCGCCGTCGCTCGCGCCCAATGAGGTCCTCGCGGCGCAAGACCCGTTCGATTTCCAGGCGCTGCTACAGAAGCCGGGCGCCAACCAGATGGCCGACAACGTCATCGAGATCACGCAATCGCTGCGCTCGATTCTGGATTCGATCGACAAAGGCCACGGCATTCTTGCCGAGCTCATCAAGGGCGGCGAACCCAATGGCGCGCAACCGCCCCTGACGCTGGCCGATCTGCGCACCACCTTCGACAATATGAACAAGCTCGCGGTCCAGATGAACATGATGCTGGATAAGGTGAATCGAGGCCGCGGCCTCGCGGGTGCGATGCTGTCCGACAAGACCGACGGCAAGAAACTCCTCGACGAAGTCGAGAGCGCGGCCGCGACGATGAAGGATACCGCGCAGAAGGTTAGCCTGCTGGTCGATCGCTTCAACAAGGGCAACGGCGCGGTGGAGCGACTGCTGAGCGATGAGCAATATGCCAACCAGCTACTCGCCAACATGCAGACGTCGCTGGCCGACATGAAGGACATCCTGCGCAAGATCGATGATAGCCAGGGAAGTGTCGGCCTCGCGGTGAACGATCCAAGTCTTTATTACGATGCGAAAAGTTTCCTCGGCGGCAATGGCAGTCTCGGATGGGGTGTCAGGATGCTCAACGGCGTCTACAGCCTGACGCATCCGTTCAGCAGATCGTCGACCGCACAGCCGATCGCGGTATCTCCAATGAATGCGGCCTCCGTGCCGGCAGCGGCACCGCAAGCCTCGCCCTCGAGCGCACCATGAAGGTTACGCGTCGGAATAGAGGCGTTGCCGCATTCGTCGCAAGTGTGTTAGCACCGAGCATTCAGGCGGAGACGTTATTTAAATGAGAACCTGCATACGGCGCTGGATGTTGGGCGCGTTGGTTATACTAATTGTAGGATGTGCGGCGCAAAGTGGCGGCGGCGGCTCGCTGAAGGTCGGCATGACCACCGATCAGGCCGTCGAGGCGATGGGCCAGCCAGATTTGAAAGACAATATTGCCGACCCCAATCACACCGGACCGGCGATGCTTCGGTATACGTGGCTAAACTCGGGCGAGGCGGCGGTGTTCGGTCCCGACATGCGGGTGGCGAATATCATCAACGTCGGACCGAGTCCCTCGACATTAACGGAGACCGCGCGGCAGGAACAACAAATGGCATCTCCGCCATCATTCGATCCGATTCAGACGCCCTTCGACTACGCCTTCTATCCGTTTCGTGCCGCGTTTTTTTACCTCGGCGCGGGCCTGAACTGCCTCGGCGGCAACGGATGTCACGTACCGCAACTGCCCCCGGTCGCCCCGGGCTGAACGGCGAAGCTCGTCACTCTCACTTTTCTGACAGTCAAACTAACAGGACGGCCCGCCAATTTATCGACCTCGCGCCGCTTTCCGACATGGAGTCATGCTGGAAATAGCGAAGTCATAGGGCGCGTAATGAAAACATGGGTATACATCATTTTGTTGAAAATTCATTTGCAAGCTGTTAGCTGCCTACGCTAACATAAAGGTAGTTTCGCTTGAACAGAGTCAGCAAAACCAGTACATTCTTGAACGATCGGTAAGGCGCTCGATTTCTCGTATTAATCAGCGACAGTGAACGTCAGGTATTTTCGACTGGCCCATCTGACTCATTCGGCGAACACAAATCAAGGCGGGACTGAAAAACAAAATGAAGAAGAAGACTCTCGGATCGGTTCTCAAGGAACGGCGCGAATTCCTGCGCCTCACACAGCGCGAACTCGCCGCCAAGCTAGGCGTCAAGGCGAGCCACGTTGCTTATCTCGAAAATGGACGCCGACGTCCATCGTTGTCGCTGCTGCGCCGTCTCTCCACTGTCATGGGACTCGATAGCGAGACCATCTTTCTGCTCGCCCATCCCGAGGCGAGGGATCTGATCACGCCGCGCGACGGGATCGCGGCAGCGCGCCCTGAGAACGCATGGCGCAACTTCCTCAAGGATCGCTCACTCATCGCGCGGCATCAGATCAAGCCGAGCGAGTTGCGAGTGCTGAAGCAGGTGAATCTGCTGGGACGCGTCACCTCGCCCCGGCAGTTCCTGTTCATCCTGAATTCGATCCGCCAGGCGGTAGAGGAAGAATAGCTCGCATCAATCGCGAAAGCCCGGGGCCTACCTTCCCTTGGCCTCGGGCACTCCGATTCCTTTCAGAAAATCGCTGCGCGCCTCCATTGGATCCTTGCGGACCGCTGCGTTGTACGCGTTCATGATGGTGCGCGCGTCCTCCGTGCACATTACGTCGCGCATCTCGGTGCGCTCGATATAGAGTCCCGCCTCGAGGTCGCGATCGGCGCCAAGATTTACCGCGCGCTTGATCGCGGCGATCGATCGCGGTGGCCGTTTAGCTAGGGTCCGCGCCCATCCCATTGCAAATGAAATCAGCGTCTCGGGCGCCAGCACCCGATTGACCATGCCCAGCCGCTCGGCTTCGCGCGGATGATACACGTTGCCGAACAGCATCACTTCGAGCGCCTTGCCTCGCCCGATCAACCTCGGCAGGCGCTGCGTGCCGCCGCCTCCGGGCAGGATGCCGAGCACCGCTTCGGGCAGGCCGATTTGAAAAGGACCGTCCGCCGCGAGGCGAAAATCGCATGCGAGCGCGAGTTCGTATCCGCCGCCCATGCAGTCGCCGTTGATCGCCGCGATGACAATTTTCGGCATCAGCATGATGCGATCGAGCATGCGATGAAAACCCGCTTCCAGCAGGGGAAAGGTGCGCGCGCACTCAGCGGGATCGGTCGCGGCGTCGGCCAGTTCGTCGACGCTGTAATGAGTGATGAATTTGCCTTCGAGGCCGCCGGTGAGAATTATCGCGCGCAGGTTTTCGTCGGCCTCGGCGCGGCCGATAAGTTCGAGCAGTTCCTGGCTCATCGCCGCGGTCATGTAGTTCATCGGCGGATTGGACATGGTCCAGGTTTGAACGTGTCCTTCGGATTCGACTTTGAAATATCTCATGAGCGGTCTCCCGTGTGGCGAGTAACTTCCAACAAGCCGTGCTGTCAAGTACCTTGAGCGATCATAGATGTTGATCTAGGCTCGATAAGGGGTGGGGATTCCTGAATGAAAATCGATATTGACCTTAAGGCTGGGTTTCTGCAGAACCTGAAGCGCGAAGTACTGGCGCAGCTTTCGCCCGAAGAGCACGCCATCATCGAGGTGTCGACCGGCGAGATGGGCAACAAGCCCGACGCGGTCAAACTCGGATGGCTCAAGATGCGGACGAAAGAGGAATGGACCAAGCAGCGCTATCTGAAAGCCCTCGATCGCACCATGAAGAAACTTCGCGAGGCGGTCGCGGCCCAGTCAACCAAGAAAGAGTCGTAGCGTCGCGATACCCTGCTAGGGCTCGATACGCGCAACCCGGCGCTTGCCGACTTCCAGCACCTTGTGCTGTCCCGGCACGAAGCGGAAGTTCGGATCCTTGATGGTTTCGCTGTCCACCCGGACGGCGCCCTGACTCACCAGCCGGCGCGCCTCGCTGTTCGAGGGCGCGAAGTTCAGCTGCTTCATCAGCTCGCAAATCCAGATGTCCTCGGCGATGCGATAGACGGGGACATTGGTCGGAACCTCTCCGCGCTGGAACTTGCTCTCGAAGTAATTCAACGCAGCCCTGGAGGCATCGGGACCGTGGTATTCCTCAACCAGCATCGATGCGAGGCGCTTCTTTGCCTCCATCGGATGCACCTTGCCTGACTTGATGCCGGCCAGCTCCTCGGGGGTGACGTCGGTCAGCAATTGGTAGTAGCGCGCCATCAGCGGATCCGACACGCGCATCAGCTTGCCGAACATCTCGTCGGGCTTCTCGGTGATACCGACATAGTTGCCGAGCGATTTGGACATCTTGCGCTCGCCGTCGAGCCCTTCCATCAGCGGCATGGTCATGACGACCTGCGGCGCCTGCTTGAATGCGCGCTGGAGTTCGCGGCCGACCAGCATGTTGAATTTCTGATCGGTGCCGCCGATCTCGATGTCCGCCTCGAGCGCGACCGAGTCATATCCCTGAATCAGCGGGTACAGCAGCTCGTGCAAAAACAGCGGCTCCTTGTTCTCGAGGCGCTTCTCGAAGTCGTCGCGCTCGAGCAGGCGAGCCACGCTGATGTTGGCGGCCAGCTCAATCAGGCGTCGCACCCCGAGATCATCCATCCATTCGCTGTTGAAGCGGACCTCGGTGCGCGCGGGATCGAGAATCTTGAATGCTTGCCCGCGATAGGTCTCCGCGTTGGCCGAGATGTCCGCGCGCGAGAGCGGCTTGCGCGTCTCGGAGCGTCCGGTCGGATCGCCAATCATCGCGGTAAAATCGCCGACCAAAAAAATCACCGTGTGACCGTCACGCTGAAAATCGCGCAGCTTCTTTAGCGTGATGGTGTGGCCCAAATGCAGATCGGGCGCGGTCGGGTCCATCCCCAGCTTGATGCGCAAGGGCCGGCCCAGCTTGAGTTTTTCAGCCAGCTCGGGCTGCGAGATTACTTCGACGGCGCCTCGGCTGAGCGCCGCCGCGCGTTCCTGTTCGCTGCTATGATCCACCGCTTCAGAAATCCAATCACCAAATCTCGCCCGAAGGCGGTTATCAAATCTACCCGAAACCGCGCACCTGGCCTATTGCCGGACTGCCCCGCTCCGCCGCTGGAATTCGCCTCCAGAGCAAGCGGAACGCGGGCGCTACATGAGCCGTTCGCGCTTGAGATGCGCTTCGAAAATTTTCAGCGCCTCGTGTTTGAACTGCGCCATTCGATGCGGAGTCAGTTGATATTTCGGAAATTCGCGCCGCATCGCCTCGAACACCTCAGCGACCGGGGGCAATTTCGTGTAAAAGCCGGACGGGCCGTACAGTTCATGCAGCAGCCACAACTGCAAATCGTTCATCCCGTGAAAACATGAATCCAGCGTCAAGAGATCGTCGACGATGTTGGTCCCGTGATGGACCCTCGGCTGACGTCTCGCGGAATAGACTCCCGGCTTTGCGTTCGGCGTCAGGAGCTCGCTGGCTCTGAAATAGAAGCGCAGAGCGGCTTCCCGCGACTTGAATCGCGGCGTGGTTATGGCGGCCATGTTTCCCTCTTTAAGCCCTCGCCAAATGTAAACGGGCGAAGGCTTCGTACCCGCGGGCAGATTCGTACGCTCCCTTGGGCGGTCGACCTCGGTCGGCGGTCCAGTCAGCATCCGGCCCGGCAGCCGGAATGAATCTCTTCTAGCCCAGCGGTGTAAGCATGTCAACTATCTGTTACTGCATTATAGCTGCCAGTACGCCGGATTAGTTGTACCGAATGTTTTGAGGATAATAGGCTTCGATGAAGGCCCCAAGGTGCCTTCCTACGTGAATCAGGGTCGCTGGTTGAAGCGTCCCATCGCGCGCTCCAATCCGTCTGCGATAATCGACTCGACGGCTTCGCCGGCGCGCTTAACCGAGCTGTCCAGGTTCGCCCGGGCCTCCGCACTCATGCTTTCCAGCAGGTAATCCTTGCTCTCGCGCTCGCCTGGCGGGAGGCTGACCCCGACGCGCACCCGAATAAAATCGGGTGTTCCAAGCGACTCTGCGATCGAGCGCACGCCTCGATTGCCCGCGTCGCTGCCGCCCTGCTTGAGCCGCAACCGGCCGGCTTCCAGATCGAGTTCGTCGTGCACGACTATCAGACGCGAGGGCGGCACCTTGTAATATCCGAGCACCGCGGCGAGACATTCACCGCTGCCGTTGTAATAGGTCTGCGGTTTGACCAGCAGCGCGCGTGCCCCCGCCAGTTCGGCCTCGGCGATCATGCCTTTGAACTTGCGGCGATCGAACTGCGCTTGTTTCGATTTTGCGATCCGCTCCACGACGCGAAATCCGGCGTTGTGACGCGAACGCGAATACTCCTCGCCGGGATTGCCCAGCCCCGCGACCACCCATCGCGTCTCGGGTTGCGTTTCCTGCGCCGGCACCTCGACGCTCTTCTCCTTGGGAGCGCGGCGAAAATTGCCAAACAGACCCTTGATGCTCATCCACAGACTCTTGATGCTCATCTGCGTTTGCGAGAATCCCCGACGCCGTTGAGGTTCAGCATCGAGAAATTCGCCGCGATGGCCTTGAACAACGCATTCATCTCGGCCGGCGTGCCGATAGAGATCCGGATCGCATCCCGCAGCGACGGTGTCGGGAAATAGCGCACCAGAATGCCGCTTTTGCGAATCGCACGCGCCAGCGGCTCGAGGTCGCGGCCCACGATGCGCGCGAGGACAAAATTCGCCGACGAGGCTGGTACTTCGAATCCCATCTTGCGCAAGCGCGCGATGCTCGCGTCGCGCGTCTTCTTCACGCGCTCGACGTTGCGCCGCATCCAGGCTTCGTCGTTGAGGGCCTCGGCGCCGGCGGCGAGCGCGATGCGGCTGAGGTTGTAAGAATCCTTCACCTTCATCAGCTCTTCGATGATGACCGGGCGAGCGAAGCAGAGTCCCAGCCGCATCCCCGCCAGCGAGAAGGATTTCGAGAGAGTGCGCAGAATGACGACATTCGGAAAACGCCGCAGCAGTCGGATCGCGTTATCCGACGCGAAATCCACGTAAGCTTCGTCGATCACGAGCAGACGGTCATGCAGCTCGCGCGCGAGTTTCGCAAGTCTCGCGGTCTGCGTCAGAATCCCCGACGGCGAATTCGGATTGCAGATGATGGTGAGCTTCGCGCGCGCCTTAGCAAGCTGATCCAGAGGAATGGAGAAATCGCTTTCCACCGGAAACCGCAACACGCGCGCTTCCTGAATCGACGCCAGCGTGTCGTACAGCGAGTAGGTCGGCACCGGATACGCGACCGTATCGTCAGGGCCCAGGGTCGCGCGAAAGATCATCGCGAGCAGCTCGTCGGAGCCGTTTCCAGCGAGGATCATGTCCTTGCGAATGCCGTACAGCTTCGACGCGCTCTCCAGAAAATCATCGGCACGCGGCGCCGGATAAAGCCGCAGACTGTCCGACGCAACGCGCACCACTGCGCGCCGCACCCGCGGCGACGGCGGATAAGGGTTTTCGTTGGTGTTGAGTTTGATGAGCCGCTCGCCGGGGCGCGGTTGTTCGCCCGGCTTGTAAGCCGCCATCTTCTCGATCGCTTCGCGAAACATGCCGGACAAAATATAAACGAAACCGGTAGCGCAGTGCAGCTAGTCGAGCGGCAGCTTGATGGTCGACCCGCTGTGCGCGGAGCGATAGCAGGCTTCGATGATCTCGATGGCGCGCATCCCATCGTCGCCGTTCGGACTCGCCGAAGCGTTGCTTTCGATCGCCGCGACGAAGGCGCGAGCAAGATCGCGGCTCGCGGCGATCCAATCACGCGGGTCGAACCGCTTCATGATCTCGTCGCGTTCGAATCCCGGTACCGGAGAACCGTCGGGCTTGAGCACCGCGATATCGAGGCGCGGATAGCCGGCCATGATGCGCCCTTCGCTGCCGTAAATCTCAGTTGCTGATAGCGACGGGCGGCTGGCCAGCTCGCCTCGATAACGCCGATCGCGCCCGAGCGAAATTTCAGCATTGCTGCGCCGTTGTCCTCGACGCCGATGTTTTTTTCGAGCGTCGCGATCTGCCCCGAGACCGATTCGACTTCACCCATCAGCCATCGCGCGAGGTCCGCGACATGCACTCCGAGATCGAGCATCGCGCCGCCGCCCGCATCGCCACGCTCGAAAAACCAATTCTGGCCGGGCGCCCACAGTTCGGGGCCGCCATGCGACAGGCGCGATCGAATGAAGTGCGGCGTGCCAATCGCGCCTTGATCGATAGCGCGCTTGATCGCAAGCTCGAGACCGCCGAAGCGCCGCTGCATCGCGACCATCAGCACGCGCGCGGCGTCTTTCGCTGCTGCGACCATCCTGCGCGCTTCCGCCACCGTCGGCGCCATCGGCTTTTCCACCAGCACATGAGCGCCCGCGGCGATAGCTTTCAGGGTGAACTCGCAATGAAGCGCGTTAGGCGTGAAGATGCCGACCGCATCGGGACGCTCGCGACGCAGCATCTCGTCGTAGTCGCGATAGATGCGCGGCCTCTCGCCCGCCTCCATCGCAGCCGCAATTCGCTCGGCCTTCTCGATGGAGCGGCTTTGTAAGGCGACGATCGAAATTTCCGGCGTGCTGAGGAATGCGGGAATGTGCGCGCGCTCGGCAATGGCCCCGGCACCGGAAATCGCGAGCCGGATCACTTTCTGCGCCCTTTGCTGCCCGTGCGACGCGACTTACTACGGCCCGGCGAGGTGATTGTCGATGCGAGCACCCAATCGAGATATGACTTCGCGCCAGCAATGATCGGCACCGCGATGACTTCGGGCACCTCGTAACTGTGAAGTTCCTTCACCCGCGCTGCGACCTTCGAAGCCAGCGTCGCGCGAGTCTTGACTACCATCAGGTGTTCGGTATCGGTCTGAACTTCGTCATTCCAGCGATAGATCGATCGGATCGGGCTCACGATATTCACGCATGCCGCGAGCCGCTCGCCGACCAAGGCGTGAGCGATCAGCCCGGCCTGCTCCTCACTCGCCGCAGTCACGAACATCACGCTTGTACGAGTGGATGCTCCGCCGCTTTTCATTTCTCGCGCTCCAGGCGCCTGCGCAGTTCACGCGCGGTGCATCGATACTTGAACGCCTTGCGGCCGCTGACGAAGAGCACCGGCACCTCGATTCCGAATTGCGCTTCCAGCGCAGCATCACCGTCGATTTCCACGCGCGTGAGGACCGCCTGAAAGTGCGGAAGGACCTGCTCGATCACGATTTCCATTTCGCGACATAACTCGCAATCGCGCCGAGTGTAAAGCACAAGTTCCATCGCTACTTGATGGTGTCGGGTTTGATGAGGTTGATCGGTAGCCCGAGAGTCTTTTTGAGCAACTCGGCCACCGAAGTTATCGGCGCCGGCGTCACGCTCGGATTCGATATCGGACCGCGCACATTGAAGTACGCAGAGATGATGCTCCTGGTGCCGCCTGCGACGTTTTTTCCTACCAACGGTATGTTGCCGAGCAGCCAGTTCACGGTGTTGAAGGGAATCATTCCAATCTTCATATCCAGGGTCGATTTATCCACGTTGACGTTTCCGCTCGCGACGATGTCTATGACAGGCCCGTCAAGCAACAGGTCATCGGTGTAGAAAACGCCGTCTCTGCCTTTGAAGTCAGCGCTCAGCGTGCGGACCTGGATTCCCGACACGCGAGGATCGGGAACCTTCGCGGTGATCCAACTCCGCAGATCGATCAACTCGAGCAGGCGCGAAAGCAGCGTGAAGCGGTCGAGGTTGCCGTCGCGCAGCTTCAGAATCGCGGTTCCCGCGAGGGTCGCGAAGAAGTCTGAATTGGTGTTGGCCCACAAATCGCCGGTGACATCGAGGCGGCCGGACATCGGCGCACGCCGGATTTTCTTGTTGAGCAGAAACAAGGACGCGGCATTCATGTTCTGGAGTTTGCCGAGCATGCGAATCCAATCATCCTTCTGCCGGCCTACGACGTTCAGACTCAAGCGACCGTCCATACTTGAGGCGGTGAGATTGTCGAGGCTCCAGTCGCCGTTGCGATATTTGAAATCGGTTTTCCCATTTGTCATCGCAAAGGTTTCCAGATTCGCCTCGCGCGCGTCGACGTGCCCGCTGATGGGAATTTTTGGCGGATGCATCGCGGTGGGCGGCAGCCATGGCAGCCGCACGAATTTCATCACTTCAACATCGAGCTTTTGCACGTTCGCATCGATGCGAATGGAAGGATCGCGAAGATCCGGCACCGTGATATTGAAATCGATCGGCGACTTCTCCAGCTCGGCGGCCGGCATTGATACCACTAGCGTGCGATCGCGAATGGTGAGGATTGCCGGATGCACCAAAAGCGGCGACCGCAGAAAGCCCAGCTGCACGCTACCATGGAGCAGCGTGACCTTGCCGTTTGCGAGAAACCCGCTCTGCCGATCTCCGGTGATGACGATCGCGCCGCCGACATCTCCGGTGGCGCGGAAATCATCAGGATCGACCAGGCCCTCCAGCCATCGCTCGATCGGCATCTGATGCATTTCGATGCGCAGCCCGGTCGTGCGCACCCCGCCAGCGCCGATGCGCAGCTCGCCATTGAAATCCGCGGTGCCGCCGGTCGCGCGAGCGCTTACCTTCTCGAGTCTGATCGCCTCGGGCTGCACAATTATGGTTCCGAGGGCAATGTCGATGGGTCCGGGAGCGCCGCGGAATCCGACCGTCACGCTGTGCGGCTCAATTTTCACCAGATAATGTTCCGGGCGCGTCGGTAGATTCTTCCTGAGCGTCCCCGACGCGTCGAGATCGACCTGGGCAGAACCCTGGACGGCTTCCAACCGGTCGCGCTCGTGAACGTCGAGTTGTTCGAGAAGCTTCAGTGTCGCCGGGCGCAGCTCCGCCAAATCGAGATCACCTTTCATCGAGATCTGATAGGGAACCTCCGCGAGGTTCTTGCTCAAATCGATCCGCGCGGTGAAGTCGTGGAGTTCAGAATTGCCGATCTTGGCACTACCCTGGATGGCCGACAGGATCTGCTTTGCGAAAAGTATCTGAACGCTCGCGCCGGTGACGTCAGGAAGCTGGGTTTCCCCGGGCAGAGCGAAACTCAAATCGGTCAGCGTCGCAGTGACGGACAGCTGCTTGAGAATCGACCCCAGCTTCAGATTCTCGAGAGCGGCCAACGACGACTGAAGTGAGACCTTTTCGAGCTGGATCTGACCCGACTTCATCTGCCGCATCAGAGCATCCAGTTGCTGAGGTACTCGTTTCAGCGAGCGGACGCGGGTCCGCAGGTCGTTCCATTCGAAGGTGAGTCCTCCTACTCCCACTGCGACGTTTGGGTTCGGCTCGAAAGGCTTCTCGATATAGACCTGGCCCCCCGCGACCCGCTTGCCCGCGTAGATCAGTTCGGCATTCGAGATCGTGACCTGATCGCTGGAGGTGCTGAAGCGTGCCTCGAGTGTGGGATCGCCGAGCGTGAGAGGCGATGAAAGATCGGGGCTGGTAATGGTCAGCGCTTTCAGACCGATGACAGCAACGCCCTCGAGGCTGCTGTCATGCGCAACGGAGAATTTAATTTGGCCCTGCGATCGCCCATCCGCGTCGATATTTCCGATCATCAGATGCTGAATCGGCAATTTCCAAAACCAGAAAGTGCCTTGCAGCACATGCAGGGCCGACAGCGTGCCGCCTTCACCGAGCTTGAAGTCGCCGGCCGCATGAGCACCGCGCATGGTGGGAAATTCGCAATCAGTCTGGAAGCTGAGAGTCCACAGCCTGGGCGTTGCGCGCCGATGGTATGCGAGCAGGTGCGCATTGCGCAGCAGCAGTGCTCCGGACCTATCGCGCAACTCGAGGTCGGTGATCACCAAGCGCCGGCTGATTCGAGCCAGATCGGCGAGCCGCGCGAGTGAGTCGTCGATCATTGCGCGATCGGGTCGCGGTATGGAACCGCGGCCGACGGAAGTTGCATCGAGCGGGACTGTGAGGACCGGCTTCTCGAGGTCGAGTTCGCGCAGCGGCAAGCCGTGGGTGAATATCGAACGGAAGTTGACCACCGCGCGGATTCGCTCCGCCGTCGCCACTCCGCGATTGGCGGATATCCATTGTGGATGTTCGAGCTCGACGATCAAATGATTTCTGATGTGGATATGGCTCGACGGCGATACTATCGCAACGCCGGTCTGATTCTTGATGCTGGTGAGGACGGCTACGACGATGCGTTGCTGAGTGTAATAGGCCAGCACCACCGCCGACACGATGAGCGATGCCAGGAAGACCGCGGCGATCTTTGCGATGCGCCAGACCAGCTTCATCGTTGGCAACGCTCAACCAGGCTGTCGAATGCGGGGGGAGCGCTCGCGTTGCTATTCGCGTTCGGAGGCTTCGACCTTGGGAGCGGCGGCACTGTCGGACCATCCTGCACGATGCTTGTCGCGGAGCGCCGTTTTCAGGATCCGGTTGCGTATCCGGACCGACTTGGGCGTGACTTCGACCAGCTCCTCTTCGTCGATCCATTCGAGCGCGGTGTCAAGCGTGGGAATGGTCGGCGTGGTGAGCCTGATCGCCTCATCATGGCCGGCTGCGCGGATGTTGGTGAGCTTCTTTTCGCGGCACACATTTACCGGCAGATTGGTCTCGCGCGCATACTCACCGACAATCATGCCTTCATAAACCGGATCGCCCGCTGAGATGAAGAACTTGCCGCGTTCCTGCAAATGGAAAATCGCGTACCCGGTCGCATTTCCTTCGCGATCGGAAATCATCGCGCCGTTCTGACGTGAGCGAATGTTGCCCGCCCATGGGATGTAGCCGTTGAAGATCGAATGCATCACGCCGGCGCCGCGCGTCTCCTGCAGGAAGCGTCCGCGAAATCCAATCAGCCCGCGCGAGGGAACGTCATACTCAAGGCGCACGCGCCCGCTCGCATGCGTCACCATCGTGCGCATCTTACCTTTGCGCGCCGACAGCAACTGCGTGACGATTCCGATGTATTCGTCGGGAATGTCGATGACGAGAAATTCCATCGGCTCGAGAATCGCGCCGTCCTTCTGCTTCGTGACAACGGTCGGCTTCGAAACTTGCAGCTCGTAGCCCTCGCGCCGCATCGTCTCGACGATCACCGCGAGCTGAAGTTCGCCGCGGCCCATCACACGCCACTGATCAGCGCTGAGCGGTTCAATCTTGATACTCACGTTGCGGCGCGACTCGTGGATGATGCGCTCGCCGAGTTTGCGCGAGGTCACGAACTGCCCCTCGCGTCCAGCCCAGGGCGAGTTGTTGACGGAAAAGGTCATCGCGACGGTGGGCTCGTCGATGCGGATGCCCAGCATCGGGCGCGGATTCTCGAGGTCAGCGATCGTCTCGCCAATCTCGATATCCTCGAGGCCCGCAACCATCACTATGTCGCCCGCCTCCGCGCGCTCGACTTCGATCCGCTTCAAGCCCTGCCACGCATAAAGATGCGCGACCTTGCAGACACTGGTGGTGCCGTCGAGGTGGCAGAGCGAGTATTGGCGGCCGTCTTCCATCGAGCCGGCGACCACGCGACCTATCGCGAGACGGCCTACGTAGTCATCGTAGTCGAGGTTATTGGCCTGAAATTGCAGGGTCGCCTCGGGATCCACTTCGGGGCCGGGCAGATGGCTGATGATAGTTTCGAAGAGCGGTTGCAGGTTTTCACCATGCTCGCCGAATTTGGTGACCGCAGTCCCGATTCGCGCATTGGTATAGAGGATAGGAAAATCGAGCTGGTCCTCTTCCGCGCCGAGATCGATGAAGAGATCGTAAACCTCGTCGAGGACATCGGCGGTGCGAGCATCCGGGCGATCGATTTTGTTGATGCAAAGTATCGTGGACAACCCGGCCTCGAGCGCCTTCTTCAGTACGAAGCGGGTCTGCGGAAGCGGACCTTCGCAGGCATCGACCAGCAGCAAGATGCCATCGACCATCGAGAGCGTGCGCTCGACCTCGCCGCCGAAGTCGGAGTGCCCCGGAGTATCGACGATATTGATGCGCGTGGTGCCCCACAGAATCGAGGTATTCTTGGCCATGATGGTGATGCCGCGCTCGCGTTCCAGCGCGTTGGAATCCATCACGCGATCTACCAGATTCTCATTGGCGCGAAACACGCCGGATTGACGGAGCATCGCATCGACCAGGGTGGTTTTGCCGTGATCGACGTGAGCGACGATTGCGAGATTACGAATATTTTGTCGGCGCATTTTTTGTGAGGCGGATACTAAATGCGGCGAGCCTAAAGCTCGCCGCGACGCTTAACTGTACCCGTCTGACCTCGTTGAGTAAACGTCGGTCGCGACCTCGTTCATTAACATTTCGCGAACAGTCGCGCTCTTAATCGCAAGACGCTGTCGCAGGCCCCACGTTATGGCGACGGCGGAGGCGTCTCCTCGTTGAGATGCTTTTCGGCGTCGCGCTGCACCTTCTCGAGCAACTGCTGAATGTTCTTCACCTCAGTCACCTGCCATACGCCGAATTCGTCGCGCGCCATCCGCACTTCCCACTCGCGTTTCTTATTGTCGACGAAGTGGGTGTATGCGGTCCCGTCGTCGCGATGCATCAGGAACATCGCGCCCACCACAGCGGCCGGCGGCATCTGCACATCGTCAGCGCCGTCGTTGACGTCCTTGACCGCGTAGGCGCGGGTGGCCTGCGCGAGCGGCTTCGAAAAAAGATCGATGGCGCCCTTCCCCACCATCTGGCTCAGCGGGTCGTTGGCTTTTTCCTGCACCATCTCGTAGCCGGCATGCTTCACGACGCTTTCGAAATTGACGTAGCGAGCGGCGGCCTCACCGTCGCGCGCATCGATCGCGCGTTTCAATTGGAAGACCGCGAACGAGGGGCTGGCGGGCAGATAAATCAGCGTCCACCAGAGCAGGACAAGCGTAATGAGGATCCCGGTCCAATGCCGGATCGCGAAGCGCATCATCGTGCACGATTCTCCGCCGCCGCCACGGTGATGTCGAGCTAACGGTTAGCGAGTTATCGTTTGGAAAGCTGGCTGGCCGCGCCTTTGTCCATCATCCAGGTGACCACGCCGTCCTTCGGCGCGACCAGATGAGCCGGCACGCGATCGGGATCGTCCCGCCCTTCGAGGACACGCTTCACCGCCGCAGCTTTGTTCTCGCCCGAGACCAGGAACATGATGCGCGCGCTGTTGTTCATCACCGGCGCGGTCATCGTCACGCGATGGCGAATTTTGTCTTCGACCTCGACCGGAACCACGAGGCGATGCTGCTCGTGAATCGCCGGAATTCCCGGGAATAGCGAGAGCATGTGGCAGTTGTCGCCGAGCCCGAGCAGCATCAGATCGAAGCGCGGAAATTGGCCCTCGCTCAGGTTGAGGCATTTGCGCAGCTCGGCCTCATACTCGCGTGCGCCGTCCTCGGGTTTGTCCTCGCCGCGGATGCGATGAATATGCTCGGGCTTGATCTTCAGCTTATCGAGGAGGGTGCGATTAGCCATCGCGTAGTTGCTCGATGGATCGTCGGGCGGCACGCATCGATCATCGCCCCAATAGAACTGCACTTCCTTCCAATCGACGCTTAACTCGAAGCGCGTCGCCAAAAGATCATAGGTGCGCGCAGGAGTGGTGCCTCCGGTGAGGCAAAGGTTGAACTCGCCGTGCATGCATATCGCTTCGCCGGCGACATGGGCGATTTCTTCGGCGGCGCGCACGAAGAGTTCTTCCGCGGTATCCAGGATGATGATCTGCCGTTCGCTCATGATGATTCCGGGATAAATTTATCGGGAAAATGACGCGCTGCGCCAGACGCGAGGTCATAGCGCAGCGCGATTGCGATGGTCATTTATTCGCGACTGGAAATTATTTTGCCGCCCGATTTTCTCCGGCCTGAATCCGATCGCGATGCTTCTTGGTTGCGGCCATCAGATCCTCAAATGATTTCTTGAACAGGTCGACGCCCTCCAGTTGCAGCTCGGCGCCAACGTCGAGCAGGTCGATGCCGGCTGCCTTGAGTTTGTTGACCGCGTCGCGCGCCGCATCGAGATTGGCCTCGAGCGTCGCCGCCACCTTGCCGTGATCGCGGAATGCATCCATCGTCGCCGGCGGCATCGTGTTGACCGTATCGGGACCAATCAACTCCTCGATGTACTTGACGTCGCTGTAGGCGGGATCCTTCGTGCCGGTGGAAGCCCATAGCGGCCACTGCGTGCGCGCGCCCTTCTTCTTCATCGCAGCGAAGCGCTCGCCAAGGAAAATCTCCTTATAGCGCTGATAAACCATCTTGGTGTTGGCGACCGCGGCCTTGCCCTTCAGCGCGGCGACGGCGGGATCGTTCTTCTGTTTCAGTTTTGCGTCGAGCTTCTTGTCGACCAGCGATTCGACCCGGCTCACGAAGAAGCTGGCGACCGAAAAAATCTTGTCGATTGCGCCACCGCTCTGCGCGCGCTTCTCGATGCCCTTGATGTATGCCTCAGCGACGCTGTTGTAGTGCGTCATGGAGAACATGAGGGTGACGTTGACGTTGAGGCCTTCCGAGATCAGCGTTTCGATCGCGGGCAGTCCCGCGGGCGTCGCCGGCACTTTGATCATCACGTTAGGCCGCGCGATTCTGGCCCAATAACGACGCGCCGCCTTGATGGTGCCGTCGGTATCGTTGGCCAGTACTGGCGAGACTTCGTAGCTGACGTAGCCATGTTTACTGGCGCTCTGGTCGTACAACGGACGCAGTACGTCGCACGCCGCCTGGATATCCTGAATCGTCAGCGCCTCGTATATCTCGTCAACGCTTTTTCCTTCATTGACGAGTTGCTCGAACTGCTGATCGTAGTCCGACGAGCCGTCGATCGCTTTTTCGAAGATGGTAGGATTCGAGGTCATCCCCTTAAGCCCATCTTCAGCGAGCATCCGCTTCATCTCGGGCGAGCTGAGGAGCGTGCGCCGAATGAAGTCCAGCCATGGGCTCTGACCGAAATGCTCGAGTTGCTTCAATGGATTTTCCGCCATGGTACTTCTCCCGAGGCCGTCATTCATGGCAGCCTCTCGGCTAATTCCGCCGTTTACTTGTGCGCGATTAGTTTCTCGGCGCGCGCGACTACGTTTTCCACGGTGAATCCGAAGTGCGGCGCCAGATCCTTGTACGGTGCCGATGCGCCGAAGGTCGTCATCCCAATCATATCACCCTGAGGCCCGATCCATTTGTACCAGCACATCGGCGAGCCCGCCTCGATGGCGAGGCGCTTCCAATTGTTCGGCGGCAATACCGAATCGCGATAGGCCTGCGGCTGCCGCTCGAAAATCTCCATGCTCGGCATACTCACGACTCGCACCGCATGGCCCTTTTTCTCCAACTCCGGTTTGGCCTCGACCGCGAAATGAAGTTCGCCTCCCGTCGCGATCAAAATGACATCCGGCGTCTTGCCTCTGGTCTCCGTCAGGACGTACGCGCCCTTATGCAAATCGGTGGCGGGCGCAGTGCCGGCGCGATCGATCGTCGGCACGTTCTGGCGGCTCAGCACCAGCATCGTCGGCCCGTCCTTATGCAAAATCGCGGCGCGCCATGCCTCACGCGCTTCGTTCGCGTCGCCGGGACGAATGAGCGTCACGTTGGGGATCGCGCGAATTGCGGTGAGATGCTCGACCGGCTGGTGCGTCGGGCCATCCTCGCCGAGGCCGATCGAGTCGTGCGTGAAAACCCAAATCACCTGCAGCTTCATCAGGCAGGCGAGGCGAATCGAGCCGCGCGCGTAATCGGTGAAGCAGAAGAAGCTCGACCCGTACGGAATGAAGGCGCCGTTTTGCCCGATGCCGTTGAGCGCGCCGCACATGCCATGCTCTCGCACGCCGAACTTGATGTTGCGCCCGGCGTAGTTGCCCTTCTCGAACTCCTTGTCGCCCTCCATGTCGGTGTAGGTCGATTCGCTGAGGTCTGCGGAACCTCCGAACAATCCCCACATCTTCTTGAGGATGGCCTGTTCGACGATTGACGCCGATTTGCGCGTCGCGAGGTTGTCCTTGGTGGTGAAGGTGGGCAGGTCGCTATCCCATCCGGCGGGAAGTTCGCCTGAAAGTAGCTGGCTGAATTCCTTAGACTCGGCGGAATACTTTTTCGTGTACGTGTCGAGGCGCCGGCTCCAGTCGTCTTCCAACTGCTTGCCCTTATCGATCGCCTTGCGAAATTCCGTTAGCGACTCATCGGGAACGTAGAAATCGGGCTCCAGCGGCCATCCGTAGAACTTCTTGGCCGCCTTGACCCCTTCGACGCCAAGCGCCTTGCCATGCACTTCCGAAGTCCCCTGATGAGGCGCGCCATATCCGATGATGGTGCGGATGCGTACGATCGATGGCCGATCCTTCTCATCGATGGCGTTCTGAATCGCCTTGCCGATCGCCGCGATATCGTTGCCATCCTCCACCGCCTGCGTATGCCAGTGGTAACCCTCGAAGCGCCGGTTCACGTCCTCCGAAAACGACAACGGCGCGGGACCGTCGAGCGTCACGTGATTGTCGTCATATAGATAGATGATGTTGCCGAGCCCGAGGTGGCCCGCGATCGACGCCGCCTCGTGCGAGATTCCTTCCATCAAGTCGCCGTCGCTGACGATCGCGAAGATGCGATGGTCGAACAGCCCGCTGCCGTCGCGCTCGAAGCGCGCCTGCAGATGCTTGGCCGCAATCGCCATCCCGACCCCGGTCGCGAATCCCTGTCCGAGCGGCCCTGTCGTCGTCTCGACGCCGGGAGTCTTGAAATTCTCCGGATGGCCGGGCGTCATACTCTCGAGTTGGCGAAAACGCTTCAGTTCCTCGAACGGCAGGGCATAGCCGTAGAGATAGAGGAGCGAGTAGAGCAGCGCCGATCCGTGCCCCGCCGACAGGACGAAGCGATCGCGCCCGTACCATTTCGGGTTCTTCGGATTGAAGTGCAGAAACCGCGACCACAGGACGTAGGCTGTCGGCGCCATGCCCATCGGCAGCCCGGGATGGCCGGAGTTGGCCTTCTGCACCATGTCGATGGAGAGCGTCCTGATGGTGTTGATGCAAAGTTGATCGAGTTGTGACTGTTCCAATTTTGATTCCGATGCCGCCACGATTAACCCACTGATTAGGCTAAGGACGGCGCCAAGTTTTTGATAAGTTCGCCGCCACGTTTGGTACCCGCGCCGCCGCTACCAGTCCGAACGATCGTCGTCCTTGGGGTCGCCGGCCTTATGACGCATCACATTGACGACGTCCTTGGCGGCGCCCTTCTCACCAAAGTTCAAGGATTGCATGAAGATGCGCGCGATCTCCTGCATCATCGCACCTTCCGCCGGATCGACCTCCGCGCCGAGGTTGGCCAGCCGCTCCATCGCGCGCTGGATCTTCTCCAGCGTGCCCGTCATGTCGCCACGCTCGCGGCTCGCAATCGCTTCGCGCAATTCCTCGCGCACCTGCGCCACCACCGGCCGTGCGTTGGGTCCGATTACAACTTCGAGCTCGCGCAGGCCGTCGGCGAGCTTCAAGAACGAGTCATTAGTGGGATCGTGGAGCGCCATCAATCAAATGTTCCATCTTCAACCGTTGGACTTCAACCTTGATTACTCAAAGGGCCGGTTTAAATCCACCGATGAAAGTAGATCGCGTCGGCAACGTTGCCGCAGTGGTCTTTTTTATGCGCCCGGCTTGAGTTGCGGCGCGACCTCGCGTGCGAATAGTTCCATCGAGCTGCGGCTGCGCTCGGGCGCGATGCCCGGCAGATGCATCCCGAGCACCAGATGCGTGGTCCTCACCTTGCCGAACGAATGGTTGAGCTTTGAGGCGACCTCATCGGGACTGCCGACCAGCAGCGGGAACATGACCTGCGAATCGCGCAGCTTCGACGCCTCCGGCACCTGCGGTTGCCCCGCGCCTAGATAATCTCCCGCCTCTGCCAGCCATCGCGTGTACCAGGTTATCATGTAGTGCAGATGATCCTGCGAATGCGCCCATGCCTCATCGGTGGTGCGCCCGACGTAAGTGAAATGAAGTTGCGCGGCGGAGAAATCCTTGGGATTGCGGCCGGCTTTGCGCAGCGAGTCATCGTAGGTTTTTTGCGCCTCGGGACTCGCGAGGCCCATGAAATTGACGCCCATCCTGCCTGCGCGCTCGATTGCTTTCGGCGCGCCGGCGCCAATCCATAGCGGCGGATGAGGCGACTGCACCGGACGCGGCATCAGCCGGATGTTCTTCACGTTGTAATGCTTCCCGGCGTAGGAAAAATCCTCTTTGGTCCATGCACCGCGCATCACCTCGATACCTTCTTCGAGGCGACCGGCGCGCGTCTTTCGATTGACGCCATACGCCGCGAATTCACCCGGCGCATAACCCTGCCCCACTCCCAAATCGAAGCGCCCATTCGAAATGATGTCGATAGTTGCCGCATCTTCGGCGACCCGCACCGCATTATGCAGCGGCAACAACACCAGGTACGTCCCGATGCGAATGCGCTTGGTGATCGCGGCAATGGCTGACGCAATCGGCAGGATCGCGGGCGAATAACCGTCCTCGGCGAAGTGATGCTCTGTAAGCCAGATCTCATCGTAACCGAGTTGCTCCGCGACCCGAGTTTGCTCGAGCTGCTCAGCATAGAAATCGGCGAACGGCTTGCGCCATGCAGGTGGATTTCGAAACGGAAACAGCAGACCTACGTTAATATTCTTGCAGATGCTCATGGCGATGCCTCGATCACTGATACGCAGAGTGATTTTCCGCGACCGTCGCATCTCGCGCGCGACGCTGTCAAGACAACGACGCGGTGCGTATCGATCCCAACCTCGATTTGTTGCAAGATGCTCTAGTTACCGGAGTTGCCAGTGCGCACCCGCGCCAAGCGCGGGGCCTTTTTAGGAGGATGACGGCATTCGATGAGACAAATCCTGGAACGCCGCGTGGTCGTGACCGGTCTCGGCCTGGTGACGCCGCTCGGAACCGGCGTCGAAAAGAATTGGGAGGCCCTGATGGCGGGGCGTTCCGGCATCGCACCTGTCACCAGTTTCGATGTCTCCGACTTCCCGGTGAAAATCGCGGGCGAGGTCAAAGACTTCAATCCCGAAGATTGGATCGACAAGCGGGACATCAAGAAGATGGACCTCTTCATCCAATACGCGATTGGTGCGGCCGAGCAGGCGATGCGCCAGTCGGGCTTTCAGATCACCGAAGACAATGCCGAGAACGTCGGGGTGCTGGTCGGAGTCGGCATCGGCGGTCTGCGCACCATCGAGGAGTACCATAAGGAGTTCCTCAAGACCGGACTGAAACGCATCACGCCGTTTTTCATTCCCAAGCTGATCGCGAATCTCGCGCCGGGGCAGATCTCGATTCGCTACGGCGCGCGCGGCCCCAACTACGCGACCACCAGCGCATGCTCATCCGGAAGCCATGCGATCGGTGAAGCGTATCGCATGGTGAAAATGGGCTATCTCGATGCGGCGATCGCCGGCGGCGCGGAGGCAGCGCTCACGTCGCTAGGCCTCGGAGGATTCGCCGTGATGCGCGCGCTCTCGACGCGCAACGACGCGCCCGAAAAAGCCAGCCGCCCGTTCGACAAGGAACGCGACGGATTCGTGATGGCTGATGGCGCCGCCGCCTTGATCCTCGAAGAGCGCGAGGCCGCTATCAAGCGCGGCGCGAAAATCCTCGCCGAGGTGTGCGGCTACGGCACCAACTCCGACGCGTACCACATCACCTCGCCCTCGCCGGAAGGAATTGGCGCGGCGAAGTGCATGCAGATTTGCCTGAAGGACAGCGACCTCGATCTCAACGAAGTCGACTACATCAACGCGCATGGCACCTCGACGCCACAGGGCGATATAGCCGAGACGCAGGCGGTCAAGAAAATTTTCGGCGAGCGCGCCGCGCAGATCGGCATCAGCTCCACCAAATCGATGACGGGACATACGCTCGGCGCGGCCGGCGCGATCGAATCTGTGTTCACCGTGCTGGCGATCGAGCGCAGCATCATGCCGCCCACCATCAACCAGGAGCATCCCGATCCGGAATGTGACCTCGATTACGTGCCGAACCAGCCGCGCGAGAAAACGATTCGCCTCGCGCTGAATAATTCTTTCGGCTTCGGCGGCACCAACACCACCCTCGCCTTCCGGCCGGGGTCCTGAGCGGAGACCCGATGGGTTCGCGAATAGTTTCGACCGGGCGCGCGACGCCTCGCACGGCGATGTCCAATAACGACCTGAGCCGCGTGATCGATACCTCCGATGAATGGATTCGAAGCAGGACCGGAATCGGCGCGCGCTATCTGATGCGCAGTGGCGAGTCGCTGGTCGATGTCGCCGCGGATGCGAGCCGCATCGCTCTCGAACGCGCGGGCATCAAGGCGACCGATCTCGATGCGATCGTCGTCGGCACCGTGTCATCGGAATATGCGTTTCCCTCCTTCGCATGCTCACTGCAAGCGGCGCTCGGCGCCGACACCATCCCCGCCTTCGATGTTGCGGCGGCATGCTCGGGGTTCGTCTATGCGCTATCGGTCGCGGATTCCTCGATTCGGGCTGGCGATTATCGGCGCGTGCTGGTGGTCGGCACCGATGCGCTTTCGACCATGGTCGACTGGAACGATCGTCGCACCTGCGTGCTGTTCGGCGACGGCGCGGGCGCGGCAATGCTCGTTGCTGAACCCGGACAGCGCGGAGTGCTCGGCAGCCTGCTGCGATCCTCGGGAAAGTATTGGGATCTCCTCTCGGTGCGTGCGACTGGAACCCGCGCCTCACTCGATTCCGAGATTCATCGCAATCCCGACGACGCGATCTTGATGAAGGGTCCGGAGCTGTTCAAAATCGCGGTCAAAAGTATGGAAGAGGTTTCGCGCGATGTGGCCGAGCGCGCGGGCGTGCGGCTTCAGGACGTCAACCTCATCGTGCCGCATCAGGCGAACCTGCGCATCATCAATGCGGTCGCCGAACGCCTCGGGCTTCCGCCGGAAAAAGTTTTCACCAACATCGATCGCTATGGAAATACTTCGGCCGCGTCGGTTCCGATCGCGCTGGACGAGGCGCTCGAACAAAAGCGCATCCGCGACAACGACCTGATCATGTTGTGCGCGTGCGGAGGCGGTCTGACCTGGGGCGCGAATATTCTGCGCTGGTAGAAGGAACCTCATTTCCCGAACCGCACATTCGAGCGCGATGCTCCCCGGCCTCCTCGGCCGCCGCGTCGTCTTTCTGCTCGGCAAGGGCGGCGTCGGCACCAGCTCGGTCAGCGCCGCACTCGCGCTAGCCGCCTCGGACACCGGAATTTCAGTCCTCGCGATGGAGGCCGACACGCGCGCGCCGATGGCGAACGCATTCGGCGTCAAGTCCGCCTTCGAGCCGGTGATGGTATCGGAGCGGTTGTTCGTGATGGTGCTCGAGGGGCGTCATGCGCTGGAGGAATATCTGAAGCTGGTGATTCCCGCACGCGCCGTGATGCGCGCGGTCTTTTCGAGCCGCCTCTATCAGTTCTTCGTCAATGCGGCGCCCGGCCTCAAAGAGCTGATGATGCTGGGCAAGGTTTATTACGAGGCCGAGCGCAAACTCGGCGGCCGCGATCATTGGGATCTGATCGTCGTCGATGGACCCGCGAGTGGTCAGGCGCTGAGCCTGCTGAAGATGCCGACTGCGGCGCAGCAGACCTTTGGCGACAGCGTGGTCGGGCGCGAAGCGGGAAATATCATCCGTGCACTGCGTGACGATCGCGAGACCGCGGTGGTCCTCGTCACCACGCCCGAGCCGCTGCCGATTTCCGAGACACTGGAGACCGCGGCGACGCTGCGCGAGATCGGAATCAAACCGGCCGCGATTATTTTCAATCGCACTCGCACGCCGAACTTTTCCAATCGCGATGTCGCGAAACTCAAGGAGCATCTCATCGCGACCGGTAGAGCCTCCGATGCCGAGTACCTCGGTAAAATCGCGAAGAGCGAACTCGATCGCGCGAGCCAGGCCGATAAGGCGCTCGCACAACTTCGCGCCGAAACCGACGCTCCCGTGATTGAGCTGCCACTGATGGCCGGCGTTTCCGGAGGCGAACTGATACGCGCGCTCGCGCACGACTTCGCGGCCAATCCTGTAGAGAAATCCTCCAAACGAGCGGCCCGCGTCTGAGCGCGTTAGTACTCTGTCGCGCTACGATCAGTTATTCTCCAGAGCTTGCCTGCAACGGTCACAAACTGGACCGTAGATTTCACGGCCGCGGACAGAATATTCCGAATTATGCTCCCCAGCCGAACGTCTGTTAGGTAGAGGGCGGTAGTTACTTCCTTCAACAAAATGCCGAAACCATCGCACACATCTCGACCGAGCGCGGCCATTCGCGTTTTCGAAAGGCGGTGCGCCTGATTCGCTTGGACTCAGCTTCCCACGCGCGAGCCTGGTCCGCGGTTAATTTCATGCGATCCTGGAGCTTCCGCAACGCCTCGAGGGGCGTCAGGTCGGCTGGGGCTGCTTCTTTGGCGGCGACCGCAACGGCACGCCTGAGCACTTCGGATTTCGAGACCTTCCAGCGCGCTGCCAAGCGCTCGACTTTGCGAACGGTTTCGGGGTCGAGGCTATACGTCGATTTGATCATCGCCGAGGCCATAGTGATGCCAGGGTAAGGCCATACTCGTGTCGACTCAACCGGACCGTCTGTTCGGGAGTCGAAGGCTGGACCAACTCATCGACGCTGGATACGCTAATCGGGCGCCAGCAGGAGAACCGACAATGCCCGAGGCCGAACGCAAAACCGAAAAATCCGCCCTCAAACGCGAGCCGTGGATCATCAGGACGTATGCGGGTTTCGGCGACGCGCGTCAGGCCAATCAGCGGTTCCATCAGAATCTAAAAGCTGGCCAGAAAGGCCTTTCGATAGCGTTCGACCTCCCGACTCAGAACGGTTACGACCCCGATGCTCCGGTGGCGAGCGGCGAGGTGGGCAAGGCGGGCGTGTCGATTTGCCATTGGCGCGACATGGAGGAGTTACTCGACGGCATCCCGCTCGGATCGATCAACACCTCAATGACGATCAATGCCACCGCGCCGTTTCTGCTCGCGCTGTATCTCGTGGTCGCCGAGAAGCAGGGCGTCGGCTGGGATCAGCTTCGCGGGACGACGCAGAACGATCTGATGAAAGAGTTCGTCGCGCGGGGCACCTCGATTTTTCACCCGGAGGTTTCGTTTCGACTTTCCACTGAGCTGATCAAGTTCGCCGTCACGCAAGTCCCGAACTGGAACCCGATCAATGTGTGCGGATATCACTACATGGAGAGCGGCGCCGGGCCGGCCGAGGAAATCGGTTACGCATTCGGCAACGCGCTGCTGCTCCTCGATGCGCTACGCAAGGAAGTGAAGCCGGCGGATTTCGAGCGCACGGTGAAGCGCATCTCATTTTTCATCAACAGCGGCATCGAGCTGGTTCCGGAGATCTGCAAAATCCGCGCGTACTTCAAGCTGTGGCCGGAGCTATGCAAATCCGAGTACGGCATCGACGGCGTGCTGTTCCGCGCCGGATGCCAGGTGCGCTCGCTCACGCTCACCGAGCAGCAGCCCGAGGTCAACATCCTGCGCATCGCGTACGAGGCGCTGCCGGTGGTGCTGTCGGCAGACGCGCGCGTCAACGCGCTGCAACTGCCCGGCTTCCGCGAGGCGATGTCGCTTCCGGATCAGGCCGAGCAGCTTATTGGCTTGCGCACGCAGCAAGTCCTGATGCATGAGACCGGTATCACCGACTACGTCGACATTTTCGAAGGCAGCAAGATCATCGAAAAGATTACCGGCGAGACGATGGAGCATGCGCGCGAGATCGCGATCCGCATGCGCGAGGCTGGCTACACCAAATCGATCGGAATTGTCAGCTCCGAACTGACGCGCCAACTCTCGGAGCGCCAGCGCAAACTCGAATCGGGCGAGATCACGCAAATCGGCGTGAATGCTTTCATGGGCGAGATCGGCCTCGCCCCTCGCACCGCGCATCAGCAGGATTCGGCCGACTACGATGCGATCGCGCGCGAGCGAATCGCCTCGATCAATCGATGGCGTCAGTCGCGCGATAATCGCGCGGTCAGCGCAGCGCGCGAAAAACTCGAACACGCCGCGAAGGCCGGCGCCGACACGATGGAAGCGACGCTCGACCTCGCGCGTGCCGGCGGCACCATAGGCGAATGGACCTCCTCGCTCGAGCGCGTGACGAGTGGCCGGTATACGCCAATCATCCTCGATCGATCATCCACTAGCGCGCCGCTCAAGGTTCCGACTATCGATTCGAAATCGCGGCGAATTCGCATCGCGATCGGAAAGGCGGGCCTCGACGGCCACATCAACGCGGTGAAGCTGCTCGCGCAGGCATGCATGCAGGCCGGGATGGAGGTCGTGCTCGCTGGATTCAAGCAGACGCCCGAGCAACTGGTCGAAACGGCCCTGCAGGAAGACGTCGATCTGCTCGCGGTGTCGAGCCTCGCGGGCGCGCACATGTCGATCGCGCGCGAGACGCTGGCGCTTTTGAAGCATCGCGGCGCGAGCGAGGTGCGCCTCGTTATGGGCGGCATCATTCCCGAGGAGGATCGGCAGCGACTGCTCGACCTCGGAGTGAAGGCGGTTTTCACGCCGAAGGATTCCAACCTCGGCAAGATTGTGGGCGATCTGATCGCGATGAGCGAGGCGCACGCTTGAAACGCTGGACGCTGGCCGCATCGGCGCTCGCGATCGCGATGGCGTCGGCGGCACATGCAGGGGAACCGCGCCCATGGCTCTGCCGCGACAAGCCGGTATTCTCCTCGCAACAGCCGATGAGCTATCAGTTGACCACGAACTCGCGATCGCGGTGGGAATTATTCCTGATGCAGTTCTCGCCCGGCGCCGGCCACGATGGTTTCGATATCGCACAAACGATTCGCGGCACCTCGAATGGACATCTAGCTGCCGGGCGCTATTTTGCTGTCGCGCTCCACAATGTTGGAGGCAACTGGGTTTGTCCCACTGAGGTAAGCGAAAAGCACACGCCCGCAGGCACTATCAGCGATCTGTGTTTCGCGGCGCAAGACGGCGGATGCAGCGTCAAATTCACCGTCACATCGGATAGCTCGGCGAGCACCTCGCCGCAGCCGGCAACTCCTTAAGCTCCGCAACATCAAGCTCCGCAATATCAGCCCGATTCGGTCGCGAGTGCGTTTGGTACTCGTCGTCGAATTGAACTATGCAGAAGTCTTATCGAGCGCATAGTTCAAGGAGCGCCTATGGGAAACACTGCGCCGCACAATCCGCCGTTTCGTGCCGAGCACATCGGCAGCCTGCTGCGTCCGCCCGAGCTGCTCAACGCGCGCGCCGACAACGAGGCGGGCCGTCTCTCCGCCGCCGAGCTGCACAAGGTGGAGGACGAGCACATCCGCAAGGTGGTGGCGTTTCAGGAAGAGGTCGGGCTGCAATCGATCACCGACGGCGAATATCGGCGCGGCGTTTTCTACACCGACTTCGCTTGCCGCGGGCTCAAGGGCGCCGAGGTCTACTACGAATCCGAGCGGATGTTTTTCATCGACGACCACGGCAACAAGATCGCGGTTCCGCTGCTGAAGATTAATGGCCGTTTGCGCTGGACCGCGCCGATTCATGCCGACGAGTTCAAGTTCACTCAGTCGCTCACTAAGCGCACTGTCAAGATGACCCTGCCCTCCCCCACCAGCATCTACTCGGTCGACGGGCGCAACGTCAGCAAGGAAGCTTATACCGGCCTCGACCTGCTCCGCACTGATCTAGTCGATGCTTATCAGAAAGAGTTACCGGCTCTCGCCGCTGCCGGATGCCGTTACGTGCAGCTCGACGAAGTTCCGATCGCGATGTATTGCGATCAAAGCGGCGCGCGCAGATAAGTGCCAGCGGTCAAAATGTCGACGATATATTGTTCAAGGTGTTTCCGAATCTCATCAACGACGCGCTGGCCAATCATCCGAAGTCCATCCATGTGGCGATGCATCTATGCCGTGGCAACAACCAGAGCGGATGGCTAACCGAGGGCGGCTATGACCCGGTCGCCGAGATGCTGTTCAACCAGATCAACGTCGATTCCTACATGATGGAGTACGACACGGCGCGCGCCGGCACTTTCGCGCCGCTGCGCTTCGTACCCAAGCATAAGTCTGTGGTGCTAGGAATCGTCTCGAGCAAGCTTCCACAACTCGAATCCAAGGACGATCTCAAGCGCAGGATCGATGAAGCATCGACGTACATCGATCTCGACCAGCTAGGACTGAGTCCTCAATGCGGCTTTGCGAGCACCGCGCCCGGTAACAAGCTCACACCTGATGAGCAGCGCGCGAAGTTACGTCGCGTGGTCGAAGTCGCGCAGGAGGTCTGGGGCTAAGAGCGATGCCAATCGATCACGAAACGGTAGCGGCCTTCCTTTATCGCGAGGCGCGCCTAATGGATGCCCATGCTTATGACGAGTGGCTCGGCCTATGGGATGAGGACGCGACCTACTGGGTCCCGTGCAACGCCGATGACATCGACCCGAATCAGAATGTCTCGATAATTTACGATCGGCGTGGACAATTGCGCGGGCGGATTCAGCGGCTTAAGGAAACCTCGTGGCTGCGCGAGCAGGCGCCTCGCTTGAAGCGCCTCGTTTCGAATATCGAGATCGAATCAGCGACTGATAGCGAGGTGGTGGTTAGCTCGGCCTTCATCCTCGCCGAGTTGCATCATCATACTCAATACATCTGGGCCGGCAGCACCACTCACAAGCTCATACCTAACGGTGACAGCTACAAGATGAGATCCAAGAAGGTGCTATTGCTTAATAACAATGAGCCACTACCGAACCTGTTGTTCCTTATATAGTTGCGCGGAGACTTAACAATGACACTCAACAGCGAATTCGCGTCAGTTGAAATCGATCGCGACGATAGTGGCAATGGCCCTCGCCTCCTGATTCGAGACGCGCGCACTGGTAAGACCATCTTTCTCGATCCTCTCGAATTGGCGTCACTGGCATGGGCCCGTCACGACGAGCTAGTCCCTTTCCTCGATCCTGCCCGACTCGATCCGCGCACCCGATGACGAAAGTTGGTTTCATAGGACTCGGCGAGCAAGGCAAGCCGATGGCCATCAATCTTGCTAAGGCCGCCGACCTCGATCTGATGGTGTACGATCTGCGCGCCGAACCAGTCGAGGAACTCGTCGCGCTCGGTGCACGAAGAGCTGGCTCGCTTCGCGAGGTGGCGGCTCATAGCGACGTCATCGAAGTGATCGTTGTGGATGATGCGCAAGTGGAAGCCGTCGTGCTCGGCGATGACGGGGTCGTCGATGGTGCGCGGCCCGGTAGCATTGTTGTGATCCACAGCACCATTCGTCCGGCGACTGTCCGCAAGGTTGCGGCCGCGTGCGCATCGCGAGGTATCGGTGTCATCGATGCGCCTGTCAGTGGTGGTGCGCGCGGCGCTCAGACTCGCTCGATGTGTTACATGGTCGGCGGCGACAAGGAGCTGGTAGATAGGTGCCGACCCATCTTCGAGACCTCCGGCAAAAACATTTTCCATCTAGGTGCTCTCGGCGCTGGAATGACAGCAAAGCTCGCGCATCAGGTGATCATCTGCCTCAATGTTCTCGCCGCCGGCGAAGGCATGATGCTCGCGCAGAAAGCGGGGCTCGACCTCGCGATGATGCAGGAGGTCATTCGCGCGGGTGGCGCCTCGAGTCGCGTTGCCGACAACTGGGTGAAGTACCAACCGACTGCGAGCGCGGCCAAGCTATGGCGCAAGGACTTAATGCTCGCGCTCGAATGCGCCGAAGAACTAGGCCTCGATTTGCACGGTGCATCGGCCGCGCAACAATTGATCGAAAAGGTGCTAGTTAGAGAGTAGCTCCGGGTACAGTTCAAGCGCAGGTGTAATCTCATGGCTACGACGATGACTTCATCGACCGACTACAGCGAACTCATTCAGAACGATCGCATCAGTGGAAGAGTCTATTACGATCCCGCAATCTTCCGCGAGGAACTCGAAAAAATCTGGTATCGCGAATGGGTCTACGTCGCCCATGAGAGCGAGGTGTCGCAGCCCGGCGATTATGTGACTCGCCAAATCGGCTTGCAGCCGCTGATCGTCTCACGCGACGAGGACGGCCAAATCCACCTGATGCTCAATCGATGCATGCATCGCGGTAACACTGTATGCCAGAGCGATCGCGGCAACTCGCATGCGTTCCGATGCGCCTATCACGGATGGACCTACGACAATCGCGGCGACTTGGTCGGCGTACCTTATGCCGGCGGCTATGACGAGACTTTCCGCAAGAACGAATTCAGCCTCGCGAGGGTGCCGCGGGTGGGGAGCCATCGCGGACTCATCTTCGCGAGTCTAAGTGCAAGTGGTCCGTCGCTCGAGGAACATCTCGGTCCCGCCAAGCGTCTCATCGATCAGTTTGTAGACCTGTCGCCTGAAGGCGAGGTGATCGTGCGATCGGGCGTTCTCAAGCATTCGTACAAGGGCAACTGGAAGATGGCCCTGGAAAATTCCGTCGACGGCTACCATCCCAACATTCTGCATCACGCCGCGATGGTGATGATGACGCGCGGGCGCACCGACATGGAATCCGTGTTCGGCGAACGCAGCGACGCGCTCGCGCGCGACCTCGGCAACGGCACTGCGCAGCTCGACCTCAACCCGGTGCATACGCGCAATGGCGGACGCGTTGTTGCGCCGGCCGGGAGCAAGGGGGCGGACGCGCAGTATCGCGGATCAATGGAGCGTCACTACGGCGCAGCGCGCGCAGAGAAAATCCTCGAGGAAGGCCCGCCGCATTTTTGCATTTTCCCCAATCTCATTTTCATCCTTAATCAATTCCGCGTGATTCAGCCGGTGAGTGTCGATGAGACGGTCATTTCGTATTTTCCGACGATGCTCAAAGGTGCTCCCGAGGAGATCAATCGACGCCGCCTGAATGAGACCTACGTCATCCACGGGCCGGCCGGACGCGTCGCTCCGGATGATATCGAGGCTTACGAGCGCAACCAGGCCGGCTTTCAGGCGCGCATCAACGAATGGCTGGTGCTCAGGCGCGGACTGCATCGCGAGGTGCGCGAGAATGGCGGCGTCGCCGGGCATGAGACCGATGAAACCACCCAGCGCGGCATTTGGCGGCACTACCGCGACGTGATGTCGAGGTAGGAAAAGAGTAGACATAACCACAAAGGCACAGAGGCACGAAGTAGGAGACAATCAGTTTGATTCCGGACCGATCGGATTAAACCGGAGTTCAGCGATCCTTATTCTCGTGACCGATTCCTTCATGCTCAGCGCCGGATCGAGTCGGGTCGTTTGATCGCGATATAGCGAGCTCGCAAGGTTCGCGCACGAGTCGCCGGAACTTGATCCATGCGCGTTGCGAGTTGCGTGCCGACCTCGTGTAATTCTCAACATAGGATCGGTCCTCGTCCGGCTCTTTCTTCGGATCCTTCAGAGCTTCCTGGGTGGCAAGAAGTGGACGGTGAACATTTCGGTTGAGCCTCTCGGTCAGCTCCTCGGCTCACGGCTTGGTAGGTGGCGATCGTCGTGGGCTGGAGGTTGCGAGCTTCAGAATGCCCCTTCATGCTCATAGCGAGGTTGAGCTGACGTCGCCGAATGACGGAGGGTTGGAGAAATGGAGGCGGCGTGCGGATTCGAACCGCAGAATGGAGGTTTTGCAGACCTCTCCCTTAGCCACTTGGGTACGCCGCCCCGAGCGTTGTAGCGCGTCCCGAAAAAATATCAGTCGCCTCAACCGCAAGCAAATTAGGCTAGCCGAATGATGCCTCGGCGAACGATAAGCACGCGAGGCGTCAACGCCGAATCCCGAGTCCTCGTCGCGACAAAATTCAGGCGGCCTCGCGAGTGCGCACCAGACGCTTAAGCCGCGCCAACATCTCATGCGCGCGAAATGGCTTGGTGATGTAATCGTCGACACCGAGATCGAATCCCCTCACGATCTCGCTCTCGCTCTGCGCCGCGGTCAGCATCACGATAGGGGTCGCCCGCGTGAGCGGGTCGGCACGCAATGCCGCGAGGACCTGGAACCCATCCATATCCGGCATCGAAACGTCGAGCAGCAGCGCATCAGGTTTGATCTTTCGGGTTTGCTCGAGCGCCTCCTTGCCATTGTGCGCGACCACGCAATTGATCTTCCAGGTGCGCAAGATCGACTGCACCATCATGACGGTAGTGCGGTCGTCATCCGCAACGATGATAGTCGGTTCGGTGCGTACTGCTATGCTGCGAGGCTGGTCGACGACGGTAGAGGGGGTATTGCGCAGCGTCATGAAGGCGCGCAGAAAAAAATCCTCGCGCGTCCACGGCCTGATGATAAATTCGTGCGCGGGACAGGCCAGCGCGTACGCGTGGTTGAGCACCTCGTCGCGCTCGCCGACGATCACGGTTGGCTTGCGGCTTATGGCCAACAGATCAACCGCTCCACCCACTTTCGAGGCCTCGGAGGAGAGGTTCACCACGCACACGTCGAACGGCGCCAAGGTGGTCAGGCTGGGATGCGAGACGTCATCGGTAATCGAGTGCATCCTCGCACCGGCGAAATCTATAGCGCCGCGTAGCGCTTGAGTCTCCTCCGGATCGAAGCCGAACAGGGCGAAGCGTTTTCCTTTGAGGGTTTCGACGAGATTGTCGCGCGGCACCAGAAATGGACTCAGAGTTTCCGCCTCGTTATCGATGCCAGAGATTTTCATAGCCACCGCCATTAGCCGGTTCCTCCATGGTCAGGAATTTTCAAATGAGATCTTTTAGCCTCTTCCAATGCGACTCGAACCCGGCCGGCTTCAGCCTCCAGTCTGAGGAAGGTTTCGCGCGGGTCGCCGACCGGTTGCCGCACTGCGACCTGCCCCATCTCTCGGCACAGTGCGGCGAGGCCGGTCGCACCGAAATGCCCGCAGCTTCCTTTCACCGTATGCGCGATGCTCTTTAGCGTGGGGCCGTCGCGGGTCTCGGCGGCCACCTTCATAGCCGCCATCCGCTCGGTCAAGTCGGTGAGGAACAGGTCGATGATTTCCAACAGGAAGCCTTCGTCGCCAGCGTCCATCGAGCGCAGAGTCTCCATCGCGGCAGGATCGACTGCATCGCCCAGTTCTGCAGGAGCATCGTTTGATACGCCTGCGGGCGCAGCCGTCGACGCTTCCGCGGGTGCATCTGTCTGCGCCTCCACAAGCACAGCTTCCGACTCTTCTGTCTTCGCAACTAACGACTCTTCGGCGGGCGCCGATTGAGAACTCAGCGGGATTCCTGCCCGTTCCCCAGGCGGCGGAGCATCCTGGCGATCGGAAGCGGGCAAGATCCATTTCTCCAACGTGGTCGCGAGAGTATTGGCCCGCACCGGCTTGCTAATGTAGTCGCTCATGCCCGACGCGAAACATTTCTCGCGATCTCCGTCCATCGCATTGGCGGTCACGGCGATGATGGGTGTGCTCTGGAAGCGGCCGCCGTTGCTCCTGATTTGCCGCGTCGCCTGATAGCCGTCGAGTTCCGGCATCTGGCAGTCCATCAGCACGATATCGTAAGGATTGCGGACGAGGGCGGCGACTGCCTCGACTCCATTGGATACGGCGTCCGCCATATAGCCGAGCCGTGCCAGCATCCGCAGCATCACGCGCTGATTCATCGGATGATCTTCGGCCACCAGGATTCGAATCAGCCTGGCGGTATCTTGCGGCACGCGCGTCTTGAAGTTGGTGCTGGCCTCCAACGGACCGAACCGATTTCCACCTGCGATGGTTTTCGAAAGCTGCGGTTCTCGGCTCGATGCGCCGGGCGAGCTTGCGATAGCGTTCGAGCCATTGCCATGGGTAGTGCCGTCGCGACCCCTTGGCGCGTTTTCATTCGGCGCGATTGGATGCGCCGGAAGCTGGGCAGGGTGTGATGCGAGATAGCTGGAAAAGGCGGCGATCGCATCCACCATCGAGGCGAGCGCGGTTGCGCTTTCGGCGACGGTTTGAGCGAACTCCTTGTGCGAGTCGCTCAGATTGGTATCCAGCAACATTTCGACGGCACCTAGTACTGAGGTCAACGGCGTCCGCATTTCGCGGCTCAGCTCGGCCAGGAACTTCGCGCATGCCAATGCTGTTTCGCGCGAATTATTGTCTTCTCTTTGGGCCCTACGAGGTGTGAAACTTGTGTTCGCCAGGTCCCGCGTCGACTCAGCATTGAGGCAAGCGCAACGCACTCCGGCCAGCGTTTCAGCGGTATCGTGATTTGTTCCAACTTGAGACATGAGCGACGCAAATCGACCCTTGGATGCTAGGTCTCCATCAGAAGTACAAGGAGCGTGCCGCTCAGCGAGTGCCATGCTGACGAAGCCTCGTGGCCGTCGCGAGGTTTAGGCTACGCTCGCCATTGCCATGCGACGCTTATCGAGTCCCGGCTATGGCGCGAAAACGCTCGCCCGCGATGAAAAATGCCCCGCCAGATTGACCGGCCGTCAAACTGAAACGACGCGCGCAAATTGGGACACATTGCTGACAAGTTGATGTCACCTCTCGCTCGTATATGCACACCGCTTGCCAAACGCATCCCCACCTCGCTAGACCGATGTTCATGTCGCAAGAACAATCCATTGAGGCCACAACCTCCCCAACTACTTCGTACGATTGGAAGGCGATCATCGACGACCTCAACGCGCTGCTGCGGCTGCGCACCACGCCCATCGGCATGAAGATGTTCCCCACCGTCGAGGAGATGGAGGCGATCCCCAAGATTCGCCGTCCCAAATCGATTCACACCACCGACCAGATCGTCGCGCAGGCTGCGCGGCTGGGATGGACGGTCGGCATCACGATGAAAGACCTGGTCGGCGCGCAATGCGGCGCGGTCATCGGGCTCCATCCGCGCGACGAGGACTGGCTCTCGGGCAAGGCGATGGCGGGTGTGTGGTACTCGACGCTCAAGGATTCCTCTGCTCATCAGCATGCAATGGACACCGCGCCGGCGGGCCGCTACCTCGCGATGGCGGTATCGCCGCTCGCATCGGGACGCCTCAATCCTCCCGACATATGCCTCATCTATGGCACGCCGGGTCAGATGATCATCTTCATCAACGGGCTGCAGTGGGCGGGCTACAAGAAGTTCGAATGGGGTGTCGTAGGCGAGTCGGCCTGTGCGGATTCATGGGGCCGCGCGCTGAAGACTGGCGAGCCGAGCCTTTCGATACCGTGCTATGCCGAGCGGCGTTACGGCGGCGTCCTCGACGAGGAGATGCTGATGGCGATCCCACCGCACTTCCTGCCGAAGACCATCGAGGGAATGAAGCGGCTGGCGTCGAATGGGCTGCGCTATCCGATCCCGCAGTATGGCATCCAATCGGATGCGCGGGCGGGGCTATCGGTCAGCTATGGATCCAAGGAAAAGTGACGGGAGATTTTGCCGTAAAATCGAATCTGTGGATATCTCAAATCCCTAATGATATCGCATAGTTACGCCGTTCATTCTCCTGCCCCCCGAATGGGTTTGTTTTTGCATTTCTGCATTGCCCTCTCCCGCTGCGGCGGCGGAGCCGCCAGCCGCAAGCTGGGAGAGGCGGCGAGTCGGCGTGCATCGCACGTCGATTCGCGGTGAGGGCTGGCGGCGCTGCGCCGCCAGTGGTGGAGTACTGCCTCACTTCCCGAACTCCAGCATTTGCCTGACGTATTTGGCTTCGTTTCGTCATTTTGATGAGTCGTTGCGACGCTCGCAGTGGGTTTGTTTTTGCATTTCTGCATTGCCCTCTCCCGCGGTTGCGGCGGAGCCGCCAGCCGCAAGCTGGGAGAGGCGGCGAGTTGGCGTGCATTTGCACGTCGATTCGCGGTGGGGGCTGGCGGCGCTGCGCCGCCGGTGGTGGAGTACCGCTCACTCCCCGAACTCCAGCATTTGCCTGATGAATTTGGCTTCGTTTCGTCATTGTGATGCGTCGTTGCGACTCTCGGTGGCTTCGTTCATGTAAATTCGCATGCGTCTCGACACCTACGAAACAACCGCGACGCCCCATCCGGCGCCGCAACATCATGACAATAGCATCGTTTCCGCTATCACTCAGTATAACTACTTCGGCTAAATAGTCGACGAATTCACACTTCCTCGAAAACTGAGGTTGATAGAGTGTGAACGCCTTTGCTATTCGATGCCAAGTCAAGCATTAACAACCATGTATCTGGGCGGGGCTAGCTCATGCGCTCAGCGCGCGACCTTCTTGAAGGGAAAAGGCCAATAGCGCGGACGCTAGGCAAGGATCGCGGTCGGCAATGTCTAGGGGTGGGACAATGATTACGAGGCTATTCTCACGTGGTGTTCTGTTATTCGGTCTACTGCTGATCCTCACGAGTGTAGGGGCCGGGCAGGGCCCGATGGCGCAGCCATCTCCGGCCGGGCATGCCAGCACCGGAATTCCGGTGAATCCACCTCCGGGTTGGGACGCTACAATATGGGATAACACTCGGAAAGGCTGTCAACGGCTTGCTGACAAGCTTGCTTCTGGACAGAACCTGACCCGACGGGAAACTTCGGAGGCCGCCACTTGCCGAGCAGTCCGTGAGATCCAAATCAATCCGAACATTGGCCCTTCGATCAGTCCTGCCGCGAAGCCGCTTGCCACGCCAGAGCCTCCACGGGGCGCAGCCGGCACTGGACTGGTTCCCGCTGCCACGAGCTCGCCTGGTTACGTCGGACCTTTTGGGGCACCCGTCAGCGGACCTTCCGATGACGCTTGCGATGACACGCCGCCAGACGTCGCGGCAGATGTTTCGCCCACGGAGATGGCCGAAGGCATTGGAGTTCGCGGCTACCGAGGTCTTTCGCCGAGCCTCAGGACACTGCTCGACGATGCCGAGTAATGGGTTTGTTTTTGCGAATTCCCCGCTTCGAAATCCCTTCTCTCGCTAAGCGAGAGAAGGTGGGCGGCGCAGTTGTCGCTCTTTGTCTGTATCGACAACTGTGCCGCACGGATGAGAGCCGGAGCGCGTCCCCGCGCGATGGTGGTGGAATCCCACTTCGTCGTGCGAAAACCCCGTCTTTGCTCATGAGTTTGGCTTCGTTTCGTCATTTTTTGATGAGTCGTTGCGACTCTCGCAGTGGGTTTGTTTTGCATTCACCGTTCCGGAAAGGTGCCATTCGAGGTCCTTCGCCGAGCCTCAGGACACTGCTCGACGATGTCTCGCAGTGGCTGCGATGCCCATTCGGGCCGTCGTAACATCAAGATAGCACGCCTTAAACCAGCAGTCGCGTTGATCGAGGATAGATCGAGCCGGTCCGTTTGACATAAGGCTACCCCTCCAGCAACATGTCGCCGCAACAGTCGAACTTGGGGAGGGATTATTATGAAGCTACGGCCGATGGCCATCATCGTTGCGCTGATGAGCGTATCCGTCTGGAGCTCCACGGGCTACGCGTTTAGCAATCAAACGCTGGTTGGCACTTATGCTTGCAGCGGAAGGGGAATCGAAGTGCTTACGCCCACCGCCGGCTCTCCAGTACAGAGCGATTATACTTACGTCGCGATAGCGAAATATGATGGTGGCGGCCATGAATCCGGCAAATTGACCATAACCTTTAATGAAAACTCCTCACCGCCAACCGGGTTTTCCTGCACCTACACCCAGACCGGCACCTACACCGTAAACCCTGACGGTACCGGCTCGAGCACTGTGCAAGGGACCACAGTTTCCGGCCCTTGCGGTAATACTACGGAGGTTGAGAGTTTCGTACTCGACGACGCTATCGGGACCTCAGCCACGTTTATTCCGACGTCGGATACTACCACTGGGGGGGTCATTGATTCGAACGTCGCCCTCGACACCTGCGAAAGGCAGTAGGCGAGGCGCTCTCGCCGAGCGTTGGCATCGGCGCCGGATGTAGTTACTTTGACGATTCCCGTAGTCGACTACGTGTTGTCGACTACGTTCTGACGTTGTACTATCCGCCGGTTAGCGCGAACGAATCCGTTTGACTTACCGCCGCGCATCCAGCACCATCCGGCGCACACTTTCGAACTTGGGAGGGACTACTATGAAGCTACGAACGGTCGCCGTCATCGTTGCGCTGATGAGCGCAGCCATGTGGAGCTCCACGGGCTACGCGTTTAGTGATTTGTCGCTGGTTGGCTTTTATGCTTGCAGCGCAAAGGGAACCGAAGTGTTCACGGCGACTGGCGGCTCTCCAACAGAGTTGGCTTATGTCGCCGTCGCGTTACAGAGATTTGACGGTGCCGGCCATGCAACCGGCAAATTCACCATAACCCTTAGTGAAAACTCCTCGCCACCATCCGGATTTTCCTGCACCTACGCCACTTCCACCACCTACACTGTAAACTCTGACGGTACTGGCTCGAGCACTGAGGTAGCAACCACAGTTTCCGGCCCTTGCGGTAACAACACGGAGGTTCGGAGTTTCGTAATCGACGACGCTATCGGGAGCTCAGCCACGTTTATTCCGACTTCGGATACTAGCTCTGTAGGAGTCGTTAATTCGAACGTTGACCTCATTAACTGCGAAAGGCAGTAGGCGAGGCGCTCTCACCGATCGTTGGAAACGCGGCCGCATGACGCTAGATTGCCAGCATGCCCAGACAACGCGTCGGCGATATCGAAGTCTATTACGAAGCGCATGGCGCCGGACCCCGGACGCTGGTGATGATCCGCGGCCTCGGCTCGAACCTGCTCTCATGGTACGAGCAGATCGACGAATTCTCGCGTCATTACAAATGCGTGGTGTTCGACAATCGCGGCGCGGGACGCACTGACAAACCCGATGCACCCTACTCCATCAAGCAGATGGCCGATGACACCGCCGGCCTGATGGACGCCCTCGGCATCGGGCGCGCGGCGCTGCTCGGAATCTCGATGGGCGGGATGATCGCTCAGGAGTTCGCGCTGCATCACCCGGAGAAGCTGAGCTGCCTCATCCTCGGATGCACGCACTTCGGCGGCACGGGCGTCGCGCAGTCATCGCCGGAAATTGTCGCCGCAGTTATGGCGGGGACCAGCGGGACCCCGGCCCAACAAAAGCAACAGCTACAGGCGGTGTTCTGCGACGACACGATCGAGCGCCGTCCCGAGGTGGTCGAGAAGAGCAATCGCATCCGCACGCAGTATCCGATTCCACCGTTCGCGTTCGCGCGGCAGATCCAGGCGATCGGCGCATTCGATGCGAATGCGCGCCTCGGCCAGATTCAGATTCCAACGATGGTGATTACCGGGCGTGAGGATCGCCTCGTCGCGCCGCAGAATTCGAAGCTGATTGCCGATCGCATTCCCGGCGCGAAGCTGGTGGAGTTGCCGGGCGGTCATTTGTTCATGGCGGAGTATCCGGAGCAGTTCAATCGCGCGGTGATCGATTTCATCGACGCGCATCCCTAGTCGATTTCATCGACGCGCATCCCTAAAGGAGTTGTCGTCTTTCCTTTTGCCCTCTCCAGACGGGAGAGGGTGGCGCTACTGCGCCGCCGTTCGCCTTCGCGCGGCAGATCCAGGCGATCGGCGGATTCGAGGCGATCGGCGGATTCGATGCGAGTGCGCGACTATAGGTGGGCCTTTCCTAACAAGAGGGGGTCATTCATCCATCCCTAACCCGATTCCAATTGCGTTTGCTTTATGGATCAAAATAGCGCATCACAGGCGCTCAGATAAGGTTGGCTTGGCTCTGTTATTAGGCAGGCTTGTGGGCAGGCTTGGACGGCACGCTGGAGAGCGGCTTCCATACAAAGCTTTACGAGCGACTGGGGAGTTTCTGTTCACAGCCTTCGTGTTCTCGCGCCCTTTCACGGCGTTGTGCCTGAAAGCGATTGACAGACCGTCAAAGGAAACCAACCGAGGTTCCCGTTGAGTGGCTGCGTTCGAATTTAGACACCGCCGGACGGGCAACTGCAACGTGTTCGTTCGCGATTAAATGACTGCAACGATCGCGTCGTCTCGCCTTGGCGACAAGGTCCTCGTTCCGGCGAGCATCGGAGGGTTAGTGGAAAAGCGCAAGTTTCGGTCTTGGGTTGGAGTAACCGTCTGCTGCAAGTCCGCTCTTTGGAGCGCGCCTTTCAAGATGGCGCGCACTTCGAGCGGTCGAACATCAGTGACATTCCTCGGCGCCCTGCTCGCTGTGCTGCTCCTCTGCAGTGTCTTGCTTTTCGAAACCAACCTCGAAGCTTCCAACACCATAACCGTCAATACGCTCAGCGACGCGAGTACCTCGGGTGACGGCCTTTGCAGTCTTCGCGAGGCGATCAACAACGCGAACAGTTTGTCAGAAACGACTGGCGGCGACTGCGCAGCAGGCACCGGCACCGACACCATAGTCTTCAACTTGAGCGGCCAGATAACGCTCGGCAACGTGCTTCCCGCAATCGCTAACACGTCGCCGCAAACGCTGACGATCGATGGCAGCGGGCAAAACATTACTGTCGACGGAGGCAACACCTACCAGGTGTTGATGGTCAACTCAGGCGCCACGCTTAACCTGAACCGCCTGACGATCGCGCACGGCTATTGCAGCCTCAACGCATGCATGTCGGGTTACCAATATCGCGGCGGCGCCGGCATCATGAACTCCGGCACCCTGACCGTCACCAACAGCACCATCTCCGGTAATACAGCATTTCAGACTGTCGGCGGCGGCATCGAAAACGTAGGCACGCTGACCGTCACCAACAGCACCCTTTCTGGCAACTACGCTAACAATGGGGGCGGTATCTACAACGCCGGCGCACTTACGATCAGCAACAGTACCCTCTCGAACAACTCCGCGTATACGTCTGCCGGCATCCTCAACGCCTTTGCGACCACGGCTTCGGCCAGCAACATCACCCTCTCAGGCAACTCCGCTACTACGACGGGCGGCGGCATCTTCAACTACCACAGCGCATTCGCCATCATCAACAGCACTTTCTCGGGCAACTCCGCTACCAACGGGGGCGCCATCTACGATGAGGGCAGTGGCGGCGGGGGCTTAGAGGTGGCGGTCACTAACACGATATTCGCCAACAGCACCTCCGGTAGCTGTTACGGTGGTTCGGTCACCGACGGGGGATACAATCTGTCAGACGACCATACCTGTGGTTTCACAGGAACTGGCGCCAACGGCGATACGTTGGGTGACGGCGTCAATCCACTGCTCGATCCCAGCGGATTGCAGAACAACGGCGGGCCTACGCAAACCATTGCACTTCAATCAACCAGCCCGGCGATCGACGCGATTCCGCACGGGAACGCGAACTGCCCTGGGATCGATCAGCGTGGCCTTCCACGTCCCGATCCCGAAGATGGGGCTAACGGTGCTTGCGACGTTGGCGCTTACGAGTACCAGGGTCCAGTATGCTTGCAGCCCAAGACCAAGGACGACTGCAAGGGCGACGGCTGGCAGAACTTCTGCGGTCCGTCATTCAAGAACCAAGGTCAGTGCGTCAGCTGGGTAAATCACAACGCCTAGAATGAAACCGGCGGCAGGCGAATCCGTTCTTGTGGATTCGCCTGCTTCACGCAGAGAGGGGTGTGGACCTCTGGTGACCAGTTTCGCCGAGGAGGAGGAAGTGCGGACGTGCCCTCTCCAAAAGGGAGAGGGTGGCGCTACTGCGCCGGGTGAGGTCAGAGAAAAGCCGCCGGTGGTGGAACCGCCACGCACTCAGATGTGGAACTCCACTCATCTAAATCTCGAAGTCGTCTTTCTTAGGACGCTTGCCCTTCATCGCATCGCGCGCGGCGCCGCGTTCGAGCTCCGCCAATTCGTCGCGTACCTGGCCCAGGCGCTGGCGAAATTCTTTGGCCTCGATGCGCACGCCGACGTTACATCCGACGCAGATGAAATGCGTCTCCGCGCTCTCTTCGAACTCATGCACGAGGATCGAATTCAAATGCCCGCACTTGGGGCACGCGACATCAACAGTTTCATCTTCGAACATCTGAATTTCTCCGGTGCAAGCCCCGATTTGTCAGCGTAAGCGATTCGCGCGTCGATGTCACGGCAGCCAGGCCGAGTGCCCGGTGGACGGACAAAACTCGAGCGCGTAGAAATAGGCTATGTCACTGCCGTCTTCATTTGTAGGAACCACCTCGGAGCCGCGCGTTGCCCAAGTCGATCCGCGATGGTCGATGGCCTATGCCGCCGCGCTCGACGATCTGATGCCATGCTATATGGACACGCGCGCCGCGAATAATTTCCTCGCGCATCCGATGTTCCCGGTCTGCATCGACTGGCCGGTCGTCGTCGCGATGGGACAGCGGCTTCAGGGCAAGGGCATGATGCCCGATGAGTTCCGCCGCGGCGTGCATGCGACACACGATGTGACGATTCATCGCCCGATACGACCGCCGGAGAAACTCACCACGCGCGCGACCGTCGTCGCCATCGAGCGGCGCAAGCCCGGCGCGTATCAGGTGACGCGGCTCGAAACCACCGATGAATCGGGCTCGCCCGTGTGCACCTCGATGTATGGCAGCATCTATCGCGGCGTCGAGGTGGACGGCGACGACGAGCCACTGACGACGAAAGCCGATTTGCCTCGCGCGCGAGAGCTCCCAAGGCAACCTCGCACCGAGGCGAAGGTGCACGTCGCCGGTGGACTCGCGCATATCTACACCGAATGCGCACAAATCTGGAATCCGATTCACACCGACATCAAGGTCGCGCGCGACGCCGGCCTGCCCGAGCTGATTCTGCATGGCACCGCGACGCTCGCGCTGGCGGTCTCGAGCCTCGTGCATTCGGAGGCGGAGGGCGATCCGTCGCGCGTCGCGCGCATCGCGGGGCGCTTCAGCGGCATGGTGCTGATGCCATCGGATATCACCGTGCGAACGCTCGCGCGCGAGCGGTTCGATGGCGCCGACATCGTCCACTTCGACGTGCTGACGCAAAACGGCGAGCCTGCGATTTCAAATGGCGCTATCGTACTGCGCCGATGATCGGGTGTTGGTGAAAAGGGGAAGCATCTCGTGAAAGTCAGAGCCGCGATTGCGAACAAGGCCGGCGAGCCGCTCGAAGTCACGACAGTGGATCTCGAAGGACCTCGCGCGGGCGAGGCGCTGGTGGAAATCAAGACGACCGGCGTATGCCACACCGATGCGTTCACGCTATCGGGCGCCGATCCGGAAGGATTGTTTCCCGCGATCCTCGGACATGAGGGCGCAGGCATCGTGGTCGAGACCGGCCCCGGCGTGACCTCGCTGAAAAAAGGCGACCACGTCATCCCGCTCTATATACCAGAATGCCGCAACTGTCCGAGCTGCCTTTCGGGCAAGACCAACCTGTGCACCGCGATTCGCGAGACGCAGGGGCGCGGCGTGATGCCCGATGGTACCAGCCGTTTCTCGCGCGGCGCGGCGAAGCTTCACCACTACATGGGCACCTCGACCTTCGCGAATTTCACCGTGGTGCCGGAAATCGCGCTCGCGAAAATTCGCGAGGACGCGCCCTTCGACAAGGTTTGCTACATCGGATGCGGCGTGACGACCGGCATCGGCGCGGTCATCAACACCGCGAAGGTGCAGCCCGGCGATCGCGTGGTGGTGTTCGGCCTCGGTGGCATCGGGCTCAACGTGATTCAGGGCGCGCGACTGGCCGGCGCGGGCATGATCGTGGGTGTCGATGTGAATCCGGCGCGGCGCGCGATCGCGGAAAAATTCGGCATGACGCATTTCGTCAATCCGAAAGAAGTTGAAGGCGACCTCGTTCCATACATCGTGAACCTCACGCGCGGGGGCGCGGATTTTTCCTTCGAATGTGTTGGCAACGTGACGCTGATGCGGCAAGCACTCGAATGTTGTCAGCGCGGATGGGGCACGTCAGTGATCATCGGCGTCGCCGGCGCGGGCCAGGAAATATCAACCCGGCCGTTTCAGTTGGTGACCGGACGTACCTGGAAAGGGACCGCATTCGGTGGCGCGAAAAGCCGCCGCGATGTACCAAAAATCGTCGAATGGTACATGGACAAGAAAATCAACATCGATGATTTGATCACGCATAAGATGCCGCTGGAAAACATCAACGACGCGTTCACCCTGATGCGCGAAGGCAAATCGATTCGCAGCGTGGTGATCTATTGAAAACGCGCGCGATACCGATGAGGACGCGATTATCGATTCTGTTGCTCACGATCACTCTGCCCGCCGCCTCGGGATGTTTCCTCTTCCATAAAAAATCGCCGCAGCAGGAATACACCGAAGCCTTGATGCACGGGAACTCGATGCAGGCCAGCCAGGTCTGGCTGCACATGAGCCCGGAGGACCGGATGAAGTTCTCGCGTGGTCAGGGATTTAGCCCCGACGACACTTACAAGAAGGATGTGCAACAACAGATGATGAAGCATTACCAGGACGAAGCGGGCGGTGGCTCCGAGGGCGGCGAGCAGACTCAACAACAGGTGCCGACCCCCCTTGGCGCAAGCTTGAAAGATCTCCCGGCCGCGGCCGAATCGTCATCACCGGCCAACTAGGTATCGCGATGGAATTTGGGTTGACCTCGGAACAGCAACTTCTACAATCGACGCTGCGCGACTTTTCGAAGCGCGAACTCGAACTTCATTACATGAGCCGCGACCGCGATGCCGATCTACCCCCCGAGCTGGTTAGGAAGCTCGGCGAGCTGGGCGTCCTCGCGCCGATGGTCGATCCGCGCTTCGGCGGTTCCGGTCTCGATTACGTATCGCTCGGTATCGCGCACGAGGAAATCGCGCGCGGAGATTTCAACGCCGCCTATGTTCTGCTGATCGCGGCGTTGATCGGAGCAATCGTCGCTCGCAACGGCGATGAACGCCAGCACGCGACTTTCCTCCCGCCCATTTGCCGCGGCGATTTTATTACCGCGCTAGCGGTGACTGAGCCGAGCGGCGGCTCCGATGCGGCGCATATCAAAATGATGGCGCGGCGCGACGGCGACACCTACATCCTCAATGGCGAGAAGACCTCGATCTCGTTCGCAAGCGCGGCCGCGACTGCGCTCGTGATGGCGCGCACCGGTAGCATCGAGCAAGGCGCGCGCGGCGTCAGCGCGTTCTATGTCGATTTGAATGCGCCCGGCGTCAGCCGCACGCGCTTTCGCGATCTCGGCTCGCGCGCCGTCGGCCGAGGAAGTTTGTTTTTCGATTCGGTGCGCGTCCCGGCCGATGCGCGCATCGGTGCCGAGGGCGCGGGCTTCGTTCAGGTGATGCAGGGTTTCGATTTTAGCCGCGCGATGATCGGCCTGATGTGTATCGGCGCCGCGCAGCAGAGCGTCGATGAGACCTGCGCCTACGTCACCGAGCGGCAGGCATTCGGGGGAAGCCTCGCGCGCTTCGAGGGCGTTTCGTTCCCGCTCGCCGAGGCCGCGGTGAAATTGCGCGCCGCGCGCCTGCTTTGTTACGAAGCGCTGTGGCGCAAGGATCGCGGCGAGCCGCATGGATGGATTTCGGCGGGCGCGAAGTGGTGGGCGCCGGAACTCGCGGCGCAGGTACTACATCAATGCTTGCTGCTCCATGGCCATCTAGGATTCTCGCTCGATCTGCCCCATCAGCAGCGCATGCGCGATGTGATCGGCCTCGAAATCGGCGACGGGACCGCGCAAATCATGAAGACTCTTGTAGCGCGCGAGATCATCGGCAAGGACGCGCGTCCCTACTAGCAGACGCAAATGACGACAACACCGCCCCAATGGCCCGCGACCTGGAACGCCAACTGGATTTGGCCGGAGGCTCCGCCGCGGGTTTCTTCGCCCGTCGCCTCAGCAGCCGCAGTGCCGAAAGAATTGTGGAATCGATTCTGCTATCTACGCCGCAGCTTCGATCTTGGCCCAGTCCCGGCTTCGGTGCGTGCCCGCATCACCGCTGATTCGCGCTTCATCCTTTATGTCAACGGCGTAGAGGTCGCGCGCGGTCCCGCGCGATCGATTCCCGAGCGTCTCGCCTATGTCGAGGTCGACCTCAGGCCGTATCTGCGTCGGGGGAAAAATGCGCTCGCCGCGTTGATACGATTTTATGGCGCGCCGATGCCGTGGTGGCGTCCCGCGACCGCGAGCCTGCAACTCGGCTACGGCTCATTCGCATTCGAAGCTCCAGCAATCGCCATCGCTTCCGATGCGAGTTGGAAGGGACGTCGAGCGCCGTATCGGCAGGATGTCGCGATGCCAGCGATGCTGCCGGTTCCGCCGTTGGAGATCTTCGATGCTCGCGACGAGCCGGGCGCCTGGACAGCTGCGGATTTCGATGATTCGAATTGGAAACCCGCGGTAGTGTTGTCGGCGGGAACTCTCGCGTCAAATCGCATTCGCATCCCGGTCGAACCGTTCACCGCGATGGAGCACGACGACATCGCGCCACTCACCGCAATTGCGGTCGCGCTAGAGGAGAAGAGTCGCCGCGTCATCGCACCGAACGACTCCGATGATCCGCTCGCCGCTTATAAGGCGATGAAGGATGCGCTCGTCGGCGATGCGCTGATCACATTCGAAACGTCCGAAACCCTTGCGACGCCGTGGGTTGATGCGAGCGGCCCGCCGGGTTCCGTCATCGACATTTACACCGGCGAGGATCTGCGCGACGACGGCACGGTAGAAACTCGGCCGCGCTCTTATGCGACGCGCTACATCGTGCGTGGCGACGGATTGGAGCACTTTGAGGGTTTCGAGGCGGTAGGCTTTCGCTACGCTACGGTAGTGGCCCGCGGCGGTGCGCACCTGCATCGCGCGGGCGCGACCGAACGTCACTATCCTCGCTCCGGCAGTGCGTCGTTCTCATGCGATGACTATCGGCTCAACGCGATCTGGCGCGTCGGCGCGCGCACCCTGGATTTATGTTCTACCGATGCGTTCCTCGATTGCCCGGGGCGCGAGCAGCGCGCGTGGCTCGGCGACTCGTACGTGCACGCGCTGCTGACCTACGTCACGAACACTGACTGGCGCCTGGTTCGCCGCCATCTGCGGATTTGCGCGCATTCGCGCCGCGGCGACGGTCTCCTCGGCATGGTCGCGGTCGGAGATTTTTCGATTTCGTCGACCACGATTCCCGATTACTCGCTGCATTGGGTGCGCGCGCTCGCGCGCTACTTCGAGTATTCCGGCGATTCCGATTTCATTCGCGAATTGGCTCCCACAGCCATTGGCGTCCTTGCAGCGTTCGAGCAATATCGTGCCGCCGACGGCCTGCTTCGCGGGATGCCTGGGTGGATTTTTATCGATTGGGCGATGATGCAAAAGGCCGAAGTCGTCGGTGCGCTCGACGCGCTCTATGCTGCGGCGCTGGATGATTTCGCGATGCTCTGCGAGCGCGCACTGGAGGACTATCACTCGGCGTCGGCGTTTCGATCGCAAGCAAATCGAACCCGCCAAGCTTTCGAGTTATTATGGGATGAGAGTCGCGGGATCTTTGTCGATGCGGCCGACTCGCATGGTCCGCTGCGCCGCGTCAGTCAGCAGACCAACGCGATCGCGATCGTCAGCGGATGCGCTCCGCGCGATCGATGGGATCGCATCTTGAAGAACATCCTCGATGAGACACGACTCGCGATCACTCCGACGATTTCCGATGATCGCAAGCCGTACGTTACGCAGCGCATGAATCCCGCCGACTATTTGAAGTTCGACGAGGAAACCGACATCGTCGCCGCGCAACCATTTTTTTGCAGCATCCTGCATGACGCGGTCGCACGTGCCGGACGGCGCGATATGATTCCCGATCTCTGTCTTAAATGGTGGCCGCAGATCGAACGCGGCAACACCACCTTCGAGGAATACTGGAGCGGTCCCGTCGGCGAGGCGAGTCGCTGCCATGCCTGGTCTGCCACGCCGGCTTACGATCTGACCACGCACGTTCTTGGTGTTCGCCCGGTCGAACCTGGCTATCGCAAGGTCGCGATTCATCCCCGCTTCGGCAGCTCGACGAAACTCGCAGGACGAATTCCGACTCCGCACGGGATGATCGAAGTTGCAGTCGAACGCGACAGCGGCGGCACCATCACGATTCCGGCGGGCATCGAGGCTGACGTGTATTTCGAAGATGCGGATCTTCGCGGCGGGGCTTTCCCGAGCGGCGTCCATACGATTCAACGCGGCAAGCGCGTACGCCCCACTCCGCTCTGAATTTTCGCCTCGCGCGATTGGCCGATTCGCCACCATCAATGCTATGCAACCATGATGCTGTCGCCTTATCGCGTACTCGATCTTACCAATGAGCGCGGCCTGCTGTGCGGACAGATCCTCGGCGATCTCGGCGCCGATGTGATCAAGGTCGAGCCGCCGGGCGGTTCCTCGGCGCGAAAGATTGGCCCGTTTTTCCAGGATGAGCACGAACCTAATCGCTCGCTCTACTGGTGGTCGTATAATCGTAACAAACGGAGCATCACGCTTGATGTGACGCGCAGCGAGGGCCGCGAGCTTCTGCTTCGGCTCGCAAAAGATGCGCATTTTCTGATCGAGTCAGACAGTCCGGGCCATCTCGCGTCGCTCGGTCTCGGCTACAAGGATCTGGCCGCAACAAATCCCGCCCTCATCGGCGTATCGATCACGCCGTTCGGGCAGGATGGGCCGAAGGCGAGCTACGCGGACAGCGATTTGGTGATCCTCGCGGCGGGTGGCCCGCTGGTGCTGACCGGCGACGACGATCGAGCGCCGGTGCGGGTCAGCGTGCCGCAAGGTTATCTGCACGCCAGCACGGACGCGGCGGTCGGCGCACTCGTGGCGCATCATGAGCGATGCGTCTCTGGACTCGGCCAGCACATCGATATCTCGGCGCAGCAATCGCTCGCGCTCGCCACGCAATCGGGCATTCTCGCAGCACCGCTCGACGCCGATCAATATCGCCGCGCCGCCGGCGGAGTGAAGTCGGGCGCGATGACGGCGCAGCTTCTGTTTCCCGCGAAGGACGGATGGATCTCGTGCACGTTTCTGTTCGGCACGGCGCTCGGCGTCTTCACCGTGAAGTTGATGCGCTACCTGGCAGAACAGGGATGGTGTGACGAGGAGACAGGCCACAAGGATTGGATCGGATTCGGCGCGGCGCTCGCGAGTGGCGCGGAGCCGATGTCGGAATACCATCGCGCCACGGGAATCCTGTCGTCTTTTACCTCGAGCCATACCAAGGCCGAGTTGCTGCGCTTCGCGATTGAAAAAGGTTTTCTGTTCGCACCGGTCTCGACCATCGAGGACGTCGTCGAAAGCCCGCAACTTCGCGCGCGTGACTACTTTCAGGAAGTCCAGCATCCCGAACTCGGGCGCTCATTTCGTTATCCCGGACCATTCGCGAAATTCAGCGAATCACCGATTCAATATCGTCGACGTCCGCCGCTGATCGGCGAACACAACCGCGAAATTTATTGCGGCGAGCTCGGCATGTCGGATCGCGAATTGTCGGAACTCCAGGAGCGAGGAATCATCTGATGGCACGGTTGCCACTCGAAGACGTCAAGATTCTCGATTTCATGTGGGTGATGGCGGGGCCAGCCGGAACCCGTATGCTCGCCGATTACGGCGCGGTTATCGTGCGCGTCGAATCGCCCACACGCATCGACACCGCGCGCACGCTGGCGCCATATCACAACAATCAGATCGGCCCCGACGCCTCGGGGCTATTCAGCAATTGCAACGCCGGCAAGTTCGGCATCACCCTCGATATTGGAAATCCGCGCTCGCGCGAGGTCATTTTCGATCTGGTCCGATGGGCCGACGTGGTCACCGAGTCGTTCTCTCCCAAGGCGATGCGCGCGTGGGGCCTCGACTATCCGGCGATTCGAAAGATCAAACCCGACACCATCATGCTGAGCACCTGCTTGATGGGCCAGACGGGTCCGCTCGCGAGTTTCGCCGGTTTTGGAAATCTCGCGGCGGCGATTTCCGGCTTTCATAATCTCACCGGATGGCCCGATCGAGGGCCGGCCGGACCGTTCGGCGCGTACACCGATTACGTTTCGCCGCGCTTCACCGCGATCGCGATTCTGGCTGCGTTGGAATATAAGCGCCGCACAGGCAGGGGCCAATACATCGATCAATCGCAGGCCGAAGCGTCGCTGCATTTCCTCAGCCCCGCGCTGCTCGACCATAGCGCCAACGGACGCGCGCAGATTCGCGCCGGCAACACCGATCCTGACTTCGCGCCGCATGGCGTCTATCCCGCGAAGGGCGAGGATCAGTGGGTGGCGATCGTGTGCAAGACCGACGATGATTTCAGCGCGCTATGCGAGGTGATGAAGCGTCCCGAAGTGGCGCGCGACGCGCGCTTCCAGACTTCCGCGGATCGACGTAAGAACGCCTCCGTTCTCGATGAGATCATTTCGAATTGGAGTCGCGCGCTGGAGCCGCGAGAAGCCGAGCGGCTGGCGCAAGCGCGATCGATCGCCGCGCATGCGGTGCAGAACAGCGTGGAGTTTTACGGCGATCCACAGGTCGCATATCGCGGCCACTTCGTTGAGTTGCCGCATCCTGTCTATGGCAAAACGATCGTCGAAGGTCCGCGCGCGAAGCTCTCGCGCACTCCGGGGCAGGCGCGCCGTGCGGCGCCGACGCTCGGCCAGGACAACGAGTACGTGCTCGAAAAGATCCTTGGCTACAGCGAAGAACAAATCGCCGACGTCGCAGGTTCGGGCGTCCTCGGATAGTGGGCCTAGACCTAACCCCTAGCCCCTTCCCTTTAGGGAAGGGGAACCAGAAAACAAATCAATCGTAAGGAAATTTTTCGTGCTCTCCCCTTCCCTAAAGGGAAGGTGCCGGGGGTTAGGTCTAGAACAGATGCCTACCGCCGTCAACGCGGAGGCATTCACCCGTGACGAATTCCGTCTCGATGAGAAACAGCGCGGCTCGCGCGATTTCCTCGGCGCCGCCCCATCGCCGCAGTGGCGTTGCCTCGATGACGCGCGCGGTTTCCTCCGGCGTGAAGTCAGGTGGCGCGAGGATCGGGCCCGGCGCGATCGCATTGACGAGGATCTCCGGCGCCAGTTCCAGCGCGAGGCTCTGCGTTAGCGCCGCCACCGCGGCCTTCGAAGTGTAGTACGGCACATACCCTTTGTAGCGAGGGCGCCCGCTGATCGGCAGCCAGTCGCTGATATTGACGATGCGGCCCGCGCCGCCGCTCTTCATGATGCGCGCGGCATGCGTCGAGAACAGAAACGTGCTTTTCGCATTCGAATCGATCGCGTCGGTCCAGTCAGCCTCGGTTGGGTTGGGCGTCTTCAGATATGTCGAAGCCATGTTGATCAGAATATCGAGGCGCCCCAGCGACTTGGCGGCTTCATTCACCGCGGCCTCGACCTCGTCGTCTTGCCGCGCGTCAGCTTGAATCGCGATCGCATTCACGCCGGCGGCTTTCGCCGATGCCACACTTTTTTCCGCCGCCTCGCGCGACGCGCGATAGATAATCGCCAGCGCACATCCGCGCCGCGCGAGCTCTTCCGCGATGACTTGGCCGATGCGCGCGCCGCCGGTGATTACCGCTACTTTGCCCTTCGGATCCATAAAACGTTTACCGCATCATCATCTCAGTCCGCGCGCTGGGCCGCAAAACGTAGCCGCGTGTAGTCCGCGGTCCATTTGCCGCTGCTATCGCACAACTGAGGCCGCAAGACCTCGCGCACTTCGTCGATGAAGGCCGGCCGATCGGCAAACGGCAGTTTCAAGAGGAAGTTTTCCGCGAACGTCTCGAGCCATCCGCCGATGTCGCCGGGGAGCGGCGTCGGCCGTGGAATCAGCGCGATATACTTGATGATGAAACCGCCCTTGATGAGGCGCTCCGAATAATCTTCGACGGTGGGAAAATACCACGGCGCCGCGCCTTCACCATCGAGGCCGCGGCGATTGAGCGCATCGACCAGCGCAGTGCGAATCTTCTCGACACATCGATGCCCACCCATCTCGGCGACGAAACGGCCGCGCGGTTTGAGCGCGCGCCGGACGCCCGCAATGACGTCGTCCGGTCGCCGCATCCAATGCAGCGCCGCATTGCTGAACACCGCGTCGAACTCGTTGCTGAAAGTAAGATGGTGTCCATCCATGACGCGCGCATCGAGACCGAGCTCGCGCGCGCCGCGAATCTGCGGCTCGCTCGCATCGACGCCGACCACCTCGCATCCCATCGCGACCAGCTTCGCGGTGAGCGCGCCATCGCCGCATCCTAAATCGAGGATGCGCTCGCCCGGCTGCGCGGCGAGCAGCTCGACCACCGGCATTCCGAGGTCCGAGACGAAACGAGCATTATGCGCATATCGATCCGGGTCCCAGCTTTGAGGATTCTCGACCGGTTCCTTCATCGCGCCCTCCAGTTCGCCATCGTTAATACTTAACAGATGTTAATAATTCGAACGGCGCAAAGATGCAAGCCTGCGACAAGTCCTATTCATGGTACTCGACGGGTTCAAGATCGTGCGCGTTCGAGCGCGCGTCTGCGCCGCCGTAAGAGCGAGACCACCGGCACGAGAAAATAAACGTATCCCGCGGAGCCGGCGTGCTCGGGCTTCAGCATGCATGCGACCAGCATCGAGAGCAGGCCCACTCCGCCGGTAAGCACTTCCACAATGGAGGAGGTCTTGGTGTGCGCGATCTCGAACGCGCTCAGGTGCAGGTCTTTGCGCATCCGCCAGGCATGCCAGTACATCGCGCCGAAGGCGAAGTAGAGTGCCGCGAAGCCCGAGCCAAAGATCAACATCAGGCCGCGCGAGTCACCATATGCCATCACCTGGCGCAAGCCGCCTTGCGCATTGCTGATCTGCATCGGCGTTCCAGTCAACGGCGAAAGCCAGATGTTGGTGAGAAACTTCAGCGGATAGACATAGAAGAGCACCACGAACAGAAGCGCGGTGTTGAGCACAATGGTGGCGGCATCGTCGAGCCCATAGTAGCGAAAAAAATAATAGTGGCGCGCCCACACCGCCATCAGCGCGGCGAAGGCAAGCGCGAAGGCCGGGAAGCCGCGCATCGTATTTAGGAGATCCGTATAGGTATGGGGAACTTCCAGCGACACGACCAGCAAAGTGAGCGCAAAGCCGAACACCACATCGCTGACGGCCTCGATGCGATTCATTTCTTTGCCGCGAAGCCGGAACTCCAACCCATGCGCAGGCAGCCCCGATGCGTGCGGCGAGTGTTCGCTCATTGCGCGGGACGTGGGGGCGTCGTCTTTTGCTGTTTGAGGAAAGCATCGAGTGCATCCTTGGCGTTGGCGCACTCGTCGAAGGTGTGCAGGCAAGCCTTCTCGATGCGGCGGCAATCTTCGGCACGCGCCGGGCTGTCAGAAAAATAATTCGCCGAGGAAGAATCATCATCCTGATCGGAATCCTCCGCGGGCGCCTTCGCGGCGCAGGTGGAGTCGTGGACGGCGCGATCGAGGCAATGCAGCCGCGCTTGCGTATCGTTATCGTTCATCCAAGCGAGACACTCGGGATCGGAATTGCGCGCGTTCTCGCAGCTTTCGGAATTGCCCGCGACACAATCGAGATCACGAAGATCGGCGACGACGCAAGGGCTGTCCGAATGCTGCTCGGTACGTTCCATCTCGCCGATCATTTTTTGGCCGATAGCACTCTTCGCACTGCCCTTGGCGAAGAGTTCCTGACGGATCGTCTCGGCGGAGCTGGGGGTCAGCGCGCATCCACGCCATACCGCAACCGTCAGATCGCTCTGCCGGCGAAGATCAGGGCCCTGATCGCCGGCGAGCCGCGCGCATTCGTCGCTGAGGGGAAAGCGTACTGGATCGCCGCAGCGCTTTTTGAATGCCTCGCGTTGCGCGACGGCGGCCTTCTGCGCAGCATCCGCAGCGGCAGCCTCCTCCTCGGCTTTTTTGGCGGAAGATCCGCAGCTGCTTACCGCGACGATCGAAACGAGCACAAACCAGGTAGTCAGGGTCGCTCGCATATTGATGACGATTTTTAGCCGCTCTGAGCGATGGATTCCAGTCGCGTGCCACGGCGGCGCGCAGCGCGGCGATGCATTCAGCGGTTGATCTTAAGCAGCGTTGCCGAAGAACTCAGCGAACAGCTTCTCAGTGATGGATTGAACCACGGGCGACGCGAACGGAACATCCCCGGCGCTGCGGATCGCCGCCGCAAACGCGGACATATCGCGCCGCCATTGCTCAAACTGTCCATCGCCAAGATAGCCGATCGGATCACCATCGCTGATAAAACCCGCGATCGAGCCGAATCCGCGCGCCTCGTTGCGCAGCCGATGAGCCTCGTCCGGCTGTTGCGCTTCGATCGCGTAAGAATAAATCAGGCACGCTATTTCCATCCGGCCGGCATGAAAACGCTGCACATCCATCGTTCCTTGTCTCGCTTCGAGCGCATTCGGAGAGAACAATTTCACGATCGCGGATGCCGGTGGCATTTTGTTGTTGATGGAGTGGTCGGCAAGCCACTGCGAGTTGTCAGCCATGATGGTCCTTACCAGAGGCGCGATCGCGCGAGGATCTGCCGGCTTTGTCAGATCAATCACCGCGCAATTCGAGGTTCCGCCATAGATGCGGACCAACTGCGCGCCGCGCATCGCGAGCAGCACCGGATCGTTCGGCGCGACAGGAACCACATACACAGGAATCGCCGCCGATAGATCGTCCGCCGGATCGTGGCGCGGTTGAACCTCGACCCAATGCCCTCGGTAGAGAACCACCGGCGTGAACACGGCGATGGCCGGGCCGAACGAAGTCTCGTAAACGCTCAGCAGGCGTCCGTTAAGATGATTCTCGGAAACGACCTGCGCCAATCCCCGCGCCTCCTCCCAATCCTCGGCCCGCGGAAACTGAAGCCCCCGGTCCCATGCGGCTTCCGCGATCAGGCTCGGAATGCCGAGCGGAAAAACCGTCGTTATGAATACGAGTGCCGATGCGAACGCAAAGCGCGCGGACTTGGCGTTAAGGTGGTTCGTCAATTCAGCCAGGAACAATCCCGCGATGACCGATCCCGCCAACATCGATTGCAGGGCGAAGCGATTTGGATCCTGAATCAGCCATACGACCGGTGCCGCCGCCCATGCGAGCAGAAATTTGTGGTCGCGCGGACGCCGCAACAACCAAAGCAAGCCCGCCAGCGCGAGGAGATCGATCAACGGGTCGAGCCGCAGCGCCTCGTGGCCATGGCGTCCGCGATACCATGAGAGATTCGCGAGAAAATGAATCCAGTATGGCGAAGTCAGCATCGCGGTGCCCGCGGCGACCACCGCCAGCGCGCGCCATCGACGCTCCATCGCAGCAGCGATCGCAATCCCAACCGGTACCGTCACGAAACCGCCCAGATGGACATAGCACGACGCGGACGCGATCAGAGTCGCAAGCATCAGCCGATCCTCGAGGAAAAAGTAAATCGCCCATGGTATCGCGATGAACAGCCAGCCGGAGGGAATTCCAACATAGAACGATCCTGCGGCGAACGCGCTGCCCGCAAGTAACGCGACCGCAAACATCGCTGCCAAATCGCCGCCGAGCCGGCGCGCAAAATAGATCACCGTCAGGATCGCGGCCGTCCACTGCGCAATTCCGAGCATCGCGTTAGCAAGAATGAAGGCATCCGCGCTGCCGCCGAGGATTCGGCCGAAAATCGCAATCGCGATATGCAAGGCGGGCCCTTGCAGATTGGGGCGTCCGCCGGGACCAAAATTAATATGATCCCACCATGCGGACCCGTGCGCCGCGTACCATCGCGCAAGCGAGATGTGATAGCCCGAATCGATACTCACTCGGTAATCGGGCAACGAAATCAGCAGCAGGATGAAATGCACGCCGACAATCGTCCACGCTACGCCGCGCGCCATTCGGTTTTCTTTTGCGACAGCCGACTGCATCAGGTGCCGAGAGTTTAGCGCGAGAGTCTATCGATGTCCCGCAGCCGTTCAGGGTTGGTAGAGGTTTCACCTTTGCGGTGCGACTGCGACGGCAGACAGCGACACCGATCTCGGAGTAATCTGCACTCAGTGCGTAAGGCTGGAAACGGAGCGAACTTGGGAATTACCTTCACCAAGGTACAAATTTCGAATCCTCGACGACCGGCGCGGCAAGTTGTCGAGCTGGAATTTCTGATCGATACCGGCGCGATCTACAGCGTGGTTCCTTCTCCGATCGCCCGTAAGCTCGCGCTCGCGAAACTCGATCGTGAAGAGTTCACCCTGGCCGACGGGACGCGACGCGCCTATGACATCGGCGAGGCATACTTCGAACTCGGCGACCGGCGTGGCACCTCCAAAGTCGTGTTCGGCCCGGCGAATGTAACTCCACTCCTCGGCGCGCTGACCTTGGAGAGCCTCGGCTTGATGGTGAATCCTGTCACTCGCGAGGTCTCCCCGATGCGATTGTTTCTCGCTGCGGCTCGCCGTCGCACGCGTCGCTAGTAGGGAAAACGTCATGCTGAAGGGAATCGATCACTTCGTGGTAGTCGTGCCGGAACTCGAGGCCGCCATCAAAAGTTATGGCGAGCTCGGCTTCACGGTGGTTCGCGGCGGCAAACACAACATCGGGACGCACAATGCGCTGATTGCTTTCGCCGATGGCGCCTACATCGAACTCATCGCGTTCCTCACGCCGGTAGCAGGGCATCCGTGGTACGACGCGATGAGCAAGAGCGGCGGTATCGTGGATTTTTGCGCGCAGACCGACGACCTTGCCGCCGACGTCGCGACCTTTCGCCGCGCCGGCATCAACATCAACGATCCGAACGGGATGACGCGCGACCGTCCCGACGGCTACCGCCTGAGCTGGGTGCTTTCGATTCCGAATGCACCGTTCAATGGGCGCGTTCCGTTCCTTATCAAAGATGAAACGCCGCGCGATGAACGCGTGCCACGCGAGCGCGCGCATCGCAACGGAGTCAGCGGCCTCGCTAACCTGGTCGTCGCGGTCCCGGATGCCGCAAAAGTCACGACGTGGTATCGCGTCATCACCGGAAGCGACGGCGAAGCGATCGATCATCGCGATCTCGACGCGGCTGGAACGCGCTTTAAGCTCGGAAGCCATCAGCTCGATATCGTTGCGCCGCGCGGACCCAACGGACCGGTCGCGGAATTTCTTCGCACGCGAATTGCGGGGCCCTATCGGGCGACACTGAAGGGCGAACGCGCAGGAGAACTCGATCCGGCGCTCACGCAAAAGGCGCGGCTGACGATTCAATAAGGAGCGCGCGATGCCAATAGGACGAATCAGCTTCGGCTTCACCATCCCGCAACGCGGCGTATTTTTCGGCATCGCGAGTTGGCCCGACATGTTGAAGCTCGCGCAGGATGCGGAACGATCGGGCGCGTTCGATTCGATATGGGTGGGAGACAGCGTGATGGCGAAGCCGCGGCCCGAATCGATCGCGCTGCTCGGGGCATTGAGCTCGGCAACCGAGCGGGTGAAACTCGGCGTCGGATGCATGGCGAGCTTCCCGATTCGCGATCCGATCGTATTCGCATATCAATGGGCGACCCTCGACCTGATTTCCAACGGGCGGATGTGGCTCGCGGCGTGCACCGGAATCGTCGCGGGCGGCGTGAGCGCGCGCGAGGGCGGCGTCTGGGGCATCAGCGATGGCCAGCGCGGAAACCGAATGGCGGAGAACATCGAGATATGCCGGCGGCTGTGGAGTGAGGACAACGTTAGTTTCAAAGGTAAGTATCGAAGCTTCGACGGTGTGACGATCACGCCTCGGCCGATTCAGCAACCGTGTCCGATCTGGATCGCTGCGAACCCGCCGCCGACGGCCGCCGAGAAGCCGATGCAACGGGTCGCGAAAATCGCCGACGGCTGGATGACGGTGCAACTGTTTCCGAAAATGTTTGCCGGCAATTGGGCGCGTCTCTCGGATGCGTTGCGCGCTGAAGGCCGCGACCCCGCGAGTTTCGGCAACATCGAATATCACAACATTAATATCAACCCCGATCGCAACGCCGCGCTCGCTGAATCGAAACGCTTCCTCGATGAGTACTACGGCCCGGTCTTCGCGCCCGAGATGGTTGCTGCGTGGACCGCGGCGGGCACGCCGCAGCAATGCGCCGAGCATCTGCGCGATCTCGCCAGCGATGGCGCGAAGGCGATCACGTTGCGCATCACATCATGGGATCAGAAAGGGCAGTTTCAGCGCCTGGTGAATGAAGTTCTCCCGCGAGTTCACGGCTGATTTTTTCATGGTGCCGCAGGCGCGACCGGCGTAGTAATATGAGCGTCGGTGAACGCGCCCTTTAACATACCCCGACTGGTAATCGCCGCGACCGGCAGCGGCGTCGGCAAAACGACTGCAACCGTCGGACTCATCAGCGCATTGCGATCGCGCGGACTCAAAGTCGCGGCATTCAAGTGCGGGCCTGACTACCTCGACCCGACCTATCATCAGCGCGCGGCGAGAGTGACGTCGCACAATCTCGACGGATGGATGATGGGGCGCGAAGCGGTGCTGGCGACTTTCGCGCGCGCCTCGCGCGATAACGATATCGCGATCATCGAAGGAATGATGGGTCTGTTCGATTCTGCGACGCCCACCGGCGACGAAGGCTCGACCGCTGAAATCGCGAAGTGGCTGAACGCGCCGGTGCTGTTAGTGGCAGATGCATCGGGAATGGCGCGCAGCATCGCCGCGGTGGCGGCGGGTTATGCGCACTTCGATCGCGCGTTGAATGTTGCGGGCGTAATCTGCAATCGGGTCGGCAGTCGCGGGCATCTCGACATGCTGCGAATGGCATCGGCGGAAGTGCCGGTGGTCGGCGGTCTCCCGGGAAATGCGGAGTTGGCGTTTCCGGAGCGTCATTTGGGACTTCGCAGTGCCGATGAAGATGCGGTGCCGCAACGGCTTTTCGAGGCGTGGGGCAAGCTCGCCTCGGAGTGGCTCGACCTCGACGCGATCATTTCAATCGCGCGCGCTGCGCCGCAATTGGAAGTCGATGGCTCTCGAACCTCGCGTAGCAATGGACGTCCAGCATGCCGAATCGGGCTCGCGTGGGACGATGCATTTCATTTTTATTATGAAGACAACCTGCGTCGGCTCGAGGAATTCGGCGCCGAGATCGTGCGGTTCTCGCCCAGCCACGATTACAGGCTACCCGAGGTCGACGGTTTGTATTTCGGCGGCGGCTATCCCGAGGTCCTCGCACGAGAGCTGTCGAGCAATCAGCGGATGATCGATGCGGTGCGCGACTTCGCCGAATCGACGCGCCCGATATACGCGGAATGCGGCGGCCTGATGTATCTCGCCGAAGCAATCCGAACTCTCGATGGCCGCACGTGGCCGATGACCGGCTTGATCCCAGGCGTCGCCGTGATGTCGCCGCGGTTGCAAGCGCTCGGTTACGTTGAAGTCGAAACCCGTGCGGCCTCGATCCTCGGGCCGATCGGCACGCGCTTTCGCGGTCATCAGTTTCGTTATTCGATTCTCGACCGCGACGGCGCCGAAGCGCTGCCTCATCTATATACGGTGCGACCGAAGTGGGGCGCGGAATTCGAAGAGGGCTACACGCGCGAGGACCTGGTCGCGTCGTACGTGCATGCGCATTGGGCCTCGAATCCGGCCGTCGCGGAGGCTTTCGTGCGCGCATGCGCAAATGTTCGCGCCCGCCAGTTCTAGCCACTTGAAAAAATGAAGCGCGCGAAGACCGTGATGATTCAAGGCACCGCATCGTCGGTGGGCAAGAGCCTGATCGTCGCGGCGCTGTGCCGAATCTTTCGCGACGAAGGACTTTCGGTGGCGCCGTTCAAGTCACAAAACATGGCGCTCAACTCCTATGTCACGCCCGACGGAAGCGAGATCGGGCGGGCGCAAGCGGTGCAGGCGGAGGCGGCCGGAATCGAGCCCTGCATCGAGATGAATCCGATCCTCCTTAAGCCTGAACCCGCGATGTGCTCGCAGGTGGTGTTGCTCGGAAAGCCCATCGGCAGCATGCATTGGAGCGAGTACTGCGCGATGATGCCGTCGCTGCGCGAGACGGTTCGCAGCTGCCTCGAAACATTGCGCGCGAATCATGACATCGTAGTCATCGAGGGTGCCGGCAGTCCTGCGGAAATAAATCTGCGCGGCACTGACATCGTGAATATGCACGTCGCAGAGGCCGCCGACGCGCCGGTGATCCTGATTGGCGATATCGATAAGGGCGGCGTATTCGCGCAGCTGGTCGGTACGATGGAGCTGCTCGAACCAGATGATCGCACTCGGGTGGTGGGATTTCTGATCAACAAATTTCGCGGCGAAGCTGCGCTGCTGAAAGGCGGCCTCGATTTCCTTCAGGCGCGATATGGAATTCCGGTGCTCGGAGTCATTCCGTGGATCAGCCGGCTGCGAATTGCCGATGAGGATTCCGTGCCGCTGCAATCGCCCGGGCGGCGGTCACCGTCAACGTCGGAGTTGTACGTCGCAGTCGTAAAACTTCCGTTCATTTCCAACTACGATGATTTCCTGGCGCTGCAGCACGAGCCCGGCCTCCAGTTGCGATTCATCGACGACGTTGCGGATCTCGAGGGCGCCGATCTGGTGATACTGCCGGGAACCAAGAGCACCGTGTCCGATCTCGCGTGGATGCGGCGCGAAGGGTTCGCTCGCGAAATCCTCGCGCGCGCGAATCGTGGCGGTCTCATTCTCGGGATCTGCGGCGGATGCCAAATGCTGGGCGAAACGATCGAAGACCCGCACGCCATCGAATCAAGCGAGACGGTCGCGCGCGGACTCGGACTGCTCCCATTGCGCACCCGCTTTGAAACAGAGAAAACAACCGCCCGTGCGACCGCGCGCCCCGTCGCACGCTGGTTCACCGATGAGGAATTCGCGCCCGAGATCACCGGCTACGAAATCCACATGGGAACGGTCACGCTGACTCGCTCGGCATTACCAGCGTTCACGATAATTTCGCGCAACGGCGACGCAACGCTGCAACCTGACGGCGCGGTATCGAGCGCGGGCAATGCAGTCGGCACGATGCTTCATGGAATCTTTGAGAATGCATCAATCCGCAGTGCGTTACTCGCGGAGTTGAGCCGGCGAAGGGGTCTCGCGGCGCCTAGCGGTGGAAGCGCGATCGCGGGTCGCAATACCGAATACGATCGGCTCGCGGCGACGGTCAGAACGAGCATCGATATGGATGCATTGCGAAAAATAATCGGCCTTTGAAAGTCGCGACATGAACGCGCGGAAGTTCTAAGCTCGATAGCGATGAAAAACGATCAGCACGCCGATCACAAACTCGCACCCGAAATGCCCGCCGCGCCGCTCGCGCTCGAAGGCTACTCGATCTTGCATCAGATGTTTCGCATCCGGCGCGTACACTGGCGCGCGCTCGATATCGACGCGCAGAATCGTGCCATCGCCGAGGCCGCATCGCTCTTGAGCCAGATGCATCGGCGCGAGGATGGCGAGAGCGGATTGTTCTCGCAGCTGGGGCACAAGGGCGATCTCATGCTGGTGCATTTTCGGCGCAGCTTTGAGGAGCTGAATGCGGCCGAGATCGCGATCGCGAACCTCGAGCTCGCGGACTATCTCGAGCCGACCACATCGTATCTGTCGGTGATCGAATTGGGGCTCTACGAGGCCTCGGTCGCGGTATACAAGGATCTTATCGCAAAAAGCATCGAACCTCATTCGAAGGAATGGGACGCCGCCATCGAGGCCGAGCTCGCGCGCCAGCGCGAAAAAGTATCGACGCGTCTTTACCCGAAAATTCCGCCGCTCCGCTACCTTTGCTTTTACCCGATGGACAAAAAGCGCGATGGCGCCGACAACTGGTACCGCGTCGATATCGAACGGCGCCGCGACCTGATGCGCGAGCACGGGATGGTCGGCCGCCGCTACGCCGGCCAGGTGACGCAGATCATTTCGGGCTCGATCGGCTTCGACGATTGGGAATGGGGCGTCGATCTTTTCGCCGACGACGCGCTGGTGTTCAAAAAGCTGGTCTACGAGATGCGCTTCGACGAGGCGAGCGCGGGCTACGCGAAGTTCGGTCCCTTCTATTTTGCGATTCGCAGCGAACCCGCCGACCTCGGCAAGCTGCTTGTCAGCGAGTAACTATTTAGCGGCCATCGAACGCGACATGAGAATTTTGGAACGCGCGGACAGGGAGAATTTTGATGATCACCAAAGGTGACGATTATCCGATTCATCAGACGCCGGAGCCGGTGCAGCAGGTTTTCACCACCGATCGGAATTTCTACGATCGATTTTTCTTCAACGGCTATTTCCGCGAGGGCGAGCCCTACTTCGCCGCCGCGATGGGAATTTATCCCAACGTCGGGATCATCGATGCCGCGTTCAGCGTGATCGTCGGTGGCGTGCAGCATTGCGTGCGCGCGTCGCGAGCGCTCGGAGCCGATCGCCTCGATACCAAAGTTGGTCCCATCTCGATCGAGATTGGTCAGCCGATGCGATCGGTGCGCCTCCGCGTCGATCATGCCGACATCAAAGCCGACCTGGAATTCCAGGCCCGCGCGCATGCGATCGAGGAGCCCCGCTTCACGCGCCGCAATCCCGAAAACGGCCGCCTGATGATGGATCTCACGCGCTTCACGCAGCACGGCGGCTACGCCGGCAAGCTCACCATCGGCGGCAAGACCTACGATGCGGCGCCGTCGCGCGTATGGGGTTCGCGCGATCGCTCGTGGGGCGTGCGTCCGGTGGGACCTCAAGCGCCGGGCGTTCCCGACCGGACGCCGTTTCAGTTTTTCTGGCTATGGTCGCCCACCAACTTCGAAGATGCCTGCACTCATTTCGATGTCAACGAAAATCCCGACGGCTCGCGATGGCATGAGTTCGGCGCGATCGCGAAAACCGATCCCACCGTGCCGCCAGAGATCGCGAGGGCGGTCGATTGGAACATCGATTATCTCCCGAATACTCGGCATGCGAAGCGCACCGAAATCATTTTGAAAGGCGCGGGTGAAAATCGCGTTCAGCTCGAAACGCTCTACAACTTCTACATGCACGGCATCGGATACGGGCATCCGAAGTGGGGCCATGGCTATTGGGTGGGCGATAATGTCTCGACCTACGAATCGTTCAAGCTGTCGGATGTGAACGAGGCCGACCCGATGCATCAGCACATCCAGGCGGTGTGCCGCGCGAAGTTCGGCTCACGCGAGGGGATGGGAATTCTCGAGATGATGATCCTCGGGCCGCATCAGAAGAGCGGCTTCAAGGAAACTTTGGACATGCATCGCTAACGCGATGCTGGCTGGATATGCATCGCTAGCCGCGAAGCTTGTTTAGAATTTTGCCGACGACGCCCGGCTTCGCAGGTTCGATGGGCGGAAGTTCCTCGCCGTTTTTGAGAGCTGCGAAGCGCTCCTCGACTTCACCGTCGACGGGGAAGCGGCCGGTCTGCGATTTCGAGAAGACCAATTCGCCCTGAATCAGCACGTCAAACTGACCGCTCTTTCCGGGCGTGATGACGACATCCTCGCCAAAATGGGATTTCAATGAGTCGGCCAAACTGGCCGCGCGCGGTTTGTAGCCTCAAGCAGAGCAGTAGAGAATTTCGGTAGCCATGGCTTCAGCTTATTCGGCCAGGAAGCGCGACTCAATTACTTGCCGTTTTCGAAGTCGACAAACACCGCGGCGGCAACCACCGAAGTCCACAATCCATCGCGATCGCCCACCGCCGATTGCGTGACGTTGCGAGTGGTCACGATTTTGTCCGACATGCGCCAGATATCCTTGCGCTCGTCGTAGCTGGTGTTGGGATCGAAATCGATGCCGAGGATGGTCCCCAGCATCGACGCTGCGAGATCTTCGGCGTAGTCGCCGGCTTTCTGATCGGTCTCGCCGAAGCTGTGATGCTCCGAGAGATAACCGTAGGTCGCGGCGTTGGCAGGAATCGCGACGCCGACCGACGCCGCCACCAATCGATGCGGCTCGTTGCTGGCGTTGTCGCTCATCACCGCAAAGACGATCTGGCCCGGCGAGAGATACTTGAGGCCCTCCTGCTGCGAAATCAATTTGCAATTGGGAGGAAAAATCGATTTGACCCGCACCAGGTTATACTCGGCGATCCCAGCCGAGCGCAGCGACAGCTCGAAGGAACTGAGTTTCTCGCGATGGCGCCCCACACCCTTGGTTAGGAAAACCGCTTTCGGACGTGGCCCCATCGTTCGTTAGTTCACTCCATCGCGAGAATGCCGGACAGGAAAATTTTTACAGGAATCGAGGCAACTTGGCTACGATGCGAAACGTTACACGACGTTTACCGGCTGATATTCGCCAAACACCCGGCGCATCGCATCCGAGATCTCGCCCAGCGTGCACCACGCGCGGACCGCCTCGATGATCGTAGGCATCAGGTTGGATTCATCGCGCGCCGCGGCTTCGACCTTCGCGAGTGCGGCATTGGCGCCGGCCGCATTTCTCTCCGCGCGAAGTTTCGCCAGCTTGGCCCGCTGCTGTTGTTCGAGGTCCGGATTCACTTTGAGGATGTCTCCCGGAGGCCCGCCGCCCTGGGTGAACTGATTGACGCCGACGATGATGCGATCCTTGGTCTCGATCTCGCGCTGATAGAGAAACGCGGCGTTCTGAATTTCGCGCTGCATGTAGCCGCGCTCGATCGCCGCGACCGCGCCGCCGAAATCATCGATCTTCGACAGATACTCCTGCGCCTTCGCTTCCAGCTCGCGCGTTAGCGTTTCGAGGTAATACGAACCCGCCAGCGGATCGACGGTGTCCGCGACGCCCGACTCGTTCGCGATCAGTTGTTGCGTGCGCAACGCGAGCAGTACCGATGATTCGGTGGGCAACGCGAGCGCCTCATCCTTGCTGTTGGTATGCAGCGACTGCGCGCCGCCGAGCACCGCGGCGAGCGCCTGCAGCGTCACGCGCACGACATTGTTGTCGACCTGCTGCGCGGTCAGCGTAGAGCCCGCGGTCTGCGCGTGGAAGCGCATCATCATCGAGCGCTCGTCCTTGGCGCCGAAGCGATCCTTCACGATGCGCGCCCACAGTCTTCGCGCGGCGCGGAACTTCGCGACCTCTTCGAAGAAATTGTTGTGCACGTTGAAGAAGAACGAGAGGCGGCTGGCGAACGAATCGATCGCGAGGCCCGCCTTCACCGCCGCTTCCACGTATGCGATCCCGTCGGCGATCGTGAACGCGAGTTCTTGTGCCGCAGTCGAGCCGGCCTCGCGGATGTGGTAGCCGGAAATCGAAATCGTGTTCCAGTTGGGCACTTCTTTCGAGGCGAACGCGAAAATGTCGGTGATGATTCGCATCGAGCCGCGCGGCGGATAAATGTATGTCCCGCGCGCGACGTATTCCTTCAGGATGTCGTTCTGGATGGTGCCGTTGACCTTGTCCCATCCGACGCCGCGCTTTTCAGCCGCAACCAGGTACAGCGACAGCAGTATCGATGCGGTAGCATTTATCGTCATCGAGGTGGAAATCTTGTCTAACGGTAGGCTGTCGAGCAGCGTCTCCATGTCGGCGAGCGAGCCGATCGACACCCCGACCCTGCCGACCTCGCCATTGGCGAGCGGATGGTCGGCGTCGCGCCCCATCTGCGTCGGCAAATCGAAGGCAACCGAAAGCCCGGTCTGGCCCTGCTCGAAGAGGTAGCGATAGCGCTTATTGGATTCCTCGGCGGTGCCGAATCCGGCGTACTGGCGCATGGTCCAATGCCGCCCGCGATACATCGTAGGCTGGACGCCGCGCGTGAATGGAAACTCGCCGGGAAAACCGAGGTCGCGAACGTAATCGAAGTCCGCCAGATCCGACGGATCGTAGGCGCGTTTGATTTCGATTCCGGAACTGGTTTCGAATTTTTCGCGCCGCTCTTTGCCGCGCTTCAGCGACGGGTTGAGTTTGCGCTCTTCCCAATTCTTGCGTGCAGTCTCGAGGTCGCGATTATTTTGCGAATCTTGCTGGGACATCGATGGAAAGTCCTCGGCAGAATTTTACTCGATAACGATCAGTAATTCGCCTTTTTCGACCGTCTGACCGGCGGCTACTTTCACTTCGACAACTTTGCCCGCCTTGGGAGACTTTAGCTCGTTCTCCATCTTCATCGCTTCGATCACCATCACGCCCTGCTGCGCCTCAACCTGATCGCCCGGCTGCACCGCCACCGAGAGCACCCTGCCCGGCATCATCGCGCGCATCTGAACCTTGCCGCTCACCTCGCGCGCTCCGCGAGAATGCATCCGGCGGCGCCGCGCATCTTCGAGCGTTAGCCGAGTCACACCCGAGCGCGACGAAACCACAAATTCGTCCCCCTGCCGGATGACGTCGAGGTCGAAAGATCGATTGCCGACGATTATCGAAAATGACGCCGGCCCCGCTTGCCGAAGATCCGCGGCAATTTTCTTTCCGCCGAGATTGATTTCGTAAGCGCCGGCCTTCGCAAGCTCCTCGATCGCCAACTCCTGCTCGAGACCATCGATGGTTGCGTGATAATTGGTTGCCACTGGTTCCTACCTTAGTATGTCGAGCCGACCGCGCGTCTTCCACGCTGAAACGCGCGGCCCCTGCTGCGCCGACGCCGGCTGACCGTTGCCGTGATTCTGGTGGCTTTGAGCGGCGTGCGCGGCGAGCACAATCGCGGCGAGGCGTTCCGGATCTTCCACCGCAGCCGCGGCTTCCGGATGCCACTCCTGCGCGATGAAATTGGTGTCGAAGTCGCCGGCGAGAAATCGCGGATGGGTCATTATCCAGCGATGGAAGTCCAGGTTGGTCGTCAGCTCGCCCGCGATTTGAAATTCAGCCAGCGCGCGACGCATCCGCTCAATCGCCTGCATGCGGCTGGAGCCCCATACCGCGAGCTTCGAGATCATCGGATCGTAAAACATGGTGACCTCGGCGCCGGCGTAGATGCCCGCGTCGTTGCGCACCCCGGGGCCTTCCGGAAACTTCAGCGTCTCGATTTTTCCGGGCGCGGGAACGAACCCGGCCGCGGGATCCTCAGCGTAGACGCGGCACTCGATCGCCCATCCATTCTGCTTCAGGTCCGATTGCTTGAATGGAAGCTTTGCGCCCGCAGCCACTTCGATTTGCAAGCGAACCAGGTCCAGCCCGGTCACCATCTCAGTCACGGGATGCTCGACCTGGATGCGGGTGTTCATCTCGAGGAAATAAAAATTGTGGTCGGCGTCAGCGAGGAACTCGATGGTTCCTGCGCCGACGTAGTTCACCGCTTTTGCTGCGCGCACCGCGACATCGCCCATCTTCGCGCGCATTTCAGGGGTGACGAATGGCGATGGCGATTCCTCGACGACCTTCTGATGGCGACGCTGAATCGAACATTCGCGCTCAAACATGTGAACCGTGTTGCCGGCCTTATCGGCAAACACCTGCACTTCGATATGGCGCGGCTTGCGCACAAATTTCTCGACATAAAAGCGGCCGTCGCCGAATGACGATTTAGCCTCGCTCGCGACGGTGCGAACGATCGCGGCGAGATTCTTGTCGTCCTCGACCAGCCGCAGACCCTTACCTCCACCGCCGGCCGCGGCCTTCACCATGATCGGATAACCGATCTTGTTCGCGATCTCGCGGACTTGCTCTTCGGTCTCGAGCGTACCGGGCGACCCGGGAACGACGGGCACACCCGCGGCCGTCATCACCTTGCGCGCCTCAACCTTGTCGCCCATTTTGACGATGGCGTCCGGCGGCGGTCCGATGAAAACCATCCCGGCTTTTTCGACTGCGCGCGCGAAGCCTGCGTTCTCGGAAAAAAATCCGTAGCCTGGATGAATAGCGTCGGCGCCAGTTTGTTTCGCCGCGGCGAGAATTTTGTCGGTTTGAAGATAGCTTTCCGAGGCGGGAGCCGGACCGACCAACACCGCATAATCAGCCTCGCGCACATGCAGCGCGGCGCGATCGGCTTCCGAGTAGACCGCGACCGACTCGATGCCGAGTTCGCGACACGCACGAATGACCCGAACCGCGATCTCTCCGCGGTTGGCGATTAGAATTCGTTTGAACATTAAAATCTCAGTTTTCGCGTCGAGGGGTCGCGCCGGCCCGCTTAAGTCAAGCGCTCCGATGCGCGCCACGCACATAGATATCGCAACCGCGTCGCGCGTTAAAGTCGCGCGGCGATTAGTAAATCATCTCAATTCAACGGGTGGTATGCGGACTGAAGCCGTGGAATTCGAGCCGATCGCCGACCACGATATGATGCTTCGCGGCGTAGCCGGCGTTCACCTCGAGCACGTATAGCGTGCCGTCGAAACCGCCCAGCATCGCTTCGGAGTAAGGCTGCGCATTGGCGACGATGCCGACCACCTTGCCGCTGGAATCCGCGAACAGCATATCGAGCGAAAGCACAGTGTTCTTCATCCAGAAATGGCTCGCGCTGGGACTCGGAAAAACGAACAGCATCCCGGCGTTCTCATCGAGATGGTTGCGATACATCAAGCCGAGTTCGCGCGCATCAGGTGTGTCGGCAATTTCGACCTTGACGGTCTCGCGTTTCGAACCATCAGCAGAAATGATCGCAACTTGAGGCGCGGAATCGCACGCCGCCAGAGCCGGCATCAGCGCGATCACGATCCACGCAACTATGGCGAGACGTGCGCGACGCATTGCTAGGCGGGATTGTCCTCGCTTTCCTGGAGCATCGCGGTCGGCAAAATATCCGGCGCGACATCCTCGAGAAATCGCGACACGCGACCCATCGTGTAACCCATCGCGCGATCGAACATGTAGATCGGATACGACAAATAAAGTTCGTCCTTGGCGCGGGTGGCCGCGACGTACATCAGGCGGCGCTCCTCTTCGAGGTCCTCCGGATCCATGCTCTGCGGACCGGGGAAGCGGCCATCGGCCGCCCAAATCAGGAACACGACTTTCCACTCCAGCCCCTTCGCCGAATGTATCGTGCTGAGCGTCAGCAGTTCGTCCTCGGTATCGGTCGCGAGCACGCCGCCGAGCGAATCGTTGGGCGGCTCCAGCGCCATATCGGAGAGCATCGATTGCAAGCTTCGATAGCGCTCGGTGATGTTTTGAAAATGCTCGAGGTCGCGCTCGCGCTTGGGAAAATCATCGGGATACGCGTCACGCATCAGCGGCAGGTAGTAGGCGATCGTCGCGGCAACCTGCTCGGCCGGGCGCTTCGCTTCACCACGTATCGCGGCAAGTAATTCCGCGAGTCGGCGAAAGCCGTCGGGCCCCTGCCCTCGCGCGATCGAAACGGCACTCGACGCGGTGAGCGCCTTTTCCGGCTCCGGCGCGGCGATCAGCACCTCGACGAGGCGCTCGGCGGTGCGATTGCCGACGCCTTTGACGAGCGTGAGCGCGCGCAACCATGAAACCGCATCGGTAGGATTCGCTACCACGCGCAGATGCGCGAGGACGTCTTTGACATGCGCGGTCTCGATGAACTTGAAGCCGCCTCGCTTGATGAACGGGATATCGCGCCGCTGCAGCTCCAGTTCCAAATCGAAGGAATGGAAGCTCGACCGGAACAGCACCGCGATCTCGTTCAGCTCGACGCCCTCCTCGCGCAATTCGAGGATGCGCTGCGCCACAAATCGCGATTGCATATGCTCGTCGGCGGCGCGCACCAGCATCGGACGCACGTCGCCCTTGCGCTTGGTGAACAGCACCTTGGTGTAGCTTTCGGCGGCGCGCGAAATCACCTCATTCGCGACATCGAGAATGCCCTGGATCGAGCGATAGTTCTCCTCGAGCTTGACCACGCGCGCGTTCGGGAAGATTTTCGGGAAATCAAGAATGTTGCGGAAGTTGGCGCCGCGGAACGAATAGATCGACTGCGCATCGTCACCCACCGCCATCACGTTGCTATGGTTCATCGCGAGCAGCCGCACGATTTCGGCCTGCACCTCGTTGGTGTCCTGATACTCATCGATCATGATGTAGCGATATGTGTCTGAAAGGCGCTTGCGCACGTTTGCATACTGCTGCAGCAGCTCGACCAGCTTATCGAGGAGGTCATCGTAGTCGAGCAGGCCGCGCTCATATTTGTAGAGCGCGTATCTCTTCGCAAGTTGCACGATCTCGGTGGAATGTTCGATCAGATGCGGGAAGTCGAGCTGGATTTCCTCCTCGAGGACGCGCCGCTTGTTGCGCGCCATGCTGATGGCTTCCGCCAGCGTGCCCTTTTTTGGAAAGCGCCGCTCGCGCGATCCGAATCCCATCCGGCTGCGCAGCAGGTTGATGACATCCTCCATGTCGCCGCGATCGAGGATGGTGAAGTTTGGCTTGAGGCCGAGCGGCTCGCCCCATTTGCGCAGCACGGTATTGGCGAACGAATGAAAAGTTCCGCCCGCGACCGCGCGGGTTCGATCGCCGACGAGCTGCTCCGCGCGACGCAGCATCTCCTGCGATGCGCGACGGGTGAAGGTGAGCAGCAGAATTGCACCGGGCGGCACGCCGCTCTCGATGAGCCTCGCTACGCGATAAATCAGCGTGCGAGTTTTGCCCGAGCCTGCGCCCGCGACCACCAACAGCGGTCCCTCGCGATGCGTCACCGCCTCGTACTGCGCGGGATTCAGAACGTCGGCGTACTTGATGCGGAAATTGCGCTCATCGTTGGGGTCAGCAGAGCGACGCCCCTCGCGCAAAACAATTATCTTGTCGACCACGGCGAACGGAATTGTACCACGAGCGAATGGGAATGCGCTTTACCAGCTTCCGCCGGGAGGAACCGGCGCAGGTCCGCCCGGCGGCGGCATCTTCAGCGCTGGATCGTTCGAGGGCATCGCATTGCCGGAGCGCAGCGTATCGTCGAAGGTGTTCTCCCAGTCGGCCTTGCGACCGGGCGTAGGATTCGAATCACCCATCGGATCGGGGGCGCTCTCATCCGAGGACGGCCGCCGCTTCAGATGCTTCAGTTGCGGATTGACGCGGATGTTGTTGACGACGGCGATCGTCGAGTCGCCCAGGTATCGTTTCGATTTCGTCACCGCATCGTCTTTGCCAAAATCCGTGGCGACGTAGCCATACAGCATCAACTGGCGGCCGGAACGCGTGTTCGAAATCTGCGCACCCACCATCGGCAATCGATGCGTATGGAGATACTTGGTAAGTTCGGAGCTGGCGCTTTCGTCGACATTGCTTGATTGCGCCGCAGCAGTGCCTATCGCGCACACCATGCAAAATAGGACGACGATCAGGGAACTGCACCAGCTCTGTCGCGCCAGTTTCATTCCCTACAAATGATACAACGTGCGAGGCCCCGAGTCTGCCGGGGCTCCGCAACGATGTCATTTAGGAAGCTGGATTTGGTTGACCTGCTTGTCCTCCAGCGCAACGACACTGGCCGGAAGCTGCGCGTACTGAAGTGGCGGCGCATATTGCTGCCCATCGTGTAGCGCCCACTTCAGAAAGTTGACGATCTGCTGCCCCTTGGCTTTGTCGGTTTGCTGCTGATAGACGAGCAGCCAGGTGAATGAAGAAATCGGATACGAATCGGGGCCGGGCGCATCGGTGATCGAGACGCGGAAATCCGCGGGCATGCTCGAAGCCATCGCCGCGGCTGCGGCAGTCACGCTCGCGAGGCTCGCGGTCACAAACTTGCCGTCATGATTCTGCAGATCGGCGAACGGAATGTGATTATTGGCGGCGTAGATGAGCTCGACGTAGCCGATCGCGCCCGGAGTCTGCTGCACCAGCGCCGTGACGCCCTCATTTCCCTTGCCGCCCAGACCGGTAGGCCACTTCACCGAGGTGGACTTGCCGACGTCTTTCGCCCACTGCGAACTGACTTTCGAAAGGTAGTCCACAAAGATGTAGGTCGTCCCGCTGCCGTCGGATCGATGACAAACGGTGATATCTTGATCAGGGAGTGCAACGCCCGGATTGATCTTTGCGACCGCCGGGTCATTCCATTTGGTAATTTTGGCCAAAAAAATGTCCGCCACCAACGGCCCGGTCAATTTGAGCGTCTTGACCCCAGGGACGTTGTACGCGATCACGTCCGCTCCCATCACGGTAGGGAAATGGAGCATGCCGGGGGCGGCCTTTATCTGTTCGTCCGTCATCGGAGCGTCGCTGGCTCCGAGGTCCACAGTCTTTTGGGTGATCATTCGGATTCCGCCGCCCGATCCGATCGACTGATAATTAAAGTGGATCCCCGGATGTTCCTTCGAATAGACATCGAACCATTTCGAATAAATGGGATAAGGGAAAGTAGCGCCCGCGCCGTTGACCAGCAGATCGCACCAACCCGCGCGCCATCCCGCGAGCATCATTGCCGCGGTGAAAAAGAGTAGAAGGACTTTTTGTTTTCGCATTCCGGTTCCCCACCTAAGTCAAGTTGTACGACGCACGAACTTATCCACCACGATGCTAGCGCGTCGCGGCCTCAACCTAAGGAAATCAGATTACGGCGCCATTAACGAGGCGTTGCGCAGCCTTGAAGTCGAGGCATCGAGTGGACGAATATCCAATCGAAATGGCGAAAGCACTTACCGGAATCAACGTCCTCGAGTTCCACTCCAACCTCGGCGCCGCATATGCCGCGATGCTGCTGGCCGAGCAAGGCGCCGATGTCATCAAAATCGAGCCGTCGGGCGGCGCGCCCGAGCGCGGCACTCCGCACTTCCAGGTCCTCAATCGATCGAAGCGATCAGTCTCGCTCGACATCGCCTCGACCGATGGAAAATGGTCGATCGCGGCGCTGGTGAAAAGCGCCGACATCGTCATAACCGGCTCCACGCCTATCAGGCTGAAGGCGCAGGGTCTCAACTACGCCTCGATTCGAAAAACCAATCCGCATGCGCTGGTGCTGAACATTCCGTCCTTCGGCAGCCGCGGTCCCGAGGCCGAGTTCGATGCGAGCGACACTCTCGTCGCCGCGCGGGCCGGAATCGCGGGCAGCCAATGGGCGCGCAGCGGCAATCCGGTCCCGCTGGTATTCCCTGCTTCGAGTTATTCGGCCGGGGTGATGGGCGCGAGCGCGGCGGTGGCGGGCCTCATCGCGCGCGAGCATACCGGCGAGGGTCAGGAGCTCGAGGTCTCCCTACTCGCAGGCGCGTTATCGCTACAGACGGGCGGCGTGCTGAAGCACGAGAAGATGACGACGCTCTATCATGGGCCGCAGGATCCACTGGGACCGATCCCATGCTATCGGTTGTTCGAGGCTTCCGATCACAAATATTTGTTCGTCGCGTGCGGCAACGCGACATTCTGGGGAAAATTCGTACTCGCGGTAGACCTGCCGGAACTCGTTTCCGATCCGCGCTTCGAAAATGCGCCGTGGGGAATTCCGACTGAGCATTGGCAATCGCTCAAGGACATCCTTGAACCCGTGATCCGCACCAGGCCGCGCGACGAATGGGTCAAGATCCTGCGCGAGGCCGACGTGCCGTGCGCCCCGGTCATGACGCGCCAGGAGTTCATTGCGTATCCGCAGACCGCCGCCATCGGCATGCGCCAACAGGTTCGCGATCCCGTTCTCGGCGGCACTGTGCAGCTCGGCGTCCCGGTGACGCTCAGCGCGACGCCGGGTGAGATCGCGGGACCCGCTCCATCGACACCGCGCGCGCATCATCATGAAACTTTCCATCACGCGCCGCATCCGGTTTCAGCATCGAGCACCAGCCACCTGGCGAAGGGGCCGCTCGATGGCGTCACAGTGCTCGATTTCGCCAGCTACATCGCGGGATCGTACGGTCCGATGATCCTCGCGCAGCTGGGCGCGAACGTGATCAAGATCGAAAATCTCGAGGGCGACGCGTTTCGCAGTTTCGGTTTCGGTTTTCTCGGATGGAACCAGGGCAAGCGCGGCCTCGCGATCGATTTGAACAGCCGCGAGGGCCTCGACATCGTCTATCGCCTCGCCGAAGAGGCCGACGTGCTGGTGGAAAATCTCCGCCCCGGCCGCATGAAGCGCTTCGGGCTCGACTACGACACGCTCGCCAAGGCGAATCCCGGCCTCATCTATATGTCGGTCAACGCGTTCGGCAACAGCGGCCCCGATCACAATCAGCCCGGCTTCGATCCGCTGCTGCAGGCGCGCTCGGGCGTGATGGCGGCGCAGGGCGGACCGCATCATCATCCGGTATATCTCACCTGCGCGATCTGCGATTACGGCGCCGCGATGCTGTCTGCGTTCGGATGCATCCTGGCGTTGCGCGCGCGCCAGAAAACCGGCCTCGGTCAATTCTGCTCGACCACGTTGCTGCAAGCGTCGATGGCGTTTCAGGCCGGCGAGTTCATCTTTTATGATGGCCGTCCGGACATGGAAAATGGCGCGCCCGAGCGCCGCGGCTCGTCGGCATTGTCGCGCGTCTATCAATGTCGCGACGGCGAATGGCTATACCTCGCGCTCGATGCGGCGGATCAATGGCGCTCGCTCGGCGCGATGTTTCCGTCGCTGCCAAAGCTCGAATATCCGGCCGCATCGCAGGAACCGGAGCATGGTCATGGGAGGCTCGCTTCTCTGCTAGCCGAGGAATTCCAGCAGCTCAATCGCGAGGATGCACTCAAGCGCCTCGCCCAAGCCGAGATTCCTGCGACCGCGGTGAATCATTTCCGCGATCTGTTTTCCGATCCACAAATCGCGGCGAATGAGTTGATCGCCGAGCTGGACCATTCGCAATGGGGCAAGGTCCTGCAAACTGGGATGCTGATGAAGTTCTCCGCGACGCCGGGACTTATCGAGCGGGCGGCGCCGCTGCACGGTGAGCATGGCGAGGAGGTGCTGCGCGAGTTCCTCGACTATGACGCCGCCACCGTCGCCTCGCTGCGCTCCCGCGGCATCATCAAGTGAGTTCGATTCCTTATAAAGACGCGTCGCTTCCGATTGATGCGCGCGTCGAGGATCTCATCGCGCGGATGACGATCGACGAGAAACTCGCGCAGCTCGGAGGACTGTGGAGCCGACCGATGCTCGCCGCCGACGGAATCGATCACGCCCGCGCGCGCGAACTCCTCCACCACGGCATCGGGCAGATTTCGCGTCACACCGCATTGATGCCGCCCGCGCAGTCCGCGCGCACCATGAACGCGATCCAGGGGATCCTCATCGAGGAGACGCGCCTCAGCATCCCGGCGATCTTCCACGAGGAAAGCTGCGCCGGTTTCCTCGCGCAGGACGCCTCATGCTTCCCGATGCCGCTCGCGCTCGCCTCGACCTTCGAGCCAGAGCTGGCCGAGAAGATGGGCGCCGTCATTCGCCGCCAGATGCTCGCGGTCGGCGCGCGTCACACGCTCGCGCCGGTGGTTGACGTGGTGCGCGATGCGCGATGGGGCCGCTGCGAGGAGACTTTCAGCGAGGACACTTATCTGGTCGCGCGGATGGGTGTCGCATATGTGAAGGGCGTGCAGAGCGACGACCTCGCGCGAGGGGTGATTTGCACCGGCAAGCATTTCGCGGGTTACAGCTTTTCTGAGGGCGGCCTTAACTGGGCGCCGTCGCACATTCCGCATCGCGAGCTGCTCGACACTTTCATCCCGCCCTACGCCGCGATGATTGCCGAGGCGAACCTGCGTTCCGTCATGAACGCGTACCAGGAAATCGACGGCGTTCCGTGCGGCGCCTCGACCTATCTTCTCGATGACATCCTGCGCGGCGAGCTCGGCTTTACCGGCACCGTGGTGTCGGATTATTTCACGCTGCCGTCGCTGCACAACTATCACAACATTGCGGCCAACCCGCGCGAGGCCGCGCGCCTCGGCCTCACCGCCGGCATCGATGTGGAACTTCCGCAGCTCGACGTCTTCGGCGCGCCGCTGCGCGAGGCGATCGATGCGGGCGAGGTATCGATGGAGCTGGTCGATCGGGCCGTCCGCCGAGTGTTGCGCGCCAAGTTCGAGCTCGGGTTGTTCGAGCATCCGTATGTCGATGCCGGTGCGGCTGCAGCCGTGTTCGATATGCCTGAAGACCGCGCGCTCGCACGCGACATCGCGCGCGCATCGATCGTGATGCTGAAAAATGAGAAGCAGCTTTTGCCGCTGCGCGATGATCTCAAACGCATCGCCGTAGTCGGACCGACTGCGGATTCGAAGCGGCTGTTGCAGGGCGATTATCACTACCCGAGTCATCATGAGCTGCTGTTCGGGCCGATTCCCGAACGACCCGCGCAAAATTCCGATGCTACCGCTCACAAACTCGAAGGCAGCGCTGCGCCCGTGATGGAAGCCGGCGCGAGTTCCGGAGATCTCGGCGATTCAATCAGGGCGCGACGGCGCGAGCTCGATCTAAGCGATCTATTTCCGAAGATGGTGACGCCGCTCGACGGACTTCGCGCGCAGCTCGAAGCACGCGCGGAGATCCGAAGCGCATACGGATGCAATGCTTTCGACGACGATCGCGCGGGCTTCGACGATGCGATCGCGACCGCGCGATGGGCCGAGGTTGTCGTGCTTTGCGTCGGCGGTAAGTCGGGACTCGTCAAAGGATGCTCGAGTGGCGAGGCCAGCGATCGCGCCACGCTGCAACTCCCGGGAGTCCAGGAAGAACTCGTCGCGGCGGTGGCGGCGGTTGGGAAACCGATCGTGCTGGTCATCCTCGATGGACGTCCACTTGCGCTCACCAACGCGATCGCCAAGGCCGACGCTGCGATCCTCGCCTTCCCACCGGGCGAGGAAGGCGGCACCGCGATCGCCGAAGTGCTTACCGGGCGCGTCAATCCTGCCGGGCGGCTGCCGGTATCGATGCCGCGCGACCAAGGTCAGATGCCGCTTTACTACGCGCATAAGCCGTCGGGCCAGCGCAGCCAATTCTGGGGTGACTATGCCGACCTGAGTTGCAAGCCGCTGTTTCCATTCGGCTTTGGGCTGAGCTACTCGACCTTCACCTATTCCGAAGGTCAGATTCACGCTCGCGAGATCGCGGCGGACGGCCAGCTTCGGATTTCGATCAGCATTACCAACGACGGTCCGCACGACGGCAAGGAGGTCGTGCAGCTTTATCTGCGAGACAAGGCGGGAAGCGTGACGAGGCAGGTCAAGGAGTTGAAGGGCTTCGCGCGGGTGGCATTGCGCGCGACCGAAACGCGCCGAGTGACATTCACCCTCGACATGAGTCAGGCGGCGTTCCATGGAAGCGATTTGAAGTTCGCCGTCGAACCGGGCGAGATGGAAGTTATGATCGGCGCGTCATCGGAGGACATCCGCTATCGAATCGATTTCCGCATCATCGGAGCGCGCCGCCATTTGCGCATGCTCGAGGTGAAACCCACGGCGGTCGAGATCTCCGTGGGAGCGGTCAGCGAGGATCGCTAGAACTTTGCTGCGACCTGATCGAGCGGAATCTTCACTCCCTCGGTCATGGTGTGAAAGACGGAGGTTATCGAAGGAAGTGCTACGTTGAGCCCGAAACATGGCCCGAGCACATTGATGCCATGGTTGTAATATTTCGGTTCTGACAAATACATATTCGACACGTGCATGTAATTAATGCCGACCGACACGCTGTAGGTAGGGTTGAAGTTGTACCTGACCCCGGCACCCATCATGAAATTGAAGGTGAAATCCTGGCCTTGGCCAATTGCTGGTTGATGTTCCGCAACTTCGTCCGGCTGTTGGGCGTTGGTAAACCCCATCCCGCCGCGTAGCTCGAGGTACGGTATTAATCTCCAGTTGGGTTGGATGAAGTTGTAGCGCAAGCCGGCCACAACCGCGATATAGCGGGATTCCGGTCCTTTTTCGACCACCGTATAAGACCCCGCGAAGCTAAAATCGGTGTTTCCCCTTAGAATCGACGGCCCGCATATGTCATAGAGGTGCCATCGTATGGAAAAGTCGAGCGGCACCAGGGTGTAATTCGGCAGCCCCGGCTCACGCTTGAACTTATCGCCGATAATCGGATCGAGAATGAGCGGGGTGTTGTACCATAGCCAGCCGGTGTCGAAGGATAGTTCGAGCTTGTTTTTATAATAGATTTGCCGGTTGAAGTCGGGTTTATCGAAGGCCGAGATGCTTTGGTCGGAAGCCTCGCCATCCTGATTCTGCGCGCAACAAGGCCCCGCATGAATGAGAAGTATCCCCACGAATAAAAGTGAAAACGTGGTAAACCTTGCCACCGCACCTAACCGTTTCATTATGCTAAAACTGGGAATCGTCGAGATACGAAAGGTTCAAGAAGTGAAGATGTAGCCGTTTAGGTATCATAGGGCAAGCAATTGTTGCAATAACGCGCGCTTAAAGACGTTTATTATATCCTGAAGTGACTAAGATTGGCTTAGTCGAGACCAAGCAGTGCGAGTGAGCGGACGCTTCACGTCCCTCCACCACCGGAGATCCAAAACACTGACGATGATTTTCTAACTCGGACTTGGCGTCGCACTCGCCGCCGATCATGTTGATCATCCCGATGTCGTGATGATGTCCGGGATCATGGGCCGATCAGCATCTTGTTGAGCGCACTGATCGCGAGGAAACATGGCGACCGCACCCGCACCCGATACGGCCCGCCGCTGCCGTCGCACCACATAGAAACCGAGCTCGCCGTTGGCGCCCTCGACCGCGCTATAGGTCTCGCCGGCGGGAACCTTGATCCCCTCCATGATGAGCTTGAAGGGGTTCATCAGCCTCTCGATGAAGTCTCCCTGGGCGGCAGTTCCACGGAAGCGACCTGAAGTTCGCGGTCGAGCCGGGCGAGATGGAAGTTATGATTGGCGCGTCATCGGAGGACATCCGCTATCGCGCGGATTTCCGCATCATCGGAGCGCGCCACCATGTGCGCATGCTCGACGTGAAACCCACCACGTTCAAAGTTGAGTGAGGCGAAGCTGAGGCGTAAGGTTAACCATCTGGTCGAAATGTGCTATCCTTTAGTGGCGGCGTCCTTTTCGGACGCCGCCGTCGTTTGGAAGTGCGGCGGCATATGCGAAATTACATAAACGAACCCACCGAATGCTTGAAAACAAAGGACTTTCTGGTTGGCTTCGGCAACAAAGCCACCGCGAGCAGAGGTCGTTAGTATGATCTCGAATCAAGTAGATTCGAGCGGCGAAAGTGCAAAAACAAACCCACTATTGTTCCGCCGGGAAGCGGTGTGTTTTCACCAAACGAAGGGGATTAGTAGACAGTTGACACCGAGACGATCAACGACGCGCGGGGATTATGCGCCGGACGTGTCATGAGCACGGTCCGGCGCTATGCCGTTCGGCGTCCTCGCACAGTCAGCCCAATGAGTGTATATTAGAAATTTATAATAGTATGGTCACCAAATATCGTTGCGTTATTATAATTTTCTGATAGACTAATGATTTGGACCTTTGACGATCTTCTAGATGCTTCTGGCGAAAGCGTCATCGAGCAATGGTTCGGACGCATAGGGGTCGAGGCCGAAGCGTTTATTGAGCGTCGTTTGAAGGATATGGGAGCGCAATTGCGATGGTCGGAAAAGTGGGCCTCGAAGTACCAGAATACCGACCTAATTGAATTACGAATCACCTTTAGAAAGGTCCAATATCGGCCTCTTGGCTGCTATGCCCCGCGTTACCACTTTTGGTTGTTGGCTGGAGCAATTGAGAAGGGTGCAATTCCTCGGTCGGACATCGAAACCGCATCGCGACGAAGACGGATGGTTTTGGATGGCAGGGCGAAGGTGAAGCCGCATGAGTTTTAACAATCTTCGGAAGTTCTTCCGAAAGCGATACCGCGACGTATTCGGTACATCGATAACGGGAACTACTGCTGCTCAAATTCGCGCCATGCGCGAGAGTAGAAACTGGAGTCAAGAAGAACTCGCACGCAGAGCAGAAATGGGGCAGGCTCGGATTTCCATTCTTGAAAACCCTAATTACGAGAATCTCAGCCTCAATACCTTGAAACGAATCGCCAACGTTTTTGATGTTGCTCTGATGGTGCGCTTTGTTCCCTTTAGTAAGCTGCTTATTACAATCGACAATGAGACTTCCGAGACGTTGACTGTTCCAAGTTTCGCGCAGGAATTCGGCACGGAGAACGAACCAATCACTACGCCGAACGACAAAGTCGTCGAAATGTATGATTTCTTGAAGAAGCGTACTGGACAGTCGCCACTACGTGATATCCCTGCGCCACCTCTTCAGGGTCAGCCGGCGAGAGACGGACGAAATCCTCTATCGAAGGTGCGATGAAATTAATTCAGGTAATTTTAGCCCAAAGCATAGCCGCCGTTACGCCAAACCACGGTTTCGGCTATTTGCCCGACGCATTAAGTGCAGTTCTGGGGCGTTACAAATTTGTTGACTTCCCAAGTCAACCGCACCAATTCTTTCCCGCTGATTCGAATGACCCAATAAATTTCCGGCACGGCAAAATAGAGATTGGCGGTAAGACGATTGTCATAGCATGGTTGCAAATCTTTCAGAGTGGCGTTGCGATCAGCACTGACTCGGATACGAAAGATTCAGACCTCGTCTTGGACGACGTGCTAGACTGGGCCGCATCTCGTTTTAATCTTGAGTTTAAGATTGTGCGGCCGGGGTTTGGGCATCTTAGCCAAATAGTCGTTCAGTTGGAGCGCAACTTATCCGACTACTTCCCTGCCTTGAAGCCCGTACTGGCGGATGTTCAATCGAAATTGGATGATTTCTACACGGCCAAGCCCGCTTACGAATTGACTTCCTTGCTATTCCACTTCGATCAGTCGATCCACCCAAGTCTTGCGCCTAATGGAATAAGACTAGAGCCTCGCGCGGGCGTTCCCTTCGACCAAAGACTGTATTATTCGGAAGCTCCGTTGAGTACCGAGAATCACCTAGAATTAATCCAGCGTATTGAAGCAGCGCTCAGCCGTTAAAATTAAATGCCCTCGGCGTGTCACGTCTCGGTCAGGATGCCGCCCCCAATGGCTAATGTCAGCATCCTACTAATTCCCCGAACGAAGCCAAATAATCGAGGAAATCGCTGCGCTTTCAAAAAAGCGACCTCAGCATTTAGCGCGGTAACCCAATTACCGACTTTGAGTCGATAACGCTTCCGATTGCGCAGCGCTTGGTTATCGCAGAACTTGAAGTAACGCCTGAAGATCGAGTATCTAGCGGTCGCACTCGCCGCCGATCATGTTGATCATCCCAAACGTAGTGATGATGTCCGGGATCATGTGGCCGATGAGCATCTTGTTGAGCGCGCTCATCGCGAGGAAACATGGCGGCCGCACCCGCACTCGATATGGCCTGCCGCTGCCGTCGCTCACCACGTAAAAGCCGAGCTCGCCGTTGGCGCCCTCGACCGCGGTGTAGGTCTCTCCGGCGGGTACCTTGATCCCCTCCATGATGAGCTTGAAGTGATTCATCAGCCCCTCGATGGAATTGTAGACGCGCTCCTTGGGCGGCAGCGCAATCTTCGGATCGCCGATCATGACCGGCCCCGCGGGCAGCTCGCCCATTGCCTGCACGATGATCTTCTGCGATTCGGGGATCTCGCGGAAGCGCTGGTTGAAACGATCGTAGTTGTCGCCGCGCTCGCCGGTCGGGATGTCGAAAGTGAAACGATCGTAGACCAGGTACGGGTTGGCCTTGCGGACATCATAGGCGACTCCGCTCGCGCGCAGCAGCGGACCCGTCAATCCGTAGGAGATTGCGTCTTTCTGAGGAAGGATGCCGACGCCCGACATCCGATCGATGAAAACGCGATTGCGTGAAAGCAGCTTGTCGCAGTCGGAGAGAAGGCCGTCGATATGGCGCATCGCAATCGCGATACGCTCCTTGAAATCATCGGGCAGGTCGTGCGCGACGCCCCCGACGCGGCACCACGTCACGGTGAGGCGCGCGCCCGTGACTGCCTCGACCAGATCGTAAAGCATCTCGCGCCCTTCGATCATGAGGAAGGCGACCGTGACCGCGCCAAGCTCGCTGGCCGCCATCCCCATACAAGTGAGGTGGTCGGTGATGCGCGAGACTTCGCTCATGATTACGCGCAGATATTGCGCGCGCTCCGGCGCCTCGATGCCGAGCAGCTTCTCGACCGCGAGCGCGAAGCCGACATTGTTGATGCATGGCGAGGCATAGTTGAGCCGGTCGGTATAGGGGAAGCATTGGGTCCAAGTGCCCTGCTCGCACATCTTTTCGAACGCGCGATGCAGATAGCCGACCTCGACATCGCAATCAGCCACCCGCTCGCCGTCGAGCTTGAGGTTGAACTTGATGGTGCCGTGCGCGGCGGGATGCGAGGGCCCCATCTGGAGCTCCATGATCTCGTCGGCGGGATCGGCAGCCTCGATCTTTTGTGACCAGCGTGCGGGCAATGACATGATGATTCTCTACTTGGTGGGCCGCAGCGGCTTGGTGATCGGATCGATCTCGGGCACGATCGGTTGCCGCTTCTGAAATGGATAATCCTTGCGCAGCGGATGGCCGACGAAGGTGTCATAGAGAAGGATGCGGCGCAGGTCGGGATGTCCGCGGAACGTGATGCCGAACATGTCGAAGCATTCGCGCTCGAGCCAGTCCGCCGACTTCCAGACTGGATGCGCACTCGGCACCCATGCGTCATCGCCGGCGCCAACCCGGATTTTTACCCGGAGACGGGTACTGCGGCTCATCGATTTCAGTTGGTAGACGACATCGAAACGCGGACGGCGCTCCAGCCAGTCGACCGCGGTCACATCGATCAGAAACTCGAAGGCGAAATCGGCGTCATCGTGTAGGGTACGGAAAATCTCCGGCGCCTTTTCGCGATCAATGACGATGCTGTCCTCGCCGAGCGCGTTGCCGCTCTCGAGGATATCGGCGCCGAATTTTTCCTTGAGCTTGTCAGTCAGCATTTTTGCGGCATTGTGGGGGCATTTCGAAGTTCCCGGCCTAGTCCCAATCGAGCGCGCCGCGCTCCCATGCGTAAATCAATCCGACAAACAGAATCGCGATGAAGATGAAGGCCTCGATGAAGCCGAACATCCCAAGCTTGCGCAGCTCGACCGCCCACGGGTAGAGGAAAATTACCTCGACATCGAAAACCAGAAACAGCAGCGCGGTCAGATAAAACCGCACCGAGAAGCGGCCCCATGCGCTCCCGCTGGGAGGATTGCCGCATTCGAACGATTCCATCTTGACCTGCGACGTCCGCGCCGGCCCGATCAGCGAATTGATCGACACCATCACGCCGACCACGATGCCGGCTACTACCAGCGTCACCAGGATTGGAAACCAGGTCACCATAATCCTCACCCGCAAGCGCAAGCGAACAGAATATCCTTACCCGATGAGGCTGGCTTTTCCAACGGACCAGCCGCTCGCGCCAAAACGAAAATGACTTTTTGAAGGCTTCCTGAACATTCGTTCGGTTTTGCAAATGTGACGAGCCATGGCGCGTATAACCGCATTACATAATTTCTATTGACAGTTTCGATCTGCACAGCTAATCACCCATATTAGGGGAGCTATCAATAGTTTAACGCTACGGTAATGCTGCACAGCAAGTCGTTTAATGGGAGGCTAGGGTTTATGCGGAGTCTTGGTAGATTTTGGCTGGTCGCCGCCTCAACTGCGATTGTCACTGCGGTCCTGGCGACGGCCTCGTCCTCGCTCGCGCAAGTCAAGCCGGGCGATTTCATCACGGACGAGAATGCGGCGAAGGTGAGGGACTTGGTGACGCCTGGCCAGTACCTTCGCATCATGCATGGTATGAGTTTGAAGGTCATACCCACCGAGCGTATCGATTGGCCACCGCCTTATAAGGAGGCGACCGAAAAGTATTCAGCCCAGGTCCGGCTCACCCCTGATGGCCGCAGCTTGATTGGGTATGTAGCGGGCGAGCCGTTCCCGATCATCGATGACAACGATCCTCGCGCCGGCGACAAGGTGATGTGGAACCAGGCGTTTCGTCCGATCTCCAGCGACGATTACGATCTGCGCTGGTTCGACTGCGACAGCGAGTACTGGGGCAAGAACGCGACCTTCCGCCAAATCGTCGATTACGAAGTGGGCCACTATGCGGGATACAACGAGGTCGGTCGCACGGAAGTGGATCCGATTCCAATCGATCCCGATTTCAAGAAGACCGGCCGCTACTATCTGAATCTGCTTTACCCGGTCCTGCAGCCGCAGGATGCGCGCGGCACCGGACTCATAAAGTTCCGATACGCCGATCCGACCCGCGACGACGACGCCTGGACCTGGACTCCCGGCGCGCGGCGTGTGCGACGGCTCAGTTACTCGATTCTGGATACCGCCGCCGGACCGCAGGCCTATGACCCCAATCACTATGAAGGCTTCAGCGGGAAGAACGAGAACTATGATTTCAAGCTGCTGGGCGAGAAGAACATGCTCGCAGCGATCAACGTCGGACATTCGCCCGACGTGCGATGCCCCACCGACGGCGGCGCCAGCCATTGCCCCGACCCGTGGGAAATCCGCCATATGTTCGTGATTGAAGCGAAGCCGCGCCCGGGTCATTTCACCTCGCTGTACCAGCGCGAAGTTCTATATCTCGACAGCGAAGCTGTGTTCGTCATGGCCAACGACATATATGACCGTTCCGGACAGCTCTTCATCAACTATACCTCGTGGATGTATTACGCTGACCGGTCCGAGCCCGATGCCCGTATCGCGATTTATCCGTTCAAGCGCGAATTCCAGGTTGGATCATCGAGCATCAACATACAGAGCGGTTTCTCGACCGTCTGCTACCATCCGTCGATGCATGCTCCTTCGCGCGATTCATGGTTCATCAACATGGGAGCCATCGATCGCGACTGGTTCACCCCTGAGCAGATGGCGCGCGCGGCCGAGGGTGGTCACGCGGTATCGGGCGACTGACGCTTAGGTTCAACGAATGCGACCAGCCGGCCTGCCCCGTCGTGGGGTGGGCCGGTTGCTTTTTGGAGATGCCTCGGTGCCGTACAATTCGAGGCGGATGGAAGCCGACGATCGACGCATCGCAAACTGGGCGCGCATCACTATCGAAGAGAAGTGGCGCGGCACCCGCGCGAGTGCGTTGGTCGCGCTCAAAGGCGACGTCTCGACGCGGCGCTTCTGGCGCATCGCGATCGCCGATTCTTCCGCCGCTCCCGCGAGCGCGATCGTCATCGACCTCGGCCCCGAGGACCTCCCACTCTACGCGCGCTCGCTCCAGATGTATCCACAGCCGCTCCCGGAGCCACCGTGGATCAATCTCCATCGATTTCTCACCGCGCTCGGCGCGCCGGTTCCCGCTCTCTACGTGTGGTCCGCAAGCGATCGCATTCTTATGGTCGAGGACGTCGGCTCGCTGTCGCTGTTCGAGGCCGCACGCGCCAATCGCGCAAAAGCTGCCGATCTCTACCGCGACGCGATTGGGGAGCTGATGCGATTTCACATCGACGGCACCGCGAGCATCAATCGCGAGTGCCTCGCATCTCAGGTCGCGTACGACGAGCGGCTGTTCGCATGGGAGATGCGCCGCTTCGTCGAGTTCGGCCTCGCGGCCGTGGCTCCGGGCGCCGACGCGCGCTCGCTCGAAGCCGACCTCGCCAGCCTCGCGCGCGACCTCGGCGCACTGCCGCGTGTCTTTTCGCATCGCGATTTCCATGGCAACAATCTTTTTTTGCAAGGCGCGATCGCATCGCCCGCCATCCGCATCATTGATTTTCAGGATGCGCTGATGGCGCCCGCGGCCCAGGACCTCGCGGTGCTGCTGACGACGCGCGACACGGATGAGCTAATCTCGCCGGCGATGGAAGAGCGCCTCCTCGATTTCTACTTCGCAGGACTGATTCGGCGCGGCATCGCGACGATGACCCGCGACGATTTTCTGAAAAGCTACGCGATGTGCGTCCTGCAGCATGCGCTCAAATGCATCGGGCTGTTCGTGTTCCTCGAACGCGAGGGAAAAAGCGGATACGCCGCCTACACTCCGCATGCGATTTCGCGGGCGCGCCGGATGCTGTCGCGCCTCGCGCCTGACTTTCCGAATCTGCGGCGGGCTATAGAAGTATGAGGATTCATCGATGAAAGCGATTGTGCTGGCGGCGGGTTTGGGAGAGCGCGTCCGTCCGCTCACCGAGAAAATTCCCAAGCCGATGCTCGAGGTCGCTGGCCGTCCGCTGATTCATTATCCGCTCGCGATGCTGAAGCGCGCCGGCATTACGCAGGTCGCGATCAACGTGCATCATCTGGCGGGCGAAATTCAGCGCGGCCTGCGCGACGGCAAACCGCTCGGAATCGAAATCACCTACTCTCCCGAGCCGACGCTGACCGGTACCGGCGGCCCGCTCAACGCGCTGCGCGGATATTTCGGCGACGAAACTTTCGTGCTCGCCAACAGCGACAGCATCCTCGATCTGGATCTCTCCGCGATGATCGCGTTTCACCGCGATCGCGGCGCGATGGCGACCATCGGGCTTTACAAACCGACCGACGCGCGCGAGTACGAGCATATCGAGATCGACTGCGATGCGCGGATTCGCCGAATGCGCCTGATCAAGTCGCGCAATCCCCTCTCCTACAACGATTATCCAGCGGAGCCTGGCGACATCGATGAGTCCTCACTCAGTTGGTACATGTATCCTGGCGTGATCGTTCTCGAGCCGGCGATTTTCGAACTGATACCGAAGTTGCCGCCGTGGGCGCTGTTCACCGGGCTATTCGGTCCGATGGTGGCGAATCGGCTACCGGTGTTCGGATATGTGCACGCCGGATTTTTTCGCACCGTGGATGATTTGAAGGCCTACGAGATGCTGCGCCGCGAGTTCGAAACTTCGCCGCCTCATTTCGAGCATCTGGTCCTTCCGCCGCCCGGCTGAGTAAGCGGACGCGCGCATCCCCGTCTCACTGAACACTCCAAATCCGCCGCCTCGATCCTTTCGGCAAGAACATCAGAAGAATTATTCCGCCCGCAGCCATTAGCCCGAGGTATTCTCGCGACCAAAGAAAAACGCACAACGATACCATCGCGGCAAGAAAACTGGCGAGTCGAAATGTCCTTGAACTCACATTCGTATCGATCGGCGAAACAACTATCACGAGAAGCGAAATGAAAAGCGCCGAGGGCACGAACGAAATGTTACGGGATGTTACTACGATATAAATCGAAGCAATCACCATGACGGCCAGGATAACCGAAAAGAGCCACCACACTGCGTCAAACGTCAACTCGACGCCTTCCATCGATTCGTCTCGACAAAACTTTCTGACTAACCGCGACGCCACGTACCCCGAGAGGAGCATGACGCCGAAGAAGGCGGCGCGCACGGCGATGCCCCTCGGGGAATTCCGGGAAGTATTTAGAAAAGGATCGCCGAAAGTTGCGCGAAAGGCCTCAAATCCCACTACAACTCCGGCTACCCCGACCAGAGCCTCTAACTTCTTTCGCGAATTGGGATAAGAGTCGGTGCGCATAGGTCCTCCGACATATTCTTCTCACAGCGATCTTACATTTTGCGAACTAATCTGAATAGTTTGAAAGGGAGTTTTCCTTCGTCGCTCCGAAGGAACTTGTCGAGGCCGACTCTTCAGCGGGAATACGCGCCATGGATCACAGAATGCCGCGCTCAATTGGAGCGGGTGAGCGGTGCGGCTGCCGAAAGAATGGTTTCAATCGACGGCATCTCGCGATAGTAGGGCGAGGTGAAAATCCATCGCACTACGCCGTCGCGATCGAGCAGGAAGAACGCCGGTATCGCATTGTCGGGTTCGCCATTCTTATGATGCTGGATTAACCCGAGCGGCCCGAGCAGCGTTTCCTTCTCATCGCCAAGCAGCGGGATATCGGTGCGCAGGAACGCCGAGAGCATCTTCGATCTATCGATAGGATCGGCGCTGATCGCGACCGTCTGCAATCCATCGATGAGCAGATCCGCTTGATGCGCGTTTAGTTCGGAAAGTTCGTAGCGCGCGAATGGATCGAAATCGCCGCGATAGACGACCACCAGCGTGCCATTCGAGGTGGGATCGGGTCCCTGATGAATGGTGCCCGCCTGATCGGGCAGCGCATAGCTCGGAAACCGATCGCCGACCTTGAGCCTCAGCGTGAACGGTGGATTGCGCGTACCGCGCATCGTGTAGCTGACGAAGCGGCCGCCTCCGATGCCGACCGCGGCGCATGCGAAAAATGCCAGCAGTCCGAGCGCGAGCTTCGCGTGCGGCGACCACACGCCGAGCGCGAGGCGCACGCCGATGAGGCATAGCAGCATCGCGGCCGCCATCCCGAAGTACGCGGGATAGGGGATACGATCGTGGATGCCCATCGAAGATGACGACCAGAACGAGAGCAGCACGTATTCGTACAAGGCGAAGCCGCCGGCGATGAAAACCAGCGCGAGGACGGCGCGAATCGGCTGGAACGGCAGCGCGGACCACGTTTCTTCGAGTTCATCGGCGAGGTGGGCCTCCGCTGCGGCGACCTCGGGCGGCACGCCGGTAAGTTTTTCAATTTCTTCAGCCGAAATTTTCGGAAGTTCTGCCAAGACCTAAAATGAAGCGGCTATCAGAGATCAGCCGGGTCCATTTGTATCACACGATCGCGATGTAAGTGATCCGAACTTCGAGCGGATTCCTGCTCGGAGAATATCAGACGTCGAAAACGATGCGCGCTTTCCAGCCGTCCTCGGCTCCCTCGACGTTGAGCTGATGATAGGTCACCGCCTTGAGCTCGGTCAGCATTACGTGGCGGCGAGGATCGAATTCCTCGCCGACGAGATTCAGCACGATCGTATCCGGCCGTTCTTCAACCGTTGCATCGCGCCAGATGAACCCGTCGTCGAGGTACAGATTAAGCGCATCAGACAGCGCCTCGTGCATGAGGTCTTCGTCACAATCGCCGAACACCGTGATGGTATGGGTCTCGCGCGGCACGATGCCGTCGGGCGCGACCATGATGCGCGCGACACCGATCGCGGCGCAGGCAAACAGATCGGCGCGCGAGGGGGCCTCGACCTCGATGCCCGCATCGCCGGTGTGTTCAAAATCGCGAATGAATTCTTCAGTGGTCACCAATCTACCCTAATATCGCTTACGCTCCGGCTTAATATCACTTACGTATCCGGCGTGGCTTCGGTTTCGAGGAGGCGTGCGCGGACTCAGTTAATTGTATGGGTAGGCGCAAAATGTCGAAAGACGTTTTCTTGGAAACGCGACGAAAATTAAAAAATGTTTCGCTTTTGCTGCGTATTAGACGCAGCGTCGGCCAAAAAAACGACAGTGTGGAACCTCAGAAAACGCTGACATCGTGTCGAACTCAGAAATGTTCGGGCTCGCGATGGCGCCGGCTGTCGCGCTCCAGTTGCACCGTCATATGACGAATCTTGAATTTCACCTCGAGCATCTGATGCATATCGGACAGCACGCGATCCTGGTCCGCATCGGGCGCGACCACCGCATGCGCGGCGAGCGCAAACTCACGCGAGGTCAGGCACCATACGTGGAGATCATGGACCTCGGAGGTTCCCTCGACGGCGAGTAGATCCTCGCGCAATTGATCGAGATCGATATCCGAGGGGACGGACTCCATCAGAATGTCGATGCCTTCCTTGATCAATCCCCATGACCCGTAGAGCACCAGTGCGCCGATGACGAAGCTGACGATGGAATCCGCCGCCGACCATCCAGTGAAATAAATCAGCGCGCCGGAAATGAAAACGCCCCCGACTCCAATCAGGTCGGAAATCGCGTGGATGAAGACCGCGCGGACGGCCATTCCGGCGCGGCCGCCCTCGCCGCCCGCGTCAAAGGTCATCAAGGCGGAGAAGATATTTACCCCGAGACCGATCGCGGCAATTCCCATCACCGGCAGAGCCGAGACGGTTTCCGGCTTGCGCAGGCGGTGTGCGGCTTCGATCCAGATGAACGCGACCAACAACCAGAGAAAAATTCCGTTGAAGAATGCGCCGAGGATTTCCGCGCGCAAATAGCCGAAGGTTTTGCCACCGGTCGCAGGCCGCGTCGAGATCCACAGCGTCAGCAGCCCGAGGCTGAGCGCCGCGATGTCGGTCAGCATGTGGACCGCGTCGGTCATCAGCGCCAGGCTGTTGGTGAAATAGCCGCCGATAAATTCCGCGGCGCAGTACAAGGCCACCGCCATCAGCACAATCTTGAGGCGCCGCTTGTCGGCATCGACCATCTCGCGACGATGGCTGTGGCTGTGATGGTCAGGACTCACGATTGAATCGCCGGAAAGCGGTATTGTCGCATACGCAGGCGCTTAAGCCCGTGCAACATTATCAATCATATTGAATGAGCGAAGCGACAGGGACCGGCGCGAGGCGCTCGCGGCCCTTGAGGAATTTTAGTTCGACCACGAAGCCGCATCCGATAACCTCGCCGCCGATCTTGCGGACCAGGCGCACCGCGGCATGCGCAGTGCCACCGGTGGCGAGGAGATCGTCGACGATCAGGACACGCGCATCGCGCACCACGCCGTCCTCATGCATCTGCAACTCGGCATGGCCATACTCCAGTTCGTAGGATTCCTCGACGAAGGTGTAGGGAAGCTTGCCGGGTTTGCGCGCGATCGCGAGTCCGACGCCCAGTCGGTAGGCGACTGGGGCACCGAAGATGAAGCCTCGCGACTCAATGCCAAGTACTGCATCAACCTTGCCGAGGTAAGCCTCCGCCATTTGATCGACGATCGCGGCGAGCCCGCGCGCGTTGCCGATCAGCGGCGTGATATCGCGGAACAGGATTCCCGGTTTGGGGAAATCCGGAATATCGCGGATCAATTTCTTGAGCTCGTCAGCATTCATCGATGGCGACTCCATGGCTGCGATGTGAAATCGGGAGTGAAAAAGATACTAGCCGCCGGTGTTTCGAGCAAAGGAGATCCCGGCGGTCTCGTCAGGGCGCGGCAGATAGGCCAGCGGATTGCGCGCGGTGTTGTCGCGTCGCACCTCGAAATGGAGATTCGCGCCGGTGGTGCGGCCGCTGTCGCCGATAGTCCCGATCACTTGCCCGCGCGCCACCGAATCGCCTTCGCGCACGAGGTTGGCCGAGTTGTGGCCATAGACGGTGACGTAATGATCGTCGTGCCGCACGATGATCACGTTGCCGTAGCCGCGCAAACGTCCCGCGTAGATCACGCTTCCGCTTTCGGCAGCGTGCACCGGAGTGCCAATCGGAGCCGCGATATCGACACCGTCGTGCATGGTGCCGTTGCGAATTCCGAATCCCGAGGAAATCTCACCATGATAGACCGGCCACGCGAAGATGCGGCTGGGACGCTCTGAGGAATAATCGGCGCCGTAGTTATCGATCGCGCCATACGAAGTGTATCCCGGAATCGTCAGCAGTTGGCCGACCTCGAGAGCGCGCGGATCGCTGATGCCGTTAGCGCTCATCAAGCTGCTGACGCTGACGCCGTATCGTTGTGCAATGTGATGGAGGGTGTCGCCGCGCCGCACGGTGTAGGTTCCCTGGGTGCGGCCGGTGTAAGTGGTCGTCGTCTTCGAAGTCGAGCATCCGGCGACAATAAGCATCCCTCCGAGCACGAGGCCCAGAACCGCCACCACCCCTGCACGCCCGATCTTCTTGTCCGCCAACCGTCCACCCGCCGCCGGGAATCGCGGGTCGTTCGTGAAAATCTCCCGAGCGGCGCTACTTACAAACAACCTTCAATCGGGGAAGCCGTGTTTCCCGGTCATCTTCACATAGCGGCATTCGCCGAAATATTCTTCCTGCCAATGGCCATTGATGCGCGCGATGCGCACCAGCGTCTGAAGCTCTTCCTCGCCGATGGGCGCGACCAGCCTGCCATCGGGTTTGAGCTGCGTCAGCAATGTGGTGGGAACACCCGGCATCGCCGCGCTCACAACAATTACGTCGAAGGGCGCTTCCTCGATACATCCGAAGGAGCCATCGCCGAGCCTGACCGCGACATTGCTCGCGCCGACGCTCTGCAGAATGATGCGCGCGCGATCATATAGATGCGGAATACTCTCGATGGTGATGACTTGCGCGGCAAGCCTCGACAACACCGCGGCCTCGTAACCGCTGCCGGTGCCGATTTCGAGCACGCGCTCGATGCCGCTGAGCTGGGCGACTTCGCAAGTGAGCGCGACCATATACGGTTGCGAGATGGTCTGGTCGGCGCCGATCGGAAGCGGGCCGTCGTCGTAGGCATGGTCGCGTAATTCGGCGGGAATGAAGCGATCGCGCGGCACCGTGCGCATTGCATCGAGGACACGGGCATCGGTGATGCCGCGGGCCTCGAGCTGTTCGGCCACCATTTTCTCGCGCGCTTGCGTCGAATCCGCCGCCATAAGTTGGATAGATTATATGTTAAGGCACGCGCTGCGGACTAGGCGGTACTACATAGTTGTGTCCGGCGTCGTTAATCGCCATGTTTCCTCGTAGGGGCGGTTCGCGAACCGCCCGCAGCGATGTTGGGTTGGCGGAAATGTTCGCGGTTGCGCCGTCGTTGCGGGTCGTTCGCGAATGACCCCTACGAGGAACGGCCGCGCACGGTCGGTCGCGAGACGCGGAGGCGGATCGAGGAATCAAATGCAACATGAAACGCAGGTTCGCCTGATTCGCGAGGCGCTCGAATCCATCGATCGCGGCGCACCGCCGATGACCGAGGCTTTCACGCGCAATGATCCCACCGCCTACACTTCGCAGGAACGTGCGCGGCGCGAGCGCGAGATTCTGTTCCGCGAGTATCCTCTCGTCGTAGGCTTCAGTTGCCGGGTGAAGAAACCGGGTGACTATTTCACCGATAGCCTCGGGCCGACGCCGATCCTGGTGACGCGGAACAATGATGGCCAGCTTCGCGCATTCGCGAACATCTGTCGGCATCGCGGATCGCGCCTTGTCGAAGGATGCGGTACCGGCGCGGTTCGTTTCAGTTGCCCTTATCATGCGTGGAGCTATGACACCGACGGCAAGCTACGCGCGATTCCCGATGAAGCCGGCTTCGCGACGCTTGATCGCGAGAGTCACGGCCTGGTGAGTTTCCCGGTCGAGGAGAAATTCGGGCTGGTATGGGTGACACCGCGCGAGGGCGGCCATATCAACGTCGAGAAATATCTCGGCGGCCTCGCTGAGGATCTCGCGTCATATGGCATCGATGATTTCGAGCTTGCTGATCAGCGGCTCGTGCGGCGCAATCTGAACTGGAAACTGATGAGCGATACGTTTTGGGAGGCCTACCACATCAAGGTTCTGCACAAGAACAACATCGCGCCGATTTTCGCCAAAAACCTCGCGCTGTATGACGGCTTCAACCTGAGCCATCGGCTGGTGGGAATTCGCACCTCGATCGAGAAGCTGCGCGACCTGCCGGAATCGAAGTGGTCCCTGATTCAGCACGCAACAATTCTGATGAATCTTTTTCCGAATACCATCTGTGTGATGCAGAGCGACCACCTTGAGACCTACCGGGTGTTTCCGGTGGCGGGCAGCGTCAACGATTCGATCGTTGAGATAAGCGTCCTCGCGCCACCCGTGGATGCGGACAATCCAAAGTGGAAAAAAGCGATGGACCTGCTGGTGGGTGTAGTGGAGCAGGATTTTGCGATTGGCGAGCAGATTCAGCGCAACTTCGAGTCCGGCGCGGTGCGCGAGGTGGTGTACGGCCGCTATGAACCCGCGCTGGAACATTTCCATCGGTCTATTCGCAAGGCCCTCGGCGAATAACTCGCCGCGCGCTCGGCAAATGATGACCCGCTTGACCCTCATTGCGGAACACGGCACTTTGAAGTGCCGGGCTCACGAGTCCGTCTTCATCCAGTGAAGTCCTCCCGCCACAAAAACCTCATCCGCAGGATCGCCTCGATCACGGCGATTGTCCTGCTGATTGGGCAGACGATTGCGGCGGCGCACTCTCATCGCATCTCCACGCAGCATGAGTTGTCGTCCAGTGGCGCGGTTGGTATCGCCGACAGCTCATGCGCGATTTGCGCGGCGCATTTCCATTCGCCCGCCGCGTCCACCGTCGTTCCCGTGCTCGACGCACCGACGATTCTGGAAAATCTCATACTTCGCGCGGTCCAAGCCGGACCGCTCTCGACGTTTAGCCTCGATCGCTTCGGCAGAGCACCGCCTGCATCGGTCTAGTCCCTAAGTCCCAAATCCGAATAACGCAGACGCGCCTGATTGTTGAGTGAGCGGCGCGTATCCGGCGCGCATACCTTAAGCGCGCAAGACAGAAGATCGAGCAGGAGAAGTTTGCATGCGAAGCTACTTCGTCCTGGTAGTTGGGCTTGGCGTGATGTTGATGGGCGGAGTTTTTTCGACCGCTCGCGCAGCAGAGACACCGAAACCGGCGACCCGGGACCTGACGGAAGATGTGACGGGAACAGTTAACGATGCGCTCGGCAGGCCGATACCGGCCGCGGCCGTGACGCTTCAAGATGCGCAAGGAAAAACCGAGGGCAAGACCGTTACCGACGACCAAGGCCATTTCATTTTCGCCGGCATAGCGCCCGGGGTTTACGCCGTGGTCGCCGACAAAAAAGATTTCAAACCGGCCACCTCTATCGTCACGGTCACCAAAAGTGGCGCGAAGCCGGTTCAGCTCGCGCTGCAAGCGAAAGAATTGAGCGTCGCCGTCGTCGCGCAGCGTCTCAACCAGTCGCGCAATGCGCTGTCACCGGAAACCGGCGGCAGCGTCTATAGATTCAGCGAGCAGGCCATCCAGGAACTGCCGCAAGGTGAGAATACGCAACTCAACCAGATACTGCTGCAGGCCCCGGGCGTTGCCCAGGACTCTTTCGGACAGATTCACGTGCGCGGCGACCATGCCAACCTTCAGTACCGCGTCAATGGGATCCAGCTTCCCGAAGGGATCAGCGGCTTTGGACAGGTGCTGAGTCCGCGCTTCGCCAACAGCATCAGTCTGCTGACCGGCGCGCTGCCCGCGCAATTCGGGCTGCGGACCGCGGGCGTCGTCGATATCAAGACTAAGGATGGTCAGCTCGATAACCTGGCGAACGTGGAGTTCTATGGAGGTCAGCGAGGCACGGAGCAGCCGAGCTTCGAGTATGGCGGCTCGAAGGGCAACTTCAGCTGGTTCACGACCGGGCAGTATCTGCATACCGATCGCGGCGTCGAGCCGCCGACCCCCGGCCCCACTCCGATCCACGATACTGCCAACGAGGGCAGCGGGTTTGGCTATTTTTCCTACTTTTTGAATCCAACGACGCGGCTGAGCCTGATTTCCGGAGTGGATGTGAATCATTTCGAGATCGGCGCGAATCCCGGTCAGCCCCAGAATTTTACCCTCGAGGGTGTGCCATCGTATCCGTCAGCCGACGTTCACGAGGGCCAGTTTGAGCAGAACTACTTCAACGTCTTCGCGCTGCAAGGCACTGTGGGTGAGGATATCGACTACCAGATCGCACCATTCACCCGCTATTCAACGGTCTCGTTCTATCCCGACTATAGGGGCGATCTGATCTATAACGGCGCTTCGTCGAAAGTGTTCCGCAGCGACTGGGGCAACGGCGCGCAGGTCGACACCGCGTACCATGGTTTCAAGGATCACACGATTCGCCTCGGCGGCTACTTCGATTCCGAGCGGGCCGAGATCGACAATCATGAGGCGACGTTCCCCGCCGCCGGCTCGCCGCCGACACAATCGAGCAGCACGCCGGAGTTCATCGTGGACAACATCGCGCTGCAGACCTGGATCTACAGCGTCTATCTGCAGGACGAATGGAAACCATTCAAGCAGTTGACCATCAACTACGGCGCGCGATTCGATCTCTACGATGGGTTGGTGCGGGCGGATCAGCCGAGCCCACGCGTCGGTCTGGAGTACACTCCAATCAAGGGGACGACGTTCCACGCGGCATATGCGCGTCAGTTCACCCCGCCGCCCACCGAGTTGGTGACAGTTAGCACCATCAAGGACTTCAAGGGTACCACCGGCGCGCCGGCTTCCTTCGGCAATGGAACTCCGGTGCCGGAGCGCGATCACCTATTCGACGTCGGCGTAATCGAGCAGTTGCTCCCTGGCCTCAATTTAGGGATCGACACATACTACAAGAAGGCCGTCGATCTCATCGATGAAGGCCAGTTCGGTCCCGCGCTGATCTTCGAGACGTTCAACTATCACAAGGGGCGGGTGTACGGCACCGAGTTCACCGGTTCATACTCGCGCGACAATCTATACACCTACGCCAACTTCGCGTTCAGCGTCGCGCAGGGCACCCAGGTCGAATCCGGCCAGTTCAACTTCGCTCCCGATGAGCTGAAATATATCGCCAGCCACTACATCTTTCTCGATCACGACCAGACCTTCACCTCTTCGGTCGGCGCGGCTTACAAGTGGAAAGGATACTTGTTCAGCATCGACGGAGTTTACGGCAGCGGTTTGCGCTCCGGTTTCGCTAACACCGGGAACCTTCCCTTCTATATCCAGGTCGATGGCGCAATCGCGAAACGGATCGAGATGGGAGACCGCGGTGTTCTTGAGTTGCGCGCCGTGGCCGTGAACATGGCCGATCACATCTACGAGATTCGCAACGGAACGGGCATCGGCGTGTTCGCGCCGCAGTTCGGGCCGCGACGCTCGTTCTTCGGTGCTATCAAATGGGAACTTCCGTTCTCGAAACCACCAGCCCCGGCGAGTCCATAACACCATGAATCAATGGATCGGACCCATCGTCGAGGACGAGATTTATCGGCCGCAGCGGTGGCAGCGGTTCGCGCTAACCGGACCGCTGTCAGTGGTGACGATAATCGCGATGTTGCTGGGTTCGAGGTTTATCAAACCGACGCTGCCGCACCCGCGCCAGTACAACGCCGTCGAGGCGCAACTCGTCGAGGTGCTGCCGCCGAAACCTGCGGGCCTGCAAGGCGGGCCCGCAGCGGCGCCGATAAAGCCGAAGGTGGTTGAGAAGCCGCACCCGAAAACGGTGGCGACGCATCATCCTAAGGTCGAAGCGCCGCCGGTGATCAGCCCGAGCGAGACCAGCGACGTCGGGACCGGCCCCAGCGTGCCTACCACCTCGGGGCCGCCGTCCGGGAAGGAAGCCGCGGTCGGCATTCCAGGCGGGACCGGCGTCGGCAGTGGCGCGGGTATCGGCAACGATGCCTCGGGAGCGCGCGCCATCTATGCGCCGACGCCGACCATTCCCGACGAGTTGCGAGAGAACGTGTTCCAGGCCGTCGCCATCGCGCACTTCAAGGTCGGGCCAGACGGCACCGTCGAGGTGACGCTCGCGCAGCCGACGCCGAATCCGCGCCTCAATCAGATACTGCTCAATACTTTGAAGGAGTGGAGATTTTTTCCCGCGATGAAGGACGGCATCGCGATCAATTCGGAGTTCGATGTGCGAATTCCGATCACCGTGCAATAGGCCGAGAGGCAGCTTTCGATCCGCTCGCGTCCGTTCTTGCTGACGGCCTCCTGCAACGCTTGCATTCTCTTCGCCGAAAATGGAAGTCATTCGTGAAACGGTAACGAGGCCAAAATGGAAATCTTGGATCACGGTAGATGATGCTTTTCTAATGGCCATTCTGCCCGCACACTATCGCTGGCATGCGGAGGCGTTTGCCGTGCCGGGGTTTTTCTCCGAGCCTGTGATGGTATTTGGTTTTCAGGACTTTGTAATTCCGAAGAAGGAGCTTGCGAACAAGCTCGGTACATTTCTTCGCAGCCGACGCAAAATCGGTCTTATTCGTGACAAGGTAGCCGAAACAATATCGGAGAGACGCGGAAGGCACCTGGACTCGTTTCGAGGAGCGCACACATTTAAAGAGCTGGTCGAAACTTACGGCGTGAAGGACTTGCAGGTGCTGGATCTTTTCGACCCCAGGGCCGATCTGCGTTTCGATATGAATTATCCAATCCCTCTAGAGCAGAGTGAGCGGTACGGGACCGTGATCGATATCGGGAGTCTTGAACACGTGTTCAATAGCGCTCAGTGCCTGGAGAACTGCCTGCGCATGGTTCGTCCTGGCGGTCACTATTTTCTGCACACTCCTGTCAACGGCCATTTCGGGCACGGTTTGCACGTGTTCAACCCGGTAGGTCTTATCGATGCCTGCAAGCTCAATGGGTTCGAAATCGAATACCTTCGTTACAGCACTGAAGCGGGAGCGCCTGTTACAGATCCATCGGTGGACAATGACGTAATCATTTGGCTGGTGGCTAAAAAAAAATACAAACTGGAGCAGTTTGTCTTTCCCCAACAAATGCAATGGAAGGAGGCTTACCCATTAAAGGACGGATTCTATTGGACCGAGTCGTAAGTGGCGGATACAGAGGCTGCCCCTGTGGTCGCCAGTTCCCTTCTTGACCGGAGAAAAGAGTTCTGAAGCCACAAACCCATCGGCCACTCTGCGTCTGCTCATACGAGGACCGCCCCGAGGCCATGACTAGCCTCATCCTGATGGGAGAGTCTCTGTGTCGCTCGGATCCGAGGGTATCGCTGCATCTGACTGTACCGAATGCGCCTGCTTCGGTTCGCGCGTGGGTCGAACGGAGGCCGCAAGTTGCCCTCACCACGACACGACCGGATGGAGTGAGCGGCTGGAACGTCAAGCCCTCGCTACTGCTTCAGGAGTTGAGCGCGGGAAGACACGAGGCCCTGTGGCTCGACACCGATATCATCGTTACGAGACCCGTCTCCTCGTTACTCGATGAGTTTCCGGCTGATGCGCTGATCGTCGCGGATGAGTGGCGCAAGGGACAAAGATCCGTAAGCCGATTTTGGGGGTTGCCTTCCGCGCGCGCGTTACCCGTGTTCAACGATTGCATAGTCCGCGCGACCCAGGCCCACCGGCCGCTATTGGAACGCTGGCTTCAAATGCTCCATGACCCGCGCTACCATGAGGCGCAAGCGCTCCCTTTTGATCAGCGGCAGATTCACCTTAGTCATGACGGATGGCTCCTGATCGCCCTGCTCGAGAGCGAGGAATTCGGACAGTTGCGGTTCGAGTGCATACGCTTGGGCCGCCACATCGCCCAGTGCGCGGGATCTTCGGGCTACCGGCCCCACCATCGTTTACTCGATTTGTTCCGCGGCTTGCCGCCGCTGATCCACGGTCTCGGCCGCAAGCCGTGGGAGACTACGGACGGACGCGGCCGCATGCGCACGTACCTGCTTGACCTTGCGACCGATGTGTCTCCCTACGTGCTGGCCGCGCATAGCGTCGCAAGAGATCTGGAGATGGCTCCGAAATGGCTGGAATCGCGCACTTCCCTGGGTGCTGCGTTCAGATTACTAACTGCGGAGCACCCGGGAATGGCCGGCCTGCCATTGGCGATCTTACACGCATTCCACATGAGGTCGTGGGAGTTCTTGTAACTTTAGCCGAGGTGGCAGATAACCCGCAGCTTCGCGGAAGCGGCGGGATTTCGTGGGGCGTCGCAGCCACATGGCCGCGACGCGCCCTTACTTTTTCATCCTCGCGCGAGGTAGTGGGTCAGTTTGAATTTGGCGGGCCGTCCGCCCATAACCTTAGTTGCGGTCATTTCGCTGAGTCTGGCGGGAATGCTGGGCGTGCGTGACCTAGTTGCACTTTTCCAAAATCTCATCCACGATGCGTTCAATCGGCGCAGTGGCATCGATTACGACACCACCCTTCGGGACATCTTCTTTCGTTGCGTGCAATCGCCTAATGAGTTGCCGTTCGGCAGATCTTCCGCCCCACTCAGTTTCTGGCCTCTCGGCAAGCCGTCGGGTCAACGTGTCCAGATCGACCTCGAGCACAAAAACCTGATCGAACAAATCAATGAAGCTAGACAAATTCCTCGAACCGCCGCAGAAGAATGATGCAGCATGGCTTTGGTCGGCCACCAGCGCTCTGACCTTATCTACGTTCCAAATATGGTGCTCGTGGGCAAGCCCATCCACGGGTTCCCCCGTCTTTGGATCGCCCTGATAAGCCAACTCAGTGTCACCATTGATGGAATGGCAACCGCGCCTCCGCAGTTCGTGGCA